>WLWD01000518.1_pt1 | contig 241096 bp, 199 predicted proteins | sample 6712731 | NCBI WGS metagenome assembly WLWD01 (sample SAMN12718690, study PRJNA576275) | sponge metagenome | isolation source: marine sponge | host: Mycale hentscheli | place: New Zealand: South Island, Marlborough, Capsize Point | collected 2014-11-01
CTTATAGTCTTTGAAGCAACACTGTATCTGTTTCAGATCTACTCTGAAGACTTCCTTTAATTCTTGGAGTTGTCAGCTCACCAGTACCTTTTTTTTTATCAGTGAGCAATAATTATTAATAATTATTATAATACACTTTTTCCTTTTAAATACTCTTTTGATATAATTTTTTTACTATTCCAATAAAGAAACAATTTATTCTATTATTATGAGGACATTATTACAAAGCTAGTATAAAAGCAAGACTATTATTCAACAAAAGTACCTGTGACATCTGTTAATGGCTGCCAAATAAGCAGGTTATGTTGTGTTAGCTATTATTCATCAAAAGCGATACTGACTTGAATGCATTCTCTGTTTCTTTTAAGGTCAGAATAAATAACTTCATTCTTAGACTCCCCATGTACTTCCACCTGAATTTCATTTCTTTGCATCCCAGAAATATCCCCTATGCCAGATTTCTTAGTGATAAACGCATGTCTACCACTTCCTTCTTCTCTAATCTCTTCTTCTCTGACTTTTTCTTTTAACATGGCCAGCTGTTTCTGCAGTACAGGTGGCCTTGACACTTTGCCACTGAAGTATATAGCAGGAGCAGAACCACTCCTGGGTCGGTGTGTGTGGGCCAGTGGCTGGATGCTCTGCTGTGAAGTATCGCATGCTTCTCTCAGAGACATCGGGGACACTAGATTTAATGCTTTGGCAGCCACACTCCTGATGGCATCAAAGTCTCTAGAATGAGCCATCTCTGGATGGATGTTGCTCCTATAGCTATAGTATTTGCCGCAGTTGTTGTGACAGCAAAAGAGATGCTTGAGTCTCTTCCTGATATCGCGATCTCTCATGACTAAGAAAGGGTCCAGTGCTGTAGAAGAGAGGTACAATTGGATTACCATAAAATGGATCATGTGTGGAATTTTGCACCATGAGGCAAAGCTCACTGATCTCACCACTTGAAACAGGTAACCAGGCAGTCCTGTCAGACAAAATGATATGAAAATAAGTGCAAAAGTAAACATTGCCCTTCTCTCACGGGCAGAGTTCATACTCATGTCATGATCATTTATAATACTCTCTTTGGAGTTGTTGATCTTTCCAACATTGAACATAGACTTTCTTAACTTCCTTGCCTTGTGAAACATCCAGATGTACATAAATATTGGAAGGATTCCACCTACTATGAAGGAAAACGAGAGCACAATTGAGATAAACAGTCTACCTTTACCTACTGCTGGAGCATATAACAGACAAGTAGGCACATTTGGCCGGAAAGCAACTCCTACATAACCAGCAACTGTAGTTATACTCAGAATAATAGGAATAATCCATGAAGCTGAGAGTAACAAGGTTATAATCTTCTTGTTGTGCCTGAGATAGGAAAAAGGAAATTTCACAGCACAAAATCTATCGAATGCTAATACTGCCATGGTAAACCAGCGAGTGATAACAAAGTCAGTTGACAGAAACCCAAACGCCTGGCAGCCCCTGAAACCAAATGACCAGCTGGAAGATACAGTACTGATTAGTGTAGGCAGGTGATAAGAAAGAACTAAAATAGAATTGGCGAATACAATGTTTAGACTCACTAGAGTTGTCCTTTGACGAAGCTTTTTGTACTTAAGGACCAGCAAAAGTATTATTCCATTTCCTACAATAGTTAAAACTATGATGATAGCTATTATGATAGCATGAACATAAAGCTGCCAGGGAGGTCTGTTTTTAAGGGTGAAACACCTGCTGCAGTCAAATATAGTTTTCCCAAAGTTCTCCTCCAAGCATTCTTCCAAAGTTAGATTATCTACTGAATTAAATTCCATCCAGCCAAACTCGAGTCAATTCTTTTTGCAGCTAAAAAATGTCCTTATTTCTGTGGCATCAATATTATTAGAAGAAAAGAATATTGCTTTAGTCCAAGCAATAACGTTAATACTGCTAGCAAGCTTTCTGGTAATAACAGCAGCTCTAATGTTCCTTTCACAGCAAGGCCTGCCCACAGTTGTATCATATGCACGTGAAATAGAACAGGACACATGATATGCGGTGCAAGCCAAAAGTGTGGTCCTCTCAAGAAATTATATACCACTTCTTATGTTTTTTAAACCTTTTTTTTTTTTAATATCAAATTACTAACGGACATGTACACTCGTTTAATAGGGCTAACAGACATAATATATTTTGTGTAAATATAATGTTCATAATAGACTCTTACTACTGTATGAAAAGGGGAACATTAGTGAAACAATATCAGCATGAATGCTACAGTTCAAGTGTTTATTCTTATCACATTTAAATCTGTCGAATTTCTATTTCATCCACACCATATGACGAAGAACTCAAGTTTAAGCTACTGCAATGGGTGTCTTTGGGCCTTGAATTCAAAGTTTCCTCCCAAGCTAAGAAGCTGTCATCTTTGTGAAAATTTGTGCCTTTGCGAGGTGACAATGTAGGAAGCGAACCACTTCTGATTCTGAAATTATTGGAGCCATCTATATGTTCAAATCTGGATTCTGAAGGTAAGAAATATATTGCATCAAAAGCTTGTAATCGCTGTTGTGACGTGATAGTGCCCCTGTTTCTGTTCTCACTTCTAACATCTCTTGGTCTTTTGGAGCAGCACAGTAGAATCCTTTTTAGTTCTACTCTAAAATTTCTTTCCCTCATGAGTACTATTGGAACAAGTGCAGATGTAGAGCAAAGAAGCTCTATAGTGATGAAGTGTATCTCGTGAGGAATACCGCACCATGTACTCAGGCTCAGCCACCTCACCATGACCAACAAACCAGCAGGCATTTGAGTCAGGCACGAAACTGTAAAGATGAGCACAAATGTGCTATAGCCAGGGATTCTTTCATTTGGGGGATGGCTGTTATCTGTTCCTGTGTCCCGTCGACTCACAATTGCTAGTTTTTTCAAACACAAAGTTTTGTAATCTTTAAAAAAAATCCACACATAAATAGCAAAAGGGATAGCTCCTCCAACCAAACCAGATATCACTCCCATACTGAAAAGTAGTATACTTCCCTTGTTATTCTCAGGAAAGTATGGCACACAGGTGGGAGCATTCTGCCGAAAAACAACAATAGAATACTCATCCACTGTGATGGTGCTGAGGAGAATGGGAGCAATCCAGGACGCCACAATCAACAGGATCAGAAAACACTTGCTGCGTTTGGGATAGATTGAAAAGTGGGTCATGCAAAGCTTGTCTAGAGCCAGTATTCCCATATTGAGCCAGTAGGTGAGCAAGAAGTCATTGGAGAGGAAGCCGAATATCTGACAGCCTGTGAACGAAAACTTCCATTCTCCGAAGGCAGCAGAGACAAGCACAGGAAGATGAAAGGTCACAATGAGACCAATATTAACAAAGACAACAGCTATGGCAATAATGGATGATCGATATCGAAGCTTTTTGTGCTTTGAGATGAGGATAAAATATAGAGTGCTTTCCACAATGCTCATGACAGCAATTATTGTGATGATGGCAGCATGTCCATACAACTGCCACTGTGGCCTCTCTGAGAGATCGTAGCAATTGTAGCAATCCATAATTGACTTCTTCAGATGCTCCAAGCAATCTTCTTTGGTTAAATTTTGTTTGTATTTGGTCCATTCCTGCAAGTTCCAGTTTGACTTATCCATAGCAAATTAAAAAAGACTTGTAATTAATTGTTCTAGTAGCAGAGCAGAGCATTAGATACTTATGAATATAGCATGTGGAGATTTTTTTTAAAGGGTAAGTATTCAGAAGGTATACAGTTGATTGTGTGTCATGAAGCATGTGAGGTATGGTACAAATTGGAAACAAGAGAAGTTGTGGGGAGTGAGAAACTGGTATATCAAGTGACTTTAATGGCAGTGGGAGGAGTTTTATTCGTCTGCTCCATTACTCTATGAAATTACAGCTGGACCAGCTTTCTTTGTAATTAGATCCGGACAAAATATCGATCTTGTTTACTATTCACACACAAAACACACACATAAAACACACACACACACACACACACACACACACACACACACACACACACACACACACACACACACACACACACACACACACACATGACACACTACTCTAGTGACAGCTAACTAACTATTTGTATCAGCAGAAGTCTTTAATTAGTACTATAGCAAACACAAACAAGCTGCCTGAATTCCAAATCACTCATACCCAAAACTTTAGTATTTTAATTAATCATTGATAATAGAAATCTAGTCCGACTTTAGCTGCTTACACTTCCTCATAGAATGATATGATTATATGCTTATAAAATGATTTAGTCTGTGGAGAGTATTTAAATGTGATATTTAAATTGTTAAAATCATTATTTTGCTAATTAGAGAGTTATACAATCATGTTTAATTAGCTACCTGGATAAATTACTTTTGAAAGAGCTATTTAAGCTTTTTCCTATATAGCTATATTACTACAGTGAACAAGTCTAAAACAAACAACTAGACAAAATAAACAAGTAAAATATTGAAGCATGTTCACACATTCCCAGGTATTTTCATCACAACTATTGTATTGAAATTGCCACCATTTGCTAGCAGTTCTCTTGGACTTTTTTTTTTTTATAGGTGCCGAGAATTATGACTAATTTTTGTCTTTAAGCTGTGTATCAGAGAGGGTTAGCTTGTCATTGCCCATCTTTGCCACATTTGGAGTGAAGCAATCTAGTGGCATGGATCCACTTCTTGGACGATACGGTATTCTTGCTGTATTTAATACAGCAGGTATACAGTCTCTGGAAGTGGCTGTAGCAAGTTTTAAAGCTTTTGTGGCAGAAGTTTTGACTACATCAAAATTTCTCTCTGGTGGAATTTGAGAATGAATGCTTCTTCTGTTGGCATAGTACTTGCCACAATTATTGTGACAGCAAAGTAAGTGCATGAGCCTCTTCCTGAATTCCCTACTACTCATTAGTATTAGTGGGTCAATGGCTGAAGCAGACAGATAGAGCTCTGTTACTCGAAATTGGACGGTATGTGGTATGTCACACCAACAACTTGCACTATACCACCGCATTACCTGAAACAGTAATGAAGGTATGGAGGTCAAGAAAAAGGCTACAAAAATGATTCCGAATGTCAAGAATACCTTTTGTTCTCTAAAATTCCTCTCTTTATTCAATGTATTGCTTGTTGTGGCTGCCACTAGTATTGAGTTTCTCATGGTTCTTGCTTTGTGAAGTAACCAAATATATATTGCAATGGGAAGAATTACTCCAACAAAAAAAGTGAAGAGAGACACAAAAGAGAAATACAGCTGGCCTTTGTTGATAGTGGGAGCATACAGTAGACATGATGGAAAGTTGGGACGAAATGCAACACTAGCATAGCCTTTGATAGTCACTGTGCTCAGCAGAACTGAAAGAACCCACGAAAATGAGAGTAAAGCACCAAGTATGTATTTACTTTGTTTCACATAAGAAAAAGGAAACTTCACAGCACAGAATCTGTCCAATGCTAATACCCCCATATTCAGCCAGCGAGCCAGGATGGACTGGGTGGCCAGAAATCCAAATAGTTGGCAACCAGCAAAGTCAAACAACCATTTCCTAGCCAGTGTAGATATTATGACTTGCAGATGAATGGCAAACACAAAGCCTGTGTTTGCCATTAGTAAGCTAAGACTAACTACAGATATTCGATGGCGCAGCTCCTTGTACTTTAAAAGTAAGATGAAGAACAGGAAGTTTTCAAAGAGACTCACTACCATAATGACACTCACAATGGAGCTATGAAGAGACATATCCCAGTCAGTCATATTCTGCAGGCTGTAGCATCTGTTGCAATCCAAAAAAGTTTTGCCAAAGTTTTTCTCTACACAATTCTTGTAAGAAGTATAATTGTCTTCCATTTCTACAATTTCCTTTGTTGTTAGTTTCATGTGAACCGAGGGATAAAAATGTGATACATTAAATAAATTCATGTTATTCTATATCTGATATATGGGATGTCTATAATGCATCGTGCAACAGGAAGTCTATCAATTCTAAATCCTGCACCCCAGGCAATGCCTGTGAGGGAAAAGACTTAGATAACACCAATTTTTTCTTCTTCTTGTTTTTCAATTGAAGGCTTATTTTACATGGGGTAATAACATATGCCCCAATTCCACCCCCTACTCTCACATTCCTATATTACAGCATCTAATGTGTGAAGGACAGTCCAGTTAGACCACTACCTAAAGTAGTATACATACTCTATTGTGTAGCTGAGATCATACTTTATATATCCTGATTGACTAGAAACAGTCCTTTTTGCTTTGAGTATATAGTATATCCTGATTTACTAGAAACAGTTCTTATATGCTACGAGTACTTAAAATATTAGAGATTGCAAAAGAAAAATAAGATTGATGGTAACAATAACTTATTTGGAGTTTTCCATATTATTATGCAACAGTATTGGTTTTCTATATTACTGAAGTTCACACAAAGGATATTATAATGTGCTGCAAGAGAGCACTGCTAGTTCATGCTACATGGCTAGACTTCAGTAGTTGAACTTTTAATTCTGTTAAAATTTTTGTTCACAGGCTTGAGTATATCAACATTGGCTAACTAAGAATTCCTTGACTTTATCTGTGGGTATCTTTGGGTTTCAGGCATTTTGAACTAAATTTAGCTTGCTATTTCAAGTGGTTTAATATAAGACAATTTCGTATTCAATCTAAGAGGAGAGAAATTTTCTTTACTGACCACGCAGTGAAGGGAAGGATCTAGTTACCATCTTCTACTGGAATGCAACTAATGTAGTTTGATTCCTGTTAGTGTGCTGCGGTAAAGCCTTCAACCAAATTGGGTGTTGCAGAAGTTTGTTAAAGATGCATAGAGAAAGCAAAAAGATGCTAGTCTTAACAAAAGCCCTAAGGGCTAAAGTATAGAGCAAAGAGACAAATGAAAGTAAAACACAACAATATTTTTCACAAATATATATAATATACTATATATAATATATATATATATATATATATTATATACTTTGATTAATTAACTTGTATATAGCTTTATAACCCATCAGCAGTAGCATCCTTAATCATTTCCTGTAGCTAAGGCATCGGCAACAATGTCTCATAACTTTCACTTATAGAGCTAAAAGCTGGTGAGGAGCTGGGCACCACTCCTGGGAATAGCTGACACTTGAATTTCTACAAGCTAGTGCATTTTCACCAGGAGGCACTGTCTGAAAAGAGCATTGACAACCATAACAAAATCTGTAAACTTTCAGCTGTACAACTCTATATATGAACATCTGTGTTTTGTCTTAGCATAAACAAGGCTAGCTACTGAAATTACTAATTGGAACTAATCTTACAATGAACTGGAAGCACAATGCCATTGATCTTATGCAAGTCATGAGCAGATTCACTAAAACAGTAAAAATGGTGCATGTTGGTGGTCATGCTGATGATGGTTACGTAACTCTACTTGAAATTAACTGGAGCCTGAAACTAAATGCTACTTAATAGCCAGAAAGAAAGATGATATTTAAGTGTAAAATTTCAATGTCAATTATGACTGAAATTTAATCAGAATACTGATGAAGGCTAAACTAAGTAAAAAATTTTTTTTGTCTTTTCTGCAACATTAGATGGCATTCAAAAACTACAACAAAATTTTAGCAGTTTTAAACTAGTTACAAGAAAAGTATAGTTGATCTATGTTCATTTCAGAGAGCTCCGAAAATTATTGGCTAAGGAGTGTATGGAGAGTTGAAATTAGTTACCAGACACACGAATACAATTTTCCCATTATAGTTGTTAATGCCAGCTGGCTTGCCTCTCATCTGTTTGTCCTTTCTTTCTTTTTTATTTTATATAACTTATGTAAGACATGTCAAGGCAATCAAAATTGTATATAACTTTTAATAGCAGGTAATTTGATCAAATGATGAATTCAATACACATAGTAACAATAACAAACAACTACATACACATGGTGATTAATATGACCTGAATCTTGTGAGGCAGCCTTTCTGAATTTAGCTGTACAAGTGAAGACCAATAGTCTTAAGCATTGTTACATAATGAGAATATTGTATGTTAGTCATGTCTGTCATCATCATTAATTTTCCAGAACAATAGAAACTTCTACACATCTTTCAGCACATGAATAAGAACTGCAATGCTTTGTGGTACACATATTCTGAACTGGGTCTGAGTGGCTTTTGACAGGCAAATTTGGAGAATCACTTGCAAGTGATTGGTTCTGCTTTTTACATGGACTTTCTCTTTTCTCTTCTTTGGAACCACAAGGTAGCTTCTGAACTTGTTCGAGGCATTTTTTGCTCAATATGTGCATCGAGTCAGCTTTTAAAGAATGTTTTAACAAATTGTCATTGATTTCTTTTTTCCTTTCTTCCTTGAGACCACGAGAAAGCTCGGATAAGGATCTTCTGTATGAAGTCAAGTCTGAAGTCGGAACTGACCCTGTCCTTAGCCGATAAGGAACAGCTTTACTAGCTGAAGCACTTCTAATGTTATCAACAGAACCAGATAAAGACACCAGATTGGCAGCTCGAGAAGCTGCTATTCTAATGGCATCAAAGTTCCGTTCTGGAGGAAGATCAGGGCAGACTTCACTTCTGTTGTTGTAGTATTTACCACAGTTGTTATGACAATACAGTAGGTGCCTTAGCCGCTTCTGAATGTCTCCATCCCTCATAAGTAGAAATGGATCAATTAGTGTGGCAGAAAGAAATAACTCTATGACCTGGAAGTGCACCATGTGAGGTATCTCACACCAGATATCAATCTGAATCCATCTAATCAACTGAAAGATGTATATTGGAGCTCCAGTCAAACAGAAAGCGACAAATATAAGTGCAAACGTAATAATAGCCTTTCGCTCGTTGGAGTAACTACCTTGATTGTCTTGTGTCTCTATAACACTTTGTGTGGAATTGTTGATAGTCATTGTCCCAACATCTTTCAGGGAATTTCTGAATTTCATCGCTTTGTAAAAAAGCCAGCTGTAAAGTAACAGTGGAAGAACACCACCAAGCACAAAGCAAGATGTGAAAACAACTGAGAAATAAGGCTTGCCATTTGCAACAGTTGGGGAGTAGTATAGACATGCAGGAATATTCGATCTGAAAGCCACGCTGGCATATCCTTGAACGGTCACGACACTGAAGAGAATAGGAAGGACCCAGGACGATGCGATTAGGCCCACTGAAACAGCCTTGCTGTGCTTGGGGTACAGAAAGGGAAATCTTACTGCACAAAACCTGTCAATAGCAAGCACTCCCATGTTTAGCCAACGGGTGAAGACGAACTGAGTAGAAAAGAAGCCAAAGATTTGGCATCCCAAAAATTCAAACACCCAGCCTTCCGTGAGGGTGCTGAGCATGACTTGGACATGGAAGGATAAGACCAGGCCTGTGTTTGCCAGTATGACACTTATGCTGTATACGGATGACCTGTTACGAAGCTTCTTGTACTTGAGCAGCAAGACAAAGAATAGTACATTGCCAAACAAACTAATGATGATGATGATCGCCGTTATTATGATATGGGCACAGAGCTGCCAAAAAGGCCTCTCCTGGAGGTTGTAGCAATTGCTACAATCGACAGGCGTCTTTCCAAAGTTCTCTTCTATGCATTCATCAAATGACTGATTCGGCCACTTACTCCTCATAGTCTCCCTTACAGTTATGGAGGGGTGCAAGCTGGTGTCAAGACTCTATCTTGCTATAACTTGATATGTTTAGTGTGGGAGAGCGGGCACTGATACCACATCAAATGATTGGCCGGCTATCTGGTCTGTCAATGACACCAGTATCATGTGCACAAAGATCATCCAGCGACTATAACCTAAAGTTATTTGTTTATTGGTGCTGTAAATATTAAAACTGAAAGTAGAACTTTGTAGTAATTTTATCTAACAAGCCAACACTTACAAACTAAAACATTACATTTTTGCTCACACAAGTGGGTCATATTTAGTATTATGAAATTTGGCATTTGATTATAAAATCATCAATACTGTATACCTTGCCATGCTCTTTAATTAGAAACCATGAGCAATAGCTCTAAATCATTGAGCATTTTAAAAAAGTTCTCATTATTGTTTTGGCCAGGTAAACTTGTTTCATTGGTGGACCTTTCCCTATGAGTTGAATCTCCATGAAAGGTACTGAATAAATGAAAGACTTGACTAAAAAATAAATAAAAATACTGGGCAAATCTTGACGTAGTACAAGATATAGTAAATTGGTAAAAGGGAAAATTAAAACGGAGCGCCATGAATACGTCAATTTGATTGGTCCATTGCTTGAATCTAATTCGTTTTGAATCATGCCCTGCAGTGCTTAGAAATTGCAGGCTTTTCATTTATGTACCTGCACTGCCTATTCTATAGTATACCATGAAAATGAATTATTATAACTGAATTGCCCAAATAATGTCAAAAACTGACCTAAAATTTTGAATCTTTATGTCACATTTTGCCATGCAACATAGTGCAAACAACTCTGTTAAGAAAAAGATGTGATATAACATTTAAATTACATAATATATCTTATGAATCCAACAAAGATGGTGCAACTTGGCTTCACCTGAGCTACTCATGAATACACACATAAAAAAGGCTAAATTTGTCTAATTTTTTAAATCCAAACTAGTATTTAATGACAGTCCACTAAATTAGTATTTGCTGAGACCAACACACTCTACAGCTTCAGAAATTCTGCCAGAGTTTCACTCTCCACAGCTTCTTCAAAAGCATCATAGTCCTGAAGACAAATATTTAAACAACCACAACAAAAAAAAGTTTTTTTATAAGTAAATTTCTGATTTAATACTTGGTAAAGGGTCACTCTGAATGTTGTTAGACGCTCAAGTCTAACAATTTATGAGTTGTAGTATGCCACTTTGTTGCATGTGAACTGGATGGAATCGTAGTGTAGGCTGGTTTTTCTTTAAACAATGAAGCACCAAAGGTGCGAACCCTTAGCGCTACTAAACACTACCTAGCTATTACAATATAATCTCGGACTATAAGAACAAGTAATCTATTAGCTATTTTAATCAGGCATCAATATAGCTTGAGCAATGAAAATGGTACAGGAAACCTGTTTTCATAAGAGAAGGCCAGAAACACTTGCCGGTATACATTTTCAACACTAAACTTGTGGAAAAAATATGGATGCACCCTCTAGTGCTTAACGTTAATGACCCTTTACCAGATTGACTGGCAGAACATTCTAGAACTAGCTATCATTCTGATCATGCGCAGTTCTTGTATCACGTTGGTTGTATCACACTTTACCACTTTTTGTGTCACGTACTGATTGTGTAGTAGTAGTTGTGCTGTATTTCAAATTAGACTTTTGCTGCGCTATATTCGCTGTGCAACGTTTCTGCGCCAACAGGTTATGGGCCCAGGATGGCAGAAGGAAAGACAGTCAACGTTATTCCGCTAAACGGATCTAACTACGGAACTTGGAAATTACAGTGTAGGATGGCACTTGTGCGAGACGGACTGTGGGGGATTGTGAATGGAACAGAGACTGCTCCAACCGATGGTGGTGAACGTCGTTCTAAGTTTTTGGCTCGTAGAGATCGTGCCCTTGCCACGATTGTACTAGCGGTTGACCCCGCCCTACTCTACTTGCTCGGTGATCCTGACGACCCCGTAACAGTTTGGAAAAAATTACAAGATCAATTCCAAAAGAAGTCTTGGTCGAATAAACTAGCGCTGCGTCGCCGACTGCACTCTCTACACCTTAAGGATGGAGACTCCATTCAAGATCATGTCAAGGCTATGACAGAGCTGTTTAATGATCTAACAGTTGTAGGAGATACCATTGAGGAGGAAGATCGAGTAGTTTATTTACTGGCAAGTCTGCCTGAATCATTCAGTACCCTAGTCACAGCTTTGGAAGCTAGCCAAGACATACCAAAGATGGAATCTGTGACGGAAAGACTTCTACATCACAAAAGGAAGCAGAAGGAGAAAGCGACTGTTGACGTCAGTGGTGAAAAAGTTATGATCACCAAGAAACAGTTCAAAGGTCGTGGTCCACGGTGTCATTACTGCCATAAGTTTGGTCATATACAAAGGTTTTGTCCCGAAAGAAGTAAGACTACAGACAAGAGATCTGGTAAAGGGAGAGAAAAAGTGGATAAGACGCTAGTGACTTGTCATGTGCTTAGTGTGGGTGGAAGTTCAAATCAGTGGATCATAGACTCTGGAGCAACTTGCCACATTTGCTATTCCAAGGAATTGTTTGAGGATCTACACGTCCTTGGCGAACCTCAACATGTCACATTGGGTGATGGTCGTCAGTTGAAGGTTGTTGGGAAAGGTGACATTAGCCTAAAACTCAAGTTACCTGGTGGATGCACTGATGTAAGAAAGGTTATCGGTGTTCTATATGTACCAGAGCTGACGTACAACCTTCTGAGTGTGCCAAGACTTACCGAGTCAGGAAAGGAGGTGTCCTTCAATGAATGAAAAGGACTGATCTCGGATGATCGAGGAGAGGTTATTGCTATGGCATATAAGATGGGAAGCATGTACTATTTGGGCTTGGAGCAAATGGACAACACGGCCAATGTAACTGGTGATTTGACCAAAGAAGATATCTGGCATCGAAGGTTTGGTCACTTGGGAGAGCGGAACCTCTGTAAGTTGGCTGAAAATAGTCTAGTGAATGGTTTTGATTACGATGTATCTAAGTCCATTGAGTTTTGTGAATCGTGTGTGAGTGGGAAAATGTGTCGAAGTTCTTTTCCTAAAGGTGATCGAGAGAGAGCAAGAGAACCATTAGCTCTAGTTCATAGTGATGTTTGTGGGAAAATCAGTCCACAGTCACTTGGCAATGCTTCGTTACTTTTATTGACGATTTATATCTGGGTCTATGTTCTAAGGAACAAGCATGAAGTATTCAATAAGTTTTGTGAGTGGAAGTCATTAGTTGTGAATTTATCTGGGCACAAGTTGAAAGTGTTTCGAACAGATAACGGTGGGGAATATACGTCCAACGAGTTTGAAGAATATTTAAGGAAGGATGGTATCAAGCATGAATATAGTATTCCCAAGACTCCACAGCAAAATGGAGTATCTGAGAGAATGAACCGCACCTTGGTGGAACGTGTTCGATCGATGCTAGCTGATTCCAAGTTATGTCTTGGATTCTGGGCTGAAACATTATCTACAGCTGTTTATCTCGTAAATCGAAGTCCTACAAGAGTTTTAGGTGACAAAACGCCTTTTGAAGTATGGTTTGGAAAGAAACCTGGTGTTGAGCATTTGAGAGTATTCGGATGTGCACCATATGCTCATGTTACAAAAGATGATCGAAAGAAACTGGACTCAAAAGCAAGAAAATGCATCTTTTTGGGTTACTGTACTCGAAGGAAAGGTTATCGTTTATATGATACAAAAACGTCAAGTGTTTTTCGTAGTCGAGATGTTACTTTCAATGAATTGTCAAGAGGAATCGAGTCTACACAAGAAGAAAAATGAGTCATTAAAGTTGAAGCCTTTGCTGAGGAAGAGGCAGAGGAAGAAGAAGAAAGCTCAGATGATGAAGTTTCTTGTGAGACAGATGAATCTGTAACTGCAGAAGGAGATAGTCCAAGTGTTCCTCAACCGGTCCGAAGATCTTCCAGGCACATTAGACCTCCTGATCGCTATGGTTTTCAAGCACACGCTACTGTTGATGTGGAACAAGAGCCACAGAGTGTTGTCAAGGCTATGAATAGCATTGAGAAGGATAAATGGACAGAGGCTATGAAGAAAGAAATGGACTCTATATATTCAAATGACGTGTGGGATTTAGTGAAGCCGCTGAAAGATCATAAAGTGATAGGTAGCAAGTGGGTATTCAAAAGGAAGACAAATGCTGATGGATCACTAGAGAGATACAAGGCTCGTCTTGTAGCACAAGGTTTTTCGCAGCAACTTGGTCTGGATTACGATGAGACATTTAGTCCGGTTATCAGGTTTGAGTCGCTTCGCGGTCTAATTGTTATCGCAGTTCAGAAGGATCTCAAACTGCACCAGTTAGATGTTACAGCAGCATTTCTGAATGGTGTTTTGCAGGAAGACGTATATATGGAGCAACCGGAAGGATTTGTTGTGGAAGGCAAGGAAAGTTTGGTGTGTAAACTGAAACATAGCCTCTATGGATTGAAGCAAAGTCCGAGATGCTGGAACAGTGCGTTGGATACTCATCTAAAGAGCATTGGATTTGTCCAATCATCCAATGATCCGTGTATTTACACTGCTACAGAAGGAGAGCCATTTATTATGGGTGTTTATGTCGATGACATCGTGCTAGCATCAAACAGTTCTGAGAAAGTTCAAGAAATGAAGGATGCTCTTGCTCAAAAGATCACTATCAGAGATCTTGGTGAACTCAAATATTTTTTGGGAGTGCAAATCACTCAAGATGCGAGCAAGAACCAAGTTTGGATTGGTCAACCTACATTTACTGAATTGCTTCTCAGTAAGTATGGCCTGAGTGAAGCTAAGCCAACCAAGACTCCTGTCAACGTAGGTTCTAAACTTCTCAAAGCCACAGAAGATAGTGAACTTGCTGATCAGCGTTTATATCAGTCTGCTGTAGGAAGTCTGTTGTACTTGGCAACAAGAACTCGTCCTGATATAGCGTATGCAGTTAATAATGTTGCTCGTTTTTGCTCTAAGCCAAGCAAGGAACATTGGGTTGCTGTCAAGCGCATTTTTCGTTATCTCAAATCTACTATCAATTTTGGTCTTGTTTACTGCAAAGACAATACTGGCTTGGTTGGTTATTCGGATGCTGATTGGGGTGGTGACCACAATGACTTCAAGTCCACCACTGGATATCTTTTCAAGATTGGAAACACAGCTGTGAGCTGGAAGAGTAAGAAGCAGTCTTGTGTTGCTCTTAGCACTGCAGAAGCGGAGTACATGGCACTCGCCAGTGCAGCACAGGAAGCTATCTGGATGAAGGAACTTGTTTGTGATTTAACAGGTCGTCAAGCTGATCCAACATTGATTTTTGAGGATAATCAGTCTACAATATCTATGGCTAAAAATCCAACATTTCATGGACGGACAAAGCATATAGGGATTAAGTACCATTTCATTCGAGAGCAAGTTAGTGAAAACAGTATATGTTTGGAATATTGTCCTTCCGAGGAGATGGTAGCAGACATTCTGACGAAAGGGCTAAGTCAAGCAAAATTCGAAAAGCTACGACGTTTGTGTGGAATGGCCAAAGCACTTGAGTGTGAGAAGGAGTGTGGAAATAATATGGATGCACCCTCTAGAGCTTAACGTTAATGACCCTTTACCAGATTGACTGGCAGACCATTATAGAACTAGCTATCATTCTGATCACGCGCAGTTCTTGTATCACGTTGGTTGTATCACGTTGGTTGTATCACACTTTACCATTTTTTGTGTCACGTACTGATTGTGTAGTAGTAGTTGTGCTGTATTTCAAATTAAACTTTTGCTGCACTATATTCGCTGTGCAACGTTTCTGCGCCAACAACTTTGTTGCATGTGAACTGGATGGAATCATAGTGTAGGCTGGTTATTCTTTAAACAATGAAGCACCAAAAATGCGAACCCTTAGCGCTACTAAACACTACCTAGCTATTACAATATAATCTCGGACTAAAAGAACAAGTAATCTATTAGCTGTTTTAATCAGGCATCAATATAGCTTGAGCAATGAAAATGGTACAGGAAACCTGTTTTCATGAGAAGGCCAGAAACACTTGCCGGTATACATTTTCAACACTAAACTTCCACTTCTTTTAATCTTCCCTGAGCATATAGTACCGTGGGCTGCAAGAAATTATTGCTCACGTGATTGTGACGTGACGCTAGAGGGCGTTACCCACAAATACTGGTACCTATGCGGAGCTGAAAGCTTCGCGTTTTCTCAACAATTAGCCCGAAATTTAAAAAAAGTAGCACAACGAATGGTCCTAAATCTTCGTTCTGAGAAAGTTCATACCAAATCAATGGTTAATTGTCAGCAATCTCCAAAATCAAAGTGTGACAGACAGGACGACTACTGTAACCCTCTCACGCATGCACACTGAGGGTTAATAAGGAGGCACAAATGAAAAATTCATCACGGTCACATGACCTTGTTTCAACTCTATGTTACTTAACCCATCTGGTAAAAGACGACCAGACCTCTTAAAAACTTAGTTGGCTGGGCTAGCCTGCTTGATATCACTATGCTATCAAGAGCACCACTAATTGGTGGTCAAAATGTACGACTAATTTTGTCATTTTATTTTTACAAAAACTTCAATCAAAATGGTACTGACTCAGCCCAGCAAGCTAGACTCTATTAGGAGTGGTTAGTTGTGTATTTGTGGCAATCAATCACAGCATGGGGAATCTGAAGCATTGCTCTTTCACACACCGCTCTTATATAGTGACCATTCTCTATTTAAAGCCTCCCCACTCTACCATATACTGAACAGTAGTCACTCACTATTTGTCAAGTTTGTAGTCTAGGTGAAACACAGTATGTTTCCAGTACTGTGATATGAAACCTAGTGGGGGGTAGGGGTGAATGGGCAAGAATTTCACATGGTTGCCTTTGAATTCTGTCTCGGGGAACAAGGGTTATTCTATTTAAATGCCCCTATATATGTGACCATGCACAGGAAAATCGGGCACAATTTAAACCATATGAGGCAACACTTGAAGTTATAGTTATAATACTTGGAGAGTTTAATATCTCGATGCCAGCATTGGTGTAAGTGCAATTTTTTCTGATGGGGCCTATTTTGTGCCCAATTTTCCTGTGCACGGTCACATATAGAATTGGTCAAAATGTCTAGCAAACCAAATCTACTTATAAAACCACTTATGGTTAAACACTTAGATAAACACTTAGATTTAAAACCCATGAAGGCTAATGCTGATGAATATATTAGCTCAGGCATTGTTACCCCCCCCCCCTCCCTCCCTCCTACACACACACCACAAGCAACAGCTGCCAGAAAACCTGTTGAGACTAAGACAATGGGAATAACACTAAACGCCTAATTACACAGGTTTGAGGGACGAGGGAGGGTGGGTGGGTGGGGAGGGTATTGGGCTAATATTACATGTTAACGGGCTCTAGTCAGAGTATGGTGGTTGTGACAGACACATACAACTTCAGGTAATATTAGTTTGGGGAAGTTAGGAGGTGGAGCCTACTCTAAGGCGAGGAATTGGTAAACACAGCATATTCTCTGTCAGAGTGCTGCTGGTGACATTTCAACCTTTGGAGTTGATCGCACTGACACAGCGTTAAGCTGGAGGTGCTTGGCTCATGAAGTAGGAACCCCCTCCTTGAAGCTATAATTAAACCTACTAAATTGGGAAGTGGGTGGGTGGGTTAGATAAGATCAACAGACACTTTTCTGTGAAAGCTACAGAAGCTACAGGTTGCACGCGGTGGTACTAGCTTGTATGTTTGTGTGTGGTATACCCGGCCCATGCGCGGGCAGCCCGTGTGTGTGTGCGTATGAATACCATGCGTGTGTGCATATGACTACCATGCAGGTACCCTAGACAGGGATTCTAATGCTACTGCACCAACTCTGCTGGCCGTTAGCCTCAGTTATCGGGACCGTTAACTCCATGTAATGCAACTCATGTGTGTGTATGTGTGTATGTGTTTCTTACCCCACAATAAGCGTCATCATTACAGAGCTGGGGAGGAATGGCACTTGGGTTGCCACTCAACTCTCTCATTCTCTTCTTTGCATCCTCATCGGCAGCAACATCAAGCCTTTCATAGTCAATCTTCTTGGCATCCAGGATCATTTCTATCTTCTGTTGCTTCTTCTTTAGCTAACAACAGCAGTAATAAAGGATATATTGAGCCCCAGCCATGCCAAAAACTACGTTTCCATAGTAACACAGTGAATACTTTGGCTCTGAGGTACATTCTTGTGTGTTATTCTCTACACCTAAGAGGAAACCTTAGCCACTACTTCCATATATGGTCATTACCATGTCCTGCTGAAGAAGACATAGCTACCTAATAGATATGAATCAAATGCTGATCTTTTCCCAGTTACCGACATACTTCCTTCACTCATAATGTCCTTTGGACTACTTATTTCTACTAGCCAGAAATGCACCAATAATTGGTCTATCATTCTAGGATCAGTCTTTGATGCTACCCGACATGCCAGTATAATTAACCAAAAGAAAGACACTTTGAAACTTAGTATGAGTTGTGTAGGCTTTAAAAAAATATATATTCAAAAACGAAAGTCGGCAATTCACCACTGCTTTGTTGCTATCACCGAAGACTCCAGCGTCTTCAGGTATGCGGAGAAGAATAGGGGCAGAACAATGTAGCCTCACTACTAACCTGGTCTACCGCAACACAAGGGGGAGTTTGCTACTTATCTACTAAAAAGGAAGTAACCTGTTGCCAGATTACCAAGGAGTTCCTTACAGATTATCACTTGAATATACCACCAGTAAGAATCAAATATTAAAAAAAAGTAGCACAGAATATCTATTGGTCATCTACTTAATGGTACATGGGTTGGTGAACCAACTATTGCACCATAGATTTACATCGTGCTATTTTGTTGCTTGGTCCCATCCTACAGAAGACAGCATAACCCTTAGCCAGAGCAATCAGCTAATCAACCGAGCTACCGCACATTGCTCACCTCTAAGCTCCCTGTAACAGAGGAATAGTAGTACTTCACTCCCATAGTGTTCAAGTTGAGAAAACGATAACGAATGGCTAATGCTACAAGTAATCGGCGCTCTCCTTTTAGACCTAAAATAGTCTTGACCCCTACAGTATCCTGTAAAGTGAAGTTTTTAAACTACGTCAAAGTTTTCGAAGTTTTTTTGCGAGTAGCCCCGCCCATCCTAACAATGGCTTCTCTTGCTGCAGTTGTCTTAAGAAATGGAGGACGGCTTGAATATGTCTCTGCACGCAGCTGGAAAGTGGCGGGCAGGAGGAATTTCAGCCCCATGGCATGGTATAACAAGAAGTTAGAGAAGGCTCCTATTATCACCAAGAGCATTACTTCCGGAAGTAAGTGCCACAGCTGCTATCTACTAGCTGAGAATTGCCTGCAAAGTGGGACCACGGATTAAATAAGTTGTCAACATTTAAAGATTCCATATCTTTGTAGCAGGAGTAAGCTACTTTGGCTTGAAAATTTTTATTTGTGTGAAAATTGTGTGCTAGAGATAATTTTCTGCGAGCCATGAAATTGATAGTTTTGATAGTTTGATCATAGCAGTTGTTATGAAACAACTAGAGTTAATGATGCATGAAATACTCTGGTCTTGCATAGCCAGACCCTTTACAGTACAAGAGTATTTCCTCGATTGGGTCAGTGAGTTTACCACCGTAATTTGTCCAAACCTTATTTACTCACTATGCTTGATATTGATTGAACCAAAAGACATTGTGTTCATGAACAGAAGAGTGGACGAGGTTTTATGAACTATGCTCTGAACTTAGATATGGTTGTGTTGAAGTGGAATGTGGCACAATTGAGTAACTGTCTAGTTCCTGGTATACTACTGCATTGAGAACTTAGTCTCGCGTAGCCAGACCCTTTACCAATCGCTACGCGGGAAAAGGGTCTGGTAAACTGACATTGAGCAGTTTGTTCAGTTCCCCTCGCTAATTGGGGAGACCGCAAACAATAGGTGACGTAATATCCTGTGAAGTAAGACTGCTCAAACTTTTGCGCGTGTAGTATTTCTGTGCACAACTCTCCAACAGCCGTGTCAAAACTCTTCCTTTAGGTGATGCCATTAGTTTAAGCAGTGACTTGGCCTAGCTTTTTTAAGATATCTGGAGTTGGAAGTTTCGCTTAGTTGTTGCTTTGTGCACAGGCCATTGTATATGCCATGGTACCTTAGGTTTTTGTCATGCTTAAAGGTGAATAATGCTAACCAAGAATCAGTATCAAAGTGCCATTAATTTTTAACCGGCAGCATTTCCCAGCATAGCTTTGCACAAGTAACATTTCTTCATGGCAATACAGAACGAACTCTGCCTACTGATCTGAACAATTCACGCGCCTGAAAATATTTAACGATTTACACCCACACTAATTGAACCACAGTTAAGGTTAGGGTATACTATTCCACCCACTCAACAGAGTATGCTGTGAATATCATTATGTGGCAAGTCACACTTGTAGTGGCTATAAACTGGTGGTTTTTGACACCCACCACGTGGTTCCTGCATATGAATGACACCATATTATTAATGACACCATTTGTCAGTAACAAAATGGCATTGGACATGTTTATTTAATATTGTAATACCAAGAAAATGAAAGTAATTGATTATTGAGAATTATAATGAATTCTATGCAATGTTCAGTTTATAGGCTCTCTAATTCCCCCAGAATGATGTCTTGGGCATGCCAATTCTGGTAAAAGAGCATTGAAGTAAAAATCCTGAAGCTTTTGCAGGTTTTTCTTTTCCCATAATAAGTCTCTGTATACTCGTTCTACATGAATATCAGCATCTGTTCTGACTACAAAATCACACCACTGCCATTGAGTACAATACAGTTGTGCCTGAATTTGGTGGTAGTAATCGTGGTTCCTCTTTAATTTAATTTCATTGTTTTTGTTTTGCAGGCAAAAAGATGGTTTCTCAGCTGCTTCCTTCATAGTGAGACTGCGTACACTGTAGGGGTTTTTTATTTCTAGCAAGCCAAGTGGATGTGCCTCTTCACTGGTATCTGTAACTAGTCCATCTGGTGTTGCTGCAAGCCAAGGATGATCGAGTGATATGAAAAGGCCACAGTCATCAATAGATAAGCCAGGATGATGCTGTAATTGGTGCAACCTGTATTCTTCCTTAGCTCGATATTCTAATACTTGGCCATAGTGGGTGGCTGCATTCCCTTTAAACTTTCTATAGAGCAAATTCTCCACTTTCGTAGCTCTCTTCGTTGTACTTCTCATCTTTATTATGCCTCCAACTATAGAAGCTGTCAGTCTCTTCCTTCGTTCAGCAATCCACATATCACTGTCAGTCTGGCCTCTGGTCTGTTCTTGTATATGGCTAATTTTCCCACTTGTCACTTGCACTTTTGTCTTGAAAAAAACTCATTTTTAATGCCTCCAAATGCTCTGGAGACACATCGTCATGACAATCACCTGGTGAAACCCCATCATCATGTCTTGTATAGGCTCTCCTGCCCTTGCTGGACTCTTTCTTCTGAGTAACTTTTTTCATTCGTCGTCGTTTTTTTACACTCTCTTTTGCTTTTCTCTCCTTTTCACTGCTAGCTTTTATAGCAGATCGTTGGGATGTATTCTTGAAAATCTTTGTTGGAGAAGTATTTGTCATTTGCTTCCAAGCCACAGGTCCCCACTCCTTACCCATGTTATGTTGCAACCCGGCTCCCATGCAACGGTGCTCCCATGAGCCAGATTGTGACCGGTTTATAACTTTCCCCCCATCAAACTTTGTGCGTACGTGCATCCATGACTCAGCCAGGTTTGTAGTCACATTGTCAATCAGTTGCACAGCTTTGACAACCAGTCTGCTCAAAATAACCTGGATGTCATGATACATATTCGGGTTGATCTCAGTCGCAGTCAATTCTCCTTCAGGTACTTCCTCTTCTGCAACATAGTCAGACACAGTTTCCCTCCACAATCTTTCCTGATCTAAAGATAATAATGCAATATAAGCCAGCATTTATAATATAGTACACCGTACAGTTGAAAAACGGATATTAGAAAAATCATGCACTAAATTTGCACAAACTTCATGTGGTTAATTATTTCCAAAGCTTCTATGTGATACTTGAATTAAAAAAAAAAAAAAAAATCCACAGCATAAATTTTATTACAATAATTTTATTGTTTAAATATTTGCCAATTTCAATAATTTCTAGCTATGATTAGTCAGAAAATAAGAAATTTAGCTAAAATTATTAGGAGGAAAAGGACTATAACTACAGGTTAATCCTGGATTATGTACCTTGATTCAATACCAGTATTAGTGCATTCCACTATATATTATTTCATTACCATACAAGTTGTGATTATGCAAAAAAAAATTTTTCCTTCTTCAAATAATATATGGCTAATAGTTTACACTCTTAATCTATCATACGTACCATATCATAAATACACACTTGTACAAATAGAACTTACATGCAAGTTCATCCTCTTCCGGTTCTACCTCTTCTTCTAGATGAGACTGTGTTGCTGGTTCGTGAAGTGGATGATTCTCCAACACAACAGGCCTGCCTTTCGCAGTAGAACAAAAATCAGGACTACATCGCTGGTGATTGCCGAAACAGTGATTTGGCCCATTCTGAAGATCCTTTTTTAAGAGCTTCACACCATTCTTTCTGTCTGGCTCCTTGCTTCGCATTTTGATGGCACAGCGAGCTGCACTTACAAGCCTTCTTCTCATCTTTTCTGTTAGACCACCACTTCCCTTGTATCTTGGGTTCTCACTAACCAATTTCTCTAAAGAGCTTCTGTAGCACTTGCACACATGGTTAGCGCACTCCATCTTCCTAATACAATGGCCCCAACCAGGAACCTGTTGGATAAGGGAGGGGTATACTGAGCTATCACCATCTCCAATCACTGTGGTATACCGGACACCATGTACCTTCTCTGCTACAAGAAATCCCTCTACAATTGCATCTGTCTCCATTTCCGATGACGATGCCTCCCAATTCTTGAAACAGCGGTGTTTGTCTTTTGGGATATCTTGAGCACAAGCTGAGCAAAACTTGTTGCGTACACCCACATGAAGTAACTTGCCAGTGGCCTTTCCTACAATAATGGCAACACCTGAATTAGCATTGTAGGAATGCTTATGGCTTCTTTTACTCCACCCCCCATCTACAATCACAGTGATTGCAGGGACTCCCTCATGGTAAGAACCAGCCTGCTCAGCTAACTTCTTCTCTTCTCTGCCTGCCTCTAACATAGACTCCATCAGCTTTTCCTTCCACCAGTCACCTATGCTACGCTCAGTTTGGATAAAGGTCGCCTTGCTCATCACTGGCACTCCTAATACACTCATAGCTTCCTCAAGATGGCTATGCCCACTACCTGTTACCATCTGCCCCCAAACTGCTGCCAAATTGCATTCCCATCTTGCATGCTTGCAAGGACCTTTCACTTTGGAAGACGTCTCCAGAGTGATTGTGTGCGAGCACTTGGAACATTTTCCAGAAAAAATGGATGCTAAACCGTGTCTAACTTCACCACTCAAAGTGACTGAACCATCACAGTTAGATGCATGCTGACTTAGCTCCTTTGTGTACTGTTGGAGCTTGTCAAGGTTTATAATTCTTGAGCCACCCAATGCAACATCACCCTTGTTTTCTGTTCTGTCTCCTACCTCAGAGTTCTCAGGCTCCTGAATGGAATTATTTACCCCTGGGCTACTCCTGAACTTGTGTGGCTTCCTCTTCCTAAACACACGTCTGTGTGTGTTCCTGTGGTGCCTTTTATTCTTGCTATTTCCCATCACTCTATCAGCTTATCAGATCGGCAACGTGGTGGAGGATCCTCATTACCCGGGGAAATCCACTGACTCACAGTGGTTGCGTGGGCGATTCCCGCGTATTCTCCAACTAGCAGATGGTTTGAATGGCTGACCAACTTCTGCGTCATTTTTTTCATACTTCCTGAGGAGACCAGACCGTAAATTTGGAATTATCTTATTAAAAGAAGTCAAGGGGAGGTACTGAGGTAAAGTTTTCCAAGAAAAAGTATATTGGAGAGCAGGGATGGACCAAAGTCAGCCCCTTTGAAGGGAAAAGTGTGGTTAGCCTGACTGTTCAGGTGTATTTATCTGATTCTTGGAACTGATTACTGCAATATTTTGCTATCTGGACCTGCAATAGGTATAGTTCTTCTAAGAAAAAATAAGAAGAGTGAATTTTATCAGAAATTGTGGAGTAAAACTGACGCAGCATCTGGTAGCTAAAGGGTGGAAAATTCTGCTCCTAAATTGAAAATTTAGAGCTAACAATTGAAATTCTAGAAAGCTTTGAACATTTTTTATAGTTTGTACTTATGATTTTGTTGTCATTGACTTTAAAAGTGAAGAAATGAAGGGAAAGAGCAACTCATTAATATTCATGAGGTAACCCTTTACCCTAACCACTTGCTCTAAGCAAGAACAAACTGCTCTATGTCAGTCTACCAGACCCTTTTCCCGCGCAGCGATTGGTAAAGGGTTTGGCTACGCAAGACTACTGAGAACTGTGTTTGGAAATGTATTACTGGTAGTGTGTCTACTATGGGATGGAATGGAAGAGAAAGTTAAATGGTTTGTTTATGCTTGTGAGTGTTTTGAGTAAATGTGTGCTGTGTTTGTGAATGTTGTGGGTATTATGTTTGTGTGTGTTTGTGTGTTTGTGTGTGTATGTGTGTATGTGTGTGTGTGTGTGTGTGTGTGTGTGTGTGTGTGTGTGTTGTGTGTGCAATGTTGCAGTATTGTTTGGCAGTGGAGATGTCGTGGCACAGATGCTATTCGGAAACAAAGACTTACCCTATGACTACCGGAGAACCGGGCGGGCCTGGATCTTTGGCACTTTCATTCTTGGTCCTCTGTCACATTGGCACTTCAACTTCCTAGAGTGGCTTGTGGTGAGGAAGGTAAGTCTGTCAACAATGGCTGAGTGGGTGGGGTGCATGGCAGGAAGCACAGAACATAAGCCTCAAAGAAGGGTTTTGAATATGGTTAAACTCAATAGTGAAAGATTTTATTTGTTTTCTGACAGTAAGGGTGCTGCGACAACGCCCACGCACATATTCACAATAATTGGATTTTGGTTGCTAGGGATTACTAACTTTTTTCTTGGTGTTTGTAGAGCTCCAAGTAAGGGTTGATCCTAAAGAGTACTGCTAATGGACTAACTAAATAAAAAGAACGGGCCTTGGGAGCCTGTTTCGTTCAAGTTACGAGCTCCTCAGCCTCAAGTATATAATCCACAACTCCTCCGCGGGTGCCGTCGCTGACGAGCCCATTCTTCGTCTACTGCTACATTAGTTGATTGTCTTCAAAACCTTCGTTGTACTTTTTCTCAATTCTGCTTTGTTTTGTCTAGTTGACTGTGCTGATTTGATCCTCGCGGCAGTGCGCCCGAATTTTTTTCTTTCAAAAAAAATTGCAACGAACATTTTGTAGCTAAGGTCATAGTCAGCCTGTGTACGAAATTTGGAGTCATTTCTACTCGTAGTTTCTGAGAAGAAACACAAAATAGACTCCAGGACTAAAAATTAGTCCACACGATCTTTTGGCAGAGACTTGATTACTTTCAAACCACACCCACAACAGATTCAATTAATTCCCGCGGGAAAGTGAGTTCCAGGTGTTCTCTAACTTTCGGGCGCCTACCAGTTAGCAAACCAGTTATCTGGCCGCCTTTCCTTCTCGATGATAAGCCCTACTGAAACGAGTGTGAGGAGATTATTGTAGTCTAGTTAATAGTGTTTTTCTCGGCATGGTCAGGTAAGGGAAGCCTTTTATCAAGCTAGCTAGATGCATATTCAGTGTGTGTATGTACCTATAATAGATTAGTGAACCATTTTTGCTGCTGGAAAACTCTACAGTTTCAGTTTGTGTACAGTTTTCTGTACTTAGCTATTCACTTCATTTGTTTATTCATCCTTACTTAGCTAGCTACATCACAAAATATTCATCTATATTTAGCTGGCTATTTCAAAATATTTTTTATATAAAATAAGTATCATTATATTATATACATTCATAAAAATTATCACTGGTCATCACAATACTGTAAAATAAAAAAATCATGAGTGATATATCAGGAAGAAGTTTTGCACAAGAATAAAAAATTAAAATAATGGAGTCATTAGTGAGGTATTATTTACCTGTCAAAGCTTGGATACAATCTGGGAGCCAGTGTCTGCTCTAGGGAGAAACAATACTGATAAAGTAAGCCAAGAAATACAATATCAAACAGCTGCGCTCTTTACAACTTATAGCGGGGGCGGGGCCTCGGTTAGTTTTATCAATTGGGTAGGCGGGAAGCTTTGAATTACCCGCGCAAGCTAAGTTAGCGGTTGTTTTTACTATTGCGAGCATGGCAGATTTTTGTGGTTATTTGTGGTGCGTGCGGGTGCGCGCGCGTTGCTATGTCGCAGCACCCTTAAAATGATATACAATTTTCTGTCACACATGGGATGGTGGTCAGAGAGTGTTACTGCACTGAAGAAGCGGTTCACAGCAAACGAGTGACGTGTCAATTAGAATCTGTTGATGTAATAAATAACAAATCATTTGCTAGTGTGATAGGAAGTCCATCATGGGTCATGTTAAAAAAAAAAAGCAACAATTTTGTTGCAATAGTATAAATTAGTATTGTAACATTTGCTAGTGTTAAACTACGCTCAATCATCGTTGTCGATGTTTTTTTGTTTTTTTTTGAGAACCAGTTCCCTATCTGAGTTTTTCAACATAATGTCTCACCTGCACACCAGAGTGGGTGGAGCTCCAGCCAGACACATTGTAAGTATTGGCAGACAGGTGTCCATAACTAATCCTTTTACTCATTACAGATTAAAGCTGGCAAAAATGTAATGCCATTCTTGAAGATGTTCTTTGACCAGTTCACATACTGGGCAGCTGGAATCAACACCATCTATCTGTTCACGTGAGTACCTTCTGTAACATGAATACATACACGCATGCACACTCAGAGAGAAATGTAGACTTTCCTCAAATGTGCATTTCATAGACACGTGTTCATTATTACTGGCTCTGTGATTTGTTGTCAGTTTTAATAATTATGTAGTATGTTTCTTTCCTGTTTGTTGTTCACTTGATTTTCACAGGCTGCCCACTCTTGAGGGAAAGCCCCCAGCAGATGCCATTGCCAATGTGAAGGAGCGACTGCTTCCAGTGTTGAAAGCAAATTGGATGTTGTGGCCTATAGCTCAGGTGTGTGTGTGTGTGTGTGTGACGGATGCCATATTCTTGTATCATTTGATGCACTAACCACAATTGACAAGACCAGAAGACTGGTTGCTATATAACTAGTAGCGTATTTGTGTTGACAAAGTGAGATAATACCCTTCATGAAATATCTCACAGGTCATGAATCCAAAAATACTATTGCGATGATATCTAGCATAGAGTGTATTATATAACTCTCCTTCACTAGTTTTGTATTTATTGCTGGACAATTTTTGATGACTAGGTCATCAACTTCAAGCTAGTCCCCCTCCCTCACCAGCTCAACTTTGTGCTGATAGTCAGTCTGTTCTGGGCTTCCTATCTGAGTTGGTTCAATGGCAAACAGGACCAGAAGAGACTGGCACAGAGCTCTCCTGCTCCAGACACTCCACATACTACTTCATCTCCTCCCACACCATGAAAGATTAGCCCACAAGGTCTGACCCTTTCCCAATCTTTATATTGTTTCATTTTAATTCTGTTGAGTTGCTCTGTTTATATATTCAATGATGATTTTCCAAAAAAGAACATGAAAATGTAAAAAATAAAACGGTAACAATTAATACAAGCAAGTGATCAATAAATCAAACATTTGTGCCAAAGAATTTCAGTCCAAAGTGGGAAGGGTTTTGTTCATGCAGTTCAGAGGTCATCAGAGTGATGTTAGGATAATGCTGCAGGCATTTTTGGGCCCCGTGGGGAGTACAGAAGAGTGTGACAAGGATGATGTTAGTCTCGTTCACTCCATGCTCCTTCAACACATGGATAGCTGTGATGACAGTTGCTCCGGAGTCTGTTCACACACACACACACACATAATTCAAAGTCTTTCAATTTAAGAATGTAAAGATAAGTGGTCATTGCTCATTGTTGACAGGTTCAAAAGATAGGAAATAATTACATTGACTGGACTGGAAAAAACAACAACAAAAAACAAAAACAATTACGGTGGAGTCTCATACACAAACTCAAGGGGACAAAGATATTTTTAATTGTTCTTGTAAGCAGGAGTTTGCATTAAACAAACCATGAATATAAATAAAATAGCGAAAGATTAGCTACAATAATTGCACACATAGATCAATCATTGAATACCGCAGAATATCACTCGTCTGTTGGTGACATTTACACAAGTGCCGCAGGCTCGAGTGTAAATGCCACTAACGGACAAGTGATATTCCGGCGGTATCCAATGATTAATCAATTTATTGTGTACTGGTCATGTGCAAATGGCATAGAAACCGAGTGGCTAATAATGGATGCTGCCAAGAAGTCTTTTGATTTTTTTATTCTGATGAAGTCATTGATAATCTTTTCTCTAATATTTGAGGTGGAGTAGAAAGGGAATATGAAAGGCAAGAAGTACCGCCATCTTGCAGCATTGAGAGTGAACAATCAGTCTTGACGATAAGGAATTACGGAAGTATTAGAAGAGCAAAAACAACTGTAATACTCAAACATTACCCGACTTGAGAACGTGGTAGCTATCGTTCGTGCAAAGGGATAAATTGAGAATACTTCACCCAAATAATTAGACAGACTTCTCGCAGAGTGCAAGCGGTAGTCTGTATGAACCGAGCACTCTCATAGCTAGTAATAAAAAGTCTCTGCATTCATAAGAAGCTATTTTATTTAACCAAATTAATGTAATTGGCACAGAATGGTATTATAGAATTAGCAGACCCTCAGGGGACACAATAAGCGTAAAAATGTAGCTTAGGGGGTCACAATAACCCAACACAATAACTCTGGACTTCCCCTTTACTGCGGAATATTGCAGGCACACGATACTTTCCAATTCAATATGTAAAAGCACTCAATAGGCTGATTCAGTACACAATAAATAGTTTTATTGCTGTTGGAAGAAATCAGTCAGTTCTTTCTGCCTTGTATCATGTGACTAGTGAAGTCATTGGTGACCTGATGTCATAACCTGGCCGGACCGCTATAAGCTAATTCTTAAGCCTAAATCTTAACTATAGGCTTTGACAACTGAAGACCCTGTAAAGAGAGCTTCCTCTACATCCTGGTAAGCTGCTAGAAGCACTGAATGAATTCTCGTACTTTTTCCTTCTGTAGCAGACAAGGTTCTCGTAAGGTATGCCAAAAATGTATTTCTCCACTAGCCTCAACCAATTTTATTATTTCACTTTTGTACACAGCTAGCCTAATCAACTTCTGATTGTTCGGTAGGTATGTAAAGGGTGAATGATATTGCCTTTTTAATTGTATAGATCGCCACAATGTGAACTGGACGAAAAAAGAAAGTCTGTACTTGTTGAGCAGAATTTCGTGCAAAGCTAAGTTTGTGTTCACAGAACTTAATTACACAGGCATTCATAGGAGCCAAGCAGGGACTCCCAGTAAGTGTTTTCACCAAATTCTTGCCGTAACCAGAGTTCTAGTTAATGCGGCTCCACTGCAATGACATAAGTATGGGCTCGAAGTAGTTGGAATGGCTATGGCCCATTCTCTCCTGCCAGGAGGACCTCTACACATACCAGCTCTTCACCCCGGTCTCTATCAGTTTTTACTCTCAGACAGTTCCTTGGCTACACATTATCCTAAGTTTGACGGTACACAGGAATAACACTCATAATTAATTACAAGTAAGAATAATGGTACTCTTACTATAATGCCACAATACTGCAAAAAAAAGGACTCACCTAAAGTTGGAGAAAGCAGCAAAATTTTACGCTTTTCAATAGATGGAGGAAATTTGGCATAGTATACCTGTACAAGAAGATGACTCAGATACAATGAGTACCACTTACAATGACATGATTCTAAATTAGGGAAATAATGGAGAAAGAGATATTGACACTACTTATAATTGCACCTTCTAATGTTCTCTAGTTGAACACACTTGCTTCATATGACTAAAGCCAAACAAAAACTGATCCTCCAACACACACACACAAGATGGTGATGCCACACAACTTGTGTTAGTCTTCAAGCATTTCACACAATTATGTACCTTTGGCATTTTAGTTTCTTCATCTCTGCGTATCAGAATCTTGCCTATTCTCATTGACCTGCAGCATTCTCGCAGACCTTTCTCCATAGCTTCCCCTAGCAACCAATCAAAGCAAACAGTAAATGGAGTAATTTGCTGCCAATTACTTAATCAGGTTAGGGCTTCTTGTACTAATATCAAGCAATAATGAGCAAGTATTCTCTAATTTACCACTTCTCAAAATGCTGACTGCACAGTTATTCTTCTCAAACCACTCCCCTTCATAGGGGCAACCTGTAATGATAGTCATAAAACCTGACCATGTTGTGGCAATGATATTAACGACCACTTACCAGTTGGAGTGGTCACTACCATCTTGTATGATGGCAGGCAATTAAGACCTTCCTCCACCACTAAACGAATCTATGTCAAGCCGTACATTGGTGAAACAATGAACTGCAATTCAACCAAACCTCCCACGACCACCTTCGTATATACGCTTATCTGCTGTAAGAGTACCTTACCAGTCGGTTAGAATAAAATATGAAGTCACTTCTGTTTGTTGATCTGTGAACACATCAGAAAGAGAAGGTATGTATCACAATTGAACAATGACAAAAAAAAAAAAAAAAAAAAAAAAAAAAAATCATAAAAACTCTTCTCAAGGTAAGTTCTTAGTTTTGTTGTTTTGTACTATCAATGGATAAACATTTTGCAATTATATGAAACAGTTCTCATGCAAATATGTATAGTGGTGGTGCGACCTCTATGTGCTGGCTGTATTTAATAGTAAATAATTCAGAAACGAAGGACTGCTGGGCACATTGGAAGTAGTTGGTGCAGTGCAGACAACTTAGTATCTATTGAAGACCTATAATGACTGAATTCCACAAGTATGCTCATGCTTGCAAGTCTACAACTTATATTCCTGTGAAACTTGCATCCAGCAATATTACTGTTCACTAATTTGTTTTTTAAAAATTCTACTTAAGCACAATGATGCACTGGAGTTCAATGAACTTATAATAAGAGGGTGCTACCCACTATTTTATATAGTTAAGTGCTCATAAAATGATTATATTAATATGGCAACAATAATATAAATAAATAAAAGAAAGTAGGGCATAAAGGAGACTCAGATATAGTTATCTAATTTAAATACAGAGTACACGTGGAAACTAAGGGGTCAATATGAAACCAGAGCTAGATTAGGCACTGAACTAGTGGCTATACAACATACATTGGCCTAATAGCCATACTATAAACTAGAAAATGGTTCCCATTGAAGTCAGAGAAGTGAGGGATAGCTATAGAATATTTTAAGTCAGCTAATGTATTTTGACATAAATACTACATATCTTTAACTTTATAGTATCGGCTTTTTGTTTTATCTTTTAAAGCGCTTCTTCAGTAGTCCAGTCTGTTTCATTTCTTTCTTTCTTTTGTCTCCTCACCAATTTTTTTTCCCTGTGCACCATTTCCTACCTAGCTATTTCTTAACTGATCAATTCTATTGCGTCCAACAAATACCCTGCAACAAAGTGTTGTTAATGCATTGCCATGGAACTTCATAACTTGCACAGACACATTAGTAGAAAAGGGTACAGTGAGTATGCCTATGGCCAAAAAAAAAAAAAAAAAAAAAAAAAAAAAAGGCACTTGTACGCCTATGCAAATTGAATTGAAGACACACATATGGATCGCCATTAGTATACAGGTTTGCTGAATTATTTATAATATTTCTGTGAAACTGCCAGCAGTGTTAGTGTGGTGAAGTTATAAACAGTTGACGGAAATATATATATAATATGGCAAGCGAGCGAGACACTTATAGGGGTAACACAATTGAAAACCAGGGATGTTTGTTTATATGTATGTATGTATGTTTGGACGTACGTATGTCATTTTGTACTTTGACCTCTCGTATTTTTGTGTTAGCTGGGTGTTCGACCCTGTCCCAAACTTCACTAAACATCATTGCTCGTATAATTTCAGAAATTAAATTGTTTACTGCTTTGAATTCTTTGCGGTGCAGTTAAAACTAAAAAAACTTACCTGAGTTTTCATTTCTATTCGAATTATTGGCAGTGGTAAGTTAGTACGCTATTTGCCACAGTTATAAGCCCTATGCAACAGTATTAACGTGAGAATTCATTGTCCACTAGAGTAACCACGAAGGTAAGTCTTGTGTAGGTATGTTCAGTTGTGTGACAGTATTGTGCGTTACAAGAATATCACAAAGTTAATAACACGACTTGTTTTTTTGTTGCTTTTTCCCCCCCAATCCAAACAGTTGCGGGGAGTGGTTATACTATGGCTTTGAATGCCTTTACCTTATATGTAATTATAAACAGCAATTAAAGCCAATCGTTTAACAACAGTGTAGTTTTAGGCTCGCTCGCCATTGTTGTCTGGTGTCCATTATTATATATTTATATATATATTTATAGCCCGTTACCCGAGCGACCGCGCTTGTCGTTAAGAACTATAAATCTGATACAGTCTGGTATGCCCGTAAGAAAATGTATTAGCGGGGAAAAGTCTGATATAGTTCTTAGCAACCATAATTATGGTAGAAGGCAGATCAAAGCAAAATGGAATAATGAAGAGTTTTGGTACTTTAATACAATTACTAAGATAGCTAATGCTATACTTTGCTCGTTGTTTATGTTCTGGCTATAAAATAGTTATAAACCAAAATCATTAGGTTTGTATTTCGATTTATAAATCCTCGCCACTCGGGCTGCGCCCTCGTGTCTCGGAGTTTATAAATCGCATACAAACCTCAATTTTGGTTTATAACATATATATATATATTATAAAGGCAATCCAACTATAACCTGGTTAGAGTTTATGTCACAGGGAAACAATTGAAAAAAAGTTCACATAATACAGGTGTGGCAGTACATGTTTCAGTCAAGTCTAAACAATGGGCACTCGGCAAACAAAATGTACGCAATTTCTGTACATGTACTTTAACTCATGACCATAATTGTTTAATATTGCCAGCAACCACACGGTTCCTAAAACACTACCATGATTAAACACAAGGTACAACGAAAACAAACAAAATTAAGCCCTATCAGGCTTGTACTATATGTGCAGCCAATAACTACTCCCATTTGGTCAAAAACAAACTACACAGCAAATTTACATGCAGGCATAAGAAGGAAGGGGTAGGGGTTAAGAATTTGTATGGGGATAAACTGATTTACATTTCACTGTCTTTAGATATCAAACACAAACCAGAGACAAATTGTTATGGAATTGAAACCAGAGAAAGATCTAGCTCGTGATGTAAGAGAATGCTGTTACCAGGGTCTTCCATTTAGAACTAAGACGGCAAAGTGGTATACTAACTTAATCTCCAGTAGTTACAGTGGGACGATCTGTCATTGTTCTTGTCACTTACTCGTCTCTAATGATAGTCTGCAGTTCCTTGACTTGATCGTTTACCTCCATCACTTTTAAGTTGGAAAGGTCAGTGTCGCTGCTCTCACTATCATCAAGCACGGACGCTCTACTACAGTCCAAGCTACTCATAGTGTATTCCGTGGCAGTGACAGCGCTTCAGACAAAGCTGCCACGCTGACGGTAATGATCGCCTACTACATCCACCACCTTTATATGTATTATAATATATTTTTATCAACTACATATTTTATATTTTTATCAACTACATTGGCCATGCTACAAACCCTGCTTAATTAAATATTACACACAAATTTAAATAAGAAGTGTTGAAGGTTGCATTGTAGCTGTTGCTGTGTGCAATAAAAAGTTGGATTTGCTGCCAGAGTACTTGGCTCAGCTTGCTGGTGCCTGAGAGAACACATACGAAAACAAACACAAGAGCAAAGCAATAACAACAACAACAACAACAACAACATAATTACCTCTGCTTCTGTGTATTTTAAAAGCTGCATAATAAAAAAATATGCCAATAAACATTTAAATGCAAAATATGCTCAAAGTTCACGTACTTCAGCTTGTAATTGAGTAACTTGTCCTTCCAAATCAGCATTTCTTTGCTTCAAGTCTTCCACTTCTTTTTTAAGAGTTTCTACATCTGCATTATCTGGCATTCCAGCCTGCAAATGCTGCTTTAGAAATCTGTTACACATCACACACAACAGAATATGACTCCATACTAGCTGAAAAACCAACAAAAACTTACTCTAAAGGGTCTCTAGGTTTGTCAGGTTCTTCATATAAACCCACAAGCACTAAATGTACAAGTAAAGCACTATAGGTGCAGAAACCTTCGATTCTTAAGTAAACAAACCTTTCGTGAGAGCATCCAGAACTCCAGCACCTTCTAAGTACTTTCTGAACTCCTCCCTCTTGGATTCTGGCTGCAATGGTATTTTATTTTTTACATTGAAGTGGGTAAGCTGATTCTCCGTTACCTTCGTCTGCGACATAGTAGACGCTGTATTATTCTCCCAATCTCGATTTCAAAACCTGGTGCTCAATAATTAGAAATGCTAGGTGATAAAGGAAATCTAATTATAAAATTCCGCACCAGCCTATCTTTTTCGAGCCAGAAAAGGTGTGGAAGGATCCTTGAGCTCGCTCGCTGGAAATCTGTTCAGAATTTTAGTTGACCTTTGGTGAGTGTTTGTAGTTAACTCTGTTGCTATGCTATGTGTATTGGAAGGTATTATATCAGATGAATTATCACGCTCACAGCGCCATGAATACGATTCACCGTTTAGCGGTTGCTGCGACTTACTTTGGGCAATTCTCTTTATTTTTGTTGTCAGTTGCGTTGCTTTGTGTTCCTAAGTCGTTTATACAAAGTTCTATGTATAGGGTTACAGCCAGCTACTTTGTTACGTTAATGTTGCAATGTTGTCTACTAACTTGTGGTGATGTCATATAAAGAATTCAATACTGAGCTAACCGATTATGCCATCTGCATGCTATTCCACTTACATAGAACTCTAACCACCTTGGAAATGAGCTATTCAACTGGACTTTTTTTAATTATATATTTTTTGATGGCAACACTTTGTGCTTTTCAGCTGCGCTAGCTACTGTCATAAAATAATGATCATTACCATTGCTCTGACTTGCCTGTCTATGTGTGACTATAGCTTTCACTAATAATTTTTTTTTTACTATGTCGTACTTCCTTAATTAGCACAAACCCATAGACACTGGGAGTGGTGGCTACTCTAAATGCTTGTGAGCATTGTGTAGAAAGACATCGCTGTCCAAGATACTCCTGGGACTAAGCATCCACACAATGTTGTCTTGTAAATATGAAGTACGTAGTATACTACTCACATACTCACGCACAGGCACATAAGCACTCAGGAAGTGAGGGTGGAGAGCGGAGGGAGTTAATGATTTTCTCCTGGGACTGACTTACCAGGGATGCAGCTCTACGGTTGCTGGCTTTGCTCTTGGCAGGGCTCATTTCTTATTTACAACTTACTTTTTTTTCTTGTTTAAACAAAAGAAATACAAAATGGAAGATAAAAGGAAACTTGCAAGACTCAACTTCTCCAGTTGGGTTCAGGTGTTAATTATTTCTGGGATGTTGGAGAAAGGGATTGTGTGAGAATATAGCTCACCTTCCTCCTAATAAGCATGGGGCCAGGTCCAAGTCACTGAAGAATTCATTCCAGGAGTGCCTCAGGCCACCTATGCCGTATAATGAAGTGAGGAATGTGTGCACAGTGTGTGCATGTATGTGTGTGCCTGTGTGTGATGCAGATAATTATAGTGTAGTTCCATTAGCATTGTGCACATCGTGTCATGCATCATTGTGAATGGTTTATTTTGTTGCCCTTGCTGTGTGTATGTGTGTGTGTGTGTGTGTGTGTGTGTGAAGGTACATGTGTGTACATCAGACATGGGGCGAAGTACTTTGGTACTCATGCTTAAGCACACTTAAGCACAGGTCATTAAGGACTCATGAAATACTCGAATCCTTTTGGTGATTTGAGTAAAAATACTTGTACTGTACTTAAGCACCTCCCATTTTCACCAGTACTTCTAAGTACTTTTTGAGTACTTTGAAGTATTACAACTAGTCTCATCGTGCATTATTTCTTTATTCAGCAAGCAGTTACATGCTGAACATTTGGTTGCTTGAAAAACATTGTTATATTCATGATCAGTTGATTGATTCAGATTCACTCATAAATTTTTAAAAATAAATTGTAAACCAATTAAATGACTGCTATAAGTGTTCTTTGTATACTAGATTTAGTCTCAAAACCAATCATATATATACTTCTATTGTACTTAAGTACAAGACCAATGTACTCGTACTCGTAACCATCGTGAACTTGTGGTATTTGTACACGTACCCACCCATTACAAATTTACAAATACTCGTAAAGTACCCAAATACTTTTCAAAGTACTTCTCCCCATGTCTGGTGTACATATTTGCTTACTTGCTTATGTGTGGTTTGGGTATATTTGTTGGATTAGTATATGCCACCAATATATTGTTTTGACTGCGTTGGAAGCTGTTTGAATTAACATGTGACCTGTTCCATGAAATTCTACATCAATACACTGAAGGTATATAGCTAATAGTTAACATTGGCAGTTAGATTACAAAGGGTTGGTAATAATTGGGTGAGCTGAAACGAGCTCCTCACAAACGAGTCTCAATTGAGATTTTGGTATAATTACATAATGTGTATTGTATATTTATGTATATTGCCGAAGTTCGAAGAGGTCAGTGTATGTCCACCTCCAGAGGCTACTTTGAAACGCTAGCGCAAGAAGTTAAAAAACCAGGAGAAAAGACTTCAAATCTTACCAACTTAGCAGAGTTCACTTTCTATTCGAATTAATGGGGTAAGTTTTCTTGGTTAATGTGCTGTTGTTATGGTTAAATACCCTATGCAGCAGGATTGTCCTTATTACTAAAGTAATGCTGCATCTACTAAAGTTGTTGTCTGGCGTCCATTATTGTCTGGCTCCCATTATTGTCTGGCGCCCATTGTTGTCTGGCGTCCATTGTTGTCTGGAGTTCATTGTTGTCTGGAGTCCATTGTTGTCTGGAGTTCATTGTTGTCTGGAGTCCAGTGTTGTCTGGCGTCCATTATTGTCTGGCGCCCATTGTTGTCTGGCGTCCATTATTGTCTGGAGTCCACTATTGTCTGGAGTTCATTGTTGTCTGGAGTCCATTGTTGTCTGGTGTCCATTATTGTCTGGCGTCCAATATTGTCTGGCGTCCATTGTTGTCTGGCGTCCAATATTGTCTGGCGTCCATTGTTGTCTGGCGTCCATTGTTTTCTGGCGTCCATTGATGTCTGGTGTTCAATGTTGTCTGGCGTCCATTGATGTCTGGCGTCCATTGTTGTCTGGAGTCCATTGTTGTCTGGCGTCCATTGATGTCTGGTGTTCAATGTTGTCTGGCGTCCATTGATGTCTGGCGTCCAATGTTGTCTGGAGTTCATTGTTGTCTGGCGTCCATTGTTGTCTGGCGTCCATTGTTGTCTGGCGTCCATTGTTTTCTGGCGTCCATTGATGTCTGGTGTTCAATGTTGTCTGGCGTCCATTGTTGTCTGGCGTCCATTGTTGTCTGGCGTCCATTGTTTTCTGGCGTCCATTGATGTCTGGTGTTCAATGTTGTCTGGCGTCCATTGTTGTCTGGCGTACATTGTTGTCTGGCGTCCATTGTTGTCTGGCGTCCATTGTTGTCTGGCGTCCAATGTTGTCTGGAGTTCATTGTTGTCTGGCGTCCATTATTGTCTGGCGTCCATTGTTGTCTGGCGTCCATTGTTTTCTGGCGTCCATTGATGTCTGCTGTTCAATGTTGTCTGGCGTCCATTGTTGTCTGGCGTCCATTGTTTTCTGGCGTCCATTGATGTCTGGTGTTCAATGTTGTCTGGCGTCCATTATTGTCTGGAGTTCATTGTTGTCTGGAGTCCAGTGTTGTCTGGTGTCCATTATTGTCTGGCGTCCAATATTGTCTGGCGTCCATTGTTGTCTGGCGTCCATTGTTTTCTGGCGTCCATTGATGTCTGGTGTTCAATGTTGTCTGGCGTCCATTGATGTCTGGCGTCCATTGTTGTCTGGAGTCCATTGTTGTCTGGCGTCCATTGATGTCTGGTGTTCAATGTTGTCTGGCGTCCATTGATGTCTGGCGTCCAATGTTGTCTGGAGTTCATTGTTGTCTGGCGTCCATTGTTGTCTGGCGTCCATTGTTGTCTGGCGTCCATTGTTTTCTGGCGTCCATTGATGTCTGGTGTTCAATGTTGTCTGGCGTCCATTGTTGTCTGGCGTCCATTGTTGTCTGGCGTCCATTGTTTTCTGGCGTCCATTGATGTCTGCTGTTCAATGTTGTCTGGCGTCCATTGTTGTCTGGCGTCCATTGTTGTCTGGCGTCCATTGTTTTCTGGCGTCCATTGATGTCTGGTGTTCAATGTTGTCTGGCGTCCATTGTTGTCTGGCGTCCATTGTCCGTTCTGATTGCTGGCGTCCACAATGTTGTCTGGAGTTCATGTGCTGGCGTCCATATGGTTGTTTCTGGTTGTCTGGCGGTCCATTATTGTCTGGCGTCCAATATTGGATCTGGCGGGTGTCCATTGTCTGGCGTCCCTATTGTCTGGCGTCCATTGTTGTCTGGCGTCCATTGTTTTCTGGCGTCCATTGTTGTCTGGCGTACATTGTTGTCTGGAGTTCATTGTTGTCTGGCGTCCATTGTTGTCTGGTGTCCATTGTTTTCTGGCATCCATTGATGTCTGGTGTTCAGTGTTGTCTGGTGTCATGTGTCTGGCGTCCATTGTGTGTTGCGTCATTGTTTTCTGGCGTCCATGGTGTTGGCGTCCAGTTGTGTGGCGTCCAATGTTGTCTGGCGTCCATTGTTTTCTGGCGTCCATTGATGTCTGGGTCCAATGTTGTCTGGCGTCCATTGTTGTCTGGCGTCCAATGTTGTCTGGAGTTCATTGTTGTCTGGCGTCCATTGTTGTCTGGCGTCCATTGCTGTCCGGCGTCCATTGTTGTCTGGCGTCCATTGTTGTCTGGCGTCCATTGATGTCTGGCGTCCATTGTTGTCTGGCGTCCATTATTGTCTGGCGTCCATTGTTTTCTGGCGTCCATTGATGTCTGGGTCCAATGTTGTCTGGCGTCCATTGTTGTCTGGCGTCCAATGTTGTCTGGAGTTCATTGTTGTCTGGCGTCCATTATTGTCTGGCGTCCATTGCTGTCCGGCGTCCATTGTTGTCTGGCGTCCATTGATGTCTGGCGTCCATTGTTGTCTGGCGTCCATTATTGTCTGGCGTCCAATGTTGTCTGGCGTACATTGTTGTCTGGCGTCCAATGTTGTCTGGCGTCCATTGTTGTCTGGCGTTCAATGTTGTCTGGAGTTCATTGTTGTCTGGCGTCCATTGTTGTCTGGCGTCCATTGTTGTCTGGCGTCCATTGTTGTCTGGCGTCCATTGTTGTCTGGCGTCCAATGTTGTCTGGCGTCCATTGTTGTCTGGCGTCCATTGTTGTCTGGCGTCCATTATTGTCTGGCGTCCATTGGTGTCTGGCGTCCATTGATGCTGTCCAATTATTGTCTGGCGTCCAATGTTGTCTGGCGGTCATGTTGCTGGCCGTGTTGTTGTTGTATGGCTTGTTGTCGGCGTCATTGTTGCTGGCGTCCATGCTGTCAATGTTTGTTGGCGTGCCATTGTTGTTGGATCATTGTGTTGCGCCATTGTTGTCTGGCTCCATTGATGTCTGGTGTTCAATTGTTGTCGGAGTTCATTGTGTCTGGCGTCCATGTGTCTGGCGTCCATGTGTTGGCGTCCATTGTTGTCAATGCGTCCAATGTTCTGGGGTTGGCATCTGTGGTCCATTGTTGTCTGGAGGTCCATTGTTGTATGGAGTCCATTATTGTATGTTGCGTCCATTGTTGTTCTGGCGGTCCATTGATGTCTGGGTCCATTGATGTTCCAAGTCTTGTTGGCGTCCATTGTTGTCTGCGTCCATGTTGTATGGGTCCATTATTGTTGGCGTCCATTGTTTTCTGGCGTCCATTGATGTCTGGGTCCAATGTTGTCTGGCGTCCATTGTTGTCTGGCGTCCATTGTTGTCTGGCGTCCATTGTTGTGTGGCGTCCAATGTTGTTTGGCGTCCATTGTTTTCTGGCGTCCATTGATGTCTGGTGTTCAATGTTGTCTGGCGTCCATTGTTGTCTGGCGTCCAATGTTGTCTGGAGTTCATTGTTGTCTGGCGTCCATTATTGTCTGGCGTCCATTGCTGTCCGGCGTCCATTGTTGTCTGGCGTCCATTGATGTCTGGCGTCCATTGTTGTCTGGCGTCCATTGATGTCTGGCGTCCATTGATGTCTGGCGTCCATTGTTGTCTGGCGTCCATTATTGTCTGGCGTCCATTGTTTTCTGGCGTCCATTGATGTCTGGGTCCAATGTTGTCTGGCGTCCATTGTTGTCTGGCGTCCAATGTTGTCTGGAGTTCATTGTTGTCTGGCGTCCATTATTGTCTGGCGTCCATTGCTGTCTGGCGTCCATTATTGTCTGGCGTCCATTGCTGTCTGGCGTCCATTGATGTCCGGCGTCCATTGATGTCTGGCGTCCATTGTTGTCTGGCGTCCATTATTGTCTGGCGTCCAATGTTGTCTGGCGTCCATTGTTGTCTGGCGTCCATTATTGTCTGGCGTCCAATGTTGTCTGGCGTCCAATGTTGTCTGGCGTCCATTATTGTCTGGGTCCAATGTTGTCTGGCGTCCATTGTTGTCTGGCGTCCAATGTTGTCTGGCGTCCAATGTTGTCTGGAGTTCATTGTTGTCTGGCGTCCATTGTTGTCTGGCGTCCATTGTTGTCTGGAGTTCATTGTTGTCTGGCGTCCATTGTTGTCTGGCGTCCATTGATGTCTGGTGTTCAATGTTGTCTGGCGTCCATTGTTGTCTGGCGTCCATTGTTTTCTGGCGTCCATTGATGTCTGGTGTTCAATGTTGTCTGGCGTCCATTGTTGTCTGGAGTTCATTGTTGTCTGGTGTTCAATGTTGTCTGGCGTCCATTGATGTCTGGCGTCCATTGATGTCTGGTGTTCAATGTTGTCTGGCGTCCATTGTTGTCTGGCGTCCATTGATGTCTGGTGTTCAATGTTGTCTGGCGTCCATTGTTGTCTGGCGTCCATTGATGTCTGGTGTTCAATGTTGTCTGGCGTCCATTGATGTCTGGCGTCCATTGTTTTCTGGCGTCCATTGATGTCTGGTGTTCAATGTTGTCTGGCGTCCATTGATGTCTGGCGTCCATTGTTTTCTGGCGTCCATTGTTGTCTGGCGTCCATTGTTGTCTGGCGTCCATTGTTGTCTGGCGTCCATTGTTGTCTGGCGTCCATTGTTGTCTGGAGTTCATTGTTGTCTGGCGTCCAATATTGTCTGGCGTCCATTGTTGTCTGGCGTCCATTGTGTCTGGCGTCCATTGTTTCTGGATTGATGTCTGGTGTTCTGTTGTTGGCGTCCATTGTTGTCTGGCGTCTCATTGTTGCTGGCGTCCATTGTTATCTGGCATCCATTATTGTCTGGAGTTGATGTTGTCTGGCGTCCATCTGGCGTCCAATGTTGTCTGGAGTTCATTGTTTTCTGGCGTCCATTGTTGTCTGGCGTCCATTGCTGTCTGGCATCCATTGTTGTCTGGCGTCCATTGTTGTCTGGCGTCCATTGTTGTCTGGCGTCCATTGTTGTCTGGCATCCATTGTTGTCTGGCGTCCATTGTTGTCTGGAGTTCATTATTGATTGTTGTCTGGCGTCCAATGTTGTCTGGAGTTCATTGTTTTCTGGCGTCCATTGTTGTCTGGCGTCCATTGCTGTCTGGCATCCATTGTTGTCTGGCGTCCATTGTTGTCTGGCGTCCATTGTTGTCTGGCGTCCATTGTTGTCTGGCATCCATTGTTGTCTGGCGTCCATTGTTGTCTGGAGTTCATTATTGATTGTTGTCTGGCGTCCAATGTTGTCTGGAGTTCATTGTTGTCTGGCGTCCATTGTTGTCTGGCGTCCATTGATGTCTGGTGTTCAATGTTGTCTGGCGTCCATTGTTGTCTGGCGTCCATTGTTTTCTGGCGTCCATTGATGTCTGGTGTTCAATGTTGTCTGGCGTCCATTGTTGTCTGGCGTCCATTGTTGTCTGGCGTCCATTGCTGTCCGGCGTCCATTGTTGTCTGGCATCCATTATTGTTTGGCATCCATTGTTTCTGATGTCGATAATTAGATGCATCAATTTTTTTCACCAATGAGAGTGAATAACTGCCAGACTGAGGTTTCATGTTGTTGTGGGAATGATTATTTTCCTGATACATTTTTGGCACGTTAAAGTTGAGGATATCGTCACTCAGAAGTTCACTCTCTTCTCTCTCTCTCTCTTCCTCTCTCTCTCTCTCTCTCAAGGACAAGTGTTTTTCTCTTTGTTTTCTTTCCTGTCTGTATGGTGTACTTACACTATGCATTGGTAAACATGGCACTATTGAAATTATAGACTTACATACATAAATACAACATACATGCATTGCCACAATTTTCTATATTCTATTGTGGCTTTATACATAGAGTATGCCCTAATAAATAGTGAACCACAAGTTTCAGACATACTCTCACAGTGAGTCTTGCCACATTCAGGCTGGCTGTGAACTTGCTTGTTTGAGGTCAGTAAATACTTTACTGGGTTCAAGTGTTTGTGTACTTTTCCCAGTATGGACGCCATTACACATTCAGAAGAAAAAGGATTGTCAGGTTTGCCCTTCCTTCTTCTCATTGAAATTGATTACTTCCAGAGCTTGGTGCTCATTATCATTCTCTAAATTCACTGGTAAGTCCTCGACGTTCCAAAATGCTGACAATAGCTCATCAATGGTGGGTTCTGCAAAGAGTGATTACAGAAGTGTTTTTTTTTGTTTTGTTTTTTGCAATGGTGATTCTAATTGACATTTTGTTGTGACAGGCCATTTAAAATTGTGTATAGCAGAAGGGTTTGAAGTTCAGATCAGCTAAATCTAGACGTCTATCTGTTGAGGAAAGAAAAAAATACTGTCTCAAGGCTAAATTGTGTATGAATAGCTTATCAAGTTCGCGTTTCTGTAGTGGTTGCCACAGATCTTGCCGAGAATACAGAAAAAAAAGCATCACACACTTCTTCATTGTCAGCGTAGTTCACCTTTTACTGTAGAAAATTACCACTGTTTCTCTTCCTGTCAGCTACGTACATGTAATTCCATCCTGCAACAATGAGAAGGAAACAGCCACAGTCTTTCTGGGAACTGTTCAAGTCACCTAAATGCAGGAGGTAGAAGACAGAATGCTTGTACATTTCCAGAGCAGTTGCCATTGACACAAGAACAGGTCAACTTCCAGACTTCCAGCTCAAGGGAGTAGGAAATGGCATTCTTCTTCAGCACTGTCAGCCTGCTTATGGGAGCTTGGGTTAGACAAAATGAAGCTTCCTACAAACAACGCCAAGTTCAAAAGGAGATGTAGTTTAAGAGACTCGCATTATTTTGTTCAAACTTGGTCACTAGCTAGTGGATGAAGTTCATTCCAGAGTTGTAATGTGCGTGTTGCTACAGCATAGATATAAAACGCGTTTTATATCTATGGCTACAGTAAAGTCAGGACAGAAAGTATACCGTCATACTATTTGCAAGCCGGTATGCTCGGCCTAGAAGTGGAAGGCACCGTTCCCGCTCCGAAGGAGTTCAGGCTTTCGTACGCATCCCCTGCAGCACCTTCTGGTTGTCGAAGAAAAAAGTTTATTATTGCTATGACATTTTAGTTTTGTATCATTCTAACTATTTCATCTGTACTCCTGTCTGATATTTCATTATATTTATTGCTAACTTGTTATTCCTGAGCCTGCCAGGGTAGTCAAGTTGTGATACTGTCTCGGAAGTAAGACAGTATGCCCAGCAATATTTTTATCCTCTTCTGTCTCACCAGCGATATTATGGCGCAAAGCTTTGATAAGCCAACAACGAGACAGACTATCGGTACAGACTGCTTGCCAGTAAGTTAATAATACATTTTATGTAGTTCTTTTTTTATAAAATCAACACCATAACCGCTGAAGTCCGGTTGTTAGCGAATAAGTTATCGCCAATATTATTTTGGCAAGTAAAAAATTCTCCATTGCGTTTAACGCATAATTCACTTTGTTTCAGTAATCTTCGATACTATAGTTTGTAGCCTATAGTTTCGACTGTCTCAGCAGCCGTCAAGATGGAGAGAAAGGAAAGGGGAAAAAAAAAGATGATAAATTAGCTTATAGCCCGTTACCTGAGCGACCGCTCTTGTCGTCGAGTAATCTGATAGTCCCGGGTATTCTCGTACGAAAATATTAGAGGGAAAAAGTTTTCTATAGTTCGTAGCAACAACTAAAAAGAAATGGGAAAATGACCGGAGAGAGCTACAAATAGAGCTATTTATCAATGGACTATAAAGTAGTTCTAAATTAATGAAAAATTGGTTTGTATTGCGATTCACAAACCCACACCACTCGGGCTTCTGCCCTGGTGTCTAGGATTTGTAAACGGCATACAAACCTCAATATTGGTTTATAACTAGTACATATAGTAGCAAAATTTTCGATTTTTTTCTTTTCGTCTTTGCCATGATAATAACTGCAGAGAAAGACAGTCACACTGTAGGCAATTTGATTGGTGTGCTAAAAAAGTATTAAAAAAGTAATGGCCAGCAATCCTTTTCCAGATTTTTTAAGTGGCCACTCTCATACACTCAATATAGTGCACACAGAAGACAAACCAAATTTTAGACTAAATGAGCCTGATCAAAAACTTAATTGTGCAGACTAAATTGAGTTTAGTCTTTATTAGCTTGCATGAATTTATTGGCTTAAATAGTTAAGTTTAAATAATTTTCATGCAAATTCCTTTACTAGAAAAGCATACTGGACAAAAAAATTAATGTTTATTTTAGTCCAATTCAAAACACGGCTTTCCAACTCTCCGAAAAGAACTCTATTAAACAAGCACATCTAAGATCCTGATAATTTTGCAGCTAATACTTTAGTGACTCTCGTGTGGGATGTGAAATATACACTAGGGAGGTGTCAGATTACATAAAGTATGCTAGAGTATTCATAAGTCTGCAATTCTAGCCCTGAGCATACTCTCTTAGAATTGTAGATGGTGTGAACACTTAGCTCTTCAATGCTTGATTTCTCTACTTGAACTAATAATTTAAATATTTATCTGGTCACTACACTTTCAAACATTGTATGACCAGCTACCTGGAATTGTGTGACAATAGCTTGCAGGTATATTGAGCTATCTCTTTTCATACTTTCTTTTCCAATCAGGATTGTACTGAATATTGCAATGGGAGTTTGGTGTTCCTTTATACTTGTTCAGAAGAATTTAATTGTGAGCTCATGGTGTGAATTGGTGTGTCACCTATTGTGTAAATTCAACTGCACAAAGTATACAAGTTGGTGTATACTATTGTTGAGATATTAATCTCACAAATGACCAGAGACAGAAGGACAGGTAGACACACTGGAGAAGGGTGGGTTTGTTTTATGAAGACTGGCTATCAATTTGTGTTTCAGTGGTATAGTTTCATTTAGGCTGGTAAGTACATGTATGTCATGTAGGCTGGTAAAGAATTGTTGAGTATAAATACTCATTGAATACAATACTCATTATACATGAAAGTGTGTTTACTGAAGTGGGGATTCCGTACCAATTTGTGTGTGCTTGCTAGTTAGTAAATACCAGTTGACTGTGCATGCATACTTCATTGTTGGTCTACTGGCATTGTTTCGTGTACTTGTTATTGTAATTTTTCAGCTCATTATGGATCAATCTAGTTTTAGGTAATTTAAAGGACAGTACCTTAAGGCATTTATTATTATAGAATGAAATGATCCATTAGGGTCAACTGTTTGTTTGCCAATGTGTTTCAATTCTATTGTGGTAGGTATTCTTTTACAGAGGTTAAAAAAAAAAGATGTCAAAATTTCAATGGTTGTTGCCTGCTCTTTTATTATCATTGGTTGATTCGTTGTTGCTAAGATGGTTATTATTATTGACCCAGTCCAGGCTCTCTTTTTTGAACCACCATTGTCATTGCTAAAATGAATTTGGGGCCAAAGAAATGGTAATGATCGTTATGACTTCTTAGTGACCGCTGGTACGCTAAAGAAAACGGATGTCACGAATGTTTCCTGTAGTATGCGGAAAGCGCTAAGTAAAGCTCACCCTTCGCAAATAAACTGAAGGTATGTTGTCTTCCGATCACGGCAAACGGCTAGTGCTTTCCCGCTAGTTCAAACCCCATGATCTCTGTCAAACCTAAGTTTCAGGCCCTGTCTTTGCGCTTGCGTTCTCCTGCAGGTGCTGTGAAAATGCCGTTAGCCCAGGCTCACCCTTTCCAGCCGATGGCAGTTACCCACGAAGAAGAATTGCACGAGGTTAGTGCTGTGTTGACTGTTTCCCCCGTAGTATACAGATACACTTCCCGTGTCTTGCACAATGTACTAAATATGGGCTTTTTAGTTTCCTGCTCACCAGGAAAGTCCTTGCAAAATAAGACAAATGAATGTGAAGTCGAAGTCTTGGCTTAAGTTTACTTGTAATCAAATAGAGAGAGACAAATTGTATATTGAAGTAAAGAAAAAAAGAAGAAACAAATAGTGATAATAGCTTGAGGTTGCCTAGATGCTTCATTTAGACAGACCTAGCTTTGTTCTTCCCAGTATGATGTCTCTGTCTGCTGAAACTGTATTACCAGTAGTTTCTGCTATGGATAAAGTCACCTTGTCCACTATTCAGGAATCTTCCTCCCCCCATTCTGTTTTCCAGGCAGAAGAGATGGTGACAGACAAGGAGCCAGCTCCACAGCAGCAGGAGATGGAGGTAAGAGGAGAACATCAGTGTGAGTTGTTTTGGTTATTTTCTCCTTGGGTTGTGGTTTCTTATGTAACTGTGATATTCATAAGGCCCTCTTGCATGAATCCACTTGGGTTTTTATAGTATATACAATTATGGGGCTTAGAAGGAAAAAAAGAAGTTGTAATTATGAATATGATTATTATTTACTCAGCTGTTACTAAACTATCATTAGGGTGTGGCGAGGGAGTATTTGGTAATCCCTTTTGTTTGATTGTGTATTTTTTAGCCCCACCCTCTAAGCATTGGGTTGTCTACCCTTTTAAGTGACTGGCTAACGGGTTGAAAGGGGTTTTTTCACAGATTGGCTGGGGTTTTTCACAGATTGGCGGGTGACTTGGTAATTGTGGGGAATGCTCTGAGCTCTAGGCAGTTCCCAGGCCAATTTTCACGTGTCTTTGGTAGTTCCATGTCAAAGATCATAGACACCTTTTCACACCTTGCTGACTTTGAGCAATGGAAAACAGTGTATCATATGGGTCTTGCTGCAGTTGTGCTTTTGTAGGTTTTGTGATTTCACACCTATGATAGGTTTTAACTCGGTCATTTTCACGCCTTGATTAGTCTGCTTGTATTAGGGTTCGGTGTGGGTGAGATTGTGAATTGTAGATTTCTTGCTGTAACGTTCTCTACTTTTTCAATTTTCTGTTGTTTTGTTTTCTTCTCTCACACTATGACCCAGGAGCTGGAAACAGAATACAACCTGGCCACCGTTGTGCAGAAGAGCAAGGCCATCCCTAAAGCTGACCCATCACAGTTTGAACTTCTTAAAGTTCTCGGCCAAGGATCATTTGGAAAAGTGAGGCAAATAGAAATAGTGGTGTCAAGTGGTTAGTTTGTTTTTGCCACGGTTAATGGCACTGGAAAGTTTATTATTATTGTTAAGAATGTTGTTAAGATTAACAATGACTTAGTGGATGATTTGGTATATTGAAGTAGTATCAGTATGTATAATTATATACATATACACTGCCACTCTAGAGTGTGTATATTATTAAAAAAAAATTGTATGCTGTGTTTTTAGAAGTTGTGAAACTTTTTTTATACATCTGTTATAAACACTTGTTAGGTTTTCCTTGTGAGGAAAGTTGTTGCAAAAGATGCGGGGAAATTATATGCAATGAAGGTTTTGAAGAAAGCGTCCTTAAAAGGTATAAAAGGTATAGTGGATGATCAACTTCTTCTTTTGTCATACTTCCCCCATGGGGTGGGATATTGGAGTGATAATATACAGAATTAATGTTGACTGGGGCTTCTTTAATGGCTTCAGAGAAAGAGACCCCTCAAGTGCCTGATAAATGTGAAGAATTTTTCTCTTCTTCCTTTCTGTCAAATTTTCTTTGCGTTTGTGTGTTGTTTTGTGTGTTTGCAGTGAGAGATCGTGTGCGGACTAAGATGGAGCGTGACATCCTGGTGGATGTGAGACATCCCTTCATTGTGCACTTGGAGTATGGTGAGTTTTTTCAATCGTTTATTCTCAACTTGAATGTCAGTGCTGGAGTACTCATTTTGAGTCTTGTTGGGTGGTCGTGCGATTTGCAGGCACTGGATCAATTAGAATGTATTTTTGTTCCTCTGATAGTTGATTTAGGGGACGTAGGTAGTGAATATTGTTTATAAAGACTCTCTTGCCTTATGTTGGAATTATGCATTTTCCTTCACCTTCCTCATATCCTTTATCATAAATAAAACAACAAAATATAATTATTAAAAAAATAAAGAAAGAAATAGAAGTTATTCATGATTCATGTAGCTGATGTTACATTGGAGTTTCTCGCAGGTTGCTAAAAAAAAGTGCCTTGAGAGTAAGTAAATACTAATTACGTTTAAACACACCATCCATCAGGGAGTGTTGAGTTCACCACCATCCATCAGGGGGTGTTAAATTCACCACCATCCATCAGGGGGTGTTGAGTTCGCCACCATCCATCAGGGGGTGTTGAGTTCGCCACCATCCATCAGGGGGTGTTAAATTCACCACCACCATCAGGGGGTGTTGAGTTCACCACCATCCATCAGGGGGTGTTAAATTCACCACCATCCATCAGGGAGTGTTAAGTTCACCACCATCCATCAGGGGGTGTTGAGTTCACCACCATCCGTCAGGGGGTGTTGAGTTCACCACCATCCGTCAGGGGGTGTTGAGTTCACCACCATCCGTCAGGGGGTGTTGAGTTCACCACCATCCGTCAGGGGGTGTTGAGTTCACCACCATCCGTCAGGGGGTGTTGAGTTCACCACCATCCATCAGGGGGTGTTGAGTTCACCACCATCCGTCAGGGGGTGTTGAGTTCACCACCATCCGTCAGGGGGTGTTGAGTTCAGGGGTGTTGAGTTCACCACCATCCGTCAGGGGGTGTTGAGTTCACCACCATCCATCAGGGGGTGTTGAGTTCACCACCATCCGTTAGGGGGTGTTGAGTTCACAAGAAAGGTAAGGCAGTGGTAGTCATCTTCCACTCTCTGTGTGAGATCAGTGGTTGTGAGAGGAAGCTCACTGGCGATCATTACTGCTGGCTTTGGTTTAGACTGTTGCTGCTGGAAGAGCTCTAGGAATTAGTACTGGATGAGGTCATATCCCGTGGGGTTGAATGTGGATGAGGTCAGCCTGTAGCACTTCCTTAGGGAAGTTGAAGTGTGACTTCCTGATTTTATTGTTGTATGTATTTATGTTGTTATTGTTTTTGTTGTTGTGATTATAGCATTTCAAACGGAAGGCAAACTTTACTTGGTTCTTGAATTTGTCAGAGGGGGAGATCTTTTTGGTAGACTGACCAAACAAGTAAGTTAAGGAATGAATGGGTGTGGTGGATAGGTTTGTTTTTGTAATAGAAATTAGTGAGTGTTGAAGTAACAGCAAGTACATAGGGGGATAGAAGAGTTTGTATTTGGCAATTTGGTACAGGGAAGTATGGAACATTTGTAGAGTTGGGTCAAGGAATTTAAAGTATACATTGTACATGTTAAGTGTATCTGTGTTACTCCAGGGTAATTTAACGGAAAAGTAGATATCCAAAAGAGGTAACTATGGTTCCAGAATGTGAATTAGGAGTATAGAAGGGAATTCAGTAGCAGTTGTGTGGTTGGTGCACACATTTTTGTCGTCTAGTACCTTCCCCCTGCTGTATTGCCGTTAGCGATGCTGTTCCCAGGGAGTAGCCTAGTGGCGTGCCAAATGTTGAGAGTGTCACTTGATAGTAGTCTTTGTTGTTCACACCTCCTGTGGCTTAGAATTCTCCTCCAGTACCGAGGAGACAAGACACTCTTGGCTCCTTCTTGAGCACGTCTGGAGACGTGTAGAGGAGGATGTGTTGGTAGAGATAAACCTGTGACCTCACAATGCCATTGGCACAGTGTGGTCTTTGTTGTTGTTTTGTTTGTAACTCATGGGCCTCCTCTTTCACACATAACTTGCACATGTATGCATGGAGGAGTAAGTTTGTGTATGCTTATGTGCGCCCGTCTGTCCATATGTGTGTGAGTGTGTGTGTGTGTGTGTGTGTGTCTTTTGCTTGCTTGATTTGCCAATTAATCCTGACCTCACAAGGTTAGGCGTACCTTGTACATGAATTAATACTTCAATTACAGCAGAGCAGAGTCTGTTTGCTGGATGCAGATATTTATCAGTGACATTGCCCCGTGGTTCATGTCTTGTTCCCGGTATGGTGAGGGTTTGTGCATGCATGCATGCATGAGTGAGCCAGTAATGTATGGTGATTTGCTTGGGGGCACTTGGCCTCGGTGAAGTCGTGATAAACGATGGGCGTGGGTTTTCTCTTGGGGTAACTTGATACCCCTGGAGGCAGATCTGAGTTTGATCTGTCACAGGCAGTCCATTCCTTACTTTCCCCTGGAGGCAGATCTGAGTTTGATCTGTCACAGGAAGTCCATTCCTTATTTCAGTCTCCACCACAGTGTCAGACACGGGCGTCTCTACTTTTTGTGTGTGGGTGTGTCCAGGTTTGCCTGGACAACACCTGTCAGTGAAGTCCATACAGAGCCCAGGCTGAATGCCTGGTAAGACATTTACATTTTAATCCCATGAACGCACCAGACACGCATTTTCTCATTCATTCAATATCATATTCTGTAATAATCTTTTGCAACCAGAAACTCTCTCTCTCTATCAGTCCAGGTCTCTGTTCTACCTGACAGAGACCTCTATCGTATCATTTAATGTGCCTCAGGAAACCTCACCTATCGCCTATACTTGGATAGCTTTAGTTTTGACTAACCCAACTCCTTCTACTCAGTTGCTCATAATGCCAGAACTGTTTGCTTACTCTCTTTGTTGTCTTGTGTGATTTACACCTGCATAGGACGTGTTGGCAGTAAATGTTAAGTCAGAGAAGTATTATAGGCTTTCTATTAAATAAAATAAAAAACTCATTTAAAAAATACTTGATATACATTGGACTCACACACACCACACACACACACACACACACGTGTGCAACCCGGTATTTAGGAAGGGTATTGAAATTATAGACACTGGAAGTTTTTCATGCCATTCTAACTTGTATGGGCTGGCAGCCACTGATGTTGATGACAGTGATTCTGAATATGTCTATCCCTTCAAGTCCTGCATACTTATGGGCTATTTGCATGCCTATATACGGCAGTGTGTCTGTGTATGCGTGTGTGTTTGTGTTTAATACGGCTGGACCCATGTGAGGTGAACTCCTTGTTGTGGGAGAGTGATTCTCTAATTGGCTGATGTTTTATTTACACCACCTAATGTTCCACTAGGACCCTTTCTCACTGCAGGCCAGATTGGTTTACTTTTTTTGTTTGGTGGTGGTTTTGTGGTATTATTAGCGGCAGAGTCTACTGGCCAGGGTTGGTTGATTTAGGGCTATTGTGAATCAAGGTGAAACACTTGAAGGATTTCCAAGGGCCACGTGCTCAGAATGAACTTTTGGGCTGATGATGCTGGGTGTGTGTGTGTGTGCGTGTGTAGTGTATGTGTGGGTTGACGGGACATTCTTGTCTGGCTCAGTCTAGTCTCCAGCGTGAGATTGGCATTCCTTCAGTGACCTTGGACATACCATGGTCTATTGTAGCTGTGTGTGTGTGTGTGTGTGTGTTTAGGCGTATGTGTGCATGTGCAGGGTATAAAGCAGTGTGGGTGGAGTAGAGGAAGTGATTAATCATCGGTACATTAAGAAAGGTTAAAGTGGGCGTGTTCTATATCAACATGTTGGGGGTGTAGCTATGGTGTCCTGGAATGTGAATGGGAGCTAAAGAATGCGAAGGTCTAATAAAATATGCACTTTACATTGCCAATTTACTTATACTTAGCTCACAATCAACCACTTGAGAGGAGATGCAGCAGCAGAATGCATCGTGCTTTTAATTTTATTTGCTTTGTGTTTGGTTAGGTAATGTTCACAGAGGAGGACTCTAAGTTTTACCTGGCGGAGCTGGCATTGGCCCTGGACCATCTACACCATCTGGGCATTGTCTACAGAGACCTCAAACCAGAGAAGTGAGTTTGCTGGCCGGGAGGTTGGTGCTGAAGCAGGGTTTCATACAGACTATGGGACCCCTGGGATTTCCCCGCCTACATTCAACTTCCCTCCGCTACCATCAGTTTTCCCTTCTAAATCCCCTCCCCCCCAGTTATGAATCCCTGTGAAGGGTGGGTGTGGTTGGAAAGTAGCACCAGAGCGTTTTAGATTGAGTAAGAAATAGTGTGAATTAAGCTAAACAATTCTTATAATTATATAAAGCCGACACAGTTGCATGAACAGCTTCCTAAGTTGATGCTTGTCTGACTGAGTTGTACTGCAGTGCAGTGACGTTTAGTTTTATGTGAAATTTTCTAAATATTTAGCATGGCTAAGTTCGGTATATGGCTTGAGCCTTAGGTTGCTCGGCAATGAGGTCAATGTTGAGGTGTAATGGTGCTAGGTGAATTATTTCTGTGTATTGTTTATTTGTTTGTAGTATTTTGCTAGACTCTGACGGACACATCAAACTCACAGGTGAGTTGTGAAGTCATGTATGTGTGTGTGTGTTTGTGTGCATGTGTGTGTTACGTGTACATGTGTTCACCCTAGGGTGGAATGGTCTTTACTAACCTAATAATATAACTGGCCCATTTTTGGTCACTCACTGTTTTAGAAGCATACCTAGATAGTGATGACTGTTACAGCAAGTCCTTACTCCTTTAAATTAATGACAATTGACGAGCCAGAATGCCTTCGATTGTTTATTTTTGTCATACTTTCTTTTTTTTTTCTACAACTGCTTAATTAATGGTGTGATTGTTGTGTAAGTGTGACTTGTTAATCAATGGTAGTAATCATCTGTTAGCGTATTCTCTCCTCCCCATTCCCTCCACTCGAGTGATATAGCTTACCCGGCTAGTTCTGACTCGTGCAGGTTTGTGTAGTGTTGATGGTGGGGGAGGATGTAGCGGCTGTTGTAAGTAGGTGTTACTGGTTCCCTGGAGCTTGAATGTTCTGTCGGTGAATAGAACGAGGTCAAGGTGTGAGTTTCACTGTGAAATGTGATGTCTGTTTGTTATCAAATTGGCTTGATCGAGTGAATCATTGTGTGGGGGTGGAGCTGCTTGGGGGGGGGGGGGGGGGGGGGTTGTGAATCCATTGTCTCCACAAAGTCCTTTGAATTCACGGTTGCTCATTTCCCTTTTATTTTTGCTTATGCTGTAGATTTTGGTCTGAGTAAAGAGGCGGTTGAGGACCAGAAGACGTTCTCTTTCTGTGGTACAGTGGAGTACATGGCACCAGAGGTTGTGAACAGAAAGGGACATGGCACCACGGCTGACTGGTGGTCCTTTGGAGTGCTCATGGTAAGGGGAGAGGGTGAGAAGAAGAGGTGGGAGAGGAGGGATTATTGAAGAAAGTAAAGGTGAGGGTTTGTTTGAATTAGTGGGGTGCTTTTTTTAAAACTGGTATGCCTAAGTATGTTCTGTAGTTAATATTTATGTGTGTGTGTGTGATTGAAGGTCAGCTAACTTAACACACACAAGCACACTAAAATTCTCTTGCAACCACTAGCGGTCACGCGCACCTGGCAGAGCCAGGATATCTGCATTAAGCAGGCACTGTGAGCCATGCAAGCAAAGCTCCTGGAGTTGGGCTAGAAGCTCGCAGGAGAACAGGCCTTTCCTCACAGCAAGGTCAATTGCTGTTTCATGAGAAAAGGCCTTGAATTAGCACCCCAGCAAATGCCAGGTATCCAATCACAACTGGGTGGGGCTGGTGGGAATTGCCAGAGTGGGGCTTGAACTCAGGCCTGCACACACACACACACACACACACACACAATTGATGAAAAATTAGAGCAAAGTCTCCATAAAGGTTACATTTTTCAGAGGGAATTATTTTTGGGTGGGGGTTAGGGGAGAGTGCCCTCTTACAGGCCAAAAAATTCTTGATTGTGGAAAGAATGCTAACATTACATAATACAAATTTATGTATTACATTTTTGCTAAAGATATGTGACAGGCTCTGGGAAAACCAGACATTTCGGGCAAAAATTGAAATTGAGATATAGGCTCCAGAACTAAGCCATTGGAAAAATTCTTTCTTTCTCCTATTTTTGTTTTTTGCAGAATTAGTCTTAGTGACCCTTACTCTAAGTCTATGCCAAATTTCATATGTCAAAACAACTTAAAAGACCCCAAGCGTGCCGTGGAAAGACAAGCTACTTTTTATTCTCTCTTGTTCTCGAAGTACAATAAACGGGAAATGGGTGGAGTTTCAAACAAGCAGCTAAAAAAACGGCATAGCTTTGAGACTATTGCATGCAATCTACAGCTTACCTCTGGCTGAAAGTTTACCACTACATCGAGTAGAATAGCCAAGGATTCCGACAAGACAGGCTCCGAGACGCTCTGAAAGCTAAAAAGAACTCTACGCAAAACTTCGTTAGTTGCCGTTAAAAAGCGGCTGCACAATTTAATTGCATATGCGGAGTACGCCGTTAAGTATACGGAAACGTTAATTATACCGGAAGTGGAAATTCAATTTATGTTTTCTCGATTCCTAGTTCAATTGCTTTGCTGAATACAGCCCAGTTCAACTGCCAGTTTCTGTGCGCGTCGAAGGTTTTACCCTCCAGTATTTTAGCACTAAGTTGAGATAAATTTTAGCTTTTTATTAGCATAAAAAAACTCATTTTTTTTTGGTTTGCCCAAAATGTCGGGTTTTCCCATAGCCTGTCACATATTTCGGAAAAACAGTGTTGCCAGAGTACGCCACAAATTAATAGTGCACAAATATATATTTGCCCTTCAAGCAAAGGAATCATTTGTGATTGTTGTTGTTGCTGTGTGTGTGTGTGTGTGTGTGTGTGTGTGTGTGTGTGTGTGTGTGTGTGTGTGTGTGTGTGTGTGATGCAGTATGAAATGTTGACAGGGTCTCTTCCATTTCAAGGGGACAATAGGAAGACTACTATGACCATGATCCTCAAGTGAGTCTCTGGGCACAACTTTGATGTGTGTGTGTGTGTGTGTGTGGACGAGGTGGATGATATTTCAAATTAGTTACAATGGGATATTCTTCTCTGGGTGTGTGTTTTTTCTTTACCAGAAAGCGTGTCACTTTAGATTATAATTTTAAATCTACAATTGAAGTTTATTATAGTCGTAGCAACTCTGGAGTATGTTGCATGTCCAAGGAAATAGAGAGAGGGAATGGGCCTGGTAAGAAAGGGGAGCAGGGTGACTAGTTTGAAGGAGTGTCCTATTGTCCAATGATTGGTCATCCACTAGCGTGTTTCCAGTGCCAGCCACAGGTATGTGTGGTTGAGCTGTGCTCAGAGTGTTTCGTGCATTCTTCTTTTGTGTTAGTGTGTTGGATTTCATCAACTGTTTAGGATACAATGGGATTAACACATAGGTCTTGTGAAGAAGGATCCCGTGACACTTTATGTGGATTCAACAGGTGCTAATGTCCTGACAAGTATTTGTGAGTCTTGCTGTCTCCAGTAGTGGTTATGTATTTCACTGAGTTCAGACTGCACTAGTGTTATTCCTTAAGGTGTGTTAAGTGCACTCATGGATCTATGCACTCCCCCTTTCTCTCTTCTCTTTTCCTCCTTTCCTTATTTCTTCCTTCCCCTCCTTCACATTTTGAAGCAAAGAGAGGGAAATCAGTAGAACACAGAGGTCGATGAGAGGGAGGATAGAGATGCTTTTTTTATTGAAGCCCTTCAATTATGGTAATTAGCTGGAAGTTCCCACTACAATCACTGGTGTGGTGTGTCACGCTAAGGGTTCAATGGAATGCTAGATCTGTTGGACACATCCACCCTCTGTCCATCAATCAGCAACGCTATGGAAACACACAGCTGGTTTAGATTACTAAGTCTTCACCTGTATAGTCGTCATTCATGACCTGAGGGACACTCTTGTACCTGGTTCAGTTCTAGTCTATAGAGGAGTACATTGTTCTTAATAGACATTTGTGTTGGCAAACATTTCTTCCTAGTGACCCAGTCCTTTTCAGTTGGCGCCTAATCAACATTCATTTAGTACGTATATGTAGGTACGTATGTGCATGTGTGAGTACTGAAAAGGTTCCTTGCTGTCAGAGTGTACAGCGTTGCAATGTAATTGACGACATGATGTCACATGACATGTGATGATGTCGTGTGCTGATTTATGGTATTTTGTTTGAGGTGTAGCTTATCTAGCGCAACATTGAACATGTCATTGAGTGAGTGTGTGCTAAGCTCGTTGGTGATTAATTTAGGTGGGATACCCTGAGGCTGTGTCCATGCATGTGGTAGAGTTTTGGATTGTTTGGTCAACTGTAACCTTTGAAGTGTATCAACACTGGGAGGAGGAGGAGGAGGAAGAAGAGTGAACACTTGTGGACGTACATACATACATACATACATACGTCTGTACATCTACATCATACAAACATATATTTACCCATTCACTCCATACATGGTCAGTTTTTTTTTTTTAAATCCGGTCTCGAAATAAATTTTATAGGAAGACAATATAATGTGATTGAAAATTGACAAAGGGACATATTTTACTACTACCTCTCCCCTCCCCCTCTCAGATATATGTTGCATGTTTTCTGTATGATGCCTTAACAACTTGGGACTATTGTTGGTTGTTATTGTCATTGCAGAGCGAAGCTTGGAATGCCTCAATTTCTTACTCAAGAGGCTCAATCCTTACTGCGTGTGTTGTTCAAGAGGAACCCAGTGAACCGACTGGGCCATGGACCCAAGGGCATAGAGAACATCAAGGCACATGCATTCTTCAGATCTATTGATTGGGAGAAGCTTATGAAGAGGGAAGTGCCCCCACCGTTCAAGCCGGCATGTTCCCGAGCAGATGACGCTTCTCAATTTGATGCTGAATTCACCTCTAGAACGCCCAGAGGTGGTGTGTGTGTGTTCTGTGTGTGCGTTTGTGGTTAACACAAAGATCCTCCACAATGCAGCATTAAGGGTACTGTTATCCCTTACCCATGAACTCACTGGATAATATAACAAACTATGGGATATATGCAGCTAATGAATCTGGTCCAAGTTTGGTGCCCATTAAACATCGATCACTTAAGAAGACACGTCAGAGTCTAAGTGTCTGATAGTTGTGGAGTTGTATATACTGTACTACTTGTTTAAAAGTTAAATTTTTAAATATTGAAGGCGCAGTAAATAAAGGAATTATAAGGTATTTTTTTAGTGCCTTATCTTGAAAGAAATGCCACCATGTAAAAGTGTTCTTGTGGTTGATTTGATGGCCAGTTTCAGTTTCTAGATTCAGTCTAGTGTAGTGGTTGTGCTGCAGTGTTCAGGCACAGGATTAGGCTTGTAGTTGATAACACAGACTATGGATACGACAAGTTGCTTACCCACAGTTCATTTATTTCTCATCACACTTTACCAACCCTGGTGTGAAAAAGGGTCACACGTACCATACATAATGCAAACTCTCGATTGGGCTCTACTCCTGAAAGTGTCTTGCTCACTCACCAATGATTTGACTACCATTCAGGTTCACATTATTAGCATGTTACCAATCTGGTCGTTATTAAATTGCCAGTGAAAGGGTTAGCATGATAATGTGAAGCTGATCTGTGACCTGCTGAAATGAAGAGTAAAATTGTAGTGTTAGTGGTAAGTGCGAATTTTTAACTTGTTCATACTATTTTCAGTGCTAAGTTTTGTCTCTACTAGCTTTAAAATTCATTTCTTGTTGAATGGCTATAATTAAAAAAAAAAAAATTGGAAATTAAACGGAGTGCATGGCTTATTCTACTCCTGTTTGCTAAATTCTGAGTTTCAGAACCTCGCACTATAAAAAAATTCTCTCAATACATTCTGGCAGCCATATTTAAAAAAAATAAAAGACTGATGCTCTGGTTTCAATTTTTATTACAGGAAGTACAACATTTAAACAAAAAAAATGAGTACACGATATTTGATTAAAAATAATAGAGAAGTGCTGATCGAACACTGAGCACCTGTAGGCGATTGCGCCGGTAAAAAGATTAAACTCTGTGAGGTGGAGGAACAGTACAGACCAAGTGGTGTGTGTGTGTGTATGTATGTGTGTGTGTGCAGACATTAGCTAACATTATGTCAATTTGAGGAGAATGTGATGTTTGCTTTGCTGGTTGTCATCCACAGATTCTCCCGGCGTTCCTGTGAGTGCTACTTCCCGTGAAGTGTTCCGAGGGTTCAGCTATGTTGACCCCACCCTAATGGAGACGGAGCGTAAGGCGAGTGTCGGACTCGTTCATTCGGCACAGTCTCCCGCACACATGTCCATGGTGAGTCTAGTGTGTGTGTGTTATTGGGGAATAGCTGAGCAATTTGGCTCAGAGCAGACGTCCTTTGCTTGTTGCTAAGTATTAATCATTTCTAGTGCCTCTTGTGATTTCATTGTGCTGTAGATGTATTAATGGAAATAAATTGAGCAATAGTAAAATACCTCAATAATAATAGAAACAACCAGTGTTGGTGTGTCATTATTTAACAACACGTGCTATGGAATATTACATAGCTATCATCTTTTTCTAAATATTCTTACCAATGGTTGTCCAGCTTGGTTCTCCTCTGCCAGTTCGCACCACTTCCATTCATGATGACTACGAGATAAAAGAGGACATATTGGGCTATGGTTCTTACTCCACTTGTAAGAGGTGTGTTCACCGCTCCACTGGCCAGGAAATGGCAGTCAAGGTGAGGAAGTGGGAGGGACAGAGGGGTGTGGAAGTTAGAATAGTGTTGGTATGAGATCTGGGGGTGGTATTTCTTGAATATTTAAATGGATGATGAAATTTTTTTTTTTGAGTGCGCACTAGTCAGCTGCAAAAACAAAAAAAAACAAAAAAAAACAACAACAGCAACTAATAACTTCAAAAGAATATTTTGCTTTGCTTTTTTATGCTTGCTAAGCTTAATTTATCATTATGCACATGTAGTTGTGTACTTTCTTTTAAAATTTCACAGTTCCTTTTTGACCTTTTGTTTGTATTATTATTTAGTAGCGTAAAGCTGTCAGTATGTGTGTGTGTGTGTTATCATGTTTATTAGCACTGTTTGTTTCAAGTGCTCATTTGGCAGTGTGTTCAGTTGCCAGGTGGTTCCAAGTGGCTATTGATCCATTCTGCTTCTCTATTTTTCTTTTGTTTGCAGATTATTGACAAAGCCAGTTCAACACGTGATGTGGACGAAGAAATAGAGGTGTGTGTGTGTATATGTGTGTATGCTTTTGTGTGATGTGTGTGTGTGTGTATGTGTAAGTTGAAGTAGGTAGTGATTTTTTTCTTTCCTGCAGCCAAGCATGTGTGCAATGATGTCACGCAACTGTGCTGTTTGTTGTGTGTTGATTTGTTTGTGCTTGTGGGAGTATTTATTTATTTACTGAAATGTGTAATGGATTAAGTAATATGATCTGTGGGTGTGTCTTAAATGGAGCGTGATTTCAGTTGGTGGGAGGAGCAGTGATGTCATGAGTTGTTGACGTGTAACTTTGTTCTGTAGATTTTGTTACGGTACGGAAGACATCCAAATATAATAGAACTTCGAGACGTAAGTAACCCAGCGCTGTGAGTTTGTTGTATTTATTGTTATTGTTAGAAGGTTGGTCCAACTATAATGAGTTCTGTGAACTCTATTAAAATATCCGACCTTGCGGTGTGTAGAATCCCACTCATTCTAGTTGTAAATTTTATTTTTCTCCAATATTTATACAATCTGGCATAATTTATGTGCAGTGGTACATGTCATCACTGTCACATGACTTGGTGATGTGTCATGTGATTTATCCAGGTGTATGACGATGACAACAAGATCTACATGGTGATGGAGCTAATGAGGGGCGGGGAACTGCTTGATCGTATTCTCCAAGATCATTACTTCTCAGAAAAGGAAGCTGCCAATGTTATGTTTGTTCTAGTAAGTTTGTGTCGAGGGCTTGCTGGTTGAAATCCAATAACGAGAAGTTGAGAACTTATTTTGAACCAATGGTTTATTATTATTTCTTTTTTTTTAATTTTTCACCTTGATCTTTCTCTCTCTCTATGACTTCAGTGGCTTAATCTAAGGTGCTGTCCTTTAACCTTAAACATTCTGACACCTCTTGAAAGACATTTTAAATTTGTTGTGTTGGCTTGTCTGTTAGCTGGACATTACGTCTGTTGTAGTAGACATCCCAGGGGTCTGGTAGGGTCTTTTTGTCGTCCTTTATTACTGAAGCACTTCCTGTGGGAACCTTTTGTGAGGTTCTTTTTCAATATACAATCTTGTTAGAGACAGACGGTGTTCTGGTAGTTGATGTTTGGTGTCTTACTTGTAGGACTAATGTAAGCCTTGTAGCTTCCTTTCTTGGTTATTAACCCTCAGCGCGCATGCGCGTGAGGGTTACAGTACTCACTTTGTCTGTCATTCATTCATTCAGTCAGTCAGTCAGTCAGTCACTCTGTCAGCAGCGGATCTCGATGATGGACGACTTTCAGGCTAAAAAAATTATATCAAGTTAGGGTATTCTATTATTTAAGTGCCTTTAATGTGCCAAATTTTTTGTTTTGAATTTAAATATCTAGAAAACACGAGTCAAATTTAGGCCGTTACAAGCTTTACCTTGCGCGGGTCACGCCCCCTTATACTCAAGCCACGTCACGTGAGCTGCCGACCTTTTTTTGCGCGTGGTTCTGTTCTGTTGTATGATCTGCCGCTATCTCTCTACTCTGTTCTGAAGGAGCGAAAAGAATCTCTTTTCCAACTGTAAGTTATAAAATGCCTGCTTTTAAGAAAGCTTGTCCTCGATGTGCGTGTGAAATTCATGTCAGAAAGTCCAAATGTCCCTGTGGCTATAGCTTTTCTGTCAAACCCAAGTTAATTCTCAAACCTCAGAATGCCATGAAGTCCTTGGATAGTCGTAAGAAGACTATGGTAATGTGTCAAGCACGGAAAAGGGATTTAGAAAGTGTTGAACAGTTCCAGAAGCGTAAACTAGCCGATTCTGAATGCCATGCCCCCAAAATAGCCCATGAGACCCCTGAGGTATCCCAGAGTCGTAAGCAAGCTAATGCTGAATGTAATGCCCGTAAAAGAGCCAGTGAAACACCTGAAGAATCTCTGTGTCGCTGAGGGTTTGCACCTCTGGTGCTTTCATTAGGAAACAGCAGTGAGTGGGGGAAAAAAAAACACCAAAACAACCAGGGGAAAGGTATCCATAGTAAACTAAGTTAATGGAACGAGTCAGACCAGATTCAGGGCATATAGTAGTTGGTAGATACGTAGATAGTCAGGCTGGAGGGACGGGCTTTCTGGAATTCCCAAGGTTGTAGCATGGGGGAGGGGGGCTTGAATCACCCCCTAATTGCCAAGGGTATAGGCGCAAATCACGTGACAGGTACTGCATCCGTCTTTTGCATGCATCCAGCCTTGAGCCAGCCTGATTTGTTTTCACACGTACTAGCTAGGTAAAGTGTTACAGTATTACCACTTGTACTGTTGTGTGTGTGTGTGTGTGTGTATGAATTTTCACCACCTTGTCTTGTAGGTATCAACTGTACAGTTTCTTCACGAGCAAGGTGTAGTGCACAGAGACTTGAAGCCGTCCAACATCCTCTACGCCAAGCCCCAGGGTTCTCACGAAACATTGCGGATTGCCGACTTTGGCTTTGCCAAGCAACTCAGGGCAGAGAATGGTCTGTTGATGACGCCGTGCTACACGGCCAACTTTGTTGCCCCAGAAGTGCTGAAGAAGCAGGGGTACGATGCGGCCATTGACATCTGGAGCCTCGGGGTGCTGTTGTACACTATGCTGGCGGGGTGAGTTATTATCAGGGTTAAAGTGTGAGCTCTTGAGGTGGGTTTGTAGGTCATAGGTGACATCATACTGCATGCATTTCAATTTGTTTATTCTAAGTTAGGATATGACCTTGACCTACATACAAAAGAAATTAATCTTTCCTTGAAGTGTTTATTATCTCATCATATCAAGGATGATTTCATTTTGTGTGGGTCAAAAGCTTGATCATGTGATGTATGATGTAAGCAAAATATCTGAAGAATTTTTGTGTTGTCCTTTTGTAAAACTTTTTGATGCATCTATGTATGGAAAATGGCAGTACTCGTTGCTATACTTGCCAAGTTTTCAACAGTGCTATAATGGTGATGCTGTACCAAGTGATAAGTATTTCATAGTGATGATGCCGTACCTATTGATAAGATAAGCATATCACAATGATGATACTGTATCTAATAATTTGCTTTGGTTCAATGCATTAGAAGGGGCATTTAAAACAAACAAATCAATACCTTTCTTTGTATTATTCTACCCCCATAGTTCTACTCCATTTGCAACTGGACCAGATGATACTCCCCAGAAGATTCTTGCCAGAATTGGAGAGGGCAAGATTCCTTTGACTGGGGGAAACTGGGATTCTGTGTCTCCCTCAGCTAAGGACCTGGTCCTGCGCATGCTTCATGTGGACCCCATGCAGCGCTATACTGCAGCCCAGGTCCTGAACCACCCTTGGATCACCTCCAGGGACTCTCTGGCCCCAAACATTCTCTCCATCAAAAACCACAAGATCAAGGTACATTAGTCTTAAGAGAGTGTTTGAATGTTGTATGGAAGTCAGAGGGTAGAGTGATGATGCACATGGGCATCAGATAGTATTGCTGTGATGTTACGATGGAGTTACTAGAAACCATGCTATTGGGAGTGGTTGAAGCTTACAATTTAATGATTACAGTTATGCTGTAATAGAGTGCAGTATTTATAATGATTGGTACAAATGCTATAGTAATGTTACAAACTATTGAGTATTTTCTGTTATATTAAAATGGTGTAAAGTGATTTCTTTGGTGTGGTTGTAGTTTGATTCTATTAATTTCATCTTTTTTTTCCACCTTTTTATATTTTTTTCCTGTCTCTCGGCTGTTCTAGGGTGCTGTTGAGGCTACCTTTGGTGCCCTGAATAGTGGTTCGCCAGCAGCCCAGCTGGAACCTGTGGGGAAATCACTTCTTGCGAAGAGACGGAAACAGAAAAGCTCTTCAGGATTTTAGGCAACCAAACAGACAGACATAAGGGTGGTGGGGGTGTTGTTGGTGAAACTCAATGTTTTGAAGTGTGTATACGATGCTTGGTTCATGCTAATCAATAGTAAATCATTTTTTTAATTTTTTTTTTTAAGTCTTCACTTTTTTTGTGCATATCTTATCTCTTGTCCATGCTTTAATAATTGTATATTTTTGTGTACATAGCTTACATTTGATTCAGTAACATATACGTACTTTTCCTGTAATCTATTAATGTTATTGAGTTAATGAACGTGGTTTATAAACTGGGTACGGGTCATCACAGCGTTTTGTGCTAGCGCCTTTGTGAAGTTCAAGTAGTCATACCCATTAGTGGTAAAGATCGTTAAGAAAGCGGCGGAAAATATGAGCTACAAAAAAGCTGGTGAGAGCTGTGAAGTGAAGTGAATGAAATGTGAACGACGGCTATTATTATAATTGCAGGTAGGGGTCGCAAGATGGAGTATCCCAGGAAGCGGGAGGCTGAGGAAGAAGTTGGGAAACAGAAGAAGCTTGTTAAACTGGCCCACAAGAGTGACGCTAGCGATGCTGAGAAGACTAACGCAGCTCACGCGTCCTGGCAGCAGCAGCCAGCCATGGGAGCTGGGTTCAAATTCTCCAGTTATGTTAAGGTGAAGGGACAAACCAGTATGAAAGTATTGGAAGACATTTTCATACTATGAATGCGATTATGAAGACTAGTGTCATATCTGTCTGGCAATATTAGCTGAGCTAATGCAGTCAGCCGATTCAGTCTGTGCTAAAATAAACTACTGCTGATAGAGATGTCAATTGGACAGTATTTGTATATAGATTAGAATCTAAAACACAGTAAAATATTTTATAATTTGCTAGGTACTGTATAACGAGCTTGCAGTCACACAAAGGCATATACAATTAAATTTTCAGTGTAGTTATGTCCTAAGCCTGATTTAAGCCAGATTAATGGAGTAGATTGCTTGTACAGTACTAAATATGTGGCATATATGCCGAGACTCACTTTATAACCATTAAAAAAAATCACTTGACCCATATAGTTGGGAAGTTGATTTGTGTTGTTTGCTCAGAAGATACCAAACTTCTTATTAAACCAAAGTAGTTGTAGTTGTTGACTGGACCAGTAGGTGCTTATCAGTTCATAGAATTTGTAAGCCCCATGACCCTTTACCAGAATATTACAGCAACTTTTGTAATGTGTTGACTTAGTATTGATATCACAGATCTTATGCCGTCATGTAACTGTGAGTTGGTGTCTGTGGTGTGGTGTAGGAGGAGCATGGGATGCCTCTATTTGGTGCTCAGTTTAACTGGTGGCTGGACGATGAGAAGATTTTTGCGGCTGTGGGCAGCAATAGGGTATGTGGGAGTGGCACTGTGCAGATGAAGACCTGGGGGTGTGTGGCATGCTGCATAGAGGATAAAGAATGGCACTGTGTAGAAAAATAACCGGGAAGGAATGTTTAAGTGACAGAGCTGTTTTATCCAAGTGACTTTGTTGATCTTCCCTAGGCTACCATCTACAAATGTTGTGATGATGGCTCCATAGAGTTCCTGCAAGCTTATGAAGATGCAGATGTAAGTGGAATGAGTACTGCTTGGTTGGGATATCCAAATTTAAGCTATGCCTCCTTTCTCCTCATCCGCTTTAAAAAAATTCACTGTGGGATTATGACATTGATGACAGTTTGCCTAATGAGAAATTTAAATTGCATTCGCTGCTATATTTACTGACTATGTGTTATGATTTTGAGCCCTTCAACCAATCACTCCCGATCGTTTTATCTGTTCTATGTGTGTGCTTGTGTGTACAGTCAGATGAGAGCTACTATACATGTACATGGAGCTTTGATAGTGAGACACACGAGAGTCTCCTCATTGTCGCCGGTCTCAAGGGAATCATTAGAGTTCTTGGCACCAGTACTGTCAACTGCAAGGCAGTAAGTAATAGGTAGTTGGTTAGTAAGGGGTCGTCAATATTATGGGGTTTGGTTTTTATTGTGTGTACACATGCACACACATGTTTGTTGTACAGTCATACATTGGCCATGGGAACTCCATCAATGAACTCAGGATCCATCCTTCCAACCAGTATTTTCTGCTGTCTGCTAGCAAAGGTTACACGCTCACGCACATACACACATGCAAGCATGCGTACAAACATACTAACTCGTGTATATACACACACACACACACACGCAATAAGTCCGTAGTCTGCTATCAAAAAATGGCTTAACTGTAGTTACATTTCCTACCAGATTATGCTCTTCGTCTGTGGAATTTGAAGACAAATGTTTGCATTGCCATCTTTGGAGGTGTGGAAGGCCACAGAGACGAGGTGCTGGGAGCTGACTTCAGTCTATCGGGAGACCGGATTCTGTCTTGTGGCATGGACCATGCACTCAAACTGTGGGAGATGGACACGCCCATCTTGCAGCAGGCCATCAAGGACTCGTTTGAATACCAGCGGAGTTCCAAAAAGTAAAAGTTTTTGGTTGTTTTTACACAATGAAAGTTGCTCACTCAAGTATTTTCAAGTCATCTTCTCCCCTCCCCCCCTCTTCTTGTTAAATGAAGCTCTTCCTTGATCTTAACAATCTCCAACTCGTGTGTATGTTGTATGAATTGAAACATGACTCGTATGACAATTATCTTCTGGTATTGATTATTGCAGCATGTGTACACTTCTAAAACTGTTATAGCCCTGCCCTCCTAGCCAAAATCCCAGAATGAAACCCTGAGTCGCAATAATCTGGCTTTAAGTGTATCGTGAGTACATTAATTAGCATTTTCTCAAGCTAAAATATTGAAGGATTAGGATAACATGAATATTTCAGAAGAGTATCAAGACAATAAATATGAGTGTTATTGTTAACCCTCTCACTGGTACAAGCGCCTGTAGGCTCTCGGTGTTCAATTGGCACTTCTCTGTTGGTGTTGATTTTAATTGATAATATAGGGCCTCCCATTTTTTGTGTATACGTTGTAGTGATATAATACTTCCTGTAGTAAAATAAAATCGAGACTAGAGCACCGTTGTTTTATTTTTACAATTTAAAAATATATATCTGGCTTCCAGAATGTTTGCCTTGAGCTCTGATCTTCCTGAAATTTATTTATTTATAGTACTTTGAAGCTCAGAATTTAGCCAGTAGGAGTTGAATAAGCCGTGCACTCTGTTTGAAACCCATGGCAACTGTTTGACTGTCTGAAATGGAGCCTAAGATTGTAGCTGCCCAGGCCTGGCCAAGAGAGAGAGAGAGAGAGAGAGAGAATCATTTATACTTAACAATATTCATATTATCACACCTTACCTGACACAACCCACTGTGATTGTATCACACTTGTATGCATATAAACCCTCCTTCATCATTTTTTCTCTTGGTTTCAAGTTTCAATTTCAGTATTGTCTAATTAGCTAGCAGTTCATTGCAGCTCTAGCTTAGCTTAGCTACAGCTGAGTTAGATTGGACTTAGACTTGGTGGGCAATTGTCACATCCTTAGCTCTGCGTGGGATAAGCTCTCTGAGAGCTGGCAGTTGTGTCTTTTCTGAGTTCGACCACTTACCCTCTGTGCGAGCACGTGTAACCTAGGAAACAGGTTGGGATTTACGCCCCCACAACAACGACTCCTCGTGTGACTGTGAACAACACAGTAGCATTAATTTTTTTTTTTTTTTTTTTTGCAGTAGATAACTTTGCTTCTGAATCTCTTCACATAAAAAATATCAGATATTTGGTGAGCGAGCAGAGCGAGCGAGACACTCTCAGGTGTAACACATTTGAAAATCGGGAATATTTGTTTGTTTATATATGTGTGGATGTACGTATGTCATTTTGTACTTTGACCCTCGTGTATTTTTGTGTTCGCTCCGTGTTCAACCCTGTCCCAAACTTCACTAAACAGAATCCTCCTGTTTAGCGATCGTTACCTGTATCACCCTGGAAATTGAATTGTTTACCGCTTTGAATTCTTTTGTGGGTGCAGTTAAAACTAAAAAAATTATGGAAGCTCCATTTCTATTCGAATTGGCGGCGGTGGTAAGTTAATATGCTATTTGTCACAGTTATAAGCCCTACGCAACAGTATTTACTTGAAAATTCATTGTCCACTAGACTAACCACGAAGGTAAGTCTTGCGTAGGTATGTTCATATGTGTGAAAGTATTGTGCATTACAACTACTACTAAGAATGTCACAAAGAAAAAGTTTAAATAATGTGACTTGATTTTGTTGCTTCTTTTTCAATTCAAACAGTTGCGGGGAGCAGTTACTATGGCATTGAATTCCCTTTACCGTATATACGTGATTTAAAAACTCAACTATATTTTAGTAGCTTGAGTGTTAGAAGTTAAATTCTATCGTTTAACAATAGTGTAGTTTTAGGCTCGCTCGCCATTTGTGCTCAAGCACACCACTAGTATCATTACCAGTCTAGTCATTATTAACTTTCTGGTGAAAGAGGTAAAGGTTTGGATTAAAAGTTGAATTCCATCCCCTTGTACACATACACACAAATATACACACTTATTAAATTAAGCTCTCGATATTTAATGCTTTACACAGAACCTCTTTCTTGTGTTGTTCCAGGAGTTTCCCTACGGCTTCCATCCACTTCCCATCTTTCTCCACTCGAGACATCCACAGGAACTACGTGGACTGTGTGCACTGGTTGGGACATCTGGCTCTCTCCAAGTCTTGCGAGAACTGTGTGGTGCTATGGGAACCGCCTAAAGAAAGGGAGGAGCTTAAGGAGGGAACTCCTCCCACTGTGTTGCACAGGTTCAGATGAGAACATAAAGTGATGCTGGAGATATACAAATGTGTGCCGTATTAAGAATAGCACATATGATGTCATCATCTTAATAATGCATGAAATCCTCACAAATCTGGTACCTCATTAGTCTAAACATTTAGGACAACACTGTGACTATCTGACTGTGTGCATAGTAATGCTGATGCAAACAAGTGAGACACTCTATGTCTAAGCAATAATTATATATATGTAAGTATGGGTTGATTATGATAGAGCTTTTTATTAATTTTTTTATTAAAAAATAGAAGAACTTATCCCTTCTCCTTATCCTGCTGACTGAGGTCTGCATGCATGCATGTATGTACATGTTTGTGTGCATGTATGATTGTAGGTTTGAGGTGTCTCACTGTGACCTGTGGTTCATCAGGTTTTGTGTGGACTTCCAGCACAAGTTGCTAGTAGTAGGCAACACTTTGGGCAAGTTGTTCTACTGGGACCTCACGGCCAGCGATCCACTCAAGATGAAGTGAGTGAAAGACAGCACTACGATGTACGTGTGGTGATTGATGATGTGTTTCTATATAGAGCTCACCACCTATCTCATCACAAGTGCATTTCACCCATCCGTCAGGTGACCATCAGTAAGGACGGAATGTAAGTGTGTATGTATATATATGTGCATTAGTGTTTTGTGAAGTACAGCGTATTTTGTAACCAAACTGGGTTAGAGGGATTATCGCTCTGATCCCGAGGGCGGTTGTCTAGCAATAACCCCAAGAGTTGCCATGGTTTAACTATTTTATACCATAGTTACTTTTGAACAGAGTAACAGACCAAATACAAAGAGCAATCATTGTTGTTTTGAGGGAGAGAATACATCCAGTTAATGCTGCGAAAGTTCTTCTGGAACAATGACAATAAGATAAGTGCATTTCGTTCCCATTCAGGCGCCTTTAAGCCAAAACAGTAGTTATTGAGCGATGATATTTGGTGAGGCTCACAAGACAAGGACTTTATACTCCAACCGCTCGCAAGGAAAGCTTCATACAAGTAAAGAAAACTAGATTTTCATTCATAGCTTAAAACACATGATGCATCACTTTATGCCATAATTATTTATGCATCTCACTCTATTTTGTCAACAAAAAAATTCTTCTGTGGGCAATTTAGACTGTGTGGTGCAAAAAAAAAAAAAAAAAAAAAAAATTCTGCAGGCAATTGGAGGGGAATAACACATAGGAATAACAGTTTAAATCCATGGTTACCACAGCAACTATGGTATACATTTTTTTAATCTGCTACCTTTCATCTCATCAGCTGTAAACAAGAAGTGGGCGGATTGTGTGAGAATAAAGATGGATAGCAGACTTGTGGAGGGAATGCCCTGGCCAGTGGACAAACTGCCAGGACATGAATACCTGCTCTGTATTGAAATGAAATGCAGCAGGATGGAGATCAATCAAGTTAACTATATTCATAGTTTTCTGGAATTAGATGTTAATTTGATTACAATAAATAAATAAAATAATAGTAAAGATTTATTAAATAGAAGAATGGAGAATAGATGTGATCCACTGTGTATAGATGCATCGTGAGTGCTTGTGACAACGGCACATTGTGGAGATGGGACAGGAGAGAAGGCAAAAAGAAAATGGACTCAGTGTAGTAACAATTTACCAGTTCTGCAGTCAAAAAAAAACTCAATTTTTTTTATTCATTTTCCATTCATTCATCATTATAATAATAATACATGCAATAAAACATTATAATATTGATTTATACGTGCATTGTGAAGGTACAGAGTTCATGGCAGCTTTGAATTTGATGGCTGGGTGGTAGCTTTTGTTTGAGGTGGAGCTTGAGAAGGGGAGGGGGAGGTGGGGAGCGATATAAGGAGTGGGTGGGTGGTAGAACATAAGGCTGTGTTTGTGGGCTTGTTGTATGCTAAAGAACATACGCACTGCTCCCTGAAGTACGTCATAAAATCCAATGATTATCTTTATAGAATAGGAACAATGGTATTCACAGAGATCAAGTATGTGTCCTTTGTAGGACACACCCACCTACCACCCTGCTAGACATAATTGGATTCCTTTTATTGGTGCTTGTTTTTTCTAATTTTAAGACAAATGCCTTATAGCTATGAATATCATATAAGAATCCCCAACCAGGACATATTTGTACTAAAGCAGGAAGAAGAGTCATAAGACTTGAGGTGCCAAAATTACTACAACATGCAAAAGACACAAGAAAGGTTAAACCCTTAAAGTTAGATTACAGTATATGCACCAGATCTGTGTTTATTTGTGGCTTAAGAAAATGTTTACTTGATGTAATGCAGTGTATGTGATTGCAGACAAACTAGATTTTCGTATATTATATAGAATTTTTTTTTAAATCGCATGTTAGATGATTTGGATGCGCACACTCTACGAAGCACAATATATCACTGTGTAATTGATTGTAAAGATCGTATGCATGCATTAAAATTGAATACTATTTTACAAAGCACTTTGTATGCGTAGACAGTTTTATTCTACCCAAGAGACTCATTTCAGTGTATTGTGAGACTGAACTTTTGCAACATGGTTAGAAAATAGAAATAGAAAATGGGCTGAAATTTTCTTGCTTGAAACCTCATATTATACTTATGCCACTGCTTCCCAATATAGCAGTGCATGTGAGCATGCAGGTGACGCAATCGACAAATAGCCCATGGAAACACGTAACATGTGCACAGGTGACACCAAAGACAGGCAACGAAATAGCCATCTAGTTGCCATGCTTGGGTGTTTGAAGAGGACTTGACTTGAATTTCAAGTCCCAAAAGGTATTACGCCATCGGTGGCATTCGAAAGCCTGTAAGAGTGTGTATTTTTAGCTCAATTTTAGATAAAATGCTGAGTACATTGTGACTATCATGTGATTAGTCTGGACCTTGTGTTGGGTCGTAAAAGGATAGCCATCCCCTCTAACACATTCATTGACAATAGGTCCTTTTATTGCATAACCTTTAACACTTGCAAGTGTGAATTCCTGCATTGTTCCATATATAAAATATAAAATAGTTGTTTCATAAATTCATACTCGATTTTTAATTATTGTGGATGTAGTGTTTAATTGGTAGTAATTCTTTTACCTATAAAGTTGCTTGGTAGCTAATGCACATGATGATGTTTATCTTTGAAAGACGTTGCACTATAGGAGATTTGTAGCAACTATATCTAGTTCACTGTTGTTGTTGTAATAACTTGGTATATTTAGTTGCATATACATACATAGCTACATAGATACTATAGACAATAGAAATAGAAATAATGGTAGGTTTGAATGAAGTAGTTTCAAATGATACAGTTTGATAGAGCACAGGCATGTGTCACAAGCACGTGTCACAAGCATGTGTCACAAGCATGTGTCACAAGCATGTGTCACAAGCATGTGTCACAAGCATGTGTCACAAGCATGTGTCACAATTGGTGCAGTTTTGGTAATCTTTTCGTTAGCCCAGGGCTCAGGTAAGGGGGTGTGCTCTCGCCAGATCTTCTAGAGGAGGTCAAGGCCGTGCATTTTGTATTTTCCAGTGGGTGTCTGAATGATCTGTTTCTGAGTTTCTCTTTTCTTTCATCTAGGAACTGTAACTGTTTTAGAGGAGGAGCATTCACGTTCTTGCCATCATCAGACGAGTCGTCACTCACTTGAACCACATTCTCATCAAATACTTCTTCATTGAGTGACTCTATAGACTCCAAGCTGCTTCCAAGACTGGACGACTCTCTGGCTGCACACTGTGCTATTTTCTCCATACTGGTTTGCAGCATTTGAGGGTTCCAGAAGGACTTTGATGCCAGCTGTGCAGTTTGAGATCCTAGGGGGATGCCAATCTGAAAGTTTGGCATTGAGTTCAGTCTTTTTTGCCTAGGTTTACCAACCGAGTCTCCAACTTCAGTGTTAGGGAAGCTTGTCCTTCTGTCCAATGCATGCAAAGTGTTGAGATCTGTTAATATATTGAATTGAGTTAATTATCGTATCACAGAAAGTCGAATCAGTTTAGCTCACCTATCTCCCATTTAAAGCACTCTATTGCAGCCATTTATAGGGACTTCAAATCAGCCAAATTATACTAGATATGATAAGTGAAATGCTACCAAGTCAGTTATATACCCTACGAGTGATGATATTCATGATGTTTTTCATGTGATTAAGTGGAAGATTCCAAGCACAAGCAGTGAATACAATTGAATGGCTAACGAGGGCTTGCAGTCGTGTGATCAATTGTGGAAGGCTGTTCTGTATCATCTGATAATACATCAGGCAATTTTCACAGTGTTTGAACCAACTTTTCTTGTTCTAGTGAATCAGGTCTTTAACCACATGGGTTCTATTGTTTTCATTGCCGTGTGTGGTTTATTTGAGGGCCTGCTTTATTACGTTAACCAGTTTTGAAGGTACTGGGAATTAATTTTGTGTGATTGGTATTGGCAGAAAGAAATGAATGGTAGCTGTATAGCCGAGACTAAATGCATGTCATTTTACAATACTTACTGCACAGAAAACTCAGTCCATAACAAGTTTTAGTAGCTATTGAGCAGAGAAGTTAAATGTATGTCTCATTTGCTGATTATTTATCACAAAGTATCAATCAAATAGCTAGATTAGCATTTTCTGAACAAAGAGGAGGGCTAGCTAACTAAGACCAGGTTGATATTATATTCACTAGTATTATCAGCTTTTCATGGTACCCTTTCTACTGCTGATTTAGCTAGAACTTATTGAACAATGAATTTTCACTTTATATTGATGACTTTTGAGTACTTTATGTAAATACGTGTTGGGTAAAAATTCTTGATGAACTGGGTGAATTAAAATGACTTGAACATGTCACATGTATGCCACTGGTGTTACTAGGAATCCTAAAAGGCATAGCTATGCACTGGTAGGTGGGTATGTTGGCTCTATTTTTAAAACTATTGTAAAAATGCTGAGTTATGAACTAGGACCACGTGTAGGGGTCATAAATAACGTTGAGGAAGTAGTGGTGTCTTAGAAACCAGATTCATTGGCAAGTGCAACCGTTGGTACTATCAATTAAAACTGTGAATTATTTGCACCATGTAAAGAGCTGAAATAAGCAGAAATTAGTATCAACAAATGTAACTAATTTATGCCATCTGTATGAGTTCTACATCACATTGAATCAATTTGGTTGTAGAGTTTGTCTAAGGTAAGAACAGAACAGTGAAGAAATATTGGTTTAATAGGACATGAGTTTTATACATAAATACTAACACTAGAGTTTAGCAGTACGACATGGTTTTGATACACATTTCGTATTAAAGTATAATTATTATAACTACCCTGTAGTAAGTACCTATTATAAGAACAAAACAAAAACATTTAGCTTGATCCGATATACTAAAAAATAAAAGTTGAATGCAGAAGTTTCATTGATATAAAAATAATTTCCCTAATAGCATAACTCCATTACACATTAGTTAGCCTTTTTGTTAGCCCAGGGCTCAAATATGGAGGTGTGTTCTCGCCAGATCTTCTAGAGCAAGTCAGAGGTGTGGATTTTTCGTGTTCCCATGGATGTCGGGGCACTCTTCTTCCAATATTGTCTTCTGTCTCAACTTTGAACTTGAACTGCTGGAGGAGAGGTGTGCTCAAACTTCTACTGTAATTGGGTGTGTCTTCATAGCCTTTAATATTATTCTCATCAAATGCTTCATCTTCTATTAACTCTATAGACTCCAAGCTGCTGCTAAGACTGGACGACTCTCTGGTTGCACACTGTGCTATTTTCTCCATACTGGTTTGCAGCATTTGAGGGTTCCAGAAGGACTTTGATGCCAGCTGTGCAGTTTGAGATCCTAGGGGGATGCCAATCTGAAAGTTTGGTGTTGAGTTCAGTCTTTTCTTCCTAGGTTTACAAACCAAGTCTCCAACTTCAGTGTTAGGGCAGCTTGTTCTTCTGTCTAGTGAACAAATCAGAATATTATCGTAAACCATTGTCCAGTGAGTTGGATAGATTTTACTCACCTGGTTCCCACTTTGGAGGCTGTTTAGAAGTCATTTACAGACTTAAAGCCAATTTTACTCCTAAAGAAGCTACAGGTCAGTGACCTCCTAGGCAATTATATACTTGCACACGCAGCAATATTCATAGTGTGTTTCATCAAAGTGAAGACACCAAACACCAGCAGTGAATTAAGTTTAGTAAGATATCAGTGCTAGAGAAGACATGTGACAAGGCAGCTTTGGGTGAAAAATATAAAATTGCAAGTGTCATTTAGTATCTAATTCTTGTTCAGAATTGATCCAAAACTCACTCCCTAACCTCCCAATATTAGGGCCCAAAGTTGACACGGAACTTCCCTCCAATAAATTTTCTTTCCTTTCTTTTTGAATTAAAAAATATCCATGCATTAACTCCACGGTAAGACTTACTAGTTAAATATGTACATACACTTCCTTCCAGAGTTTCTATCATGTTGACAACACATGGTTACATACTAGTTGAGCAGAACCCACTGACCGACCATTCAATCCCACTCAGTTAACGAGTTCCGTACATGCAATAGCCGTGTTATTTATACTTTATGTAATTGATGTTATTTGGAACATAATAATGTGTTTTACAATGCTACAGCTAGTAATGCTGTCTCAGTGTCAGCACGAAGCTATACCACAAACAAGCTCCTTACTAAGATTGCTGCGTCTTAACAAATGACTATTCTTGTTCTTGGAAAAATAATTAGTTCTAAGATTAACATACAGTAATACAAAAACTAAAAAATGAATATTAAAAAGTTTGGATGAGATGTAATGGTGAGTCTATGGTCATGGAAACACATAATGGGAGAGACGGACTTGATGTAGTTTTTTAAAACTCTTCTTCATTCAATCATCCTAAAATATATGTTTGAAATGTAAATAACTTGTGGGCATTATTTAGATTCATATTGTACTGTGCATGCCCCTCCCCCACTCTGCCCACTAAAAAAAAAGAAAAAAAAAAAGATTCCAAAACTGAGCTCCAATAATACATACAAAAGTCATTTAAGGGCATACAATTAATTGCTGATAACTTATCTACCATAACACAAACATTTACATGCATGTGTGCTGTTTAGTGGACATCATAAGACATGTAGCTCATCATTTTCAATCAAACACCTTCAATTTTAATACTTAAACTATAGTAGACAAGTTGTTAACCTCCCCCCCCCCCCCCCCCCCCCCCCCCCCCAAGACTACAGTAATCAGGTAGTGTAGCATTTCTCACTTCAAATGCAGTGTATTAAGTACAGATGGTTATTATGAATATGGAAATAAGACTGGTTCAATAATTTATACTGCTTGTAGCGTCGACTTTGGTGCCTACCTGTAGATTGGCACTCAGCCTCAGCTATTAGGTGCCCACTAAGCACCTACTTCCTTGCTGTTTGGAGTCACAAGTGTGTGTGTGTGTGTGGGGGGGGGGGGGGGGACTAGACAACATCGAAAAAGCTCGAATTTACTTTGTAGACTACTTGCAAAGGAGCAAGTCTTACTCCATTACAACGGAGGTATGTAATGTGCGTGTGTGCTAAACATGCTCTATTCACACCAATTCACTTGGAAGTATAATACGTAACCAGTCAACACCCCCCCCCCCCCCCCCCTCCTTCACTGAACCATATTCACTATCATTTTGCCACACCCACCAATTAGCTCCACCCATCCGTTAGCTCACCCACTCTTCGTCATCAACTCCTTCTAGTTGATCCTGAGGTAAGGTGTCGGGTACCTCCTGCGTTGTTTTGGCCCCAAACACCTTATCAGTCCAACTCTTGCCTGTCTTCTCCCCGCCAGCGTAGTTGGAAGAATGAGCTTTCTGATCTGTCTCTAGTCTAGTCAGTGACTCTGCACATGCACAAACACAAGACCAAATGTAACTTACAATTTCAAATAAAATAATTTACACAATAATGACTGCTCACAATAAATAAAAAAAAAAATGCAACTGCTGGTTTTTTTTCCCCCAGAGCCTTATCATGCACATTAATACTAAAACACTCACTTAACATCTAATTGAGAAGTGCTTAAAATGTACCAATATGAAAAATTAAATACTTCGAATAAATGCACACCATAAATGAATGTTCACACCAAATGCTCTAGAATTAATAAATAAACTTATTTGAGCTAACGAGAAGAAAACAAAAAAAAATTATTTGAAGAATTGGCAAAAATATATACAAGCTATGCCTTAAACACTAGGGGTGAACCAGGTAAGAACACCATAGTTCAGGTCAACAACATGTGGAACTTGTCACTGTAGTTAAGGTGGAGTGTTTATTTAGGCTAATAGGCAAGGGAGCATGCGCGAGGTACCGTGTGGAGAAATGGAAAGATAGTGGCAAGAAAGGAAAGAAGACAGTGACACAGTATGGTAGTAAACCTCAACAGGGTCAAGGCAATTGATTCGTGTGATGGAGAGCGACGACAGAAGGTCACACCAACTGCACCATAGCGGGAATGGCTAACAGAGAGGCTGCGAAGGCAGTGATCAAATATTCCCCGGGTTCTGTGCTTTTGCTCAGCGAAAGACCACCTCTGATGCCACAGCCGACTCAGCACGGGCTACTAATGGTTGTCACCCGGTGGAGGAGTTAAAGAGAAACCAGGGAAGTCATAGCCACGTATGGAAGGTATGGAGGCAATAGGGTGAAGTGGAATGGCAGGATGCACACCAGCAGCAGGGAAGGACGGAGCAACAAGGAACACATCGGTATCACTGGGCCCCGAGTGCAAATAGGGGCAGGAATAAATAAAATTATATATCATTTCTGTAAGGGTTGGGGTGGGGGTTATATAGGGTTCAAATATCTCCCTGCAAAGGAGTGATGAGTGAAGTGTCAGCTTCACAGGTAAGTTTAGGGATCAACTCCAGTTAGTGGGGACATGGCCACTTTCTAGAGACAAGAGCATGTAGAAAATTATATGAATTATGACAAAAAAATAAATAAATTGGAAACTGCTTTGCCCCCATTACAATCCCCACCCCCATTACAGGATGGAGTTGCAGGACAATTAAGCCATGCCCATATAGCACTGCAAGACCACATAGCACTGCAAGACCATGAGGGGCTGGGCTGGGCTGGGTGTGGTCAGGTATGACTCGGCCTGCTTGAATGTGGGAGAGTGCAGAGTACCAGATCTACATTCGAACCGTGCCGGAGCTACTGTGCAGTGTGTTGGGTAGATTGAGTGGCAGATACGAACACCAACCAGAGGGACCAAGTGCGTCAGCAGAAGATGGGAAAACCAGAACTGACATGACAGTCAAAGGCAATCAGATGTGATGAGTATTAGTTAATGTTACTGTTTTAAAAAAAATTAATTAATTAATTTTTTTATATATTGGGCAATGCTAGAACACATAAAACAAACAAACAAACAAACAAACAACAACAACAACATAAACTCCCCAGACCATCTAACTGAAGAATAGGGTGAGGATCAAAACCCTTGGTGGAGTGGGTGTGGCACCCCACAAGCTCACCCAATAAAATGAACTGGAAACGAATAATTATGAGGTGGATGGCTCAGGGGATGGCAGGGCACAAAAGCCACACCCATCCTGTCATAGTGGTAATACTAGTAGGGAAGGGGGTGACAGTTGGTAAAATCCCAGCACAGCCTATCTAACCCCAGTCAGCAACAGGAATGGGCTGATATTATTATCATTATTATTATTATTATAATAATTATTATTAATCCTCAGCGTGCATGCACGAGGGGGTTATAGTAGTCGTATTGTCTGTTTGTCTCTATGTCTGTCACACTCTGATTTTGGAGATTACTGACAATTAACCGTTGATTTAGGTATGAACTTACTTCAGAACGAAGATATAGGACCTTTTTGAATTTCGGGCTAATTGTTGAGCAAACGCGAAGCTTTCAGCTCTACATAGGCACCAGCTTTTGTGGATAACACCCCCTAGCATCACATCTTTATCATGCAAGCAAATAATTTCTTGCAGCCAGCAGTGTAGTTTGCTGTACGCTCAGGGAAGTTAATGGAGTTGAAAGAAGTGAAGCTTCTGCGTTGAAAATATATACCGGTGAGTGTTTCTGGCCTGTTTAGCTTCTTCTCTTATGAAGACAGCGTTTCCATGTACCATTTTCATTGCTCGAGCTATATTGATGCCTGATTAAATAGCTAACAGATTGCTTGTTCTTTTGGTCTGAGATTATATTGTAATGGTTAGGTAGTGTTTAGTAGCACTGAGGGTTCACACCTCTGGTGCTTCATTATTATTATTATTTGTGCATATACACTAGCTCTGGACACTACATGTTAGAGAGCTTATTTGTGTGGGCAGGTCAATGAGTCTCACACACACTAAAGGAAGTTCATTGCAACTGATAATTAGATTAGTAAGAGATCTAAGACTGTCCGCCTACCTATGAATAGGGAATTTCCCTTTGTCTTGAGGCGAACTGGTGTGCCATGCTCCAACTCAACGTGGTTGTAAGATGACTCCGCCCCCCACAGGCACAGCGTTTGCGAGTGAGATGGCGTCACAAAATTTGCCAGAGCAGAAGCTAGCCGAGACTGGACTTGAGAGAAGTTGAGAGTGTCTGCTGCCTCCTTCTCTTCCATTTCTGTATCCATGACACACACACACACATTGCCATACTTCCGTAGTTAACTGACACATCTAAATGTAAATATGGGCACAGTATGTCTAAGCATTTAATAGTACTAAAGTAAACTCTAAGTAGATATTGTATATGCTCCATCAGACTCCACAGCTGTTATTCTATTCAGTCCTATGGTGAAGTAAGACTATCATAGTGGTGTCTATTAAAAAGAAATTGCAAACATTTGAAAATTTAATAAGAAATGCTATTTAATTTTGAAATATTGTAAATTCACTAGAGTTTTTGAATGAAAACAACAATGAAAACAACAACAACAACAACAACAACAACAACACTTATCATGAACATTCTTACTGAAGACTATCTTATTGGCTTTTGTGTTTATACCTACATATTTAAGCTGCAGTGCATCCAGTACTTTGTTGGAATAGTCGAGATATTAGCTGCATGAGCGTATTCAAAGAAATAAATTCCCTGAAGTCCAATGAATATAGTTATTTCATTCTCAAGCGTCTAATAATGGCAATTATTGTGTACTCCATGAACTATGCCCGTCTGCCCATGCCTGATATAGCAGACCCTGCCCCTAATGGTCGCCATTACTTTTATTAAGGCAAAACACTGACTTGCAGTGAATACAATTTATACATCAAAGAGAGACACATTCCACAGTGCATTAGTAGCCTGGAGTCAAACAAAAGTCACATGACTGCTGACTGTAAATTAGTACGGGGCTATTGTTTGAGGAGGAGGAGGAGCACCCGCAAACAGAATGAACTGGCAAGCACATTACAAAAAGTGGTGATAAAAACTTCAACTTTACAGGAATATTCACTACCGGTTTACACACACACACACACACACACACACACACTCACTGTAAGACGAGTGCAAATAACCAGTCCTCACGACACCCGTCTGACCAAAGTTGGCCTCCACCTCGTTGCCACGGGAATCAAACTTTCTCATACAGCCATGCTTGAACTCTATCTGGAACACAATGTAGCGATGCTGCCATGCGTGTGTGTGTGTGTGTGTACAAGAAACAAACACGATTACAGATAAGTATGTACATCTTGATAAGATTATAGTGTTTCAACCACCAACTGATCCATCAATCAATCCATCAATCAATTAATCAATAAATCAATTAATCAGTCAATTTGTGTTTAAGTACTCTTTAAAAAACTCGTGGAAATATTTGCTCTTTATTGCATCACATGAAGTATAATCACTAACAGAATGTGAGTTCATAGCTATCACTCAACGAACAGACAAACATTTGGAGCTGCTGAAAGGAAAATTGAAAGCAGGTTGTGAAGATAAACATTCAATGATTATTATCAATGCTATAAACTGCACTGGTGTAGTCAAGCGCATGTATGCAGAGTTAGTGCTGCTAATACTTGGAAGTTAGTGACACTGCTTTCAATCAATGACTGAAAATCTGAAGATTTATTGCAAGTGTATTATTTGGCAAATGTTCTTGTGGGAGTTGTTTGTGAAACAATAAGAAAGCTGTGACTTTAGACAACCAGTGATAATATTAACAGTATAATAATAATAATAATAATAATAATAATAATACAGATGAAATGCCCGACTCCTTTTCTGTACACTTACTACATGCTACAAAAATCTAGAGTTGGTGGCAGAAATAAACACCATTATATCGGAGCTATTCACAAGGGCAGCCATGGAGCTCACAGCAGTCTGTATCAAAAGAGCTCAGGAACCCACAGTTACCATGTTTACTCCACACTCCTATTGTGTAGATATGGGATGACAGCAAATGCATAGATTCAGATTTTATTCCATATAAGGACAAGCTTCAGGCATGCATCACCTGGGATACAGACCTTGACTTGTGCTCACTTCCCCCAGCAATATAATCCATGCAGCACACATAAGAGAGGCCACACCCACCACCGGCACTGACCTTCTTCCCTCCAGAATCCTGGATCACATGGACAGACTTCTTTAGAAACGTCCCCTCCATCAGTACCCCTTCACCTCTATGTAGTACAATCAATGGATGCTTATAGCAAGACAAGTTAAACACAACAATAAAATACAAAAAAAAAAAAACGTTAGAAATTTCTTATAGGTATTGAAGTTATCTCGGCATAGGTCTATTCACAAATCCTCATTGAAACTATATGAATTTCGTACCATAATCTGTGAATAGTGCGCAGTAATGCTGAATATGTTTTAAGGTAGCTATTAACTTACTTCTGAAGATCACTCGGGTTCCACTGGCCACTCCATTTAGAAACTTTCACAGTTTCTTGTTGTAGAGGCTGATCGTCATACAACATGTGAGCCCTGCTCATTTTTACAGCCTACCAAATCAAGTGAATAAAATAAGATTGTAATTCTAAATAACGCTCAATGTAAGCAAGAAGGCGGGGCAGCATGTCGGCTCCACCACCACCACCCGTCGGTAGTTGTAACGGAGTGAGAGACCTAAATGTCATCCAGACTGGAGCATTTCATGGTTACCAGGCTACATTCTCACCTTACTCTCCTACCAAGCTAGCTTTCGCTGGAGCTAATAACTATGGCCTGGCAGGTGATTGGGTTAAATCTTAAGCTGTGTACTTAGCTTTTACAGCAATGTGCATTGGCTGGTAGGTCAGCTAGCTAATTGGACTCTAGGATTATGTTAAATGTGCATTTTAACACAAGTGTGAGGTTACTATTATTATTAATTGGCCAAATGTTATGAATTTAGGTAAAGGGGCATTAATAATTTACGAGGAAACAGGTGTCGGTGGTGGGAGGTCGTTCAGAGAAGTGGGCCACTGGCTGTGGAAGGACGGTCTATTTGATGTCACCTGGAGTGAAGTAAATGAAGCAATATTAGTGGCTGGCTCAGGAGATGGTAGCCTATTAGTGATTGATCAAAGCCGACCTCCTATTCATGGGCAGGTTGAACCTGCAGCGGTGTTAGTGGGCCACAATGCTGAGGTAGGCAGTACCTGACTATAGAGCTCGCAGGTAGAGTGGGTAGATAGCTTGGAGGGAGAGCTGATGAATGTCTTCTCATTTATATTCATTGTGATATTGATTAACCATCATCAGCTATTCAAGGGAGTGCTGTTGCTGAAGTTGTCAAGTTTGAGTAATAAGTTAATTTTTTTTCCTGTTTGGTCCATAGCACTTAAAAATCTTTTTTTTAAATTTAAAGTACTGCTTATACACATAAAAATAAAAATGATTTCTAAAAGGATATTTCTCCTCATTCCCAATATCCTCATGCCAAACACGGGCTAACATACAGCATAAAGGCATCTAAATAGGCATGTGCTTTTTTTTATTCCAGGTGTCCAGTGTGCAGTGGAGTGTGACTCGCCAGGAGCAGGTTGTGTTGAGTGCGTCCTGGGATGAGACCATTCGTCTGTGGGATCCTCAGACTCTGACTTGCTTGAATGTGTTTGCCGGTCAAAGTGGTAACATTTATGCTGCTAGCTGGTCTCCGCAGAGACCTCACACATTCGCATCTGTAGCAGGTATGTGTGAAACACACAGCTGTGTGCCAGATTTCTGGAGTGTTAACATTTAGTTAATAATTTATAGTTAAAATAAGCTTACAGGGGCGGTATAACTTTTGGTGAGAGGAAAATTCACATTGGTTAAAAATCAGGTTTCTAAGTTTTGTGAATGATTGCTAGTTATTTTAATTATGCTTTTTCCTTAATAAAGGGATGTTATATCGTGAACTTTATTTGGCACTTTGTACAGCATAACTACTGTACAGTATTCTAAAAAAACAAACAAACTATTTTATGGTAGTTTAGTATGTAAATGATCTTCATACAGCTGATGAAAGTTTATGTATCTGGGACTCCACCCAGCCACCAGCTGTTAGCTGTACTGGCAAGGTTCACGCCCACAATGGTGAAGTCCTAGCCTGTGACTGGAGCAAGTATGACCCCAACATGCTATTCACCGGAGGCGTTGACAGAACCTTGCGTTGCTGGGACCTTCGTCAGCTCACTATGCCAGTAGCCACCCTGGAGGGGCATGGGCAGGCAGTGCGCAGAGTCAAGTGTGATCCTTTTGTAGGGGAGAGAGTAGCTTCTTGCTCATATGACTTTACAGTTAGGTTTTGGGACGTGAGGAGACCGGCCGGTCAGCAACTGGTACAGACTGTGGCTCATCATTCAGAGTTCACATTCGGCTTAGATCTGTGCTCTCTCGAGGCTGGCAAGGTTTGCAGACATGTGACGTGCCGTGATTACACCATGCGATTAAGTATTTTTACTTATATCTCTTGTTAAAAAAATGCGATTAATTTATCCTGGTATATCTCTTGTTAAAAAAATAAACTTTATTATACGTGTGGATTTATCCTGGTCACACCTGCAAGTATGTCAATATATAACTAGCCCTTTTTATTTTTCCTACTGCCTACCATATTTTTGGCAAATGTGTAGTTAAAATACCAGTCTGAATAATATCAGCTAGAATATTGTATGTTCTTTAAAAGAAAAGTTATTAGTAATAAACGAGGAGCATTCAGTAGAGAATTTAGCAGTAATATTCAGTTAATGCCAGAAAGTTGACTGTACAGAACAGTAGATTTTCAGAAAGGATTAAATACAATCATAATATCCTAAGGCTTGTGGATGATCATCAAAATTTCGACCAATTGTCTATTGTCGAGAAATAATTACCTAAAGATTAACTAATTGTTTTTAACTGATGAAATGAGATCTAGCTTTGTTCTGATTGTTTTTAGATGAAATAAGCATTCATTGATGGACCACCCATTTAGGTTTAACCTTTGGCATATCGAAGCATGAATTTTTTTTTTCTAGATTAGCTCTTGTTTTTTTTAAAGAGTAGGATTTTATTGTTGTGTTTTAATTGGTGGTGCTATTACAGGTTGCAGATTGCTCGTGGGATAGAACTCTCAAAGTTTATTCAGTTTTATTACCATCTGTATAGTTCACATTCACAATATAATTTGTCATCACTCAAATATTTCACATGTGATCACTTTTTTATTGCTAAATTGGATGATTGCAGCAAAATAGATATTGATTACAAAATGAAAAGACAAAGAAGAAAACGTGTCCACAGGTTACATAAATGTCACAATTGGCGATTAGTAGATAATCTTTTTGTCAGTCCGGGGCTCAAGTAAGGAGGTGTGTTTTCACCTGATCTTGTAGACGAGGAGGTGTATCTCATCTTTTCGTGCGGATGTCTGAGGACTCTATTTCTGATGTTTTCCTCTATAACTACTGTAAACTTGAACTGCTTGAGGTTTAGAGTTTTGAAACTTGTGCTGCCATCGTCAGAGGAGTCATCACTCACTTGAACTACATTCTCATCAAATTCTTCATCTTCTATTGAATCTATAGACTCCAAGCTGCTGCCAAGACTAGATGACTCTCTGGCTGCACACTGTGCTATTTTCTCCATACTGGTTTGCAGCATTTGAGGGTTCCAGAAGGACTTTGATGCCAGCTGTGCAGTTTGAGATCCTAGGGGGATGCCAATCTGAAAGTTTGGTGTTGAGTTCAGTCTTTTCTTCCTAGGTTTACAAACCGAGTCTCCAACTTCAGTGTTAGGGCAGCTTGTTCTTCTGTCCAATACATGCATTAGGTCCATTTCTATTTGAATATGAATTTTAACCTTATTATTAGAGAGAGCAGTAGTCACTATCTGCAGTATCACTTACCGATATTCCAGTTTTGTAGGGCAGTCATTGGTACTTGTATAGCAAAATTTTGATATGAAATGTAATGCATGAATTACCAAACTTCGCTAATTTTATAGCCACAGGCACAAGACTATTCATAGTCTTTCATGTGACTGCCAACCTAGTGAATGAAGTTGTTGACCAGAAATGGCAGTGTCTGCATGTTGTGCCCATTTTAATAGTTTAGCTTTTCATAAACTATTCAAGTCTTTTTTGTAACCGATCTAATCAGTTATATATGGTTACTACTACTACTATTACTACTATTACTACTACTACTACTACTACTACTAGTACGTAATAATAATAATAATAATAATAATAATAATAATAATAATAATAACATTATTCCAAAGAATAATATACAATTCCATAAATTTTTCTCATATTATTCCAATTAGAAGTAAGTGAAATAGTGATGATTGAGTAGCTATAAAGTTGGTACATTGTGAAATGAATGAGGGAAACCATCATTCTCACTTAGCTACATGTTATACTGAAATTTTCAACATAATTTAATATAGCTATGATCTTAGTGAAAACCTTGAGTGTTCCCCCCCCTCCCTGTCAAAATATTCAATGGAGAAACATATGCTCTGCTGCAGTTGAGAAGAGTTCAATTATGAGGAACCTTACCAGACATTTGGGGGGAAATGTGGATTAGGGAATTAAAGAATTTTTAATATGCTCAGCTGTGGATGCACCTTCTCTTCCCTCAAAATGTGTAGGTTGGTATATAGCTAATAGGTAATAATTTACGTTTTCTTGTCAATTGTAATGTAGTATGCTAGTTGAGTTCCTCAAGAAGAGAAACTGTTTAGCATGATCTTCCAGATAACTTACTGGCTCTGAACCTGAGCTGACAGTGCTCCTATTTCAAATTTTTCCATATTAGAATGTGAACTCGTGGACTGTTGCAGGGACAACCGAGTCATTGTTTTGGTTACATTGTTGCACCTCATTGATGTTTCCATAGCTACCATTAATCTATTAATGGATGTTATTCTCACCTTTTTGCTTGAGTTGTTGTGCATGTAGTTGTCTTGTTTTGCTGATGATATTCAATCGATCTGAAGTCTAGAAAAGTGCAGTTACTCTTTTATCAGCTCTCAGTTGGGGTAGCTAGGGCTAGCCAATCGCTCTTTATCGTTGAGTAGCTAGATCATTCCTCGGAGTGACAGAAGTACAGCAACCAACACGTACCCAGCTGCTTTAATCAAGTGTAACCACCTTTAGGCTACTGAACACTACACAGACCAACTATCTAGCTGAATTTTAAAGGTTTATATTTCAGACACTTCATCTTTTACTCACACAGAGAGCACACACAGAGACTGAGCATGCTCACAACAAAACCACAACATGAATACACTAAAACAATGAATATGATTAATGACAACCGTTACACAAGTATTGAAGATCTACCTTTATAACCACATTTCTAAACGTTTCCTTCTGTTGTAAAGGAAAAATAAAAAACAACAACACACTATTGATTTTTAATAATGGATATGGACTTATTATCAGTTGTAAACTTGATACAAAGTAAAAATACAAAAATGACATAGGTTATAGCTAATTAATATCCCTAGTTACAACCACTGATAATTTAAATTTTTTTATTTAGTAGCTATACTAGCTACCTACATAATATTACAAAATAATCTCCCCATTACCATTCATAGCTAAATATTTATTGTGACTTGAGGAAGTCAGCGTCAGCTCTAAGATGGGCTATTTAAATTACATAGCTAAAGATGGAGTGAACTTTAATTAGTAATGTCCTGGTTGTTAGAATCTCAGGTAGCTTGTTATTGCTAGGAACCATAGCTATGTTTTGTATAGCAATTAGTAATTTTTCTCCCATTTAGCTAGCTAAACTATATCGCTGTTTTTAATGAATAATTGATGCACGCTTTAGACGTCAGTGAGGTATCATGAATATTGAAAAAGAGAGTTATTCATGAATGGACCACCCAACTCAGCTCAGGCTGTAGCTGGTTCCTAGATCATCTCCCACCCACTTATTCTGGTAGAGCTATTTTTGTGTATTACATTAATTTTCTTTTATGCCTATCCAGATGGGCGGGGTCAGTTTACAGGGCTATGTCAGCTGGCTCAGTGCTATATAGCTAAGATTGTGTGGTGGAATGGTAAACACGTATTAATAAGTCAGATTCTAAGAAAAAATATGATCATTTGTAAATTTATATTTTTGTGTTGCTAAGTAAAATATTAGCTATTTTAGTTTGGATTTAAAAAAAAGTGTGTTGGGTAGCTAGCTAGCTAAACTAGTGCTGATAACCAAGAGCTTAAGCTAGCTAAAATACTTACAAATCAAAATCATGTCTCTGTTGTTTTAGTTATTACAAGCATTCATATAGCTACTTCACGTGATCCTTAATCACCTTGTGAATACAGTTGCTTGATCATAAATTGCACGTCTTGTGTTCATTGCATTATGCCATAACACTTCATTGTTTCATCAGCTAGCTAGCCATAGCTATCCTTCCAACTCTTATTGATACTAGCTATTTAATTTGATCTGTTTCAGACAAAAATATTCAACATTAGCTAACTATTTTCTGGAATTGACTGCACACTAAAACTGTGTCATAAGCATTGTTGTTGGGTTTTTGGTGATGAAATCAAATTCTTAATACAGACTGGTTTTTTGGGGGATGATTGGCAATTGATAAAAAAAATATTGAGAAAATTGTTCGGGGAAAATTATAGAGATTTTGAAAACAAAGGTCCATTAGTGTTTGATGGTCCACCAATTTTATTCTGTGATCTTCTGTAAAACCTTTTGGTCATATTATCTTGACAATTTTTCTCTCTCCATTCCTTCAATGACTGTGCCGAAGTCTTTCTTTTGTTTGAGTCGATTGCATTAATTACTGTTTGCAGTGCTTCTGTAGATGTGTCTGATGTTAGTTCATCTGTAAGTTCCTCTTTCTCAGATTCTTCTTCAAGCAAATCACTTCGTAGTATTAATTTTTTAGCTTCAAGATGACCAATTTGCCTCAGACTCTCTTGCAGCATTTCTGTAGTCCAAAAGGACTTAGATGCTAATTTAGCTGTAGAAGTCCACAGGGGTAATCCAGGTGTCCTGATGGTAGGATAGCTTTGTGCTCTTGATCTTGGGAAATAACCTGAACAATATAAATTATAAATGAGCTTTCAGAGGCATTGTTGTTATTTTCTTACTTTTCTGTTCTTCGGCCTCCATAGTCTTGCTAGCTATTGTTGTATTTAGACTGGAGCTTAATAGAACTCACATATTTATTGTGATGATTGCGCAAAAATGATGGTATTCACGTCTCCAAAAGCAAATTTATAGCTCTAATTCTATTCACAATATCGGGCCACACACACAAAGTTGATCGCTATCCGCGCGTGACAACGCGCTAATAGCAGCTAAAACAATGCGCGATTGCAAAGTCTCGCGCAGTCATACTCTTTACTAAACTTTTTGAGTGAGCAATTGGTGAAAGGGAATCAAGATTTCAATCTTGAGGAAGGCTTGACAAGCAGTCTGCTAATATCATTTTCACGGCAGAGGCAGTCTCGTGTAGCCATACCTTTTACCCGCCTAGCCAGACCTGCCTTCCCGCGTAGCCAGACCTGCCTGTTCCCGCGTAGCCAGACCTCCTGCCTTCCCGCCGCGTAGCCAGACCTAGACCTGCCTTCCCGCCCGCGTAGCCAGACCTGCCTTCCCGCGTAACGGTAGGTACAGGGTCTAACTACGTGGCTTCAGTTACACTCTGGTACGGTGTAGGAAGATGTTCGGTAAAGAGGGATCCAAGGGCATGTTTTTTTTTTTTTTTTTGTGTGTGTGTGTGTGTGTGTGTTTTAAAGTATTCATGTGAGAATCACCTCGATAGAGTGTGCCCCAAAGCCCCCCTCCCTCCTTCCTACCCACTGAGTCAGTTGCTATGCTATGTTGCCATGTACGTATTGTCGTTAGTTTTGACTGGTAAGTCTAGTTGATTGGTTATAGCCACCCTTTACTCAGTTTATGCGTCCCAACATTGTGAGTATAGAGTAAAGGGTTCGACGACACCAGAGTACCCTGCCAATGGTTGCTTATGTTAGACAGGCAGTCAGCACTATGTTACTCAAGGGGCAATGTTAGAAGGCAGTCGACTCAAGGTTGCTATGTTATGACAGGCAATCAGGACTGGTAGCAGTTTCATTACAGCGTGTTTTTTTGGGGGGGGGGGGGGGGGGAGATTTCGAGTGTAAAAACTTAGAGTTACTTTTTCGTTTGTAAAAAAAATAAAATAATAATAAACATAGAATAGCCAATAGCCAAAAGTGGGCTATTATTCTTCAAGAAATGGATCAAGGTTATAATTAGCTGAGGAAGGCAAGGTCTCCAAAAGATCCTACAAGAACTGAAAAGTTCTGCCGTCTTCAGTGGAATTATTTTAGACATTTTTATGACTAAAAATTGCTATGAAGGTTTGAATCACTGGATCATGCTTTAAACTACAAGGTCACATTATTATTATAATAATGTTAGCTGAAGGAGGGGAATCCCAGCCCCCCTCCCCCTTTCTATGAAACTCTGGGTACTCTAGGCTGCTGTTATGATAGGCAGTCAGTGTAATAGTTGATAGCTAGCTAGTAGAAGAGGCTGCTGTGACAGTGCTGCTGAATGACATGTAACAACCATATTGATTAGAGAATATTTTTGTAGAAATAGCAAGGGAGATATAATATTATTGAACTATAAAGATAGTTATTGAAACAAAATAGCAAAGACAAAGTAGTTTTAAATGCATAGACAAACATTTTATAATAACAACAACAACAAAAGGTAAAACAACAAAAACAAAATTAGCTAAATTTGTGTTAGCTAAGTTTTACAAATATGTAATATCTTTTTCACCATCTCTTTTGTTGTCAATTTCTTCATCAATTTCCTTAACAAGGTCAAGCTTTGATGGTTCTTCAATGTCATTGTCACTTGTGTCTTGGCATTGACTCAGTCCTAACATTACATCCATTATTGTTAGAAAATAGTGATGGTTACCATAACAACAAAGTGACTTAAATAGTGTGTTCCTTCCCCCTTGCAACGTCCATAAGGGATAAGGGAGTTCTCAATATACTGAACTTATAGTTATTTCTAAACAAATCTTCTGGTGGTTCTGTAATATGTTCCCCCCCCCCCCCCCCCCCCCCCTTGATATATTATAGCTATGATAGGTAGTCAGTCAGCAGGGGTTCATTGGGGGGGGGGGGGGGCATAAGCAAAGAGTGAAGTTAAAAAGTGAAGGTGATTGCAAATTCTTAAATCACAAGTTTGTTGCTGCTCTAATTATTATGTTATGCTTATGACAGGTAGTCAGTGCAGCTTTATTTGGTAACAATGCTATCACCTTCAGTCGAAACAGTAAACAATAGCTATAGCAAAATTTGGGAAGCATGATCATATGCAAGTGAACTTGAGAATTTTTCCTTGCCGTTTTAAAGACATTTTCTATTGTGTTCAACAATATGTTTGTCAATCGAAAAACACTAGCGGCATTGGCTACACATCCATCGCAGTTAAATATAAGGTTATATTTTAGTTGTTGATATCTCTCAATTGTATACCTGATTCAGGAGGGGGCGTGGCAGGATTGCGCAGCACATTCTGTAATAATGAAATTTTATTTCATTTCACAATCAATTATTTTAATTAAATTGGCTTACTTCAATGTCATCATAAGCACCTTCCTGAGTGTCTGGCCTTGAGACTTCATAGAGATTAGTTTCAATTATTGGTCCCTGTCTGGCAAGATTCTTTGACCTGTAAACAGTTTTATAATATTATTGCTCAGCCAGCTAAGTTGACTGTGACATCCAGCTTGAGAATCAAGGACATTAGTGTGTGTGTGTGTGTGTGTGTGTGCGTGTGTGTGCACACGCGCATGTATAGGCTTTTTCTAACGAAACAGCAATGGCCCAGGTTGGACTTCGGGTGCCCACACCACTTGCTGTGAGGAAAGGCCTGTTCTCCTGCGAGTTCCTAGCCCGACTCCAGGAGCTTTGCTTGCATGGCTCACAGTGTCTGCTTAGTGCACAGGCATCCTGGCACAGCCACGTGCATGTGACCACCTAGCGTCAGCAAGAGAATTTGCATTTGTATTTTTTTTGCGCTTGTATATAAATATATACTTTATTTATGCCCATTTTTATACTGAAATTTTGACCAATGTGCAATACTATATGCCTATCTGCAAAATGTAACTCTGCATATTATAAACCAAAGAAAAATTTTCTGTGTGGATGTTAACTAATAAAACAAGCATAAAAAATAGGGATGTTAGTTACTGCTATCAAAAACCGAGATTGCCACATATTATTTTTGTTTACAAAAATGTTGTTCTTGTTGATGTAATATACTAGTGATGGTCGAGACCGGTCACATTCTTACTCTTGAGTAATATGCAGGAGGAGTGAGAAATGAATACCTACTCACCTCAGATCATAGTGCCTCCTCTTCTTTCTCCAAATGTATGCTGCGACCATTAAAACAAGTGCAATTGTAAGTAGTGTCCAACCAATGGCTGCCACAATGATGATTGCAGTGGATGTTGGTATTGCATTTGAACGCAGAACATCTGTACATATACATAAATACACAATTATATATAATATATATATATATATATTATATATATCATTTGGCTATATTTCAGATTCAACATTTCAGGTAACTGGCAATGCTAGAGAAAATGTATAAGCAAATGAATGTTTGGAAATAAAGCAAACAGAAATATTCTGCCAGTAGTATTCGCTGCATAAGTCCATAGCTAAATATATTTCAGAATAGGTGATTGAAATAAAATGTGAGATCAAACTATAGGAAGTATTTCTCTGTACTAACAGCCAAATTTAAACTTAATTGACTCCATGCTGAGTGAGGCCATAAAAGTTGGATGCTTGTTCTATCGTACCCCAAAGAGGATTTGGCAAAATGTTGAAACTTTGGATCAAGTTCGAATTAATATATTTAATACGGGGAAAAGTACATTTATGATTGCTATTTATGAATGAATTAGTAAAGTTAAATACAGCATAAGGACACAATAACTTAGAACTTAGCTATTTTGACAACATAGTCAACACTGACAACGTAATAAAACTTTAGCTACCTTAACATACCCTTGTGGTAGCTAATGGTTTCTAGCCAGTTACCTTGTTCAGTTATGGTAGTCAAAATATCTACAGTGAGTGTTGAATTAGTCCCATAGCCAGGTCCTGTTCTCCCACTAATCTGTTATTTGAACATCAACTGTAACCACAAGTTCATAATTAGGTAATTTACATACTATAAAAGCATATGTCAATCCCGTCATCAAGTTCTTTATAATCAGCGATGTTTGAGAAGATGGGACAATTACAGTGTGAGTACCATCCAGAATGACTACATCAGCTTGACGTTTCTATATGGTTGGTATATTTAAGCAGTTAACTCTGAACAAGAGCATTATTATATTATGATACACATACCACGGGTGCTGAATCTTCTTTACGTTTATAACCATAATAAATAATTCTGTACTCAATCAGTTCTCCATTGGGCTCATCTGGAGGAGACCATGAAAGTTCTATTGTGTTCTGGTCTACTTGAATGGTCTTGATATTCCTAAGCTGACCAGGAACTATGATACGCAATGTGTACAACAATAATAATATACAGTTGTGTAATCACACTCCAAGTAGCCTAAACATTTGATATGCATTTCCAGTTGATTCCTTTTCATTCATATTTTATGCAAGCATGGACACATCTGGATTAGCACGCAGTAAACTTACCACCTTCTCTTGTTTTCACTTTCACAGGCTGCGATGCAGGACCCAAACCAACTGCAGTTTGTGCAGCCACAGATACATTTAGTTCAGTAAATTTAGGTAAGCCTAAACACACACAGCAACATGTAAAGGATTTCGATGACGTGCTAGTGTTATTTCATACAATACCTTCAATTTGAAGATTGAGTGTGAATCCTGACACAGTGTACACCTTATTGGTTTTGTTTGAATATGTGAGTTTCACTTGATATCCACTGATCACTCCATTTCTCTCAAACAATTCTGGAGGATTCCACTGGATGACTATAGATGACTCAGATTGGGACGTAACTATTACACCAGTAGGTGGTCCAGAAGGAGCTATGGAGGAGCAGGTGCCAAAAAAAAAAAATCATCACAACAACAAAGTAATGTTAATAGCCAATTGTACCTGCTGAAGGAGTTTCTAATTCTACTACAGAACTGCTCCTGCTTATGCCAGCACTGTTCTCATAGAATATTGAGAAAGAATAGACAAAATTTTCTGACAGTCCATCAATTTCTAGCTCCTCCCAAACTAAGGGAGAGTCAGCTAAAATTGGATTTGGATTGTTTTGAAGAGGTTGCTGACTGGTTGGAGCATATGCAATGTAGCTCATCATCATAACGTTGTCAGAATTATCTTCACTACCGACATCATCATCATCATCATCATCATCATCATCATGTGATATAGCTGGCCTCACTAAAGTGTACTCTATTGTGTATCTTCTAACTATTCCATTCCAGTGGTCAGAGTAAGCAGGTAACCAGTGAACTAGAGCTGAGGTAGGAGACAAGGCAATAACTGTTATGTTCTCAATTGCTCTGGCTGGAGCTATATAAAAGGAGTAATAAGGATAATATTGAAGCAAACACACAGTAAATAAATAGCAACCCATACCTAAGGAGGGCATGGTGAAAGTAATGGGATTGCTGAAAGGTCCATGTGCAATAGTCACTGCAGCGACAGTGACTCTGTATGAGTAAAATGGGTGAAGGGACCCAATGATAATTTCAGTGGCATTGACCGTGCGAGTGAAATCATCCTCAGTGTTTACACCAGTGATTCTCACGGAATATCCCTGGATGATTCCATTTGTGTCTTCAGGAGGTGGCGGAACCCAAAATATAGAGGAGGCAGTGGCATTCCTGTTTATGACTGAAACATTTCTGGGCGATTCACTCGGCTCTGTGAGCACAACAAAAAGCAACAACAACAAACATACTTTAGCTCACATGGGTCATTTGAAAGAAATTTAATATAGCTACAAAAACATCGAGAAGTTCTTGCCTTCTGGTAGAGTTTGAACAATCACATATGAAGACATGGGACCCAGCCCGTTTGTATAAGCTGATATGGAACAGTTGTAGAAATAGAATGGGTGAAGATCATTAACTACATATATGCTGTCAGTTGGCACTGTGGTGAAATTTATCAAGCGCCCAGTCTCCCTCTCTCTCAGTGTTATGAAATATGATGTAATAAGTCCATTTTGGAGTTCTAGTAAAGGTGCTTGCCAGGATATCCTGACACTGGTGGAGCTCACTGACACTGCAGCAACTCGAAGAGGTGGTCCAGCTGGAGCTATTGTAAACAGAAATATGACACTAATGGTATATAGCTAGAACAGCATTCTTACTGTCATCTGGTGTTGTGACTGTTACAGGATCACTGAAAGGACCAGTGGCCACAGTTACAGCCGCAACTCTCAGGATGTGGTCATAAGCAGGGTGGAGATTGCTTATTGTGATAGTGAGTTCAGTGGTATCGATGGAAAACATGGCCGATGTTTGCTGAACTTGAACTGTTACAGTAAAGTACTGGACTATTCCGTTTTGTTGGTCAACTGGAAGTTGCTCCCACGTGACAGCGAGAACACTTGAGTTGACTGCAACGGCAGTCACATTGTTTGGAGCCACAGAAGGTACTGCATTAACATGATCATAGTAAAAATATAACCTAATAATCATCAAGAAGACTGACCGTCTTGTAGAGTCTTCGTGATGAAGGGTTGTCCATAAGGCCCTCTTCCAATGAATGTCTCAGCAGCAATTCTGCATTCGTAGTCGTAGTATGGGTGTAGGTGACCTATCACAGCTTCAATATGTGCACCAGACTGATTGTACTGGCTACTTGAATTGGTAGCAAGTTCTACCAAAATCAAGGAATATCCAGTAATAGCCCCATTTCTTGCCTCCACTGCTGGAGGGTCCCATGTAAATATAATAGCTGTGGAATTCACAGCAGAACCAAGTTGGTTTAGTGGGGGACCACCAGGAACTGAGAACAAAATCAGCAACAAAAACAAAATGATAGTAATTTGTATACTGTAATCAACTTACTATCTTCAGGCATCCTGACAGAACGAGAAGAGCTATATGGCCCCATTCCTTGAATAGTGCCAGCAGCAATCATGTAATGGTAGGTGTAGTCGGCATGCAAGGAAGATACATTCAAAGATAAAATGGCACCAGAAACTACACGTTGAATCCGTTCAGTAGTTTCTGTCACTGAGATATTAATGAAGTAATCTGTGACTATTCCATTTTGCCTGTCCAGTGATGGAGGAGACCAGAATATTTGCAAAGTGTTTGGAGATAATGGGCTCTCTGTTATAGCCAGAGGGGGTGCTGATGGCACTGCAGGCATAACAGAGTTAAAGAATAAATGTCTTGCCAATACAAGCAAATTTGTTAAGTTGAATATATTTCTCATGTGTAATATACTGTATTCATGGGGTGAAAACAATTACTTTGAAATTTTAGCTTTAATTGCTCTGACATTATAGTTGATGGCTTGGGTTTAGCATGTGGAAGGTTCTAAAGAAATGTGGCAATTTTTAGTTACACTGCTGAATTAAGCAAATAAAAAGTGTTATACGCTGTCAATCTATTGAAATGTCACATCATAGGATGTATTTCATTTCTAGTCATATGTTGTGGCAGTGAGCTGCCTCATAATTTCCCCCCTTAATGGACGTCATGTAAATGCTATTCAATAATGTACAAATCATTCAAATAGCTAATTAAAAATTGTCTAAAAACCAGCATGGGCCATACACTCTGAGAGTTTCCAACCCTTTGCTCACTTTTAAAGCCCTAGTTATTTTTTATTTTTTATGAAGCTGTTATAAGAACATGCCTCATACCATCTTGTAGTGTGGTAACTTGATAATCCAATGATGAAGGGCCTACTTCAACAGTCACTGCAAATACATTGAACTGGTATGTGTAGTAAGGATGTAAATCTCCAACAGAAAGAGAAGTGTGAGATTGGACCATAAAAGTGATATTTGCTCCAGTGTCCAGCTCAGTGGCAACAATGACATAACCTCTGACAATTCCATTTTGAAGAGAATTAGAAGGAGGGTCCCATGTTAAAATTAGAGAATTGGAGGTCACACTTGTTGAAGCTATGTTGACTGGTGCACCCTCAGGAGCTACACGTAAACAAATGGGGCGCAATAAAATTAGCTAATAGTTAAATATATAGGAGTGTGATTAAATTAATAAGTTAAATTAATAATATTGGTGTGTTATGAGATTAAAATTAATAAGTCAGGATATATTGGGAGGTTGTGAGATAGATATTGATATGCCAGGATATAAGAACTGGAATAATTATAATCAACCAGTCTCACTTCAATTGTTACCTGCTTCAGGTGTCATGACAGATAAATTGGAAGAGAATGGTCCAATACCAATACTTGTAGATGCTGCCACTCTAAATGTATATATCTGAAATGGGCGCAGCTCACTGACATTCCAGTGGGACTCCCTTGTAGTGACAATGGAAACATTTCCATCTGATATCACCATTAGAGTGTAGCTGGTAATAATTCCATTAGAATCAATGGCTTGCGGTGCATCCCATGTAATGGCAATCTCAGTCGAAGACAGGGCACGCGCTTGGAGGTTTTGTGGAAAACCACTGGGAGCTACAGTGAACATTTAATTCATATAAATAGATTGATCAAAATATAACTCACCATCTTCTAGTGTTGTCACCATCACTGGTGATGAGACAGGACCAGAGCTTAATGTAACTGCTGATAGTGATACTGAATAGTTGTTATACGGACGTATTAGACTTTCTACAGTTAGATTAGTATTAGTTGATGTGAGAGAAAATTGTCTGCCTGTGCTTTCTTCTGTCAGGCCAATGAGGTACCCCTGAATGACGCCATTGTGATCTTCACTTGGTGGAGGCAACCAGGATATAGTAAAGCCCATAGAAGTTACGCTTGAGAATTGAACACTCAAAGGAGCGGAAGCTGGAGCTAAAATGTAAGAAACACATATAATGATATAATCACATTTCAGTTAATACTAGCTCATACACTGTGGATATTTATAAAATAACCATCGATCAGACTAATATTATTTTTCAGTGTTAGTTCATATTCCAAGCTATATTTCTGAAATAACAGAAATAAGTTTGCCACTATATTTCGAGAATTACAAGCATAATGAATAGTCTGATCACTAAATGTCATGTCAATAAACATTCCTAGTTATGTATGCCTTTATTACTTTGCTTTTACATACCTGCTTGAGGCATTTGTATTGTCCTAGCGACAGAATATGGTCCCCCACCTTCAATTGTCTCGGCTGCAGTTGAATAGCTATAGCGATAGTGGGGGTGGAGGTTATTGAGAGTTATAGAGGTGAAGGTGCTGGTATAATGTAGTGAAGAACCAGTGTCTAACTCCATGAGGATAATATCATATCTTACTATGATACCATTTTTATAGCCACTAAGAGGTGGAGCCCAGGTTAAAGCAAGTGCAGTAGCATTTATTGGTTGCACTGAAATGTTTAGAGGAGGACCAGTTGGAACTACAATCATACAAACCACATATGTCACATTTCTAGTAAGCAATAGTTGATATTGAGTAGTTGTAATTAAATGTTCAGAAGTTGTGATATGTGATTACCAATTATCCATTGATAGCTAGAGTGCAGAAGGCTCTGTTCATATTGCTATTGAATGTCACTTCCTTTTTCTTGAACTCACCATCTTGAGGAGTATAGACTGTAAACATATCACTTGAAGGACCTATTGCTATAGTTCCAGCTTGTATTGTACAGTTGTATTGAGTATAAGGAGAGAGACCAGCAATGCTTGCAGACTGATGATTAGAAGACACATTGCGAGTTACTGTGCCGCCTGCCGATGTCAGGATAATTAGATAGTAGCGGAGAATACCATTCTGCTGGTCTCTAAGTGGAGGAATCCATGTCACTGAAACAGACCTGGAACTTGTGGCCCTAACTGTCAAACCCATTGGAGGTCCAGAAGGAGCTAAATTTGAATATTAATAAAATGTAGCAATTTAAAATGTGTATTATATCTAGAAAGGCTAATTAAAAAGGCCATCATTATTACCTGCTTCATTTGTTCTGACTGATATTACACTTGTGTTTGGTCCACCTTCTATGGTGTATGCAAAAATGGTGCAATGATATATATAAAAAGGATGAAGTGGACCAATGGTGGCTTCAGTTAAATTTGGAGAAGTTGTAAACTGAAGGAATGCCATGGTCTCCCCTTCAGTGACGTTGATTCGGTATTCTCGAATAATACCATTCACACTGCCTAACTCTGGAGGACTCCAGTCCAAAAATATGTGCGTGGAGTTTATAGCCACACCTGAGGAATTGAGGGGACTACTTCCTGGTGCTGCAAAATAGAAGAAACCCCCCCGCATATGATATAATAATTACTCCTAATAGATTTGTTCAATTCACATCACTGAGGCTTGAACATACCATCTTCAAGTGTTGTGACATATACTAATCCAGAAAAGGGTCCTAATCCAACTGCGGTTCTGGCAGATATTGTACTCCCGTAAATTGTAAATGGTTTCAAATTTGATGCAGTAAAAGCAGATTGCAAGCCAACTGAGTACTGTTGAACAATTTCAGTGTCCAAATTAGTGATATTTATAGTGTATCCTACAATGTCTCCATTTTGTTCCTCTGGCAATGGCCTTCCCCAATTTAGGACAAATGAAGTGGAACTAAGGGTAACTGTCATTACATTGATTGGTGGCCCACTGGGAGCTGTGATAACATAACACTTAAAATAATGACAGACAAGGCATGGGATATTTGGACGAGCTTGGAAGTTTGAAAAATATCTTACCATCTTCAGGTGTGGTAAATGTTGAACTCCCGCTGTATGGGCCTTCAGCAATAGTAGCAGCTGTTACCACCCACGTGTAAGTATAGTCTGGGTGCAGGTTATTAAGAATAACATTTGTTGTAATAGAACTTTCTTGAAATTCCCTCCCTGTTTCCAATTCAGTAAGGTTGATCTTGTATTGTGAAATAATACCATTATGACGCCCTTCAGGTTCATCCCAGTTTAATGCAACAGTGCTTGAGTCTACAATGACTGAACTTAAGTTATTTGGAGGCATATCTGGAGCTTGAAAGTAAAAAGTATACAAAAAGAATTATTCTAAATTCTACAAACGAAGAATTGATTTGTGTTTGACTTACTGCTTTGGAGTGTTATGCCTGTTATATTCTGACTGAAAGGCCCGACTCCAACTGAAGTGGAGGCAGCAATAGAACAGAGATAGTTGGTGAAAGGTAACAAATTGTTCACAATGAGCGAGAGCTGATGACTCGGCAGTTGTCTAGTAGCTGCAATCTGCCCTTTTGAAGCCTCATAAATGTTTACGTTATAACTCACAACTATTCCATTCTGATCTTCAGGTAAGAGCACATCCCAGCTGAAACTTAGAGATCGAGAAGACTTTGATTCCTCTTGAAACATTTGTGGGAATCCACTTGGAACTAAATATAATAATAACATTACTATTTCCATTTTGTGCTGAATATGATCAAGCTTAGAGATTAAGAATATTGCAACTATTAATATATTTTAAAAATATAATTCTCTTTGGAAATACAAACACATTCAATAGTATAAAGCCATTATACTAACCATCTTCTGGCATCTGAACAACCAAAGGAGTAGAATAAGGTCCTGTTGCTACTGTATGAGCACTAACTGAACACTCGTAAATGTAGAAAGGATGAAGGCTTTGAACAGTTAGGGCTGTTGTGACCGAAGTAAAGGCCATTTCTATTCCAGTATTTAATTCAGTTATGTTAATTCTGTACTCCGTGATGATTCCATTAACTGTCGCCATAGATGGAGGATTCCAGAGAAGCCTTATAGTAGTTGAACTTATAGCACTTACATTAGAAATTTCTGGCGCAGAATATGGTTCTAAAATACGACAATAAACAGTAGTTGTATTTAGAATATTTGTCAAATAACCACCTACCAGTCTGTTCAGTAGTAAAGATAATTGAGCTACTGAAAGGACCAGTCCCTTCAATGGTCATTGCTGCCACTTCACAGGTATAAGTAGTAAATGGCTGAAGAGAGCTTAAATATGTATTGGTTGTAGTGGACATTATCTGTACGGTAGCACCAATATCATTGCGAGTCACGTTAATGGTGTAACCTGTGATAATACCATTCTGGTCTTCACTTCTTGGCTCTACCCAATTGACAAATACGTCTTCGTGTGTAAGAACAGTGACATTCAAGCTCAGAATGGGACCACTTGGAGCTGTTAAAGCATAAGATTTCATTCATATCATATAAATATGCCAATATTTTCACTAACCATCCTGATCTGTAGTGACAATAACAGGAGATGTAGGAGGTCCAGAACCAACTGTTACAGCTGTTGTAGTAATGGAATAGCGATAGAAAGGATGCAGATTAAATAAGGTCAAGTTAGTTCTCAGAGACACATGACCGAATGTGCTACCAGTCTCTAGTTCTGTTACATTAATCAGGTAGTGTTGTATCATTCCATTTCGTCCAGATACAATTGGTGGATTCCAAGATATAAATATGCTGTCAGAGCTACGTGAGGAGCCACTCAGATCAAGTGGTGGAGTAGTAGGAGCTTCATTATAACAAGATATAGAATTATGTTAAAATGACTAATAGGTAGTTAAATTTGTAGTAAAGAGCTGGTTATGAAACTTTAGCACCTGATTCCATAAGTTTGCAGTGGTAAAAAAAAAAAATATATAAAACTTTTGAGTTCTATAACTATGAAGCACCAAAGGTGCAAACCCTCAGCACTACTATTAGCTATATACACTAGCTAGCTATTACAAAATCAGTTCAGATCAAAAGAATATTTTATTGGCTATCCTAATCAGGTATCAATATAGTTCAAGCAACTCAAGCAATTAAGACAGTTCATGTAAACGCTGTCTTCATAAGAGAAGAAGCTAAATGGGCCAGAAACACTCACTGGTTTATATTTTCAATGGGAGACTCCACTTCCAGCACTCAGCATAAAGCACAACTACTGCGGGCAGCAAGAAATTGTTTCCTCATGTGATTATGATGTGACGATAGGGGGCATTACACACTAAAGCTACCTGCACTGAGCTGACAGCTTTGCATTTTCTCAAAATTCAGCCCGAAAAAAAAAAAAGTAGCATAATAAAAGGTCTTAAATCGTTGTTCTGAGTAAGTTCATACCTAAATCAACAGTCAATTGTATAATCTCCAAATCAGAGCATGACAGACAAACAGACAGGACGACTACTATGACCCTCTCGGGCATGTGCGCTGAGGGTTAATAAAATGATGCCAAATCATCTTTATTTTAAAAAAATAATGTCATCTCCTGTTTTTGTTATCTGCTACATAGGAAGCTAACCTTCGGGTTCCAGTTGGATATTGATGGGACTAGTATATGGCCCAATGCCTACAGTATAGGCAGCCACTGAAAACTGATAGATATAATAAGGATGGAGATTAGTGTAGATTATTTGTCTGGCAGAAGTGCTTCTGGGAGAAAATTGTAGCCCAGTGTCAACTTCAGTGACTAATACTGTGTAGTATTGTATAGGCCCATTAGTGTCCTCAAATGGAGGAGAGTTCCATGTGACATCAAAAGATGTAGATGTCACTGTCACTGTGAGCTGCTCAGGTGGTGCTACAGGAGCTGTACATTATATAAAAACAACTAGCACTATTAAAATTCAAATTAGTAATATCTTACGCTCTGGATCAGTGAGCAGAGTAAAAGCTGAGCTATAGGGTCCTTCCCCAACAGTTGTGGCAGATAAGTTGAAGTCGTAGTAATAATAAGGATGTAGTGATCCCACGTGAAGATCAGTATTGACTGCAAAGAAAGTCCACTGTCTTCCGGTATGTCTTTCTACAGCTTTTACTGTGTAGTGCCTGATAATACCATTTACATCAAGTGGTGGAGGAGGGGACCAAAACAACATTACAAGAGTTGAACTCAGTGCTCGACCGCTGATATTTTGTGGAGGGGCACTTGGAACTGCATTTAACACTACGATGATAATTTGACCAAACTATGAATTAAAACTCACTGTCTTCCAAAGTGGTGAAGTTGATTGGACTACTATATGGTCCAATACCCACAACTGTTGAAGCTGCAATTTCCAAGCTGTATGTGGCATATTCCTCCAAATTACCAACCGATTGGTATGGATTAGATGTATTGAACACTATGTTAGGCATTGTAAATGATAGATCTGTAATAATGACAGTGTACTTCACTATTGGTCCATTTCGCATGCTCTCATCAGGAGGCAGCCAGCTCGTATTGGCTGTAGTAGAACCAGTTACGGTAGCTTTCAGAAATTGTGGTACACCAAATGGTTCTAAAAATACATTATTCAGTAAAGAATATCACAATTTGACGAGTATTAGGAAACTTACTATCTTGCAGTGTCCTAATGTGTATACTACTGTAGGGCCCACTTCCGATTCGTGTTGAAGCAGCTATACTGATGTTATAATAGGTATAAGGAGATAAGCTGTCCACCAAGTATGAACCTGAAGAGTTTGCCATGAGGACTGTTGCATTACTATTAAAATCATAGGATTTCATCACACTGATAGAATAAGAGGTGATGAATCCGTATGGGACAAGAGGTGGAGAATAAGTCAGGTAAACTGAAGTGGAGCTCCTGACTGAAGCTTGGATATTGATGGGAGGATCTTGAGGAACTATAAACAAACAAAACAAAAAAAAGAAGAAAAAAAAGAAAAAGAAAAATGTCATCATACTTACTTATCTGTAAGTATTCCCACTAAGCAAATAACTGTCCACATAAGTATTCATTAAATATTACCATTAAAGTAAATCAAAGTGTGTAATGATGTAATGCTAAAATACTTGGTTTATGAAATAATAATATAGTTTTCCTTATTAATCATCATAGTTAACAAAGAGTTAGGCTATACCTTGGTGTAAAAAGTCAAAATGCATGAATATCATTATAATGTTACTACCTGTATAGCTATATTGTGCTTCACATAGGGTTTACCGTATTCATCTGTAGTCTGATAAATGATAGCACTAAAGTTCCCTTCCCCTATTGACGTATTTGCAGAAAGAAAGCAACCATATTCAGTAAATGGGACAAGCCCTCCAACTGTTGCATTGAGGGAAATGCCAGGTACCACTTCTATCAAGTCCACTTCTTCTACTTCTATGTCTGCAGAAGAGGTCAGTGATGGGGAAGTGGTGGACGAGTTCCTTTCCACACAGTATACTGTGTAGTATGAGATGGCACCATTTGGAATGGAAGGCTTCGTCCAAGTGATATAAAGGGAGTAAGGATCTCCATTGACCGCCGATGCAAACAAGTTAATTGGAGCTGATGGCACTATTCAAGGAATATACAAAAACGAGGGAAAAGAGTTTTAATTAACTGAGTGCTATCAACTTATGCATCTTACAGTCTTCCAAAGTTGTCACGGATTGGGTTTCAAATGGGCCATAACCCACTGATGTGCGAGCAGAAAGAGAGACGTTGTACAGAGTGTAAGGTTGGAGTTCATCTAGCACAAATGACGTTGCAGTAAGTATTGAAGAATGAAGTTGAACACCAGTGACTCCATCTTCTACAGTCAGATTATATGCCAGAATGGGTCCATTTCTGTACTGTTCTAGTGGAGGCTCCCAAAGTATCAAAATACTAGTTGAAGTCAAGACAGTGGCTGTTATATTAGAAGGAGGTCTGGAAGGAGCTAAAGGAAGACACAAACAGCAATCAAGCACAGTTATGTACTTCAGTATTGAAGCAGTATACCTGACATAAGTACTTGAACAGCATAAATTCGAGTAAACGGTCCCACAGCATTAGTGAAAGCTGCTACTCTGCATTCGTACACATAGTCAGGGTGAAGAGATGCAAGAAGAATGGATGTGTCTGTAGTGTTGCGCTCAAAACTATAGCCAGTCTCTCTTTCAGTCACTTGAACTATGTAAGCTGTCAGCAACCCATTGAGTGAGATGGATGGGGGTGGATTCCACTGCAGACTTATAGCGGTGTGGTTAATAGCCAGTCCATTCAAGTTAGTGGGTGAGGCAGAAGGAGCTGCAAATACAAGAAAGTCTAATTGTAAAGCATAGTGTCATAATTGTTACTTACGAGCTGGTGGCAGCTGGATTGTCAGTTGGCTACTATAAGGCCCGAGGCCAATAGTGTGTGCGGCCACTGAAATATTGTAAACAAAAAAAGGTCTTAGGTTGGAGATGGTAATACTTATAGCATTAATATTTAAGGTCCTAGAAGTGAAGGTTGACAGATCAACTATATTCACAACATAATAGCGAATAATTCCATTCTGTTGATCAAACTGTGGAGGATCCCATGAGAGAGAAAGGGAAGTTGTTGTGATGTGTGAAGCACTCAAACTGAGAGGGACTCCTGTAGGAACTGCAAAGAGGAATCATTTCATTATTAAACACTCTTTCATGGTAATTAGACTCACTTGTTTCTCCAGCATTGACCAGAAAGAAGGGAGTATATGGTCCAAGGCCTATAGTGTTTGCTGCAACCCTACAGCGATAGGCATAATGGGGGTGAAGAGGACCAATGTTAATGTGATTCTGAACAGCATGAAAGGTCCATGTCTGATTGCTTAAAACTTCCTCTACTTCAACCAAGTAAAATATAATGATGCCATTGATGTGGTTTGATGGAGGTGGTAACCAGTCCAATCTGATAAGAGTAGATGTTATGGGCATCCCAGACGGATTCTGAGGAGCTGCAGTGGGCACTATATAAGGGAAGAGTGTAAAGTAAAAAGGCATCACATATAATTTGTTAGCTTACCATCTTGTGGTGTTCTAACAGTAATGGCGGTTGAAAGTGGACCGGGACCAACTGTTACAGCTGATACTCTAACAGTATACTCATAATATGGATGGAGAGAATTTAAGTTGAATGTTGTTTGAGTGGACAGTGTTTGGTACACTAAGGTACGTCCAGTGTTAATCTCATAAGCTTCAATGCGGTAGGAGCGGAGGACTCCATTCAGCTGGTTTTGAATAGGAGAAACCCAGGAGAGGTCAACAGACCTGGATTGTAAGTTAGCCTGAGCAATCATTACAGGAGGTGCCCCAGGAATATCTTCAGGAGTGGTGAGTGTAATACTGTTGCTGAATGGTCCCTGACCCACTGATGTATGTGCAGCAATTACACAGGTGTAAGCCACAAATGCCTGCAAGGAACCCACAATGTAGACTGTAGAGTTAGACCCTGTTTGAAAACTTGTAACACCATTACTGTAGGAAATGTTAATGGTGTAATCTAAAATGATTCCATTTATATCTTCTGGTAAAGGATGATTCCAGTTCAAGGTAATTGATCTTGAATCATTCACACTTAGTGTGACATTTTGTGGAGGACCAGAGGGAGCTGAGTATAAATATACAGCATGAGTTGAATACTTTACACATAATTTCATGCTCAAGTCAATAATATTTAAAATGTTATCAGGAGAAAGTTGCCATTATGTTGAATGCAAATATAATTAGTGGAGCTCAATCAACTAGATAATACTTTCCCATGCAACAAATTGGTCCACCTCAGTCTAATGATACTCAAATTCTATGTGATAAAGGGGCTTGTGCATCACTTTGTATTTAATATCTTGAGTTGGCATTGCATAGTTATTTGTAAATCAATTTTTTGTACTATCATTTTATTGTAAATCTCCTCAGCATTAAACAAGCTCCTAACCAATACTGACTTAGCCAGAAACAGAAACAGATGACAGTTTGGCTATAAGATATGCAAATTATATGTGATTCAGCAATGACTTACCATCTTCAGGTGTCATGATATGATTTATGGAAGTTACAGGACCAACGCCAATAGTTGCTGCACGTACAGTACAGGAATACAGAGAATATGGCCTCAGATTAGTCACATTAACGGAGAGTTGGTTTGAAGAGACATTGAGCACTCGAGTTTGAAAAGAAGAAATGAGGGAAATGACATAGTATCTGATTATTCCATTCTGTAGATTGGCTGCAGGAGGACTCCATGACAACGATATGGTATGAGAATCAGTTGAGATTCCATAAAAGCTGGCAGGAAGTCCAGAAGGTTCTGTGAAGTAATTGTATAGCTTATATACATGTAGATAATTAACTTGATTCAGGCATTCTAGGCTGAAATAATTATAATAATAGCAAATTTTCTTGTTCTAACAGCCAATATTATGTATTAAACTTAACCCGATGTTTTCACTTCTTGCCGAAAATTAATTATAAGTAATCGATTACAATGAATTAATTATAATTATAATTAATGTAATATGAAGCAATCATATTTTTGAATATACAACTGACTGCAATACAAGTCTTCATGATTCTTTTGACATATAAACATTAAACTTACTGTCTTCTGCTGTTTTAATGCTGAAGAAAGATACATTTAATCCAGTTTGTACAGTAAAGGCAGCTACAGTGCAATGGTAGACATAAAATGGATGCAGAGATCCTACCGTGATGTAAGTGTTATTGATCACATATTGGTAAACTTGGCCTGTAGCTGCTTCAGTTATGTTCACATGATAGCCACGAATAATTCCATTAACCTGGTGCGCAGGAGGAGGATCCCAAGATAAATAGATATGAGTAGAGTTTAATGATGAGCCAGTGAAATTGGTAGGGTTGCCATCAGGTGCTACAAATATATACCCCAGCCAAAGCTCACATGACATGCGAGGAAAAATATTTTATTAGACTTACCAGTTTCTGGAGTTTGAATATTAATGGTATTGCTGAATGGTCCCAGTCCAATTGCCGTAGAAGCCGCAATAATGCAAGTGTATGTTGTAAATGGAGCCAAGTTAGTCAAAGTGAGGTTTGTAGTAGTAGAAATGAGCTGTTGAGTTAAACCGGTATTAAGAGAAGTTAAGTTTATGGTATATGAAATGATGATTCCATTTCTGTCCTCTAAAAGTGGTGCCTGCCAGCTTAATACTGCACTTCGAGGGGTCAAAATGCTGCCTGAGAATGTCACAGGTGCACTTGTTGGTACTAAACATTCAGAATGTATTTGTATTTGTTTACAGTTATTCTATATACAATAATTGAATACTCACCATCTTCAGGTGTCCTAACACTTACAGTGTAAGTATATGGACCAATGCCAACAGTGACAGCAGTCACAACCCATTCATACACATAATCAGGATGAAGTGACAAGATTTCAATGAAAGTATTTGTTGTCAAATGCACGAAGACTCGACCAGTGATGATCTCAGTCACGTTCACCCTATACTCCACTATAACACCATTTTGATGATCTCGAGGAGGTGGAGACCAGGAACAATAGATATCTCGAGAGTTTCTTGCCACTGAGGATGGAGTTTGAGGTGGTCTAGTTGGAACTATGGAGTTTATAATGTACAGTAATACAAAAATTATGGCCAATAAAAAAAAGAATAATTTACCATCTTGAGGTGTGGTTAATGTAAACTGACTGCTGTATGGGCCCACCCCGACAGATGTGACTGCCGCAATAATGCAGCGGTAAGTCCTGTACGGAACTAGAGTGCTGATTGTGAGTGTAGTAGTGGTAGAGGAGAGCTGAAAAGTTTGTCCTGATTCTACTACCGTAACGTTAATCAGATAGTTAATGATGATGCCATTTTGTTCATCAGCACGGGGCGGATTCCAAGAAATGCTGGCAGAGCGAGTGGAAGATGCACTGGCGAAAAAGTTCAGTGGACTCCCACTGGGAACTGAAACATAATAACAAATGATCAATTCTTGATACTTATCTTGTACAAGGACCTACCATCTTCTGGAGTAGTAATTCTTACAACTTGTGTAAATGGTCCAGCAGCAACTGTCACAGCAGTGATCACACACTCATACTGGTAGTAAGGGTGGAGTCCTGCAGCCACTATTGAGGTCGATGTAGATGTTAAATAGATGACTCTTCCTGTGATAACTTCAGTAATATTGATTCTGTACTGTCTTATGACTCCATTGATGTCGCTGGTAGGAGGTGGAGACCAAGATATGCTGATTGAACTGGAGCTAACTGAAGATAGTCCAACATTTTGTGGAGAGGTGCTAGGAGCTGAACAAAAACAAGAACTTTAAATGCAATTGATGAAAGAGATTACTATCTGTAGATTGAAAATTTGAGGTTTGAAAGTTGCACAAAAATAAAAATACAAGAACTTATTCAATGAAAAAATCTTGAATGAATGTATAGTCATAATTCCTACTAATTTATCTTTGATCTTAACACCTACAAAAAATCAATTAAAATGACTTTTTTTGTGAAGCTTTATTCCAAGAAGTGACACTTTACCACAAATCGTATGTAAATGCACTCGAGTTTTTAAGGAACATATTAGCAACTCTGTTATAAATGGGATTGTATAAGCCATGATGAGTGTCCTTTCCATGAAAAGAAAGATCGCCATATATAGCAACTCAGGTCAAGATAAAAATAATGTAAGATATTTACAGCCTATTGTGCCACTATACAACTGCTCAAAACTCTTATATACATAGCTTGTCATTGCTCATATATATTATAAAAAAGCAATGAGGAGTTAGTTTTTGCTTACTAATGAAACTCTCGCTGTAAACTATTCATTATTCTAATACTTTCAGTTACTAACTTAAAATATTAAAACAAGAAGCAATTCAATGTAAGCTTTAAGCCTCATTTTAGTTGTTACAACTTATTCTAAGCAAGTGCATAGTATATATATATATATATAGAATGAAGTTTTGAGAACAAGTTACCAAAATAGGACCGAAAAATTGACAACAATGAAAAAACAGCAACAATAACAACAACAACAACAAACAACAGCAACAAAAGCCAAAAAACAAAACAAAAAAACCTGACAGCAACTATTTTACAAAATGCTACTTACCATCTTCTGGAGTACTTAGTGTAAATGGACTGCTAAATGGACCAGTGCCCACTACAGTTACAGCCGCAATGATGCAGAGGTATGTAGTATAGGGGTCAAGAGAAGACACAACCAGTGATGTAGTAGTAGATGTCAGTTGAAAGGTAACACCAGTACTCACAACTGTAACATTAATCACATATCTAATAATTACGCCATTCTGATCTTCAATTGGAGGTGGAGCCCAGGTTATAACAGCAGAATTAGGTGCTGGAGCCATCCCACTGAAGTTTTGAGGAGAAGCACCTGGAACTGTAACAAAACCAACAGTAAAATTAAAACACATGCATGCCCGTAAATATTTGAAGTGTAATGTTATATTTTCTATACTAATTAAGGATAGTTATGAGCTCGGACTACTCTGTATGAATTTATCTCGGAAAAAGGATCAAAAATATAGTAGGACACTAGCTTAAGCTTCTCATCTCTGCTATAATAACTCACCTTTTATTGTTTTTGACCCTGAACTAGAATTAGTTAAGCCATGGCTATGTGTTACAAAATAGCTAGCTAAGGCATGTGCTTACTATCAAGGTGTGCTTAAATGGAATACATGGTACAGATAATTAACCAGTGTCTATATGTGCTTATAAATATTACTTAACTACAAGAAAATATTGTAGCCATTTCCTGCAAGAGACTCATTCAGTTATTGTTACATTCTCACTTTCTTCCAATGTAGTTGCTGTAAGACTTGCAGTAGATACTGAAACAGGACCATACCGACTCACAGCATACACTAGGCAGGAGTAGTTACGATACTCTTGTAAACCAGCAAATGTGTGAGAAGTTGATGTAGTAGTGATGTTAATTGAAGTTCTGGAAAACTCATCAACGAGTGTCAATACATAGTTTGATATTCTGTTAACTGTAGAAGCAACTGGTGCTAGCCAAGTGACAGTAAAAGTCGTAGCTGTTAGTGACAGAACACGCACAGATCTGGGAGGATCTGGGGAAGGAGGTGCTGAAAATGGACAAAATGAGGAGTTACGGAATATAATAATGCAGATGGTAAACTCACCTCTGCATGTTATTCCATCAGATTGCAGTCCAAATATGCACGTGCATTGAAAACTACCAACAGTATTGGTGCAGTCAGAAGTAGAGGTATTGCAGTTGTGAGTTCCACAGTTGGCAGGAATATCGCGACATTCGTCACATGCATCTAAAAGAAAATATAACCAGAAATAAATTTAAAGACTAAAATGATTGTAGCAAGTAGTGTTATTTTTTAATCTAAATGCTAATAATATTAGATAATATACCTGAGCAAGTGAAGCCATTTCCCATAGTACCAGCTGAGCATGAGCAAGTGTAGCTTCCAACAGTGTTTACACATGTAGCTAAAGGACTGCAGGAGTGTGTTCCCCTCAAGCATTCATTGACATCTATGACAATATATAAACTATCATACTTGCCATACTCCTATACATTTTTCTACCCTAATTTGTTTGTGTTTTTCTTTTTATACATATAAAATTTCAAGTAAGCCCCAAATATTGTGTGTGTTATAGTTCCTTATTTTGTATATATTTTCTGCGTCTAAATGGCCTTTGCACATACACACTCTACTATTATAGGCTTGTTCCATTGTAATTAGGTTATAAATGTACATAATAATAGCTTTAATCAAGACCTAATCAATAAAAGTAAAAATGAAGCTAAAACAATCAGCCATCATAATGTTATGCACATTCCTGTATACTCATAACAAATTATAGCATTCTAAATTTGGTTGCTAAGTCCCATGAATACTTAATAGACATTTATATAATGTTAGCTATATGTGAGGAACATTGTCAGCTAAAATAAAAGCTAAAAATATTGCTGAAATACGATAATATCGCTATGCTATTTTGAACCTATATTAATGACATGCATGTCAAGCATGTATCTTCTGTTTGACTCAGTTGACGTTAATATGTGCAGTCTATTCAGTACCTCCCTCTATCATTTTTAAAGCTGTTTATGTGTTATATTTTAAATTAAATTTACAAAATATGTAACTCAATGATTACAACAAAGTACGTATTCCATGTCATTTCCCAGGGCATATAGATGGTCCATATAGTCATCCTAATACAAGTGATTCTATTGTACATAGCTATATCATGGGAATGACAAACCTTCACAATTGTTGTTTCTGAGTTCATATCCAGTAGTGCAGACACACGAATAACTTCCTACTGTGTTCATGCACACAGTGGTGGTAGGGCAAGAGTAAGTCCCAACAGAACATTCATTTATATCTGAACACATCAAACAGTAAAGGCCATATATTTGATTAGTAATCAAGCAAACAAAAAGTTAACCCCTGAAGGACTTCGGCAAGAAGTCGAAACGTCGGGTTAAGTTATAATTAACAATATTGGCTGTTAAAAAGAGAAAAATGTGCTATTATTATAATTATTTCAGCTGAGAATGACTGAATTAAACAAAAGTTGTAGATTAAATTAGGGCCTAAACTTGCCATCAAAGCCTAGCTAATGAAACATTTCTTTAATTGTTGTATATCATACTATTGCCAAGATAATAACGGTTCACAACAAATACTTTTTTGCAAGATGTGCAAAACACCACTCACCAACGCATGAAGTTCCATTAAAGTTGGAGCCTGTTGGACAGTCTAAATATACAATAAAAATTCAATTACAGTCATATCTGGAAAAATGATGGAATTGTAAGTACAAACCTATGAAGAATGTCCAAAATGTTGAATTTGTAATTGCAGGAGATTCTTGAAGACAAAATAGTGTTCCTACAGCCACACCTAAAACATATTTTATTTAGATTTGCTCATAGGGTAAAAAAATATCACCATTCAGCTCAAAAGTATGTACATTAATTCTGTGAACAAGCAAAGATGACTTCCATTTATGCCCAACTGAGAGTAATATTCTGTGTCATCAAAGAGGTGGAGCTATGGGAAGAGCTAATTTTCATCATTTAATTTTGACTGAATGTTTCAGGTATTTAGTGCAGTAGTGTTAGAGACAATGCTTTTTAAGAAGTATGCACAAGAATGAAAAATTGACTATTCCGGTCTTTAGCATTTTGAGTCAATAACTATGCACAAGTGTTAAACTGTTAGACAAGTTGTAAAATGGATTCAAAGTCTATAATTAATATAACTATTTAAATACATAATATAAAAAGTGCATGTCTTTTATTAAAATCAGTATGGAGTCAACGACATAAGAAAATGTAAGAGGACTTAAGATAAACTAACCACTATCCATGAGTATGTAATATCTTCTGCCAGACAAAAAGCTAAAATTCACAGTAAATGTCATCGTTCTTCCATTAGTGCCATTCACTGGAAAGTTCACAGACGAAGATCTTGTACTCAATTGGTATACTAACTGTCTTGTGCTCTCAACATAAAACTTAATGTATCTGTTAGCTGTAGGTCTTCTTATCTAGATAGAGATTGAAAATATTCACTCAATGGCAATTATTACTTGTATTATTCTTACTGCTTGATCATATGTAATACTCCACACTGTGCTTCCGGTAGATACAAAAGTACCAACCGGTGACAAAGAACCTTGCAAGGCAGATGGCCCAGTTACTAAAAACCAAAAACAAAAACAAAAAACAACAACAACAACAACAAAAACACTAATCAGATCCATCCAATAAACAAACAAATAACAAATAAGAATATGTCTTCAATTTATGAAAGCCTTGACAAAAAATAAATAACTGAATTATGTAGATTAAGCTTTATTGAATTTTATTTATAGCTAGTAGACTAGTACTCTTCTTGTAAACAAGGAAGCAACTATCTTGCTATTACAATGCACCTTTGAAATTGGACAGAAGACAAAAGAAAACAACATGACAAAAACAAAGAAGTTAAAGAAATGGAAAGCTGTAACTTACATCCACCAATGAAATTGATACATGATTGACTTGACTCAAGCCTAAATAATGCACAACAATATTGTTACCTATAATCTGACCCAAGATATTATTCAATACAACATGGTTGAATTAAACCAATTTATACATTTTAACAACTAGCCTCCGTCTGTCAGTCAGTCAGTCTGTCTGTCTGTCTGTCTGCCTGCCTGTCTGTCTGTCTGTCTGTCTGTCTGCCTGTCTGTCTGTCAGTTTGTCTGTCTGCCTGTCTGTCTGTTTGCCTGTCTGGTCTGTCTGTTTGCCTGCCTGTTTGCTTGTCTAATGTCTATTGACCCTACCTGTCTATCTATCTACTCTGCTTATTCACACATCTCAATTTACATGTCAGTTTACACATCTTCAACTAAAAGCCATTTCATATGGTTCTGGAATCTAACTTCACTTACCCTGCACTATTTCGAGCACGAAAGCAAAATATCTGCAGTGTACCAATCTGATTGGCACTTGGAGTCCAGGTCACATTTACATAGTACAAGGAAGAATTGAACATACTTTGTGTTACTGAAGATCGCATCAATCCAATTGGGGAAGATGTAATGAAATTTGTAATGCTGTATAAATAGACTATAGTTAAAAGGTGTTAGATTGATCAAATTCCATCTAATTTTGTAGTTAAAATTTTAGCTCAAAGTTTATATAAAATCAACATTCATACTACACTTCATGAGTTAATCCAAGCTGAACTTAGCTAGATCATAGTTCAATATAAGCACCCAAAAATGTATATCTGATGTTGCTTTTGGATGATTAAAATTTTGATATCTGTTTACTAAAGCCAGATTATTTTTTTCAGTGAGAGACAAAACCCTATAGATGAGTCACAGCAAAATTTGGGTGGTGTATTATAACTATCACCCTTGGGTTAAAAAAAATGTTGTACAATATTCTATAAAATATACTTTCCCCCACAAAATGCACACACACACACACACATATATATACACAACTGCCAATACTATTTGGGTTTGTAAATACTATTTGGGTTTGCAAACAATGTACCAACAACATCATGATAGCTAATACTCTTGGGGTTAGTAAATTATGTACCTCATGCCAAAAAATAGGGGCAACACCCTTGAGATTTGTAAGTAAAGCACCATAGCCAAAACACTTGGGATTTGCATTTTATAAACAACAGCTAGCTATAGTCACCATAAATTCCACCCATTACATAAAAAGAGTGCCATATCAAAATAATTCCACATGATATGCTTGAGAATCTCCTACCTGCCAAAAACATTGTGTTTTAGGTCCAGTGGGAATACAATAAACTGATAAGTGAGTTGTTTTTTTTCACACATAGTCCCTGCTTACTGTGTTTACAAAATTTTATTCAAGTGATTGGATTTTTACGAGCAGAGTATGTAACATTGCGTTTACTATTGTTATAGTGCTACTAGTTTATACAGACCTGACACCAACTGTTCCAGAGTAAGCCACAATTCCTGTAGTGTATGTGCCACCAGAAGGGACAGGAATGCAGGAGTCGTGTGGTGGGGTCTCTCCCGGTATCAAACTCGGAGCAGCAGTTATAGTCACATTGCAAGGTTTACTATCAGCGAAAACAGAAATAAGAAACTGAATAGGTACACTGCTCAGGGGAGTTGTGCTGGTAGATGTAATGAAATCTTCCATTTGAACTGCTACACCGTACCATCCAGTTGAGCCAGTGGCGTTATAGGTCAAAGTACAGGAGTTCTACATGTTAAAAATTTGATGAACTGAATGAACGAACGAATGATTGGAATGTTAGTATAAATGGGAATGGAAAAAAGGAGGAATGAGGGTATTTGGAGTAACAATATTTACATCATACATGCACTACTATTAAAATATGCTACTTGATTCCCAACAATCACTTCCTAGAGACACTAACTTTAAATTTAATATTTTCCTGAAAGACTCACACTATAAAGCTATTGGTGGTTGCAGCCATGAACTTTACTTTGACCCTAATTAACCAGTATAAGATTAGGTGCTTCATAATTAAATATAGTGCTAAAATATCAACTGAAGGTATTCACTTGCTACAACACAGTAGCTATTTAGGGTATTTTGAGGCAGAGAGTTTTTTTTTATTAATGCCACCCTATTATTTTGAATTTATACCTATACATGTGCAAGTAAATGCTTGGAAGCAAAAAAAAGTCTGTTGGCAAGTCATACTGAACTACCTGATCTAAGTATGAGCCCACAAGTGCACCACATATTCCACCACACTCATTTCCTGAGGCCCATCTACACCTGACAACATCTTGGTCAGCGTCTTGATGTGGGATATTGATAGTGTGTGAGCAGCCTTGCTTGAGACGAATAATAGGAGTGATGGCTGTCACAGGAGAAGTATTTATTCTGCCATTGTCTGTTCGTGGTGAAAGAGTTCCTTTAACTCGAACTTCCCAACTGCTTCCACCACGTATTAGTGATATCCAGCAGCAGCTTGAATAACTAAGAACATCAAATTTGAATATGAATAAATAGTGATGACTAATTTAGTTTCTTAACTTTGCATAATAAACATCAAATTAGTAAATCTAAAACTAATACAAAGGACTTGCAAATCGTTATCGCAAGCATCTTGCATGATCTTCGCAAGAATCTTTAGATATTAAATCAATATCAGAAGAATGAAACGTAAACTTTTTCTCAAGACCATTTACAAATTCAATTATTTAAAATGGGGCCTTTAAACATATAATAAGTGAAGAATAGAGACTTCTCTGATCTTACGATGCTTCAAAGCGTGTTACAGAAGAGCCGATATTATAGGTTACAGATTTAGAACCAGACACCCAGTCTTCAGTTATGTCAAAATCAGTGCAGTAAAACTCCAAGGAAAAGGAGGTACTGCAGCCAACTCGACATGACAGGTGGCCAAAACCAAAATTGCGAGTGGTCCCAATATCAGAAGATGTACATGATGTAGAGGAACTCCAGGTCCTTCGCCATCCGATGCGATGTGAAATTGCAATCTAGACACAAAATTTCAATATATACTACTTTAGCTGTAAACATAATAACCATAATACATATTTATATAAAGATTTTTCAATTAGTTTTCATGGTTCCAAATTAAAGCACCACATGTGTGAACCCTATGCTATGCACTTTAATGGTTCAATGCACCACACTAATGTTGAGACACAGCTACACAGTAGGTAACTGTGTGTCATCGGTTAAATACTCTTATCATTGAGTGGTACAGTTTGATGCCACTTTCAAGCCCTGCAAGTACTTGGCTATTACAGACCGACACAATATCTATGTTACTTGAATATATTATTTTTTGCAAGTGGCTTTGTTATTAGTTAGATGCAATTATCTCTTCTAACTATATGATTGCGCATGTGCAAAAATGGTTGGACATAATAGCTTGCTAGAAGTTGTTAGTAAAGAAATTCATAAGCCTCACCACAACTTGCCATGACTGTGCTGGCACATTCCCAGACAGCAATGAATGTTTATTATAAAGGGGGGGGGGGGGAATTAGCCGATGTTCTTTTAGCTATAATAAAAGTTCAAATTTATTGCTATTATTATAACTTGTTTGTGATGAACCAAAATCGTTTAGCTACAAATATTTAGCCACTCACACCCTCAGCTGTCACTTAACAGTTTGCATTTTTGGTTTCATAATGAAGATATATTATACTGTGATGGCAGGGAAAAAGGTGCTTTTGAAAAAAGATCAGTTATGAAATAAAATTCGAAAGTCTCCAATTTATCTGTGCTGATAAGATTTTTATTGTAATTTCACATTCATGAAATTAATCCCAATTTAAAAAAACTCAGATAATTAAAGATTAATAAATTCATCTATATTCTTAATACTTTGTAAAGATTTAGTTAATATAGTCTCAAATCAGAGGCTATGACTGCACAATTATGTCCTTACCCTTCCATCAAATGTTGCAGTATTGATAGGCCTCCATTGAACGACTGCTCCTCTGAAGTGAGATGCTACCGCAAAGTCAAGTACACAACTAAAGATAGCAAATAAAGTAGCCTTCCACATCCTATTGAAAATAAAAAATTAATAAATAATTAAAATAAATAAAGAATTTAAAAAATTGAATTCTAAGCCACTAATTATAACGAATGGAATAATAAATAACTGTCACTCAATAAATGAACAGAATTATCATAAAAACGAACCTGTTATCTTTACATTGACATAACAGCTTTTCGGCACTCTTAAGATGAAATCTGTGATATTTGCGCAAAACTTATGATGCTATATAGCTAGTTTCAAGTGAAGTCATATTCATTGTCATACCAAAATTCCGTTCGGTCACGTAAACCATCTGCTGAGTATGCAAATAAACAACATTGCAGGACTCACTTGGCCCTTTTGTAATCACCTACGTAATATAGTATAAAATTCTTTTCTAATATACTGTGAGCTGCATTTACAATTGTGGTGGTACAGCAAGAAAAAGTTAGTCAGTGATGAATAAGGATTTGTTGTGGGGATAAATACTCGCATTTATAATCTTGTTAAAAATTAACATCTATGTACAATGCTTCTAGTATAAAGAATTATTAAATTTTAGCATAGGCGAAGAAAATAGGTAATCTTTCTACCACTTCGTATACAGATTGTACTGAAGGCCTATTATTTGCATTACTTACTACGATATTTCATTTACATGAATTATCTGAACTCCTACAAACTAGCATAAAAATTAAAAAACAAAACAAAAACAAAACAAAAACAAAAACAAAACAACAACAGCAAAAACAACAACAAAAAAAAACCCCCAAAAAACCCCATCACTTTGTCTTTAAAAACACATATACAGTACAAATTACTCTATGACTATAGATAGTGACAGCTTTATCTCAAATTATTCCCAACAGTGGCATGGGAAGGGGGAGGGGGGGGGGGCTCCGGGAGGCCTTTGGAGCCCCCCATACCAAAACATCATCCAACACCACTGCCAGATACAAGTCTCTAAATTCATTATTCCTTTGATGTTAAATTAGTTTATTCATTGATGGAACCTCAAAGCAGTAAGCTTGCTCCTTTGTCTCGTTTTTTTTGCTGAATGTCTGGTGTAACAGATGTGAACATAAGTCTTCATAGCAATTTTGCAGACTCCACACAGTTAATGTCTGGTGTAACAGATGTGAACACAAGTCATAGTAATTTTGCAGACTCCACACAGTTTAACAATACTACCAGGTACAATACACTCTTTGTTGCAAGATGTCAATGTCTTTGGGTTCTAATTCCAATGTAAACATAATCATGGTGAACTTTACCTCAGTGGTAGAGGGATGTCAAATTTTGAAGAGCAGCACATGGAAGTTAGAGAGAAAATATTAGACAAGGATATGTTACATACATACTTATATATACATACATGCATGCATATATACATACATACATATATACATACATACATACAATTATGGAAACAGGTGGAAAATGCATTTCAATAGTGTTAAAATTGTTGGTTACTGGCTTGTGTGTGGCTTTATGAGTACATGCATAGTAGTTACTAGAATATCACCTAGCAGTATGACATCATCAGTTAAGGTGAACTTCTACTAGAAATCTATCTTTGTAGCAGGCTAGCTTGGATCTGAGTTAGCGTAAAATCCCTAGGTTATTAAAAACAATTGCAGGGGTGTGTCCACAGTGCCTAACTGGTTTATTTCATTATGTAAGCGCTTGCAAATAATGGTACTCTCTGGAACTGAGCTAAGGAAAAGAAGAAATTATAGTTACACCACAAGCATTTATAAAATCTGACTCTATTCATAATGTGATATTACCAGTCAGAATTAATACAGAAGGCTATGTGAGAACATGTTTGATAATATGGGAGATCACTTGACAATTTTATCTAAAAAAAAAAAACGATGGAAAGTTTGAATAAAGACTATTACATGACTGTGAGTTTGTGTGTGTGTGTGTGTGTGTGAGAGAGAGAGGAGGTAGCACTCAATAAATTGATCCTATACTTTATTCCCAGATACAAGACTCTAAATTCATTGTTCCTTTGATGTTAAATTAATTTATTCATTGATGGAACCTCAAAGCAGCCGCTTTGTTCACTTGTCTCATCTTGTTTTTTGTTTTTTTTGCTGAATGTCTGGTGTAACAGATAAGAATGTAAATCTTCATAGTTGCTCTGCAGACTCCACACAGCATAAGGTAAAGTTTTGGAATCTCTAGGATTTGTTATGAGTATGTAAGTATGCCAGCTGATATTGATTTGTCAATCAAATGGTAGAAGCATGTTGATCCATCTGCTACTATTACTGTTGAGGTATTCACACAAGAATCATGGCAACTCATTAAAGCAATCCAACTCGCAAAAAGCTGTGAAAGAGATAAAAAAAGAAAAGAAGATTGTTGATAATAATACTTGGCCCAATGGACAATCAGCAGATTTGTCAGGTCCAATACATTACTTTTTGCTTTTAAATTTACCACAATAGCACCAAAATTGGGTATGAATAACGATGTTAACAGGGCACTGCTGGAAAGCAACTAAGGTGTATATTCTTATAGTTATCCTACATTTGAACCCTGAACCTAAGGACTTGGTACAGTACACAATTTATAACATTTAGTAGCAGTCAGATGGCCATTTCATCCGACGGCTACAAAATGTTAAAAACCGCTTGCTGTACCATATCCTTAGGTTCATGAATCAAAATGTAGCATATTTTATACTCTATGCATTGATGTCTAAAGGTTATTTATATTTTCAGTAACAATAAAGTTATGACCAATGGAACACAAGAAGCTGTGGCTACTACTCTTCAAACCAAAGAGGAAGAACATGTCACTCAAGCTTTGAGACAAAATGGATTCCACTTTCTATGATTAGAAAGATTTCAAAACAGGTGAGCACCTGCAATACAAGAGAGAGCGATATGGAAGATAGACAACCAGCTGCAGCCATTGTAATACCATACATAGGAAATGTATCTGAGAGCATTAGAAGAATTTGGGACTCCTCTTATTATAAGGAGTAATGCTAGAGTGATAGACAGCCACTATTTTTTTTAAATTTTTGCCAGTCAAAAATTGCTGAATTTGGGTTCTGTATTGAAGAAAACTTGTGATTGGACCTTGAATGAAAAAAATCTTGTTCTTGAGTTATCACTTTGGAGTTCTTGAAAATTTCCTACATCATGAATGCTATTAGTACAGCACAAGTAGAACAAAAAAAAGGAAGTAAAATTTTGTGGTTAGACTGAATTAAGGGTACATGATTAGAATGTTAATTGTCACACTTGCTCTGAAGTCTACCAGAAAATTGCTTAAATCATTTATATTTTGAAAATGCTTAAGAAAAAGCACAAGCATTAATGCTTATTTGGCAAGTGCTTCATAACACCTTCCGACTCATGAAATGCAGTGCTTAAAGTGCTTACAAGCACACGTAATTATGCATTAGCCCCATGACTGAGATATATATGTATATATGATGGCAATATAAATTGAAGCCTAAAAAAATACACACATTTGTTGCACTACATTGTGTTAACAAGAAAAAAGTTTATATAATGTACACAAATTCTTCTATGGATTCTTCAATGAAATGCGTCGTACTTTAGAATCAGATTTGCTTGTACTTTCTATTTTCTTATCTTCCTTGACTCTAGCGAAGAGAAAGAATAACTTGGAGATGAACAGACACCCGAGAGTTGTTCCAGCAATGGAAATGACACCCAATATTAGAGTGACAGTCCTAAACAGAACACCAAGTCTAGTAGTTGATAGATGTAGGGGAGCAAATATTAGAAAAATTATGCAGATCGTGTATAAAGTAATGTTGACAAACTTTGCTTCATTGAAGTTTGCTGGTACTTTGCGTGTGCGAAAAGCATAATAGGTGCTCAGAATAAGCAAGAGGAAATTGTAACTGAGAAATACAGAAACACCAATAAAAGGATTGGCTCCGCAGATGAGTTCTCTAGAGGTCATATAGGGTTGTATGATAACTTCTGGAGGCTCTGCTGCTACCCAAATAACACTTATTAGCACCTGTATACCAATCAAACCCAATGTAAATAACACTTGACTGAGGGGATTGACAAATTTTAAAGACTTGTTCATTGTAGAAGAGGACCTGTTAAAGATGCGATGAATACGAATAGTTTTAACAAGAAGTGCACTGTAAGATATTGCAAAGCAAAAGCCTATCGAAAATCGCTGGATCCCACAAACAGCTCTAGATGGTCTAGCAATATACAGGAATGGCACAGTAAAGCAAAGAAGTATACCAACTAATAAAATAGCACTCAGTTCTCTGCTAGTAGCTCTAATAATCTCATGCTTGTGGAATGTTATGAAAATGGCAATGACAACAATTGTGACTATCAGTCCAATACAAGCTAGAGCCACAATGAAAATAGCCCAAGGGTCAGACCAGGTAAGAAAACTCAATGGTATCGGCTCACATACTGTACGGTTTGGGCTTGGTCTATCTCCTAAAGTGCAAGCTCCGCATTCATCATTCATGCTAATTGTATTGCCTTGACATACCTCACAGGTAAAGCAGCAACTGGTTCTATCTGGTACTTGTCTTCTCACTTCACTGGGTCTACAGGTAGTGCTGCATTCAGAGATGGGAACAGCAGCAGTGCCAGTGGTCCACTCAATAGTTTTAACTATGCTGAGTTGATCTTTAGACCAAGATCCGACATTTTCGAATTTTAGTTTGCCATTTTCACTCTCTTGCAAATTGAAGATGGAATACGATGCCTGAGCAAGATCACCATTTTGATCAAACTCTACTTTCCCTTTGATTAAACTCTCAAATGTAAGATTTAGAATTTGTTCTCGTAGCATTGTACCATTTACTGCGCCGTCATCAACTGTTATAGCTGGACACAAAGTCATGTCTGGGCAGTGTGTAGTAATGAGCGCTTGAATGGAATGGGCCAGTGCATACACAGCATCAATCATTAGTGGAACTTGGACATACTGAGAGATTTGTATACTCTGATTATTTAGACTGCAGTTTGGTAGATGAGGGGACAGCCCAAGGTTACAGCTGAAGTAAGATTCCCAGAATTCTACAAACCAAGGATTTCTAAAATTATTTGTGGGTGTAAGAGATGAAAAGTAATTTGTAAATGCTGGAATAACCAATGTTCTTGGAAAGAGTCCCAGCATTCCCCTTACCATAGTTCTAAAGTTTGTAGGAACTGTAGTACCCCATGAATCACTGCCTATCCAAGTGATATTTAATAAAGGAAATTGTTTATCTGATTGTTGCCTTCTCTGAATTACTTGAAACATTGCTGTAGCATCTTCAGTATGTCCAAATAATACTACTACTGAGGCATTGCTTATCCATGCTCTACTCATATCATCAACTGCTTTTTCATGGTTTGGAGGACTATTAGTCAGAGAGATCTGGGTGGCTATGCATGCTGTAGAGTTTGTGGCCTCAAGCTCTCTTCTAAAAGCAGTTGCTCCATCTGTCCCATAAAGATCCTCTGAATGGAGCAGAACTAAATATTTCCATTTGAAGTGCACTATGATATCAGCTAAGACTCGGGCTTGATAATCATCAGAAGGTATAGTTCTAAAAAAATATTGAAACTGGCTATCACTTAGAGTAGGAGATGTTGCCCCATAACTAACTTGAGGGATTTGAAAGAGCCCAAATAAGTTGGCAGTAGCTTTGGCTATTGTGCTGAGAGCTGGTCCAAGCACTCCAGATATTCCAAGTGTCCCGTCTGCATTGCATATCCTATCAGAAACACTTGTGATGTAGTCTAAACTCTGTTGTAGAGCATAGTTGACTGAAGTACAAGTATCTCTGATGTCAAATGCCAGCGAGATATTAGGAAGTAAAGAAGAATCATTGTTAATCATTTCAGTAGCAAAGACCATGCTTTCCACTATTTGAATGGCAGTACCACGTATTGATCCACATGGGTCTGACCTTCCAGAGCCGACTCTGTGGATGGGCACCAGAGCTCCAAGTACGACTGTCTGATTGTTATTAGTAACATTCATAGAAGAATACACGATGCCTCTCACCGTACTTACACCCTTTGCATTTTCCATTAACAGTAAGAATACTGTAGATAGTAACACTAAAGCACAAATCTTTGTTGAGGCAACCATTGTATTCTAGCAATTTAAAAAATCAGCTTTGTTTCCTGCTTTATAAAAACACATCAGGGTCAATAGTGCACCTTTTGCCTCGTATTCTGGCAGTTTGGTTTAGGATGTTGTTAAGTAACTACACAATGGCTTCACATGGTCAAATGGGTCTCAGATGAAGTAGATAGCCATCATCATTCAAGTTTATTAATTGGACAGTCTAAAAGCATCTGAAGTTTTTCTGAACATTCACAAACTAAGTACCTGCTACTGATTTTAGCAACTGGATTTCTTCTTTTTAACTCTGACAAATTATGTTCACTACATTCTGGCAATGACAACCTCTTGACTAACTACATAGGACATCACTCTATTTTCTGAGACCGTATATTACTCCACTGATGTAGAGCACAAACATCCTCATAACAGATGAGATCACTTAATAGAGCCACCATTTTCACAAGTTTGATTGATAAATACAATTAGAATGTCAACAGAAATCTTAAAAAGTACTATTTGTGTGCTTATATTTCATCATATATATTCAAGTTCATTTCAGTTTTTGGAAAAAAACCCCACCAGATAATGGTCAACACAAGTCCTTTAAAACAACCTATTTATCTTTTCTTTCAGCTAGGGATTACACCTATTGATGTAAATGCAAATGAACAACAGATTAATCCTCTTGTCAGCCCTTCCTCACCTGCTTCTATTTTTCTTGATTCTTGCATTCTCCTGCTTCTTCTACCCATGATCGATGGTGGATCATGGTAGCTACTTGTAGGTGAACACCTTCAAACTGTGTTCAGCGAATGAATTATTTATGGATAGGATTCAGACACCCTAGAGCAGGGTACAGGGCAATAACTAGCAAAAAAGAAAAAAAAAAAAGAAAGAAAGAAAGAAAGAAAGAAGCAGGTACAATATGTTTATAAGGCACTCCAGGATTCACTCAGTGCTAGCTCCCAACGGTTCAGTGGTAAGCGTGCGCTGTGAGGAGATGAGGGTTGAGGGATCAAGCCCAACGCAGTACCTTATTTCTCATTCTTCCCCTGCTTTCCCCTTTCAGGTAATGAGGATGCTTTACCAACTTAGCTCACGAATTATTTATGAATACACACCGTCATTGTTACAGACACTCAAGAGTATTATTGTAATAATAATAATATGCAGAAATTAAACTGTTCAAATGTTTCTACAGTTCTACATTACCATTTTCTTTGAATTACTTTGTATTTTAGAATCAGATTTGTTCATACTTTCCAGTTTCTTATCTTTCTTGACTCTGGTGAAGAGAATGAATATCTTGGAGATGAAGAGACACCCGAGAGTTGTTCCAGCGCTGAAGATGACGCCCATTACTAGAGTGACAGTCCTAAACAGGACACCAAGACTGGTAGTCGAGAAATGTATCGGAACAAATGCCAGCCAGATGATGCAGATTGTGTACAGAGTAATATTGATAAATCTTGCTTCATTAAAGTTTGCCGGTACTTTGCGTGTGCGAAAAGCGTAATAGGTACTCAGGATTAGCAAAATAAAGTTGTAACCAAGAAATACAGAGACGCCAATAAAAGGATTGGCTCCGCAGACGAGCTCTCTAGAAGACATGGAAGGTACTGTGATGGCCTGTGGAGGTTCTGCTATTAACCAAACAACACTTATTAGTACCTGTATACCAATCAAACCCAAAGTAAATAACATTTGACTGAGGGGATTGACAAATTTTAAAGGCTTGCTCATTGTAGAAGAGGACCTGTTAAAGATGCGATGAATACGAATAGTTTTAACAAGAAGTGCACTGAATGATATTGCAAAGCAAAAGCCTATAGAAAATCGCTGGATCCCACAAACTGCTCTAGATGGTGTAGCAATATACAGGAATGGCACAGTAAAGCAAAGAAATATACCGACTAATAAAATAGCACTCAACTCTCTGCTAGTAGCTCTAATAATCTCATGCTTGTGGAATGTTATGAAAATGGCAATGACAACAATTGTGACTATCAGTCCAATACAAGCTAGAGCCACAATGAAAATAGCCCAAGGGTCAGACCAGGTAAGAAAACTCAATGGTATCGGCTCACATACTGTACGGTTTGGGCTTGGTCTATCTCCTAAATTGCAAGCTCTGCATTCATCATTCATGCTAATTGTATTGCCTTGGCAAGCCTCACAAGTAAAGCAGCAACTGGTTCTATCTGGTACTAGTCTTCTCACTTCACTGGGTTCACAGGGAGTGCCACATTCAGAGACAGGAACTGCAGCAGTGCCAGTAGTCCACTCAACATCTTTAACTATGTTGAGTTGATCTTTAGACCAAGATCCAATATTTTGAAACCTTAGGTTGCCATTTTCACTCTCTTGCAAATTGAAGATGGAATACGATGCCTGGGAAACATCACCATTTTGATCAAACTCTACTTTCCCTTCGATTAAACTCTCAAATGTAACATTTAGCAGCTGTTCTCTTAGCATTGTACCATTTACTGCGCCACAATCAACTGTTATTGCTGGACACAAAGTCATGTCTGGGCAGTGTGTAGTAATGAGTGCTTGAATGGAATGGGCCAGTGCATACACAGCATCAATCATTAGTGGAACTTGGACATACTGAGGGATTCGTAAGCTCTGGTTATTTAGACTGCAGTTTGGTAGTTGAGGGGACAGCCCAAGGTTACATCTAAATTGAAATTCCCAGAATTCTACAAACCAAGGATTTCTCAAATTATTTGTGGGTGTAAGAGATGAAAAGAAATGTGTAAATGCTGGAATAACAGATGTTCTTGGAAAAAGCCCCAGCATTCCCTTTGCCATAGTTCTAAATCTTCTTGGAACTGTAGTACCCCATGAATCACTGCCTATCCAAGTGATATTTGACAAATAATTGTCATCTGATTGCTGCCTTCTCTGAATGGTTCTAAATATTGCTGCAGCATCTTCAGAATGCCCAAACAGTACTACTACTGAAGCATTGCTTATCCATGCTCTACCCATGTCATCAACTGCTTCGTCATGGTTTGGAGGATTATTAGTCAGAGAGATCTGGGTGGCTATGCATGCTGTAGAGTTTGTGGCCTCAAGCTCTCTTCTAAAAGCAGTTGCTCCATCTGTCCCATAAAGATCATCTGAATGGAGCAGAATTATATATTTCCATTGGAAGTGCACTATGACACCAGCTAAGGCTCGGGCTTGAAACTCATCAGAAGGTATAGTTCTAAAAAAATACCGAAACTGGCTCTCACTTAGAGTAGGAGATGTTGCCCCATAACTAACTTGAGGGATTTGAAAAAGTCCAAATAAGTTGGCAGTAGCTTGGGATATAGAGCTGAGAGCTGATCCTATCACTCCAGATATTCCAAGTGTCCCATCTGCATTGCAAGCACTATCAGAAACACTTGTGATGTATCCCACACTTTGCTGTAGAGCATAGTTGACTGAAGTACAAGTATCTCTAATGTCAAATGCCAGCGAGATATTAGGAAGTAAAGAAGAATCATTGTTAATCATTTCAGTAGCAAAGACCATGCTTTCCACTATTTGAATGGCAGTACCACGTATTGATCCACATGGGTCTGACCTTCCAGAACCGACTCTGTGGATGGGCACCAGAGCTCCAAGTACGACTGTCTGATTGTTATTAGTAACATTCATAGAAGAATACACGATGCCTCTCACCGTACTTACACCCTTTGCATTTTCCATTAACAGTAAGAATACTGTAGATAGTAACACTAAAGCACAAATCTTTGTTGAGGCAACCATTGTATTCTAGCAATTTAAAAAATCAGCTTTGTTTCCTGCTTTATAAAAACACATCAGGGTCAATAGTGCACCTTTTGCCTCGTATTCTGGCAGTTTGGTTTAGGATGTTGTTAAGTAACTACACAATGGCTTCACATGGTCAAATGGGTCTCAGATGAAGTAGATAGCCATCATCATTCAAGTTTATTAATTGGACAGTCTAAAAGCATCTGAAGTTTTTCTGAACATTCACAAACTAAGTACCTGCTACTGATTTTAGCAACTGGATTTCTTCTTTTTAACTCTGACAAATTATGTTCACTACATTCTGGTAATGACAACCTCTTGACTAACTACATAGGACATCATTCTATTTTCTGAGACTGTATATTACTCTACTGATGTAGAGCACAAACATCCTCATAACAGATGAGATCACTTAATTAAGCCACCATTTTCACAAGTTTGATTGATAAATACAATTAAGAATGTCAACAGAAATCTTAAAAAGAACTATTTGTGTGCTTATATTTCATCATATATATTCAAGTTCATTTCAGTTGTTGGAAAACCAACCACCAATCTAGTGCTCAGATAATAGTCAACGCAAGTCCTTAAAACAACCTATTTATCTTTTCTTTCAGCTAGGGATTACACCTATTGATGGAAATGCAAATGAACAACAGATTAATCCTCTTATACATATACACCATAGACTTTGTTTACATAGTCATTTCTTGTCTTATTTCCTGCAGCCATTTATTCATTGTTTCCTTCTCCTGATCCCTTTCTTCCTGAGTTATCCCAGTATTCTGATTCCTCTCAGCTCATGGATTTCATTCTCCTCCTTTGTCTGTCTCTCCAGCCCCCCAGTATCTCTATCCCTTCTGTATATTTTCTTTCAATTCTTTATTGAAGTAGTTACATCAGTCAGCCCTTCCTCACCTGCTTCTATTTTTCTTGACTCTTGCATTCTCCTGCTTCTTCTACCCATGATCATGGTGGATCATGGTAGCTACTTGTAGGTGAACACCTTCAAACTGTGTTCAGCGAATGAATTATTTATGGATAGGATTCAGACACCCTAGAGCAGGATACAGGGCAATAACTAGCAAAAATGAAAAAAGTAAAAAAAAAGAAAGAAAAAAAGAAAGAAAGAAAGAAGCAGGTACAATACGTTTATAAGGCTCTCCAGGATTCACTCAGTGCTAGCTCCCAACGGTTCAGTGGTAAGCGTGCGCTGTGAGGAGATAAGGGTTGAGGGATCAAGCCCAACGCAGTACCTTATTTCTCATTGTTCCCCTGCTTTCCCCTTTCAGGTAATGAGGATGCTTTACCAACTTAGCTCATGACACACCGTCATTGTTACCGACACTCAAGAGTATTATTGTAATAATAATAATATGCAGAAATTAAACTGTTCAAATGTTTCTACAGTTCTACATTACCATTTTCTTTGAATTACTTTGTATTTTAGAATCAGATTTGTTCATACTTTCCAGTTTCTTATCTTTCTTGACTCTGGTGAAGAGAATGAATATCTTGGAGATGAAGAGACACCCGAGAGTCGTTCCAGCGCTGAAGATGATGCCCATTACTAGAGTGACAGTCCTAAACAGGACACCAAGACTGGTAGTCGAGAAATGAATTGGGACAAATGCCAGCCAGATGATGCAGATTGTGTACAGAGTAATATTGATAAATCTTGCTTCATTAAAGTTTGCCGGTACTTTGCATGTGCGAAAAGCATAATAGGTTCTCAGGATTAGCAAAATGAAGTTGTAAGCAAGAAATACAGAGACGCCAATAAAAGGATTGGCTCCGCAGACGAGCTCTCTAGAAGACATGGAAGGTTCTGTGATGGCTTGTGGAGGTTCTGCTACTAACCAAATAACACTTATCAGCACCTGTATACCAATCAAACCCAAAGTAAATAACACTTGACTGAGGGGATTGACAAATTTTAAAGGCTTTTTCATTGTAGAAGAGGACCTGTTAAAGATGCGATGAATACGAATAGTTTTAACAAGAAGTGCACTGAATGATATTGCAAAGCAAAAGCCTATCGAAAATCGCTGGATCCCACAAACTGCTCTAGATGGTGTAGCAATATACAGGAATGGCACAGTAAAGCAAAGAAATATACCGACTAATAAAATAGCACTCAACTCTCTGCTAGTAGCTCTAATAATCTCATGCTTGTGGAATGTTATGAAAATGGCAATGACAACAATTGTGACTATCAGTCCAATACAAGCTAGAGCCATAATGGTAAGAGCCTAAGGGTCAGACCAGGTAAGGAGACTCAATGGTATCGGCTCACATACTGTACGGTTTGGGCTTGGTCTATCTCCTAAATTGCAAGCTCTGCATTCATCATTCATGCTAATGGTATTGCCTTGGCAAGCCTCACAAGTAAAGCAGCAACCTGTTCTATCTGGTACTTGTCTTCTCACTTGACTGGGTCTACAGGGAGTGCTGCATTCAGAGACAGGAACTGCAGCAGTGCCCGTGGTCCACTCAATAGTTTTAACTATGCTGAGTTGATCTTTAGACCAAGATCCGACATTTTCGAATTTTAGTTTGCCATTTTCACTCTCTTGCAAATTGAAGATGGAATAGGATGCCTGGTTAACGTCACCATTTCGATCAAATTCTACTCTCCCTTTAATTAAACTCTTAAAAGTAATATTGAGCAGTTGTTCTCGTAGCATTATACCATTTATTGCACCCGTATCAACTGTTATAGCTGGACACAAAGTCATGTCTGGGCAGTGTGTAGTAATGAGTGCTTGAATGGAATGGGCCAGTGCATACACAGCATCAATGACCAGTGGAACTTGGACAAACTGAGGGATTCGTAAGCTCTGGTTATTTAGACTGCAGTTTGGTAGTTGAGGGGACAGCCCAAGATTACATTTGAAGTGAGATTCATAGAATTCAACAAACCAAGGATTTTGAGGATTATTTTCCGGTGTCAAATTCGAGAAGTAGTTAGCAAATCCAGATATAGTAGTTGTTGTTGGGAACAGTCCCAGCATTCCTCTGACCATTGATGTAAACTCTCTAGGAACTACGGTACTCCATGAATCACTGCCTATCCAAGTGATATTTGACAAATAATTGTCATCTGATTGTTGCCTTCTCTGAATAGCTCTAAACATTGCTGTAGCATCTTCAGAATGTCCAAATAATAATACTACTGAAGCATTGCTTATCCATGCTCTACCCATGTCATCAACTGCTTCGTCATGGTTTGGAGGACTATTTGTCAAAGAGATCTGGGTGGCTATGCATGCTGTAGAATTTGTGGCCTCAAGTTCTCTTCTAAAAGCAGTTGCTCCATCTGTCCCATAAAGATCATCTGAATGGAGCAGAATTATATATTTCCATTGGAAGTGCACTATGACATCAGCTAAGGCTCGGGCTTGAAACTCATCAGAAGGTATAGTTCTAAAAAAATACCGAAACTGGCTATCACTTAGAGTAGAAGATGTTGCCCCATAACTAACTTGAGGGATTTGAAAAAGTCCAAATAAGTTGGCAGTAGCTTGGGATATAGAGCTGAGAGCTGATCCTATCACTCCAGATATTCCAAGTGTCCCATCTGCATTGCAAGCACTATCAGAAACACTTGTGATGTATCCCACACTCTGTTGTAGAGCATAGTTGACTGAAGTACAAGTATCTCTGATGTCAAATGCCAGCAAGATATTAGGAAGTAAAGAAGAATCATTGTTAATCATTTCAGTAGCAAAGACCATGCTTTCCACTAGCTGAACGGATGAACTTCGTATTGATCCACATGGGTTTGACCTTCTTGAGCCGACTCTGTGGATGGGAAACAGAGCTCCAAGTACAACTGTCTGATTGTTATTAGTAATATTCTTGGAAGAGTACTTAGTTTCTCTCACCACACTCACACATCCAGAATAATTTAATAATGTTAGAAATACTGTAGTCAATATCACTAAAGCACAAACAATTATTGAGACAGCCATTAAAAATACTACTCTAGCAGTTTTCATAAATCAGATGTGCTTCCTGCATTACATATTATAGCTATTATACAAAGCAGGGTCAACTTTGCACTTTGTTGCCACATTCTCAGGTAGTTTTGGTAAGTGATCACCTAATTGGTTTAAACAGTCTCAGTCCAATGGATTCACAGGATGTTGTAGTGGTAATTTCTCGTATCTTCTATGGCTGTCACCACTATCCAAATGGGTGCTTCAAACAGCTGGAGTTTTCTTGAATACATATTACTCAATTGTACTCTATGTATTTTATACTTGTAGTTTAAATAAGGATGTATACTTACGGTTTGGCAATGAAGAAGAAATTGAAAATGATAAGCCCACTTTCTTAAATGCAAGCTTGAGGTTTCCTGTCACTCCAAAGTTTTACCATATGAGACAGTGTTCTTTGTTGCAGTTCAAGTGATTCTGGGAACAATTTAACAAAATCAGATCAAAAGAAATCTGAAATCAAATCCCCTCCCTCTCAAGATGTATATGAACAGAATATGCAAAACAGGCTTCCATTTAGATATGGCATAGTTATAATAACAAGCTTCCGTTTGAATATTCATTAGGCTTATATAGCTCTGTATATCTGCCTGTTTACTCTATAACACTTATTTGTGTGTATTCTAACATTATTACGCAATTTACGATAAGTTGCAGTCCATGTATGCTCTTCTCATGCTTTGCAACCTGATTTTCAATCTTTACAATGAAGTATTTGGTTTTACAAACAGAACCAAGATCCTGGCAATTACAACTTTCTGATCAAATTATTATTAATTGCAATTTCTGTGGATTCTCATTGCCTCATTTTTTCTGAAGCTAAAGTTTATTGAAGATTTAAATTCACAACAGCAGTGACCATTAGAGTAGGTTTCTAAAATGTCTGTGTTAAAATATTTACTTGGTAATTTGAGTAATTATAATAAGTCAACTGTTAAGTCACAAAAGTTGGAGGAGCACCCACCACATAAAGAGATTATTAAACACAATCTGCTGGAATGTGACTCATTAAAATTCTCGAACTTGTGCATACTTGAAGATATGTTTAATCTCTTCAGCAAGCAGCATTGTCTTGTTTTGCTCATAGCAATGATAATAATTTTGTTGGCAGAGCAAAAATAACCTAAGATTAATCAAATACTTTTCTTTCTCTCTTTTTTTTTTTTTTGTCCTTTTTTTTTTATTCCTTTCTTACTTTTTTTTGCACTAGCTTTTCAGTGCCTTGCATTAAAATATCTCTGAGGAACAAGACTAATTTAAAATTTACAATTTTGTTGATTACAATTTAGAAGTTGTTTTTTCTTAATATTTCTCACCTGATGATTAAAAGCCGATCATGAAACATGTACAGTATTATACTTATACCAAAACCTTAGCTATACAGGACAAATGGTACTTACAGGGTGAAAATTAATAATAATAAACCACATGGTCAGCTTCAAATCATTCAATTATTGGGTAACAGGAATTCACATGGTTTTTCGCCAGGGAAGAGAGGTGGGATTTTATAGAGTCACAAAAACTGTTTTATGGTGAAATCGTGGCTATGAAACAGATAGTCAGATGAAAGCATAGACAAACTATTACGAATCACTATTGAAAAACCAGAAAGTGTTGATTTTGAAGAAGTATATTGGACATTTTTTTAAACAAACTAACAGTAGAGTAATTAAGGCTATAATTTTTTTATATCTTACACTGATCATCCTTTTTTTTCTATAAAAAATTCAGTTGGGATTAAAAAAATTTAGGGGAGGAAACAAAATTTAGTGGGGGGGTTTAAGTGCTCCAATAGTCCGTATATCAAACCCTGTCTACCCAACTTTTTCTTTTGGGGCAGGCTGAAACTCATTGCATTAAGTTGACAACTTAAAGATTTAAATAATTACCATGTAATGAATGGACAAAAAATAACATGTGCAGTTATGTAACTCAGCTTATGGGTGAGAATAGGGACACTGTGGTGGTCTCTACTAGCTCATTCTGGACCACGAATTGGCTTTAGACAATCTACACTTTGCTACTCCATGGAGTCATGCAGTTCTTTGCTCACCCTAAAATTTAACTCTCAACTTTTTAAGAAATTCTTTAGTTTATTACACCAACGTCTACACACACATCTATTAATATCATTTATGCTGATCTCTATTGCAAAATGTTATGGGCTTAAAATAATATTTTAATTGACATATTCTAGGTCACTTAATAAAAAGAAGAGACAAATAGTCATTTTAAATAACAGCTATGACAAAAGATTGTACTGAGAAATTTAAATTGCAGGCACCGTTTATTCCAATACCTCCTAGATAATGACACTAAAAACAAAACATTCATCAGTATAATAAAAATCATATATAGCTAACAATAAAAGAACTGCACTTAAAATGATTCAAATTTTACGTAGCCACTTTCATTGAGATACTTTGTAACTTAGAATCAGATTTGTTCAAACTTTCTATTTTCTTATCTTTCTTGACTCTGGTGAAGAGAATGAATATCTTGGAGATGAAGAGACACCCGAGAGTCGTTCCAGCACTGAAGATGACGCCCATTACTAGAGTGACAGTCCTAAACAGGACACCAAGACTGGTAGTCGAGAAATGAATTGGGACAAATGCCAGCCAGATGATGCAGATTGTGTACAGAGTAATATTGATAAATCTTGCTTCATTAAAGTTTGCCGGTACTTTGCGTGTGCGAAAAGCATAATAGGTGCTCAGGATTAGCAAAAAGAAGTTGTAACCAAGAAATACAGAGACGCCAATAAAAGGATTGGCTCCGCAGACGAGCTCTCTAGAAGACATGGAAGGTTCTGTGATGGCTTGTGGAGGTTCTGCTACTAACCAAATAACACTTATTAGTACCTGTATACCAATTAAACCCAAAGTAAATAACACTTGACTGAGGGGATTGACAAATTTTAAAGGCTTTTTCATTGTAGAAGAGGACCTGTTAAAGATGCGATGAATACGAATAGTTTTAACAAGAAGTGCACTGAATGATATTGCAAAGCTAAAGCCTATCGAAAATCGCTGGATCCCACAAACTGCTCTAGATGGTGTAGCAATATACAGGAATGGCACAGTAAAGCAAAGAAATATACCGACTAATAAAATAGCACTCAACTCTCTGCTAGTAGCTCTAATAATCTCATGCTTGTGGAATGTTATGAAAATGGCAATGACAACAATTGTGACTATCAGTCCAATACAAGCTAGAGCCACAATGAAAATAGCCCAAGGGTCAGACCAGGTAAGAAAACTCAATGGTATCGGCTCACATACTGAACGGTTTGGGCTTGGTCTATCTCCTAAATTGCAAGCTCTGCATTCATCATTGATGCTAATGGTATTGCTTTGGCAAGCCTCACAAGTAAAGCAGCAACTGGTTCTATCTGGTACTAGTCTTCTCACTTCACTGGGTCCACAGGGAGTGCCGCATTCAGAGACAGGAGCTGCAGCAGTGCCAGTAGTCCACTCAACAGCTTTAACTATGCTGAGTTGATCTTTAGACCAAGATCCAATATTTTGAAACCTTAGGTTGCCATTTTCACTCTCTTGCAAATTGAAGATGGAATACGATGCCTGGGAAACATCACCATTTTGATCAAACTCTACTTTCCCTTCGATTAAACTCTCAAATGTAACATTTAGCAGCTGTTCTCTTAGCATTGTACCATTTACTGCGCCACAATCAACTGTTATTGCTGGACACAAAGTCATGTCTGGGCAGTGTGTAGTAATGAGTGCTTGAATGGAATGGGCCAGTGCATACACAGCATCAATCATTAGTGGAACTTGGACATACTGAGGGATCCGTAAGCTCTGGTTATTTAGACTGCAGTTTGGTAGTTGAGGGGACTGCCCAAGGTTACATCTAAATCGAAATTCCCAGAATTCTACAAACCAAGGATTTCTCAAGTTATTTGTGGGTGTAAGAGATGAAAAGAAATGTGTAAATGCTGGAATAACAGACGTTCTTGGAAAGAGCCCCAGCATTCCCTTTGCCATATTTCTAAATCTTCTTGGAACTGTAGTACCCCATGAATCACTGCCTATCCAAGTGATATTTGACAAATAATTGTCATCTGATTGCTGCCTTCTCTGAATGGCTCTAAACATTGCTGTAGCATCTTCAGAATGTCCAAACAGTACTACTACTGAAGCATTGCTTATCCATGCTCTACCCATGTCATCAATTGGTTCGTCATGGTTTGGAGGATTATTAGTCAGAGAGATCTGGGTGGCTATGCATGCTGTAGAGTTTGTGGCCTCAAGCTCTCTTCTAAAAGCAGTTGCTCCATCTTTCCCATAAAGATCATCTGAATGGAGCAGAATTATATATTTCCATTGGAAGTGCACTATGACATCAGCTAAGGCTCGGGCTTGAAACTCATCAGAAGGTATAGTTCTAAAAAAATACCGAAACTGGCTCTCACTTAGAGTAGGAGATGTTGCCCCATAACTAACTTGAGGGATTTGAAAAAGTCCAAATAAGTTGGCAGTAGCTTGGGATATAGAGCTGAGAGCTGATCCTATCACTCCAGATATTCCAAGTGTCCCATCTGCATTGCAAGCACTATCAGAAACACTTGTGATGTATCCCACACTCTGCTGTAGAGCATAGTTGACTGAAGTACAAGTATCTCTGATGTCAAATGCCAGCGAGATATTAGGAAGTAAAGAAGAATCATTGTTAATCATTTCAGTAGCAAAGACCATGCTTTCCACTAGTTGAATGGCAGTACCACGTATTGATCCACATGGGTCTGACCTTCCAGAGCCGACTCTGTGGATGGGCACCAGAGCTCCAAGTACAACTGTCTGATTGTTATTAGTAACATTCATAGAAGAATACACGATGCCTCTCACCGTACTTACACCCTTTGCATTTTCCATTAACAGTAAGAATACTGTAGATAGTAACACTAAAGCACAAATCTTTGTTGAGGCAACCATTGTATTCTAGCAATTTAAAAAATTAGCTTTGTTTCCTGCTTTATAAAAACACATCAGGGTCAATAGTGCACCTTTTGCCTCGTATTCTGGCAGTTTGGTTTAGGATGTTGTTAAGTAACTACACAATGGCTTCACATGGTCAAATGGGTCTCAGATGAAGTAGATAGCCATCATCATTCAAGTTTATTAATTGGACAGTCTAAAAGCATCTGAAGTTTTTCTGAACATTCACAAACTAAGTACGTGCTACTGATTTTAGCAACTGGATTTCTTCTTTTTAACTCTGACAAATTATGTTCACTACATTCTGGTAATGACAACCTTTTGACTAACTACATAGGACATCACTCTATTTTCTGAGACCGTATATTACTCCACTGATGTAGAGCACAAACATTCTCATTACAGATGAGATCACTTAATAGAGCCACCATTTTCACAAGTTTGATTAATAAATACAATTAAGAATGTCAACAATAATCTTAAAAAGAACTATTTGTTTGCTTATATTTCATCATAATATATATTCAAGTTCATTTCAGTTGTTGGAAAAAAACCCCACCAATTTAGTGCTCAGATAATGGTCAACACAAGTCCTTTAAAACAACCTATTTATCTTTTCTTTCAGCTAGGGATTACACCTATTGATGTAAATGCAAATGAACAACAGATTAATCCTCTTATACATATACACCATAGACTTTGTTTACATAGTCATTTCTTGTCTTATTTCCTGCAGCCATTTATTCATTGTTTCCTTCTCCTGATTTCTTTCTTCCTGAGCTATCCCTGTATTCTGATTCCTCTCAATTCATGGATTTCTTTCTCCTCCTTTGTCTATCTCTCCAGCCCCCCAGGATATCTATCCTTTCTGTATATTTTCTTTATTGAAGTAGTTACATCAGTCAGCCCTTCCTCACCTGCTATTTTTCTTGACTCTTGCATTCTCCTTCTTCTTCTACCCATGATCATGGTGGATCATGGTAGCTACTTGTAGGTGAACACCTTCAAACTGTGTTCAGCGAATGAATTATTTATGGATAGGATTCAGACACCCTAGAGCAGGATACAGGGCAATAACTAGCAAAAATGAAAAAAGTAAAAAAAAAGAAAGAAAAAAAGAAAGAAAGAAAGAAGCAGGTACAATACGTTTATAAGGCTCTCCAGGATTCACTCAGTGCTAGCTCCCAACGGTTCAGTGGTAAGCGTGCGCTGTGAGGAGATAAGGGTTGAGGGATCAAGCCCAACGCAGTACCTTATTTCTCATTGTTCCCCTGCTTTCCCCTTTCAGGTAATGAGGATGCTTTACCAACTTAGCTCATGACACACCGTCATTGTTACCGACACTCAAGAGTATTATTGTAATAATAATAATATGCAGAAATTAAACTGTTCAAATGTTTCTACAGTTCTACATTACCATTTTCTTTGAATTACTTTGTATTTTAGAATCAGATTTGTTCATACTTTCCAGTTTCTTATCTTTCTTGACTCTGGTGAAGAGAATGAATATCTTGGAGATGAAGAGACACCCGAGAGTCGTTCCAGCGCTGAAGATGACGCCCATTACTAGAGTGACAGTCCTAAACAGGACACCAAGACTGGTAGTCGAGAAATGAATTGGGACAAATGCCAGCCAGATGATGCAGATTGTGTACAGAGTAATATTGATAAATCTTGCTTCATTAAAGTTTGCCGGTACTTTGCGTGTGCGAAAAGCATAATAGGTTCTCAGGATTAGCAAAATGAAGTTGTAACCAAGAAATTCAGAGACACCAATAAAAGGATTGGCTCCGCAGACAAGCTCTCTAGAAGACATGGAAGGTACTGTGATGGCTTGTGGAGGTTCTGCTATTAACCAAACAACACTTATTAGTACCTGTATACCAATCAAACCCAAAGTAAATAACACTTGACAGAGGGGATTGACAAATTTTAAAGGTTTGTTTATTGTAGAAGAGGACCTGTTAAAGATGCGATGAATACGAATAGTTTTAACAAGAAGTGCACTGAAGGATATTGCAAAGCAAAAGCCTATAGAAAATCGCTGGATCCCACAAACTGCTCTAGATGGTGTAGCAATATACAGGAATGGCACAGTAAAGCAAAGAAATATACCGACTAATAAAATAGCACTCAACTCTCTGCTAGTAGCTCTAATAATCTCATGCTTGTGGAATGTTATGAAAATGGCAATGACAACAATTGTGACTATCAGTCCAATACAAGCTAGAGCCATAATGGTAAGAGCCTAAGGGTCAGACCAGGTAAGGAGACTCAATGGTATCGGCTCACATACTGTACGGTTTGGGCTTGGTCTTTCTCCTAAATTGCAAGCTATACATTCATAATTCATGCTAATGGTATTGCCTTGGCAAGCCTCACAAGTAAAGCAGCAACCTGTTCTATCTGGTACTTGTCTTCTCACTTGACTGGGTCTACAGGGAGTGCTGCATTCAGAGACAGGAACTGCAGCAGTGCCAGTAGTCCACTCAACAGCTTTAACTATGTTGAGTTGATCTTTAGACCAAGATCCAATATTTTGAAACCTTAGGCTGCCAGTTTCACTCTCTTGCAAATTGAAGATGGAATACGATGCCTGGGAAACATCACCATTTTGATCAAACTCTACTCTCCCTTCGATTAAACTCTCAAATGTAACATTTAGCAGCTGTTCTCTTAGCATTGTACCATTTACTGCGCCACAATCAACTGTTATAGCTGGACACAAAGTCATGTCTGGGCAGTGCTTGAATGGAATGGGCCAGTGCATACACAGCATCAATGACCAGTGGAACTTGGACAAACTGAGGGATTCGTAAGCTCTGGTTATTTAGACTGCAGTTTGGTAGTTGAGGGGACAGCCCAGGGTTACATCTAAATCAAAATTCCCAGAATTTTACGAACTAAGGATTTCTCAAATTATTTGTGGGTGTAAGAGATGAAAAGAAATGTGTAAATGCTGGAATAACAGCCGTTCTTGGAAAGAGCCCCAGCATTCCCTTTGCCATAGTTCTAAATCTTCTTGGAACTGTAGTACCCCATGAATCACTGCCTATCCAAGTGATATTTGACAAATAATTGTCATCTGATTGCTGCCTTCTCTGAATTGCTCTAAATATTGCTGTAGCATCTTCAGAATGTCCAAATAATATTACTACTGAAGCATTGCTTATCCATGCTCTACCCATGTCATCAACTGCTTCGTCATGGTTTGGAGGATTATTAGTCAGAGAGATCTGGGTGGCTATGCATGCTATAGAGTTTGTGGCCTCAAGCTCTCTTCTAAAGGCAGTTGCTCCATCTGTGCCGTAAAGATCATCTGAATGGAGCAGAATTATATATTTCCAATTGAAGTGCACTTTGATATCAGCTAAGGCTCGGGCTTGAAACTCATCAGAAGGTATAGTAAAAAAATACCGAAACTGGCTATCACTTAGAGTAGGAGATGTTGCCCCATAACTAACTTGAGGGATTTGAAAAAGTCCAAATAAGTTGGCAGTAGCTTGGGATATAGAGCTGAGAGCTGATCCTATCACTCCAGATATTCCAAGTGTTCCGTCTGCATTGCATATCCTATCAGAAACACTTGTGATGTATCCCACACTCTGCTGTAGAGCATAGTTGACTGAAGTACAAGTATCTCTAATGTCAAATGCCAGCGAGATATTAGGAAGTAAAGAAGAATCATTGTTAATAATTTCAGTACAATTTAGAAGTTGTTTTTTCTTAATATTTCTCACCTGATGATTAAAAGCCGATCATGAAACATGTACAGTATTATACTTATACCAAAACCTATAGCTATACAGGACAAATGGTACTTACAGGGTGAAAATTAAACCACATGGTCAGCTTCAAATCATTCAATTATTGGGTAACAGGGATTCACAAGGTTTTTTGCCAGGGGAGAGAGGTGGGATTTTGTAGAGTCACAAAAAACTGTTTTATGGTGAAATCGTGGTTATGAAACAGATAGTCAGATGAAAGCATAGACAGACTATTACGAATCACTATTGAAAAACTAGAAAGTGTTGATTTTGAAGAAGTATTGGACATTTTTTTAAACAAACTAACAGTAAAGTATTTAAGGCTATAATTTTTTTATATCTTATACTGATCATCTTTTTTTTTTTATAAAATCAAACAAAATTTAGTGGGGAGGGGGTGGGGGGATTTAAGTGCTCCGATAGTCGTATATCAAACCCTGGCTACCCAACTTTTTCTTTTGGGGCAGGCTGAAACTCATTGCATTAAGTTGACAACTTAAAGATTTAAATAACTACCATGAAATGAATGGACAAAAAATAACATGTGCAGTTATGTAACTCAGCTTATGGGTGAGAATAGGGACACTGTGGTGGTCTCTACTAGCTCATTCTGGACCATGAATTGGCTTTAGACAATCTACACTTTGCTACTCCATGGAGTCATGCACTTGCACATGTGCCCCATGCAGTTCTTTGCTCACCCTAAAATTTAACTCTCAACTTTTAAGAAATTCTTTAGTTTATTACACCAACGTCTACACACATCTATTAATATCATTTATGCTGTTCTCTATTGCAAAATGTTATGGGCTTAAAATAATATTTTAATTGACACATTCTAGGTCACTTAATAAAAAGAAGATACAAATAGTCACTTTAAATAACAGCTATGACAAAAGATTGTACTGAGAAATTTAAATTGCAGGCACCGTTTATTCCAATACCTCCTAGATAATGACACTAAAAACAAAACGTTCATCAGTATAATAAAAATCATATATAGCTAACAATAAAAGAACTGCACTTAAAATGATTCAAATTTTACGTAGCCACTTTCATTGAGATACTTTGTAACTTAGAATCAGATTTGTTCAAACGTTCTATTTTCTTATCTTTCTTGACTCTGGTGAAGAGAATGAATATCTTGGAGATGAAGAGACACCCGAGAGTCGTTCCAGCACTGAAGATGACGCCCATTACTAGAGTGACAGTCCTAAACAGGACACCAAGACTGGTAGTCGAGAAATGAATTGGGACAAATGCCAGCCAGATGATGCAGATTGTGTACAGAGTAATATTGATAAATCTTGCTTCATTAAAGTTTGCCGGTACTTTGCGTGTGCGAAAAGCATAATAGGTGCTTAGGATTAGCAAAATGAAGTTGTAACCAAGAAATACAGAGACGCCAATAAAAGGATTAGATCCGCACACGAGCTCTCTAGAAGACATGGATGGTACTGTGATGGCTTGTGGAGGTTCTGTTATTAACCAAACAACACTTATTAGTACCTGTATACCAATCAAACCCAAAGTAAATAACACTTGACTGAGGGGATTGACAAATTTTAAAGGTTTGTTCATTGTAGAAGAGGACCTGTTAAAGATGCGATGAATACGAATAGTTTTAACAAGAAGTGCACTGAATGATATTGCAAAGCAAAAGCCTATAGAAAATCGCTGGATCCCACAAACTGCTCTAGATTGTGTAGCAATATACAGGAATGGCACAGTAAAGCAAAGAAATATACCGACTAATAAAATAGCACTCAACTCTCTGCTAGTAGCTCTAATAATCTCATGCTTGTGGAATGTTATGAAAATGGCAATGACAACAATTGTGACTATCAGTCCAATACAAGCTAGAGCCACAATGAAAATAGCCCAAGGGTCAGACCAGGCAAGAAAACTCAATGGTATCGGCTCACATACTGTACGGTTTGGGCTTGGTGTATCTCCTAAATTGCAAGCTCTGCATTCATTATTCATGCTGATGGTATTGCCTTGGCAAGCCTCACAAGTGAAGCAGCAACTGGTTCTATCTGGTACTTGTCTTCTCACTTGACTGGGTCTACAGGGAGTGCTGCATTCAGAGACAGGAACTGCAGCAGTGCCAGTAGTCCACTCAACAGCTTTAACTATGTTGAGTTGATCTTTAGACCAAGATCCGATATTTTGAAACCTTAGGTTTCCAGTTTCACTCTCTTGCAAATTGAAGATGGAATACCATGCCTGGGAAACATCACCATTTTGATCAAATTCTACTTTCCCTTCGATTAAACTCTCAAATGTAACATTTAGCAGCTGTTCTCTTAGCATTGTACCATTTACTGCGCCACCATCAACTGTTATTGCTGGACACAAAGTCATGTCTGGGCAGTGTGTAGTAATGAGTGCTTGAATGGAATGGGCCAGTGCATACACAGCATCAATGACCAGTGGAACTTGGACAAACTGAGGGATTCGTAAGCTCTGGTTATTTAGACTGCAGTTTGGTAGTTGAGGGGACATCCCAAGGTTACATCTAAATCGAAATTCCCAGAATTCTACAAACCAAGGATTTCTAAAATTATTTGTGGGTGTAAGAGATGAAAAGAAATGTGTAAATGCTGGAATAACAGACGTTCTTGGAAAGAGCCCCAGCATTCCCTTTGCCATATTTCTAAATCTTCTTGGAACTGTAGTACCCCATGAATCACTGCCTATCCAAGTGATATTTGACAAATAATTGTCATCTGATTGCTGCCTTCTCTGAATGGCTCTAAACATTGCTGTAGCATCTTCAGAATGTCCAAACAGTACTACTACTGAAGCATTGCTTATCCATGCTCTACCCATGTCATCAACTGCTTCGTCATGGTTTGGAGGATTATTAGTCAGAGAGATCTGGGTGGCTATGCATGCTGTAGAGTTTGTGGCCTCAAGCTCTCTTATAAAAGCAGTTGCTCCACCTGTCCCATAAAGATCATCTGAATGGAGCAGAATTATATATTTCCATTGGAATTCCACTATGATATCAGCTAAGGCTCGGGCTTGAAACTCATCAGAAGGTATAGTTCTAAAAAAATACCGAAACTGGCTATCACTTAGAGTAGGAGATGTTGCCCCATAACTGACTTGAGGGATTTCAAAAAGTCCAAATAAGTTGGCAGTAGCTTGGGATATAAAGCTGAGAGCTGATCCTATCACTCCAGATATTCCAAGTGTCCCGTCTGCATTGCAAGCACTATCAGAAACACTTGTGATGTATCCCACACTTTGCTGTAGAGCATAGTTGACTGAAGTACAAGTATCTCTAATGTCAAATGCCAGCGAGATATTAGGAAGTAAAGAAGAATCATTGTTAATCATTTCAGTAGCAAAGACCATGCTTTCCACTAGCTGAACGGATGAACTTTGTATTGATCCACATGGGTTTGACCTTCTTGAGCCGACTCTGTGGATGGGAAACAGAGCTCCAAGTACAACTGTCTGATTGTTATTAGTAATATTCTTGGAAGAGTACTTAGTTTCTCTCACCACACTCACACATCCAGAATAATTTAATAATGTTAGAAATACTGTAGTCAATATCACTAAAGCACAAACAATTATTGAGACAGCCATTAAAAATACTACTCTAGCAGTTTTCATAAATCAGATGTGCTTCCTGCATTACATATTATAGCTATTATACAAAGCAGGGTCAACTTTGCACTTTGTTGTCACGTTCTCAGGTAGTTTTGGTCTATGGTGTTGGTAAGTGATCATCTAATTGGTTACACACTCTCAGTCCAATGGGTTCATAGGATGTTGTAGTGGTAATTTCTCGTATCTTCTATGGCTGTCACCACTATCCAAATGGGTGCTTCAAACAGCTGGAGTTTTCTTGAATACATATTACTCAATAATTGTACTCTATGTATTTTATACTTGTAGTTTAAATAAGGATGTATACTTACGGTTTGGCAATGAAGAAGAAATTGAAAATGATAAGCCCACTTTCTTAAACGCAAGCTTGAGGTTTCCTGTCACTCCAAAGTTTTACCATATGAGACAGTGTTCTTTGTTGCAGTTCAAGTGATTCTGGGAACAATTTAACAAATTCAGTTAATCAAAAGAAATCTGAAATCAAATCCCCTCCCTCTCAAGATGCATATGAACAGAATATGCAAAACAAGGCTTCCATTTTAGATATGGCATAGTTATAATAACAAGCTTCAGTTTGAATATTCATTAGGCTTATATAGCTCTGTATATCTGCCTGTTTACTCTATAACACTTATTTGTGTGTATTCTAACATTATTACGCAATTGAAGCCAAAGTTTATTGAAGATTTAAATTCACAACAGCAGTGACCATTAGAGTAGGTTTCTAAAATGTCTGTGTTAAAATATTTACTTGGTAATTTGAGTAATTATAATAAGTCAACTGTTAAGTCACAAAAGTTGGAGGAGCACCCACCACATAAAGAGATTATTAAACACAATCTGCTGGAATGTGACTCATTAAAATTCTCGAACTTGTGCATACTTGAAGATATGTTCAATCTCTTCAGCGAGCAGCATTGTCTTGTTTTGCTCATAGCAATGATAATAATTTTGTTGGCAGAGCAAAAATAACCTAAGATTAATCAAATACTTTTCTTTCTCTCTTTTTTTTTTTTGTCCTTTTTTTTAATTCCTTTCTTACTTTTTTTTGCACTAGCTTTTCAGTGCCTTGCATTAAAATATCTCTGAGGAACAAGACTAATTTAAAATTTACAATTTTGTTGATTACAATTTAGAAGTTGTTTTTTCTTAATATTTCTCACCTGATGATTAAAAGCCGATCATGAAACATGTACAGTATTATACTTATACCAAAACCTTAGCTATACAGGACAAATGGTACTTACAGGGTGAAAATTAATAATAATAAACCACATGGTCAGCTTCAAATCATTCAATTATTGGGTAACAGGGATTCACATGGTTTTTCGCCAGGGAAGAGAGGTGGGATTTTGTAGAGTCACAAAAACTGTTTTATGGTGAAATCGTGGCTATGAAACAGATAGTCAGATAAAAGCATAGACAATTAAGGCTATAATTTTTTTATATCTTATACTGATCATCTTTTTTTTTCTATAAAAAATTCAGTTGGGATTAAACAAATTTAGGGGAGGAAACAAAAATTTAGTGGGGAGGGGGGGGGGATTTAAGTGCTCCGATAGTCCGTATATCAAACCCTGGCTACCCAACTTTTTTTTTTGGGGCAGGCTGAAACTCATTGCATTAAGTTGACAACTTAAAGATTTAATAACTACCATGAAATGAATGGACAAAAAAGAACATGTGCAGTTATGTAACTCAGCTTATGTGTGAGAATAGGGACACCTTGGTGGTCTCTACTAGCTCATTCTGGACCACGAATTGGCTTTAGACAATCTACACTTTGCTACTCCATGGAGTCATGCACTTGCACATGTGCCCCATGCAGTTCTTTGCTCACCCTAAAATTTAACTCTCAACTTTTAAGAAATTCTTTAGTTTATTACACCAACGTCTACACACATCTATTAATATCATTTATGCTGATCTCTATTGCAAAATGTTATGGGCTTAAAATAATATTTTAATTGACATATTCTAGGTCACTTAATAAAAAGAAGATACAAATAGTCATTTTAAATAACAGCTTTGACAAAAGATTGTACTGAGAAATTTAAATTGCAGGCACCGTTTATTCCAATACCTCCTAGATAATGACACTAAAAACAAAACATTCATCAGCATAATAAAAATCATTATATGCTAACAATAAAAGAACTGCACTTAAAATGATTCAAATTTTACGTAGCCACTTTCATTGAGATACTTTGTAACTTAGAATCAGATTTGTTCAAACTTTCTATTTTCTTATCTTTCTTGACTCTGGTGAAGAGAATGAATATCTTGGAGATGAAGAGACACCCGAGAGTCGTTCCAGCGCTGAAGATGACGCCCATTACTAGAGTGACAGTCCTAAACAGGACACCAAGACTGGTAGTCGAGAAATGAATTGGGACAAATGCCAGCCAGATGATGCAGATTGTGTACAGAGTAATATTGATAAATTTTGCTTCATTAAAGTTTGCCGGTACTTTGCGTGTGCGAAAAGCGTAATAGGTACTCAGGATTAGCAAAATGAAGTTGTAACCAAGAAATACAGAGACGCCAATAAAAGGATTGGCTCCGCAGACGAGTTCTCTAGAAGACATGGAAGGTTCTGTGATGGCTTGTGGAGGTTCTGCTACTAACCAAATAACACTTATCAGCACCTGTATACCAATCAAACCCAAAGTAAATAACACTTGACTGAGGGGATTGACAAATTTTAAAGGCTTTTTCATTGTAGAAGAGGACCTGTTAAAGATGCGATGAATACGAATAGTTTTAACAAGAAGTGCACTGAATGATATTGCAAAGCAAAAGCCTATAGAAAATCGCTGGATCCCACAAACTGCTCTAGATGGTGTAGCAATATACAGGAATGGCACAGTAAAGCAAAGAAATATACCGACTAATAAAATAGCGCTCAACTCTCTGCTAGTAGCTCTAATAATCTCATGCTTGTGGAATGTTATGAAAATGGCAATGACAACAATTGTGACTATCAGTCCAATACAAGCTAGAGCCACAATGAAAATAGCCCAAGGGTCAGACCAGGTAAGAAAACTCAATGGTATCGGCTCACATACTGTACGGTTTGGGCTTGGTCTATCTCCTAAATTGCAAGCTCTGCATTCATCATTCATGCTAATTGTATTGCCTTGGCAAGCCTCACAAGTAAAGCAGCAACTGGTTCTATCTGGTACTAGTCTTCTCACTTCACTGGGTTCACAGGGAGTGCCACATTCAGAGACAGGAACTGCAGCAGTGCCAGTAGTCCACTCAACATCTTTAACTATGTTGAGTTGATCTTTAGACCAAGATCCAATATTTTGAAACCTTAGGTTGCCATTTTCACTCTCTTGCAAATTGAAGATGGAATACGATGCCTGGGAAACATCACCATTTTGATCAAACTCTACTTTCCCTTCGATTAAACTCTCAAATGTAACATTTAGCAGCTGTTCTCTTAGCATTGTACCATTTACTGCGCCACAATCAACTGTTATTGCTGGACACAAAGTCATGTCTGGGCAGTGTGTAGTAATGAGTGCTTGAATGGAATGGGCCAGTGCATACACAGCATCAATCATTAGTGGAACTTGGACATACTGAGGGATCCGTAAGCTCTGGTTATTTAGACTGCAGTTTGGTAGTTGAGGGGACTGCCCAAGGTTACATCTAAATCGAAATTCCCAGAATTCTACAAACCAAGGATTTCTCAAGTTATTTGTGGGTGTAAGAGATGAAAAGAAATGTGTAAATGCTGGAATAACAGACGTTCTTGGAAAGAGCCCCAGCATTCCCTTTGCCATATTTCTAAATCTTCTTGGAACTGTAGTACCCCATGAATCACTGCCTATCCAAGTGATATTTGACAAATAATTGTCATCTGATTGCTGCCTTCTCTGAATGGCTCTAAACATTGCTGTAGCATCTTCAGAATGTCCAAACAGTACTACTACTGAAGCATTGCTTATCCATGCTCTACCCATGTCATCAACTGCTTCGTCATGGTTTGGAGGATTATTAGTCAGAGAGATCTGGGTGGCTATGCATGCTGTAGAGTTTGTGGCCTCAAGCTCTCTTCTAAAAGCAGTTGCTCCATCTTTCCCATAAAGATCATCTGAATAGAGCAGAATTATATATTTCCATTGGAAGTGCACTATGACACCAGCTAAGGCTCGGGCTTGAAACTCATCAGAAGGTATAGTTCTAAAAAAATACCGAAACTGGCTATCACTTAGAGTAGGAGATGTTGCCCCATAACAAACTTGAGGGATTTCAAAAAGTCCAAATAAGTTGGCAGTAGCTTGGGATATAGAGCTGAGAGCTGATCCTATCACTCCAGATATTCCTAGTGTCCCGTCTGCATTGCATATCCTATCAGAAACACTTGTGATGTATCCCACACTCTGCTGTAGAGCATAGTTGACTGAAGTACAAGTATCTCTAATGTCAAATGCCAGCGAGATATTAGGAAGTAAAGAAGAATCATTGTTAATCATTTCAGTAGCAAAGACCATGCTGCTTTCCACTAGCTGAACGGATGAACTTCGTATTGATCCACATGGGTTTGACCTTCTTGAGCCGACTCTGTGGATGGGAAACAGAGCTCCAAGTACAACTGTCTGATTGTTATTAGTAATATTCTTGGAAGAGTACTTAGTTTCTCTCACCACACTCACACATCCAGAATAATTTAATAATGTTAGAAATACTGTAGTCAATATCACTAAAGCACAAACAATTATTGAGACAGCCATTAAAAGTACTACTCTAGCAGTTTTCATAAATCAGATGTGCTTCCTGCATTACATATTATAGCTATTATACAAAGCAGGGTCAACTTTGCACTTTGTTGCCACATTCTCAGGTAGTTTTGGTAAGTGATCACCTAATTGGTTTAAACAGTCTCAGTCCAATGGATTCACAGGATGTTGTAGTGGTAATTTCTCGTATCTTCTATGGCTGTCACCACTATCCAAATGGGTGCTTCAAACAGCTGGAGTTTTCTTGAATACATATTACTCAATTGTACTCTATGTATTTTATACTTGTAGTTTAAATAAGGATGTATACTTACGGTTTGGCAATGAAGAAGAAATTGAAAATGATAAGCCCACTTTCTTAAATGCAAGCTTGAGGTTTCCTGTCACTCCAAAGTTTTACCATATGAGACAGTGTTCTTTGTTGCAGTTCAAGTGATTCTGGGAACAATTTAACAAAATCAGATCAAAAGAAATCTGAAATCAAATCCCCTCCCTCTCAAGATGTATATGAACAGAATATGCAAAATAGGCTTCCATTTTAGATATGGCATAGTTATAATAACAAGCTTCCGTTTGAATATTCATTAGGCTTATATAGCTCTGTATATCTGCCTGTTTACTCTATAACACTTATTTGTGTGTATTCTAACATTATTACGCAATTTACGATAAGTTGCAGGCCATGTATGCTCTTCTCATGCTTTGCAACCTGATTTTCAATCTTTACAATGAAGTATTTGGTTTTACAAACAGAACCAACATCCTGGCAATTACAACTTTCTGATCAAATTATTATTAATTGCAATTTCTGTGGATTCTCATTACCTCATTTTTTCTGAAGCTAAAGTTTATTGAAGATTTAAATTCACAACAGCAGTGACCATTAGAGTAGGTTTCTAAAATGTCTGTGTTAAAATATTTACTTGGTTATTTGAGTAATTATAATAAGTCAACTGTTAAGTCACAAAAGTTGGAGGAGCACCCACCACATAAAGAGATTATTAAACACAATCTGCTGGAATGTGACTCATTAAAATTCTCGAACTTGTGCATACTTGAAGATATGTTCAATCTCTTCAGCGAGCAGCATTGTCTTGTTTTGCTCATAGCAATGATAATAATTTTGTTGGCAGAGCAAAAATAACCTAAGATTAATCAAATACTTTTCTTTCTCTCTTTTTTTTTTTTGTCCTTTTTTTTAATTCCTTTCTTACTTTTTTTTGCACTAGCTTTTCAGTGCCTTGCATTAAAATATCTCTGAGGAACAAGACTAATTTAAAATTTACAATTTTGTTGATTACAATTTAGAAGTTGTTTTTTCTTAATATTTCTCACCTGATGATTAAAAGCCGATCATGAAACATGTACAGTATTATACTTATACCAAAACCTTAGCTATACAGGACAAATGGTACTTACAGGGTGAAAATTAATAATAATAAACCACATGGTCAGCTTCAAATCATTCAATTATTGGGTAACAGGGATTCACATGGTTTTTCGCCAGGGAAGAGAGGTGGGATTTTGTAGAGTCACAAAAACTGTTTTATGGTGAAATCGTGGCTATGAAACAGATAGTCAGATAAAAGCATAGACAATTAAGGCTATAATTTTTTTATATCTTATACTGATCATCTTTTTTTTTCTATAAAAAATTCAGTTGGGATTAAACAAATTTAGGGGAGGAAACAAAAATTTAGTGGGGAGGGGGGGGGGATTTAAGTGCTCCGATAGTCCGTATATCAAACCCTGGCTACCCAACTTTTTTTTTTGGGGCAGGCTGAAACTCATTGCATTAAGTTGACAACTTAAAGATTTAATAACTACCATGAAATGAATGGACAAAAAAGAACATGTGCAGTTATGTAACTCAGCTTATGTGTGAGAATAGGGACACCTTGGTGGTCTCTACTAGCTCATTCTGGACCACGAATTGGCTTTAGACAATCTACACTTTGCTACTCCATGGAGTCATGCACTTGCACATGTGCCCCATGCAGTTCTTTGCTCACCCTAAAATTTAACTCTCAACTTTTAAGAAATTCTTTAGTTTATTACACCAACGTCTACACACATCTATTAATATCATTTATGCTGATCTCTATTGCAAAATGTTATGGGCTTAAAATAATATTTTAATTGACATATTCTAGGTCACTTAATAAAAAGAAGATACAAATAGTCATTTTAAATAACAGCTATGACAAAAGATTGTACTGAGAAATTTAAATTGCAGGCACCGTTTATTCCAATACCTCCTAGATAATGACACTAAAAACAAAACATTCATCAGTATAATAAAAATCATATATAGCTAACAATAAAAGAACTGCACTTAAAATGATTCAAATTTTACGTAGTCACTTTCATTGAGATACTTTGTAACTTAGAATCAGATTTGTTCAAACTTTCTATTTTCTTATCTTTCTTGACTCTGGTGAAGAGAATGAATATCTTGGAGATGAAGAGACACCCGAGAGTCGTTCCAGCACTGAAGATGACGCCCATTACTAGAGTGACAGTCCTAAACAGGACACCAAGACTGGTAGTCGAGAAATGAATTGGGACAAATGCCAGCCAGATGATGCAGATTGTGTACAGAGTAATATTGATAAATCTTGCTTCATTAAAGTTTGCCGGTACTTTGCGTGTGCGAAAAGCATAATAGGTGCTCAGGATTAGCAAAATGAAGTTGTAACCAAGAAATACAGAGACGCCAATAAAAGGATTGGCTCCGCACACGAGCTCTCTAGAAGACATGGAAGGTTCTGTGATGGCTTGTGGAGGTTCTGCTACTAACCAAATAACACTTATCAGCACCTGTATACCAATCAAACCCAAAGTAAATAACACTTGACTGAGGGGATTGACAAATTTTAAAGGCTTTTTCATTGTAGAAGAGGACCTGTTAAAGATGCGATGAATACGAATAGTTTTAACAAGAAGTGCACTGAATGATATTGCAAAGCAAAAGCCTATAGAAAATCGCTGGATCCCACAAACTGCTCTAGATGGTGTAGCAATATACAGGAATGGCACAGTAAAGCAAAGAAATATACCGACTAATAAAATAGCACTCAACTCTCTGCTAGTAGCTCTAATAATCTCATGCTTGTGGAATGTTATGAAAATGGCAATGACAACAATTGTGACTATCAGTCCAATACAAGCTAGAGCCATAATGGTAAGAGCCCAAGGGTCAGACCAGGTAAGAAAACTCAATGGTATCGGCTCACATACTGTACGGTTTGGGCTTGGTCTATCTCCTAAATTGCAAGCTCTGCATTCATCATTGATGCTAATGGTATTGCCTTGGCAAGCCTCACAAGTAAAGCAGCAACTGGTTCTATCTGGTACTTGTCTTCTCACTTCACTGGGTCTACAGGGAGTGCTGCATTCAGAGACAGGAACTGCAGCAGTGCCCGTGGTCCACTCAATAGTTTTAACTATGCTGAGTTGATCTTTAGACCAAGATCCGACATTTTCGAATTTTAGTTTGCCATTTTCACTCTCTTGCAAATTGAAGATGGAATAGGATGCCTGGTTAACGTCACCATTTCGATCAAATTCTACTCTCCCTTTAATTAAACTCTCAAAAGTAATATTGAGCAGTTGTTCTCGTAGCATTATACCATTTATTGCACCTCCATCAATTGTTATAGCTGGACACAAAGTCATGTCTGGGCAGTGTGTAGTAATGAGTGCTTGAATGGAATGGGCCAGTGCATACACAGCATCAATTGGAACTTGGACATACTGAGGGATTCGTAAGCTCTGGTTATTTAGACTGCAGTTTGGTAGTTGAGGGGACAGCCCAAGATTACATTTGAAATGAGATTCATAGAATTCAACAAACCAAGGATTTTGAGGATTATTTTCCGGTGTCAAATTCGAGAAGTAGTTAGCAAATCCAGATACAGTAGTTGTTGTTGGGAACAGTCCCAGCATTCCTCTGACCATTGATGTAAACTCTCTAGGAACTACGGTACTCCATGAATCACTGCCTATCCAAGTGATATTTGACAAATAATTGTCATCTGATTGCTGCCTTCTCTGAATAGCTCTAAACATTGCTGTAGCATCTTCAGAATGTCCAAACAATACTACTACTGAAGCATTGCTTATCCATGCTCTACTCATGTCATCAACTGCTTCGTCATGGTTTGGAGGATTATTAGTCAGAGAGATCTGGGCAGCAATGCATGCTGTAGAGTTTGTGGCCTCAAGCTCTCTTCTAAAAGCAGTTGCTCCACCTGTCCCATAAAGATCATCTGAATGGAGCAGAATTATATATTTCCATTGGAATTCCACTATGATATCAGCTAAGGCTTGGGCTTGAAACTCATCAGAAGGTATAGTTCTAAAAAAATACCGAAACTGGCTATCACTTAGAGCAGGAGATGTTGACCCATAACTAACTTGAGGGATTTGAAAAAGTCCAAATAAGTTGGCAGTAGCTTGGGATATAGAGCTGAGAGCTGATCCTATCACTCCAGATATTCCAAGTGTCCCGTCTGCATTGCAAGCACTATCAGAAACACTTGTGATGTATCCCACACTTTGCTGTAGAGCATAGTTGACTGAAGTACAAGTATCTCTGATGTCAAATGCCAGCGAGATATTAGGAAGTAAAGAAGAATCATTGTTAATCATTTCAGTAGCAAAGACCATGCTTTCCACTAGTTGAACGGCAGTACCACGTATTGATCCACATGGGTTTGACCTTCTTGAGCCAACTCTGTGGATGGGAAACAGAGCTCCAAGTACAACTGTCTGATTGTTATTAGTAATATTCATAGAAGAATACATAGTGTCTCTTACCATACTAACACACTCAGCATCTTCAAGCAGTACTATTGTTAACAGCACTAAAGCACAATGTTTAGTTAAGGTAACCATTTAAATTTATACCTTCACAAACTTCTAAACTGGACACCTTGCTATGCATATATATATATGCACTCTGTCTAGTTCACAAATATTTCACCTCAAACAATTACATATATGGTGGTAGTAGTTTGGTAAGACCACATCATGGCTTCTTGCCGGTTGAGTGGTTTCACAGGATGATGTAGCCCTAGTAATACCCTGAAGTACTTCCTATGTTTGTCTCAGGGTCACATACTTAATCCACAACATTGGTAGTTGCTTCCGGTTCAATTAATTATGCTTGTTTAAGTCCTTTCTAGATTTTGAGTATGCAGGCACATATAAATTGCTCAAGACTAATGATAGGTGTGTAGCTTATGATGGGATAGTTCTGGCCTTATGAGTGAAGTTAAAGTATTGGCTAGCTATCAATGGAACACATTTTTTGTACTTTTTCGATCACTTAACTAAGTAGACTAGACTACATGAGTTTGGAAAGGTATTGTGGGTGGTATTTTCAGATTAACTTATGTGAACCTACTAATCCTGATAGTGAACAGGTCTGCTATATTTTACCAAACACCTTATGCTTGTAGAACTGAAACAGTGTCCCAACATCTCTTTATTTCAACAACTACCGCAATATCTTTGAAAGTACAGACAAAATACTGATGCAATAGTGCTGACAAGCACATAACTGTGCTTGGCAAGCTGACATTAATGATTTGACATGACAGTTAACCAAACAGCATGATGTCTCTAAACTGTAATGAGTAAATCTGAAGTAATAATACATGCTTTTATAGGACTAGAACTGTACTGTTTATACATAGAGAGCAAACTTTTAATAGTACCGCTATTTCGTTCAATTTTATTGTTACACTTAGTAGGGAAGTTATTTGTATACCCCACTTCAGAAATTGAGAGGTATAAAAATGCATCTGCATTAATCACCTCCCTCCCCAGCCCCCTACCCATCTGCTTAGAGGCATAGTCCTTAAAAACAAAAACAACAACAACAAAAAAAACAACAATGGCATAGTTGCATAACAATCACCACAAATGGTGTCCTACTCATTTGGTCTGAGTACAAATTTTGGAGTTTGCCTTAGGAAGAGATATAAAAGATATAGAGGAAGGTTATCATTATTTCCAAAAATTAACTTCAATTAAGATTTTATATGGTGTTTCAAGCATTATAAGTCTTTGAGGTGAGGTGTAGACAGTGTGCTGATCAACAAGAAAATTGAAAATTAAGTTTAAACACTATAGAATTACAGCTCTGGACAAAAACTATAGTAGCAAGGGTGAGCAAAGCTCAGATTACACCACTCCATATAAAGCACACTCTGGTACTGTATGTATCTAGGACATTTAGAAATAAAGACACGAATTGGTGTGATACACAGAGTTGGTACATAGGTGTTAATAGGTGTCATTGTTATGTTTTTACACCAGATCTGAAATTTGATCTCACACGGTACTAACATGTCAAAATTAGCTTGCTAGCTATTGTTTATTTAAAGTATCTATCACAGTCTATGATATCTGAACTCACTGGATGCGTTTGTAAAGTGACAAATTAGCAAATTGGCTGTGCTGACTGTCAAGGGCCAGTGCAAGAAGTTTTTATATGTTACTTTAAAATATTTCAGTTCATTCTCCTAGATTGACAGAGAAGCCATGTGGAGACAGTTATGAGACTTCTTAAGTCACACATGAAGACTTGTTTTTCACGATCAAGAAAAGAGATTCAAAATTTTTAATTATTAATTCTGTAAAGAAGATAAGTAATGCTACTTTCTACTTGTTTAAGCTCTATATTGACTATTTTTTTACTACTGAACTCAGTGAAACTAAATGGAGCTGTGTCTATTAGAAGTAGAGGAATCATCTATGCCACACAAAATGCTACTGATGATGGGCAAACTGTAGTTCTTGGGGCAGTCTTGCCCATCCACAATCCGGACACCCAGCAAGTAGCTACTTGTGGATCTATAAGGCCCATGTCACTTCAGCTGGTGGAGGGCATGGTGTTTGCTACCAATATGATCAACAATGATTCCCAGTTGCTGCCCAACATCATACTGGCCTTTGACATCAGAGACTCCTGCATCTCAGATAACTATGCCCTACAGCAAAGTGTGGGATACGCCCAAGGAGTGTCCAACACAGCCTGTGGAGTAAACGGTGAAACTCTAAGAACATCTGGAGTGGTTGGAGCTGGGTTTAGTTCAATATCACTGGTTGTTGCTAACTTACTTGGGTTATTTGAACTTCCTCAAATAAGCTATAGTTCGACATCTCCAACCCTAAGCAGCGACAAATTCAGGTATTTCTTCCGTACGATTCCTTCAGATGATTTTCAAGCCCAAGTTCTAGTAGATATTATAGTGCACTTCAAATGGAAGTACATAATTCTGCTGCATTCTGATGACCTCTATGGAACAGATGGGGCAGCTACTTTTAAGGAGGAACTTGAAATTAGAAACCCAAGTGCATGCATTGCAACTCAGATATCCATACCAAGAATCTCACCAAATTACGAAAAGGTAGCATATCACATCCACCAGCCTTGGATAAGCAATGCAACAGTGGTGGTCCTGTTCGGACATGATGATGATGCTATTGGCATGTTTCAAGCCATACAGATAATGCAAATGACTGATGCTTCATTTTTAGCCAACATAACTTGGATAGGCAGCGATTCTTGGAGTACATCCTTCCCTAAAGATTATTACCCTCTGGTAAAAGGAATGCTAGGAATAGTGCCGACTGTCAGGAAAAATGAAAACTTCCACAATTATCTGTCCTCTCTAACTCCAACAAACAATGCTCAAAACCCATGGTTTCAAGAATTCTGGGAGACCTATTTTAATTGCAGCATAGAAGGATTGTCAGCACGGCTACAACAATGTAATTTAACAAATCAAAACTTGGACAATTTTAACCTCTCCAATTTTGTTCCCTTACTGATAGATGCTGTGTATGCATTCGCCTATGCCATTGATGCACTTATTACTGACAAGTGTCACTCAGGAACGTTGTGTCCAGCGATAACAAACCTAGGAGGTGCTATCAATGGCTCCATGTTACGAGAGCAGTTACTTAACATAAGCTTTGCAGATCTGAGTGGGGAAGGAACTGTTGAATTTGACAAAAGTGGAACTATTAAAGGTGCCTCGTATTCTATCTTTAATCTCCAAGAAATTGGTGACAATCAATTTGAATTCATACAAGCAGGTGTATGGTCAACAGAAAGCAAACTCCATTTATTAGCCACCATTGAGTGGACTACGGGTAGAACGGCTCCTACATCAGTATGCAGCATCCCTTGCAATTTAAATGAAGTTAGTCGGTCAGTGCGAGATCAAGCTAGTTGTTGTTTTACTTGCGAAATGTGCCTTGGTAATACTGTCAGTCAAAATGATGAGTGCATAGCATGCAAGGTTGGGACAAGACCTAACAGCAATCGAACAGCGTGCAGTCTTATACCACTGAGTTATGTAATGTGGTCAGACCCTTGGGGCATTGGAATAGCAGTTTTGGCATGCATTGGGGCTATTGCCACAATGGGTGTCACAGTCGTGTTTCTAGTATTTTGTAAACATGAGCTAATCAAAGCCACCAGCAGAGAGCTGAGTTACATTCTTTTGTTTGGTATTCTGCTGTGCTACACAGTTCCATTTCTTTACATTATTATGCCATCAAAAATAACATGTGGTGCACAGCGATTCTCTATTGGATTTTGTTTTGCTATATCTTACAGTGCCTTACTAGTTAAAACCATTAGAATTCACCGCATCTTCAATGGATCAACTTCTAACATAAATAGGCCTGCAAAATTAATTAGTCCCCTTAGTCAAGTGTTGTTCACCTTGGGCCTCATTGGAATTCAAGTGCTAATAAGTGTCATTTGGATAGTGGTAGAGCCACCCAAAACTATCATCAAAGCAACTGCAACCTCTCGAGAAATTCAGTGTGGATTTAACCCTTTCATTGGAGTTTCAGTCTTTCTCAGTTACAATTTCTTTTTGCTTATCCTGAGCACCTATTACGCTTTCCGTACTCGCAAAGTACCGGCAAACTTTAATGAAGCAAAATTTATCAATATTACTCTGTACACAATCTGCATCATCTGGCTGGCATTTGTCCCAATTCATTTCTCGACTACCAGTCTTGGTGTCCTGTTTAGGACTGTCACTCTAGTAATGGGCGTCGTCTTCAGTGCTGGAACAACTCTCGGGTGTCTCTTCATCTCCAAGATATTCATTCTTTTTACCAGAATCAAGAAAGAGAAAAAATTGGAGAGTATGCGGTCTCAAGCAGTTAACTTAGGAAACATTTCAGTAGATAACAATTTATAAAGATTCTTTTTCTTGTATTGCCACATAATATTTAAGCTGTATTTTTTTTGCCAGTACATGAGTAGGTCCACAGCCCAGGGTAGTAAATTTGATTGCGTCCACAGGGAAGTTTTGTACGCTGCTAAATCTATGTGGCTGATGCTCTGCACAAAGGTCTTTTAGAAAAGATCTTATTGCAAAGAGAAGGTCAGGTATTAAAATTCACTAACTGATGATACATTTAGTTACCGTAGATGCGGGTTAGGTGTTAACAAAAATTGCGCTTAAACAATAAGTGTCTACAGTATTTACACATAAACACGGCAATTTGGACACACAACTATTTAACTCACATGCACTGATTTAATGAGCACCAAAACAAAAACAAATTAAGTCCGGCATAACATAATTATTTGTTCCCTTAGAACTATTTAGCTATACTAAAGTTTTACTATTCTTCATGGCAGGAATGGTCCCACAATATTTACACTATAAAATTTTCCCACTATTTATTCCAAGTCTATAATTTTTTTTATCAATTGCTATCCACTGTACTACTTTGTACTACTTTAGAAAATTTTCAATTAAAAAAGTAGAAATTATAATGATGAAGCACCAAAGGTGCAAATCCTCAGCGTTACTATAAAGTAGCTAGTTAGCTATTACAAAGACCCAAAAAATAATTTATTTGGTGTAGTATTGATATGTCGATATGTAGTTCATGGCATGCAAGTCGATATCTGGCTCGTGGAAGTCGATATGTAGCTCATGCAATGGCTGTCTTCATAAGAAAACATGCAAGAGACACTCACCTACCAGGTAGTTCAAAGGGGAACTCCAACCGGTAAACCACAAAGACTATGAAGGAAAACTACCGGCATGGGCAGCAAGAAATTATTTGCTCACGTGAGTGCAGTATGATAGTAGAGGGCATTACCAACAATCGCTTATGATCGTATGGCAAAAAAAAAACTAGCTTTTTCTGAAAAAAAGAAGTCGAAATGAAAAAAAATTGGTACTTTAAAAAATAGACTTAAAATTGTCCAGTGCAATATTTTGATGCTTTTTTCAATCTTTGAGAAGTTGCCATCTTCAAGATCCACTCTTTGTTGTGTGACAGAATGACTGACTGTAACCCTCTTGTGCATGCACGCTGAGGGTTAATAGATGTATTAAGAGATACTTTCTGCTTAAGTTGGTGTAACAGAATGACTGACTGTAACCCTCTTGTGCATGCACGCTGAGGGTTAATAGATGTATTAAGACATACTTTCTGCTTAAGTTGGTTCTCTGACCCCCTCCCCCCCCCCCTCTCTCTCTCTTCAATACACACACACACACTTCTATGACATATAGCTGCTTTGACCTGGGAAATATCTTTCCAGAGAGAGAGAGGGAGAAAGGCAGATGTATAAACCCCCAACTGAAAGGTTGTGCCTAAACTCTGCAGCAATCAAAGGTGATTTGACTTCCTGCAGAGTGTAGGCAAAAAAAATCTTTCAAATCTGATAATAGCTGATATCCCCAATAACTGGATTATAGTCTGGCCAGGATAGAGGACACTAACACCAAGATACTGTCACAAGGTTAACTTAGTTCAGACCTCTAAATGAAAAGGTTATCCAATGGACGCGCCATAAAAATTTTGTTTTACACAATTTGATATTGTGTTTATGCTATCATTAAAGCCAATACAGAAAGTATTATAAAATGGTTTTCTCTCATACTGACCAATGTAGCCCTAAATTACAAAGAGCACAACAGCCACAACGGCCCTTTAATGTCTATCCCTTCTGTTCATCCACCACTTTATAAAAAAGCTAAATAAATAAATAAACTTGTTAGCATTCCAAGACATTAGCGATAACTATAATAGTATTTCAATTTAAAAAAAAGCTTACCAAATAGTATAGAAGAAATTCTCGTAATAGCAGCCCCATTCTCACCACGACGTCACATTGAGTTTCTACTACATGAAATACCAGTAGCTCTGGTCGAGCCCCAAATTCCTAATACCGGCAGGTACGTTTTGGTAAAGAGATTTCAAAGCCATAGTATCCGCGAACCACAAGCCGCTTGTAGTACTTTCGACTTAGAAAAACATAGTTTTTAAAAAAATTGTATAGAAAGCTTTTTTAATAACAGTCGCAAATGATGGCTGCACTAGCTAGAGTTAGTAACTTGTAGTTCCAGTATTGTGTCTTGTCACTGTAAACTCTGATAGAACTGGTACTTTAATAGAACAATGTAGCTAGAAGAGGAAAACCTGAAAAAATCAATTCTTATCAATGTAATTTACTTACGCATTTATTTTTAAACCAAGCTAATTCCATGAAGTCAAAAAAGAAAATGAATAGATGCAATCAAATTAGCTGTATTTTACCACCTTAACTGTCTAGTTTGCCACACACTTAAACTATTAGCTATTTGATAACTAACTAACGTGGCGTTAATAATTTTATGAAAATACTGAATCAATGACTGGAGAAGAGAGGTTTTGTACTAAAAGAATAAAGCAAACTAAGGACTGTAATATAGTGCTTTAGAACTCTCACAAAATAATATAGCACTCAGTATTTTGTCCTCAATGCATGGCCATTACTCTACACATGGAATTCACTACAGTCTTCTTTAAACCTTGGGAGATAATGTGGAATTACAGAGTGAATCCAAAACTCTCCCAAATCTTCAGACAACACAGAGTTGTACTGAACAGCACGAGAAAGACCCTTCTCACACTCACGTCTTGAACGAACTCTGCACATGTTAGTCCTTCTATCATACTTGCTCTGAAAGACATAGTGACAATAAAATGTAGGAAAACTCCAAGGTTCTGCTTCTATTTTCTTCTTGGCATTTTCTATGATGAACCTCCGAGTATCACTGTTGTATGCTAGCAGTCCCTTCACACGGAGCTTCCAAAACCTATAGAGAGCACCTCCAGTGCTATTAAGCCACATCTTCCAACTGGCTTCAGAGTCATCTATGGAGGGTATTCTTATAAGTTGTCCACAGGCATCCCTTACTCCTGTCCCCGTCAAATCAATGATGACATCATTGACATTCATGTCAAATGCCAGAGAATTAACGGTATATTCAAGATCATAAATGGAAGCATAAAAAGTTGAAGTGGTTGTTCCAAGGTCAATGATTTCCAGGTCTCTGTCCATAGTTACATTCCCAATGTGGGCAATATGACTGTGTGGGTATCTTTTGCAGTTGTACTCTCCCCAGTTGTCCACACACACTCTCAAGAGCTCAGCCAAGGTGCAATCTACTTCAATATCCGCATCAACAGGAGGCTGGTCTAGAATTTGGTCCCTGACAGAACCCCCATACAAGAATGGATAGCAGCCATTTTGTCTCAGTACTTCAAAAATGTCCCCAATAGTTTGACCATTGAGGCCAGCCACTTTTATGTTCTCAATGTGTTTCATTTTTTTGGTGACCACAGCCGAACTCCAGAATTTTACTGAATCTCCCAAATCGTTTAAATGGCCGTAAAGAGCAAGTCTTGAGCGATCCACTTCATGTAAGTCTTGACAAGAACTTGGAAACTGTAAGTCTGCAACCTTCTCTGGAAAGATGAGCTTTAACTTCACTTTGAGTCCCACTGCACTGCAGCAATACGATGCCATCGCATACAATGAGAATATTCTCATCACAGGAAAAGTAACTGCTCCGCAGGAGCGCATATGACCATGTGTATTTTGCATTGATAATGACATAGCAGCCAATCAGAGTCAACCAAATAAAATATTTGACACAAGGAGCATCTTTTAACTGTATCGAGCACAATTACAGTTTGTCTAATCTACAGTATAAAACAAGAAATGTTCTTGTTCTGGTACTAAAATATGCTGTGTGAGCTCCAAAAATAAATGATGATAATGCAGGTCGTCACAGTTGTGAAGGAGTGAGTGAGTAAATGGGGGGAGGGGGGGGGGGGGGGGAGGCTAGTGTAATTATGTTTTACATAAAACATTAAGGTCAGCAAATTTGTCTGTCGCTTCGTAAGCTTTCTCATATAACTGATCTAGAGGACATAATGATAGACTCTCCTCCCATTTCTGTACTGGGCCACATAGGCTAGTGTAATTATGTTTTACATAAAACATTAAGGTCAGCAAATTTGTCTGTCGCTTCGTAAGCTTTCTCATATAACTGATCTAGAGGACATAATGATAGACTCTCCTCCCATTTCTGTACTGGGCCACATAGACCCATTTTGATTGGTCGTTCGTTCACCAGCAATCGCACATAATAGCCACCATCATCTGAGTTGCCTTCTATAGAAAACATACGGGAACAAGAGTAGCAATCATTGATAACATGATGAACATAAATCAATGATTCTCACTTCACTTTTGTTACTGCAATACTTCAATGTACATACCAATAACATACTGCAAGTCTTGAGAAACTTGGAACAGAAATGTAGAAAGTTGGTTGTAAGGATTGAATTTGTCATAAAAAATCGAGCATAAAATCAGTTTCATTAGTACAAACATACAACCAAAGGTCTTCCAAATTTTCCTTCCTTTTTCTTACTGTCTTTCTTTGATTGTTTGTCTTTTCTTAACTTTTCATCTTTTTCTTTCTTATAGCTACTTATTCTTATTCACCTTCTCTCTCTTAACTCACTTTCACTCATTCTTCATTCTTCCTCCTTTTCCTTTCCTATATTCTCAGTTTTTTTCTTTCATCCCTTTCTATAAGACTCTAGTGTGTTCTGATAACTAAGACTTCCAATAATTACATTCCCCTTTCCCATACAATTGTCTGCATATATCAATGATCTCTTCAATTACGAATTAGGAACTGTGGTCAGAGATATGTCTGTCTTCTTTCAGGAAGTACAAAATTACAAATAAAATATCACCTCTTGTTATGATATCTAAAATTAGATCTATAGAATTCCTAAACATAATCTTGATATATGCCAGAGTAGAATAACAGCATATAAAAAAATGTACTTTACCTTACATGGACTAAGGTATATGCAGTAATAGTTGACATGCCAATGAAACACTCACCTTTTCTCTGACAGTCATATAATACCATTTGAGTGTTTCCAGCAAAAGGCACTACGAGACTTGTCATGAATTTTCTAGACTTCTGTTCTATATAAAATACATTAGTTCAATCTATCAGAGTTACCATACATTATTAATAATATTTCTCAGCTAAAAATTTAAGGGGAGAAGAAAGGGGCAATAGTAAGTATTATAATAATGTACTAGTATAGCTACATGCATAACAACAAAAAAATACCGAAAGCACCACAATTTATAAGAAGACACTGGAGAAGCATCGCATTTTTTACTCAAAGCTGCCAGTCTTTGAGATCAAATGCACGACAAAATGACAGATATATGGACGTACAGAATGACAGATGTATGGACGTGCAGAATGACAGATGTATGGACGTACAGAATGACAGATATATGGACGTACAGAATGACAGATACATGGACGTACAGAATGACAGACATATGGACGTACAGAATGACAGATATATGGACGTACAGAATGACAGATATATGGACGTACAGAATGACAGATATATGGACATAGAATGACAGATATATGGACATATAGAATGACAGATATATGGACGTACAGAATGACAGATATATGGATGTACAAATGGCAGATATATGAATGTATAGAATGACAGATATATGGATGTATAGAATGACAGATATATGACAGACAGTGAGAACATCAAAATGATCACACATGCATGCACTCAAGGACAACCACAAAAGTAATTATAAACGTTAAAAATTGTAATTATGTTGATCAATATCCTACAACAGTATGCTTTCTTTAAAGAGGACCTAGCTAACTCTTTGTCCCCACGATGACTATGCATTAAAAATTTGAATATGTACCTTCATAATTATCAGTTGCAAAATTTCCAATTACAGGGAAAGTCCCAAGAAAGGACAAGAATGGGAGTAAAGTTTCTGCATGAGCAAAACTACAAACATCAACAAAACATTGACCAACAGCAAACCAACAGTAATGAAACTACAAATTCGAGTACCTTAAAGTCACATTTTCCTTTCCATGTTTGAAGAAATTGAGAAAGAATTTCACTAAGTTAACACTTCTCTGACCAGTAATCTTATACCCACTACCTGTTACAATATACAAATCAACAAAATATAAAAAAATAATCAAGTCACAAAGTTACTTTAAGTAATAACTGCACTGTGAAATACATTCAACAAGCAAATGAACCATGTCATTTTTCTTTGAGTGCACTGAACATTATTAAAGGATTGCTACTTACTACAATGGAAAAATACAAAAAACAACAACAACAACAACAACAACAAAAATAATTCTCACCCTTAACCCAATAAGTCTTGAGATCTGCATTGTATTCCAACACTGATAGCATTTCTGGAGTAAACAAATCACACCAGCTATAAGGGAGGAAAAAATTTCTACATAAGCAAAATGTATGGTACTGGCTATTTATTTTTACAAAAAAAAAATCTAGCGTTATTTGTTTTGCCTTCATATGACAGTTACAAATTGATAAGATATAATTGGTATGAAAAATGCTTTAATTCTTGTAACAAGATCACCCAATGTAATGAAACATAATGTGGAGTGCATGATACAGAATAGGAAGCCAACATATTATACAAAGGGAGCAAGTAATGTTGTTTAAAAGAATGTTTTACTATCGTATTGTGACAGTTTATGGATTACTTCATGTAAAACAATACAGCAATATGTAAAGAGAAGAATTAGTTTGCTAGCAGATAATGGTTACTGACATTAAGAAAGTATATACGTACACATTATATCATGCTGAAGTGCTACTTTACCAAACAATGAATGTACATAACGCCCAGTTTGGGCTCAGTCCTCTTATAATTGTATGGAGTGAAACTTGAGCTTTGTCTCAAGTAAGACTTTGTAAAAAGAGTTAGAAAGACAATGCATATATAACAATAATGACAACAACATTAACAGTAGCAACAATAACAATAACAACAACAATAATAATGAAAATAACTATTACCATAATAATCCAATTATCTTACCAGCTCTGTCCGTAGAAACTCATCTCGTGTATACAGATTTGATAAAACATTAACACATCTTCATCTTTTAGTTTCCAGTACTCTATTAAAATTAAGATGTCAGATGTCAAATAAGCTAAAATTATTTTATCCACATGGATTTAATTAAACAGAACTCAATTATGACTTTAAGTTAATGGTGAGGCAAAAACAATGCCAGCAATTTGAAGTAACCCTTTACAACATAAAGATACACATGCTATACACCTAAACAGTTTATTTTCAATCACTTGTCTAACTTTCATACTTATCATAGGAATTGACATGCTATATGCAAGAAGAACACAAGTTAACTGATGTGTAGCTCATAGTAAGAGAGATCTACTTTGTTCTTGGGGAATTGATGTTCATTCTATGATCTAGCCAGCCTGCTGTCTATCAAAAGTCTTTCCCAAGTCTTGTTTGGATAATACCAATACTATTGTCACAAATGATCTTAACACATGCCACATGTGAACTCGAATATGTCACATGTGATCTCCATACCTATGTCACATGTTACCTCAATACTCACAGCCATTCTGGCTCAATTGCAATCTGTAGTGACTAGAGAAAGAGACATAGATAGATATCTTAGAAGTTCTTCATTCAACTTCTATTGTTTTTAGTATGAATAGAAGTTTTCTCGTGTAGAAGTTTTAGTAATACCATTAAAAAAGCATCACAATCACTAACTACTAAAGCTTCCATCAAACAATTATACCATTCAGTGTGTGTGTGTGTGCGTGTGTGTGTGTGTGTGTGTGTGCGCGCGTGTGTGAAGAACAAGCAAAACACCTGGAGATCAAAGTACTGGAGTTATTGACGAGCGAGCGAGACACTATCAGGGGTAACACAAACGAAAATCGAGATATTTATTTATTATGTGTGGACATACGTTTGTTATCCCGTCCCAAACTCTACGAAACAAATCTTTACCCGTATTCTCCAAGGAGATTTAATTGCACACCCCTTGGAATTAGGTAGTTTCTAATATGATCAGAATGTTGCCAGATGCAGTTAGGATCATATCCAATGAACAAAGAGTTTGAGAGGGTGTTGTGTGTTACATCTGATTCCTAGCTAAGAATGTTTAGAAATAAACACTAAATAATAGCTATTAGCTGCCCTTTTTTTTTGTTATAGATTCTTAGACTCTAAACTGCAATATTGTCAAGATATCTCAGTTCAGACTGAGACAGGACACAACTGCTGAGTACATTAACAAAAGAAAGACTGAGTACATTAACAAAAGAAAGATAGTACATCTAAGGGTTCACTAACTGAATAGAAGAATTTAATTAGAAAGCTCAAGCTTGCAAACTGTAGCCCATATGAAATTAATTATAAAATTTAAGTCAGCTTCGCAACGTGTTAGTCTATAACCAACATGTTAGTATAAGTAATACAAATAGCACTTAAAACATGCTATGTATATAGTGACTCACCTGGATTAAAATTGCGCTGAATTTCTTCTTTCACTTTCTGGAAAGTAGACGTGCTCAAAAAAGATTTATATAGATTAGAACTCTAAAAATAATATTGATAGTCAATATTAAAAAAGGTATGATAAATTTAAGGAAGATGTACTAAATTTGCTTAAACGGAGAGAAGAAAATAAGAGATGTAGTATAACAGTTTCAAAATTTGTGCTAACTTTATGGGCCTTAAACTTAATTTAGGTTCTTTTTTAAAAGTTTGCTATCATTCCAATTAAAAGGCCACATAAATAAAAAAAACATTGGTTAAATAACAATTCAATACCTAAATCATTAAGCTAGCTAGTGGCACCAAAAGAAATAAGCATTAGAACATACACAGATGCCTGGAGTAAATCAGAGTGTCTTTTGGTATTACTACCAGTTAAAAAACATAAATGGAATAGTTAAATACAGACTATACAAGCTGGATAATTACGCTATAGAGTGAGAGTAAGATATTTGGATTACATAAACTGATTGTGATTCAGTCATTGGTTGAATTAAAGCAGTATATCTGACTTTATCAACAGAATAGGCTCAAGAAAAATGCCATAGATATTTTCCATATGAATGCATTCCCTAGTAAATTCCACTTTCTTTTCAGATTTTGGATATATACTTAATCACATAACTACAGTTTAAACAAACACATTGGGAACATTTCATAGCCTCATGAAAAGTCCACTATCATACAGAATAATTTAAAAAAAAAGTACAACTTACTGCATTCATCTTATTGTCATAAGATGGACATGATATATCATAGAACCTTAGTAATGGATCTTCTCCTTCAAATATCTTCAAGTGAACAGTCTAAAAGAAAAACAAACTGTGGAGTTATGTTCCAGTGGCATACGACCAATATTAAAAATATATATATTAACCAAGTATAAGGTTATGATACAATTTTATAAGGAGCGAAAGTTTGCCAAATATTTTGACAAGTATTTGTACTGTGAAACAGAAAATGCTTACCAACACATTAATTTGACATAAATAAACCACTCCAAAGGCTTCGTTCCTATTTTTGTTTTTTCTTTTGTTACTGCTGCCAACACTGCCTACATTCATCCCCTTCATGTGAGAGTACACATCTCTTTGCTCACTGAATTACCCATTCCCTTATGTTTGCCATTAACTGCTTTCATACAATCTAATCTACAATAATTATTGAATAAGACACATTGCTCATTTCATGTTGTTTTCTTAATAATCTCATAAAAAAAGGTAACTGTTGTGTTTCAAGTAAAGCCCATGGGAGCTTATTATTGTAAGTGAAACAATGGTCGTGTGAGGTTACTCTAATAACACTCAGTGCAGAGTCATCTACACCATCATGGCGAGAACAATGAACTGTTTACAAATATCACTCTAATTGCTCCCAACAAACTGAACGTACTTCAAGAGACATGTTTCCGAAGAGACCCTCGGCATATGACAATGCACTGAAAGAAAAGAAAAGAAAAAAACCGAAGCATCAACCAATGAAAGTACATAAAGTATATCTTCACCTCTCCATAGTTCTTTTCTTCAGTGTAGAGTGAAAATCATACTTTGTCAGAAGATAAGGTGAGTGGAAAAAGTCCGGAAATTGTTGACGAACTCTCTGTCCCAGACAATACTCCTCTCTCATTCCTTCTTTAGACAGGTCTGAGGCATTTACAACGCCAGAGTTTACAGCCTGGTAAAGAGAATTATTCCACGCAAGAAGACAATTGATATGTGGTTGGTCTGCACTTGATGAAGCTGCAAAAAGTCCAAGCTTATCATGAAGATGAGATTTCAACTTCTCCCACCCGTCTATACGCTTCGCAGTAGGATAGCGAGCTCCATGGCGATATAGCCCAAATAACTACATTCACATGCCATTTACAAATTGCACTATAAGCACATCCCAGTGTGCCATTCTTTCAATCTCTTTATTTGCTAGTTAGTTCTGCTCCATGGAATCAGATGTTAGTGAATAAAATGGACATTATGAATACTAATATACTTACCACCCAACAGCATTACACTCTTTACCACCAACTAATGATTTAGCATACATTGAAATTCAACCCTAATTTAAACACAAACTTATGGTTTTTATTGACGGCTTAATATAAATCCAAAGTATAGTACAACCTGAAGTAGAAATTGTTAATAAAAATATGTACTCAAATTCACACCTAATTTCACTAGTTCCAATCATATTCAGTTCCTTATTTGTCTGTTTTCTCCACCTTCACCAAATTTTTATTTGGCTATTTGCCTCCCCTCCCTACCCACTTATTTGTTAGCAAAGATAATGGGAACTAATTTCAAGGTAGGAAAATGAACTGAGCCATCATATAGCAATTCAATCAGCCCCTGACTGCTATCGGAAGAGGATTGACTGACAAGTATGTATAATACTGCTCATTATTTCTCTAAACATCAACATCACAATATTTGTTTGTTAGAATAGAGTATGTATAATTCTGCATGTGTCATACTCTCTGCAGTCACAGATTACTCCGCATTCCACTTGTTTAAATTGCCGTATGTGCAGTCTCAAACCTTCTCCTACTTCCTAGCTACTACAGCATACCTTCTTAGCTCTACAGTGCCCGTCTTCTCCAATTGCCATTTCATCAACTATATTCACTTCAAATTGGTACCTCAGTTTGGTAGTCATAAAGTCTCTGATACTTGGAGACACTTGATTCTCTTGCTTCACTAAGGAGCAGTTTGTTCGCTGCAAAATATCTCGCACACTCTCCAAGTGGAATTCCTTTATGCTGGGGCGAGCCACAGTATTGGAGATCCCAGAGAGCATAATATAGCTGCAGAATAGTCCTAGGGCAATGAATATTAAATAATGCAGCGTAAATCTAGCCATTGTTGGCTGGTTCTCTCCAGAGATCTCATCAGACGCACGCAACATAACCACTAAAGTATAGGGAGGAATGGAAGGTCTTTTGTACGGTAGTCCTCAGCTATTTGCGTTGTCACACATTGTCAACCTCTTACCAACCACCTCCCCGCCTTATGAACCGCGCTGGTAAAGTGTGTTCAAAATCACAAACTCACTTAGGTAAGGGTTATCAGGGGGCGTGTGTTTCCTAAGGTTATGCAGTAGTGCAGCTAAGCACCATCTCACACCAGACTGCTCACTACTAATCTGCGCTAGTAGTACACTTTCACAGAGAACGGGCTGGTAATACTGGATGATTACGACTCTGCCAGTGAATGGGCCGCCAAGTACGTGCGTAACATATTTTAAAGTTCGACCCTGGTCCAGAAAAGTACTTCGTTCTGGGGCTCCCCACAGGTACATATTAGCTGGTTGCTGCATCTTTCAACAGTATACTCAATTCTGATTAACAATGTGGTCCATCAGTACTGCATACTTGGAGATAACGTGCTATATAGTATTAGTGATTTTATTTTTTTATTTATTTTTTATTATTTTTTTATTTTTATTGCTTTGCTGATAAACAGACAGGAGAGGCCAACTAGCTCAGCTATTCTTAAGGCCTTCCTAACATAAAGGGGAGGGTAAACTCACACACAAGCACACAAAAATGAGGTAGTAATGAAATGAAATAAATGAATTGATAAATGAGTTATGACAAGTAAAGGTGTTTTAGTTTTAGTTTGAAGGAGAGAGTTGAAGAGGCCGAGGCAACATCATCAGGGATGGCATTCCACTTTCCCACCACGTCTATTGGAAAGAAGTTCCTTAGATGGTTGTTTCGGACGCGGGGGCGGAAGAGTGGCGTAGAGTTTTTGTGCTGCATACCTGGCCTGGGGTGTGGCGTGAACAATGAGTCAGGCACAAGAGAGTCGCCTTGGAGAATGCGCCTGCAGAGGCTGATCTTCTGCACTAGTCTCCTGCGGGCCAGAAGTGGCCATCCAATGCTTGCCTTCAGCTCAGATGGACTTGTAGACCATTCGTTGGTGACCACACGAGCTGCGAAATTTTGGCATCTCTCAAGGGCCTGGATGTGGCACTTCTGAGCAGGGTCCCAGATGGGCGAGGAGTAGTCCAGGACAGGAAGAACTAGTGCCTTGTAGAGGTGGTTCAGGCAGGAAGGGCCAGTGAGCCTGAATGACCTGTAGAGGAAGCCAGTTATCTTCTTTGCCCTGGCGCACACATGGTCTATATGCGAACGCCAGGTAAGGGTCGGATCGACTTTGACCCCCAGAAGTTTAAACTCGCTGACTTGCTCTATTGGGTGGCCCTCTAGATTGATGTCTGGACTAGGTGGTGATGTTCTCCTCGAAATAACCATGCACTTCACCTTGGAATGGTTTAGGCGTAGTTGTTGACTCTTGAGCCATGACGGTAATCTGGAGGAGGTCAGAGTTGATGTCAGCCAAGTCCACATCAGAGTGGGAAGCCTTGGTGTAGGTGCAGTCGTCTGCATACCCAACAAGCGAAGACTTGTCTGAAAGGGAGAGATGGGAAAATTCCATCAAAGGCCAGCAGGAATAGAAGGGGGCCAAGGATGGAACCCTGAGGGACTCCTGAGGTGACTGCAGTAGGTGTTGAGGAGGATCCTTGCACTACGACAAATTGCTGACGCCTGGAGAGGTAGCTGGTGAACCATGTTGGCAGAGGGCCGGACACACCAGCAGATGTGAGGGTAGAGAGTACTCTGTCATGCTGGATGGTGTCGAACGCCTTGGCTAGATCTAAAAAGACCACGACGTTGCTGCCCCCTTCCTCCATGGTTATGTGCCAGGAGTGCGCAGCGGAGAGGATTGCCTCTTGGGTGGAGCTCCCTGGTCTAAAACCGAATTGCTGATCAGAGATGACGTTGTGTTCAAGCACGTGGTCGAGGTGCTCTCCCTGGTAGGGAAACTCCTCGAGCGACAACATACTTTCCCAGATAAAAAAATACTGTAAGAAAGAGGGGGTACCAAGTCTTTTGACTCGCCTGGACTGTTTATTTTGTGTTATCATCACCAATTTAATATCAAGCCTAAACTCTTCCTGAATAATGGTCATTCTGCTGAAGAATAATTTAACGCTAATTGGATCAGAAATGGATTGTATTGTTTCTACTTAAAACTCTTGTTACGTATAAATTTATCTCCATTTCTTGTGAGCTGCTTATTATAACTTGTTATCATTATTATTATGAATTCCAGCTAATTAAAAAATATGCATCCCTACTTTATTTTGAAGCGTAGACACATGAATGAATGAATTCTAGCTAATTTAAGAGTACACAACAGTTTCCCCTCCTTTATTTTGAAGTGTAGAAACATTGTGTTAACGAATTCTAGCTAATTAAAGAGCACGCAACAGTTTTCCCTCCTTTATTTGAAGCATAGACATATGTGTTAGTGAATTCTAGCTAATTAAACAGTTTCCCCTCCCGTATTTTGAAGTGTAGACACATGTGTTAGTGAATTCTAGCTAATTAAAGAGTACGCAACAGTTTTTCCTCCTTTATTTTGAAGCATAAACTTGTGTTAGTGAATTCTAGCTAATTAAAGAGTACGCAACAGTTTTCCCTCTTTTATTTTGAAGCGTAGACACATGTGTTAGTGAATTCTAGCTAATTAAAGAGTACGCAACAGTTTTTCCTCCTTTATTTTGAACCATGTCTTAGTAAATTTTAGCTAAAGAAAGGGTTTTCCATGCTGTATTTGGAAACAAGTCCTAGATATTGTGTATGAAAGGCCATAAGCTGGGTACTGATGATTTCACAATGAGGTGGTGGCCAATTTTGGTCAATTTCCTAGAAAAGAACAAATTACAGCAACTTAGTACACCAACAAACTGGAAACTGGCTAAGAATAAGTCGTGAGGACCTTAACATAAGGAAAACACAAAAACAATGTGAGGAAAACTGCGGGATAAAAAGAAGAAGAGTACTGTTGGCCATTGACACAGCTAAATTCAACTACACAGAATTTACGTCAAGTACTGCTAGATACTATCCTGAGGGATCACCTTCAATCAAGAAGTAATTTGGTATACACACACAGCATTGATAGGTGCTAGAGTTTATTACTCTGCTATATCACAAGCAAAAATGATTATATAACACCTGTTTGTGTGTTGACACTCATATTAAACATAATTGATGAATAGTGAGCTATTCTGGAAGGCTTTTCTTTGTGCGACTACTTTTAAGTTTGAATGGAGAAGGAGCTTGGTCAAAGGGCACACTGGGGATTCACCTTTTATACCCAGAATGTTGTAAATACAGCCATAAGAGAACAACATTGAACTATATAACTTCGAACTCCACGTTTAAGCCAGAATTCATCACATTGAACTGCTAAAATTATGTAGAAGGATACTTGAAGTGGATTTCTTTAATGTGATGTAGAGGCCTGCATGCCCCATATTATATAATATACATTATTAGTGAATGTTAAAAGTTTTCTCCCCCCCCTCCCCCTTTCCCCTCCCCTCATCCCCTCCCAAGACGTAAATTTTAAGGGAGAAAAATTGCTAAGAATAGTGCCATTGTGAAGCAACTGCTCAGTTTTGAGTCATATGATTTTGGGGCACTTCTGATGCGATCCACCATCACAAATTATACGAGGGGAAACTGTCGTACACTCTTTAATTGATAAGGAGTCACTTCAGATGCATCCACCATCACAAATTATACGAGGGGAAACTGTCGTACACTCTTTAATTGATAAGGAGTCACTTCAGATGGGTCCACCATCACAAATTATACAAGGGGAAACTGTCGCACACACTTTAATTAATAAGGAGTCACTTCAGATGCGTCCACCATCACAAATTATACGAGGGGAAACTGTCGTACACTCTTAATTGATAAGGAGTCACTTCAGATGCGTCCACCATCACAAATTATACGAGGGGAAACTGTCGTACACTCTTTAATTGATAAGAAGTCACTTCAGATGGGTCCACCATCACAAATTATACAAGGGGAAACTGTCATACACTCTTTAATTAATAAGGAGTCACTTCAGATGCATTATGAGGGGAAACTGTCATACATTCTATAGTTAATAAGAAGTCACTTCAGATGCATATCCTGTCACATAATATACGAGGGGAAACTGCCGTATACTATTTAATTAGCTAGAAATTTCATTAACATATATATGTTACAGACCAATTACAAACTTGGACTGTTTTAAAATGGGCCAGACCATTTCCAAACCTCAGACTGTTTTAAAACAGGCCAGACCATTTAAAAAAAACAACAGGCCAGACTATTTTAGAACAGGCTGGTCAAACTATTCAAACCATTTCGAAGGGTGTCAAACCCTTTTTAAAAGAATCAGATCATTAAAACGAGTCAGATAGTAAACCTGGCAAAAAACAAAAACAAACTACTAAATGTAAATAGGGCATAAATAGCTGTTATTGAATGGTTTCCATATGTATGACATGTAAGGTGAGTTTGATTTATATGGTGCACTGGATCAAATACCACATCAGAGCTGATTCCTGAAGTATGATCAAACGAAATTATGAAGTAGCTCATAAGTGGAGAGGAAGACAGGGTGTCTGAATTTATTCGCCAACTGACATCATCGCTATATAGTTGCCAAAGCAGACCCCCAAGACACAGAACTCTTGTGTGTTCATAAATATTTTTTTCTGAATAGAACTATTAAAAAAAAAATTGAAATAAAACAGATAGTCTTTTAAAAAGTTTGTTAATCTAAACTTCACTAATCCAAGCAATTTGGGCATGCCAATCCTATTAAAAACACACCTGATCGTTTGTGCGTGCATCTGTCACTTGTCCATCTTCTTAAAAGAATGTAACTGAAAAGACCTTGCAATAAACTTCTTTTAAATGAAAATTTAAAAAAAGCTCTCACACTCACCAATAACTAGTGCAGGAATACAGAGTAGTTATACCATTATAATTATAGGAAAGGCTACAGTTTATCAATCTATTAGAGCATTAACGAAAGCTGAGTAAGGTGGGTCGCAGTCATCTAGGGTGAAAACCTATAAGATAGGCAAGGTCATTCAGTAGACATGGCTATGTTCTCATGGTCAGACAAAAAAGGAAAAAAGGACAGGTAAGTACACAAATTACAATGTGAGAAATGCATAAATATGTAATAAGTTTTTTCAAACTAAACATTTCACAAATTTGAACTCCCTCTTGGTCCCACTAAAGTATTCACCCACACAGATACAAAGATCAACAAACAACAAGTTAGATGTTAATGAATTATGTTTCTCAGAGTAATCTCTTTTTCCAGCTAGCTCTGTGCACAACATATTCATTACAGAAAGGTCACTAAAAATAAGGGGAAATATATTACGTCTATGGAATATTGAAAGGAGGGTTTATTTCTCTTTACCAACAATGGAGTGATATGATCTAAATCAGGCTATTATGCCCATAACCACATTGTTTTATTAACAAATTCAAACTATATTATTATAAATTACACAGGACACGTTAACAAGGAAAAATACATTTTCTCTTTTTTCTCTGTATCATATTAGTATAATCATCTGAAGTCCTGCTTTTCCGGCTCACTTCCATCAGAAAAAAAAACAAAAAACAACAACTAAGAACAGAAACCTGCCTTGGTGTCTATGTCCTTGGGCTATAAAATAGTTATAAACCAATAAGAATTGGTTTGTACTGCAATTCACAAACCCTCGTGTCTTGGGATTTGTAATCACATACAAACTTAATATTTGTTATAACTTACACATAGTACTGGTAGCACAGCAGGGTATTCAATAAATTTAGATCACGTTGAACCACTGTATCTGTTAAGACATGAGTTAAAACAGTATGAGTGTGTCTAATCTTTTTTGACAGTCATTTAAAAACTTCACAAAAAAATTAGAAACTGCAATGTATTTTCTGTAATTTTTTTAATGTAAAGTGCTTTACAGAGACAAAAAATGTGTTTGTGTTGTGTAGCTTGATAAGGATTGTACAATAAACTTGACCATAAATTAGTCATACCCCCCATGATTGCAGTAGAATAGTCTTAGTGTTTACTGTTAGCTCTTGCAACGATAAGATGCTGCAAGATGTAAGGAACAAATGCATGTAAATTAAAGCTCCATGTGCTTGCATTGTGCACTTATTTCAGTTCAAATTCTAGGAACAGTGACATTATTTCTCAGAAGTGACAAGGCAACACATTTGTCAGAGTGATTTAACGTAATACTCTGGCTCTGGTGTGACGCTGCCTGACATGTCTACCACCATAGCTGTCTCCACGAATGTCACGTCACTGTCAGTTTTGTCTGAATCCACATCATGTGGTTGAACTTTGACACAAAGGACTGCATTCATGGCTTTTCTGGTGGACTTTTCTCGATGCAGCATTGTGGTGTTTATTGTGGCATGTTCGGCAGGTGTACTTGGAGGGACAGTGCGTGTAGCCATGTCCTTCTCCTAGACAGTGCCTTCCAGCATCCCTACACTTTTGGCTCAATGTAGCCATCAACTTGCGGTGGTCATGATCTTTATATCGCTTTTGAACACAATCTGTAAAGAAACTATTAAATATACTTATTGAGTTGATGTACTAAAAACATACCATTACATGGAGTAAATCGGCATTTGTTGGTTGACTAGTGGATGGAGTGGGACTATATGTATCTCAATATGTTTTTCAGGTGCAGGCACTTCATCAAACTACAAGTAAATTTGTCAGTTAAAAACAACAACACACAAACACATCATTCAACTTACAGTTTGCTTAGCTTGAGTAATAGAATCATTAACTTCACCAGTTGCTGACATCTTCCTTCTCTTGGAATGTTAGTTGGTGTTGGACAATTTCTGTGACGTGTGAGTTGTACTTGGGAGGTGTGAAGTCATAATTGTGTTAGTGGCAGTCATACTTGGGAGGTGTGAAGGTGTAGTCATAATTGAATTAGTGGCAGTCATTCTGGAGGGGCCACCAATTCAATTATGACTACACCTTCACACCTCCCAAGTACAACTCACACGTCACAGAAATTGTCCAACACCAACTAACCCAGGAGCTGTGCCCCACCACACAATGATCTCATGTTCTGTATCATCTGTTTATACAAAGTTCCTTGTTCAGTCACCCTCATTCAGTTCAGACCACTAGAAGGCTCAACAAGCCCGAAATATTATGGTTTTATTCCACTGAAATAAATTCTCTGAAACTTGCTACACCTGGCTAGCTATCAGAGTAGCTAGTTCTATTAAATAGTCTAGCTGCCTGTAATATCAGGTGACTCCTAATCATTAACATTAAAGTATTAAACCACAATACATTATAATAAACAATTTATATTGAGCTCTTTTACATAATTAACTGTTAATCAAAATTTCACACTTTAAAAAATTTGTTTTAATTAAACAATTTTTTTGGCACCCCTTCTGATACTGTTATATATGCCAAACCGAACCTGCATACCAAGTTTCATGCTTTGGTCCACTCTGTCACAATAATTTTTCTTATCTGCTGGACTGGAGGATTCAGTATTACTGGGTGTAACAGTAACTGACCACGACTTCTTCTTATATTCCATTAGAAGTTGGCTGCCTTCATTCATGTCCTCTTGGCTTAGTGGTGTGCCATCATCTCTGGATAATGTGATATCAACCTTAAATTTCTTGTTTGCATCTCACAGTAATCTTCCCTAGAGTCAGGGAAATTAAAACAAAAATAATAATTAGAGACTAGAACTAAGGAGAAAATGTGCTCACTTGATAAATCTAACCGACCTCCTCTCCTCTTTCTCTTGCCTCCAGTTAGGGTGGATTCTTTCTCATTATCTGACTCGATTTCTTCTATCTCCGCAATGGTAGACATTAGTTACTTCAGTTGAACTTGGAAGTAAAGCTATTCTGTTGAAAAATTTGCTATCTACTATAGTTTTGGGGGGAGGAGGGTGACAGCTGCTTAACATACATGTGCTTTTTTACAATATTTCTACATGTTGTAGTTCCCCCTTTTTTGCATGCATGGCTTTATATTACAGTTTTGTTTAAATAGAGTAAAGCAGTATGAACAAATAAAAAACAAAACAAAGAAGATGGAAAGCAGGTCACGTGGATCCTACAAAAAATATGTCAAAAATAATGGAGCACCACTTCCCAAAACTACTTGGTGGAGACTACATAAAGGGTAAGGCTATAAGTGTATAGAGTTCAACATAAAGTATTGCTTTCAAATGTGGTATCTACTTCCTTAAGGCCTACATTACCACAACAAGCTAGCTCCAATACAGTTGACTTAAATATGAATGGCAACATGGAGGAGCAATTGGAAGAAGTATCACAGGACAACTATGCCAGCTCTAGTGATCCTGAAATTGTGAGTATCTCAAGCAGTTCAGATACAGAAAGTGAACTTGAAGATATATTGATTGAAGAGAATGCTGAGGAAAAGTTGGAAGATAGTATGTTTGAACCTCTATATGAGGGGGCTAACATTAGCATAAGTGGAGCATATTGTGCAATAATGGAGTTTAAAAGAGCTTGCCGTCTCCCATCTATATGAGGGGGCTAACATTAGCATAAGTGGAGCATATTGTGCAATAATGGAGTTTAAAAGAGCTTGCCGTCTCCCATTCACCACAATAGCCAAATTACTAGAACTTCTTCAATTAGTTTGTCCAGCCAATAATCACTTACTGACATCTGTGCATAAATTTAAGAAATGCTTTGGTCAATATTCATCTGAATGTATACTGCACACTACCATTGCCATGTATGTCACACCCAGTATTTACCTGGTCAAACAGAGTGTACTAATTGTGCAAATGCCAAACAAGATATCCTAATTGTCATTAACCATAAGAAAGCAATCACAAGAGTACTCAAAAGTAAGTGTTATAAACTTAATGCTTTGCTAATGTTTATATATTCTGCACTTTTTTGTGCAGGAAATTGTGAAGATCTTATTATAAGCCCAGAATCAAAGGACACTATTTTGGCAGATATACATGATGGAAAAAGAGGGAAAGATATATCACATCGTGGTATCAGATGGCATTTCTCCCTTCGAGTCTTCAGTGGTTACTGTATGGCCCTTATTAATGGCATTAACTATTTTATCCCCCTCAATACGCATGAATAAGGATAATATAATAACACTAGCAGTTTGGTCAGGATAATCCAAACCTCCAATGTCTGTTTTGCTCAAGCCCCTTGTTTCATTATTTGAAGACTTACAAAAATGATGGTATAGCATTAAGAACATCCAATAATACAAAACTTGTGCACTTTGTCCCAGCATTTGGTTTATTCGATTAAGTTGCAAAAGCCCAAGTATTGAAGAAAATGAACCAGTTTAATGGTGTCAATGGATGCCCAACATGTCTTAATCCGGGAGTAAGAACTGTATCTCAGTATTAACCACCAGATGACACTTATGATCTCCGTACTAATGAGTCAGTTGTAAAAAATGCAGAAGATGCTGAAAAAAGTAAGACTGTAGTTCAGGGAATTAAAGGAAAGTGTGCAATTGCTCACTACTCAGCTCATCAAAGCTGAGAACTGCTGTGAACTAGATAGAGTGGGGGCCACTTAGGATGTAAGTCCCCAAGCTATTAGCAGCTATTATGAAAAGCTAACACCTAACCTAACAGCTAGCTAAAGCCACTCTAGATTATAGTAAAGAGAGATAGCTACACTGTCTAACTGTATGTTGCCCCAAGTTAAGACAATCAGTAAAATCAAACTAACTAATAATCAAATAGCGATGAGTATAACAGTAAAGAAAGTCAGAGTTGCAAGTTGCAAAAACTGAGAAAATGAGTAGACTGAGAGTGTGAGAGAGAGTTCAGACTATATTCCAGAGCAGAGAAGACAGAGTGAATAGAGTGATAATTGTTGTGAAAAGGGGAGTTAATTGTAGTGTACACAGAGTTCATAAGTAAATGAAGTGCAAATAGGGTTCAAGCCTAATTAGGTTAGTGGCTTTCCACGCTACATTATTTCTATATCACTGACATGTGTACTGTGAGGTTTAATTGCTTTAATTATTTTCAATTTGTACAATCTTGAAAAGTCTTCATGCATGGATAGATTCTAAAATTTTTGCCCAGGTCTATTATTGTAAGTAGTACAACTATTTGTTCATGTTGAGGCAATATATATTGCTGTTCCAAGTACAGATTACACAGATATAGCTCTAAATTATGTAAAATATTAATTGTTTTTGCTTCAGTACTTCATTACACAAGATTTGTTATTGCTCTCTCACTATGGTCTCTAAATGCCCTCCCTAATATTTCTTAATAATAAAAATTCACCTATCACAATTCGTGCTGTAGCTAGATAAATCTAGATTTTTTCAGAACTTGCAGTCTTTGTGTACAGTATATGTTTGTGTAAATGACTACAACCATTAATCATGTAAATACTATGGCAAATTTAACCAGGCCAAGGTCCATTATATTTTTTTATACTTGATTTTAACAGATTCTGCCTAACCCAAAAGTAATGGATTGTAAATGTAGACATATAAACTACCCTAATAATAATTTCACAGAGAAAATCAAGATCTTTGTTTACTTATAAGTAATTTTAAGATATATTTTACCTCAATAAACTACAAACATTTATAGAATGTTACAAGATTTATCTTATGTAGCAATTGCTGTAAGAAAATTGAAGATCTTGCTCGTACTATTTTGACAAGAATATAGTAGTATAATAATAGGGGATAGTATGGGGAGACGATAGGATGGGGAGGAGATAGGATGGGGAGGGAGATAGGATGGGGAGGGAGTAGGATGGGGAGGGGATAGGATGGGGAGGGATCAGATATTTGGGAGGGGATAGGATGGTGATGGGATATTATTGGTGAGGATATAGATTGGAGGGGATAGGAATGTTGAGGGATACTAGGATGTGGAGGGAGACGTGGGAGGTTCATCTGATGGGAGGTCGATCGTATTTGGTGAGGGGTAGGATTTTCGGGCTCTCGTCTGGTTACCGGGCTCTCTGCTGGTGCTGCCCGCTCCGGCTGGTTCTTCTGTGCGGTCCTTTGGCTGGTGTCTGGCGCCGGCTGGAGCGGGCGAGGCTGGCTCGTCTGGGGCCTGTCTCGTGTCTGGGGCGGCTCTGCTTTTGCGGTCTCTGATGGGGCGGGGCTCCTCTCGGTGGGGCGGGTGGCTGTGGCCTGGTGCGAGTGGGCTGGGTCGGGCTGGGGACCCGTGCCTCGTCCCAGCACCTTGTTCCTTCTCCCTGCCCTTATGCTCGTCTGCCCTCATCAAATCTTTGCTTTGTGTTCAGGTATTGGTCCAGATGGCCATATTGCCTTCAATGAGCCGGGTTCCTCTCTTACCTCAAGGACCAGGATCAAGTCACTGGCTGTGGAGACCATTGAAGCCAATGCTAGATTCTTTAAGGGAGACACAGCCAGCGTTCCCAAGGCAGCACTCACAGTGGGGGTTGGGATCGTCATGGATACCAGGGAGGTGTGTCACTGTTAGCGTGATGTGGCTTGTGGCTATGTATGTTAGCTGCAGAGATAGATGGGATAGTGTAGGGGGGGGGGGGGGAGGTGTTACTGTAGGTGTGGTTCAGGTTATGGAAAGATGTGTGTGTAGGCGTGCAAAAAGGTCTGCTTTTTCAAGTATATTTCCTCTAACCGGAATACTTCCTTCTAAGTGGATTTTGCTGGTCCCATATGCAATCACTTATTTTGTTGATGTAGATGCTTTGCCTTGTAAAATAATCCCTCTGCACCAGCCCTTTCATAACCCATAAGTACCCTGCCTGCGTCAAATACGCCAGCAGTAACCTACCCACTTACTAACCCATCCTACTAGTACTGTACCTTCACATCATGATGGTGGTCCCCTCACTCTGATCCGCAGCGCTAGGCTGAGTTGGTTGGCATAGGTGGCGGCCGGAAACCACACCCCCAATCAACCAAGGCTGACTGGGGCTTAATTAATGGGGCGGAGCAAGCCCCTTTAATCCTACCAATGGAGACACGACCACCCCAGACACAGCAGCTACGGAGGAGAGGGAGGGGCTCCAGAACCCATTACTATCCGATATTCACTATAGTATGTCCAAGTTGATTTGGCACGACCGCAAGCGCGGTAATTGAGGAATGCATTTAGTACTTTACCGGAAGCAATTTAGTCATGTGAATCCAAGTCAATTAAGCACGCAAATGTCAACGTTGCACGTGAAAAAGGGGCGGTAGCACAGGTGCGCATTAATACTGTAACTATTGAAAGAAAGAAATTTAGTGAAGTTTATGGAGTTTTTCGGGCGCTGTACAGCTCATCTCGTCTGTTTTCAATGATATTTATGTTTCTTATGCGCAGATAATGTACAGCAGATGGAAAACGCAAACTGGTGGGAGTTCTTCTAATGAGACAGGATTAAAATCAGTGGATTTTACCTATTGTGTCCCAAGGAATATTCTAATGTTCACAGGATTCAGCAGTATAGCACTGTAAACTTGTAGCTAAAGTTACTAGACTTTCATGTTAAATAAAATTATCAATTCTTTTATTTATAATAGGTATATGAAAATTGATGAAATGATAGAATTTAAGTAGTACACATACAAAAAATAGTTGTGATCTGAGTTGAAGGTGGAGTTCTGCCTGAGTTGGTCCTAATTCTTACAATAAACGGCATCTATAATAGTGAAGAAAAGGAATTGGCATAAACACGGCTTCGACAAGCACACAATTTAACTGCAAACAGCGTAAGTGTGGCTGTATTACACGTTGCTAGCTCAATGACAGCTATATCACTGAAATATATTGGCTATATGGCATTTGTTATTGAACAGGTAGACAAATAATCATACCAACATCCTATCAGGTGGTCCTGTACCCTCTGCAACAACAGAACACTCCGTCTATCCTGTTTCCACACTCGCAACCTAAGCTATTCGCGATATAAAGCTAGAAACACAGCAATCTGAGAAGCCGCTCATTGTTTACAAAATTCTTAATGAAGACTGTCCGCGTGATAAATTGAGCCATACCGCGTGACTAAAAGCGGGCGCGTTTTGAGCGGGAAACCTGTGGTTTTTTCTATTCCCATAGACTTTTCTATTGAGTTTTGGAATAGCACTTTCGCTCTGGTTTTGGAGTTTACTGAGGAAATATTTTTAACCGCTTCGGTGCGAGCTTTCCAATGGTGTGAACCCCGGATGCGTAGCTGCTTCCGTTCTAAAGTTATTCAAGTTTTTCTTGCGGCCAACTCAACTTGGACATACTATAGTGCACCCAGCTTAGAGAACAAATAAATGGCATATTTTATTGTCTTAGTCTTTTCTTTACAGGTGGAGAAATATGGGAGCTACAGATATTATTTTTTGTATACTTATACATCAATGCTATATTGACACATGACATGTTTTATAATTGTGGTATCGTGGTTAATGTTGAGTTATACTAGGTTGAAGTGCAAGAGTCAAATTGTGAGTATAAATGTGTTTAAGCTGGGAAATTAAAATTATAATAGTTGGAGTTGTTTTACTTTGCAAGTTCGGTGCATTAATTATATTTGTATAGGCCAATATTTCTATTTTATTAAATAAAAGTGTTTAAGCTGGGATTTCTACATTTTTTGAACTGGAGTATTCTTATTACACCAAATCATAGATAAATGGCTTAAGTTTATGGTTGCTAAATACCAAAGCTATGTAAACAAAATTGAGCAAATTAGAGCTGTTTTTTTATAAAAATATTCAGAAATGGGATGGCACCCTCAAAGCAGTGACGTATCGCGGCTGATTTTTCCGGTTCTCATACGTAAACGTGACGTCATGAATGTGCGCATGCTCAATGGAAATCTCCATAACAGCTGTTGTAGAAGAGACTACTTACTGTTGAGTATGGCTTCTGAGCTAGTTACGTTTAGTGCCCGGGCAAGGGGTATTAAATTTTATGATATACCCTTGCCCAACGTGAGATCGGGGTGGAGATTCTGCTGTGAGCTGGAGCGGCATAACGCAAGAGATGCGAATAGCATTTGTTTGAAGTGCAGTCCGACCTGCACCTTAGGGCACCTCCCAAGGGAGGTTTCAGCTCACCTAGCGCCCTTGTTGCAAGCCGGTATTTTCGCTGATGGGTGAGTTTGATTGTGTTTTGTGTATTTTTCGATTGTGTTCAGCTCTTAGGATTGTTAGGTACACAGTTTAATTTAATTTTAAAGACTAATTCAAGACATGACTACTGTATACAATAATAATTAATAATTTAAATAATTTTCAGTAGTTTTTTAGAAGCAAGAAAGCTTGTTCCATAAAAAAAATCATCCCTTGTTGTTGTAGGAAGGTGACATCTGCGCCATTTTCCAGGCTTCCTGGAAATAGAAATTTCCGGTACATCGTCTGCACTTTGGAGGTGTCGGTTAAAGGTGATGTGCAGCGATTACCCGAAATCAGGGATGCTCTTGGTAATACCTCTCTGGAACGACTAACAATAAAACAACAGTTACGTAATCCAACACTGCCAACATTAAGACCCTCACCAAGTGACTCTGACACCACAATTATATATAACGAATCCCCTCAACCTGACAGTGATGACACCCATCTCCCATATGACAGTGACGAGACAGTGCTTCCTGAGGACAGTGACGAAACAGTACTACACCATGACAGTGACGAAACAGTGCTACCCTATGACACAGTGACTGACTGCCATTTGGGATGCTTCCCTCTTCGAGACTCCTGCTCGTCATCCAGCCTCTCGTCTGTCAAGTCCTCCAAGGATGACAGGATCCCAAAGAAATCCGCATAGATCTCCGGGCCCATTTGCGAATGCTCTGATCACTGAAGCCGGTTGCAAGACCTGCTAGTTTGCAAGCTTCCAGAATCCCCATTCCAGTAGAAATGCAGGCACCAAACATCTGAAGTGCCACAGCCTTTTGAGTAACAAAACTCGTGTTTCTTTCTGTGCGTGTTTGTAGTGTATGCATGCCTTCTGTAATTATGTGTGGACTATGTTTAATTATATGGCATAATGTCATTTGTTCATTGTAAGTTGTACACTTGGACTTCATCCTACTAGGTCGAGATGGTGGACACTCTGGTGGTGGAGCTGATGCATGCCTTCCCCTGATGGCCTTCACCTTCAGGATATTCTCAATCTTTTCTTCTGTCTTTTCTGTGCATGCCCTTTTACTGGTTGCATTTAGTGGAATATTGCTGATGTCAGTCAGCAACTCAAGCTCTCCTCTTTTCCTTTTGAAAGCATTTTCTTCCATAGATCTACTTCCAGAAGCCATACTGAACTTATTGTGTTAATTATTAATAAACATCAGCTATTAATGAAGTGGGGAATTACCCAATCGGTTCGCGCGCGTTTGGGGAAATTCCCCAACGGGGAGTCGGGCATAACGCGCAAGTTTTATAACTGACGATTTGTGACGAATGACAGCAATTTGGTGACGTCAAAATAAAATGGCGCTAATGTATTGAAAGTCTATGTAAGGTGACTGATTCTATGACTTCTGTTGGGCCAATTCTTGTTGTACTCTGGAAACTGGTGTAGAATCTAGAAAGAAGAGATATGTCACAGGCATGGTAAAGTATTCTAGCTTAAATATAAATTGTTTGCTCTTTAAGCTGGATGCACTGTATAGAATTATGACGTATAACATGAGAATGCATGCGATCAACAAAATACATGTGTACATGTTAATGTCCCTAACATAGTCTGACAGTATAAGTTGCCAGCTGCTCGGTATGCAAGGCTCTTCCAACAGCCTAAAGTCCTCACCGTGGAGTCTTCTAACCCTCTCGCTGCTGCCGTGGTAGCAGCACCGATGCGAAAACTATGGCCGGAGTAGTGACACGGATTGACCCCAGCCTCCTCCAATGCTTCCCTCACCGTAGCGACGAGCCGCTGTCTGGTGAGGAGTCTGCTGTCCAGGTAGCGGAAGAGTGGTCCTTCATCGTTACCCCTTGCTGTGAGATATGCCAGCATTGCGGACACTGGGCAAAGTTGAGATGGGACTTTTCCAATGAACAAGGAGATGCCATGCCGAAAGGGGTCCGTCTTTGAAGCCTTCAGTCGTACCTCCATGCACGTTGGGGCAGATGGGTTATCCACAAAGATATCGCCCCAAGACAGATGGGTGGAAGCCTCGTAGGCCTCGTCGTTTGGCACCGTCAACTCCCCAACCCGCATAAAGCCAAAGTAGGCTAGGCAGCAGGCTGCCCAGAGCATCACAACATCTGTATCATCTGCTTTTGGGTCCCAGACGGATTTAATTTTTAGCAACAGGTCCGGAGTTATAGGCCTACGCTCATGCTTGGCAACACCCGCTATACCTTCGGCTCGTTTCACACCTCTCATGACGTAGTGCAGTCTATGCAGCCCCACGGCGAATGGATCCCCACGACCGTCCGAAATATGCCAGTGGCGGATGCCTGCCATGTACGATTTAATGGTACAATGACAAAGGCCTTCTGTGGCAAGGGTAGCAGCGAAGTGGCAGAGGGTATCTTCCGATGCTGGCACCGGAGTGAGTTTTGCAGCAGAACATACCTTCAAATATTTCCTCGTCCCACATGCATAGAGTTTTTGGGTGGACTCAGCAAGTCCCATCATGTAATATTTCTGAACATCGCTATCCAGTCCACCTTCGTCCAATCCATAGTCCCTTCTACCAGGCATTGGAGCAGGCCGAATGGGGGTGGGTTCTCTCGCTGCCTCTGGAATCAGGCTCTGAAACATGGAAAGGGAGTCTCGTAAAAGAGCATCAGCAGCCCCATTGTCCACACCTGGGATGTGTTCGCACACAAAAGACATGTTCCACCGAGCAAGGAAGAAGGACAGGCATCGCATTAGGTGCATTGCCCTGTCCATCTTGCTCCGCCCTGAATTAATAATGGCTACCATTGCCGCATTGTCGCGGCAGTGGTGGAATTATACAGTTTTGGTGCTGAGCGAAGCCCAAAAGGTAACACCTTATCCACATATGTCTTACCCTTCCAACGCATACCCAGCAGGCGGCGATCATCAGGGTGCACCGGGACAGTTCTAAGTCCCCTGACATGTCAAATTTTGCCAGTGCTGCCCCCATACCTATCTCCAACACTCTCCGGCTAGCCGTATCTACTGACACATAGTGTAGGCTACATAACTCAGAGTTGACTCCGTCATTAACACTGCCTCCCTGAGGGAAGGAGAGGTCAACTATTAGCCTCCACTTATCAGGTACATGGCCCTTTGGCACAAGCCCAAACCAATTAACGTTGATGAGACTGGCAATATCAGGCTCCACTGGTCCCAAAATCCTTTTTGCTGCCAACTCAGCTGAGACAAACTGGTCTATCACAGCAGGTCTTTCCAATGCAGACTTCATGTTAGACCCCGCCCCCAGACACCTTGAGGACTCATAGCTGAACCCAATCCGGAAACCCTCCCTGAGCCCCTTTACCAAGTAGGTGTGATACCTTCTGTCAGGGTGTTCCGATAACAATCTGTCCCATTCGTCCGCTCTCATTGGAGTGACTATGTGGTCCCACTCGGGGATACGCCTAGTTTCCAGGACATCCCTAACTGGGAGATTTTTATCGATGGCGAGCAAGTGAGCCATATAGACATATTGACCATCCTTCACCACACACACGTGCATAGCTAACTCCTATGATCCTCCCCAGCCGAGCTACTGCTGCCTGCTACTATCATACCCAATCCCCCCTTTACTTCTCCTCCCCCCCCCTTATTAATTGATTAATACAGCGTACACTTTTCAATTCCAATAGTTTTATCATGAGCAAACTGGTCATGACCATAATATCGTTGTCATGAACATGATCCAAGTGATTAGCATGGGTTAATTCAGGTTCGGGGGGGGGGGCTTCCTCCCCAGTAGGCAAGTCAGCACCCATGGAGCAGAATCTTCTCGCATGATCCCCACCACATCTGGCACAGAGCAGTGTGCAAAGCGACAAGGGTGGGAGGCCTGCCATCATTCCAGGCGAAGCAGGCCTGCACCCTTCTTCTTTTGGCCCTGACTGGACCCGTCTGCATAGGCACCGGGGATGGCCGCCGGACCATCTCGGACCCCTCCACCATTGCTTGCGTGAACAGGCACTGGTTGAGGCAAAAGTTAGCCTCCTTCATAGATGAGTAGCTGTGCCTGAGGGAAGTGTCACAGTTCTTCCACCATCCATTTGTAGAACGACTCTGGCACGACATCACCACAGCCAGGTGGCCCCACAGAGCCACTGCCTTCTCGGGGTGGGAGCGGCAGACGACACCTGCATACTGGGCAAAGCCACTAACCCAATCTTCCCGATCAGTCACTGGGCGGCAAGGCTTTCCCTTAGAGGCTTCTGGTCCTCCCCCTTGGATATTCGCTTGAACTCGGCCTCCTGCGACAACTCACCCATGTCCACAAATTCCCCAGCCAGTATCCACTTTACCAGCCTGGCTGGGACCGTCGGCGAAGTCACACCCATAGAGAATTTTTGTACCTCCTTCTCCTGTGGGGTACCCTCTGCTGGCTTTGGCATGTCCTTGGTGGGCTGGGGCGTCACACCACTCTCTGACCTTTCCGGCGTTGCCACTACCTCCACACTAGGCTTAGGAGCCTCACAACTCCCGGAAGATTTCGGGAGACCCAGTTCAGTGACGGCATGAGGGTCGAATTCACGCAAGCTTGCACCTGCAGAACACAGGAGTCACTATCGTAGCAGGACAATGCACAAAGGCTTCCTGATGACCCCCGATCACACACCAGCCACGTGCTCACATACTTGCATAATGACTCGAGCAACAATGCTACTATAACTAGAGCCACAATGATCATATACTCTAGGGCCACCATGCCCAACGCCCTAGGGCCACCATGCTCATATATACTACCACCCCACAATGTACCTATAAATAGAGCCTCACTGTTCATACACTTCAGAGCTACACTGCTCATGTCCACTAGAGCCACAATGTTCGAATAAAAATTAGGGGCTACAACGCTCATATCAAGTAGAGCCACAACGCTCATATCAACTAGAGCCACCACGCTTAAAGCTAGAGCCACACCGCTCATGTAGACTAGAGCCACCACGCTCATATATCCACTAGAGCCGCCATGCTCGTATAAACTAGGGCCACAACACTCCTATCAGCTAGAGCCACAGCACTCATATAAACTAGAGCCACACGCTCATATAAACTAGAGCCACAACGCTCATACAAACTAAAGCCACATTGCTTGTACAAACTGGAGCCACAAAGCTCGTACAAACTATCCACAATGCATGTACAGACTAGAGCCACAATGCTCGTATAAACCTGAGCCACAATGCTCGTATAAACTAAAGCCACAATGCACGTGTAAACTAGAGCCACACTCGTATAAACCAGAACCACAATGCTCGTATAAACCAGAGCCACAATGCTCGTACAAACTAGAGCCACAACGCTCATATACACTGGAGCCACAACGCTCATATACACTGGAGCCACCACGCTCATATAACTCGAGCCGAATGTATCTATGCAGTTTCCATATTAATATCTTGATTTACATACATAGCTAGTTATTCTTTTCCAAATGTGAGCCCCAATGAGGTTGATTGCAATGTAAACATGATGTTATCATGAGATGATCCTTGCTGCCCTTCCACAAGTAATGTCTACTATTTATCCCATTTCCCCAGCACTATAGTGGCTAGGTGCAGGTGGGTGCCTGGAACTTATCCCAAGCCAACAGGTGCTGATAGAATTGGCATATGTGCCAGGTTGTGCTGAATTTTTTTTGGCCTGACCACACCCATTAATTAATTAATTAATTAAATTATAATGGTACTGATCCTAGGGCTGAGACAAAGTAGAAAGAGACTTTTTTAATGAGATGAGAAAGGGGGGGGGAGGGGAGGGACAGGAGTTTCAAAATCAGCTCAATTCAGGACTGTTGGCACCTATGCATCTGGAACATTTGAAGAACACCACAGACAGCACATTTCAATTGCCGGCGGTGGGTCGTTTGAAGTCACAATCCACTCCGCTCCGCTCGCCGTGGTTATCTATAAGCCTGAGCCAATTCGGCTCCATTTTTCACCTATTATGCTCTGCTCCAATGCTTGTCAAATTTACCTATTATCCTTTGAAATTTACCTATTATGCTCCTGTTATGCCCAATCAAATACTCCAATAACGATGGAAAATTATTAATTAGAGTCATAATGATAGTGAACTTGGATGTTCAAAGAAAATGTACTCATATATTGCTTGGTAGACACTACCTACCACAGAGTCTAGATGTAACCGTGTGCTTTCACATGTGTCAGAGCCTCTTCTCTCATATACCGATGCAAGCTTAGACAACTATTTAATTCTTTGGATTTCAAAAATTAAAAAAAAATCCTCAAAAACCACTTATTATGCTGGCATTATGCTCGATGCTTTGGCACACCTATTATGCCCAAAATTATGCCAGCATAATTGGCTCAGGCCTAGTTATCTATATCCGTTGAATGAATTGAAAATTGAAATGAACTGCAAGCTTATTCCCTACGTAGTGCACTTGCGCGCCGCCAAGGACGCCTCTCGCACCCCGCCCCTGCAACCAACCGTACTAGTGGTGCGCTCGAATAGCGCAAATGCATGGCGAGCGAGCTGACTCTTTTTACAGAAAAATAGGACATAAATTACATCTAACCGTAGTGCACAGTGTAACCCTTTCCATTCTCAGTTAGCATCAGAGAATCTAAAGTCTCTGATCCCAGACTAAGGAAGTGGACCCATGCATTGTAGTAACAATAACAGAATTACCAGAATAAACTTCGAAAGCAGTGGCAAAGAAGCGCAGCTTGACAAAGACTTCACAATTGTTTCAAGAAGAGAGTAGCTATAAACTTTTTGGTTGAAACAAAGTTGCGTAAGGCAGTGCAGCAGGATTCTCCGTGCTAGTTAATTGAAGAATACTGGAACTGCGAACGCTTTACCTAACTTACGTAATTAGAAGCGCGGGCGAAAATTTTGACGTACGTATACATATATAATCTCAATTGACACGACTGATAATCAGGTTCGCTCGCTTCGCTCGCTCGCTGAATAAAAAGCTCGCCTGTAACTAGTGGTGCGCTCGAATAGCGCAAATACATGGCGAGCGAGCAGACTCTTTTTACAGAAAAATAGGACAGAAATTACACCTAACTGATTAAGCATGAAAAGTTAACAATAACAGAATTACCTGAATAAACTTAGAAAACAGTGGCAAAGAAGCGCAGCTTGACAAAGACTTCACAATTGTTTCAAGAAGAGAGTAGCTATAAACGTTTTGGCTGAAACAAAGTTGCGTAAGGCAGTGCAGCAGGATTCTACGCGCTCGTTAATTGAAAAATACTGGAACTGTGAACGCTTTACCTAACTTACGTAATTAGAAGCGCGGGCGAAATATTTTGACGTACGTATACATACATACATACATATATATATCTGAAATCTCAATTGAACACGACTGATATCAGCTTCGCTCGCTTTGCTCGCTCGCTGAATTAGTTCCGTACTAGTGGTGCGCTCGAATAGCGCAAATGCATGGCGAGCGAGTAAATATATGAGTATAGGTCAAGATGATTTGTGAAGGAAATCGCTAAATAATAGCAATGATTAGGCATGAAGAGTTAACAATAACAGAATTACCTGAATAAACTTCGAAAGCAGATTAATAATTAGAATTGTTTGGACGCACGCGGAAAAATCTAAATAGGATTCTCCGCGCTCGTTAATTGAAAAATACTGGAACTGTGAACGCTTTACCTACCTTACGTAATTAGAAGCGCGGGCGAAATATTTTGACGTACGTATACATACATACATATAATATATATAACTAGTGGTGTGCTTGAGCACAAATGGCGAGCAAGCCTGATAGTTAGGTAACATAATATTAAGTATTGTTACTATGTTTTAGCTTAGTTAATGCAAACACTATAATAGCAGTTGTGGGGCCAGGCAGAAGCAGAGTAAAAGACAAGAAGAGAAAGAAGAAGGAAGAGAAGCCAGAAGAAGAATAAAGTCAATTATGTGTTGAACCGTTGTGTGTGTGTGTCATTAAATGTTAGTATTTAGTTTATTAGCATTGTGGCGTGCGTGGTATAGAATAGCTAGTGTCGTGTGCAATCGTTATAATTATTATTTCCTGTATCATTGCGTGCGTAGGTGGGTCCATTGAACTATAAGACCTGCCTGCACTTCCGTTTGTGTTTGAGTTCTATCCTTCCACCTCAGTAATTAGTTTAAGACCTAATCCACTGTGTTGGCCACTGTGCAGCGAAGGTTTACTACCCTTCCTCTGCCCCGTGCGCGGATCTGAATTCTGGTGGCAGTGACTTATTCGATTCACCCACAGCAGTTATGACCTTTTATTTCAGCAAACAAATACAAAATCACTCTCTTACCTGATTAATGGTAACTTTTGTAGTATCAAACATCTGCCATTCTGATAATCTCAATCACCAGTAACTCTTGAACAAGCTCTCAGCTACGATAAAAAATAAACCAGTGTTATTATTTGTAATTTTAGCCAACAAATATGGAATTACTACTTACCTCATTCTTGAGTATTGATAACTTCTGTAGTATCAAATTGAAGTTACTTTGACCATCTGAATTACCTTGAATTCTTGACAACAAGCTCTCACCTACAAAAACAAAAGACAATCAATTTTAGCACACAAATACAAAATTACTTTCTTACCTCATTTTCTTGAGCAGTGGTAACTTTTGTAGTACCAAATTTGAGTCCTTCTGACTATTTGAATTTACCAGTTACTGTTGACAACAAGCTCTTAGCTATAAAAAAGAAAGGCCAGAGTTATTTTGCATATTTAGCTAACAAATATGGAATTGCGTACTTACCTCGGCATCCCTCGAGTATTAGTAGCTTCCTTAGCATTAATACTTTATGTGCTTACATACGCTTTTCAGAAGTAGTGATAGCTCTTTTAGTACTGACTACAGGTGGCTCTTGACAACTAGTAACAAGCCGCACTTAGCCGGAAAAAGGCGAAGTTTTGAATTTAAATCTGGTAAAGGATCTTCAATGTCATAGTAACCGATCGAATCAACTTTTTGTTTCTTGAAAAGCAAGCGTTTTCGCAGGAATTTTCTCACACTTTGGATCTTAAGTATAAAGTAAGACTTGCTTAATGCTGTAGTTTCATAATAAACTGGGGTCAAGCCTAAAAAGCCGTGTTTTTTGAAGAAAAAACGTTCCCCGCGCGCGCTTTTAAAGGGCATACGTACAATCCATACATACATACATACACATATAACATATACCCGATTTTGCATTATCCACCCCTAATACTGTCTCGCTCGCTTCGCTCGCTCGCCAATAAACAAACATCCCCGATTTTCGATTGTGTTACCCCTGTAAGTGTTTCGCTCGCTACGCTCGCTCGCCAATTAAATAACAACAGTTGCAAAATATTGATGTGTACCCACAGCTATTTTTCCAAGTGATTATGTACTTCAGCATGATTGAGGTGAGTATGTCGGCTCAGCCCCTCCCAACAATGGTCAGCCCCGCAGCAATGGTCAGCCACGCAGATATGGTCAGCCCCGCGGAGATGGTCAGCCCCGCAGAGATGGTCAGCCCCGCAGAGAGCCCCGCAGCAACGGTCAGCCCCGCAGCAGCAACAGTCACAGCCTTATGCGCATGCGCGAGTGCTTAAGGGTGGCCGCACATAGCAACGCGCACCGCCTTTAAAACGTACCTCGATTAATTCCCGCGCCGAGGCCCACGACTATTATCAAATGCGCCCCACGAAAATAATGCGCGAGGGGCATAGGTATATTGTGCGTAGTTAGTTTTCCGCGTGCTGGAGCTGTGTGGTTGCTTGTTTCCACAAAAGGAAATCTGAACTAATCAGCTGCTATGGGTTCCAAGAGAAACCTCAAAAAGTTTAGTGTTGCCAGGAAGCGCAGGAAGCAACTGGTAGATGCCAGATCTAAAAGATTCTGCAGCCATGATGAAGGTACATTTTCCAACCCCACCTAGAGTATGTTGTTATTGCTTTGTGAATACACAGACTCTGAGGCTACTCCCGCTGCTCCAGGTGACAATGATGTACCACCAAGGGTAGTCAAATGATAATAATAAATAATTGCTATATATACATACATATATATATATATATATATATAAGGATTCCATCCTTGGCAGTCCTGAACATCTTCTGGATTCTGACACTGGCAGTCCTGCTGATCCACATTTGGTTTGTATATAATAATAACAAATGGAAAAAAGAACAATGAAGTAATAATATTTTTTTAGAATTTTCTTGATGATGTTCAGGAATCAATCACCCAAGACAATCCGCACATGGTTTGTCAAAAAAATAAATTAATAAAAAAATATAGAATTATGGAGGGGGAAATGTTTAGGATTATGTTTCTACCAGTCCGGAATACCTGGGTGACTTTGTTCCTGGCCATCCTGATGGCGTCACTGACAGCAGCCCTGGTGATCCACATATGGTTTGTCAGAATAATAAATAAATAAATAAATAAATAAAGTATTATACACACATACATAATGTACAGGACTTTGTTCACGGCATTAGTGCCACTGGTGAAGTTCCAGACTCCTCACTGGTCAGTTCTGGTATACCAGACCCACCTTCGTCACTGGTCAGTCTACAATAGTAATAATAATAATAATAAAATAATAATAAATAACAACAATAATAAACTACTATCAATAAAATGATAATAGTAATTAACAACAATAATAATAATAATATGGAAAATGCCAGATTTCCATACTTTGAACAGATGAGTAAATTTAGTAGGAAAATAACAACAACAAAAAAAAACAACACCTGACACAATAGGAAAAATAAGGTGAACTAAACTAACCTCTTTACAGGAATCTGCCGAGATAGTTGACAAATTGGTCACTGCCGCCAACCAGGTTGGATTTCCAGTGGACAGAATCTCTGACACTGTGTCGTCAAACTGCATTCACCTGGAATGTCCCCAGCATATGAGGATTCGTGACTCCTCATGTTCATGGCAGCAGCACTACCCAGTGTTATCATTTTTGATGACGGGTAACTTGCATGCCGACTATGAGCGTGTAGGAGGCTTGCTTGGCTTCCCAGCCTGTTCTAGTACCCAGTGGAATAGGATTGTGAAGAGGCTGGAGGAGTTTGTCTCTGGCTTGGCTGAGTGGTCTTGTGGTCAGGTAAGGAAGGAAGTAATGGAGCGAGGTGATGATAAGGGATGGATCGCTTCTTTTGATGGGTTTTACCTGACTCGGGGCCACTACTCCAATAACTCCTCCGCCACACTCCATGACTATTCCACTGGGAAGATAGCTTGGTACACTCACAGAACCAAGCGTGGTCCAGGGCACAACTGGACTGGTACGTCAGCCGGTGCAGAACCAGATATGCTGGACGAACTTCTTGGCAAGGCAAAGAAGGCGGGGTTTTCTGTGAAGGAGCTTGTCTGTGACAAGGACTCTGCAACCAATGCTATCTTCTGTAAGTACTATCCGGAAGGAATGATTACTTACTGCAGTAATCACAGTGCAAAGAACATGCACAAGGCCCTGGAAAAAATAAAGAAGTACAAGTGTGAGGTATAATATTAAAAATAAAAAAAAATTAATATTATTTTTACTTTGTATCCAATGGTATGTAGTGCAAGGCAGATCACTTTAGGTGCAAAAGGATGTCGGACTCTACATTGAATTCCTGCAAGACTGCTTTGGGTAATCTGATTGCTTCAGACAAAATCCAGGAGGCAGATAACCCCTTGGAAGCCTTCACTGAAGGCATCCAAAATTTTCTGGCTCATTACTGCCATGACCAGCATACATCATCCTGGTGTTACCATCCTAAAGTAAAAACAAAACATACACGTGTAAAAATATCATTAATGCAAATACTAGGTGAATCCTGATGGAAGCCCCTACACTTCCCAGCACCATTTTACCTGCAAGTCTCAAGTGGCAGGGTTTTCCAGCCTATTGCAGGAGATGTCCTTGTATCCCCAAGACTACGTGTCAGATCATGGGAGACTGACGACCAACACTGTTGAAGGTTTCCATGGTCTGGCACTTGTCTACCGTGACAAGAGGACTGACTTGTCACATACTCACTATGTGTGCAAGACCAACATGGCAGTATGCCATAAGGTTAGCTAAAAATAAACAAACACACAAACAAACCAAAATACACATTAATAACAATAACAACTACAATGATAATAATACTAATAATAAACAATACTACTACTACTACTATTACTACTACTACTAATAATAAAATACACAACCACAACATTTTTTTTATTACAATAACAGAATCTTGGACCAATTTGGAAGGCTCTCTGCTTCTTGCAAATGGGAGTGGACATACCCATCAATGCCGTCTCTTCCATTTTAAAGGAGCAGCGAGAGTGGCTCAAAAAATGCCACCAAAAGTCAACAAAAGAATACCTCCACAAACGGTTAGCATAGTTATTTCACAATAAATTTGTGGTCACTGCTATAAAGTTTTTTTGTTTTTTTTACTGTAATCACCATTTTGAAACCAGGAACTTACAGAAGAAAGCCAAGAAGAAGCGATATGAGGAGGAGAAGGCTTTCATGGAACGGCTACGAACAGCTGGATGTAGTGCCGGTGAGTATGCTGGTGATGGCCTTGGAGAGTCCACTTCAACGGAGCTCCAATGTACAGAGGAAGGCCCTGTAGAGGCCAGCCCAGAAACGGAACATCTAGAATTGGAAGAGGATGATGATGATGTTAGAATTGACAGTGGATGTGACGATCATCATCCTCTTCTGATCTTCTATGATTGTGAAGCAACTGGGTTGAGCATCTACAGCGACCACATCACGGACTTAGCAGCAAAAGTTGTTGCATGTCCAGTTCCTCTGAAGCAACCATCATTTTCGAGTTTGATTCGAACCACCCGACACATTTCTGCACCTGGTAAGAAAATAAAATTTAAATCAATACTAGTATCACATTCTTATTTGTTTAAAATAGTAACTAGACTGACTGGCATTTCTCAGACCATGCTCAGAAATGAGCAGCCACTCTCAGCAGTACTGCCACAGTTTTTGCAGTGGATAAGTACAGTGACAGCCGAGGTCAGCGATGCCACAAGTATCACCCACTTCCCTGGTACAGCCATTAACTCTTTGTAGATTACATTTATTAAATTTCTATACAATTTAGTGTTAGTTGCTCATAATGGCTTCAGCTACGATTTCCCGATTCTATTTTCGGAGGCTGAAAGACGAGACATCTCTTTGTCCATCTTTGAAACAGACAACATTCACTTTAGTGACTCACTACCTCTTTTACGTGTGGTAAAGAATTAATAGCTACTCACTATAACATAGTTACATAATATTACCTGTATTGTAGATGAAGAAGGATGGACATGAGCTTCTGAAGGGACATTCTTTGGCAGTGGGCAAGCTGTACAATAAAATTTTAGGAAAGGATTTTGAAGGTACCATTAAAAATTCTAGTTACCTTGTGCAAATACATAAGTAATAAAAATATAGGAGCACATAGAGCCCTCCCAGATGTCCTTGGCTTAGAGGAAGTGCTGACCCACCCATCCCTTATTAGCTGTCTTTCTCAATTGGACATTCGCCATCCCAGTATGCAGCTAAGACAGTGGGTACAGCAGAAGAGGGCTCACACTCGTAAGATGGTGCTTACCAAGGGATTGGGCAAGCGCATAACAGCAGCACAAGCTACTAGGCTGGACACACTAGGCATCACACTCACAGACTTGAAGCATGTCAGAGACAGCACTGACAAGGAGGGCTTCCTCAAAAGTCTAAAGACTAAAGGTGTGAGGAGTCAAGTACTTCGGGAGAAGTTGCAGCAAGCAGTGCTGAGTCTGCCCTAGCATTTATGCTTGACCTTTATTAGTAAGTTTTAAACCATGCATTAGCTCTAACTAAACTTAGTCTCTTTACAGTATAGTGTTCCAGCCAACTTTCAAGAATTTTTAGTTCCCATGAGTAATGCCTCCAAGTGGCGGGAATGGGAAACACTGTTTTTCACAGTGGCTAAATTACTCATTCCAAACAGGAAAGTTGCATTATAATCTCTTATTTTATGAGTGTATTATATTTACCAACCTTTTGTAGTTATCTTCAGCTGCAGGTTCCAATACCATACATTGGTTGTCCATGACTCCCCATAATGGGCTCCAGGAAGCTTTAATGGCAGACTGCGCCAGGGCCAGGTCCACACCAGTACAGACGCAGACTCAGGGAAACACCACGCCGTTGCAAACTCTCATTACAGCAGAACTGCCAATCTCTTTTCTTGTTTGTTTTGTGTGGCTGCAAGCGGGCTCCTTTTGGACCCGTTTGTGTGCACAGTAATTAAAATATTATTGCTCGCGTAGAAATCTCACGATAAATGGGGGAGGGGCTGTTTCAACTGAATTTGCGAGTGGAATAGAAACTCTAAATTTTGAACGAGTTTTTCTTGGAATCTAATAATGAGAAAGACAATATTTTTTTGCACACGGGTAGAATACAAAAAAATGAAGTGCACCACAATTTGAATTTTTCAATATCTTATAACATGAAAAAAATTCGAATAAATAGTAAAGTAAAGTCGAAAAGAAGAAAAACTCGTTGTGTTGCAGTAGAGTAGAGTCTTAGCTGGTAGCGTGCCAAATTGCGGGGCTTCAGCTCCCCGCATAGCTCCAGAAAACTGCTTCAAAATTGTAACTCGGGGCCATGAAAACTTCGCCGCTTCCGCTTCATAGTTGGAGAGTAGTATCTTCGGGAGGTACTTGCAGTTTGTAGATAGGTAGAATAGTCTTGCAAGGAGAGGATCTGTAGTTAGAACACATAGCAACCGAATGCGTGGGCGGTGTGCGGCCACCCTTAAGGTTAAAAGTTTATTTGATCAGCCGCGCTCTATAGGTCAAAGGTGAGGGTCAGCCGTTCTGCACATAACGTACATAGGACATTCTCTTCCTTTCGGGTTGCTGTACGCTTTACCAACTCACGCTGGTTGGGTAAAGCGTTTGCGCTAGCGACCCAATGAAGAGTAGTTTGTTGGAAGGAGTAGTATGAATGCCCCTATGATATGTGCCCACCCATACATATGTCACACCACTCAGTAAAGTTTGGTAATTCAAGTGAATGGTTGAAAAGTATTACATATCAACAAATAAAAGAGATATGCTTTGTACCATGTGGAAGAGCTCAAGATAAAAATCTTTTAAAACTGATATTCTATTGCTAGTGTTCCACCTTTAACAATGCAATTCCTAAAAAAATTTAAATATTAGTCAAGTGCCTTGACAATACTGTATTAGAAGAACATCACTTTGAATTTGTTTGAATGTTTTTTAGTTTGTAGTAACAGCTGGCATACTTATCAGTAGAATGTAAACACCACAGCTGCATGTATTAGCTACTAGCTAGACTACTTATAATGTTTTTGTACTGGTTCAACTAAATCCATCTGAATTTGATAAGTGAAAGTATCTGGGGAAAAAGAAGACCACACTGATAAATACAAGGAAGGAGGAAGAAGTGCTTACCTCTCACCAACAGTTTTTGAGAGATATGGACAGAAGACAAGTTTAGCAAGATGGCTACTGGTGTGATGGGTGAAGGAGGCAATGCTAAGGAACATTGTGAGTTGGTGTGATAGTCTTCATGTGATCCTGTGAATTAAAATGTCATTTGCTAATGCTATACACACTGTGCCCATTTACTAGATTCTATAAGAATATTCTAGGTCATGTGAGTTTATGTCATTATTCACCTATATATAATATAGATGTGTTCTGAGTTCTTTATCTTCTAGAGTTCATTCTTGTATACTGAGGTTAAACAAATTAAAACCTAAGTGAACTTGTTGGTCATGGCTCAGTTAAGAGCAAGGAGAAGAAAGGTAGTGAATATTACCGAGTGGGAAATTTACCTAAACTTAACAGCTTAACACAACTGTGCACCACATGCTTAATTTCCTCCCGTTTTCTATTATTAGCTACAATCTTTTGTGGGCTATTACTCTATTATTAGAACTCTCCTTTGCTAATAACCAATCAGAGTTATTATTTAATAGCTACATTTCTTCATATCTAATTTTAAATTTGCACTCTAACAACTAACTAGCATCAAATGACTGGAGCTAATGGATGAACAACAATCATACGACTAAAGTATTCATAAATTTGCTGGACAACTTCATATTCAGCATCTAGTTCTGATCCTTTCTTGGCAGGTCGTTTAAGATGCAGAGTATCTGTTTAGCCATAAGCAAGTCTCTCTCATTGTTGTCTGACACTTTTTCGATTTTATCTTTAATATGCAAGATATTGTGTTTTAGTTCTGCTTCAGTGAATATCTCTATTGGTGACCTGTTTGGTCTGACAATGAACAAGTAAGTTACCATTGCTGTAAGAAACAAGAAGACCGTCTGATAAATGGAAATTAAATGGGTAGCTGCTTTTTCAATTTCATTGTCAATAGGCAGAAAATAGAGTAAAAGGACATTAAACTGGACGTAGACAGATAGGAATGCTATCAAGATTATTTTTCCCACAGCCATTAATAGTAAAGGATGACTGCAATTTTTTTCTCTCAGTTTATTTCCAAATAGATATGAAAATTCTCTGAGGATGGCATAGAAGAACAAGATCACAATCCCATAAATCATTGCCACGCCGGAGCCATGGGTCAAGTTGTGAATGCAGGCAATGACGATATAATTGAGGTGGTTTGCCAGTGAACAGAGAGGAAACAGATAGCTGTAGGCACAGTACCACCACACAGTAATGTCTGATGAAGGACTGTTGACTGTATAGGATACTACAGCAAGTTGATTCATGAATGCTACAACAAGTTGATTTATGAATGCCAGAAAAATGAGAATAAGAAAAAGTGACATTATTAATAAAATTGATATAGTAAATGTTGCAATTCCTACATTCTTCAATAGTGTTCTATTTAAAAGTATTTGGTAGCTACCTGTTATAAACAGCAATCCCAAGGCTAGAGACAAGCTTGCCAATATTGTGATAATGGAGAAGCAACAATTGCCCAAGCGATTTAAGCCAAAATAGTGACCAAACATATGAAAGAGTGTAGCAGACATAACAGTAGAAATACAGAAATCAACGATGAACGTCACCAAATGTAGAGAGTTAATCAAGCGTTGCTGCAGACGTTTCACCACACTGGGATAAATAGAAGTGAGGTTTTGGATATCAGTGTTCAGATGATCATCAGTGTCAACGTATATCTGAACAGCTGCTGAAGATAGAGCCAGCACGTATAAAGTTATAAAAACAGACAGCAAACACTGATTCTGAAGGTCCCATTTAAGTTTATCAGCTCTTTTGGCATCCTTTAATGCCGTCTTTATGTGTCCCATTCTATTGTTGGGGGCAAAGTCATTATAGTACACAACAGTGAGAGTTGCTAAAAGGATGGTTAAAATGGGAAGGATAATGAAAGAAGTAGCAAAGTATTCGATGTAATGCTTGTTACTGTCTAGCCATGACTGCATTGTGTTCAGGGATTGAGCCACAGGATTGTAGTCATCAGAAATAGGAGACATTGAGGAAGATCTCACTGCATATACTTTAAGCTGTAGTAGGTAAAATATAACAAAAAATAGTTTGGCTTATAGAAGTAAGTAATTAACAGTGTGTAATATGTATTAGATCCCGTTGCTATATTGTTACTAGGTGTACTAACTTGGTAAGTGTGCACTATTTTTTGCCTTTAGCCATTTCTGCGAAAATGCTGATAAACAAAGTTGCTAGTGGCAATTGGGCATGCGTAAACGGGATCTAAATTAGTTAGAGCATGCGCGCTTAGGTACTGGTGGATTTTTAGAACCCGTTGCTATATTGTTACTAGGTGTACTAACTTGGTAAGTGTGCACTATTTTTTTGCCTTTAGGTATATAAACTGTGCATACTAACCACCCTTGGGGTATTGCTATTTTTGAGTTTTAGTTTAATAGAATAGGCCGGATAAAGCTGTGTGAGGCCTGGATATGATATGTGAGGGTCTACTACCCTCTCATACCTGACCTATACCGGACCAGCCCTAGTTCGGACAACTCCCCTGCTGACTGCAGGAATTTACCATAGCTAGCTGCTTAACTGTTTACCACAGAGCAGAGCAGCCCAGGGTAGAGTTAGATCTGGAGATAACAGCTGGCAGCTACAATGCTAAAGTAAACCTGCCAGGTGTGCTTCAATTGAATTTTAATTGAATTTTAATTTTGGGCCGGAAATTCGCTTGACACCGCCATATTTGTGCGAAAATGCTGATAAACCAAGTTGCTAGTGGAAACTGTGGGCAGGCTTTGGGTAAACGGGTTCTAAAATAGTTAGAGCATGCGCTCAGGTACTGGTGGTTTTAGTGCACAAAGCCCTCGGGCCTACGGCCCTTGGGCTTCAGTGCACTAAATCCACCAGTACCTAAGCTGGTATGCTCTAACTATTACTTAGTGCACACAGCCCTCGGGCCTACGGCCCTTGGGCTTCAGTGCACTAAATCCACCAGTACCTAAGCGCTTATGCTCTAACTATTACATAGTACAATAATGTATTTCTGAAAAGCCTATGAAAAGGAGAAAATACATCTAAAAGTAGCAAATTATTATTATTATTATTATTATTATTATTATTAGTAGTAGTAGTAGTAGTAGTAGTAATAGTAGTAATAGTAGTACTATTATTGTTGCTGTAGTTGTCAATGTTGTCTTAAAGGTGGTTGGTTGTGGACAGGATGTAAAATACATTTTAGCTAATGAGCTTCGGAAACGAAAAAACAACAACAACAAATAGATAAGAAAACTGTTGTCAGTCTTACATTACACATGGATTTTCACAAAATAGTTCAGACTTGCCTCCTTAAGTGGCCTCAATGTTTTGCTTGTTCCATCTTATACTAATCTTCAATGGTTAAATGAGATTTTAGTTTTAGCTATCTACAACCAAATTTATAGCTATTTACTTTTACATTTACACATCGCTACCCAGTTGTGGGCCAAGTAGCTAATCTCACTCTTTGTCCTGAGCTAAAGTAATCTTACTTACTCTTTGAGTGAGAAGCATCAACCAGTCTTCACTGGCATCACAACAACTGGAAGGTAAAGTCAAGGTTACTTCAGCTGATGCTAAGTTTATGTCAGAGAATAAGAGTGAGGTGAACTGGAAGATATGAAGGGGATGAAACAGGTAAAAAAATGCTTCAGACCAAAACCAAACTTCTTCTTCAATACCAAAATTGTAGCGAACTGTCACAAACGCTGGTGGAGAACTATTAGGTGGGAAGAATGTCTTTTGTACTTGGAACAAATTATCATCATCTTCAATGACATAGGACACCAGGTTCATGTAGATGGAGCAGTTCTTCTCTAGCACCACAGCTTCATTCTCAACAGCTATTGCTCCTGGACTTGTGCAGACTATCACTGAAAGTGAAGTCAATAGAGAATACATTTTGAAATACATGGCCAAACACTCACAAACAATTTTTGTATTTCTTTTTATTATAACTATTATTCTTTTAATAGAAAATCTCTGTACAGCTATTATGAGACTGTAACTTCCTGTTTCCTGGTATTGAAAGTGCAAGGAAAAAACTGAGTCTAAAAGAAAGATTAATAACATGCAAAGAGTCTAAAAGAAACACCATGCAAATACTTCAGTATACACCGGTGTATAACATAAGGATTACTTTGTTATACATATGGGAAACACCAGGGTCACTCATCTAGTATACACCAGTGTTTCGCCTATGTATAGGTACCAGTTTACACAGGTGTGTATAACATTGATATAACAAAAGTATACTACTGGTGTAAACCATATGTATACCATATGTATAACTTAAGTATATCAAAAGTATACTACACTGGTTATAACAATAGTAGACAGCCTGCATATATCTTTCATATTGCCTATGTATTTCAAATATTTATCATACGTAAAACAAAAGTATAATGACCACAAAAAAAAAGAGATTATGCACCATAAAAATTTTGAAACAATGAAAACCAACAAAAAAGAATCACTTCGTCCAATAAAAATAAAGATTTTGCGTGAATATTGTTTGATCATTGTCATCACTGCATGGAGAGTTCTTCGGTGAAAAAAGTACTTCATACTTGACGCTTGCCATCCTTTTCCCGATATAAATCTTTCAGATAGTATTCACAACATACACAATGTCCCCTTCAAAATTCTGAACACATAAACACACACAAAATGAAATTGCATTAGACTACACAGCTAAAACCTAACTTAAAATTAAGACAAATAATTATACTACACAGTCTAATAAATATTTAGTTGGCAAGCGAGCGAGACTCTTACAGAGGTAACACAATTGAAAATCGGGGATGTTTGTTTATTTATATATGTTTGGACGTACATATGTCATTTGTACTTTGACCCTGTCGTATTTTGTGTTAACTCGTTGTTCTACCCCGACCCAAACTTCATTAAACAGAATCCTCCGTTTTAGCAATCATTACCCGTATCATCCTAAAAATTGAATTGTTTACCGCTCTGAATAGAGGTCCACAATATACTAGTTGAATACAGAGAAGTGTCCACAATATATTAGTTTAATATGGAAAAAGTGTCCACAATATTAGATAAATATATAGAAAAGGGTCCACAAAAGTTTAAGTTCGATACGGAAAAGCGTTCACAATATATTACTTCAATATGGATAGAGGTCCACAATATATTAGTTCCATATGGAAGTGTCCACAATTATTATTTCAATATAGAAAAGGGTCCACAATACATTAGTTCAATGTGGAAAAAAGGTCCACAATATATAAGTTCAATTAGAGGTCCACAATATATCTGTTAAATACGGGAAAGAGTCCACAATACATTAGTCAATACGGAAAGTGTTTACAATATATTATTCAATGTGGAAAAGGGTCCACAATAATATTAGTTCAATATGGGAAAAGATCCACAATACATTAGTCAATACGGAAAAGTGTCCACAATAAATTAGTTCAATATGGAAAAGGGTCCACAATATATTAGTTCAATACTGAAAAGGGTCCACAATATATTAGTTCAATATGGGAAAAGGTCCACAATACATTAGTCGATACGGAAAGTGTCCACAATATATTAGTTCAATATGGAAAAGGTTCACAATACATTAGTCAATACGGAAAAGGGTCGATAATATATTAGTTCAATATGGATTGCTGTCCACAATATATCCGTTCAATATGGAAAGAGGTCCACAATATATAAGTTCAATATGGAAAAGGGTCCACAATACATTAGTTAAATACAGAAAATGGTCCATAATACATTAGTCAATACGGAAAAGTGTCCACAATAAATTAGTTCAGTAAGGAAAACTGTCCACAATATATTAGTTCAATATGGAAAAGGGTCCACAATATATTAGTTCAATATGGATTGCGGTCCACAATATATCCGTTCAATATGGATCAGGGTCCACAATACATTAGTTCAATAAAGAAAAGTGTCCACAATACATTAGTTCAATATGGAAAAAGGTCCACAGTATATTACTTCAATATGGAAAAAAGGTCCACAATATATTACTTCAATATGGAAAAGGGTCCACAATACATTAGTTAATACGGAAAATGTCCACAATATATTATTCAATGTGGAAAAGGGTCCACAATATATTAGTTTAATATTGAAAAGTGTCCACAATAAATTAGTTCAATAAGGAAAAGAGTCCACAATATATAAGGGTCCACAATATATTAGTTCAATACAGAAAAGTATCCACAATACATTAGTTCAATATGGAAAAAAGGTTCCACAATACATTAGTTCAATATGGAAAAAAGATCCACAATGTATAAGTTCAATTAGAGGTCCACAATATATCTGTTCAGTACGGGAAAGAGTCCACAATACATTAGTCAATACGGAAAGTGTCTACAATAAATTAGTTCAATAAGGAATAGGGTCTTCAATATATTAGTTCAATACTGAAAAGGGTCCACAATATATTAGTTCAATATGGGAGAAGGTCCACAATACATTAGTCAATACGGAAAAGTGTCCACAATAAATTAGTTCAATATGGAAAAGGGTCCACAATACATTAGTTCAATATGGAAAAGTTCACAATACATTAGTCAATACGGAAAAGGGTCAATAATATATTAGTTCAATATTGATTGCTGTCCACAATATATCCGTTCAATATGGAAAGAGGTCCACAATATATAAGTTCAATATGGAAAAGGGTCCACAATACATTAGTTGAATACAGAAAATGGTCCATGATACATTAGTTCAATATGGATAGAGGTCCACAATATATCCGTTCAATACGGAAAAGGGTCCACAATATATTATTCAATGTGGAAAAGGTCCACAATATATAAGTTCCAAACTTGGGGTTGATTACGGTAACATGATTATGATTATGATTACGATTACAGTATGATTACGAAACATTGATTACGATTATGATTACACAGTCAAATATACGATTATGATTATGACTACAATTACAGTGTGTTGATTACGATTATGATTACGATTACAATGTCAAAAATTAATGATTGTTGCAACGAAGAAACATAAGTTTTTTAACAAATGTTGTGCTTTCTAGCATTCAGTAAGCAGCTAGCTCTCAAGGCATTCAGAGCCAGTCATGAATGATAAAATGATCCACCTCCCCACCATACACACACACACACACACACACACACACACACACGCAAGCACAGTTAGACAAGCTCTCCCTTGTAGACTATTAGGTGTCAATAGAACACTAATCAACACTGTAAAAAGTGGTATTAGTTAAAAACTGCTGTGTCACAACTAATTATAGCAAATACTTGCTGTTCTACTTCACTGCTAATATTACCAGTAATAGTTCTATGGGTTTGATTACAAAAATATGATTATGATTACGATTACACCCACAATTAGTCACATGATTTTGATTATGATTACGATTACGCAAAACCTTGTAATCGATTGTAATCGATTACGATTGTAATCATAATCAACCCCAACTCTGAAAGTTCAATACGGAAAAGAGTCCACAATACATTAGTCAATACGGAAAGTGTTTACAATATATTATTCAATGTGGAAAAGGGTCCACAATATATTAGTTCAATGTGGGAAAAGGTCTACAATACATTAGTCAATACGGAAAAGTGTCCACAGTAAATTAGTTCAATAAGTAAAAGGGTCCACAATATATTAGTTCAATACGGAAAAGGGTCTACAATATATTAGTTCAATACGGAAAGTGTCTACAACATATTATTCAATATGGAAAAGGGTCCACAATATATTAGTTCAATATGGGAAAAGGTCCACAATACATTAGTCAATATGGAAAAGTGTCCACAATAAATATATGGAAAAGGGTCCACAATACATTAGTCAATACGGAAGTGTCCACAATATATTAGTTCAATATGGAAAAGGGTCCACAATATATTAGTTCAATATGGATTGCGGTCCACAATATATCCGTTCAATATGGAAAGAGGTCCACAATATATAAGTTCAATATGGAAAAGGGTCCACAATACATTAGTTATATACAGAAAATAGTCCATAATACATTAGTTCAATATGGAAAAGTTAGTTCAATATGGGAGAAGGTCCACAATACAATAGTCAATACGAAAAAAGTGTCCACAATAAATTAGTTCAATAAGGAAAAGGGTCCACAATACATTGGTCAATACGGAAGTGTCCACAATATATTAGTTCAATATGGAAAAGGGTCCACAATATATTGTTTAATGTGGAAAAGATTCCACAATATATTAGTCAATACGGAAAAGTGTCCACAATAAATTAGTTCAATAAGGAAAAGGGTCTACAATATAATAGTTCAATATGGGAAAAGGTTCACAATATATTAGTTCAATATGGGAAAAGGTTCACAATACATTAGTCAATACGGAAAAGTGTCCACCATAAATTAGTTCAATATGGAAAAGGGTCCACAATACATTAGTTCAATATGGAAAAGTTCACAATACATTAGTCAATACGGAAAAGGGTCCATAATATATTAGTTCAATATGGATTGCTGTCCACAATATATCCGTTCAATATGGAAAGAGGTCCACAATATATAAGTTCAATATGGAAAAGGGTCCACAATACATTAGTTAAATACAGAAAATGGTCCATAATACATTAGTTCAATATGGAAAAGTTAATTCAATACGGAAAAGTGTCCACAATAAATTAGTTCAATATGGATAGAGGTCCACAATATATCCGTTCAATACGGAAAAGGGTCCACAATATATTATTCAATGTGGAAAAGGGTCCACAATGTATTAGTTCAATGTGGGAAAAGGTCTACAATATATTAGTCAATACGGAAGTGTCCACAATAAATTAGTTCAATAAGGAAAAGGGTCCACAATATATTAGTTCAATACTGAAAAGTGTCCACAATACATTAGTTCAATATGGAAAAGTGTCCACAATAAACTAGTCAATACGGAAAGTGTCTACATATAAGTTAGACAGAGGCACTGAGGAAACTACCGGATTTAGGAATCCCGAAGGCCCTGAGCTGTAGCATCCCGAGCGAAGCGAGGGTGCTACTAGGGGCCTGAGGGTTTCCTAAATCCGGTAGTTTCCTTGGTGCCTCTGTCTAACTGATTTAGTCACTAAAAAAAAAAGCTAGCTAGTTGATACAGCCTGTTCCACTACTTCTCAGGCTAACTTGATTAATGGAGGACAATATGGACTCATTGCTGGACTTTTTATCACCAGAAATTATGGACCTTTTAAACGAGGAAATGTCTGATAGCGAACAAACCTTAGTTACTGGTCAAGTAGACCCAGCTATTCAGCAAGAGCAACTCACGGAACATTCTGTTCACGACTATAACTTGGAGCCTCCAACAAAGCAACAAAAGAGAACATTTGCTCCCAGGAAAAACGAGGATGAGGTAATGAAGGCCAAGCTTAGTGCTATACCTTCTAAGACCATGGCTGACACAAAATACTGTGTCAATGTATGGCAACAATGGTGTGAACACATTTCTACGGAGTACGGAGAAGAAGTTACACCCCTGAAAGAAATGTTGACCCAAGAATTGTCCACCAAATTGTGCCTTTTCGTCTTCGAAGTAAGAAAACAAAACGGAGAGTTACTGCAGCAACTTCTGGTTACTCGTGTGGTGCTAATAGCATGCATACTTTGCAATCTTCCAGCACAACTTTCACTTCTCCTTTTGCTTTTAACTTCCAATCATGCTCAGTTACTATGAATATTATCTCAAATAAATAAGAATATCATCATTAGCTGTTGTAACGTATTTAATCAGTTTTAGCTACTCATCACTTTATTTTAATATCAGTATAAAAAAATAAAAATATTTCTTTGTTATATCCCTAAAATTTTGAATATTATACTAAAGTGTCAGAAATGTCAAGTAGCTATTCCAAACAATAAAGAAAGTGGAGTGAGCTAGGGTATTAAATGTCACAAGCTAGGTTCTAAATGCCACAGGGGAGGATAATAAATGCCAACAGGAAGGACCCCGCCAATGATTTCGGCGAGTTTAAGCGTCTGTGAAAAATCAAGAACCTACCGCGTAATTGAAATTTTTTGGAGCTAGTGACTAAAATATATTATTCAATGTGTAAAAGGGTCCACAATACATTAGTCAATACGGAAAAGTGTCCACAGTAAATTAGTTCAATAAGTAAAAGGGTCCACAATATATTAGTTCAATACGGAAAAGGGTCTACAATATATTAGTTCAATACGGAAAGTGTCTACAACATATTATTCAATATGGAAAAGGGTCCACAATATATTAGTTCAATATGGGAAAAGGTCCACAATACATTAGTCAATACGGAAAAGTGTCCACAATAAATTATTTCGATATGGAAAAGGGTCCACAATTCATTAGTCAATATGGAAAAGTGTCCACAATAAATTAGTTCAATATGGAAAAGGGTCCACAATACATTAGTCAATACGGAAAAGTGTCCACAATATATTAGTTCAATATGGAAAAGGGTCCACAATATATTAGTTCAATATGGATTGCGGTCCACAATATATCCGTTCAATATGGAAAGAGGTCCACAATATATAAGTTCAATATAGAAAAGGGTCCACAATACATTAGTTTATACAGAAAATAGTCCATAATACATTAGTTCAATATGGAAAAGTTAGTTCAATATGGGAAAAGGTCCACAACACATTAGTCAATACTGAAAAGTGTCCACAATATATTAGTTCAATATGGAAAAGGGTCCATAATACATTATTTCAATGTGGATTGCTGTCCACAATATATTAGTTCAATTAGGACAAGGGTCCGGATTGCGGTCCACAATATTTCCGTTCAATATGGAACAGGGTCCACAATACATTAGTTCAATATGGAAAAAAGGTCCACAATATATTACTTCAATATGGATAGAGTTCCACAATATATCCGTTCAATACGGAAAAGGGTCCACAATACATTAGTCAATATGGAAAGTGTCCACAATATATTAGTCAATACGGAAAGTGTCTACAATCAATGTGGAAAAGGGTTCACAATATATTAGTTCAAAATGGAAAAGGGTCCACAATACATTAGTCAATACGGAAAGTGTCCACAATATATTATTCAATACGAGTGTCTACAATATATTATTCAATGTGGAAAAGGGTTCACAATATATTAGTTCAAGATGGAAAAGGGTCCACAATACATTAGTTCAATACAAAAAATGGTCCATAATACATTAGTCAATACGGATAAGTGTCCACAAATGGGAAAAGGTCCACAATACATTAGTCAATACTGAAAGTGTCCACAATAAATTAGTTCAATATGGAAAATGTCCACAATATATTAGTTCAAAAAAATGTTCTCAATGTCAGTTCAATACGGAAAAGGGTCCACAATACATTAGTTCAATATGGAAAGTGTCTACAATATAATTATTAGTTCAATATGGAAAAGGTCCACAATATATTAGCAATAAGAGGGGAAAATGTACAATAGTATGTTTGCCCAACATGGAAATAAATCAGAATTTATCTCTAGGGCATAAACCAACTAAAGACATAATCATGTAAGGATATTGTCCTAGTTTTAAATACACCAAAGAATAAGTGAACATCACCAATACTTATTTTTAATGGCACAATTAAATTTATTTACCTCGAGAGAACATCAGATCCATTTATCTTGTCTATATTAGAAACTTCCAAGTCCCCAGTATTCACAATGAAAAATCTGGAAACATAACCTAAAAAACCAAAATCAAAAATAAATAACAAATAAAAAAAAATTAAAATAAGAATTAATGAGTATTTACTAGGTATGTATCTGAAGGTTAGCTAACACAAAAAGTCCCTTTCATTATTCAGTGCCTTTCATTAGTATGAATGAGAGTAATGTGGATTCTTCCTGGATGAGGTAATTTAGCTGCTTGCTCTGAGGTAATATGCCCAATTCAGCATACATCTTTGAATGGAAGTGTTAATAGATGTTACATTAACCACTCATTCATACTGTCAACCACTACACTTGTCAGGTTTCCATGGACTACTCACTGAATTCATACTAATGAAACACAAGAACTCTTGCTACAAGGATGTGCTCCTTGACCATGTTACACAACACATGCACACACATACACCATTCAGACAGCCCTATCATATCAGTATAATGTGTAGCCTCTAACACTCTCTGCTCTCATGTATCAATAGATAGTTCATATAGCTTGGAAATACGCAAGTAACTGTTATAATGTATCACTAGCTCCCGCCCTTCCCCCTAGTCTTGCATAGCCAGACCCTTTACCAATCGCAACGTGGGTCTGGTCAACTGACATAAAGTTGTGTTTGCATCATCAGCAAACGAGGAGATTGCGGTAAGTTCACATGGATGTGGTATAATTAGTACTTAGCGACTTATTTTTACTCCCACTTAGTGAATGGAATTGAATACGCTCGCATACTTTAAGTTACTGGGGTTAGACCACTCCACCCACATGCTATCTCCTCCTTATTGTCTTCTGTATTATTCTTGCCAGCCCAATTAGCTGAGGGAAGCTGCACAACTTGCTAATGTCAGTTGACCAGATCCTTTCCCGAGACTACCTCTCCCCCCCTCTTTCCACCTTTTACTCGCCACAATTTTCTGTAGTGTGGGTGGTCCAGTTTTTTATCACCCTATATCTATGTTCTATGAACACACCTTGTCACATTCTGTCAAGTTTCAAAGAATGAGGGTACGGCTTCTTTTCACACCCTGGAAACAAGTGTGCCATAAATAAGAATAAATAAAATTGTAAACACTAGAGAAGAGAAATATTCAAAAAGTTATGGGAAACTAGTATTGCAAACACACTTCCTCTTACTCTCTCTCTCTCATTCTTACTTTTGGTGAGCCTCCCCCCACACACAAGCAAGCAGTAGTACTCCCCATCCATCCAACTAAAGTCCAGACACCACGCGCGAGGCGGCAAAACTGGGCGGTAACGCTTCCGCTTTCGTTATAGTAAACTGTGCCGTCTTTTAGCAGATGCTAAAAAGGAGGCGTGAGTTGGCTGGGTGAGTGGGTAAAACGAGGCTTTTTTTTCTTCCCCCCCCATACCCGTAGCCAGGGGGGGTTCGAGGGGTTCGGTCGAACCCCCCTTTAGAGTGACCGGAAGTAAATATTTTAGCCACACCCCACATATAACTTCTGGAATTATACAAAATAATACCCCACAACGCGGAAGTACAATACACTGCTAATGGTGGGAAACACGTCTATTCAATGCCTCCTGTGTGCCTCACGAAGGGAAATTTTAGCTTCTTCGCGCGTGGTAAAGGGTCTCTAGCTCTAGCAACGAATTTGCTCTGAGAAACGCTTGCAACGATGTCTTCTCGGCGTTGGAAGAAGAACAAGCTCTTGGGGAGTTTTCTCAAAGCTAAAACAAGTAGCAGAACCGGGAAGAAGCGGACAAGGCCTAGCAGAGTTCCATTTTCTGTAGTGGAATCTCCATCTACAAGCTTTGCAGTTGGAATACAAGACAATGACGACATGGATGTGGAGGATGCAAGTGACTTTCACCAGGAGGATGCTTCTAGTTCCACTGCTGAGCCTACTTGTCCTGGTCAGCAACGGTCTCACTCTGTATGGCACAGAAAGCAGCGAGAAGCATGGGATAGAGTTCGTCCTGGTTTATTGCAGTGCTTCACTACATCTCTAGCTATGCCAACTCAGCAGCTGTGTATGTATTGCTCCAGAAGTGCAGAGTATCGATGTCAAGATTGTTCATCTCTGGCGTACTACTGTGAAAGCTGCTGCTTGGCTCATCATAAATACTCCAATATTTTTCATTATCCTGAGCGTTGGGTTGATGGCCAGTATGTACTGTCTCCTTTAGATGGCGTCTCCATTCCTATTACCCATGATTGTGGTACAGCGTACAATGAGAAAATTACTGTCGTCTCTTTGAAAGGTAAATATATGTTGTAATGTATCTGCCACTGTAATTAGCTATTTGTTTTCATTGTCATAGGCCAGCATCATGGAATCTACATTACATCATGTGGGTGTTTGTCAATGTCCAAGAGGTTGCTTATGTTGGGTTTATGGCCAGCAACTCCGACAAGACCCAAACTAGCATTCACCATGGAACTCATGAATACTATTCACTACCTGGTTCGTGAATGTCAGACATCTTTGCATGATGTTGCCAACTTTTTGCGGTGTGTTGGAAAGCAGCAGCCCCAGGTATGTTTTAATATGTACATGTGAAATAATTATAATGGGATATGGTGTTATCCATTGCAGGACAAGGATATCTATAAAGTGTTGACCAATACATTTCCGCAGTACAGGTAAGTTTAGTCTCGCGTAGCCAGACCCTTTACCAACCCTAACCGCTACGCGGGGAAGGAAAGGGTCTGGGAACATACAATACAACGACCTGTTCAGCAGCACCCCAAAAAGGGTGCTCCAATTATCACATTCCAATGCTTGCGGTACCCAATGACGTCACTGCCAAGGCCGGGTAGCAGCTCTCCTGTTCATGCTGGTACGTTTATTGCTTGCCAGGAGTGCTTATAAATAGTCTACGAAAACAACTTCACCAGTTTGACGAAGTCCGCAACGTTCTCACCCTCCCAGATGTGATGTTGACGTCACATAGTATACCGCAAGCTTGCTGGAATGTGATAATTAAGCACCCTTTTTGGGGTGCTGCTGAACAAGTCGTTGTATTGTATGTTCCCAGACCCTTTCCTTCCCAGCGTAGCGGTTAACGGTTGGTAAAGGGTCTGGCTACGCGAGACTAAGGTAAGTTTATGACGTATAATGGGAGAAATAATACACATGGTTATATAGGTGTTTCAGGAATGATTTGGATTTCACTGTGTATTCCAGTCCAAGGAGATGTCCAGCATGCCCCAAGGTCAGGGAAGAAGCAGTTAATTGTAATTTATCTCTAAATGAATTAATTGTTATGTGTTCAGTATTGATTATTGCATAAGTCACACGACTAATGATTATCAATGATTGTAAGCTAGTCAAAATACAGCATGATGGTGAACCTATCTTGCTGTTCTGTTTTATCACAATGATTAATTTACATTATATGTGTAGGCCGGTGAAACAGATTCAGTATTTTTATCACTGGATGCTAACTTTAGGCTTTGTCGACGTGGCAAAGCTGGCCGTGTACGTACAGAAGATAGTCCTTTGTTGAAGAGTACGTACTTTCTTCCTCAGGGTGATGTTGACCAATATGTGGCGAGCAAGCAGAAAGTGGACAGCATGCCAGGAAAGGTGCTAATTATAAAACTTTTTTTTAAGGTAATTATTGAGATTAATTTTAATAGACTCAGTGCAGTGACTTTAAGGCTGGAGATGCTCTGCGGTCAAGAAACCGTTATCATGCACTAGATGAGACAGCCGTGTTTGGGGCAATTTGTCGCCATGACTTTCCTCTTCAGATGTTAAGTCTGAAACATGGTGAAAGGTATGATAACTAGTATGTTGTGTTCCTTTTATTATTATCTTAATTTGTAGACTGGCATATGCTGACTATCTGCTATCAGCAATGATTGATCAGAATCGCTTACCAAACACTGTTAATGTGCTATATGACATCGGTTGCAAGTTAGTGGCTCATTGGAAGGTATGACTTTTTTGTTTTAAAATGAAAGTCTTATATGGTTATTGTGTTTTATTCAGGCACACCCGGGGAATTACCAACATCTCCTTGATGTGTGCAATGTTTCAGTGCCCATCTTCCATAGCTATGCTCACGAGTCGGCATGTCAAACGTCTTACAATCCAAGAAACAAGGAAGGGATGGGACTTGCAGATGGAGAAAATATGGAGAGGCTATGGTCCTACCTGGGTAGCTTTTGTAGGATGTCCAAAGAAATGTCAGCTGCAAACAGAACAGACCTTCTCAGTGATGCATTGCACCACTATTGTACTCTAAAGGAATCTAAACTAGGTGTGTGTGTGTGTGTGTGTGTGTGTGTGTCTGTGCGTGCGTGCGTGCTCCTCCATGATCCATCACCTCGTCGTGGTGGAGGGGCTTGAGTATACCAATGAACGTCAGAGCTAAGTCAACTGGAATCAATAGTATTCCTGGTAGGGTCACCCATGGTGAACAAGTTTGAGGGGATGTTCCAGACCAAGTATGGTCCAACCAAGCAGACTGGAATAGGGAGGTACAAGCCCAGGTCGTCGCCTGATGGTGCCACTTGGACCCACTTTCAGTCTGTTCAGCTACGAAGGGTTACCCTCCTAGCTTTTCATCTGCACTAGAGTGGGGCTGTCTATCCTGTAGCTCAGTGCTGGTTACTGGCTAACCAGAAGATCTGCTTGAGGTATTTGTATAAAATCCATATAATCTCGAGTTTACGTCCTTCTGTGCAGAACTCAGTATGGGATGCTGGTGCCAGTGATGTGCTGTGGGTGTGTCTGTCTTGCTTCCCCCTATCGTGGGGGTCCATGTGACCAATCATTGGCAGTGGAAGATCAAGTCGGAAGTCGTGTGTGTGTGTGTGTGGGTGGGGGGGGGGGGTTGTTGTGCGTGTGTGTCAGTGGGTTTATGTCTGTGCTTGGGTACACACACATCCACACGAAGGGTTTCTAATATGCCAAGTTAGGGTAATTTATTTCATTATTCCAATACTTCATGAAGATTTGTGTTTGGATTTGTATAGTGAGATCATGTGTTGATCGGTTTGTTCGTGCGGACAAGCAGTTTTGTGAAGCTGACAAGGAGATTACTAACACATTAGTAGCTGCTGGTCTCTCTAGTAATGATGCACTAACACTGTTAGATTTACTCAAATCAGAAGACAGAGGAAGGGAAAATACTAGTCGGGATTCAGATGTGTGTAAGTACTGACTTCTTTGTGTGTATATACATACATGTGAGTTTTTGTTTTTATTATTTTAGCCAATCAGAGAAACTGGAGGGTTGAATATGTCAATCTTCTTTCTAGTTTGAGCGAGTCAGGTATGTTACACAGATTACTGTTGTCTGAAGTGGCACCATTACAAGTGAATGTGTAGGGAGAAGTGGGCTGATCTGGTCCAGATGTTGATAACTAGCCAGGTATCCTCCCAGGCTTTGTCAGAAACTATTGAACAACTTAGCAGGCAAGTGGTGTGAGTAGTGTGTGTGTGTGTGGGGGGGGGGGGGGGGGGTGTGTTTTTTTTTTTGTTTTTTTTTATATTAATTTGTCTTCTGCAGGCATGAAAGTGACATTATGAGGTTTGAGGTGAGGCATCAAGTGCATGTACGATGGGAACCGCAGATGAAGGAGTATGAGGAAGCTTTAAAGATAGCCAATTGTAGCAAGCAGCAGGAACTGAAGAGTCAAATGATGGCTGCTGTTAGAGAGCGAGTGTTTTATCTTACTACGCTTAAACATCATGCAGGTATTATAGATTGTTTTTTATTAGGTATCGCTTATCATTAAAATAATTATTATTTTCATCATTGCAATATTGTGATTACATGAGCTTGACACAGCAGCAATTATACTTTGCAAGTTAGAAATATCACTTATGCTCCAGTATGTAGTTGCAGATGGAAAAATTGCTTGGATTTTTTTTTTAGTCGATTGAAATCAAAAATATCGTGCAAGTTTGTTCTAGTTGTAATGAAATAGAGCTTATATTACAATGTAGTAATGTAGTTGCTGGCCAATGGTCAATCTTTGCAGTGTGTGTATTACAATTTGACTAGATGAATTTCAAATGATTTGTAATTATGCTTTAGGTTTGTTGTTGTTGTTGTTCATTAAATTTACGTTATGTACATAGGTGGCCAGAAGCAAGCATCTCGAGTCAGCAAGATGATTCAAATGTGTACTCGCAAGATCAAGAAGCTACTTGAAAAGTACAAGAACCTTCAAGTCGAGTATGGAGAGGATCTTCAGTTGGGCATAGCCGAGGTGCTTAATTTGGAGTCTCCATTCTGGAGAACCGAACATTCTTATTCTGTTGTCACTCCTTGTGACAGACTACCAGCGGAGAGTCAACGCCGCTTACTTGAGCTCAGTTCTCTAAAAGATAGAGCGCAAGAGGAAAAACAACTTTGCATTGGCGATCTGATTCGAATTTATGTCTCCTATCGTGAGAATTTGGATGAAGTCAATTGCAGAATAGTACAGTGCCTTCAACAGCATGACAACCAGCTCATCCACCCGCTCCCTGATGACGATGTTTTTATCTCTTTGGAACAGTCTGTACACTCTCTGCCTCGTCCAATTGCTGGTGAAGTTTCTGCACTGCTGCTTACTCGCCACCTTTCAACTTTGAAAATGAAGAGAGCAGAGCATGCACTTGGCATTATGGCCAATGCATATTGGACTAACACCTTGGCTCCTACAGCCATCAAGGAATGTCTAGCAGATGTTAAATTCCTGCCTCCCGTCCAACCACTGTTGATAGACAGTCCACCTGCAGGATGTTGACAGTTCAGTTCATTCTTGTGAAATTGATACTGATTCTGATTCTGATTTTGATTCATATGCTTCAAGTGATTCTATTATAACCAATGTTTTGTAACCAAAAATAGTATTTTCCTTAAAATTATGATTCTCAATATTAATGCAGTGCATCTATGCTGATCAAATTTCTTTAATGGATGGGAAAATTCAGATAGGTGAAATCCATAGAAAATGGTACTCTATCTCGCTATCCACTGAGTTGGGTGCTTGTTGTGCACTAATTGGGCTGGCTCATATGGGTGTTGCCACTCTTGTATGCCAGTGATTTGAGTGGAGCTGCTGTGGATATTCTAGAGAGGCATGCTACCCTTATTGCTAATTGCAAAAGTAGTGCCAGTAGAAGACATTAGCAGCATGCAGATATCAATAATTAAATTAATCAGCAGGTGATATAAGCAGCAAAAAGGATTGCTAGGCTGTGGGGGCATGTGGTGTATCCCCAAACACACAAGAAGACTTCCAAGGGTACTGTGTATTTGCACCTGTATCTCTTTCCATTTGACCTCCAATGATAATGCTAGGATATAAAAATATCAACCCTTTTATTGTGGTATCCATATCACTTCATTTATTGCTCATGAATAACATCACAGTTAGGTGGTTCCAGGATTCTGAAAGCTGAACTTCAGATGAGTAAAATGCATACCAGATAGGGTCTATGTTGCAACTGAGGATTACATTTGATTACAGTTGAACTCAGTATTGATATGATTAAAATCCTCCCCTAACATTGGATAGCAGTAACACATAACTTGTCCCAACTTTCATTTACTGAGTGTGAAGCGTGACTGTGATTATAGCAACATTAAGATTGGAACTATATGTCTAAAAATACATATGAACTCTACACTAGTGGCTACTGATCTTGTTGCATCATTGAAATCAAAGTTATAAACACTGCTATAATAGCAAGTTGATTGATAAAATAAAATAATGCTTGTTACATCAATTGAACATTGAAATAAAAAATAAAGTAAAATAAAAATTATGAATCACAAGATGGTTCTCCACTGTCCACAGAAGCAACATTATCTTCACCTTCAGCTACACAAAGAAACGAAAATGATTCTAGATTGCTGTGAACCAGGGACAGCTCAGACGACTTGTACAGTGCCGGTTGCTGAAAGGACACTCCTGGAGGAAGACCAACTGCCACACACCTCATCTTGTCCGAGTTGGAATATGGAATTCTGCCATCACCACACACCGCTTCTACAAAGCAACAACAGTATTAACATAACAGAAGAAGTAAATTTTATTTATATTTTATGACTTTTCCATGAAGAGGCAAATAAGTTGGGCCAAGATAGTAACGACTTCATATACATCACATCTATTTGACTAAACCACAAGATCCAACCATAAAGTGGGGGAGGGGATTCCATCAATTTATTTTTATTTTTATGGATATCTCATGGATTCCACAATGGTCCCAACCCTTCATATCTCAAAATATAGTGCATAGACACTTACTGTATTTTCTCTTCCAATCAGCACGTACTTCCTCCAGCATCGCATCATAGTTGAGCCTTTTCTTCTTTTGCTTTGGGAAATAACTTGCTCCTATGATAAACACACAAAAGGATCAAAAGTGCAAATGCACTAACTAATCGGATGAAGTTTAAACACGACTGCAAATAAATGTTAATTAAAATTGGCAAATTTTGGTGGCATAATTTCATACAGAATTATTGCTGGAGGGGAGTACTTAGTTTAAACTATCACCTCATGTAGTTTATGTAGTTTAACGTAGTTAACGTAGAGTACACGCATACTTACCCCAGGCAGCAGCCTGGGGTATGACTAGGCAGGAATAGGGGATGATGTAATTGTGGGAGCAGTGGCTCCTGACATGCGCACGTACGGTAACTGCACGTGAGGCCGGCATCCTCGTGTGGTGTCAGTCATTCAGCCAGAGCCGAGAGAACCACCAGGTGATACAGCTGTAGCAGTAATCCAAGTGCTTCCCCACCACCATCCCCTTCATTCCTCCAGTTAGTATTAGTAAGTTCCACCCTGTTGCTAAGGGTGTGAAAATGGGCTCATGTGAAGGGGGGACTTGCCGACGCTGGACTTGTACTTGGAAAAGCGTCGCCGCGTCTCTCTCACCCCCCAAAGCGGCACAGAGGGGAGACCTGCGGACAAGCGCCATCTGCTGCTCAAGGCGGCGCAAGACCGCAGGACGCACGTGAGCCCAGACTGCCAAATTGGTGAGAATGTTGTATATGGTTAGCCTAACCCCCAAGCGGGATCGTAGTTAAATAGTGCTTACTGGATTTGTATAAGAAATAATGACGACAGGCGAATCCAAATACAGTATTCATAAATGACACAATATTGGATACACACAAGCTTATTCTGCAGCAGGAGGGAGTGTATGTTCTCTTGTTTTTACATAAGACAGATCAGATCATAGTGATAATTTCAATGGATCCCACTCTATATTAGGTACTGAGACCTAGGGTACTATCGTGTTTAGGGTCCCGAACGCCCCAGGCTGTGGCGTCCTGAGCGAAGCAAGGGTGTTACTAAAGGGGCCCGAGGGGATCCTTAACATGGTATGGTAGTACCCGACGGTCGAAGTGTCTAACTGATTTAGAACATAGCAACCACGAACTGTTTCCAAGCAGTAGTCATGCCCTCAGAGGCAGGCCACTACATATAGAGGCCCTCCACAGAGGCCACTACATATAGTGGCTCTGTTCGGAGGCCCTACCAGAATCAGGCCCTGCTACTCAATACACGGTCACATATAGTGGCTCTGTTCGGAGGCCCTACCAGAATCAGGCCCCTGTTACTCAATACACGGTCACATATAGTGGCTCTGTTCGGAGGCCCTACCAGAATCAGGCCCCTGTTACTCAATACAAAAACTAAGGCGCTATGTTCTAAATGAGAATTATGGCATTAATTACACTGTGTCACCTCATGTTTGTGAAAGATCCAATACATTGTTTGTGTGTAACAACTGCTACATGATCCGAATAAATACCACAGACAACATTATGAACTCGAGTAGCTGCATGTGTGAGAAATATTACAATGAGAACAATCCAGCTATTTTTATCTAGATAGCGTACAAGTGCACTTACCACACATGTATTTAAAAAAGTATCTTCTACTGGCCTCTTCCTTTCCTCTTCACACTCAAGAAAGCCCTGAACTGTTTCTGAGCTGCACATCACTTTGTGGTCCCCCGTAGATGTGTTCAAAACCAAAGTATAACCTTCATACCCCAATGCTGATAAACTCTTGAGCTAAGGTAAACAAACACTACGAATAACTTCACAACAATATTTTTCTTTTAACTTACATTTTCATTTATCGATTGGGTTAAGTCCCTCACAAGCTTTTTCTTGGGGACATCCGTTCATGTACTTGATTCACTTGCCTTCACCCGCCACACTTGCTTCTCCTCATCTGCTAAGCTGGACCACTTCTTGGACAGTTCAGACATCACAGCACTTTTGTCTACTAACATAGCAAAAATTACTACACACAACTAAACAATTTAAGATAGCTGTTGTTACTGACCTCCCGATAACTTCCGAGCTTCAGCACTGCAGAATAGTTGAAAACCACTGCGTTTTCGAGGCTTCTTGACTTTCGTGCTGAATGGAAGTACAAATGCAAAAATAAATAAATAAATAAAATAAAATGAATTAGTCCAATTGGAGTTAGGAGCGAACAATGAAAACATTGACCCTAGACACACTGTATGAAAACTTCTGGACTAATGGTATATTATTCCATGCCTATAACTTGTTTCATAAAAAAAATATCAAAGGAGCAATAAATCACTTATTACCCTTGTTGTATAATATGGGGATGATATTTACTCTCATGCCATATTTTCACTCGCCTTCGGCTCATAAAAATTATATTTCGCATGGTCACAAAACATTTCTCTATATTGTACTCTGACCCATGCAATAAGTATTTTATAAGACTTAAAAACTGCAGCAGGGATTCAAACAGAGTGGGGGGGGATATCCCCCCAAACACAAAATGCTCCCTAATTGAAATAAAAAGGTGTCCTCCCCCCCTCCCCGCAAGCCCAAGATTTCCCCTACCAAACATTTTTTTGGACGAACCTGTATGAATCCCTGTGCAGGTATTATTGATTACAACGAGATTGGCAAAATTATTTTCTGCATTCCATTATACAGTAGAGCCTCTCTTATTAAAAGTGTAATGAGACCAGGGGGTGCCCATAACTCTGGAAATTCCTGCATTTCTGAAAGAAAACGTCAATCAACCCACTCATTTAATTTACATTGTCTTGGTTTAACTACCAGATAACATATAGGTGCCATAATATATAAGAAAATAAGAACTCCAGTTTAGAAAAGATCTACTGTACCGTTGTGACACAAGGATTTCAAAGGGAGGGCTGCATTTAAGGGGGGGAGGGAGGGGGGAGGGCGAAGGGGGCCCTTTACCCCCATATAGATTGTTCAGTACTCTAGTTATGCCTTTGCAATGTATAATCAGCATTACCTTACCATACACATTTAAACATTGCAAACTATGATTTCTAATACATGTACACAAAAGAATGTTTTTATTTTACTCCTAGAATCCCCAAAATCCTATATGCCGCCCAGTCCCCCCTCCCAACCTTATGACCTTCCTAAAAAAAAAATGCCCTAAACCTTTCTCGCTTTTAAAATGCCAATTTTCCCTCCGATGTTGTTTTTTTTATTCTTAAATAAACCAAAATACATATTTTGGCTCATAAAAAATTCAATAAAATAAGTTCAGAATCTTTCACTGGACAATTCCAGTGAAACATTACCTATCAAGTGACTGCGATGACTCTGTTTGATCTTTTCTTCTACAGCGGCCACGTTCAGCATTTATCCAGTGCTGAAATAAAAATACAATGAAGATTATTTAGTGGAACACCAGTTATCCAAGAAGTCTGATTACCCATAGGAGCTGCACGTTTCAATTGTCCACAAATTTTATTTATTGAAAAAATCTAGTTCCAATGCTATTGCATATTCATAAGCAATAAAATTACTGTCCCTTCCATTACTATGAAACATAGTAAAGAGATTTTTAGTGTTCTTGTTAGAGGAACAACATTCTACCTAAACATTACAGGGGGTGGGGGGCACTGTGACTCTAAAAAATACTACCATAAAATCATAACTCAGAGACAAAGCAACTATGATACCAAAACCAAAGCTATAAGTTTGTTAAATGTTTACTATTGAGAACAATTATTTACTAACCATTAATTACTAACCACTACAAAGGTAGAGCAGTGTAAGCTATGCATCTGAATATTGTTATAGATGGCGAACCATGCTACAATATGAATAAGTCTAGCCACCGACCAGCACCAGCAATTACAACGCAAACAGTGCGCTATACCCAAGCTGGACTTAAGCCACACCCATCTTATGTACGCAATACGTTTAATGTTCACCCTGACTTTGGAGGAATAGAATGAATTGGGGTATGGGCAATAGTCCAGACACTCATATTTCTGGAGCTGACACATACTCAAGACTATACGAAAGAATAAAGACTTAGTCTTGAGTAGCCAGACCCCTTACCTAACCATTTTGTACCAGTTAAAAAGATTCAATCAATTCTTACCTGGATGCTCTGTGCTTACACTCAAGTAAACGGTTATACCATTAGCTACGATGAATTAAATACTAGATCGTAACTGCAACTTCCCCCTGAATTCTGAAGGGTAAGAACTGGTACTGTATACTATTACCACCAGACCCCTTCCCTGCTTAGCGGTTAGGTAAGGGGTCTGGCTATGCGAGACTAATGCAGACCGTGGTGACATAGTATAAATATAAATGTATAAGAAGATCGTTTAACGGGTTTTCCTTGGGTGAATAATATAATCAGTGGTTAGGTAAAATGTCTGCATTTGCCAGCCGATTAATGGCCGATTAATTTGTGCCATTTTTGTAATAGCACAAAAGTCATGCATAAATGCATAACAGTTTATTCCAACATTTTCCCAATTCCAACATCCCCTAAACAAACTTGCCTTCACTTGCTCACTTGTGGCACCTATCTCAGCAGCAATCTCGGCAATCTTCTCTGTTTGAGAAGTTGAGGTGACCCCATTCTGATAGTGTGTTCGTAAGGTGCTCCTCTGGCTCTCACTGAAGTGAAAAGCTTGTTGAGCTTCTGGTATGGAAGGAATCGTCACGGCCATGAGCAGGTTTGGTTGAACGTAGTTAAGCCCTTCACGAGGTACTCACGAAGCCTTCAAAATTGACGCGTTCTGGCGGTATTTGAGAACCTTGTACTACAGTGTTATGACCACATTATTTTGTACGCATCGGGTGTTTTCCAAGCATAAGTAACAGTCTTACGTAACCCGTAACGCAGACTTCCGGTTAGATTACGGAATTCAACGTTAACTCCGCGAGAAATTGAATAAGAAGTTTTAATTGCAGTTTTCTCGAAATAACTGTGCTCAAGATGGTCAGATTGCCGCTCGTATATTTAGTGAACCAGGGAGCGCCTGACTATAAACTTGATATCAAAATACTCCATAAGAAGTGCTCTACACAGTGGTATGAATAACTCATTTTTCATTTTTTTACGGAAAAGGTCCCTTTTCCTAGGCACTGTCACATATAATATATATATTATTGTATAATGAATGAGCTAAAAAAAGAAAGAGACAGTTTGAACTCCATGTGTGAACTAGATTTTAGAAAGAGAGATTGATTGAGGGGATATAATAGCAATTTGAGAACATAATAAATAAATTTGGCATGCGCCACTCCTTCAAATAAACTTGTCAATCTATAAAATCTGAATCAGTTGCCACATATAACTTTCTTCAGTGTGTACTATTGACCTCCAATATAAGGTTAATTTTGGTTCAACTAAATCCCAAGTCAATATACGTAATTGAAACCACGTGCACCTATGCTTACTATTACGGTGCATCATAACTACATGGCTATCACAGATCAGATAATATTCATGCATATGATTAAATTGACAGAAAAGATGCTTAAGATTCTCTTAGTAAAATCCCTCCTGCCCACCTTCTGCCGTTTTGTACCCAAACCTCTGGTCAGTTATCATTCAAAAAAATCTATAAACAAAGTCGTTAAAATTCTTTTTTAACGTAGCTAATTAGAGGATATTTTAGCTGAAAATTGTCCAATATACAATATTTTCTTTTTGTTTTAAAGGAAGTGTTGTTGACATTACTATAAAGCTGTTTCTTTTGGCTGAAAAATCCATTCACTTTCTTCAAAATGAGAAAAAAATGTGAATCGTAAACTACTGTAATATTGGCTGTTTTGGTAGTGCTTCCAAAAAAAAAAGATAATTGATTTCTTTTAATGACTTTTGACACGCTTGCTGTGCAGATGCTTATGATTGTATAATGAGATGTGAGCACATAATATTGAGTTTAGATATGTATCAAGTTCAAAATTTCTAACTTTTCAGTGGCTATTGATTGTTTACATGGATAAAAAATACTGATCATAGCTAATAAACCAGATCAAACTAGTGCTAGTGAATTGAATAAAATTAGCTACACATACCTCATTCATTATATTCTTCTTGCACAAAATATAGACAGTACTGTCATATCTGCCTGCTACTTCTTTAGGTGTCCATTTAAATGAAGAGGACAAAGCAGGGACAACTAATGACTTAGTGCCAGATCCAGCCAGCTGTAAAATATCAAATGGGAAATTGCTTTCATTTTGCATTGGCCCACAAAAAAACAGCTCATTGAATACTTCTTCACTCCAGTCTGATTCTAAATGAATTTTTCCAATTAAACTATGGCCAGCAAGAATAGATTTCTTTTTTCTAGGTACTGGAATTCCATTTGTTTCAGATCCAAAAAATTTAGAATAACAAAATGGCAGGCAAACAATATTTCGATCCCATGACACCTAGGCTTTTTCCGTGTAGGGAGTGAATTTCTGCTACTTTGCCTTCTATTTACTACAGATGGTAGAGGTATCCTATATACAAATAACAGATCCTGAATTAGCACTGATATAGCACAGCAGCTCCATACTTCCTGATGATGATGATGACTGTGACACTGAAACACCACCTCGCTGAGTGGAAGTCGACTGCAAACTCGAAAGACCCCAGCTACTACCGTGGATATAGTCGTGACATATAAGTTAACAGCGCTTGAACTGTCGTTAGCCATAGTCCCACTTTGCTTCGGCTTCGCATGCAAAGGAATGGTGCGCAATGTTAAGAATACTTCAAAGTAGGGTCAAAGGTTATAAGACAAGCGTATGGTACTAACGCTGCAGACAGGACAATAATTTAGATTAAGCAAACATTATCTACAGTTTAGCAGTTTTGAGCACGATATAACGAACCGTGTGCAAGAGTTAGCTAAACGTTTGAACAATTTAACAACACGGCTCAAAAAACTGTGTGCCCTATTTAACATATCTCATGCCCGGTTAAGCCTACAGTGGTACAGTTTAGCAAACCGTGCGCACCATTTAGCAAACTGTGGCGCACGATTTAGCGAACTGTGTCCTCTCCACCAGAAAGCCATATCCTCTCTTCTAACTAACCAGGATGTAGCATTTTTCCTTCAGGGGGTATGACTTCTTAGGAGAGCCTTAATGCCTAATATTCCTCCTGAGAACAAAGAATCTTCGTTTTCTGCTCTACTCTTTCTTGTGAACCTGACTGTTGGCCCTAGAACCAAGGAGTTTCTTTTCTCGTGAGATAATGGAATCCCATCTAATTTTATGAGAAGCAGCAAGAGGGCACCTTTCTCCCCGTTAGGTTAATTGGCAAGTGAGCGAAGTGAGCGAGACACAACAAGGGGTAACGCAATAGAAAATCAGGGATATTTGTTTATGTTTGCTAGCGAGCGAAGCAAGCGAGACACTGTTAGGGGTGAAAAATTGAAAATCGGGTTTACGTTATTGGCGAGCAAGCTGAGCGAGCGAGACAGTATTAGGGGTGGATAATGCAAAATCGGGTTTATGTTATATGGATATATGTGTGTAAGGATGGTACGTATGCCCCTAAAATGCGCGCGGGGAACTTTTTTCTCCAAAATAAAACGTCTTTTTAGGCTTAACCCCAGTTTATTCTGAAACTACATCATTAAGCAAGTCTTACTTTAAACTTAAGCTCCAAATTGTGAGAGATCCTGCGAAAACGCTTGTTTTTGATGCTAAAATTGATTTTCCTTTGTTTTTGTAGGTGAGAGCTTGTTGTCAAGAATTCAAGGTAATTCAGATGGTCAAAGAAACTTCAATTTGATACTACAGAAGTTATCAATACTCAAGAATGAGGTAAGTAGTAATTCCATATTTTGTTGACTAAAATTATAAATAATAACAATGGTTTATTTTTTATCTTGGTGATTGAGATTATCAGAATGGTTGATGTTTGATTCTACAAAAGTTACCATTAATCAGGTAAGAGAGTGATTTTGTATTAGTTTGCTGAAATCAAATGTCATAACTGCTATTACAGTGTTTGCATGAAGAAAGCTAAAAATAGTAACATTTTATGTTACATGTACCTAACTATCAGGCTCGCTTGCCATTTGTGCTCAAGCACACCACTAGTATATATGTATGAATGTATGTATGGATGGTACGTATGCCCTATAAACGCGCGCGGGGACCTTTTTTCTCCAAAAAAACATGGCTTTTTAGGCTTGACCCCAGTTTATTCTGAAACAACAGCATTAAGCAGGCCGTACTTTATACTTAAGCGCAGAAGTGTGTGAAATTCCTGCCAAACGCTTGTTTTTCAAGAAACAAAAGGTTGATTCGACCGGTTACTATGGCATTAAGACCCTTTTCCAGACTTAATTTCAAAACTTCGCCGTTTTATGAGGGGATACGGAGTGCCGATTGTTGGTTGTCAAGAGCCATTGGTAGTCAGAATACCGTAGTATTAATGCTAAGGAAGCTACTACTTCTCGAAGGAAGCTGAGGTAAGTACGCAATTCCATATTTGTTAGCTAAATGTGCAAAATTAACTCTGGCCTTTCTTTTTTGTAGCTAAGAGCTTGTCAACAGTGACTGGTAAATTCAAATAGTCAGATTGGCTCAAATTTGGTACTACAAAATTACCACTGCTCAAGAAAATGACGTAAGAAAGTAATTTAGTATTTGTGTGCTAAAATTGATTGTCTTTTGTATTTGTAGCTGAGAGCTTGTTGTCAAGAATTCGAGGTAATTCAGATAGTCAAAGTAACTTAAATTTGATACTACAGAAGTTATCAATACTCAGGAGATTGAGGTAAGTAGTAATTCCATATTTGTTGGTTAAAATTACAAATAATAACATTGGTTTATTTTTTTTATCATAGCTGAGAGCTTGTTCAAGAGTTACTGGTAATTGAGATTATCAGAATGGCAGATGTTTGTTACTACAAAAATTAACAAATCAGGTAGGAGAGTGATTTTGTATTTGTTTGCTAAAATAAAAGGTCATAACTGCTATTATAGTGTTTGCATGAACTAAGCTAAAACATAGTAACAATACTTATTTTATGTTACCTAATTATCAGGCTCCCTCCCATTTGTGCTCAAGCACACCACTAATTTATTTATATATATATGTTTGGACGTAGGTATGTCATTTTTCTATTTGAGTTAGTGGAGGTTGTAAGTTAATACACTATTTGTCACAGTTATAAGCACTACGCAACAGTATTTACTAGAAAATTCATTGTCCACTAGACGAAGGTAAGTCTTGCGTAGGAAGTACAGTAGTGTGAAAGTATTGTGCATTACAACTACTACACAGAGAAAAAACTTAAATAACGTGACTTAATTTTGTTGCTTCTTTTTCAATTCAAACAGTTGCGGGGAGCGGTTACTATGGCATTCAAGCCCCTTTACCTTATATACGTAATTTAAAAACTCGAATTTATTTTAGTAGCTTGAGTGTTAGTAGTTAGAATCAATCGTTTAACAATAGTGTGGTTTAAGGCTCGCTCACCATTTGTGCTCAAGCACACCACTAGTTACTTACCTTTTGTTTATCATCATTGTAATTCAGCAAGCTAGGGAAGGTTTCCAATTTCTTACTAAGCGTTTGGGACCAGGCCCCTTTTGGAGCAGTTTTACCCAGTTGGAAGGAAATTGTTCAAGGTGACTCGGTTACACTAACTTGTAGTAGTATAATCCCCATAGAATGGTTCAGTGTTCATTTCAATAGTCTTAATATAAGTGTCTGGGAAACCTCTGTAACTATACACAATTTAAAAGAAAACCACAGCGGTTCCTACGTTTGCCGTGGAGTCACCTCAACTGAAATTTCCAACCACACACACAGAACAATGTTTCATAATAGAGCCATAATTGTAGTAGATAGTGAAATTAAAAGGATTTACCATAGGGGGACTAGAGTATTTAACTCTAATTGATTAATTTTGCTTCATTAATCTGTGGCACCATTCTTTACTTATTTATGTCCTCCATGTTCTAAATACCTAAGATTATAATTTTTAAATGGCTGTGAAATATTTATAAAAGAAAATACAAAAAAGGGGTGAGGGAATTGTGTGCATAAGTAAGGTGAAATGAGGCTGGATTGTGCACAAATCAAAACGTTTTTAGTACACTCCAAATTATACTGAAATTTTCTCAAAGGGGGAAAGAGCCACTTTGTTTGCCACTCTCACCACAGTACATTCCAAATGTAGCTGGGAATAAAGTTCTTAGCAGTTGCAGAAACTGTGCCAGAACCATTGATTTTATATATAGTCTTGATAACAACCTGTTTTAGTACTGCCTTTACTGAGGAATCAAATTTTTCCTCCCTGCAAAAATGTAGTGTCCTGCATTAAAGGAGAACTTACACCATGAGCTTTTAGGAGGCGGGTGGTGTCTTGCCTCCCCATTACGTACAGTCTTAGGTAATGCTTATTACATCATAGGAAAAAAGTGAGTGTGTCATGTGATCCAGGTAACTAGTAAAATTTGAATTATTCTCAAAGTCATTTTGGAAATATGGCATCTACCGGTTACATTGCTGTGGAAGTTTTAGTCTTCCTTGATGCTGACTCTAGCGACTCAGGATCAAGCGGAGAGGAGGGAGACGACATCTACGGCTATAGGAGGCCCTGTATCAGGATAGGTGGAGCAGACCCCGTCAACTCTGATACTGACAATGGGAGTCAAGAAGGTGATCAAGGTAAGCTTGTCTTTCTCTTGTCTTTCTCTTGAAAACTAGCAAGCTTTTGTTGCGGAAAGACTTATTTATAGCTATATTGAGATAGAGAAAGCTGTTTAGCTATAATATATATATATTTCATTGTTGAAAGCGGTTTGTGTTTTTTTTTTAACAATTTCAAATAAAAAAATTTTTTTTAATTTTTTTTACATGTACTACTAGGACCAGATGTGTATGCAGTCACCGACCCCAATTGTGAAGATTGTGAAGAGGACGCAGATGAGGCGACAGGAGCAGTCTTCCAGTGATGAAGGAGAGTATGCCGGACCTGAGTCTTCCAATGATGAAACGGACGAAGAGACAGCACGTTGGAGTGATGAAGAAGAGGAAGTGGCTCCTCCTGCTCCGAGTTCTTGACGCCCTCGGTCGGAGAAGGCGGGCACCGAAGAAGAATCGGGTGGATGAGGTAGGGAGGGGGTGAGTGGAAGAAAGAGGACAACACACCCATTGATATTCCATAATCTTTTGTGTGAAGGACCACAGGACCATATTTGTGGCTGCTCCCCCCCCCCCCCCCCTGAACATCCCAAACGTTGTAATATGTATTGTGTATCATTGTTGTCATTGTCTGTGTTTTTGTGGTGTTGTAGTGGAGCTTCACGCTCGATGTATATGTGTGTGGGTGGAATTGAAATGTTATTCTAGTCCGGACTAATCGAGGAGGGAACTCTGGATCTTTTTGGATCGGGACTACTACAGTGCATCCTACTTAAAGAACAAACAATTGATTTTTTTTATATTTAAGCTAGAATACTTTACCATGCCTGTGACATATCTCTTCTTTCTAGATTCTACACCAGTTTCCAGAGTACACAAGAATTGGCCCAACAGAAGTCATAGAATCAGTCACCTTACATAGACTTTTAATACATTAGCGCCATTTTATTTTGACGTCACCAAATCGCTGTCATTCGTCACAAATCGTCAGTTATAAAACTTGCGCGTTATGCCCGACTCCCCGTTGGGGAATTTTCCCAAACGCGCTCGAACCGATTGGGTAATCCCCCACTTCATTAATAGCTGATGTTTAACACAACAGTTCAGTATGGCTTCTGGAAGTAGATCTATGGAAGAAAATGCTTTCAAAAGGAAAAGAGGAGAGCTTGAGTTGCTGACTGACATCAGCAATATTCCACTAAATGAAACCAGTAAAAGGGCATGCACAGCAAAGACAGGAGAAAAGATTGAGAATATCCCGAAGGTGAAGGCCATCGGAAGGCATGCATCAGCTCCACCACCAGAGTGTCCACCATCTCAACCTAGTAGGATGAAGTCCAAGTGTACAACTTACAATGAACAAATGACATTATGCCATATAATTAAACATAGTCCACACATAATTACAGAAGGCATGCATACACTACAAACACGCACAGAAAGAAACACGAGTTTTGTTTCAAACTTTGCGGTTTGACTTACAGTTTTCTCCTTGTTTTAAAAAATCGCCAGTTCAACTGGGGGCCTCCCCATTACGTACAGTCTTAGGTAATGCTTATTACATCATAGGAAAAAAGTGAGTGTGTCGTGTGATCCAGGTAACTATGCAAAAGAAGAAAAAAAAAACGTAGCTCAGAAGCCATACTCAATACAGTAAGTAGTCTCTTCTACAACAGCTGTTATGGAGATTTCCATCGAGCATGCGGACATTCATGACGTCACGTTTACGTATGAGAACCGGAAGAATCAGCCGCGATACGTCACTACTTTGAGGGTGCCATCCCATTTCTGATTATTTTTATCAAAAAAACAGCTCTAATTTGCTCAATTTTGTTTACATAGCTTTGGTATTTAGCAACCATAAACTTAAGCCATTTATCTATGATTTGGTGTAATAAGAATACTCCAGTTCAAAAAATGTAGAAATCCCAGCACTTTTATTTAATAAAATAGAAATATTGGCCTATACAAATATAATTAATGCACCGAATTTTGTTCAAATGAAAACATGTCTTTTGAAATGCAGAGTGGCGAATTTCTGCAAATACTTCACTGTAAATACTTCACTGTAACAATCATTGGTTTACAGTATCTTCTATGGGAAGCAATCAAACATCTGCTGTTAATGTTTATGATAGTATGTATGATTCAATTTCAGCCTTAGGAAAGGCGCAGATTGCTTGCCTTCTTAAAACTTCAAATGATTCTATTTTGGTTAATATTATGAGAGTCCAAAAACAGGTTAGCTATTTAATGTGCTCTTTTTTTTAAGTATAGATATATTTTTATTGTTGTTATTACTTGATGTACAGGTTGGCAACTGTGACTGTGGCCTATTTGCAATTGCTTTTGCTACAACAGTCGCATATGGTAAGGATCCGAGTCGGTGTAATTTTGATCAAGCAAAGATGAGGGAGCATTTATATAAATGCTTTTCTGGGAGAAAATTACTCCCATTTCCAGAGAACATAGCAACATTGATTAAAAACAACATCCAGAGTTCAACTGATGACATTGCAGTACACTGCTATTGCAGAATGCCTGAACTAAAGGATGTTCCAATGATTGAATGCAGCAGTTGCTTCAAATGGTTTCATGTAGCATGCTGCCATGATTCCATAACTGCTACAGATTATAAGAGCGACAGAATTTCCTAGCGGCAGCAAAATTTCCTAGAAAAAATGTCACTGACTTTTCGAAATGACACTATTTCCTAAGGAAATTTTGTCGCCGTGACAAAATTTCCGGGCGACAGTATTTACTGTGACAGCGGCCTAAAACCGGGAGCAGGAGTAGGAGTAGGAGCGGGAGTTGCGGCCTACTACCGGGAGTAGGAGTAGGACTTCCAGTGTAACAGAGTAGGAGTTGCAGCGTAAAACCAGGAGCATAGGTTCCAAGTGCCACTAAAACTCCGTGGCAGTCACGGAATTTACTCAGGAGTAGGAGCAGGAGCGGGATTTGCGGCCTAAAACCAGGAGCATGGCAGTCACGAAATTTACTTCAATCTGCCAGGAAACACTGAAATAGCCCTATCAGAAACCATGCTCATGATGCAATTCCACACATTTTATATATCAAATTTTTATTTTTAATACATTAACAAAATGCAAAAGGCTATAACCATTCTCCAAACAAATCATAACAACAATAGTTATTGTCATCTTAATTTTATTCATAATATTAATTACATGAAGGATTTGGTCAATTTAATTGACTTAATTAATGGGTGTGGTTTGTCACTGACTTCAATTTCCATGCCAGGAGAGCAGGAGTAACACCCACGAGTAATCTCACTAGCCAGACACTTTACCAAACAAGGTCTGGAGTGGGAGTTGGGCTGAAATAGCTATATAGCTATTTTTGGCTTTTAATTTTTCATTCTGATTCTCAGTAAAATATAGCTCAGAAAAGTAGCTAGCTAGATTCTCAAGCTATTGCCATATTCAAAGAATCATACAGCACTGCAGACCAACCACCTCTACCATGATATATACCTCTAGTGCTACATGAGAAATAATTACTTTTTATAAGTATAAAACCAAGAGCAGCTATTAACTGGTTATAATAACAATCCCATGAACATTCACCACAATGTACATAATGGTATAGAGAAGAATCGTAATATTTTAACCCTTTCGTTCCGGATCCCGCTTTAAAGCAGGTGAAGACCGGTTGGCTTCTCCGAAATTTTAAAAATAGTTACTTTATAGCTAGAACCTTCAGATTGCATACACAGGTGCCCAATGCATTGGAGAAGCATCTAAAATAGCTTTCAGCCAGGACTGCTTCGACAGTACCTCACAGCAGTTGCGTTTATTTCTTCCTCGGCCAAAAAAAAAAACATCGGTTCTCCGTCGAATTTTAAAAAATGTTACCTTCTTCACAGCAGCTTCATTTATGGATCCAGTCATCTCCAGAGCTTTGTAGAAGCAGCCAAAAATTGCTTGAGCTCAGTAGCCTTCCATAACACATTGAAACAACCGCTTCTTTGCCGACCAAGACTTTGCGGTTTGACTTACTGATTTTCCCAGCCAGCATCGAGTTAAAAAAATAAAACGGTAATACTCTATTCCGGGGTCGACGATTAGATTTTTCCGCGCGCGTCCAAACAATTCAGGAACGAGAGGGTTAACCTTCCTCTACAAACTCCCCCTCCCCCTCCAATTACAGCACCAAAAGGTGGTAACAATGTTTATAAAGACACGATATAGGATGAATACACAAGTCAATGAGGTGTTGACAGACACCTATGGTGACTCAGCTGGTCTTTCAGAGGGTCATTCTACTTCAGTGTAGGGTTAAGATTTAAAAAAACCTGAGCTAAATATTTCGAGCAGACTTGTTTAGTAGCACTAGCAGGTTGTCAAGGGGCTATGGACTTTGTATGCTAAATTTCTGGTAGGTTAGACTTTTTCATTGTTATCAAAAATTAAATATTGGTTTGACCTGTCAGCAACCATGGAAGAAGAAGGTGAAAAGCCATTCAAAACAAGTACTATTCACAACCTTGAAGGGGATGAAGTTTTAAACTATTTCAATCAGGCTGCACAATCAAATACTGTAGTAGTATCTTCTCTTCCACCTGTACTACCCAGGGCTGGAGAACTATATATTTTTTACCTTGGACCAGAAGAGTCCCAATGGGATAACAAGAAAAAGAAGATGAGGTATTTAATGTATAATTCATTTATTAGCTAAGTTGTAATCAGTTTTCTCCACACTGTTGTTCCAGATGTGACCAGTATAGGTGGGTATCAAAGGGGGTCTTAATATTCAATGTTGTGAAGGGTTTAAACTTCCAATTCTATAGCAACACCATCTGGTGGAGATGACAGATTTCGCAGATGGGAATACTGGGGTTTTAAAATTCTGTACATACTACACTACACTGGAGATGAAAGCGTTTATATTCCTTTTGTACATGGAAATGCCAAACGACTGCAGAGAACATTGATAAGATCAGCTCCATTTGTGAAGGAGAAGGTAACCATTGATAATAAAATTATAAGTTGCAAATATTCACTAATAACTGGTTATTTTATCCACCTTACTTCAATTATATTAATTTTGGAACATTATATACATTTCTTCAGGTACAGGCTACTAGTGTGCTGAAGCCAGTTAGAAAAGTGTAACAGGAAATTATAAACACAGATTAAGGTGGTCCTAGACATGCAATTACTACACCTAGGGATTACAAACAGGTAATGGAGACATTCATAATTCTTTTCTAACACTGTCAACAATATCTGAGGGGTCAAATACAGCCTGAAGTCGAGGCATATGTGATGGATCTCGTGTGCAAAAATCATACTCGCTGGCAAGTAAAAGACAGTGTTAGAAAAGATTTGAAGTCTCTTCCTCAGTGCAAGAATGAATCCATTCCCAATAAAGAGTGTTAATCTAGGATCAGTTTAGCCAAATCTGCTCTATTACACAATCGAGTGAAACTTGTAGGTAATGGCTCCTTCGTGTGAATGAAAATGACGGTGTCACAACAAGAGCAGTGCGAATATTTCCAAAAGAGTCATGTTCATGTAGTTCAACAAAGAAATGCTTTCATCTGGCTGCTTGTCAAATGTCTATTGGCCTTGAACCACATTTTGATGGAAAATTAACCTGGGGGAGTTGAGAAGAAAGGAAAGATTAAAACTGGAGAGACCATCGGGCAGAAAGAGACCACGGAAGCATGATTTTGCAGGAGCTACTGAAACAAAGACCAAAATAAGTAAGTATATTTTTAAAAAATATTATGATGTATTACATTATCCTTCATATTAGGTACGACTTTGACAGAGGATGGGGCTGAATTACTTGTACATAAAGTTACTAAGAAAGATTTTGATGACATAAAAGCAAAGCATGCCATGTCTCCTACAGTGACATTGTTAATCTGGTAACATTAGAGTCTTCGGATTTGGATGTGATTACTTGTCAGAATTCGATTCAAGTGGCATAAGTGTAAAGTAAGTCTGTGATGCTGCAAAATGCTGGAAATTCTTGTTAAAACAATTTAGGCTACTGTATTCAATTTTTTCACGTAAAGATGACAGCAGAAAGATAATTAGTCATAGTTTGCCATTACTCTAATATATGTGTTAAGTTAATAGGTTTATTTATGCTTTTTTGTTAGATCATCCATCTTCATTCTTGTACCAACTGTCCAATGCCACCAAAACAAGTACCATTCAGCCCTTCATAAAAGGCACTGACATACAATGGGATGCTTACTTAAAGAGAATAAGCTGTTTATATCCTGAAGTTTTGCAAGTGCCAAATATCTGCATCGGAGAATACAACTCAGTGAGTAGTAAATACTGGTTTCTTCTGTAGTCACAAATAAAATTCTTTCCAGGAATCTATGTGCCTTGATGAAGGACATATTTTGGTCATTCAGACCTTAAAATCTGGACAGTGTGCATTTTTCAAGAATATAAGCATCTCAACTTCTACACATGTGTAAGTACGTACTCCACAGTGATTGTAGTCTATTTATTTTTTTTAATATGCACTTTCATCATAAAACAGTGATGCAATATGTATACAGAGTTTGTATGCTTGTACGTGTTAAGCCTGATGAATTGCTACTATACATTCTTTGATGGGTTGTAGCGTTATGGCTATGTACTAAGGCTCACCTCTGCCCCTCCTAGCTTTTTTAAATAAGTGAATTTTAACTTAGTATTCCACTATTGCTATTCATTTTTACTGAGGCGATAAAAATTTGCCAAATTGAATTTTAGTTAAGCAAGTCTATAGCAATAGATTAAATTACTTTTTGTATTCCATGTAATTATGTCATTCTAATTTAATTAGGTTATATCAACATACAAACTTCCTGATTATTCTGAGCTAAATTTTCATGCTGGAAGTGCAATGCGTCATCAACAAGAAGTGACCTCAGTATTGGTTCAACATTCTGGAGTTCAGTTTCAGGCCCGGCGGAAGCAATAAATTGATGCAAAGGCCAAAAATGACCACACCCATTATAATAACCTGATGCAATATTGTAAAACTCCTTTAATTAATTGAGTGAACATAAGAAAAAGTATTGATTGGAAAAAAAAATTATATATGAAATAGCTATGTAAATGATCCAAAAATATTGATTCTGTGATCAGAGCCCGAAATAAAATCACTGGCTATGTCTTTCAGATCAAAACTATCAGTCAGCTCCTTGTGCACATGAAGGACAAGCAAATGATTTAGTCTCTCTTGCTTCATTGTTGCTCTGAGATAATCTTTAATGCGTCGAAGTGCACTAAATGACCTCTCAGATGTGGCGTTGGTTGCTGGCATTACTAAAATCAACTGCACAACCCTCACAACTTGATCCAAAAGGCTTCTTTGAGCAATAGAGTATGCCTTGAAGTGATCCAACAAGTCAAAAAATGACGTTGCTCCAGTGCTTGTTACATTCTTCTGCTGGAATTCAACACCAAATGTAACAAGTTGAGCTTTCAGATTATCTGAATTGAAATCATCTTTGTAGAAGTCGCACACAAATTTGAGTTCATCCTCAAAATCTGACTGATTGCTGGCTTTGATTAAAAGCTGTTCTAAATTACAATAAATTTTATAACCTGACTGATCAAAGCGGTTAGCAATACAATTGGTAGTGTTGTCGATAGTTTCGTAATATATTTGGCGAAAATGATCCTTTGGTGTTTGATGAAAAAAATGATTACTTCCACCTTCGTCTAGTCTTGCAGGAATTTTTCGCCGGCGTGGTAACTGCGGTTCACCAATCCCTGCACATTCTGCAAACTTCAACACTTTTGACCAGAATAGGTCATAAGCCTCTGCACTTCGTGTACGTTGAAGTGTTGTAATGACTAGCCTTGCAAGTTGTTGTCCTTCAGCAGCAGAGGTTGTTTTCTTTTGAATAGCTGCACTTAAATTGTCAGAATGACGTAAAACCATTTCTCCTAGAAATGTGGCAAACAAAAATTCATAAGTTTGCATCTGAGCATGTACACCATTAATTCTCGCTTTAATTTCTGTATCTTTAGCAACATCTAAAGCTTCTTCCCATGTTTTCAAAAGAACTTCGTAGTTACTAATGATGCTGGCTAAAGCATCAGCTCGCACAGTCCACCGCGTAGGACAGAGCAATCTCATTCCTGCTGAGTGATAATCATTAAGCAAATCATGTTGTTTCTTTAACTCTCTGAATATCTCTTCCCGGCGTGGAGAAAACTTGATTAGTTTAGTGAGTTCATGAGTTGTATCCAAGGCATTTAAAATAACTTTTGAATGCTTAATGGCATCATTAACTGCAAGATTAATAGAGTGGCCATAGCAATGGGTGTAAACTGCTCTAGGCTCTTCATCCATTATCAACTTAGCCACTCCAGATCTAGCACCACTCATTGTGCTAGCCCCATCATAACATTGTCCTCGGACTCGGGAGTAAGGAATGTTTAATCTACAAAGACAATCATCCATAACTTCCTTTAGTATCCTTGAGTGAATAGATGGGACAGTATAAAGCCCAAGAAAATCTTCGTTAACATCCAATTTATCACTTACTGATCGAAAAACTAAAGTTACTTGCTCACGATTAGAAGCATCAGTGGTTTCGTCCATCATTATTGTTATGAATGGAGGTGACTGCAGGGAGTTACCAATATTCCTTAACACACGCATAGCCACAACTTTCAAAATCTCATTTTGAATGTCATGTGATGTATATTTATTTGTTTTCTTTTTTAGCCAATCATTAACTCTTGGATCTTCTTCTGATTTTAATTTCAACATTTGGTAAAAATTGCTATCTAATTCTTCACTACCATCTCCTCTAAGTGGTAAACCCTGTCGAGCCAAAAATCGAATACTAGATATTATCTTAATCAACATTTTTCGGTTCCATTCTTTTTCTTTTGCATACAGCTGGGTAACAATTCTCCCACATTTGGAGTTGATGAAGGAAGAGTAATAACCATTTCAATAGCTTGACGATGACTTAAACTTTGCTCGTGTCTCCTTAAAACAATAGTTGCATCCTTCCAATTACAAAATCCGGTTGAAACCTAAAAAAATGCAAGTAAAATTACTTTTAATGGTTAGCTAGGTATGTGCAAAATGTCTTACAAACACAGGATCTGCTCGAGATTCCCTCATTTTTTTTGTTTGAATGCAGTGACACAAATGTGGCAATAAGCAACATCCTTCAACTCATCATAGTGCAAGAAACTCCATTGCTTGAACCAAGAGGCTTGAAAAGACCTCATAACAACTTTCTTGCTCCCAAATGGTCGTTTAGGGAATGAAAAACCATCAGGGGGATGATGAGGAACTGAGGGGAGCTCAGGTAATGAAAATCTGCTGCTCAATGATGAAGCCATACAACCTGAGCTACGAACACCCGCGGCCAGTCAGAGATTTTATTTTAACGGATATTAGGTAAGGGGTCGTCACGCTATATTTGCTCCGTCCTCCCTACTTCATTTTGGTTGTCTTTGGGATGTGTGTGGCTACATTTGAAGCGTAAGAGTTAGATGTAGTTATGGTTTAATTGTTGTTGCATATTTAAGATTTAAAGTCTGTAATTTTCTTAATGTTGTAACTAGCTAGCAAGATTATAGCTGGCCAATGATGCAACGGCCAAAACCGTTGCAACCGTTGTGCTTCCGCCGGCCCTGGCCATAAGCCAACTCAGGAGCTCTCCAGGGTACGGTGCCAAATGAAAGTGTTAAAAAAGGAATTAAACCAATTCATGAATGGAATAATTGATTGTTTTAGTTTTGCTTGTAAACCAGGTTCTTTTTGTAAATCAAAAAGTGATAATGTTCCTCTTAAAGGCATTTGCCGAACACCTTGGATTGAAGGAAGTACATCAAAAGCAGTGTATCGTGAAAAGCAAAAGCAATTCAACAGTCACCGTTGTTGTACCTGTCAGGGATGGTTTCACCATTATTGTCTGTCTATGTGTCACGTAGATGTTCCTAAAATATCTCAAGATTTTATCTGTCCTAATTGTAAGATACCACCTACTATTCCTTGGCATAACAGAAATACGTGTACTTCAGATAACTTCTTGAATATTATTTTGATACACAGTATGCAAAACCCAAAATTCCTTCAATGTTTGGGTTCTAGTGAGGCAGAACATGTATTGGAAGTAGTAATTCATGATTTTATCAAAAGCAATGTGGAAAGCGGTAAAACAAGATTTTTGGACTATGTGAAATCAATTGTTTCAGGACAGCGGTATGATTGCTTTGGTTCAGAATATGAACAATGTCTTCAGGTTTTTAAATCAGTTTGGCGTCTAGAAATATGTCTGGAATGCAATTCGCCTCACTGCCCAAGGCCCAAGAATACGAGGTATCCAAATGGATATAATTTGCAGCCTCAAAGCCTTGAAAGATTTTCTGACCAGAGAGAAGCAATTTCCAGAAAATGGTCAAGCACTAGGCTACTGTGGTGCAACTTTTCCATCTCTGCCACCAAAAGATGCTTCATCCTGTCATAGAAGAAATATAATTGATTTGGAAGATAATGACGGAGGCCCCAGTGTGTATGAATGCAATGGAGTACCATTTGTCAAAAAATGTGTGTTCTTTAGCAAACATCCTTGATTAATTCCCTTTAATATCAATTCTTTTAAAAAGGGTTTATGAAAGAACTTGATGAACTTCCTGTCATATTGCATTTGCTGGGAAAAAAGTATGTTTTGGCAGGATATTCACTGCATCGTCCTGGGCATTTTGTGTCCCTAGTATTTTGGGGGGAAAAAAATATCGATATGATGGCATGGGACTTACAAATAACACCAGACTTCAAACTTTCAAACAGTATGACTGCGAAGAAGAAGGGTCACATGCTTTTTATTTAATGTTTTAAAGTAAGACTAATTTGAATTGAATTGAAGTTTAAAATCAGAATTTTTTATCATTATTGATTCAATTTTTTTTTCAGAATGACTTTAATATTAGTGCTCAAATCACTCATATTATACACACCAGAAATCTTTCACACTACAGTGCTGCTTTTCTGGTATAGCTCATGACGTGGGCGTAGGAAGGGAGATTAAATGCCCTCCCACACATTTCTAAACATTCATCCTCACAATAAGGAGAGCCGCTACCTCAAGAGCAGTATACCTGGCAGCCATAACTTCAACAGCTAAAACTTCAACAGCTAAAAACTCCTAGCACTCTTATAGCAACCTATACACTTCTAGCAGTCATTCGAAAGCTCCGAGCGTGCTCTATTTAATGATCTCCGGTAAAGCGTTGTCAATTGAACTGGTAACGTTTTATTGAGAGTCAAAAGTACCCTTCTCCAACAGGGTCAAAAAAGCCCCTAATGGCTGGCATAGGGTTAAACTGCCTCCATTTACCAGAGAAAGATCTCAATTAAGTAAATTGGAAGTAGACAAGGCTAGGGATTTGTCCCAAGTTCGAATTCATGTTGAACGGATTATTGGTGCTGTTAGGCAAAAATATTCTGTGCTGTTAGGCAAAAATATTCTATCCTGCAGTCAACTTTACCAATAAAAATGATAATATATGCTTCACAGCTGGTCCTTCATGATTACAGCCCCAGGTACATGCAGCTGAATAAAACTTACTACTCTCTGGATAGCAAATTGATTTAATTATTGATTGTGATGGGTTAGCTAGAAAAGTACATAACTCTGATTTAAGACGTGATGCTGTTACTCGGCCAGTTCGTTGCTGAAACCATACTTTAGATTTGGATTGATCTCTAGTTACTTCTTCAACCATCTTCACCTGATCTTCACTCACAGTATATGACTCGTAAAATTCTTCGTATTTTTTAAGAAGTTCCTGATAACTCAAATTCAAATAATCTGGATTATAGTAAGCTGATAATGGCTTCGAATTTTTTTACTTTCTACCAAGGGAACATATAATTCAGAAAATTCTGGAACAATGGCAAGAATAGCAGGCTTACTTTTAGTTTTGAAAGGGCTGTAAAAAATTACTTTTTTCAAGCTCAGACGGGTCCTGGACTGATTTACTTGCTGCAGAACTGGAGCTACCTTCAGTTCTAGTAGTATCTCCTAGCTTAGAAACAGAAAAATTTATTTTAGCAATTGGCTCATATGAAACATTTTGAAAAGAACTACACTGCCACCGGTACACTTGTACAGCTTCTGCCACCCAAAATGGCCACGTGGATCAGTTGCTACGCTTTAAGTCGTGGCCACGCCCAACATGAATAACCTCTATAAGTTGTCTGCAATATGCTGTCATACATATCTGTTTAGAGCGACTGGGTACCTTATATGTGACCGGTTTGGGGGAAAATCGGCCTAAACGCGGCATCTAAAATTTTCTATTTTATTCTACCAGTAGGCTGCACGGGCCTAGGGATGCCATCCTCCTAATTTGGAAGCTGTAGCACAAGCCGTCTTCGCCCTACGCACTACGACACTTCAGTATTTTTGCTAAACTTATTATTGGCGAGCGAGCGAGACACTTACAGGGGTAACACAATTAAAAATCGGGGATGTTTGTAATTGTTAGTTGTTAAAATCAAATTTAACAATAGTGTAGTTTAAGGCTTGCTCGCAATTTGTGCTCAAGCACACCACTAGTTTATTTGTATAATGTTTGGAACGTATGTCATTTTGTACTTTGACCCTCGCGTTTTTGTGTTAGTTATGTGGTCGACCCCGTCCCAAATTGCACTAAACAGACTCCTTTGGTTTATCGATCAGTACCCGTATCACCCAAGAAATTGAATTGTTTACCGTTTTGAATTCTTTTGAGGGTGCAGTTAAAACTTGAAAACTTAAGGGACTTCCATTTCTATTTGAGTTAGTGGCGGTGGTAAGTCGATGCTTCTTTGTCATGGTTATAAGCCGTGCGCAACAGTATTTACTTGAAAATGCATTGTCCAC
>WLWD01000530.1_pt1 | contig 240773 bp, 257 predicted proteins | sample 6712731 | NCBI WGS metagenome assembly WLWD01 (sample SAMN12718690, study PRJNA576275) | sponge metagenome | isolation source: marine sponge | host: Mycale hentscheli | place: New Zealand: South Island, Marlborough, Capsize Point | collected 2014-11-01
AGAATTCTACCTGCAGTGTAGGAGGTAACAATTCCCTAGTGAAAATAAATGTTGATATCATATTACAGCATAATACTAGGAACTCTTCCAATTGAATCATCTATCCAAGAAATATCCGTGACTTCATCTACTAAAAGCCCAGAAGAAACTTCATTACCTACAATTCCCATATCATCTGGTAAATAAAAGTTATTGATATTTTTTTTTTTTGCATGTCTAATTTGTGTTACCATACTCATTTTATCATGCAGATAATTACAGCACACAGATTCCTTTGACTCCTATGCTTCCTTTGACTCCTACTCAGCTTCTTTTGATCTCCACACAGTCTAAAGTCCTAGCCAGTGTAATTCCAACTATAACAAATCCGCCCACATCTCCATGGATCCAGCCTGTCTCAACCAGATATCCTGTCTCAGCCGAACATCCTGTCTCAGCCAGATGTCCATCAAACACACCACTTTCTCAGACACTTTCAAATGTCCCAAAATCAAGTAGGTGTATTTTATTGTCAGTCATAATTTCAACGTCTATCCTAGCACTCCAATTTTATCTAAATAATCCCCCATTAGACTATTAACGGTTTCCTGCTAAGATTTATTTGTGCATTTTTAATATACTACACCTTAGCTGCATATCTGCTTTCCTTTCATTACAAGTTCCATCATAGCTGACCATCAACTGGTCATAGCATTGCTATTTGTTTTCCGTGCTAAGCTTAGTCATGATCAGGTTGGCTGATCATTCATCCACATTTCCTCTATCTGGCCAGGACCTTATTCTATTCTTATAGTGAGCGGAGTTGCACCTGCTCACATATACTAAACATACTATAGATCAACTTTTAGATCTAAGACTCTGCAGAAGCTAGGAAGAAATTATACATCGAGACGATGTTTCCGAACTTTTATTTGTATATCCTACACTCCAAACCATACCAATAGTAAATATAAGGTTATGACCTTTATAGTGAGCTGATAAAATTAATGTCCAAATTAATGAAAGCCTGTAAAATATAATTCCTTTGTACTAATGTACTCAACTTGAATTCCTTCAATTGAAATTCATTTTGTTTTAAAGCATTTTTTCAACTAAACTAAGTCAAAGCTAAAATTCAGGACAGTAGCTATAGTTTGAATAACTAAAATTGAAGTTAAAAGCTACTAAAATAAAATTCAACAACATTAGTTTGAACTTCCTGCCTATAACTAATAGTCATTATATTGAAGCTAGCTAATCTAGTATTATTGCAGGTAATCTAGCTATTGTTGTTGTTGTAGACAGATTTTAAAAGTACAGTTAAATTATTCAAAATCAATGTTGTTTTCATACAAATAATTTGTCTAGTAGTTGCTAAAATATTCCAATCATAAGCCTTGAACCTTGAATGTTGTCCAAACAAGTTAATATTAAATTTACCCTTGGTAATTGTGATCAATTGTTCTGAGCCATTATTCTACTCTCAACTTACTATACTATGGTAGATAGTTATTAAGCCTTTTGCTGCATAGATAACTGAGTACTGCAACTGGAGCTTTCTGTTGGAATGACTCGTAAGTGTCAATTGCACACTTTAGATATCTAGCTCCTCTTACGGAGCTAGCAGAATTGTTTTTTTAATAGAAGAGTGAATACCAGCACTGAGGGTTTGCACCTAAGGTGCTCCAGTTGTAACAGGCACACCAATAAATGAACTTACGCTTGCTTTTGTTTGCTTATATGTATATGTGTATAGAACAAGATAACAGTGGTGTCTTTAATAACGCCATTGGAATACTAGCTTTTGCTGTGATGGCTTTCATCTTGTGCACTATGGTTATCAGTATTCTCTTAATATACCTGAGAGAAAAGAAACGGCTGAAGTAAGAGATTCTTATATTTCATATTGCAATTTAATAACGTGCAGGCTGTCAAACATGCTTTTGATATTATCTATTATGTAGTTTTTGTGTGTGTGTATGTGTGTGTGTATGTGTAGGAGGACAATATCACAGTGATGATTTTTATGAAGTCATTGATGAACTGCTTTTGCTGTGATTAGCTAAATAAGAACATTTTGTGAGCAATTTGCTGTGTATCTTAACAATTTTTTTTATACTTACACTCAAAATTATACATCAATATTTAGCTAACATTTTTCAGAACAAGATATTATTTTGAATAAATCAAATAACATGAAGAAATTATATTACAATACTGGAAGAAGTTCCAGAAATATTCAGGATTTTTTATTGATGAAGAAATAATGGTTTCAAATGTCATTCCCCTTCAATTTGCTATGGCATATAGCAAAATTTACAGATTAAAGAGCTCAGCATAACAAGTAGCATCAAATTTCTTGTTTCACTACTTGTGGGGGGGGGGGGGGGGGGGGGGGGGGGGGGGGGGGATGGGGGGTATATTACACATTAGAATTTATTGTGTAGAAATCATGAACTTGTGCATATACTTATTTATACAAATGAACAACAGATGTTAAAACGACCAAACAATTTGAGCAAAGCAATCTTGTTTATAATGTTAATTTCACTTCTATATATAGACGGCAACTTGTACCGTGGTACTTTCAAACTGTCCAATCAGATTGCTCAATTTGCAGGGAATATAATATAATAAATATTATTTCATAACCACCTCCTAGGAGAATAATAAGTTACCATCCAATCTCCTAGAGCCGAGAGCCATGGTACAAATTGGTTACACCACTCTGTGTTCGGTCGGTATGGAATTACACTATCCTCGGATCTTCAGCCCTCAGTTGTGTAAATCCCATACAGACATCCACACAGTATAGTGAAGATTAATAGACTGCTTGATTAAGTACATGGTCAAAATCATGATTTAAATTTCAAAAGTAAAGATGATGTCAGAAATACAAAATAATGAATATTGCAACTACTATCATTATTAAAAGCTAGATTTAAAAGTACTACATGAGTAATTTAAAATAGAGTAGATTTAGGTCAAAATGTGTAGAACAGTATCTCACCCATACACATAACCAGTAGTAGTCGGTTGAATTATTGTTCTTGGCAGCGAAGTCAATATTCAGTCAAAATAATGCCCGCAAAACCTTAATGCCATGAACCAAACCCCTATTCCCCTTAGCGTCATAATGATTTAATTTTTCCAAAAATAGTTCGGACATTCCCCTTTAATTTGAAGAGTTCCTATTTACTGCTACAATATGACATCAACATTTATTTTCACTAGACAATTATGGGGGTTAAACTGCTAGCATCATAATGATGTCAAATTTTCCAAAAATATCCCCCCCATGCATTTTTTTGTAAGCTCAAATTTTCAGGGACCATTATGAGGATTTTCAGGGACCCATGACCATGGCTATAAATTCAGGGATTGTTTAGGCCTATGTCTCAAGACATGAGGATACAATTGTCTCGAGGCATTCCTCAATCAGTTCCCACTACTCCTCGGATTCTGTTCCTTTAGAATGTTCAAGAATGCTTTAATACCGAAACATAACTAATACGAATTAGGAGGGTGCGTATGCGCGATCAGTGTTAGTTCTACCAGCACCAATCAAACGGGCATTCAAATAAATATAAAAGCTTCATTCAGTTATCTGAACACTTCAGTTAATTAATTATCCAATTATCTAAGGTTTACTGGTGCAGTGCTTGAAATATGACATACAGTACACCTGCATTAAACCTTCGTTATCATTGAACTTCACACTTATCAAAACCAACCAAAATGAACGAACAATCATGATCATTTTTGTCTCTGAATCATCTACATTCTACATTATAATCTTGATCAGTTTATATGTTAGAGGTTTGAGGTAGACATGCCAACTGAATCTCTATACAGTAGTAATTCACTATTCAATTTCATGCAAAATATTTCTTCTGGGTTTAAATTGAAGAGAAATGTTTAGGATAAAATACCATCTGTAAAAACAAAAAAAAACAAGAAAAAACAAAAAAAAAAAAAACTGTATTAAGTAAGGATCAGATACATTATAATTAGAAACATAGTAATTAATATATTTATATATATTGATATTAGACTTGTGCATTGCTTATATTTGTACATAATGTACATACCTGGTAGGTGAGGTGAGATACTCGATATTCAAGCCGAACTATTTTCTCTCTCAGATCTTTATGATAATGTAAGTGATGTACAGAAGGTCCTTTGGGAGTGTCTGGGGGACCCTCAGGCGGAGTTTTCTGATATTTATTAGTACGCAACTTGTGGTCCCCTATGACCTTCAAATCTTTGATTGAAGTGGAGCCTTTTATCAACTGACCTTTCTGTAAGTAGCTTCCTGAGGCAAAACAAAACAAGGCCAAAAAACACTCAACATCCACACAGGGAAACTAAAAAATGTACAGTGTTATGTATAGCTATAGCCAAACATTATCACACAGGCTCCTTTTCTTCTTCTTCTTTTTTTTTTTTTTTTCTTTTTAACTTTTTTTCTCCCCTTCCTAAATGACTCTGTGTATAGTTCTACATGTTGAATTGATCTTATGGGCACAATAACAAACTCAAGGTAACACAAAGCATGGGTTCATCAATGCAGTTAGCTGTTCACAATAAACCGTTCACAATGAATGGTTTACGTACTAGATGTACAGCCACAACACTAATACACTCGCTGCCATTCCTAGTCAACCAAATAAATCTAAACAACAAAGACAAAGAAGAGGCTTCATTCACACACCCTTTCACACTTGTTTAAAATAGTAAACCAAAAACGACAGACCACGTGGTGGGTGTTCACTGTATAGGAGAAGGAGCCAATCCGCACTACACCATCAATAAGCTGACAAACCACAACTACACTTCAGGGCATCCATCTGCCTGCAGGTAAAAACAAAACAACAACAACAAAACACTATAGGATCTGAGTTACTATCACAGGGCCACTCAATGCACAATCAACACATACACACATACACCAACATGTGCACAGACTCCTGATGCACACATGCATGTACATATACGTATGTGTAGACAACCAAAATACTCATTTCCGAAAAATTTGTAAGATGTTTGGTTATTTACTACACCTTAAAGCAGGAAAAGGAGAGGGCACTAAACAACAAACACTAGTAAGCTGACTACACTAAAAATTATATTTTAATACTTTGATAGTAACCAATAAGTACTATAGTAAGGAGTTGTTTTGAAGTGGTAGACATTCATTACAAGACACTTTTATGTCAAAAGTGCCCAGAGTAGATGTAGCCATTGGCATATAGTAGTAGACTCTGGCAACAAATTTTAAGCTGTACAAGTCTTTTCGTGATCTTTCTGTGGAGACAAAAAAAAGAATTCGCTGTTTTATTTTATATGGGTCACAGTACTTCCTCTGCTAGGCATGTTCACAAACAAGAAGTTTTTGTTTTTGTGAAGCAGAGTTTAATAAGCAAGCTGCCTTGGCAGATTGATAAGTAAGCACTATGACCTAACAACCAATGGAGGTTAAATTCCTATGATAAAGATGATGCAAGCAAGCAGTACTACTCAGCAGTATAAAAGTAAAATATGAAGGTCATGGAAGTTGTGGGTTGTTGTAGCTCAGTGGCTTTATTTATTAGCTGGTTTGAAAAAAAACAAAAAACAACAGGGCTGCCAATATTCTTTATGGCCATTAGATACACTTCACAAAACTTAGTATTATATTGGAAGAAGGATGAAGACGCAATTTATATGATTATTGTTAACTATTTTGGTTCATATTGCACATAAGGTGCACAATGAAAATATGTAGACATCTCATAACTATAGAACCACCATAAACAGTAACACATATTTACAGATATTTAGGAGATTAATAGCAGGAGAGCAACTCGCAAGAATGGCAGAATCATTAATTTGTGATATTATAAATGCAAGTTAATGCATTGCTTATGGATGCCATAGTTTTAATGAACAACTAAGACTCACTAAGAATTCTACCAGCAGTGTAGAAGGTAACCCTTCACCCTATTTTAACACTTTAACGTATGATAGCAGAAACGGAGCCTCAATTTGCTGCTTGTTCTTGCCACCCAGATTTGTGTTGCTGATACCTGCACTGCTTATTAGACTTGAGATTAGAATAGACACTATCTTTTTTCTTTAAAATGTTTCTAAACAAAGTAAACTGCTTGGCAGCGAAATCAATATTCAGTCAAAATAATGCCCCCAAAACCTTAATGCCATGAACCAAACCCCTCTTCCCCTTAGCGTCATAATGATTTAATTTTTCCAAAAATAGTTCGGACATTCCCCTTTAATTTGAAGAGTTCCTATTTATTGCTACAATATGACATCAACATTTATTTTCACTAGACAATTGTGGGGGTTAAACTGCTAGCATCATAATGATGTCAAATTTTCCAAAAATATCCCCCCCATGCATTTTTTTGTAAGCTCAAATTTTCAGGGACCATTATGAGGATTTTCAGGGACCCATGACCATGGCCATAAATTCAGGGATTGTTTAGGCCTATGTCTCAAGACATGAGGATACAATTGTCTCGAGGCATTCCTCAATCAGTTCCCACTACTCCTCGGATTCTGTTCCTTTAGAATGTTCAAGAATGCTTTAATACCGAAACATAACTAATACGAATTAGGAGGGTGCGTATGCGCGATCAGTGTTAGTTCTACCAGCACCAATCAAACGGGCATTCAAATAAATAAAAAAGCTTCATTCAGTTATCTGAACACTTCAATTAATTAATTATCCAATTATCTAAGGTTTACTGGTGCAGTGCTTGAAATATGACATACAGTACACCTGCATTTAACCTTCGTTATCATTGAACTTCACACTTATCAAAACCAACCAAAATGAACGAACAATCATGATCATTTTTGTCTCTGAATCATCTACATTCTACATTATAATCTTGATCAGTTTATATGTTAGAGGTTTGAGGTAGACATGCCAACTGAATCTCTGTCTTTATGTCATTTTTCAGCTTTAACAAGATACAGTAGTAATTCACTATTCAATTTCATGCAAAATATTTCTTCTGGGTTTAAATTGAAGAGAAATGTTTAGGATAAAATACCATCTGTAAAAACAAAAAAAAAAACAAGAAAAAACAAAAACAAAAAAACTGTATTAAGTAAGGATCAGATACATTATAATTAGAAACATAATAATTAATATATTTATATATATTGATATTAGACTTGTGCATTGCTTATATTTGTACATAATGTACATACCTGGTAAGTGAGGTGAGATACTCGATATTCAAGCCGAACTATTTTCTCTCTCAGATCTTTATGATAATGTAAGTGATGTACAGAAGGTCCTTTAGGAGTGTCTGGGGGACCCTCAAGCGGAGTTTTCTGATATTTATTAATACGCAACTTGCGGGTCCCCTATGACCTTCAAATCTTTGATTGAAGTAGAGCCTTTTATCAACTGACCTTTCTGTAAGTAGCTTCCTGAGGCAAAACAAAACAAGGCCAAAAAACACTCAACATCCCCACAGGGAAACTAAAAAATGTACAGTGTTAAGTATAGCTATAGCCAAACATTATCACACGGCTCCTTTTCTTCTTCTTCTTTTTTTTTTTTTTTCCTATTTAACTTTTTTTCTCCCCTTCCTAAATGACTCTGTTTATAGTCCTACATGTTGAATTGATCTTATGGGCACAATAACAAACTCAAGGTAACACAAAGCGTGGGTTCATCAATGCAGCTAGCTGTTCACAATAAACCGTTCACAATGAATGGTTTACGTACTAGACGTACAGCCACAACACTAATACACTCGCTGCCATTCCTAATCAACCAAATAAATCTAAACAACAAAGACAAAGAAGAGGCTTCATTCACACACTCTTTCACACTTGTTTAAAATAGTAAACCAAAAACGACAGACCACGTGTTCTAATTCAAACAAAGTTTACACTGACTAAGAAGAGCTTATGAACAGCAGTATCAACTCACTTTTTAAACCTGTACAATACTCCACCAGCCTATGAAGTCAACTCACCCTTTAAACCTGTACAATACTTCACTTGCCACTGGCTACTCAGTTCAAGCAGCAGAATGTGGTGGGTGTTCACTGTATAGGAGAAGGAGCCAATCCGCACTACACCATCAATAAGCTGACAAACCACAACTACACTTCAGGGCATCCATCTGCCTGCAGGTAAAACAAAACAACAACAACAAAACACTATAGGATCTGAGTTACTATCACAGAGCCACTCAATGCACAATCAACACATACACACATACACCAACATGTGCACAGACTCCTGATGCACACATGCATGTACATATACTCCCTTCAACCCACGGCCAATCGAGTATCTTTTCCAATAGATAGAGGATAGATACTTAAAATGCAAATATTGCCAGCAAGTGGTATTACAACTCTTTCAACTAATGAAGGCTAAATGTTTACATAAAATGGATTTTCTTCCTTGTAAATTCTTATTTCATAGGTTTGTTCCAGCTAAACCAAAACAAACTGTCGCAATGGAACGCTATCAACAATAGAAACTCGAGAGTTATGAAAATGATAGGAAACTTAAGAACCAACTAATACTACATATGAGCAGATGTACTTCAAACATGGTGAGGGCAGGAGGGTATGAAAAGGTGGCCAGTATATATCTGGTCTGCTTCATCTTACTTAAAATGAAGCTCTTAAAATATTGTGTTACAAAGAATGTGCTGTAATCTGTCAAATTAGTGTAATATTTTAGTTACAGGAGCTACTAACTTTGACATACACACTTAAAAGTATCACTCACAGTCTTTGAAGAGAACCAAGTGAAATGAAAACAGAAGGAGAGACTGTCAATAAAACATTCTTATGCAGGAGTCTGAAATAAATAAATAAAACAATAATGTCATAGATTTTCATTGCTACTATATTTCTAATACGAAAAATTCCTGTGTGACTAGGTATACTCATTTTCTCAGTTTTTATTCGAATGCACTAGTCTTATTAAAATAAAACAAATAGACGTTTCGACCACTCTACAGTGGCCATCATCAGTGTAATGGTAATATTTGATACAAAAAAGAATGACCTTAGGATGTAAATGCTGTGTGACTTTAATAACATGTTTATTTTGACTTGTCCCTAGGGCTTAGGTGATAAGGGCATTGTACACTTCAGGCAGTGGTCCATTTTCCCTGTTGATTGTGTTGCTGGTCTTTTTTGCATGCTCTGCCACAGCTGAAGTGTTGTATATGGCATCAAAGGAAGTCAAGGCTCTTTGGTGCTAGACAACGCCATTCCTTTGATTTATCTGGATGGGAGTTTTCGGATGTACAAGTAGTTGCCTGAGAGTTTTGTGAGGTCTGAAGCAGGTTCTTATATTAAGAGGAGTCAATATCCTTCTGATACTCTCAGATACATTTCTTATATATGGGAGTACTACGGTTGCAACTGGTTGTCTGTCCTCCATAATGCTATTCCTTGCACTATTTGTGCTCATCTTTTTAGATATTCTTTCTATCATCTTTAGTGGATAGCCATTTTGTCTCAAAGCTTGAGTGACATGTTCTTCTTCTTTGACTCTATCTAGATGGAAACTGCAGATCTTTTTTGCCCTATGGAAGAGTGTAGTAGCCACAGCTCTCTTGTGTTCCATGGGGTGATGAGAATCAAAGGACAAATACTTGTCTGTCTGTGTTGGCTTTCTGTAGACAGTGGTGCTGAGACTACCATCTTCATGGTGGTGAATCGTAGTGTCCAGGAAGGATAATTGCTTGTTTGATTCCAGTTCCATTGTGAACTTTATGGATGGCTCTATGGAATCTATATGTTGTTTGAAGTCATCAATGTTATTCCTCTCAAGTGCTGCACAGATATCGTCAACATACCTCTTCCAAAATAATGGGGGAGAGTGATAGGTTCTTAGTTAGTTGACGATATCTGTGCAGCACTTGAGAGGAATAACATTGATGACTTCAAACAACATATAGATTCCATAGAGCCATCCATAAAGTTCACAATGGAACTGGAATCAAACAAGCAATTATCCTTCCTGGACACTACGATTCACCACCATGAAGATGGTAGTCTCAGCACCACTGTCTACAGAAAGCCAACACAGACAGACAAGTATTTGTCCTTTGATTCTCATCACCCCATGGAACACAAGAGAGCTGTGGCTACTACACTCTTCCATAGGGCAAAAAAAGATCTGCAGTTTCCATCTAGATAGAGTCAAAGAAGAAGAACATGTCACTCAAGCTTTGAGACAAAATGGCTATCCACTAAAGATGATAGAAAGAATATCTAAAAAGATGAGCACAAATAGTGCAAGGAATAGCATTATGGAGGACAGACAACCAGTTGCAACCGTAGTACTCCCATATATAAGAAATGTATCTGAGAGTATCAGAAGGATATTGACTCCTCTTAATATAAGAACCTGCTTCAGACCTCACAAAACTCTCAGGCAACTACTTGTACATCCGAAAACTCCCATCCAGATAAATCAAAGGAATGGCGTTGTCTAGCACCAAAGAGCCTTGACTTCCTTTGATGCCATATACAACACTTCAGCTGTGGCAGAGCATGCAAAAAAGACCAGCAACACAATCAACAGGGAAAATGGACCACTGCCTGAAGTGTACAATGCCCTTATCACCTAAGCCCTAGGGACAAGTCAAAATAAACATGTTATTAAAGTCACACAGCATTTACATCCTAAGGTCATTCTTTTTTGTATCAAATATTACCATTACACTGATGATGGCCACTGTAGAGTGGTCGAAACGTCTATTTGTTTTATTTTAATAAGACTAGTGCATTCGAATAAAAACTGAGAAAATACTATATTTCTAGTAATTCAATATTTTTAGCTTAGCTAGTAGCATTAAAATTTATATAATATTCACAAAACGTTTCGGCTCGTAAGCCTTCTTGGGTATGACCGTTTAAAATAAAATAAAATAAACAAAATTGTCAACTATAAAAATGCACGTAGCCGTGGGTCAATTGACACTAGAGTTCTTGCAGGAACGGAGTCCACGTAGAGTTGAGCTCGAGGCCTTTGTCTAAATTAGAGGTGGTGTTACTGCTCTGTATAATTAATGCTTCCATTAGCCTCCTATGGAAGTAATTTGGTATCATTTTCAGAACTCTTGATTCATCCTAGTTTACTCTGTGTGATTTCTTCCATGCATGTACTGAGATGCCATTTTGGTTATCCATTCATTTCATTGCATATATTGATGTTCTTTCAAGGTGACAGCATACATCCCAGTGTGAAGAGAGCAGGGGCAAGTTGGAGGTGTGAATAAAAAAACCCTGGGTGTTGCTTAGGGTTAATTGTTGTTAATGTTTACACCAATTAGCACTCAAGCATTGTTTCACTGCCACTTAACTGGTTTACTCCCTTCCATTTTTACTTTTAACTCCCTGAATCTCCTAACCCCTCCCACTCTCCACCCACTTCTCCTTTCCCTTATTCTGAACTTAGAATTTCCAGCATCTTGTTATTTATGCAATCACAATCGTCAACACTCATTAACATTCTCATTAGCTGCACCTCAGAGAACAATCAACACTCATTAACATTATCTTTGAGCTATGCCTGAGAGAGTGATCACCCCTTGTTTTATCCCACCTCACTATATAAGTCTCCGTCTCAAAATTCATTTCATTTTCCACTAGAAGGCTTACCAAGCCGAGGTATTATGGAAATTAAACTTTAACATCTCTGAGAAGTGTCTGCATCTGGTTAGCTACCTTGTAGTTAGTCTCTAGTAGATAGTTATAAACGAAATCCGGGGTGCTAATTAGGGTTAATTGTTGTTAACGTTCACATTAATTGGGGTTAATTGTTGTTAATGTTCACATCAATTAGCACTCAAGCGCCAACTGTCCTGTGACAACAGCTTGCCCCTGCCCTCACGGGTACATGCATCTTGGTGATCAGACATTAAATCACTCTGACAAATGTGTTGCCTTGTAATGTCACTGTTCCTAGAATTTGAACTGAAATAAGTGCAAAATGCAAGTACATGGAGCTTTAATTTACATGCATTTGCGTCCTATAGCAGTGTTTCATAATTACTAGTGACTGAGATTTGTAAACAACTATGAAATGTTGCAAGAGCTAACAGCAAACACTAAGACTATAACTACTGCTATCATGGGTGGGGGGGGGGGGGGGGGGGGGTATGACTAATATTTATGGTCAAGTTTATTGAACAATCCTTACCAAGCTGCACAACACAAACACATTTTTTGGTCTCTGTAAAGCACTACATTAAAAAAATTACAGAAATACATTGCAGTTTCTAATTTTTTTGTGAAGCTTTTAAATGACTGTCAAAAAAATTAGACACACTCATACTGTTTTAACTGACTCATGTCTTAACAGATAAAGTGGTTCAACATGATCTAAATTTATTGAATATAAAAAAAAAACATGATTTGATTTCTAAACTCGGGAAGAAATTGGTCTGATGTCCATTAAATAGATTAAAAACAACAATAAAAAAACAACTTTATTCTACACAGTGAGCTATTCACAATTATGATTCTTGGAGAATGACTAGCCATGGTCTTTTTCCACACGAAAAAGTTCTTGAAAACATATTAATTAATGGAACGGAGGAGAAATAGAATTTTGAATAATTCGGCACGTTTTAGAAACTAGGAGAAGTATAATAAGCTAATTGTATCCTCCTAAAAACCATATGCCAGCTATTGTGTTAGGAATTCTTCACCACACTCAACAGATTAACCCAAAGCTCCTTATTCTTGGAAAAGAATAGTATTAAGTTCAAGTCTGTCCATGTTGTTTTTGGACAATCTATTTAAAGACCTTCAGAAGGAAGGTATAGCTAATGTCACTATACACGCTGAAGTTATTTCTAAAGGAAGAAAAAAACCAACTCTGAGATATGGGTGTGGACAACTCTAAAGCACTTCTTAGAGCCGTATTTTATCTTAATGGATGGAATTTTGTTATTCGAGAAGGAGAACATCAAAACTTTAAATTGTCACAGATAGTAAAAGTCATTTCCCCTTCTTTGTTCCAGATGGTCTAGCTAACTTCAAGAAGGAAGCCAAAACTGTTTCCCTTTTTTTTTTTTTTTTTTTTTCAATTCAAGTTCTGGCGACTGGTGCTATATTCATATTCATCATTCACTGTAATTCCCATTATAGCAAAGCCACCCGTAACATCCAAACAAATCCAGTCTGTTGTCTCAACTAGATATCCAGTCTCTACCAGATATCCATCAAGTAAATCATTTTCACAGCCACTTTCAAATGTCCCAAAATTAAGTAGGTACACTTATAGTTTGCTTAATATTGTAACAAATATTTTAACACACCAATTGTATTTGTAGATAATTCCCTTAAATATCTATGGATGCTTGGATCCATTGGACTATTGATGGTTTTCAATTTATCTGTGCATTATTAATATACTATATCAAAGCTAGGGAAAGGAGGTAAGTTAATGTACAACTTATAACAGGATAGAAATATTTGATCTGATTTTTACAGAATGAAGCCATGGCTCTGCACATGTGGAATCTGCAATGCATTAACATAATGATCTCGAATCCGTCATCTGCACACATGAAAAACAGACTTATATTTTATTACTATAGAAATGGATCAAAGGTTAAAAATACTCACTACAAGTATAATGGAATGCTTGAATTTACCAGTGTACTGTCATGCTGCTAACATGATATTGGTGCTAGAAAACAAGTGATGTTCTACTTATTGTCCAATTGTACCAGTTGAAATGCTGGATGATAAGCATTTATATTGGGATTGATTCCTGAAAAGCCAATCCATATAGGTTATGAAGATGGTACTGTTGTGACTAGCCTCTGAGCTCTATGATTTCTGTAACTCATTCCATTGACCATCTGAGTGGCACATTTCCGGGTAAGTAGCATATTACACAGCTCTTGCAAATCAATCTATGCTACCAATGTTATCAGTGTTACCAGTGCTACCTATGATACAAGTACTACCTATGCTACCAGTATTACCTTTGTACCATATTGTAATTTACTGCTGGCGCAGTGCTAGTAAAAAAACAACAACAACAAACAAAAAAAACAACAAAAACCTATGCTACCAGTACTACCTATGCTACCAGTACTATAGTTTCACATAGCTAGACCCTTTACCAATCGCTATGCGGGGAAAGGTCTGGTAGACTGACATTGAGCAGTTGTTCAGTTAATTGGGGAGACTACAAACAATCAGTGACTTGATATCCTGTGGAGAGACTGCTCAAATTTTTTGGACGTGTTATATTTCTGTGTCCATCTCTCCAACAGCCACGCCAAAGCTCTACGTAGATGATGCCATTATTAATGCTAAACAGTGACTTGGGCTAGCCTCTTCAAGAGATCGGTAGTTGGAAGTTTTTCTTAGCAATAAGATACAATTGTTGCATGGGCTATTATATATATATATATATATAATATATATATATATATATATATATATATATATATATATATCATGGTACCTTAGGTTCATGATACCAGTACTACCTATGATACCAGTACTACTTATTCTACCAGTACTACCTATGCTACCAATGCTACCTATGCTACCAGTGCTACCAGTGCTACTTATACTACTTGTGCTACCACTAATAACTATTTGCTACTATGGGCCATAGTAAGAGTATTAGGTTTCACCTGCCTCCCCTCTAAGCATCCCTGATAGCACAAGCTACAGCTACAACAAGATCAGTCACATGTGTGGCAAATTTGTGCAATCATTGGTATAGCCTTCTCTAATAGCACGTCAAATTTCATAAAAGCACCATTTCTAAAAAGAAAAATTTTAAGGATTGAACCGGAAAGCGGAAGACACAATTTGCGCATGCGGGGTAAGCCTGTAAATAAAAGACGGTGGGTCGTTCAAATGCCCCTTCAGTTAGTTGCAAATTGTAGTTGCTGTTCTAGTTGCGGGGAGAGAGTTCTTCGCTGAGCCGGAGAGAATGAATAGTTTAGGAATAGTAGCGGTGCTTTTCCTGCTTTCTGGGGTAACAAATGGCCAAGCATTTTGCAGAAGTGAGTGTTTAGGTCGTCTATTTAATAATAGATTTTTAGCGAATTATTTTTTTAACAGGTTCTAGTTCTTGGCGGCCAATTTTCTTTGTGGATATTGAATGTACTTCACAAAACTTGAAAATAAATTGGAAGTTAGATGAAAGGCGTACTTTACATAATTATTTTTTTCATTTTTCATCCACATTGTTTATAAGGTGCACAAATCTGTCAGGAAGAGAGGTAAACATCTCATAATTATTCAAGGAACTTATTACAGTAGTAAAGTTGTTTATTTGCAGATATATAATTCATCAATAATACAGGAGCAACCAGAAAGAAAGGCTGGATCACTGAGTCGTGATATTAGAAACATAAGTTCATGCATTGCTTATGGGTGTCATAGTTTTCAAGATCAACTAAGACTCACTGAGAATTCAACCTGCAGTGTAGAAGGTAACAATTGTCTGGTGAAAATAAATGTTGATGTCATGTTGTAAACTTCAATTCCTGTATTATCTGGTAAATAGCATTGATACTTTTTATTCCTGGCATGCATAATTTTTATTACCAATGACTCGTTTTATTGTGCAGATGCTTACAGCACAGATTTGCCACAGCTTCTTTCAACTCCTACTCAGTTTTTTTCGATCTCCACACAGTCCTCCACACAGTCTGAAATGCTAGCCACTATAATTCCCACTATAGCAAAGCCGCCCACAACATCCCAACAAATCCAGTCTGTTGTCTCAACCAAGCATCCTGTCTCGACCATATATCCATCAAGTGCACCACTACCACAATTATCTGGTAAATAGCATTGATACTTTTTATTCCTGGCATGCATAATTTTTATTACCAATGACTCGTTTTATTGTGCAGATGCTTACAGCACAGATTTGCCACAGCTTCTTTCAACTCCTACTCAGTTTTTTTCGATCTCCACACAGTCTGAAATGCTAGCCACTATAATTCCCACTATAGCAAAGCCGCCCACAACATCCCAACAAATCCAGTCTGTTGTCTCAACCAAGCATCCTGTCTCGACCAGATATCCATCAAGTGCACCACTACCACAGCTACCTTCAAATGACCCAAAATCAAGTAGGTAGCTATACTTGTTGTTTGCTTAATAGTGTCACAATTTCAAAGTATATTTTTCAACACACCAATTATATTTGTAGATAGTTCCCTTAAATATCTATGGGTGTTAGGATCCATTGGACTATTGGTGATATTCCTTCCAGGATTCATAGGTTGTGCATTTTTAATAAACTACACCAAAGCTAGGAAAAAGAGGTAAGCTAGACTACAAGTTGTATTATGATTGTATTATCTGGTTTAATTCTTACAGAGTAAAACACATAGCACTGCATTTGTGGAATCTGCAATGCATAGAAGTAAGTGACACAACAAACTTATAATGAATTAATTAACGTCTGCACACATTATTTTCAGAAAACAGATTTAAATTTTATAACACTAGAAGTTGATCAAAGGCTGAAAAAGCATGAATCCACTACAAGTATAATCGAATGCTTGAACCTACCAAAGAAAGTAAATTCTGAGACAAAAGCTTTAAATGTTTCACCTCAACAGCCTGCAAACAATGATCAACAGTTCACGGAGATTTCCACTACAATAACATATCCAGAAAAATTTGTACTAGATGCAAGTGAAACTTACCAGTTTCCACCACACAATCTCCTGAATGAAACACTCTCACACGAGACAATATCATCAAGTCACTCTGAGCCATATCTGGCAAATTTTGGCTCTTCAGTTTCACAGGGGCAAAACCAAGTCGATCTGCAATCAACACATGAATTAGACCACAAAAATGCATTGCCTCCTTCAGACTATTATAGAGACTCATTTAATCAAAAACAGCAAGAAAATGAGACTGGCAATTTGACAGACATATCTGAAGATTTCGACAGTGTAATTTTCAGCAGTGAAGATGAAAAAGCATCAGGAAACCATTCCTCGTACACCACTAACAACTGTGTGGTGTTACAATTCGCACCATCCTCATTAACGAACTCTAATGAAGTCATATATTTAGACTCCTTACCTCAAACTGACTATGAACAGTTTTGTGAAGATATCACAGAAGAAAACTTCTACATTGACCCAAGACATTTCAATCCAATTTAATAAATGTAATTAAAAAAGAAAAAGAAAAAAGAACAACCAAGAAAGACAGCAATATCAAATCATTATAATCATTACTTGGTATTATATCACAATTGATTCATGACAGTGATAAAGAAATGTAATGGGAAGGGTAGGCGGGACAAGAACATCATGTGTTCATGTGGTAATAGTCTCTTTCCACTATCCTGATTCCCACTGGCTCTATATCTGTCACCGATGGAAGAGAGGGTGTTCCTGTTTCTAGCCAGCCACTCTGTACAACAAGATTGTATATAGACTCGTCTGATGCATACACTGATATTTTTTCTCTTAAATCGATGGGAGCAAAGTCTGGATCAAACGCTTCCTGCAAAAAGTAAAATTTAATAGCCTTAAATTCTTAAAGTAGCACTTAATGTATAACTAGCATAATTATAATAAACTAAGTGTTGTACTAGTATTCAATTCAATAGGCAAAATATAGAAAACCAAAATTCTAATTCCAATTGAGACATTAGGTATTATTAATATTTTACCATGGATGCAATTATCTGCTCGAATAATATTTACATGTAGTGAAACATGCTCAACAACTTAACTTCATACAATACCAATAAAAAATGGTATTTACTATTTGATGTTAGAACACAACAAGACTTGTCAACAAACAGAAAACTGTATCCCCATTAACTCTTAAAGTGTCAGCAATCTACCCGTTAGCTTAATATTGCTAATTTATATCAATTACAATATATTTTTATTTTTACTACACTAGTATAAACAAGGTGCGAACCCTCAGCGCTACTATAGCTAGCTATTACAAAATTATTTCTCATACAAATAGAATAATTTATTGGTGTATACCTAATCAGGTATCAGTATGTAGCTTGTGCAGTGAAAATGGTAGATGTAAATGCTGTCTTCATGAGAGAATAAACACGTGAGGGACACTCACTTGTAGTTTCAATGCGAAACTTCAATTCCAGCACTCAGCAAACTGCAGAGCATAAAGCAAAACTACCGCAGGCAGCAGAAAGTTATTAGCTCACATGATCACAATGTTACAATAAGGAGCATTACCAACAAAAGCTATAGTTGATGCCCCTTACAATGCTTGTGATGTGACCTTCTTCATCTGCTTTTGATGACAGACTGACCAACTGACTGCACAGATAAACTGAGTGCTGTAACCCACTCGCACATGCATGCTGAGGGTTACATTAGTGTAGTGTTACTGACATGCAATATACCTACCCATTACTGGTTTGAGCACTGACTTGCATTAATATAAAAACAACAACAATGGAAACGAATACCTCGACCTTAAAATTCTGCACATTCTTGACATCAAAAAAAGAAAAAAGAAAAAAGAAAAAAAAAGAACCCCAGACAGGTCATGTTTTGTAGCACATTTATCGTTTACATAGCTGTCTATAATATAGTCGAGTAACATTAGACATATCTACATCATAGTTGCTGCAGTAACAGCCACGAATTAAAACTCAACTCCTCGGTAAGTTTCCCTCTGGCATTGGATATTTCTCCCCTGTTGTGTGCACTTATATTGGGATGGTCGGTGATAATTAGGAAATTTCGCAATGGTAACTATGGTATAAAATAGTTAAACCGGGCAACTCTCGGAATTATCACTAGATAATCACTCTCTCACTCGGGCTTCCGCCCTTGGGATCGAGACAGTTATCAACGATAACTCCTCAAATGATTGTTTTAACTATGTACCATCTCTACTTGTGTGAGTATTGAGCTTTTCTTTGAGTCTGTGTGAACATTGCATTTTCAGACACACAAACACACACACACACACACACACAAATTCTCTTCTCTCTTGCAACCGCTAGTGGTTATGTGCACCTGGCAGAGCCAGAATACCTGTGCACTAAGCAGGCACTGTGAGTCGTGCAAGAAAAACTCCTGGAGCTGGGCTAGGAACTCGCAGGAGAACAGGCCTTTCCTCACAGCAAGTGGTGTGGGCACCTGAAGTACCACCTGGACCATTGCTGTTTCATAAGAAAAGGCCTTGAGTTTGCACCCCAGCAAATGTCAGGTACCCAATCACAGCTGGGTGGACTGGTGGGGCTGGTAGGAGGCAGATGGAAAAATTGCCTGAGTTTTACACATACAACACACACACACACACACACCAGGATTGTAACCGGGACTTTGATAAACAAATTTAAAAACCACAACCAGCACTTAGTAGCCACACCACATTAATAATAATGAAGTTGCAAACAACATAGGTCCCAACTTTTGAAAACAGCTCGTAGGGACAATGGGGCTGGGATGGGAGAGAGAAAGCGGTAACATATGCTTGTTTTTTGTTTTTTTGAATGTCAAATTTAATGAATTACAATGAGTGCTGTATCAGTATTCATATATAATAAATGGCATGGGATAAATATCTTTTTCAGCACCATAAAAGTCTAATATCATAACCACAAGCACTGATCTAGCATAAAGATAAAATATTAATTAAAAACAACAGCAACAGTAATTGCTAGCTATCTATCTATTCGTTTAGGGGAAAAAAAGAAGAAGAATATACTAGCTACTTAGAACCTTTGGATCTAAAGCCAATGCCATAGAAATCATTAATCCCATTTTTATCAAAATGACATTCTCTCTTGACCCTATAGCTACATTGCAACAAAACTCACACAAAATTTTCCTGCCACTCGAGATAGCCTGAGGCCACAACTTAACTGTTTTGGTGCATTATTTTGTTTTAAGTTTGTGAAAAATTTATTCCTGGCACTGAACTACTTCCTTTTAAGCTTGATGAGTAGCTAATATTAGTTCCTTAAAGGTACTTGTCGGGACATTGGCTGGTGTACAGCGGGACTCGGGAGAAAAGGTAAGATATCTGACATAAAGGTAAGATATTGGACATGTCCCACTGAAATTGGGACAGTTGGGAGCCTATAAACCAATTAACATATTATCATGTTAAAAGATGAGCTCACATTCTCCAGCTGCATGGATGCTTCTGTATAAATGTGTTACATATTCCGTCAGTGTTCACGTCTGAGTAAATAACATGAATAATTGCTAGACTATGAAGTCTTTTCTTCAGTTTGAGCATGTAATTATTTAAACATTTTAAGCTGGAGCTGGTCTTTCACATAAACATGAGCCCAAGGGGAAGGGAGTGTACAAAGTGGCCACTGCACTAAGGAAGGCCCAAATACTTTAGGTTAAAAAGTGTGCAAAAGAAGAACTTGAATTAGCATGCAGTTGTCCTTTGAAGAAAATAGTCTCATTGTACTCAATAAACTTGGTTCGGAAGGAAATGGGGGGTTCTACCCTTTTCCCTCTGAAATTGACATCAGAGCTGGAAAATTTTGCTTCTTGACAGACCACCAACATTTACTTAGAGCATTGGTGGATCACAGCTTTCTTCTAATATTAATTTAAAATTAAGTTATTAAATCAATATTAGATCCCGTTGCTATATTGTTACTAGGTGTACTAACTTGGTAAGTGTGCACTATTTTTTGCCTTTAGCCATTTCTGCGAAAATGCTGATAAACATAGTTGCTAGTGGCAACTGGGCATGCGTAAACGGGATCTAAAATAGTTAGAGCATAAGCGCTTATGCTCTAACTATTACTTATTTACACAGATCGGGAGTCAAGGATAGGAGAGGGAGGGGGGGGGGGGGGGGTGAGGGAGCTGGAGGAGAATTACTAGCACTCCCCCCAACACTATGTGGATAGTTTCACATACTACTTATAACAACTACTATTGGCTTATACCAAATCCTAGATAGGGAGGAGGAATATATATAGAAAGCCAAAAATTAAGTGGAGAGAGACAGTCTAAAGCAGGAGAGATAATTCTAAATGGGTAAGGGACCACATTTTCAGTAGGACAGGGAGGTTGCGACATGAAAAAAAAAATGTAACAAAAAACTTAGAATATCAAAAATAGAATGCACTTGAGTGGGCACAATAAAACATTTGCTTAGTCCCATGGAATCAACCTAATTAATTACACAGTCGTGTGCAGAGTTGGGTGTAAAACCCCTAGGTAGAATGCGGATTACCACAAGGTCGTATGGTATTGTATACCGTTCAATATCCCTTGCTATTGTTGGATACTGACAGCCGTCACTCTTTCCTCGTGCTGTCTGCGGTAAATCTGAATGCACCTCTATTATTAAAATCTAAAATTACAGTGCCAATGATACTTGTCTACACCGGGTAAATATATTTGTATGAGTAATAGCATGGGTAACCATGCTATTCAGGATTAATAGTATTGAGTAATGCGATTCGGCTATTTCAATTGCTTTACGAGTGCTATTAATCCCTAATAGCGCAGGTTACTCGTGTTATCACTCGCTAATAGTAGGCCAGCCTTCATTTGCACTGTATCTATACCGTATCGTTCACTCACAATCTCTGTGTTCCAGGGTTAGCTTCCTCTGGAACTTCATTTTCAGCCTATGGCTCCTAATCTGTTGAAAAAAAACTCTGTCTAATAAGAGTAGAACTTCTGCACTAAAGAACAACATAGACTCCAACTTGAAACTAATTGAACTGTTAGTTTCCAAGGCTAGAGCTGCACGCATGCGCACTTACCCGTACTATTTCACTTAGCTACTGTGGTATTTCACTTAGTTTCTGTGCTGTTTCACTCAGTTACATGCTATTTCACTTTCCCCATGCGATTTCAATTGAACAGCGATTTTCCCCATACATTTTTAATAGGCCACTTATGCACCGTACTATTAATCATAAGATATGCTATGAAACAGTCAAGTATGTCCACAGATAGTATCATCTGGCTTGTCCTCATCAAAGGGAAAAAAAAGGTCTCTAATGCTATGGAACTACAGGCAGTGTTTTCTTGGCCTATAATCTGTGTTGCTTACTTATGCCATTCAGTGACAACTTATAGGAACTGACCACTAAGTGCTGTGACAGTGCACAAAGTGCTTCACATAATAAATACCATTCTCGCATTGGATTTTCTAAGAGTTACTGAATGGGCTACTGTAGATGTCTACCAGAACAATGGCTGTCAGTGTACTTTCGTGTACACTTGCAAGTTGATATGAAGAATTAACACATTATTTTATTTAGCTGACAGATTTTTATGAAATTATGTTTAATTCATGACTCACTGCTTCAGGAGGAGGCTCAGATCTTACAACCTATAAAGTCAACAACTTATTCAAAAGGTACAGGTTACTTGACATTTATAATTGATGAAGACAAAGATAAAATAAACACAATTGCTTATGTAGAGACAGGTGTTTGTAAGATATTCATCTCTTGTACTGGAAAACTGTTGTTAGTATTGCAAGTTTCCATGGCAATCACATGGAATTAATGTAGCATAATTAAACGTTGTATGGTGCTTGATATTATTAAACAGAACAGTCATAAAGAATCAGAAAGAATTAACCAATATAATAAATCCTAATATTAATTTCTGCTGAAATTGCAAATAAATTTTGATAATCTTAACACTGCTCATCATACTAAATCTTTCTTTTGGTCATAGACAACCAACATAAAAGAAGTTCTGCAAGTTATCTAATAAGCCATGAAGCTGCTGATCAAGGTTATACTAGACACTTAATGGAAGCCATTGAGCTACAAGCAGCTATAAGAGTGAGCATGAGAGACGCTCACGGACATGAACACTAAATCTAAACGGCTGACATAACTTCATCATGAATTTAGACAAAAACCAAATACCATAATACACGATATCCAAGTTTTGCTCTCAGATAGTGTAGCATTACAGACACATAAGACTAATAATCGTATTAATATTAGAATACAGTGTTCAGGAAAGCTAGTATCAATAGTACCACATAATAGTTGTGTGGCCAATGGCCAGACAGGATACAATACCCGTCAATGAATACTCACAGGAATGTTCTACTCATATGCTGTGAAGCAAAGTATATATTTAAACTCCATTTACATAGCCTCTTTTAGCATAGCAACTCTGCAGATTTGCTGGAGTTTTTACATGGTATAAAAAAAGTCTTTCCCATCAACTCCCCCCCCCCCCCCCCCCTTGTTGCTACGTAACTACAGTCAAACAAGTAGTACGACAATAAAAACTAAAGCAAGCTAATCACCAGCAAGAATAACAAGTCCATGTGGGTGTGGTGTGGTGTGCCGAGTCGTTTACTATGACCAGTTTCATTAGTCATATGTATTGAAAACATTTTAGTATACTATGATGCTCCTGAGACGCATATGTACCCTTTTAATCAACAACATGCAGATGCTTAACATTTTCAGCTATATTAATATGTGACAACATTGCAGGGGGAAAAAAAACTAGGTCAGAAAAAAATCTGTTAGTACCACAAGTTTTAAAATTAAGTTTTCCACACTCAAAAAAACAGTAATATACATGACTGCATATTATTATATTGTAAACTTTTACTACTTTTACTGGTCTAAAATTCAAGCAACAGTCAGCAGTAATGTAACTGAAAGGGTAAAGGAAACATTTAGACTTAATGTCACCTACTCTTTTGTTGTGGCACTTGGAGTGCTGCAGCACTCCCATTCGAAATTTGATTCAGTCACATGCACTTCATCGGTTTCAGGCTTTTCTAGATTTTACAATAGTGATAGTGAGAGCTGGATATCCTGACAGCTACAAAGAAGTGTGGCTGGAATGTTTTGTGGGTTACTGCACTTATGATGCTGCGGCCACCAGCGGACGCTGACACGAAAATCAAATCACAAACTCAATTATAAAATGAGAAGAAATCCCCGCCGTGGAGTGTTTATGAGGTTCCAATGGTTAGATAACTTCTTATTAAGTATGGCTACGAAATATGCCCTGAGGGTGGAGCCTGCTGGCTTTGGGAAATATGAAACACCAAGATGCAACCCACAGTGCTTGCTGTGGACAAAAAATATTCAAATGTTATACTGACAAAAATCATCATTCTGACCAATATCTCAACTTTGTTAAATGCATGTACGTATTCCACGCAGCTTTTCCGTTCAGATATTTACACAAAAACATAATAAGTAATCAGTCACAACAAAAAAAAATTTTCCCTAGTTTTATAATACACAAGTCCCACTCAAACTGAACACACAGCCCTTGCAGTACACAGAATAAAGGACGGAGAATGTATAACTTAAAAAGTAGAGTAATTAGCATCAAACTGGAATGTCTCCAGCAAGGATTCACACAAACATGTACACTGAAAATGCTAATCAAATATAGAAAAGACACCACATCCCCACCTCCAACTGCACACACATCAGACACCAAGAAAAGATGCCACTTCTCACATGTCCGCTAAGTTATTCCCAGAATAGACGAAACAAGACTCCTGACAAAAGTACAAAAGTCCCATGAATATAAAAAAAAACCCCGGATAGAGACAGTATCAATGTAAATGATATCATGCTTACTAATTAAATATGAACTGATACCATACAAGCTGTGAGGGAACCGGGTCAGTCAGGGTTAACTCTACAGGATCGAAGCTATTCAGGGTTAACTGAATACTTGAGAGTGGGCTATAACTAGAGGTAAGGATGAGGGAATGTAATACAAGATGGGAAGAAGATATTAGAAATAAATGGACACAAATGTAAATGAACACAAAGCTTGAATGTAATTACAAATAGGATAAGAGTGGTTAAACATAAAATAAACATTGGGAAAATACACAGAGAAACAAAACCATAATGTAAAATATAAACAGGTAAACCTAATTAGAAATAATAATTCAACGAAGTGAGCGGAGCTGACTCTCTAATGAGTCCGCCATTGAGTTAAGTCTAGAAATTGTTTTTGTTCTTGCGTGGGCGTACGTATGCACATTTTCTCCTACGCGCTTGTGCGGGCCGGGTAACCTTCGTAGCAACATTTTGTTTTGTTTACCCGCCCTACGAAGTAGCGATGCCCAGTGAAACAAATTCTGCGAAAGAGAGACAAAACGTTAGAAACGCTCCGTCAATAGCTTTGAGGGCGTTAGAAACTCCAGAAGAAAAATTAGTAAGGAGAGAGATAAGAAATAAAAAAGACAGGGCAAGGAGGAGAAGAGCTAAAACGAAACAGAAACAGGTAGCAAAGTAAAGAATCTTTCTTTTTGAAAAGCCATTAAATGTTCCTAATTTATTTATTAGACTATTCCTGAGGATTACGGTACCAGGAGCCTTCATCATAGAAAAAAGCTACCACTATTGTTTTCTCACTTTGACAGTATTTTGTAGCCACACCACCAAGCATGCATGGAATAGTTGCAATTACAGGGAACATGCATCGCTCGCTTCGCTATTAGAGCGCATCACTAGTAATATAACACAGTGTAATAGTTCAAGTTCTAATAATGTAGTGACTGTTTCACTACACAAGCAATGAAGTCACAACTGCAACTTACAAAAGATTAATCCACAACCTAGTTAGCATTCACTTTAACTGCAGATATCTGATAAGAAAATCAACCAATATACATACTCGGCAGAATCCAGATGCTTTTTTTATTTTATATTTGCATGAAAGGAAAATAAAAATTCCAAAAATTATCTGAATATTGTTCCAATTACATTACAGCTATAAATGAAAGCATTTGCATAATTTTCTTGACAATATCTGAAATGTTGTGTTTGCAAGTTGGTAATGAAGCGAATTTTACTACAAAAATGTTGAAACCAAATAACACATCACAATATGGCTGGTGAAACTCGTAACTACTTTACTTACTGGTTGAACAACACCAACCCTTCCACACACACACACAGTCACTCACTCTCGCACACACAATTTCTTAATGCTATCATGGTTCATTCTTGACCAGCTTAAATAATTTCTGGCACTCATCATTTGTACTGGAAATGTTCCACTATCCACACAACTGTACAATGAGAACAGCTAACAATTACAATATATGATCAACAACTATATAACTATCAAATAATATGTAAAAACATTAATAAGATGATTAATAGAAACTTAATCCCAGTTGACATTTGAAGCCAACCAGGCCAGTCAAAACAGCTCAAAATGTAATCTAAGCAAAACTTATATTACTTCCTACCCTTGAGGGAAAAGGAGGCCAATATTAATGAATTATATAACTTAGGGGAAGAGGGAATATATGACTAGTGCTAAACAAACAAACCAAAAAAAAGAAGAAAGTTATACTATGCTATAATTGAAACTCGGAAAAAAAGAAAAAAAAAAAAGAACTGGTCATACTAAATGTTTCACGAAATTTGCGATAGGCTATAGTGTAGTGTGTGATAGGCTGTAGTGTAGTGTGTGATAGGCTGTAGTGTAGTGTGTGATAGGCTGTAGTGTAGTGTGTGATAGGCTGTAGTGTAGTGTGTGACAGGCTGTAGTGTAGTGTGTGACAGGCTGTAATGTAGTGTGTGACAGGCTGTAGTGTAGTGTGTGACAGGGTGTAGTGTAGTGTGTGACAGGCTGTAGTGTAGTGTGTGATAGGCTGTAGTGTAGTGTGTGACAGGCTGTAGTGTAGTGTGTGACAGGCTGTAATGTAGTGTGTGACAGGCTGTAGTGTAGTGTGTGACAGGCTCTAGTGTAGTGTGTGACAGGCTGTAGTGTAGTGTGTGACAGGCTGTAGTGTAGTGTGTGATAGGCTGTAGTGTAGTGTGTGACAGGCTGTAGTGTAGTGTGTGACAGGCTGTAGTGTAGTGTGACAGGCTGTAGTGTAGTGTGTGACAGGCTCTAGTGTAGTGTGTGACAGGCTGTAGTGTAGTGTGTGACAGGCTGTAGTGTAGTGTGTGACAGGCTGTAGTGTAGTGTGTGACAGGCTCTAGTGTAGTGTGTGACAGGCTGTAGTGTAGTGTGTGACAGGCTGTAGTGTAGTGTGTGACAGGCTGTAGTGTAGTGTGTGACAGGCTGTAGTGTAGTGTGTGACAGGCTGTAGTGTAGTGTGTCTGTAGTGTGTGACTGTAGTGTAGTGTGTGAAGGCTGTAGTGTAGTGTGTGATAGGCTGTAGTGTAGTGTGTGACAGGCTGTAGTGTAGTGTGTGACAGGCTGTAGTGTAGTGTGTGACAGGCTGTAGTGTAGTGTGTGACAGGGTGTAGTGTAGTGTGTGACAGGCTGTAGTGTAGTGTGTGATAGGCTAGTGTAGTGTGTGACTCTGTAGTGTAGTGTGTGACAGGTAGTGACAGGCTGTAGTGTAGTGTGTGACAGGCTGTAGTAGTGTGTGACAGGCTGTAGTGTAGTGTGTGACAGGCTGTAGTGTAGTGTGTGACAGGCTGTAGTGTAGTGTGTGACAGGCTGTAGTGTAGTGTGTGACAGGCTGTAGTGTAGTGTGTGACAGGCTGTAGTGTAGTGTGTGACAGGCTGTAGTGTAGTGTGTGACAGGCTCTAGTGTAGTGTGTGACAGGCTGTAGTGTAGTGTGTGACAGGCTGTAGTGTAGTGTGTGACAGGCTGTAGTGTAGTGTGTGACAGGCTGTAGTGTAGTGTGTGACAGGCTGTAGTGTAGTGTGACAGGCTGTAGTGTAGTGTGTGACAGGCTCTAGTGTAGTGTGTGACAGGCTGTAGTGTAGTGTGTGACAGGCTGTAGTGTAGTGTGTGACAGGCTGTAGTGTAGTGTGTGACAGGCTCTAGTGTAGTGTGTGACAGGCTGTAGTGTAGTGTGTGATAGGCTGTAGTGTAGTCTGTGACAGGCTGTAGTGTAGTGTGTGACAGGCTGTAGTGTAGTGTGTGACAGGCTGTAGTGTAGTGTGTGATAGGCTCTAGTGTAGTGTGTGACAGGGTGTAGTGTAGTGTGTGACAGGCTGTAGTGTAGTGTGTGACAGGCTGTAGTGTAGTGTGTGACAGGCTGTAGTGTAGTCTGTGACAGGCTGTAGTGTAGTGTGTGACAGGCTGTAGTGTAGTGTGTGATAGGCTCTAGTGTAGTGTGTGACAGGGTGTAGTGTAGTGTGTGACAGGCTGTAGTGTAGTGTGTGACAGACTGTACTGAAATTTGTGGAGAAGGGTAAGTCATATAAAGCTGATTAGCGTCACACCAACACCTTGTCACACCAACACCTTGTCACACCAACACCTTGTCACACCAACACCTTGTCACACCAACACCTTGTGACTGGATTAGATTCTCATGTATTCGCATTCTAATAGAAATGTTATAGCACACGACATTAACGGATTCATATGAGTAATAGCACGGGTAACCGTGCTATTCGGGATTAATAGCATGAGTAACGATTGAAATAGCACGAGGCGAAGCCGAGTGTTATTTCAATTGCTTTACGAGTACTATTGATCCCTAATAGCACAGGTTATCCGTGCTATCACTCGCTAATAGTAGGCCAGCTTTTAAAAAAGTCTCTTGCACATTGTCCCCTACTAGAAACTTCTCGAACTGTACGTTTCCAAGGTTAACGCTCTACGCGTGCGCATTTTTGAATGGGCAACTTACGCACCATACTATTAAAACAATAACACACCCTTTCCCACTGTACGCCTAAACAAATTATACATTTAACAAACAACATCAGACCACAAACCTTATGCTGTCCCACCAAATAATGCGATTAAAGCTAATCCTATATAAAAGGAATGCATATAATTAAAACATGAACTAATTGATAATCACATATTATGCTTACAAACTGGGTGTAACTCATTGGAGAAAGTAGTAATGTCCAATTACATGTAAAATATTCAGTTTATTCTTCCTTACTCTTCTTCTTTGCCACATAATAAATTAGTTTAGATATTCAATTTATTTATGTTCATGTACAAGGATGTGAGAGCTAAATCAACTATGTGTAATAAAATAAAAAAACCTCGAAATAATTCTGTGATGCACTCAGGAGATAGGCATGTTCTCTCATCTAGACTTTCATCATTCTGGAGTTTATCTCTGATCTCAGATACTGCCTCTCTATTGGAACATTGGTGAACAGGGAAGACACATCAAAACTCACCATCATTTCGTCAGATCTCAAGCATACACTATTAACTGTTTGAATGAAACGTGTTGAATTCTTTATGTATGATTGTGTCTTACCAAACAATGGAGATATCATTATAGATATGAATTTTGATAAATTGTAAGATGGTGATCCAATGCATGAAACTATAGGTCTGAGTGGGATTCCTAACTTGTGTATCTTAGGAAGACCATAAAGAAGAGGTGGTCTACATCTAGTGGGTCTTAACCTGTTGTACAACATAGTTAGTAAAATTAATAATATAATAATAACTAATAATAATAATAATAATAATAATAATAATAATAATAATAAATCAATAAATTAAAAAAGGGGAAAGGAAAGGAAAGAAAAAAATATAAATTTCAGATTCCTCACACATTTGGCCTCTTTTCCTTCATCACACACACACACACACGTACATCACCCTATTAACTGGTATCACATCTAGTGCATTAAAATGGCATAAATTTGTACATTCGGTTCACTCTAAACAAAAAATAAAGACTATTATTTAGCCCACATACAACAACCAACTCCATTGACCAGATACATCTATTGACCAGTAGTCTAGCTTCTTCCAGGTAGCTACGACCACTCGAGGTTACACATGCCAGCCGCTATTGAACTGAGCTGAACACATTTTGGCTTCTATTCCTATCTCAGAGACACCAGAACACCCCTCAGTACTTGAGTGGCTAAGCACTGGCCCACCACAGACAGACTGGTGGTAATGTATCAAACAATGGAGCTCAGTTATTCAAGTTCAAACCATGGGTTCGAAGAACGATCACTGATAGCCGTCCCGCGAAGGGCGAAGCCCGAGGACGAGGGTGCATAATTCCAAGAGTTGCCATGGTTTTAACTATTTTATATCACCCAGTTATCATTTTGAACAGCGTAAAAAGAGACGATGTTGTTGCTTTGAGGGGGGGGGGGGGGGGGGGGGGGGATATGTCCAGCTTATGTAGCAAGGGTCACTCCTAAAATATCAGCAACAAGATATGCATTTCATTCCCTTTCCACCGCCTTCAAACAAACAGTGGTGATAGAGCGATCTAGTGAGGTTCACAAGACAAGCCTTTATGTCAGTCTTCTTTAGAGTAACCGTTCACAAAGAAAGCTTCATACCAGTAAAAAAAAGCAAACAGGAAATATATTTTCCTTTGTACCTAAAAGGACCATAATATATTACTTCATACCAGATATATATATTACTTTATACCGGTTATATAAATCCCATACGGACTTCCACGTCGTCATGTAACCTATACCCATAATATTATTACTATACAATGACTCCTTTTCATTAGCTTAAAGCACTCCCAAAGTTCCACTTTTGATACCAAGGCCCTATTTCTAAGTTTGTTGCTCTAGCCAATGAGCAAGCAAAATCAAGTACATGCTCAAAGGTCAAAGCAATGGTCAATACAGCATTTCCTGCTTTAGTTGCAATAGTGTAATTTAACAACTTCGAAGAAGTGTGACTTATGATCCCTGTTAGCAGTGTAAATAATAGCGAAATCACCTTGGAAAGATTGCTGGATGAAATTCATGCTCGAAGCTAGAACATCGCAGTGTCAAATGCCCTATGTGAGCAAGCATTGGGTTTCAAGAAATTTCTGGCCGTTCAGGATTTCTATATGTGAATTTGAAATTTTGTTCGACTAGCCATGGTTACAGTTATACCCATTAATTTCAACATTTGAATTATTAAATAGCATGGCTAGCACAAATCCTGGATGACAGTTGTTATAGAGTGCACTGGCTATGTTCTAAACTAGTAACATTGAAAATCGGAATTTAAACAATTAAAGTGTCCTCAGGCAATGAACAGCATCCTTGTTTTGCTTAAATCGCCATGGTCCCCTTAAAAATCTTGCTGTACTGGAACATTAACGTCCACTGCCTACGTGACACTAAAATCCTATTATATTGTAGTTTATATTCAGACTTCATAGATTCAGCAGAATTGTTGTCATACATTGGTGAATTGAATCAAATGCATCAGCATGCTTGCCACTATTAAACTAAATCTAACTGACTTTGTCCATCATAGCCACCAAATGTTGGGTTTTGCTGCTACCGAGTAAGTCTAATTCGAACTATACATTGAATGAACTAAAGTAACCAAGCAGTCGATGTTCGAATCAATCTGCCTGAGTAACATAAATACAATGTGCAATAACATTGATAAGAGTGCAAAACGCACATCAGTATAAATAAAAGTGTTTATAGTTCATGGCGACGTGCATATGTCGCTGTCAGGAGGGTTTCCTGATAATGATCATCATTTGGAGTACCTCACATCTAAGGTTACCAGAGAACTACCATATTTAAAGTTTGGTTACAATTCCTTCATGTAGGAAATGTATCCAAGCACAGTGGACCTGGAACATTTACTTTTATTCATGCTCATCAGTGTACTTTCTATAAAAACAATTACTAAAAAAACAACAACAATAATTTTAAAAAGTTTTATGCTATTTAACATAGTTAAATGAGGTTAACGGAGGGAGCCTGCTGGTCTCTCTTCGTGGGGGCAGGGTTGGTAAACCTACATGCATGTGGTCACGTGGTATGATGTAGTATGACCGATTGAGAGTATACTCTGCGCAGGCGTGTAAGCTACACGTGTACTTGGCTGCCGCGTTACACAGGCGGATTCTAAGTGGTTGAACATCTTGGTCGGTTCTCCCACCGTCCTCCCCTACACCTTCCTTTCATTGCCTAGTTTATATAACAGCACTATTTCATTTTTCCACCATTTAATGGTGTGATAGCCAGGCTAGGCAAATTACCCTCACGGCCCCAACTGGCCGTGGGGTTTTCCCCCAAAGCGGAGGGAAGTCCCTATTGGTAAGCAGGCCGAACGCATGCGTACTAACATTAACCAGCTTGCAACGGGAGAGACTAGCCTGGCTTCCTCCAAATAATAATTACATTATGTCAAGTCACTCAGTACTATAGTGACCATAGTTAAGTTCTTTTAAACAAACTACAACCATAAATTACACATACAGTTAAAAGCTAATTGAATAACTCAATGAACATTACATAGGGGACACTTAAGTTGTAAATACAAAATTAGACCAGAAAGTAAGGGTCACCAGAGTCCCATGCTACAATAAAGCACTAAGAAATGAATTCTCTAAGTCTGTGTGGAACATAAAATTGTACCAGTCACCCCACACATTTGACAGGACTTGCCCTGTGTGTGTATCAACATATTGTATCTCTGAATAGTGGGAGTGTGTCAATGGACTTGTATTCTCAAACTAACCAACTTTAACGCAGTATCAGTGGAGCAAATAAATCATTTTAAAGATTCATGCTGAAATCTGTTTCTAGGAATTAAACAAACATGGCAGTCAGTGTGTGGTAGATGACTTCAAAACATCAACTACAATTAAACTTCTAGACAAAAAACAAAACAAGATGCAGAGAACACCCCCAACCCTTGTTCCATATGAACCGACCATTGCATGTGTGCAAAGTAGCTATACATGCCTGGCATTACTTTTTTGTTTTGTTTTTTGTTGTTTTTTCTTTTTTGCAACTTGATCAACCACGATGCAGAATGTGAATACCAACCACTTCCTCACCATGCGCCACTACCAAAATATGAACACACATGCATACACAAAGGAGTGGAGTAACGGCTGCCATGTACACTAGCGTCAACAACAACAACAACAACAACACAACAAGAATATAAAAAAACACGATGAGGTTATGGTATTAAAGTTGTAGAAAGACACTAAAGTTGTAATCTACCACTATAGAATAAAGACATAATCAAAGCCACAAAAGCCCTAGATAATTGTAGTCAGGAAATGGTGGTGGCCACAGCACAGTGTGGGCTAAATGTGTACTTTGAAGAATCAGAGGAAGTTTGAAATGGTTACAGTGTCCCAGTTAAAAACCAGTTTATAAGCATTTCAGCTGACATAGATGTTGGCCAGACATTGAATAAGCAACCAAAATTTTTAATTAGTTGATTAACCATTGGGACTACCAAATTCCATTAAATTGGAACCAGTAAAAAAAATGCACACTGGAAAAAAAAAAAACATTTTAATAATTTGTTCCTCCTATTTATCAATCATGCAACCCAAATAATAACTCCACTGAGGGTAGCCTTAGCAACATCAAAAAGTGAGCAGCTGGGACTACCAAATTCCATTAAATTGGGGAAGCCACAACCAGTAAAAAAAATGCACTACATAAACATTTTAATAATTTGTTCCTCCTATTTATCAATCATGCAACCCAAATAATAACCCCACTGAGGGTAGCCCTAGCAACATCAAAAAGTGAGCAGCTAAATTACAAATATCCACATTGGTAGTGAAACTTAATTGGTATTTACAGCTGTCATTATGGCAAATCAGATGTCTTCAATTGATGGTCCTAACAAACATTCAGCACTATGTTATGCTACTTATGTTGATGCATTTTCACGAACACAAAAAAGGAATGAAAGAAGAATTTTTTTGGAGCAATTTAATTGAACTAAATTAATTTCAAGTTTTTACATCATCTAGTCTTCCATCCAATTTTCACTGATTATAAACTTGTATTTAACTCAATAAACAATCATATTGTTTGGCATGAAACATAATATGGTTCAAGAGAGTAAATTGGCTTGTAGTACATGGTAGCCTTTCCTCCCCCCCCCCCCCCCCCCCCTCCCCCCACTTCGAAGCAACTTCCATTACCCCTGCAGTGGTATATCATTTATAATGAGCATGTTATACTTAAAGGAAATGTGTATGACAAGATAAGGTTTTAAACATTATATTATAGCTGTGACTATACATTCAAGTACCAACTACCAAGCTTTGCTTGCTTTATAGTACACACAAAAAAGAGTGGGCAATTTCCCCATGCTCCAACAAAATGTTACAGCTGCAAGGGTTCATTTAGCCCCCCCCCCCTCCTCCCAGAAGCCATTTTGCCTCCGCTTGAAATGTTGTTAAAATTTCATAAATTTTAAAAGTGAATAATTAAGGTGAAGGCATTAAGAATACTGCGACCATGCGCAAAGTGGGCACATGTGAAAGCAGTGGCACATGGACACAAGTGTCTCAGCCCTGACAGCAAGAAGCTACTGATAGCACAAACTCAGCCTCTCTACCTCTTAAATTGATTCCATGAATCCCTGGCTGATGTCCACCACACAGAAAATGTTTCTACATTACAGTGCTTCTTTTTTAATTTTATTCCACTGTCATTTCCTGTTTGTATTCTGCTTCATCTCAGTCTAGACTTGTAATAGTTTAGGTTTTAGCCTTCCCTCCTTTTGTCTTTTGTGTTAGAGAAACCTTTAAAAAAGCTTGACCTTTTCCCACTTTGCTTTTCCTGTATTACCAAGTGACAGAGATTTATGTTACTTCTAGAACATGACCCAAGAAAGGTACAACTCTCAGCGCTACTATACACTAAATAGCTATCAGATCATCTCAGACCAATCAGATATCAATATATGTAGATGTGCAATGAAAGCAGTAGATGTAAATAATGGCATCATAAGAGAAGCTAAACATGCAAGGGACACTCACCTATTGTGATAGTTTCAATGCAGTACTCAGTTAAATTTCTTAGCATAAAGTATAACTACCATAACTGTAAGAAATTATTAGCTCACATGATTAATAAGAGAAGAAAGGGGGTGTTACTCACAAAAGCTAGTACCCACATGGAACTGATAGCTTCACGTTTTCTCAAAAATTAGTCTGAAATTCAAATAAGTGCCACAATAAAAGGTCTTATATTGTCGTTCTAAGTAAGTTCATCCTAAACCAACAGTTAATTGTCAGTAATCTCCAAACTCAGAGCTTGACAGACAGACAGACAGACAAGATGACTACTAGCTATAGCCCTTCACAACTTCTTTCTCAGCCTTCTTTTACTCATTAGATGTATTCTCTCTCTTTCACAGGCAATAAAAAGAAGGTTGAGAAAGAATGAGATAGACTGCAGCATAGCAGTACTCCTTAACAGTATAAATACAGAATTGGAGTGTTTGTTTGCTGGATGGTTGTCGTAGCTCAGTGGCAGAGCGCTTGTGCATTAAGCAAGTGGTCCTGGGTTTGATTCCTGGTGGTGACCAAACATTTGTTGGCGAACGAGACACTAACAGGGGTAACACAATTGAAAATCGGGGATGTTTGTTTGTTTATGTTTGGACATACGTGTGTCATTTTGTACTTTGACCCTCTCGTTTTTTTGTGAGAGCTGGGTGTTGGACCCCATCCCAAACTTCACTAAACAGAATCCTCTGGTTATTGATCATTACTCGTATCATTCTATAAATTGAATTGTTCGCTTTGAATTCTTTTTCTTTTGCGAGTGCAGTTAAAACTAAAAAACTTACGGGAGTTCCATTTCTATTCGAGTTATGGCGGTGGTAAATTTGTCACAGTTATAAGCCATGCAACAACAACTACTACTTTATCACAAAGAAACATTTATATAACGTGACTTTTTTTTTTCAATTCAAACAGTTGCAGGGAGTGGTTATTATGGTATTGAATCCCCTTTATCGTATATACGTAATTTAAAACTTCGACTTTTTTTTAGTAGCTTGAGTGTTAGAAGTTAAAATCAATAGTTTAACAATAGTGTCGTTTTAGGCTCGCTCACCATTTGTGCTCAAGCACATCACTAGTGCATTGTTTTAAAAAAAGCCTGTGAATGAGAGAGGATATATCTAATACTATAACCCTCTCGAGCATGCGTGCTGAGGGTTAAATAATTCAACAAAGCAAGCAAGGGCTGTGGTCTAGAACTATCTCTTCTTATTAACATAGCCATGAACTCATCGGCAGACAGACAGACTGACAGACTGACTGACAAGTTGACTACTACATTTAGCTAAAATTAAAAAAGATATTTTAATTATTGTGTCCACATCCAATTTACTAAGGCTTCTATGGCTCAATCACAGGAAAGGAAGAGGTAGACTAATAAATACAGATACTGACAAGGAGGCTCCAAGAGATAGGATGTGGTTACACACACTGTGTGAAAATATTCACACCTAGGCCACACCCAGACTACACCCACTCATTACTTTGCAATCTGCTTACATACTGGTGTAGCTCATATATATGATAACATATAAAAGAGTAGTTAAAAGGTAGGACCACAGCTTGAAGACACGCAAATTTACATAAAACCTGCACAAACTAAACCGAGCTGATTGATTACTGTACAATGACACATGAAGTTAATGGAAATATTATTGATTCCAGGAATTGTTGGAGCATGTAACAACAGATCAGGTTCCTAACCAAGGTACAATTTGCTTCCTGGAGTTCTTTCCGCCCATAATACAAAATTATTTCAACTCTTTGCCACATAAAGTACAACCACAAAAAGATACATGAACATACATACCTTTTCCAGTGGATAGTCCTCTTCGTCTCTCAGAAGAACTCTACATTATAAAGATAGCTATAAAAATGCTTGACAACCAAATAAAATGAATGACATTTCTATGTATCAATGTACAAGTTAAATCATTAAATAACGCCATGACAACAATGTAGGCATGAAACTACAAATATTAATGGGTTATACTGATCTTCCCATAAAGCAGTATTTGATGTAAAAACAACCAAAATGCCAGCAAGTTAACCCCACGCCACATGCTTGCTTGTGAAATTCATGTTGCATATGTCCTCTTCAGCAATTAACAGAGTAGTTCTATCTTGACAGACGGAATGGAGGGGGGCGGGGGCAGGGGGTCTACTAAACTTCCAGCTTTGCCCAATATTTGCATGCTGTGTGCAGTACGTTGTTGAGGATGAATTCCAATTACAGTCCAATATGGTTGGAATGAGTTGCAGGCCTCATACATACACCCCTTGTGCAAACAAGACAAAATCCCAAATACATTGCTCACATAATGACAGAATTCCTTCAGAAAGTGCAGTGGCACTCTATATATGGTTGACCACCCTTTTCCAATAGGTGCAATTCTAAGTTTAAAGCCCTTACATAATATTAATTTTCTATAATAATAATAATAAAAATAAAAATTACATGGCTATAGGCCTAGTTGGCTGTTATATAGTTGTTTCTCATTATACATGGCTATAGGCCTAGTTGGCTGTTATATAGTTGTTTCTCATTATACATGGCTATAGGCCTAGTTGGCTGTTATATAGTTGTTTCTCATTATACATGGCTATAGGCCTAGTTGGCTGTTATATAGTTGTTTCTCATTATACATGGCTATAGGCCTAGTTGGCTGTTATATAGTTGTTTCTCATTGTACATGGCTATAGGCCTAGTTGGCTGTTATAAATGACACTCCGACTAGCTCTACAACTTTTCCCAGATAACAACCAGTGTGCTCTTTAGTGCAATGGTGTAACCACACAGTTTGAAGAGTCTAATGGCTAATTAGTGCAAATGAAACTCATATTCTGAATGCCAGTAAAGTAAACTCCATTAGTACACCAGCCCATAAACCAAGGCCTATGATAAAATATTAAAAAAACAGATTATATTATTAGATATACTTCCCATGCAAGACAACTGGCTCCAATGAGGCACTATTTCATCCTAATCAAATAGCTCACTAACCATTGCTACTCTAAGCAAGTCTATAACTTAATTTCACCTTTGCCCAATCACTTGTAAGAAAATTGGCACTTTACAGCTTGTGTATAGAGTTGCATCAATAATTATTAATTATGGATAATTGCTGATATTTCTGATTACTGATACTTGCTTGAAAATATCTGCAGACCCCATACCAATATAATGGTCTAAGAAGGGGAATGCAAATAGTATGATAAACCACAACAATTTTAGAAAGGGAAACTTTCAATCCCCACCAGCTAGAAAACCCGGCTCAAGGAGTTGCAAAAAGCTCAGGTATGTCGCCACCTTATAAAATATGGCAGAATATCAGCTACCTTATAGATATTGTATAAACTGACCTCTTTAAATAAAAAATTCCCAAGATAATCAAACTATGAAAAAAAAATTCTCATCAAGCTCCAAATTTCTCAAGACATAATATAAGTTTGTTTAGAATAGTAGACAACACTACACTACTAAGCTTTTGATGCCTAGTGGTGCTTTGATGAGCATGACAATATAATAAATATAATACTTATTACATGAGTCAGAGTGTGATATGATAAAATATTTCAGGAGCAGGCTAATAATCTATTTTCATGAGCCAGTGACCCAAAGGCAGTGAAAATAAAGGGGCTCCCAACACCTGTGCGTCATTAGTTATGAAAATGTTGTAAGTGTAGAAAGCATGCCATGAATCCATCTTATATTTCGCATCTGACAGAGAAACCGCTCAAACAACATGCTTACACTACTCATAAACTAAATCCAGGGATCTACCGCCCACAGAACCTCGAGGACCACAGGCTGTACCGTCCTGAACGCAGTGAGGGCGATACTAGCAGCCCGAGGAATTCGACGGGCAGTAGTTCCCAAGATTTCATTGTCTATCTGTTTTAGAACATAGCAACTAATAATTTTTCCCTCCCTTTGTTCTATGTTGACACTCTACGACAAAGACGGTAGGGACATTACTGAGAGGTGTCCAGTAATTGCAGCAATTCAAAGACGGTAGGGACATTACTGAGAGGTGTCCAGTAATTGCAGCAATTCTAAGGAGCCACAGCGCATAGAATATTTTCATGTGTTGTGCGCTCAACTCCAGTGAACCGACGATAGTGATGGAATTGGAGTCAGGAGAACCAATATTACTGCGTTTTCAGTGAACTTAGTCAAAATGAACATTCCAGCCCACCCATTTACTTTACAAACTACTTTGTTTCTCCAATATCTTCTTTCAACCAGCTACTCTTCCACTTTCTTCAACTCAGTCATCTCTCCTTTATTTAGCTCCTCACAGTCAGCTCTCCAGTCTATGTCCTCACCATCAACTTTCAAATTAAGCCCCTCACAGTCAGTACTCCAGCTTTGCTCTTTACAGTCAATCTCCAGTCTAACTTAGCTTTTGAATCAAGGTTTGGTCAACCTTTACATGATGATGAAATTTTGGAAGATGAATATAGGCCATGCAAAAAGTTTGTATTTATCAGACATTGATGAGCAGCTTGTGATGGGTACAGAAGGATTTTGATTACCTAAGAATAATATAACTAAAATACCATGAATGGAGTGCTGTTACCATTGCCAACAATCTTCTACTAGAAGTGGTGCCTTTAAGTTTTATAACTGTATCAGTAGTCCTCCCTTCTGGCTAATAGTATCCCCCTTCATTTAGTATGCCTGTGCACTCACTTGAACAACACTGGCTCGATAGAATGCCTACTTCACAATATAAAAAATGGGTCAGCTATGTTCTAAGTATTATATACTAGTGGTGAGCTTGAGCACAAATGGCGGAGCATGCTCATTGATTATGCTGAATCATTCTCAATTCACACTTCAGTCACATGCCACATGTTTTTTCTTGATGAAGGTGACAATTGAAAGGTTACATAGAAGTTTGTATCTTTGGTAATCTGTGGCAATAGCTTGGCTAGTTAGAGTGAGCTAAAGACTACACTATTGTTCAACGATTGGTTTAACTTCTAACACTCAAGCTACTAAAAAAAAATTCGAGTTTTTTTAAAATTACGTATACAGTATATGGTAAAGGCATTCAATGCCATAATAACCACTCCCCACGACTGTTTGAATTGAAAAAAGTAATCAACAAATGTGACCGGCTCCCAGAAAATCGACCGTTTGCTTAATGAAAATTCATTTTTAGCTTCAGTAAGCCCAAAATTTATTTTGTAATCTTACCTTATAAATGTTTTGTACACTTGTATGCTAGATAAGAGAGTTGACTAAGATTATAGTCCGCTCTTGTGGCATGAGCTGAGCTATGGCGACCTTCGCCTCCAGGATAAGGACTGAAGTGAGCAGTATGGTAATTTGTAGAAGGAATAACACTTTAGACTACAGGTCTCTATCTAGAAACTTTAGTTTGGGTGGGTTTCAAGGCAATTGCTTTGAATTAGGAGTAACGGGCATGAAAATATTTAGTGCCAACTACTGTCATTTGGTTCATCCTAAATGCATAATGCAGGGAAAGCTGGAAAGTTTTGGAGAAAAGCTTCTGTTCTCCTCTCCCCCTCCCCCACCCATATATAGAACTGGGACAATGAATAAGTGTGCGGTCTGCAGCTGGTATATGTAGTTTCATTAGTATTTCATCTTGAAAACTGAAGGAACTCATAATGTAAAACATTACCAACTACTAGTGATGTGCTCTAATAGCACAAAATAGCGAAGCGAGCGATGCATGCTCCCTGTAATTGCAGCTATTCCATGCATGATTGGTGTGGCTACAAAATACTGTCAGATTCTTTACTTTGCTACATGTTTCTGTTTTGTTTTAGCTCTCCTCCTCCTTGCCCTGTCTTTTTCATTTCTTATCGCTCTCCTTACTAATTTTTCTTCAGGAGTTTCTAATGCCCTCAAAGCTCTTGACCGAGCGTTTCTAATGTTTTGTCTACTGGGCATCGCTACTTCGTACGGCCGGGCAAACAAAACAAAATGTTGCTAAGAAGGTTACCCGGCCCGCGCAAGTGCGTAGGAGAAAAGGTACACACGTACGCCCACGCAAGAACAAAAACAATTTCTAGACCTAAATATATATATATATATCGTGAACTCATTAGAGAGTCAGCTCCGCTCGCTTCGCTGAATAATAGAATAAGTCTAAACTTTATGAGTTATAACAAAAACATTAGTTGATTTCTTCTGATTTCTTACTCAACATTTAATAAATGCATTTTGTTATCTAGCTATAAATTTTGCATTATTAAATTCCAAAAAAAAAACACTACAGCTTTCAATATTGTGTTTGGACTCCAATTTGTGTACAGTATTACAGTATATTCTATTTTCTGCAAACAACAACTAAAGTTAGGTCAATAAACCAGAAATTTAAGGAACCCAGCTGTGTTCAAGAAAATGTTAAATTGAAAGTATTTGTAGTGGATGGGATAGTAGAGTAGTGAATAGTTGAGTAACAGTAAATTAAGAACTATAGAATTATAATAATAATAGCTAGCTAATTGGCGAGCGAGCGTAGCGAGCGAGACACTTACAGGGGTAACACAATTGAAAATCGGGGATGTTTATTTATTTGTATATATGTTTGGACGTACGTATGTCATTTTGTACTTTGACCCTCGCGTTTTTGTGTTAGTTATTTGTTCGACCCCGTCCCAAATTGCACTAAACAGAATCCTCTGGTTTATCGATCAGTACCCGTGTCACCCTAGAAATTGAATTGTTTACCGTTTTGAATTCTTTTGCGGGTGCAGTTAATACTTGAAAACTTAAGGGACTTCCATTTCTATTCGAGTTAGTGGCGGTGGTAAGTCAATGCGCTCTTTGTCATGGTTATAAGCCGTGCGCACAGTATTTACCTGAAAATACATTGTCCACTAGACTACTGCCAAGGTAAGTCTGCGTAGGTGCATGTCCAGCTGTGTCAAAGCATTGTGTGTTACAACCACTACTTAGCTAAAGAATATCACAAAGAAAACTTTTAAATAACGTGTATTGTTTTGTTGTTGTTGTTTTTTCCTTCAATTCAAGCAGTTGCAGAGAGTTGTTACTATGGCACTGAAATCCCTTTACCCTGTATGCTAAATTTAAAAACTGGACCTTATTTTCAGTAGCTTCAGTGTTAGAAGTCAATAAAAATAGTATAGTCTTTAGGCTCGCTCGCCATTTGTGCTCAAGCACACCACTAGTAGTGTTTAAAGTTGTTGTAGCCTCCCATGAATTGTTGGTGTAGTTTGTTGTGTGAACTGGTGGTTGTAGAGTATTAAATGCTTGTTAGTTTATAATATCTAAATGTTTTTCATATACTGGTATTAGTACTTGTATCAAGAAGAAAGTTAGCTATAATGTTAGTGTACTTCTGTCTGTAGCTTAAAACTTCTTAAAAGTAATCAACACAAGATCTAGAAGCAACAGTGAACATACTAGTGATGCGCTCGAATAGCGCAAAATAGCGAAGCGAGCGATGCATGTTCCCTGTAATTGCAGCTATAGATACAGTTATTTATTTTGATGTTGTTAATGTTATGTCTGTCTGTTGTTTCATATAGATTCATTGGTGCTTCTATTCTATACCACAATATAAGAATAATGAATTATTTTACCAGCAAAGTTATTGGCTGGTGTTTTAGACAGAATATACAGCTATTTAATTAAAAATGTCATACATCATTACAGTTATAGCTGATGTAAACTTTGTGGTTTAATAAAAATAAAGAGTTTGTTTGGGTACACTATAACATATTCAGAGGGAGAGCAGAGTATGTTAAATGGATGTAGATCTTAGACTTAGGTTAATTTTTATAGTTTTACATTAAATTTAACCTGCAATTGTGGAGGAATGTACGGCGTGAAATATTGTGAGTTATTTCACGGGTCATGTACCTAAAGATATCATTGTGAAGATATCTAGGTGGAATAATATATATATTCCACACTAGATGCCTTCACAAAGTTACTTTAGGTACATGACCTGTGAGATAACTCATGTTATCACATGGTGTTATCTTGTTTCCAGGAATGTTATTTTGAGCTGAATAGAGCTTAGGGATATGTTTATCCTGGCTACAACGACAACATTCCAATGACTTAAATTTCATTTTGGTGCCTGGAAACTTCTCCATACACGTTATGAAGGAATGAATGGACGTCCTCTGATAGATGCCTTTTCCTTCCTCTTGCAGTACAAAAAGTAGTGGGGATATTAGCTTCTTGTTCAGATGGTGTGGCTGCATTTTCAGTGTCTTCAAGAGTAGTTGAGTCTACAGCTGTATAAAGTTGATTGGTACAGTAATCCTCAGGAATAGTCTAATAAATAAATTAGGAACATTTAATGGCTTTTCAAAAAGAAAGATTCTTTACTTTGCTACCTGTTTCTGTTTCGTTTTAGCTCTCCTCCTCCTTGCCCTGTCTTTTTCATTTCTTATCTCTCTCCTTACTATTTTTTCTTCTGGAGTTTCTAACGCCCTCAAAGCTCTTGACCGAGCGGTTCTAACGTTTTGTCTACTGGGCATCGCTACTTCGTACGGCGGGTAAACAAAACAAAATGTTGCTAAGAAGGTTACCCGGCCCGCGCAAGCGCGTAGGAAAAAAGGTACACACGTACGCCCACGCAAGAACAAAAACAATTTCTAGACCTAAATATATATATATATCGCGAACTCATTAGAGAGTCAGCTCCGCTCGCTTCGCTCGCTTCGCTGAATTATTTGATATTATAGTTACATTGATTCTTAGACGAGCAAAGATTACAACCACAGCCATTTTCAACTAACTTCTGAATCAGCATTTCTTCAAGTTTGTTCACGGACCGCTTCAAAAAACAAAGTAAGTTTAGTGTATGAAAACGCGATCTACTAATGCTGAAATTTAGCACAGAAGTCGAGAAACCCTTGTACTTAACCCTGTTAAAAAAAATTTTAATCCAGAAAAAAAAAATTTCTGTTTTTTTCTGCCTAACGCGTTTCAATAATTTATTGCAAATGGTCGATTTTCACGGAGCGGGTCACAAATAACAAGTCACTTGATATTCTTAGTAATAGTTGTAATGCACAATACTTTCACCCAACTGAACATACCTACGCAAGACTTACCATCGTAGTTAGTCTAGTGGACAATGAATTTTCAAGTAAATAGTGTTGCGTAGGGCTCATAATTATGAGAAATAGCGTATTAACTTACCACCGCTACTAACTTAAATAGAAATGGAAGTTGATTCTGTTTAGTGATGTTTGGGACGGGGTCGAAAGCTAACACGAAAATATGCGAGGGTCAAAGTACAAAATGACATACGTACGTCCAAACATATATATAGTGGTGTGCTTGAGCACAAATGGCGAGCGAGCCTGGTAGTTAGGTAACATAAAACTAAGTATTGTTACTATGTTTTAGCTTAGTTCATGCAAACACTATAATAGCAGTTAGGACCTTTTATTTCAGCAAACAAATACAAAATCACTCTCTTACCTGATTAATGGTAACTTTTTTAGCATTAAACATCTGCCATTCTGATAATCTCAATTACCAGTAACTCTTGAACAAACTCTCAGCTACAATAAACAAAAATTCAGTGTTATTATTTGTAATTTAAGCCAACAAATATGGAATTACTACTTACCTCAATTTCCTGAGCATTGATAATTTCTGTAGTACCAAATTTAAGTTACTTTGACTATCTGAATTAACTCGAATTATTGACAAGCCCTCAGCTACAAAAACAAAAGACAATCAATTTTAGCACACAAATACAAAATTACTTTCTTACCTCATTTTCTTAGTGCAATTTCAATTGAACAGCAATATTCCCCATAAATTTTGGAAGGGCAATTTATGTGGTGTATTATTAATTGGCGAGCGAAGCGAGCGAGACACTTAACACTTACAGGAGTAACACAATTGAAAATCAGGGATATTTATTTGTTTATTGGCGAGCGAGCGAGACAGTATTAGGGGTGGATAATGCAAAATCGGGTATATGTTATATGTGTGTATGGATGGTACGTATTCCCCTTAAACGCGCGCACGGGGAACTTTTTTCTCCAAAAAAACACACGGCTTTTTAGTTAGCCTAAATAGGTTACGGAGTGCCGTTTGTTGGTTGTCAAGATCCATTGGTGTTCAGAATGCCGTAATATTAATGCTAAGGAAGCTACTACTACTCGAGAGAGAGAAGCTGAGGTAAGTACGTAATTCCATATTTGTTAGCTAAATATGCAAAAATAACTCTGGCCTTTCTTTTTTGTAGCTAAGAGCTTGTTGTCAACAGTGACTGGTAAATTCAAATAGTCAGAATGGCTCAAATTTGGTACTACAAAAGTTACCACTACTCGGGGGGGGGGGGGGGGGGGGGGGGGGGGGGGGGGGGGGGGGGGGGAAGTGAAATAGTACAGAAACTAAGTGTAATACCACGGTAGCTAAGTGAAATAGCATATGTAAGTGCGCATGCGTGCAACGCTAGCCTCATAAATGAACAGTTCGAGTTGTTTCCAGTTGGAAACAATGCCATTCTTTAGTGCACAAGTTCTACCTGTATCAGACGGAATTTTTTTTTCAACAGATTAGGCGTAGCAGCATAGGTTAAAAACTTAAGTTCCAGAGGAAGCTAATCCTGAAATACACAGAAATAGTGAGTGACGATACAGTGCAGCTGCAGTACAAATGATTTTTTTTAAAGCTTAGCAAGTGATAGTACAGGTAACCTGTGCTAATACAGATCAATAGCACTCCTATTGAATAGCACTCGGCTTCGCCTCGTTCTATTTCAATCACATCACTCGTACTATTGATCCCAAATAGCACGATTACCCATGCCATTACTCATTTAATAGTACGGCACGTAAGTTGCCCATTCAAAAATGTATGGGAAAAAATCGCTGTTCAATTGAAATTGCACGGGAAAAGTTAAATACGCGTAACTAATTGAAATACCTCGGTAACTAAGTGGAAACTAAGTGAAATACCTTCGTAGCTAAGTGAAATAGCACGGGTAAGTGCGCACGCGTGCAGAGTTACGTTGAAAACGAAGTTCCAGCGGAAGCTAATCCTGAAGTAAGGAGATAGTGAGCGAACGATATAGTATAGCTACAATTGCAAATGACTTTTGAAAAAGATCGCCTACTATTAGCTGTGATAGCACGGGTAACCTGTGCTATTAGGGGTCAATAGCACTCGTAAAGCAATTGAAACAGCACTGTTACCCGTGCTATTACTCATACATATCTATTATTCATTTGATACAGGATATATCACAAGTCTGTTGGCTTAGTATTTACACGAGTGCCACAGGCACGAGCATAAATACGACCAATCAGACAAATGATATTCTGTGGTATCCAATGTATATTTATTATGTACTGCTCATGTGTGAATGCCATAGTAACCAGTTTCTTGTGCTATAAACACTTGTATAACTTGGGAGGACATAATAACCCAATGTGAAAACTCTGAACAACTTAAGCCACATCCTGCTTACTTTAATGTATTTCCTATGTGTCAACTGGGTTCAGTATGTAATAAAAATGTAGTAGTGCAATGGCCGCTACTAACTCCTTTCTTCTAAACAAACTACCAATAAACATGGAGCTTGGTATGTTAAATAAATAAATAAATAAAGCAAGTTTTTGTATGGAAGCTAAAATAAAGCATTTCACTACTAACTGTTGTTGTTGTAGTTGTTGACGCTTGACAGCAAAACATACAAGTAGTCCCAATGCCCATGCTATCACCAGTAGAGAAACAGTAACACCAAATGGAACCAATTTCAGTACCAGCTGTCCACTCCCTACTGTACAGACAAACAAATGCACATACATATATGCACACACACACACACACACACACACACACACACACACACTGCACATACTTGCTTCTTCCCTTGCTCTGTCTGTATTATTTTCTGTCATTCCTAATTTATAGCATTAAATAATTGCACAAACTAAATTCAAAGTCAACACCTATTTTTCTCTGGAGTTTATTACAGTACATTATATAATATTTCAAAACAACAACAAAATTACTTCAATTCACATACATACAACAAAAGGTCCTGCATTCCCACACACAAACCAAGCTATACATACCATATTGAGAAAAATACTTAGCAAGCTAAGTTATATATGGCAAGACATTGCGAGCACATTTTCAACTAAAATTGAATTACAGAAGAAAAAAACCTAATCTTACTACAGTTAATCAAATATATCATACTACTTATCATATCAGTCCGATTTCTCTAGAGGATAATAAGTTATAGTTAAAGCATGAGCGCTTAGTTTCTAGTCGATTTATTGCACGACAGCCCGAGGACTGAGTGCGATAAATGTACTAGGCACTAAGCGCTCATGCTTTAACTAGTTTAAATACCGGGCAAGTGTTATTGCACACTTGCCAAGTTATTACACCTGACAACAATATAGCAACGGTATTTAATAAGAATTAAAAAAACAAAAAAATAAAATAAAATCTTATGACAGCGAACAATATCTGTTTTATAATTAAAAGATAGTAATTCTCATTCACAGCCAGAGTTCTAGTCTGGTACAATTAATACTTCAATACTTACTCATTCCATCCTTTTCTAGTGTAAAATTGCTTGCATTTGCTAATGTACAAAAATAAAAACTTTCAGTAGATAATTATTTACTTGATATCATTACATTGATATGCATATTTCACATACAATTCAGACCTATTAAAATTAAAAGCAAAAAAAAAAATACCTGACCTCCTTCAAACTGTTGCATGCATTGTCAAAAAAAAAAGTAAATAGGGTAGTTGGCGCAATATTACTACACTCTATGAAAAAGCCTGTACCATAGCAAATAGTGGTTAAGGGAATCAGTCTATAAATAAATACTGTATATAACTTAGCAAGCTAAGTTATATGTATGTATATATATATTACAATGTATGCCCAAATATTCAAGAGCAGGCTAATTTATTTTCAAGAGCCAGAGGACACACTGAAAATAAACCTGAGAGTGAAATAATCTATCAGTGTAAAAAGTGGTTTATTTAACACTAACTCTAGGTGTAAAGTTGGCCTTAAAACTCTAGGAGCTCCCAACTCCCTAGGGGCCCCCAACACCCCCAGCCGATATTTTAGCAGCTGCTCTAACCAGCTTGGGTATAGTCTAGGACCTGGGTCATGTTTGTATGCATTTCATTTAGCGGAGGATAACTCAACTGTTCTAGGGTAATATGAACCCTAAGAACAACATGGCGTACGTGCAAAATACTCTGCTATCACCTGCAGTAGTGATGTTCCACTTAGCTAGATCGACATCAATCCTCTTGACCATGTTATAGCTGATACATATTCTGTAGTGGCTAAGAGCGGTCACTAGCTCCTTTGATCGTATTAGACTATGCACTGTTTGACACCATGACATGGAAAGGTGTTGGTTCCCTGCCATCAGTCAGGATGTAGAATCTGAAAGACTACATCAGTCCTCTGCTGAGTGGTTGTTTTCCCCTTGAACATGTAGGAGCAAAATTCTGTCCATTTTGGGTGTGGGTTGGTAATGAAAGCGTCCATGGAGAGTTGGAGGTCTTGGGTCACAGAAGCTGCTGGAGTCCAAAGCTGTATTCTTTCAGCTCTTGTAGTGCCAGTTCACTTGCAACCTGTTGGACAGGTGAAACTCTCAGGAATTCCACTAAAGCCTCAGCAGAGCTTTCCGTAGAAAGCACCATCTGGGATATTCGCTTATTGTTTGGGTATGTAAAGCAGACAGCATCTCCATACAGCTCGATCATGAGCTGTTTGACTGCTCTGTTTGACACCATTCCAGCTGAACCTTCATTTAGCCTATTTCTGATGGAAGTGAGACTGTACGCTGATCTACTGAAATCAAGCTCAAGGGCCAAAAATCGGGCTTTGAAGGAATCATCTGCGGCTGTGACCGAATCTTCCATTTCAAGGTTTTTCATTATTTCTTCAATTCTAGCCTGATATTTATTGAAATAACCTTTGCGACAATAATCATGATATAATATATCAGCAGCAAAAATTTAACATCACCTACATCACACATTGCGGCAGTTTCTGTGTACACATGGTCTCTGAACAGTACACCTGCATTGAGTAACTTTTGGGCCATTGGTTTTTCAGATACCCTGTACAGTGTGTGTAAGTCTTCTGTCGAACTGTGATGCGATCTGCGCTACAAAAGATGCAGATATTTGAGGGTACATTGGGCTTAAATCTCTTGCTGCGTCGCTCAGATACATCTATGCCAGGCTCCTGCTGGGATAGTTCTGCCTGTTCTACTGGTTACGATATCAAACCTAGCCATTTCTCTTTGAAAATTTCTGTAACAAGATGAAGCATGGTATTTGAACATACCCTGCTCTTGCTCAGTCAGCTGAACGACCCTAGTGGCTTGAGTGTCACTACTCTCTGGCAAGCAAGACTATGTTACTCTGACCTACTTCACCGCTAGAGAGGTACCCGGATCGCTTCTTCTTCTGGCATAGGATGCACTTGTTGAGATTGGTAGGCTTGAGTCCAGCACAAGGAGCAGTAAGATGTACCTCATCCTGAGAACACAAGTTTATAATGATTACATGCCACCAAAAAAAGACTATGGTAGCTGGTATAACTTACCATTCAGGCCCGGCGGAAGGAAAATTGGATTGGTCAGGCAAAACGTGTGGATAAATGTTTCATTTTCTTACACTTACATGTAGTTTCACAATGCTTCCAATAATAATATTACAGTTTATATGAATAGACATAACCTGATCAAAATAGAAGAATAAAAATTATAACAGATATTGCAGTATAATTACATAGTTTTATTCAGTAAATTTTCCAAAAATGTTGAACCTGTGTCCATTTACTGAAACAAATTCATTGGCACATGAAATGATATCAAGGCCATCGCTAAGATCCTTGTGGACATGAAGGAGCATCAAATGGTTAAGCCGACTTTGCTTCATGGTTCCTCAAAGATATGTCTTCACTCTCCTGAGGGCTGAAAAAGACCTTTCACTGGTAGCATTGGTAGCGGGAAGCACAAGTATAAGTTTAACTAACTTCGACACCTCAGAAACAAGTTAAAGACTTCAGTAACAGCATCAAATTCTACTTCAAAATCAATGCCAGTACAAGCATTAATGATTAATTTTTCTAAATTGTTGTATATCTTAAAGCCAGGTTGATCGAATCTATCCTTGATACAACCAATTATAGTGTCTATGGCCTCAAAGTATATAGGTCGGTAAAGATCAATGACAGACATGGGATAATGAGGATCACTATGTACTTCCTCAAACCTTGCTGGAGTCCAGGGTTGGGGTCAATTACACAATTACAAATACAATTACCATTACATTCGGTCAATTACAATTACATTTTAATTACATTTTGATTGTAATTGCAATTACAACTATATACATATACATTACTACGTTGAGCTACATTTAATTGTCATAAGTTTCTCAAATGTGTCATCACTTAAACGACATCGATCAGGGCGTAAAATCTTCCCAGCTACACTGAAGAGGCGTTCTACGGGAGCAGATGATGCTGGGCAAGCTAAGTAGCGCTCTGCAAGTTTAGCTAGAGTGGGGTATCTGGCTTGTTTACTTTCCCAATACTTCATGATATCACTATCTTCATTGAGACAAGGCTCTTCCATGTATAGAGACAACTCGCTATCGAAAGTTGTCTCCAAATTTGCCTCAGGTTCCGCCACATCATTTTCGAACAATTGACAAAAAAAGCTTGACTCTGATCTGCGTCGTTTAGGTGAGGGTTCTGCAACTGCAAGTGAGCATGTGGATGGCTGTATCTGGGTTGCTTTGAACTTAAGCTTTTCAGTTAGTGCATCACGCTCTCCCAGCTGGCACCACTGAAACTTGAATCGTGGATCTAGCACAGAGCTTACTTGAAAAACCTCTTCTTTCTCATACTTGCTCAGTCGTTCGTCAACTGCTTTCTCTAGACCAATGACTAATTTGTTGTTGGTGAACTTCTCCTTCATAGTAATGAGCGATTTTTTTAAAACCCTGACACATGGAATGACGAGGCTAGCGGTTACTTTCTTGTCACCCTGAATTAACATTGTAGCCGTTTCAAATGGTGTCAGTATGTCAACCAGATCGTGAAGTATATTTCTTTCGTAGTGATTGAGGTTAGTTGTATTAAGCACAGCAAGTTTATCTGAGGGAATTTCAAGAACAGATCTCATCATGACCAAGTGGGAATTCCATCTAGTTGCATTTGCAGACTGCAGACGTGGGAAATGCTCAAGGAGCTCACTGGCATGTATGGAATGCTTCACATGTGAAACAATATTAGAAGTTTTGGCTACTACTTTGGTAATTGCTCCTGCACCTTTGAAACCATCTTTTATACAGAGTTGTAATGTGTGAGAAAAACAAGACAAGTGAGTAATTGGTAGCTGCTCATAGGCACTTTCAGGATCATGAAAATCATCATCATCACCATCAGAGAAGTCTTCACTGTCACTGTCATCATCGCTGTCATCCACCATAACTGCTGCTGCAGAGTCGAACCCAGGAAGACCAAATGCCCGAGTCATGTTTGAAGCATTGTCTGTTACAACAGACAAAACTTTATGTCCAATACTATACGTGGCTAACAACTCCTCCTACAACATATTGATGTTTTCCCCTGTATGTCGTCCATGAAACCGTTTGCAAGCAATCATGGTTGATTTTAATGCCCAGTTGAGAATGAAGTGACCAGAAACACCAATGAAACCACGCATTTGTCGACTAGACCAGAGATCAATTGTGAGGCAAATACCCTGTGCAGCACAAAGTTGGTGTTGTAAATCTTCCTTAATTTTTGCTGACTTTTCGGATAGTAATTTTGTTGTAAGATGCTTTCTTGAAGGAATCTGATAAGAAGGATTTAGTTTTGCTGTATAACTGCGAAACTCTTCACTCTCAACCACTGATAATGGTATTAAATTTCCAGCAATGAAAGTGATCAAGGCATCTGTTGTCTGAATTTGGCGTACATCAGTACTTGGGTACTTTTTCGTACTAGTGACATAAAAGTCCATTGTTGTTTGATTAGCAGTAGCCGTGCTGCCTTGCCCCTTTCCCTTAGTAGCCTTTGCCATAATCATAGCATTATGGGCAGTTGGGTGCTTCCTCTGTAGAACATTTAAAATGCTATGAAACAAGCTGCTAGTAAAGCAAATATGCCAGTACTTACCTTCAGATGTGTGACCAAATTAGATGTAGCCTTCTTTGATGCTGAATACTCAGACTTACAATACTTGCACAAGGCCTTGAGTGTCCCTTCAGTGTCTCCAGTTTTTTCAGGAATGTCATAATGTTCAAATATGGGACTCATTATGAAAACTTGAAGACAAAAATCAGAAGCTGGACAGGCAGTGGTAGTACTAGCATAAGCAGCTAGCTGCTCTTGAATATAATTGAAAAACAGCTGTAATAGCACTTCACCACATGCAAGTCATGTGATACCCCAGTAGGAGTTTGAAAAACAGCTGCAAATTTAGTACTTTTAACATTTGCAATTTATGAGTTACTCTGTAGGAGTTTTACACCTTTTTCTAGTCAATTTGCATTCTGCAACACTGTCTACATGTTAAATTACACACAATTACTTTAACAGTTATATCAATTTCAATTACAATTACAATTACTGATATAATGGTAACATTCAATTACAATTACAATTACACTGAAGTTGTAATTAAATACACCAATTACAAATTACAATGTAATTGACCCCAACCCTGCTGGAGTCCTACGTTTTCGAGGAAGAACAGGCTCATTAATGCCAACTTCATGTACTTTAAGCATAACACTATCCCAAAATTTGTGAAATTCATTGTCACAGCGAAGTGCAACGAGAGTATCACAAGTGAGCATTGCTGCTCTGTTACCCTCAGCAGCAGACAATGTCTTTTGTTGAAGAGTATTGCTAAGGTTGTCCGCTAACCGCAGTACTAATTCTCCAAGCATTACACCATAGACAAAGTCAAACTTTTCGAACTGAGCACCTACACCATTTACTTTGGCAGACATTTCCATATCTCTAGCTGCCATTTCAGAAAATTTGTCTAAACTGCTCTGCAAAACAGAATAATTTCTACGAACACTAGCTAATGAGTCAGCTCTCACTGTCCATCTTGTGGGGCAGAGAGTGCGAAAACCAGATTCAGTGGGAGCAAGCTCATCCTTAAGCTTTATATAGGAAGACTTCCGCTTTGAAGAGTATTTCAATAATTTTGATAATTCAAATGTTGTGTCAAGAGCATCTCTTATTACTTTAATACTACGAATAGTGTCTTGACAAGCTAAATTCAGGGCATGTCCATAGCAATGCAAAAATATGGCGCGCGGCTCCATATCTGCAATTTGCTTTGCTACCCCATTCCTACAACCCCTCATGTTTGCTGCTCCATCATAGCATTGCCCCCGACAATTTTCTATGTTTAGGTTTAGCCTAAGAAGAACATCTCTGATGATACTAACAAGAGAATTAGAAGCTATTGAATCAGTGGAATGCAACCCTATAAAATCTTCATGCACATCCAAATCAGAACCGACCCAACGTAAAACAATAACAACTTGCTCAGTGGTACTAACATCAGTGGTCTCATCAATCATAATGGTGAATTTTGATGTACGCACATTATCAGCTATATTTCTCAACAGATTTAAAGCCATTACTCCTAACATTTCATTTTGAATATCATGACTGGTATATTTGTCGCTCTTTCGCTTCAACCATGCATTTAAATGAACACTAGATTCGTCACTGGCCCAGAGCTTTAACAGTTGAGTGAAATTTCCCTCAATTTCCCCACACCCATCACCTCTCAGTGCAAGCCCTTGCCGAGCCAAGAAGTGGATTGAACTTAAAATCTTCAGAAAGCAGGCTTGATTCTTCTTTCTCTCTTCAGCCATAGCAGAAGAAAGACAAACAACAATATCTTTGTTAGTGGAGGGAATGGTTACCATCTGGTGAACAGCATCTTTATGAGTACCACTACATTCATGGTTTCTAAAGGCAACAGTAGCATCTTTCCAATTTTGAAACCCTTTTTGAATAAATGCCCCATCACCCTTAGGTGCTATCAATTTCTTCTGCTTATAAGCTACCATGCAGGTAAAACAAAACACTTTCTCAGAAGCCACATCCCAGTGCAACCATTGCCACTTGTCATACCAAGCTGGATTGAACGACCTAAATGTCACTTTAGACTTGCCAAATGGAATCTTAGGATAAGATATATTTCTTGGTTGATGAGGGGAATCACTAACCGGCTGACTTGAAGCAAGACATTGTGAGGAAGAAGAAGCCAAAGATTGTGAGGAAGCCATACTGTTGTTACCATACTGTTGTTACCCTACGAACAACATGGCGTATGTGCCAAATTGCGTATCCGCTGCGAACATGCCGAAAAAATGACCACGCCCCCTTTTTCTGAGGTAAAATAGCTGTATCTTCCAAGGTTGAGGCTACAGACTATCTGAAGAGCTCAAAATGTCATTTTAGGGGGGTCATAAAAGAGTAAAGCTTTGTAACTTGATATTTTATGAGAAGAGTGGCTAAAATATTGGCGACACCCTAGAGTTCACAGGCTCATGTACATGTAGGTATAAACAGTACAGGGGTTTGCTAATCTCCATTGCTAAGCTGGCAGCTGCTACAGTACAGGGGTGCTAACCTCCATTGCATGCTGGCAGCTGCTACCAGTGCATGTTTTTGCAGGTTTTTGCAGGCGCTTTTGCAGGTTAGGTTCAGGGTATCTAAACTTTTGTGAAGAATAAGGCAATGGCAGGGCCGGCGGACGGCAAGTCAGGCAAATGCGGTCAGCTCTACTAGTCTATATAGCTCGTAGGATATCATATTACCCTAAAACAGTTGAGTTATCCTCTGCTAAATGAAATGTATAGAAACATGACCCAGGTTAGTAGGCTCCTCTAGAGTAAGGTAGCTGTAAAAAAAACCCAGGAAACCGAACCTGGCCAGTTGTAATAACTAAGCTATCCACTATAGCCAACATGAGTTATCCCAAGCCCCCCCCCCCCCCCATACCTAAAGATAACATTGTAATAATACTAATTGCTTGAGTCAGAGTGTGATATGTCATGAATAGGCTAGTTTGAGTGAAAATAAAGCCTGAGAGGGAAATATCAAGCCATATCACTCTGACCAGTGTAATAAGTGGTTTATTCCACACTAGATATCTGCCAACTCAGCAGCTTTTAGCAGCTGCTCTAACTAGGTTTGGCCAGTTGCTAAACCTAATATACCTTGGGCAGAACAGATAACAACCATAGTACAATATGCAGTATAATACTAAGAGTTTATTTCCACAGGGTCATGTATTATATATTATATATATATATATAATACTTATAGCACGAGTCAGAGTACAATATGGGAAAATATTTTACGAGCACGCAAAATATTTTCACGAGCCAAAGGCGAGTGAAAATGTGGCGTGAGAGTAAAATATCATTCCCATATTGTACGACGAGTGTGATAAGTGATTTATTGCTTCTTTGAAATTTTTCTCAACCGGTTACAATACAATTTTCATTGATTTTACTCGCTACGCGCGCTACAAGTAGCGTACAATATAAACCGTACAATATGGGAGAATACAGAACGCTCGTGTGATGCGGAAATATTCAAGTAAAAATATCAAAGCTGCAATAAAATTATATATATATATTGTGTGTGTGTGTGTGTGTGTGTGTGTGTGTGAGCAGGTCTGGGAAAAGGGACCTCGGCGCAAAAATTGAAATCGAGATATAGGCTCCAGAAGTAAATCATCGGAAAAATTCTTTCTTTCTCCTATTTTTGTTTTTTGCAGAATTAGTCTTAGTGACCCTTACTCTACGTCTATGCCAAATTTCAAATGTCAAAACAACTTAAAAGACCCCAAGCGTGCCGTGGAAAGACAAGCTACTTTTATTCTCTCTCGTTCTCGAAGTACAATAAACGGGGAATGGGCAGAGTTTCAAACAAGCAGCTAAAAAAAACGGCATAGCTTTGAGACTATTGCATGCACTCTACAGCTTACCTCTGGCTGAAAGTTTACTGTTACATCAAGTTGAGTAGCCTAGGATTCCGACAAGACAGGCTGTGAGACGCTCTGAAAGCTAAAAAGAACTCTACGCAAAACTTCGTTAGTTGCCGTTATAAAGCAGCTGCACGATATAATTGCATATGCGGAGTACGCCGTTAAGTATACGGAAACGTTAATTATACCGGAAGTGGAAATTCAATTTATGTTTTCTTGATTTCTAGTTCAATTGCTTTGCTGAATACAACCCAGTTCAACTGCTAGTTTCTCTGCACATCGAAGGTTTTACCCTCCAGTACTTTAGCACTAAGTTGAGATAAATTGTAGCTTTTTATTAGCATAAAAAACTCGCCACAAGGTCCCTTTTCCTAGACCCACTCACATATATACAGCAAGACATTTTAAGCACATTTTCAAACTAAAATTCAATGACATGGAATTCTCATGCACAACCAGAATTCTGTCTAGTGCAATTAAATAATAATTCAATACTTACTCATTTCATCTTTTTCCAGTGTAAAATTGCTTGCATTTGCTACTAATGTATAAAAGAAACATTCAGTACATAATTATTCTTGATAATATATTTACAAAAATATTTCATATACAATTCAAGATCCATTAAAATTAAAAGTTAAAAAGTACCTGACTTTTTCAACTGTTGCATGATTGTACAACAGTGTTGTCAAAAAAAGAAATTGTTGTGAAAATATCTAGCATGGAATAAATAAACTAGTGATGTGCTTCAGCACAAATAGCGAGCGAGCTGGTCTGACTGAAATTTAAATTTGAATGCCAGCTGCTAATAATTTTTGTTAGTTAAATATTTTTGTTTAGTTTATTGTTATTCTTTACCAACATACAACACTTTTATACATACTTGTTCACTGAATATACCAGCACAAGACCTGGATTGTATTCTCTTTGTGACTTGACTATTGGACAAAGGAATTTCAAGGGTGATCAATCAAATTTCCAAGGATGATATGGGTAAGGATTGTTAAGTAGTCGTCTTTCCTTAGTACGCTCCGTTCAAAATGCTCTATTGTACCAGAGCTCTAGGTAGATATAGCATTATATTGTATTCTCTCAGTGACTTGACTATTGGACTTTGGATTTTCAAGTAAGAACAAATCTGATACGTAAGGCATATAGCTATGAAAAACAGCGCATTGATGAAGTTAACTTACCAATGCCGCTAAAAAATAAATGAACTCGGCTAACTTTGTAAGACCTAACTGCAAATGTCTCTCCCATTCTATCTCCATAGCTCTTTGCCATTTTTTTCCTTTACATAGCATTATTTTGAAGTCTTTTCTCCCGAATTTCTTGTGCCTGCGATAATATTTACATTTTTAAGTAGCCTTTGGAAGTGGACACGCATTGACCTCTTTGAACTTTGCTACACACATGTATATCAAAATCTTAATTGAGACTCATTAGTGAGAGTCTCGCTTCACTCGCCCAATAAATATTATATACATATATGTATGCACAGGATACACCATGTTGTGGAGGTCTATATGGGATTTACACATACCAAAGGCCAAAGGTCCGAGGATAGTGTAAATCCCATACCGACCAAATAGAAGGGTGCAATTGACTTCTAGTCTTGTACCATGGCTCTAGGCTATACGGAACGGACAAAAACTAAACTGTTGATTGGACAGTTCACTTACCTAGGATGTGTGTATGAAACATATTCACCACGAACTAAGCAATATCGATTGGATGGTGAGAACCTACCATAACACATGTATACCAAAATTTCAATAAGTGCGAGGGTCATCTCTTCACTCGCCCAAAAGGTGCTATTTTTTCTAGCACCAGAAGTTGCAAACTAGTGGTGACTGATACTGAGGACCCTTTACCTAACATATTTGAAAGCTGACAATCGCTTGCTGTCAAGGGCTACTGATACTTCACATAGCAGGAACAGCTCAACTAATAGATACCACCAAAGCTAAAAGAAAATAGAGGTATAAGAAAGTTTTAGCAGTGGTTTTCTATAGTATCAATTTCGAAATCAAATAACTTCTCCTAAAATGCTAGGACATTAATTTCAGAAGGAAAAAAAAATCATCATTATTAAATTGTTTTTTATTAGTCATTAGTTGTTGTGCAATGTCTGCATAATATAGCAAAATTTAGCTATTTAAAGTATCTAGTTACAGTTACAACTATGCTGGCTCACTCACCATCATAATATGCTCAAGCACACAGCATTACAAATTAGGTATCAGAGTCTCAAAACAATCTTTTTTTTTTTAGATATGGCATAGTACCCAATAGGTGTATTGAGCTTATGGGAAAGGGATTGGTAACCCTAATTGAGATTGCTACTGTATTCTCTAACATGCTAAAGTTAAACTCGTGAGGGTCGAATTTGCTTTGCTTGCTCGACTTCCAAATTATCACATAATAATATAGACTCTATATTAGTGTAATACTTACATAATCCATCCACTGCTATTGGATTATTGCTTGTGCCTGTTTCCAAAGTTGTGCCTGTTTCCAAAGTTGTACCTGTTTCCAAAGTTGTACCTGTTTCCAAAGTTGTACCTGTTTCCAAAATAAAATTACGACACTTTAAAGTCAAAACACCACTCAGATATTTCAAACTTTAACCGAGCAAATGTTGTTACTCTCACATCTCCCTTATTATTTGTTTTAAAGTACAACAAAATGAACCTGCCAAGGTAAAGTCAAAGAATAAGAACTCATACTTAAATGAAAGACCAAAGGTGTGAACCCTCAGCCCTACTATACACTAGCTAGCTAGTATAAATTTGTCTCAGACGAAGAGAATAATTTATTGGCTACTATTCATGTGTCAATATAGCTTGAGCAATTAAAATGGTACAAGTAAACGGTATCTTCATTAGAGAAGAAGCTTAAACAGGCCAAAGACACTCACTGGTGTGTAGTATGTACTTTCAATGTGAAACTCCACTTAAAGCGAAACTACCACAGGAAGCAAGAAATTATTTGCTCACATGATTATAACTAGTTGAAAGGGGGTGTTACACACAAAAGCTAGTACCAATATAGCTTGAGCAATTAAAATGGTACAAGTAAACGTTATCTTCATTAGCTTAAACACTTAAACTACTTAATTTTCTCAAAAATCAGTAGCACACCTAAATCAACGGTTAATTGTCAGTGAAATCGAGTAAATTAGATGCTTGTTGCTATACATTTAGCTTTAACGCCACTAACATTTTTGGGTTTTTTAAAGCCATTGTTACATTCTAAATCAGTTAGATTCGTACATCACGAATCTGCACTGTTTAAAGATCTCAGGCATCAAGTAGCGTCCTCACTACAATTGGACCCCACAGCTTGAGGCCTCAGATGTCTAAAGCAGCAGATTCACAGAATGTAACTATTATTAAGAGCTATAATTAATCATTACCTGAAATTAATGTTCTAGCTCCTATTTACACGTATAAAGAGGTCCAGAAATGACTCAAGAAAAAAAGACGTTAGCACAGCCTAAGATTGTAAGATTGTTTTCTTTTGGTTCGTCATTCAAGTACAGCTTTGATGTATTGAACTCAGTGACAGCTATGGGAAGTGGGAAAATCTGAAAAGAATAACCAAAGAATTTCTCATGCACAAAACTAAGTTTTTGTGGGTAACACATTACTCCATTGTACATTTGTTATTTCTTCAAGATGCTACAGTATACTAACTGACATAATTAAGCACAGTCCATACAGGATTTTTTTTTAGAGAGCGAGAGAGAGGAGGGGGAATTTCCAATGATAAAAACAGCTACTTTTTTTTTGTTAGTTTCCAAGAAATTAATTAAACATAATGATTAAGAGAGCCAAAGTGGAATATTTTTCAAAACGAGATCTCTTTTTTTTTTAATTGGAGTCGAGTAGAACTAAAAAGCGTTGCCATCTGCAGTGGATTTTTTTTCAAACTAAGTGATATCATCCTCTCAATCTGGTACAGCTACAGTTGATTAATAATCTAGAAGCTGAAGGTTTCAAAAAATAAATATATTATTTTACTGAATTATTAGACTAATTCGAATGTAATAACCACAGAGTGCACTTGTCACATTTCCTTTACTATAATATTGTAGCTGATTTAAGCAACCAAATTTTAATATATCCTTCTTTTTTTTTACTTTTATGTGTTATTATTATAATCCATATTCAACTTTGGAAGGCCTTCATCAGAACGTAGTAAATATGTTTCTCTATAACTATAAGCAATCAAATCGACAATTATTTAGGTGGGTGGGGAATCCTTCACTTGGGATGGGAAATCCCAAATCTCCCCCCCCCTCCCAGTACATACATAGAAAAAACCTAATTGAATTTACACCTGAGAGTAATTGCTTTTGCTCACTGATTAGTGGGCTGTCCCCAGTTATTTACCAATTAAATGTTTAGCTATACTAAAAGTTTATTAACTCAACTCAAACTTACTGGCTGGCATGGAGTTATAGAGTTGACATGACTGATTAGGCAATATATAATACTTGTAAAATCTATCGGAAAAGCATCCAAAAAGTGTACAGGACTCCATAGATCCAGTTAGATTGATTGAATGAGAAATATTGGTTTCAAACACCCAGTTACCACTTGTATAGAACACCAACTAAAAAACAACAACACAATAACATTAAATTTCAGTACATAGCAATGTGTGCATCTACTCATCTACTGTTGACTAACCCTTTACCATAGGCACAATACTAAACATAATCCTACACACATACACACACCTATACATACATGTGTAAATCATTAATTAGTACATGTATGTATACATGTTTACATGGATTGTTTTGGGGACTTTTAGCAATTTAAATTGAATTTCCTCTTATATTGTCAAGTTGTTGGCCTTATTCTACCACCATAGTTGCCGCATTGATGGAGGAAAAAATGACAAATGTGGTGTTCTAAGCATGCCGGAAACTGTTTTGGGGTAACCGTGCCCCTGTGCCTCTTATATTTGATTACACCCTCAATATATAATTATTTGTGGAATGATCTCTCCAATCCAACTCAATGACAACTCTCTGAGACATGATAAATTATTACTGCACTAGCAAGTACCCTGCCATACAGTGGCACTTGATGTACTAACTTTTGCAACTTAGGAATGGAGTAGTATAAAGTATTATTATCCTCTACCACTTGGTTTAGTTCCATCAGTTCTCAAACCCCACCACCGGTGTAAAAATGCTTTACCAACAAACTCAGCTTTAATCACCACCATCATCACTAAATACACTACTCCACCATGTCCCTTGCTGCCTTCAGCTCAAGAAAATACTTGCCCGTGTTTGTATGAAATATCTATACAGTAGAACCTCATAGACCCGAACATCAGACAACCGAATTAACCGGTTAACCGAACTGCAAAGAGACATCGCGATGGGTAGGGGGTCGTCATCACGTGTTTTTTTTTTGTTTTTGTTTTTTTGTTCTTTTTTATTGGAACTGCAGCAAAATGGCAAAAGAGTTGCTATCAGAAGTAGTTTAATATGGAAGAATAATTGAACAAGGAATATTTTTAGCTGGAGTGGTTCAGGAGTTTGGCTTAGGAAAGTCCACAATTTCAGACTTCTAAAGAGGAAGATTATAGAAAAGTTTTTAGCAGAATCAGCTGACCCTAGTGGCCTGAAGAAGAGGTGCATTGTCAGAAGAGATAATGATAAATATTTTATAATGCCGTGCATTCTGGTTTACTCAGAAGAAAAAAAAACTCAACAGTACACCATTAAATGGTCCTTTAGTAATGGATAAATCTGAAATACTGTATTCATAGTATTTTAGTCGTTTAAATATTTTAGTACAAAGTTAAATTATGTTATATTCAGAGTTACGTACATTTCAGAGTTACGTACACCTCATTTCCCAAGGGGTACGTAACTCTGAGGTTCTACTGTATATTATAATATATATTTATTCCACCCATGATATTTTCACTTAAATATCAGCTGGAGGGGGGTGGGGAATCAGTCCTAGTACTAACTACAGCAGTGAAGATATCTAGGGTAGAATGAACCACTTATTACACTCTGCAGAGTGATATGGGCTAGATATTTCACTCTCATGCATTATTTTCACTCCCTAATATATTAGCCTGCTCATAAAATATTTTGCCATATCACACTCTGACTCATGTAATAAGCATTATATATATAACCAAGGCAAGCCTGGTGTCTAAATACAGTTGGCATGTCCAGTGAGTGAACATTAAGTGGTCTGACAAATCACACCCAAATGAACACCACAGACTGACCCTAGTAAAAAAAAAATCTTGCCAAGAAAATTCAAGATCTTACAATTAAGCTTTTCTTGTTGATTACAAGATTTATATTGTAAGAAAAATCTTAAGATTTTGACGAGTCTTGCACATTCTTGGCTAAATCTCTAATAAATATGCAATTGAATAAATACATTCTTCATCACCGCTCAATAAAATAAATCGCCTACCAAAAAATATTTTAAAAGTTATAAAAATGTAATTATATATCAATGGTCCTCGATGTGGGACGACATCCCAACTAAATTGGTGGGGCCGCCCACATTCCCGGAACTATGAATTGAACATTATATGTTTGTGCTTGTTTTGGATTCAGTTACATGTATTTTCGGTTATGGGACTTGTTAATTTTTAAAGTCATGTGACCTGTGTGTGTGTACATCTTGTTGTTCATTGTTGTGTTGTCCGGGCTGTGCATATAAGACTTCCGTGTTTTGTGTGTGCAGTCAGTCGGTTCTCAGTTGCCATTCGTGCCATCTGATCTCCTTAGAATAAACTAGTACAATCCTGAGTCCACCTTTCGAGGGGGGGGGCTGTCAAGGGGAAAGCATACTGATTCTGGTGGCAGCAGCTTAATTGCTGTCACCATTGTGAGAGCCTGAAGGAGGAACTCATGAGCTTCACTGAGGGAGGCCCACACTCATGTGATTAGGTAATGTAGTCATTGTCACCACTTAATAGCATTACACACTTGCATAGAATCTTTTTGATAGTAAAATATGGAAATTGTTGGAGTGATTGCTTTTTTTTAGGACTAAGGAAGACACTAAGAATATCTGATTTAGAATGTTTTTTCAATATTTCAATATTCCTAATTATTTTGAGAAAAGCAGTTGATTTGGACAATGACAATAATGATAGCATATCCAGTAGATTTTGAGGAATGGCAAATTTTTGTATTACTTTCAGTTCCAAACATTGTGGAATAATACATAGTGTTGTTCATGTATAGTCAATGGAACATTTGTACATCAACACTTTGACTGCTAAGTTTTGGATTAAAAAAAGCTCATCCACTGAAGCAGCAGATAGGGGCCCCACTGTGTGGGTATGCTGATCAATTTGAATCATGTTAGATCTGTGTGAATTCCATTGCAGATTTAAGAAATCAAGCGTTTCTTCAGACTCAATTCCTTCAAGCTGCTCTGTTAACACTGGACACACCAATGGAATACAAAAACTGCTCACCAATTTTATACTTAGAGTAATCATACTCGTTAAATGTCCATTATAACTCTCGAAACCAAAGGCAGAGTGAATCCATAGTGGTCCCCATAGTGTCACATATTTTGGTAAATGAGTGAGTACCTTCCAATAACTGTGATGAAGGATACTGCGAGGAGGGCGACTAAATTCAAGTGATGGACATTGCTGTTCTAGAGATTTGTCTACTGAAGCCATAGCTTATGAGTATGTTTTGACCCATATCTGCAGCAATCACTTTGTGACTCCCTCTAATACACAGTGCATATAGTCAATTGGAATTCCATTAACTAAATCCACTATTGCAGTCTCTGACATTCCCTTAACTCCATTGCAAAGTTTCCCATTCTCTACTGCTTCCTTGGCATCATTGATCATACCTGCATGTGTTCTTTCAGGGAATGTTTACCAGGTGAGTACAACCAGCAGCAAAGAAAACTTTTGCCTTCAAGTTGGGCACCCATGACAGCCATTGTGCTGCATCATATTAAGTATTGGAGCTTTAACAATAAGATCAAAAATACCCACAAGCGGAAAGAAGAGAAATTTGTGGTTGCCACTTGGTAATGTAATTGTAACTCCATCCACAATTAAACTTTTTAACCACTTTTTCAAGGCATCAATCTTCTTAGGTGGCTTTGTTCCAATCCAAACCAGGGGTACAGTAAGATTCTCCCTGTTTATTTTAATGGTTGTATGCCAGTTAAATTAGTCTAGTCATGTCTTCTATTACTAAGCAACTGGAAGGTCTTCTAGAGGAAGAAAAACACCTAATAGGTTCAATGATTATCAAAAAGAAAAATGTGAAGATTCTATTATGACGCAAAGTAAGAATTTTTTTTTCAAACAATGTCACTGAAAATTATCATTTTATGTTTTAAAAGAAAGTATACTGATGAGTTGCAACCAAACTGGAAAGCTTCACACCGTTGAAGCCTCAACACTTTCAGAGGAAGATGGGCAGCCTGTGACAAACTAAGGAGTGAGGATCTCAATTAATGGAATATAAAAACAAGAGCTATCCTATCACTGTTAAAACAACTACCATCAGTGAGCCAAATGAAGATAGTGCCACTTCACTTTATATTTTAAACACTTTCTTTTAAAGCTGTCTGATTCCCTGCAAATGTAAACCAATAATAATTATGAATTACAGTCTGAGCATGAAGCAGAGTGCTCTTCTGATGGTAAAATATTTTTTCTCTTCATTATTACTTTTATTTTAAACAAATTGGATCTAGATGAAGATGAAACACTTCTTGATGATGCCAAAGAATCAATGAGCAATCTCCGTTTAGTTTTTAAAAAAATTTTTTTCCCCTTTATGAGCTGTAAAACATAAAAGAAATTTAAATGTTGAATCATCTTTTTTTTTTATTTCCTCACATATATTTATCAATGGGCTTATACTTTAATTTTGTAGTTTCATCTGGTTCATCATTACCTTGTGGGAATGGTAGTACTGAGGTAGACTTATTTAATATGAATGGTGCAATTATTATTTTGTGATATCTCAACGAAGCAGGGTGAATATGGAGAAAGCTTTAAATTCATATTTCTAAAAATAAGTTTGCTGTTTTAACCCACTGTTTGCAGCAGTAGAGTTGTCTGTGCATGTATGTGTACATTTTTGGGTCCTTGGCACCAATTGTAATCTCACTATTACTGAACCAACATAGGTCCTAATGCATTCGTAACTGCAAGATTGCCAGCTTTTACATGAATGTGGAACTAGTATAGTAAAAGGTACTAATTGTGACACATGGCTTAATGCTATTAGAAGAATATTAATACTAAGTTGATTATCTATAAATTGTATTAGTTGAGAGCATATGCTCTCAATTAATAACCTCAATGATATAGATAATCAACTTAAAATATAGAACGTTTTGACTTGAGAGTCTTCTTTAATCTCAACCCATCTTAACAGTATAAATACAGAATCGAAGTGTTTGTTTGCTAGCTGGTTGTCATAGTGGCAGAACGCGGTCCTGTGTTTGATTCCCAGTGGCGACCACTTTTTTAAAATTCTGTATTGTTTAAGAGAAAGAAATTGTGAATCTCCATATTGCACAGCAATGAGCCTGTAAAATATTATGTTAATTATATTCATTTGCAGATTCTGAAAGAAAATTAAGGATAGTTTACATGACCAAACATCTTACCAGTGGTAGTGCCAGTGAATAAGTTTCGGATTCCCTTTTGGTAAACTATTTCAGCTATATATATATATTACTTAATTAGGATGTATTTTTAAAGGTAAATGGTAATAATCTACTGCACCTTCCAGTGAAAGATGCCTACAGTTATGGCAGAAACATTCTAGACATATTGTTCACCAAATTGGAGCAAAAAAAAAATTCCAATCATGGCTTCTGTTAAATCTACTAAGCAACCCTTGTCTCCAATGAGAATACAGACTTTAATGAGTATGTCATAAGTTATAGTTATAAACCAAAATTGAGCGATTTATAAATCACATACAAACCTAATGATTTTGGTTTATAACTATTTTATAGCCCGCGGACATAGTTACCTGGTAACGTTTGTATTCTTAGTAACCCTTTTCAGGAATGGAAATGAGCCGGAAAAGAGTGTCTGCTAATGGCGCCACCATTGTCTACAGTCACTGTAAAAAACAGCGGTTTGATTTTAAGACCACTGAAGATATCAATAAAATGTCCATTAAAAAGGTTCCTAAAACTACAACCTATTCCACTCAATGGGCTATGAACAACTTTGATTGCTTGCCGTTCTGTAGACGAAAAAGTTCCTGAAAACTTGTTCATTAATGGAAATGAGGAGGAAGTAAATTTCTGGCTGATGCAGTATGTATTAGAAACTAGGAAAAGCAACAGTGAATTGTTTTCCACCAAAAACCATTTATCTGCTACTATCTGGTATACTGCGCCACGCTCGCCAGGTCAATACCCACACTCTGAACTTTCTGGACAAGAACAATATTAAGTTCCAGTCCCTTCATGCTGTGTTGGACAATTTGTTCAAAGAATTGCAAAAGGATGGGTTGCAAAAGACACGAAACATGCTGAAATCATTTCCAAAGAGGACAAAATCAAATTGTGGGAGACAAAAGTCATCGGGACAGAAAATCCCAAAGCACTTCTTTGAGCCGTTTTTTATCTTAATGGAAAACACTTCTGCCTAAGAGGAGGCCAAGAACACCGTAACCTGAAACTATCTCAGATAGTTAAATGTACCTTCCCTTCTTTGCACTACCTATATCTGGAAAATTCATCAAAAAACTATCCTGGAGGTCTAGCCCACTTCAAGCAAGAAGCCCCAATTTATTCAAATTCAAAAGCAGGTGACAAGTGCCACATTCATATTTTGGACTTATAATTTCAGTAAGCTTCCTCCAGATGCTTGGAAGAAAGATTATTTCTATGCCCGACCATTGCGTAATGTCCCTAGTGACCCTGATAAGCCTTGGTTCTCACCTGTACAAGTGGGTAAAAATATGCTGGCTACCATGTTAAAAAACATGTGCAGCGAAGCCCAGATAGATGGTAGAAAAACCAACCACTCACTGCGTGCCACAGGAGCTTCGGAATTGCTTCAAGCTGGCGTACCAGAAAAAATTATTAAAGAGCGGACAGGACACCACTCTTTAGAAGCACTGCGAACATATGAGCGAACTACCACAGAACAGCACCAAGCAATATCTGATATTTTATCGGCTGAGAAAAAATAACATTTCAACAAGCTTTACACTCAAACACAGTATATCGCAACAGCACTCCAACATATGGCACCATGTCAAACCTACCACAACTGCACTTTCAATTTTAACAACAAGTGACACAACAAAAACAAAGGAAAGAGAATAAAGAAGAAGCTACTAGCTAATAGCTAGTTCATTATTTCATCAACATTTAACTTTTCATCTCTAGCTACTGATCATTTTACATTATTACTAATCAAATTTTACATCCAAGTTCTTACTTACTATATCAAGACTCCAAACATAAACAACGAGCAAAATATAGCGTTAGCTATCTTAGTAATTGTATTAAAGTACCCAAACTCTTCATTATTCCATTTTTCTTTGATCTGCCTTCCATCATAATTATGGTTGCTATGAACTATATCAGACTTTTACCTGCTAATACATTTTCTTATGAGCATACCAGACTGTATCCGATTCATAGTTCTTAACGACAAGCGCATTCGCTCCGGTAACGGGCTATACTAGTATATATCTGCTCACCAACCTAAGTTATATATTTTTATAACTGAAGGCTGTGTGGAGCAACACTACCCCAATCATGACCACAGGACGCTCATTAATTATTTAAGACAAAAGTGCAGAGACGTAAAAACTGAGTGACGAAATGTTTGAAATAAATTTTTATAGATTGGCAATCTTGTTTTTCAAACATAATATGTACTTTGCTGCATGGGGTGGGGTAAAGAATTTTAGCTTAGACATAAACATTTATCATCTAAGTAGCACTTACATTAGATAAAAAATTTGAAGGATACATATTAATGTAGCGAGATGATTCTTTGTTTTTATTATCGTAGTAAGAGCTTATATAAATTATGCATAATTTTTGCACATCTTTTTGTAAGAAAGTGTAGGATCTCAAAAGATCTCACTGCAATTTTTCTTGTAAGATTAAGCAAGAAAGTGTTCCAAAACCTTGTTATTATATGCAAGATCTCAAAAGATTTTACTATATTCTTATTGCAAGTTCATGCTCGACTCTTGAAAGATCTTAAAGAAAAGTGTAACATCTTTAAGATCACACCATAATTTTATTGCAAGATAATGCAAGATCTTGAAGATTAAGTGAGAAAAGGGTTCCAAAAACTTATTATTTCTCATGAAAATATACGCAAGATCTCAAAAGTTCTTACCATATTCTTATTGCAAGTTCATACATGATTCTTGAAAGATCTGGAAGAAAGTGTAAGATCATACCTCAGTTTTATTGCAAGATAATGCAAGATCACACATGAACATACACAATACACATGTACATACACAATACACATGTACATACACAATACACATGTACATACCAACAAAAAACAAAATGAGCTGATGCAAAGAGACTTTTGAGATTTTTAATTAATATTTCAGGATGGCCCCACAAATCCAATATCTGAATGATTTTTTCTGGTAGGAACGCCAGGTGCATACCAGTGTAAGGTACAGATGAGATTGTCCCTGGAATAATGTAGAAGGCTAGGGATCCCAATAGCAAGCAGGCCTTAAGACTGAGGGTCCAGTAACTTGCCTGGCTTTCCTCGGGATGATCGATGCCGTGAAGGTGGAGCTACACCTTCCAGAGATCAGGTTGTGAAGAGAAATCAGTAAATGGGAGGGCAAATGATCCTTCTTGAAAAGAGAGTTGTTGTCACAAGTGGGTGGTCATTCCTGATAGACTAATGTAAGACCTGTCCAGGGTGGCAAAGAAATTTTTCTTAATTAATTTTCTAATTAATTTTCCTACCAGAGTGGAATGGGACGAGTATGATATCTGGTTTGTCTGGAGTAGTTCAAGAGTGGTCTTGACGTCAGGTGTATCGGGCTCATGGAGGTGCGGGGCGTCTACACCACCTTAGCTAGAACGCCTGAGCTCGTGGGGAGAGATGCACATTACAGCAAAGGAGGTTCTGCCGATCATGATTGGAGAGGCTGTGCAGGGCCATCAATGGAAGGGTCAAACAGTGGCATGCACGTATGGCAATGCATGTGGCCAAAATTAGATTCAGAAGGAGCATTGGGAGACTGTTTTTCTGTGCTGCAGGTATTAGAAGTCAGGAATGTCCTGCTTGGCATGACAGGTGCTGGGTCTGGGTTAGGGGAAAACCCTGCTTCCTCCCCCCCCTATTTCCCCTGCAAGCAGATAATAAAGTAAAGCTGCAAATAGTGCACATCTCCATCAAGCTCACACAGATTAGGAATATCCTAGGAATGAAGCCAGAAGAACTATGTAAGACGTTGGGCTAGTGGGTATTGTAAGCCATAAGAATGTATTAATCCAAGTCTTACAGAAAGAAATCTGGTACGGTGAGCTATTCTGGACAGGGTCGCAAAACCTTTTAATTGAATGTGCCAGCCCAACATCTAATAGTTGAAACTGTCATTATATTTCTATTTTCAGTTGGTATAACAGTTTATGTGCATGTCATTATTGCACTGTCCTCAGAAATCAAAATCCACTCTTTCAAGAACGGTTTCATGTCAGTTGAGTCTTTTGATGATACAGCCGCATCATCATGCAGTAGCCTGGTAAGTTCTGTAAATTACTTCTGTGGTCAAGGGTATAGTTAGTGCAAATGTACTCTCGAGTCTCTGATATTAAAATAATCAACTGCAAACCAAATTTCCTTTTGGTGAGGGTCCAAGTTGGGATTATACGAGTGAGACGAACAAGTGTGACACTGGTAATATTCATTACTCACACAAAAAACCACAGCAATTCAAAGATATTTTTTGTTTGTTTAAATAGAAAAAAAAAACTAGAGAGTTGCACTGACAGGCCCATAAAGGTCAGTGACCCCAAGGAGTTCCCGCTTTCTTTCAAGCACAAGCAGTCTTCTTCCAATTCCTTCCCCAGGAAGGCAGTGGGCGGGTGGGTAGTGTCACACTTGTTCAACTCACTCGTATAATCCCAGCTATATAGGACATTATACTTCATGAGACTCAGACTCACTGCATGTGACACTGGTAGAATTCAAAGCTGTATACACAGACACGTGCAGTTCATAGAGACGTAAATAAAATTTGAGACATTAGAATCAAATCATGAATCACATAAAAATATTGGTCATGGTTATGAAAGTATAAACACAAGTAGTAAACATTTGCAAAGCAACAGATGTCAGAAAATGTTAGGTGACTGAGCACCTCAGTTAATGAGTACAGAGTGACTTAGCACTCTCTTTGAACCACGCTTTGGCCGGGTGTGAGGACTCTCCGAGCATACTCATTTCTTTCCAAGTCTTGTGGCCTGTAGTAGAACTTTCTAAAGGTGCTCTCTCTCTCTCTACTCCAGTCTGCTGTTGCCAGAATGTCTTGCATTGGCATGCCCCTGTCCATTGCTGCAGATGTTGAGGCGCCTCGGACTGAGTGGGCCCTGAACACTGTGGTGTCCACACCAGCCCTGCCCATCACCTCCTTTAACCAATGGGCTATCCTTTCTGCAGTAACTGGTCTATGAGGCTTGACATGGGATAAAAGGAGTCTATTAGTGCTGCCGAAATCAGTTGGTCTGAACTGCCGAGTGACTAATTCATACGACTTTAAGCACTGTACGACACACAGGTCATATACTCTTCATATGCTCCAAAGAAAAATTCCTTCAGAGGTGAACCTGGCGTTCTTTTCTTGAGTAAAGTAGGCATTTTGAAAGACACACCATAAGGGATCACCTGCTGAAATCTTAAGTTTAGCACTACTAACTCTGAGCATCTATTAGCACTTACCAGTGCCATCAACATTGCAAGCTTCAAAGTAAGTTGCTTCAGGTCTAGCTGGTCATCATGACCCAGGCTCTTAACTAATCATACATCCCATGTGCTAGAGTACCTCGGAGTAGGAGGCCTCTTGTTGTAAATGTGTCGCATCAGCCTAGTTATCATGGGGTGCTTGCCGACCTGCTGTCCCTCGACTTGCATATGAGTCATAGATATGGCTGACCTCGCTGTGCTGATGCGGTGTTGTAGGCCCTCCTTGTAGTAGAGAGAGGTAAAGTAATTCACGATGGGTTCAACAACACCCCCCTCCCCCCAGACAGCTGTAGGAGGTCGTCTATATAAACGATGCATCTGATTCCTCGTCTCCATAGTTTGGCCTTTACTGGCCTCAATAACTTTTTGAAGACCCTTGGTGCACTGGCTAGGCTGAAGGGTAGGCTCTGAAACTCATAATGCTGCTCCTCCCATACAAATTGCAAGAACTTCCTGTGAACCTCTGCAATTGGTATAGAAAGGTAAGCGTCCTTGAGATCTACAATAACCAACCAGTCATCCTTCCTCAGAAAGTCTCTGAGCATCCCTATGCCTTCCATCTTAAACTTTTTTTCTACCATTCAGGTTTACTACTAACCGAAGAGAGCCCTCCTTCTTTGGAACTGTGAAGACGTTGCTCAGAAATGCGTCTGGGCATGGCTCGACCTTCCTGATGGCTCCTTTCTGTTGCAGCAGAAGTAAATCCTGTGACAATGCTGTACGAATCTTTCAAGGGAAGACTCTGGGTTTTGGAGGCATTTTCTGGTTAGCGCACTAGAAAATTCCAGCACATAACTCTGGATTGTCTCCATAATCCATGGGTCTGTTGTGGTTTTTGTCCCAAACTGCCACACAATGTCTGAGCCTTCCCGCGGGTGGGAACACGGCTGGGTCTGGGCCGCTTGAAACATCTATTGGAACCAAGTGTGAACGAGATTCAGCTGATTTACTTGCTGGATGGGGTTTTCCTTTGAAATTTCTGTTGATTGTGGTGGAAATATTTCTTAGTGTTGATATTTCTCTGCTCATACAGCCCCTGCCTGTTGTGGACCCGCTTCCCGCCATACTGGGAATGAGGGTCACGCCCCCCCCCCAAAATTCCAGTGATCTTGATGATCAGTGTATTTCGCACGCTTGGTGGATGCTCCTGAGGTTGAGGGCACAGCTGAGCCTGACACTTTAGACATTGTCTTGTCAATCTCGATCCTCTTCAAAGCCATGTCTGGACAGTTTGGACTAAACAAATTTCCTTCATGCTTGGGGTAAGCCTCTTGAGCCAGTAGCTTCTTCAGCTTGGTGTTCATTTTGGTCCAAGCGACCTTCCGTCTCTCTTGTGAGATAATGATGGGAGGCACTTCCCAGGAGCATCAATGACCTCTGAATAACTCCTAAAAGTTTCTCCTTCGAAGGTGGAGGGGTATTCTTTTCCAGAAGTTCTTCCCAGAGACAAGTAGAGGGCCTGCCACATCCAGAATGGACTCCTGGATCTTGAACAGAGTCTTCTTACCAAAATGTGGGTCCTTTATCCCTTGGCCTTCAAATAATATTTAATCTGATTCTGATCATCAGGCTTGGGGACTGACAAAGCAACAGAGTCTGGCTTTGGGAATTCTTTTATGATGGCCTCTCTCTCTGAATCAGAGAGGGATCTATTGAAACGCCTCTGTAGAAATGAGCTAAGGCACTGGTGAGGCTCCCAAGCCACTCCTGAATTGACGCTGGGGTCAAACACTACTAGTTCCAAGCTCTCTGCTTCATCCAGTAGGTTGACTTGGTCCTCCTCAAAGCGATCTGAGGGCTCGACTATTTCACCCTCCACCCCAAGGTCTTCAACAGTTCCACCCTCTGTACCTTCATCCTCACACCTGCCGGAATTGAGCCGCAGTCTTTTCCGCGAACCCGCAGGCATCGTGGGCAGGGCTTGCGGTAAATGCCAAAGTATGGCAGCCACATCCATGGAGTCATTGAATACGGAGGAACACAGGATAGACCAAGGAGTCCTTTTGCTGCTATTCCCACCAAAAGAGAGTGATTCCCCTTCCATCCCACTAAGGGATTGTATTCCCCTCTCTCTCTCACTAAAGGTTGGGGTAGCACTGAAAAATCTACATCTGGCCTCCCTTCGCTAGAGCTGAGCAGCGAGGAGTCACTTGGAACTCACAACTGGATGAGAATGAGACAGGAGGAGAATTGTGGTCATCATGTGACTAGGTAGTGAGATCATTTAGAACTTGAGATGGATTAAAAAATGCTAGAGGGTGTGAAGAAACTTTGTGGAGGAGAAATAATGGAGCATATGATTGGCTGCAACACTTCTTTGTCACATGTAGCCAGACCCTTTACCAACTAATCAATGCTATGTGGGGAAAGGAAGGAGCCTGGGAATTATACTTCATGAGACTCACTGCACGTGACACTGGTAATATTCATTACTTGCACAAAAAACCACAGCAATTCAAAGATATTTTTTCATTTGTTTAAATAGAAAATAAACTAGAGAGTTGCACTAACAGGCCTATAAAGGTCAGTAACCCCAAGGAGCTCCGCTTTTTTCTTTGCTGCGCACAATAGCCATAGAGTGTTACATGTAGTACCTTTTTGTCTTCTTCCCTAACCCACTTCGCACCACTTCACGCTGCTTCTCGATGTTGGATTGACGACAAGGTTAGGGAAGAAGACAAAAAGGTACTACATGTAACACTCCTAGGCCTGTTAGTGCAACTCTCTAGTTTATTTTCTATTTATTAACAAATGAAAAAATATCTTTGAATTGCTGTGGTTTTTTGTGCGAGTAATGAATATTACCAGTGTCACGTGCAGTGAGTCTCATGAAGTATAATTCCCAGGCTCCTTCCTTTCCCCACATAGCATTGATTAGTTGGTAAAGGGTCTGGCTACATGTGACAAAAGAAGTGTTGCAGCCAATCATATGCTCCATTATTTCTCCTCCACAAAGTTTCTTCCATACAAAAAATGTTACTTCAGGTATTCTGCACAAAGATCATTAACTATTTCTCCAAAAAAAAGTTTCACCTTCTTATTAGAATATTCCTCAATATTTTTCAGATTATCAGTTCGGTAAGGTGTGTATGGGGAGGAAAAGGTTTAAGGAACCAAGAATTACTGAAACAGATACCAAAAATAAAATAAAGCAGCAAAGGTGCGAACCCTCAGCGTTGCTATACACAGTTAGCTTAAATCGTTCTCACACCAATCAGCAAATAGGTGTGCAACAAAAGGGGTAGATGTAAGTGCTGTCTTTATAAGAAAAGTTAAACATGTAAGGAACACTCACTGATAGCTTCAACATGACACACACTTGGTTAACTTCTCAGCATAAAGCAAACTACACATACAAGAAATTATTTGCTCACATGATTACTGATGAAAGGGGGCATTACCCACAAAAGCTATCTATGTAGATAGTTTTGTGTTTTCTCAATACCAGCCTGAAATATAAAAAAAGTAGCACAATAAAGTCTTAAATCATCGTTTCTGAATAAGTTCATACCTAAATCAATTGTCAGTTTTCTCCTAAATCAGAGTGTGACAAACAAACAAACAGACAGGATGACTACTTCTCACGCATGCGCACTGAGACTTACGAACTGAAGCAACATGCTATAGCTACTGAAATTAAGCATTGAAGGCTGGAGGCTCTGGGCCTGTGCAATACACAGTTAAAGTCAAAGTATAACAATAATGCGAAAATGAGAGTTACACGAGATTAACATATTTTTTTTAATTTCCAAAAACCCAATGGTATCTATGCAATTAATTACCCTTGACATGTCCTACCAAGTCCTGCCGATCAATTCAATCCTCCTATCATAATCCCCTTCTCCAGTCCCATTATTCACTCACAGGTTCGTGTCCTTTACAGACGACTCTGAGATCTTCATACAACAAGCTGTTGTGTTCAAGGTACATGACAACACGCACTTGAGTCGTGGAACAAATGAGTTCAGCAGAACCTGACAAAATGACTAAACAAACAAAACAACAAAGTAAACAGGATATTAAAATTCATTTACAATTACCATGTTCCGTATTTATCAAAAAGAAAAACTATGAAATGTTCCACCTGAAAAATGAAGAAGGGCTATTCTTTTTTACTACGAGTTATTACAGACCACTCTTTAGTTTAATAGTCTGCAGAGTAGCTCTTATTTTGGTGATTTTTTATATGCTTGCAGAAAACATATTATACCACTCTCTACAGCATTACTCTTGCAGCTCACAACAAGTTGTTGTTTTTTGAGTAAATTACTCATAGTGGTAGCATTGGCAAGTCTAATGCTCTCTTTCTCTCTCTCACTGCGAAGGGAAATGTAAGAACTTTGGGGAAAACTTTCTCCCCACCCCTACCACTGACAACAAAACCAGTAGAAGAAAAGACATAATAACCGACTGAGTCTTTAAGATAAAGAAAGTAACTCAAAGAATAATTTTGCCTACACTTTCAAAACGATGGTGAAAATTCACTATAACACAGAACTTGACCAGACAATGATGTTGGATGTTATTATGTGATAATATACGTACGTGCACCCCCTCCCTCCCTTGCCCCATAAAAGATGAAAGTTTAGGTTCGTGTATCAACTTGCATGTAGTTGTAGTAGTTTTAGGCTCTATAGAAATAATAATGCAAGCTGTGAGTGGTAAAGTATGAAATAAATTTTGAAGAAAACATCTATGAGGGCAGACCTGTTGGCTTTGTAGGAGTTAAATATTAGTGACTTATAACCAGAATGAGGACTTCGGCAAAAAGTCGAAACTTCGGGTCAAGTTTTATTAAACATACAGTGGTACTAAACTGAGGGAAAAAATGATATTATGTTAACACATGTACCTTCCAGAACTTAAGCAGTGATATGGACATGAAACTATGATAGACGTCATAACCACAGCTATAGCTCTAAAAAATAAGAGGACACTTTACCTATTTTTCCTCCCCACTTTCACTGTGCTGTGTACAAAATGACCACATTACCAGATTCAGTAATTAGTGGACTAGCCATGGTGTAATGTATCAATGTTGACAACATGTCCAGCAGTAGTAAACAAGTCTTCAACATCACCTTTAGGCTCATAGCTAACCACATGATGCAGCTGATGCTAGACTCTGGCACTGGATGATGCCACTTTGTGTTGGTCATAACACATGTACTGTACATGCACACATATACTGGAGGGAGAAGGTGGGAAGAGGTGCTGAAAATCATTCACAAAAAAAAGGAGATATTGCCCTCGTCACTGATGTTTGGAATGTTGTAGATACCTACACCCACCCAAATTATTATTGAGGAGCTCTGTGAAATCCAATTTAGTTCCAGCTAAAAATGGTAATGTACTTTTTACAGTGGTCCCTCTCTTGAGAGACCCCTCTGACCAACGACCACTCCATTTATAAGACTTTGTGACCAACGACCGGTGTAGAGGCTTAAATTAGCGACCATTTGCTGACATCAGCAATTTTTCTGTAACAGTCCAACCGCTGTCTTTATCTCCCAATCTAGGTCTAGCACTTCTGAGGCTGCTCTAAGGGTGGTAAGTTGTACTGGTTAGCTATGATAAACTTCATTACAGCTGATCTGTAGTTACAATTGTCTGAGCTTAGCTCCAGTCGTCCAGACCAGAGCAGCAACTTTAACTGAATTATAGGCTATTATAATGATATGCTTAACAAATGCTTGCTGAGGTAAAAAATGGAAGAACTTTTAGGTCTGCTTCATAACTAGCCAAAGGCCAGAATAACTGTATCCACCAGAGGTCATCTAATTCATCACTCTGTTTCTTGCACTAAGCGAGTGACAGTAGGAGAGTACTCCCACATCAGCGCTACTGTTGAAGCAGATAAGAGATTTAGCTGTCATCAAGAGAAATGCAAGTTTAAAGCAAATGACTTTAAAATCATTCATTAATAATAATTAACTCTTTCATTCACATAAATCAAAAAAGCCATGGCACATTTAAGTGACCTTCAAAACTTTGCCCTTGGACAAGAAAATTCTGAGCTGCTTGAATGCATTACTAAAAGCAAAGACATTGTTGCACGAATGATTATGTGATACTAGCAACATGAAGCAAACTAAACTTACTGATTACTTACATCCATTGCAATTTTCAATAGTTAATACTGATTTTCTGTTAATTGTTAATGATAACCAGAGGAATTCTTAAATAATATAACAAATTGGTAATTAATGGTACAATACTTGTCTGGCATGACTAAGTAAAATTTTATGTCCCCCCCCCCCCCCCCCTGACGAAAGACCACTTCTTCTTGAAAGACCACTTAATCTGTAACCATAGGGTGGTCTCTCAAGAGAGGGACCACTGTATTACTTATTCTATAATATGATTCCTACTTAGGTTTTTGCAGAAATATATCTCCAAAAGTATATTATGTCTAAATAACATTATTTTTTCTTTAGTTGGAAGTCGGAAATTGGAAGCAAAGAATCAGTTAATCAGCCCAATTATTTTTCTGCCCAATTTTAGTTGTTGTTCTACGAAATTATGGCAAACTTCATTGCACGTGTCAGCATACAAAATGAGGAGATATTTCAACAGCCCGTATAAGTATTATCATGAGCCGAAGACGAGTGAGAATGAATGTCATTCATTGCATGACAATTGTTTATTGTTACATTTTCCAAAACAGCGAAACGGTGCTTCAGAACCTCGTCGTTCAGCGGTAACTCCACCATATCTAAAAATACAGTCGTTCAGAACTACACATGGGCACGTTGGAGCGTTCAATACGCAGCATTCAATATAGGAGAATATTGAACACTCGCATGATGTGGAAATACTCAAGGAAAAATATCCAATGTATAAAATGTAATAGACAGATAGATAGAGATAGTATTACAGTATATTGGTATTAGTCAACGTTTGAGCATGTGGTGTGGAATTTCAACACACCCACAGACTCACATGAATAGCCTGATAAACTACCACAAACCCTCAAAGTGGAGGAAAACCTCTGACAACTAATAAGAGTGAATGTAAAGAAGCCATGTGACTGCTGTATCACAGAACACTTACATTTTTTATCTTCTCTTAAGCAGGGTGATAGTATAGCCTCCCCTAGCAAAAAAGTCACCAACGGCAAGAAAAATACTTCGGGGATACCAATACCCATAGCGCGACTCTCACCGACGCTCCACACTCCAACTGTGAGTTCAAATCGCATAATTTTTTTAATATACGCCCCCGCATTGATTATTGAATTCAAAGTCGCGCGCGCATGCCACTCGCGCATATTAGTTGGCCGCGTGGCAATTGCTTTATGGGGGGGCAATGCATCGCTGTGGCTCCACCGGCTCCCCACCATACCCCCCTCCCTGGACGGGGTAGCCTGAACTTTTTGTATATTTATTGTCTTTTTCCTTTTTCTTTTCATATTTCATTTTGAGATATTTGCACGCATGTGTGACCAGCAGCTGCTGCGAGCAACCAATGCTAAAGATGAACTCTAAACTACATCCAAATAAAATAAAAATTGCTATGGTTTACTTAAACAACCCTTGTCCTTTACATTGTGTATTCTGGATAAAACTTTGGCAATAAATGGGGGAGCCCCATAGGGCACTTGGAGCTAAACCACACCCATTAAAATATTTACTGCATTAAGTTTAGTCACCATAGCATCATATAGTTGTCAAGTGATCGATTCCAACTACTGATGCAATTCAGCACAAATGCTAGCTAGCCCAGGTATATGATTTTTATTATCCTTACGATATATTAAGTAAAAAAGAGAGAACTCAGGACACCTCAGTAGAAAGTTAAGAAGAGCACTGCAGGAGCTTCCTACTAGTTTCTCTTCTCTAGTTTATTGGAAGCATGAATTTAGTGTCTGGCACCACCTGAGATTGGTAGGAGTAAATTGAAAACCAGGGTGGGCGACATCTATAGTATAATGCATGCTAGAATGTTAACAGCTGCATTTATACTTGTAATTGTATTTCAGAAAACATGTTAAGATTTTTTTTTCTCTTTTGGATAAAACCTATTTGCATGTATCTATGTACCTATTATAAAGAAGTGAAAAGTGGAGGGGCTGAGGCCACCACAATTAATTTTTCCTAAACCATTGACTACATTCATACTATCCTATGAAATCTGAAAAGTGGTGGACAAGTGAAAGAATTGATCTTATCACCAAGAACCTATTCCAACAAGCTATTTCAAATTTGCAAATGACTAGCTATTGCCTCATCTTATGGAAACTTAAAAGATTCTACTACAGTGACAATACAATATAAGCACTGGAAACAATAAAGGGAGAAATAAATAGCCGATTTCAACAAGAACGCGGTATGCCGATAGCAGCTGCTTTCACAATTTTTAAATTTAATTGACAGCACTACTACAACAAGAGATAAACAGATAAGACAAAATTCATTAATAAGTACATGAATGTATGGACAGTTGTAAGGCGGTATATAAAATTCAATCTTGAAGAAGAAACCTGATGGTTTTGTTGCATTGTAGTAGTGTATTGATGTTTACGTGGCGTAGTAGTCATGCTACTTACCACAGCACTCTCAGAACTTGTGGAATTAACGAATGATTTGTTGGAGGACATAGCACAATTTTCATTATAAATATCTGAATAAAGTAGATGTAGTAAAATTATGAATGCAATACACATAACTAGAACTATAGAGTTTATTCATTCATTATATATTATAATTTGGCAATTAAATCGAGAAGTACACTAGAGTAAGATTAAATTGGAAAGTACATTCATAAAATGTATTGTGCCTCTCTTTCACAGGCTTTTTTTACATTTACAGAATAAAAAAAGGATTGGCTACCACTGGATCTATTGATTATCCCCAAGCCCACTACTCTAGACTATGACAACTAATTTTCAGTCTTTGATTACTTAGTACAATTCTATCTTTCACAAGTTATTTACATAGAGAATCATTCCTTATAACTAATATACTTGCTTGAGCTTATGTTGTTCATCACACTACAAGATGCACCAGAAAAACTAAATACAAATCCATCTTGGTCTGAATAGCATCCTGTAAAATTACATAGAGTATTGTTCATCAAATCCATATCGAAGTATTCCATTTGAGTCCATTGAGGTTCAAGTAAAAATTCTATAGAATACTGTATTTTCTAAGGGAAATTTTTAAAAATAAAGTCTGTATTAAAACCAAATAGCTACTTACCACTGTATTACATTGACTAGTGCAGGTGACACTTGCTTCATGCAGAATGAAAGGAGCATCCGGGACCATTGCCAATATGGTGTACTGATGTGCAGTGCAATTTAATTTAGATTGACCTCTAGTTTCTAAGTCTATAGTGATTAGCAAGTGTTACATTCAGCTGGCCTACGAAAATAATCCCTACATACTTTTGTTAAAACATACTTACTTGAGTTACATTGCTCGGATGCTTCAGAAAAAATAAATTTCAAGATTAAAAAACAGATGAATTTATTCATAGAACTGAGTAGAATGAAACTGTTCAACTTTAGCGGTACTTTGCTGGTAGTGGCCAGCATACATAAAACTGCATGGTTATTTAATCTTGCAGACTTCATGACTCAATAAAATTGTTTTAGTGACCCACTACCACTTCCATTGTGTACAAACCATGCTTGCGTGTTATTTCCAAAGACAGGTCATGCTATTGTTTGTGTGGGCATGCATGCATGTGTTTATTTATTGTGCAATGGGTGTTAAACCTAAAATAAAATTCATTTTAGTTAGATAAAAATATTTTAGATGGCAAAATTTCTAAAATCGGTACTGTTCTCGAAAAAAAAGTCAAAAGCTTGCCTTTTTCATTAAGGCTTATATTGCTGTACATAATGAGCCTTTCACCACATAGCTTGCACAGCAACAGTGTCACACATATATTGGTGGGAAGCAGCTGCCTTATGCCAACAGTATCTGCAGGTACAAAGCATAAATGATTTAGCTAAACTTATCAGTTCAACTTATTGATACTCCACCTTTTTAGTAAATGGAACCCCATTTAGGGTTTATATTGCTAAAAAGAGCCTTTCACCACATAGCTTGCACAGCTGGACTGGCTTCAGGAGGGACTTATAGACTTACCCATAACTAAGGTCACTTCCTCAACCCAGGGTATTATAAGGACCCCCCCCCCCCCCCCCTCCCCCATATGAGTTCTAAATGGATGTAATTTAATGTACTTGGCAAAGTAAATTATTGTAGTCACTTAGTTATAAGGGTGAGGAATAATATAGGAGCAACCATCTCATATGTAAACAACATGAGGGCCTAGAGGCCAATTGCCTGGTGGTCTCTCTTGTGTCCAATATCCATATGTTAGTACCTATCTTCAATGCTTCCGAGCCATACATCCGCCCACCCATCCAATTGTCAACTCAGTGCTCTGAATAGAGATGTATATACTACAGTACCCAAGTGCTCTAAGCAGTCATATAATCATACCTAGCAACCCTCCCCCCCCCCACTCTCCTCTCCTCTCCTGTTCCTGAGCAGCAATTTAGCCAAACGTTTACTAAGTCCCCCAGTGCCTGAATGGTGATATACTAAAGACCTTTCCAGCAACAACTTAACCAATTATTCACTCAGCAGTCTCCCACGTACCCTGGGCAGTTATTTCGAGTTCATAGTGCAGTGGTGCCAATATTTTTTACTACCTTTCCAGTAGCCCCCTCAGTCCCCCGAGTTGCGATTTATCCTATCTATAGTCCCTCCAGTAGCCCTGGACAGCAGTTTTGAATATTGACTTTGTTGAGATGGCGAAAGTCACAAGATTCAGCAGGCAAGCCTGGAAATTCCTTCCATTTGCCGAGCATTTCCCTGTGGAGGCTTGAAGATTTTTTATTCCCTTATCATTTTTTTTTTGAATTTATACAAAGTTGACCATTAAATGTGTTCATTTATTTTCAACTATTGAGTAATGATTGCTAATAAAATGTTCTAATAGTCACTACAGTAAATTACTGACAAAACAACTCTCAATAAATACTGTCATGCTGAGTATATCCAGATCTCAAATTCATCGAATCACTGTAGCCATTTTTATGTGCATGAAGGTCGTTTAAAACTGTTGGAAGGGTGCTTAAAATCGGAAGATCTTCAGATATATATTGTAAATTTACTTTGTCAGTGAATTCACCATATGTAACAGTAGTAGTGGTAGTAATGGAACCGCAATCTTCATTCATGAACAGGTCCAAATTTACACTTGTTTCATCTTCGTGTAGGATGGGGCTCTTAATGCTAGTGGTATTGGGATCTGGATTTGTATCAAGTACGTCTTCATCAGATGAGTGGGAAGAGGCTATTTCTTCAATTGATAAAAGATCAAGTCCCAAACTTGAATCATCGTATTGAATGAAGTGATTGCTTTCAGTGACAATATTGTCATATGAATCTGCTCCTGAATTTTTATCAAAAAGATGATTATCTTTGCAGCCCATCAACTTCGTATCTACTCCATCTATTCCTGAAGTAAGTGTGATTTCTTCTTCGCTAGACGACTGTACCGTAGCCTTTTTAAAAAAGCTAGATTCTTCATTGACATCATCACCATGTGAAATTAATGATTCTGTATCGCTAAAATTCTCTGTAGAATTATACTTGTATCTACCATCAATAATACTTTCAAAAGATAAAGAAAGATGATGATGATTGATTGAGGTTAAATCAATGGGATTGAATAACGGATCAAATTCCTACAGAAATACATGTTAATAATTCCCATTAACTGTTCACTAACCAACTAACTTACTTCATAACTGAGAAAAGTTCCTAGTTGGACATAATTACCTCTGAAAGCAACAACAATAACAAAATTATTAACAAACCTCATCTTGAAATTTTACGTCAGGTTCTGAATGCTTATTAAAAATGATTATACTGTGTTTGATATATTTCTTACCGATTTTTGTTGTTTTTCCATTTAATAATGAGCAGTAGAATCCCCAAAACAGTTGATAAAGTGGGAACAATAATTAATGCAATATATGGGAGATATGAATGTGTGTTTGTGGTTGCCGTCAAATATTGGAGAAGTAACTTTGGTGTGCTCCATGTAATCACCAATGGAAGCTCTGCATATAAAACTAAATTAAATTTGGTGTGAACTTGTTAAAAAAATACAATTGTGCAGGAAAATTTTAAACTATTATGAAACTTTAAGCAATTTAGACTATGCCTGTGCATCCCACATGTTTGCGTCCAATTTACAAAAGAGTCACATTGTAAAATAATAATAATAAAATAATAATAATAATGTAAACCAATGTATGTAAGAGGTAAGGGTTGTTGCATCTATCTTGTACTTGTTTGGAACTGAAGTTTCTCTGCATTTACTCAGAAATTAGCTCGAAATTTGAAAAAGTGGTCAATTTAAGAGACTTAAATTCTTCTCAGCCATTCATGAAATTGAAAGTTGACAGACAGACAGACAAGAGCACTACTACTATAACCCTCTCACGCATGCGCGCTAAGAGTTAAATGAGGGAATGAATGTTTCTGCAATAAAGCAAAACTTTTCACAATATTTTTAACATGTTCACAATCTCTTTCTCAACCTGCTCCATTATATGTATTTTGCTCTCATTCATAGACTTTTTCAAACTATACAGAATTAAGAGAAAAGTATGGCTGTCACTGGAATTGAATGTTTTTGACAATAGTAGGAGTATTGCCCTAGTATGCCACACCACAACACCTAACAAAAGAAAGAAGAAAAAAAAAAAAGAAAAAAAAAAAGAACTCTCACTGATCAAATATTCAAGGCTCCAAGCTAACTACTAACTGAGTTTGTGCTATCAAAACATACCAGTGTTATTTTCACTAACAATTAACTGGTCTTCATTAACCAGTAATTGGTCTTTATTTGCAATTAAAGTGCATGATGCATTAGGAATCACAAATTTATCAATGAAGTCACTGGTGTAACAGCCTCTCAAATTGCAAGTCAGGTTTTTAGAAGAAAGCGCCGAAGACACTTTAACCTTATCTGACCAAACCATATTTCCATGTGTATCGTCATCTCGAAATTCTGTTATCTAGATTTAAAAAAAATACAATTTAATTATTTATGCAGCTGATCCCAAAGCTACAGCTAGTTAATAATTAGTTCCATATATATATTTATATATATATATATATATATATATATATATATATATATATTCCACCCTAGATATCTTCACAATGATATCTTTAGGTACATGACCTGGTTATTTCACGTTGTTATTTCATGCTGTACTATTGTAGTTATAGCAACTGGCCAAAAATTGTCAATTTTTTCTTGCTTTTTACAGCTTACCTTCCTCTGGTATAATAGCCTCCTACTCAACCCAGTTAGAGCAGCTGCTAAAATACCAGCTGGGGGTGTGGATAGCCCCCCCCTACAACCAACTTTACCCTATGAGTTACCCTTCCTCTAGTACTAACTACAGTAGTGAAGATGTCTAGTGTTGAATAAACCACTTATTACACTTGTCAGAATGATATGGCAAGATATTTCACTCTCAGGCTTTATTTTCATTGCTTATGGCTCATGAAAATAAATTAGCCTGCTCCATGAAATATTTTGCCATATCACACTCTGACCCATGTAATAAGTACTATATATTCCACCCTAGATACCTTCATGATGATATCTTTAGGTACAGAACCCTGAAATAACTCAGATACTTCACCAGATATTTCACCATTGTTATTTCAGCTGTACCCCAACTGCAACCTGCCAAACTTGCCACTTTTTCCAGGTTTTTACAGCTACCTTCCTGGTGTAGCCTACCTCTGGCCAGGTTAGAGCAGCTGCTAAAATATCAGTTGGGTGTGTGTGTATGTATATGTGTGTGTGTGGGGGGGGGGGGGGGGGGGGGCAGTAGTACAAACTACAGTGGTGATGGTATCTAGCTGGTTTTTACACTTGTCAGAGTGATATTTCACTCCCAGGCTTTATTTCACTCTCTCTGGCTCAAGATAATGAATAGCCTGCTCTTGAAATCACACTCTGACTCATGTAATAAGTATTATATATATATAAACATAATAGTAATATATTTATTTCCTATAGTTCAGAGAGTAAACTATTAGCTAGCTATGGTCCCATAATGAAATATATTTTTCAAGAAAGGTCAAAATGGAGACAAGTAATTTTTTAATCTCACCAAATAATTCGATGAATTTTGTAAATCCATACATGTTATCTCAGCATACAAAATATTTTCAAGTTGTGGTGACGATAACATTACAAAAACTTCTCCTTCAGAGCAATTTAATACAGAAGTTCCCAATACTTCATGAACTACAAGAAACATTTAATGATCATTAATTATTTCTCTATAGCTGAAGTGTATGACATATATAGTATTCAATAAATACCTTACTTACCTAGTGCACACCTTGAAGCATTACAATGAGATGAAATTAGAGTCATTATTACAAGGTATATCAATATTAGTGCTACAGAACTTGTCATTTTGAGGTAGGCTTGCTCTATTCCCAAGCTAGCCTGTAGTTATAGTTGGCTTCATGGATTGATTCAGTCGACTGATTAAATTTTCTGCACAATGCACAAATAAACTGCTGTGAAAAACTTGTGTTAGTGTTGTGCTACTTAAATAACCGTCTGGCCAATTCCGCCAGTGACATGCATGAAGGGATTATGCCAGCATAATTGTGGGAAGTCCAACAGCACACAAGCCTGAACTGTGTCACACTTAATTCAGCCAGTAAAACTAACCTCTGCTAGCTAAAACGGATTCTCTTGTCTTCTAGTAGTCTAGCTAGGGAAGGATTCAGTTAATTTGTTCCCAGTACAATCAGCATAAAACTTTGAGACCCCCCTGAATAGTTTCTTCTGTTGCTACTGGCTAATTTTCGTACTATTAACTTTGACTTCACACATACTTCACAATAACCATCATTTTATGAAATTAGTGAGCATAATAGGCAAGTATAAAGAAAGTTGCAGAAAAGAAAGGTTAAAATAAAAATGGCACACTTCTCTCTACTCCACATGCGCGCATGACTGCTGTCGTCGCTGCGACCATTTACCCAATCTAATTGGGTAAAGTAGATTGGGTAAAGGATAAGCTTTTTTTTAACTACTTAAAGGGGGCGCGGTTCAAAAAGAAAATTAGAAGCAAGCAACAGATCGAATACATACAAACACATATACAAACACACGTAAAGAAAAATGGTCAGACTACGTTGTGGTGTCGGGAAAGTGTATTCCCTAGTAATTTCAGCTATAGTACTGTTGTTGCTATTTGTGTTGCTTTCTGACAGGGGACCTAATGATGGGGGCAAAGGCCCCGAAAGTAGCCCGGGAAAAAGAAGACACGCGAAGCTTATTGCCTCTAGTAAAGCATTCCCGCTACTGCAGCAGTCTAAAATCGACCAAGTTGAAAACTTTCTTTTCTTCATCGGATACCCTAGAAGTGGTCACAGTATAGTGGCTGCATGCCTTGATGCTCATCCAGACGTTGTGATTGCTCATGAATTTAATTTATTTCAAAGGCTTACAAGATCTGATGTGATGCACGATCAGCTGCTGAACAGGACACTGCTTTACAATGGGTTGTACTTGAACTCACTCAAGTCAGTCAGAACAGGCTCACGGAGCCAGGATGCCAAAGGTTACAGCCTTCTTATTAATTCTAGCAACTCTTGGCAAGGAAAGATCAGGAATCTGAAGGTCATCGGGGACAAATCTGGAGGCGTCACTGCTAGAGTAGCTCGAGACTCACCTGAGCTCTTTGCAAAGCTACTGAATGAGCTGCAGCACGCTGTTCAGGTTCCTATCAAGACAATTCATGTGGTAAGAAATCCATACGATATGGTGGCAACTCGTATACTTTACAGGCTTTCTTCAGTAAAGGGACACAAAGCAAATTTTTCAGCGTCTCATCCAGTTAAGAATGCAAAAACTATAACTCAAGCTATCAATGGGCTGAGAAGTGAGGCAGAAGCTGTGGAGAGTTTCATCGACCAAAGGGAATCATCAACTTTTGAAATGCACAACTTAGATTTTATCCATCAAACAGAAGATGTAATGCTAAAACTGTGCTCTTTTCTTAACTTGGACTGTCCAGATGACTATTTGCAAGTCTGCCGTGAGGCAACTTTCAAACAATCCTCTCGTTCAAGACAATCACTGAAGTGGACCAAAAGCCACCAGAAGGCGATGAGTAAAGTGGTGGCAGATTTTTCTTTTTTCCGAAGGTATTCTTTCCAATCAGAATAGCTCACAATAATGTAATTATTTTACAATTAAAAGCAAGAAAATATTGTTTATCATGCAAATATAAAACTATATTATTACACATGTACAGTGATTTATTTTACTCAAGAAAAAAGTGCATAGGGGAAAAAAGGGAAAGACATGAGTGGAAGAACAAGTACTGAAAAGGCAAGGGGATATTTTGAACTATGAGGCAAACTAGTCAAGTCGTGATACATGAATTCTGAAGCTATATTCAATGCTATGTTGCACTGGCCAGGAAAAAACCTAATAAGTGGGGTGAGAGAAATAAAGATAAAGTAGGACGAGGTGAAATAGAAGACGACTCGATCTTCTTTCCATCTAGCTGTGCTGAGAAGTTGTTCATGTATGTGTGTAGGGTCAAGACACACTAAAAAAAATTCTCGCCTACTTGTTCCATGTGAATAAATTCTGTGGTCCGGATGGTAGCACTGAAGGGAAAACAGTGGATGTGGGAGGTAGTGACGAAGTAGGCACAGATGATGGAGTCATTTGTGGATGGTGGGAGCCTGCATTTCCAGGGAAAGTATCGAACGTTGACATGGAAGCATCAGGAAAATAAGGATAAGATAATCCTATTGGATTGGGTGTCAGGAATGCAGGTGGGTAAGAGGGATAGCCAAATCCACCAGTAGGCTCGAGCCCATTCATGAAACCATTTCTGTTGGGAAGGAACCACACAGGATTAAAAGGCTGGGGTTGCTGGTGCTGTTGAAATGCTGGTGGCCTCACCAATCCTGCTGCTGCACCCATGAACCCTCCAGGACTTGGATAGCCAGGATTGCCACTGGCTATGGCCGGAGAAGTTACTTGCCCACTGATGTTTCCATGTGCTGGCTGAAATATAGGAGTTATTGACTTGTGAGTGTTATCTGGATCATTGGGCCTGAAAGTGTTGGAAGTGATTTGAGATTCTGGATTTCTTTGAAGGTAAACGTTGTACCCCAACTGTTCATGCTGAGAAATATGAGGCTGATTTTGGTGCTGATGACTTTGTTGCTGTTGATTTGGCTGCTGATTCTGCTGTTGATTAGGCTGCTCCAGATCTTGCTGATCCTTCAATGATGGTAAAGGGTTATTCTGTTGCAGCAGTTCTTCTAACCCACTTCGTGTAGCTCTCTGTTGTTCACGACCAATTGGTGGTCGGGAAAGAGGTGAGTAATCCACGTCTACCGTCGGCTCAGGACTCAACTTCTGTAAATCAATTGGCGTATGTTCATCAGAAACAGCAAGACGTTTGTCATCTTCATCATGAAACTCCACAGTATTAGAGACTGTGTTGTTAGTCGAAGAAGGTGGTACGCGACAAGATTCCAGAGGAGATCTGTGCAAATCTTGAGGAGACAAATGAGGGGAAACTACATGACCAGCTTCTCTAAGCTTCTTTTTCTTGCTCGGTTGTGGAGTTGCTATGACAGCATGGGGTATTGATTGCTGATGGTGCTCCTGGTTTCGTGGTTGCACGTCCTTTCCTTGTTCATTTTTAGCAAATACTTCAGAAGAAATATTATTCTGTGGGATGTCTTCCTTGTTTTCTCCTACAGATTCTTTGTGTAGTCTTTTGGGCCTTGACTTGGTTTCCAGTTGTTTTTCACCAGTACTGGCTTCACTCGATGACAGAGTGTCTGCATTGTGAACTAAGTCACCACTCATACACTCTTTATCCAGTGCTTCTTTACTTGTTCTTGTGGCACCCTCACCATCACGTCCTAGTAATTCAACAGGTAACTTCCTGTCATTTGAGGCTTCTTGCAAGCAAGATTCACACAGAAGCATATTTTGCATGGAAACGGTTACACCGTCATCATCAAATGTGTTCACGGTTGCATCGTTTTCTATTTTAAACTTGGAGTGCACAGGTTTGAAGAGTTTATCTGCAGAATGCTTGGCGCAGTATGATTCGGGACACATGGAACATGCAGTCACGGAAGGTTTCTGGCACTTCGAACAGAAGTGCCAAGGGCAATCCCACTTCTGATAACTGGGAGGAGTTAATTTTCGGTTGAGGCATTTTAAATGATAGGCTCTTGTACACAGTTTCCTATCACACAAAAGTAGCTTTCCCCCATCTCGGCATATAAAACAAGCATCATCATGCCTATCCTCCTCCACTTCTTCCTCCTTCATTGGCTGTCGAGCTTTAGGCTTTGGTTTCTTCTTCTTCACCTTCACCTTAGTCTTCCGCTCATCTTCTGAAGATATAACCTTTACCTTTCGCTCTCCAAGAAAACCACTGCAATTTTTGCTGCCACATCGGCACTTCTTTTTCTCATTACCAAGAGAATCCAACTGATAGTCAAAGGTCAACTCAGTCCCAGCTTCAATATCTGTACTGGCAAAAATGCCGATCCGAGGTTCTCCTCTCACTCGCCACTTCTGCGTCTCACAGTTGGGGCTGCAACTATGGTTGATGAAGCGAGCGTGATTGGACTTGCCTTCTGCATCAATCACAAGCCCAGCATCGAGAGTGAGCATGTAGAAGTTGTCGATGTTCTCCTCGTGTGCCTTTGTTATTCTTTCTCGGCACATATCTTCATCCAGTATTTCGCCAACATATTCTATCACAAAGTCTCCCTTTGACAGATTAGTAGAGGCCTTGAGCCCCCAACCCCTGCTTCCGGTGTAGAAGGTTTCAGTTTTGGCATTCTGGAATTTCTGCATGCGCTGGTTCTGGCAGAGCTCCCCTACTGTGCAGCTATTAGGGGTACACTCGATATGGCTAGCCCTGTTAACACACGTTGACTCTTCCTTGCACGGGTTTTCTTTGGTGCACTGGCATGGGAAGAAGTCTAGTTCATCTTGGTCAGGAGGAGGGCGAGGAACAAGGTACTTGTTAGTCTATAAATACAGAGAAAACAACAACAACAACAACAAAACAAAAAATAGTAAATTTACTTTAAGGGTTTTTATTTAGACATAGCTAATGTGTACCTTCATTTGTATTATTTACATACAAGATAAAAAGTTGTATTCACAACTATGACTTTTCCATTCGTGACTATAATTATAGTCACTTGATCATCTTAACTATTAGTCTATATTATGGACATCTCTGTCTACAGGGCACCTACAAATGGTGATTGCAAGTGATGGATATCAATACAGCAATTAACATACCAAAGAAACAATTCAAAAGTTCCCCATTGTCGAATTCAATTGTGAAAAGTGGCTATAATGGCTAGCTTGTGCAATTACTGAGTTTTTCCAACTAATGTTTATTGAATTAAGAGACCACAATAAGTTACAGTACCTATATGCTGTATTAAAAAAAGAAAGAAAAAAAGTAGGAGTGAAGAAGTTGAAGTGAAAGATGTCCCGATAATTTCCTAAATTCATAGCACAAGGTACCCTACCTATATTATGCTGTTAAAGAATTGGAGGAACACTACTCATCATTACAAGTCTATAATAATATCCTAACAATTTAATCTCCTTGATGATATTTGTTTCACTAGGTATAGACATAATGTTGTTTGTCTGTTTGTTTGTTTTTCACTGATGATGGCTAGCTGAAACCAGCTGAAACATTATGACTAGTGATCTAAACCTTATAGTCAAATACACCTAATTTCTAATGAAACCACTACAATTGAGCTGAGTCTGTCAAGCAAAAAAAAAAAAAAAGTAAATAAAAACAGCAGACTTCTCAGTTAATAAATGTTCCAACTTCAGTAACCCCCTGAGGCTGATTATTTAACCTGTACATAAATTTCCACTCCAAATAAAATAAAATAAAAAACAACACCCAAATGAACCCTGCATGAACCCTGTATTTATGATGTTACACAGTCCATCACCAGATTCAATTGTGTAACAATAAATACCATTAACTGACCTTTATCTTGTGATAGACTTTACTGTTCTGTTTCACTTCAGCTTGTTTCGCTTGCTCCAAACACTTGACTTTAAATATTTCACTGGCTTCTTTGCAGGCTGCAAATACACATATATAAATATAAACCATGTGTGAAGAACTGCGAAAAATCTCAGCATCATACTCACACATTTATTATAAAAATTAAAAAAAGATGAAAACGAAAAAGGTTCCTTAAGGATTAAAAGCATTGTAATAATTTCCATAATCTTTGGGCAACACCAAATCATCATTATTTTTTCATTTTAATGTTGTTGTTTTTAATACTAGTTAAAAACTTTTTTTTCCCGTAAACTTAAACTCGCCCAAAACACAGGAATTATTTGCATCATATAAAAAAATGATAATATAGCCATTAACCAGCTAATAAAACTTGGTATAGTCTTATTTGATGCTAAAAATGATTCCAAGATATTCTATTAATTGCACAACACAGCAAAATAAATCATGGGTCACTTTTACATAATTTTCAATGGTTGCTAAACATGGCAGCAATGGAATCATTAGACAGACGACTTTGGTTAGATAGTTCATTAGTGTTCCAGTGCAGTTAAGGAAAAACCAAAGGGTCACGGATAGTGTGAGACAGGATCATTATATTTTTTGCTCTGTCAGCACTACCATTTCGCTCTAGCCTGGCTCATAGAGAAATGAAAATGAACATTAATTATTCATAAAATGGAAACTGCTGACTTCTGAAGAGCAGGTTGTTTTGTTTTGTTTTATTAGTTTTTGTTACTTCTGTTTTCTTGGCTTAGGAATTTGATTTGTATTTGGAGTCTCACGAACAGAGCAAGCATTTTATTTTTTGAAGATAGCTGTTCTTTGGCAGCTGAAATCTTAAGAGTTTTGTTTTTTACCGAATGCCCACAAAAAGCACAAATGGAGGGTTGGGGGGGGGGGAGGGGGGAGGAGGTTAATGATAATTTTTGGCCATATTTTGCATTATTAAAGAGCATCACCTTTCAAAGCTGCACTGCACAGCCTAATTAAGACTCTCAAGAAACGAAATCTAAATGAAAATTCTGGAATTTTAGCTTTTAGCTTTCAAGATGTGTAAATAAACAAATTAGAACGATAATCCTCAGATGCTGCATTCCAAGTGCTAACAATGGGATATCAATGGCTTGATGGATCAGTTACAATCTCTTAGAAATTAAAGAACGCCAGCTACCATTCCCACAGACTATACAGAGTAGAGAAGTTAAGATACAGAACAAATGCTATATTCTTAGCTAATAATGAAGAATGGTGGACACAGTATAAATATATTATGAGCGTTGGAGATTATTTCAAGCATGATGAAACAGTTCACACTTAACCCTTTCAACGCTGTAACCGTATATATGCGGGCGAGAAAAGGTCTGCATTCTCCGAATTTTAAAAAAATTGATTTTAGATTAAACTGTCATTTCTTTTTTATACGTAAAGTAGACGTTGTACTTCCTTTTAAAGAAATATTGAACCTGTACGGAACGTTAAGTATTTTTTAATTGTCTGAAAACGGAGATCGAGAATTTTCAGGACACCGAGTGCCTAATTATTTTGCTGCCTAAGGACTTATAAACACTCGGAATAGAAAGTACGAAGCCTATAGAGAGTCCCTCAGCATTTCAGAAGAATATGGATAAAGTTTTTCCTATCGGACATTGAGAGCAATCGATTAAGCTCGTTCCTCAAAGTCTCCTCAAACCTGCTGTAAGATGGACTGGTTCTGGTTCATTTCAGGCTTTTAGAAGTTTGTTTTGCTTGTTATAAGGCTATAGTTACCTACTTTATATGCCTGGCTGTTTGTTTGCGTTTTTTTTTTAGAAATTCAAAAATCAAATTCGAATTCAAAAATCAAATTCGAATTCTAAAAGATGCCCGAAGTGTTGAAGAAAGTCAGCGTCGAAAGGGTTAAGGGATCTCCCTATTCTGTAAGAGTTACGGAGACTCTGTACAGAGACATGGTAGCCAGAATTCTCAAATACATGGTAACAAAATGACAAAGGCTTTCTCACAGCTAAAACATTGAGTCACCTCATTGCTGATCTATTAAAATTTCTAACTTTAATTCGACTTGGTGGGTGTGGCTTAACTTTTGCCCATGAGCACCCCAAGGCGTAAGACTCATGACTCTCATCGAAGGGCTGGAGTTGCAACCAGAAAGGTCGCTCCCTGAAAGTTCATCTTCGGATGACATGGGAGTGCCTGGAAGAAGACAGGATGGCCATGGCTACTACTTGCGAAGCTGGAAGTCCCACTCATAGACGGAAGGTGGAAGAGCAGCAAAGGTGGCCCCCCCCCCCCATCCCAGTGTCACCAAGCCGGGAGATGTGAAGCCTTCCTGCTCATTGAAACTCGGCCCCAAACCTCTCTCTCCCCCCTCCCCCACATCTTCACCAGACTCCGCCCCCTTGTCAGACTTGCCCCTCCTTGTTCAACTCCAAATCAGACTCAACTAGCAGGACCTGGCTCACATCTGGTATGGGTCATGCCTCCATGGTCTCCATCCATCTCAATCCCTAGCCCTAGCTAGTGCCAAAAAACCAGTAATATTATATTATTACATGAATCAGAGTGTGATTTGGCGAAATATTTCACGAGCAGGCTAATTTATTTTCATGAGCCAAAGGCAGAGTGAAAGTAAAGCCTGAGAGTTAAATATCTCAAGCCATATCACTCTGACAAGTGTAATAAGTGGTTTATTCCAAGCTAGATATCGTCACTGAAGTAGTTTGTAGTTTGACCAGTAATTCTAGGTGTGAAGTTGGCTTAAAACTCTCTAGGGGCTCCCCACACCTTCAGCTGATATTTTAGCAGCTGCTCCAACCAGGTTGGGTAGGCTTCACTATAAGGTACATAGCTGTAAAAACCTAGAAAACTGGTAAGGCAGTACAGCCATGAGATAACACAATAACACTGTGTGATAACATGAGTTATCTAACTGCACCTAAAAATAACATTGTGAAGATATCTAGCTTGGAATAAATAAATATATAGAGAGAGCAAGGCTTTAAGGATCTTAATGATTCTATCCAATCTCTGAGGTCAGTATTCAATAGCCCTGTCCTCTATACAAGTGATACTTGAGTGGCAACACCTCAAACATTTACAGAATACTCAAGGAGAATCAATGCAGTATAAAACACTGAAAAGATAGGTCCCAAAAGTGACAAGCAAAACCTAAATGTATTAATTCATACTTCATACTACAAGTAGAGTGTCTTTTTGCCCAAATTACTCACACATTCATACCCTTATTGAAAGATGTTATGTGAGTGGTGCACTTGCCATGTTTTGAGTTGATTAAAGTATACTGATTCAGTATATCTCAATAAAATTGTCTTGTGTAATACAAACATCAAAGTATACTTTGCTAGCTTACTTGAAATGTGCTGATGCTTATTAAATTTGCAGCAGTGAATTCTCGTATCAAGGTGTACCATTTCAATGTGAATTTTTGACAGTAGGACACATATATCCTGAACTCCCCCCCCCCCCCAATCATGTGTGGTCAAACATATGCTGACCTAGACCTCATGTGTGTTAGTAGCTGTCATGACAGCTGTGTAGAGAGAGCTTTTATGTTTCCATGTAAGGGACATTGTGCAGAATAAACACACTGCAACCTGGGAGGTACACATGAGTTGGGTAAATTTGAGGTAGTTAGTGGGATCGGTACTCTTGAGGTAGTTCATTAGCCTAGAATACTATATAGGCTACAACACTCAAGTTGCCATGGAGGAGTGGGTGGCTGTGAAGTGGTAATCGTATGAGGATAAGCAAAAACCTCAAATACCACAAGACAAAAAAAAAACAAAAAAAAAAACCAGTAATGATGGACAGAGAATACAGACTACATGATCTAGGGGTAGTTACCCACATTAAGTAGCATTCACATCGGCTTAGTTAAAAAAAAACTTTAAAAATAACACGTAAACGGTTGAAGGCCTACAATCTTCAAGATCCACTATTGAAAGACATGACAGACAAATGAGTACTGTAACCCTCATGCCCACATGCCATCAGGTCCAACAATTACTTCGACAACACATAGGTTGTACGCAGATACCCTAGAAATGAACAGCCAGTGTATATAACTGTCAGTGTGATGGTGTCCCATACAATGGGGAGTATTCATTAGACTATATCCAGTATAGAGCACCACAGATCCAGCACAACCAGCTTCAAATAGCCAAAATGTCTGGTCAAAATAGCAGAAGGTAGACAGCCTCATAATCCTACTTTAGTTTATTTACGACACACACACAAACATTTTTAAGTACATACAAAAGTTCAGGCATTTAGGTCTGCTCCAAGACTAGCCTGCTTTTCAAGGACACAACTCATTACTGAATGGTAGACTGGTCCGTTACTTTATTATACCAAGACACTTTACCAATTAGAGGTGATGGCGAAAAAATAGGTCGCACGTACCCTATAAATAAGCAAAAAAAATGTTTTAATAAATAAATATACACTGCCTAATCACAAATGTGTTTCGCTGAAGGCAAGAGTTCGTTCTCCAATTTCACTATAACAACGAGCTCTTGTCACAGTGAAATAACATGGAACAAGAATGTCTGGTAAAAAGTTTGTGTACAAATCTGAAGTGGTTCTTAAAGTAGTTAATAAACTATGTCTAGGTATTTAGAATTCTCCCTGGATCGAGCAGTGGGTTATCAAAGTCATATCAACCACAATGGGCCGGTCATATTAAAGCTTGGTCTGTACAAAGTGCTCAACTTGACAAACTTGACGAGTTGACTTTATTAGTTGGAACCTTTATATGAAGACAGAGGGGTCAGGCATACACAGATCACACAACATTGTTTCAACTAAACTGTTTTATAGAGCAGAAATGCAACAACTGGACCGCTCCAATAACCTTTAGCACCAAACCAACAACAACAAAAAAAAAAAACACCAGGTAATTATAACCTATAAATTGGCATTTGACCACAAGTAATTAATTAAGCCGTACTTTTGTTATGGCTACCATGCAGCCCTGTAATGCTGCATTTTTCTTTTCTTTTGGTTTTTGCTTACTGGTTTGCAATACAAACACACTGAAAAGAAGTTATGGATCAGCTATGGAAACGTATTAGCATTCAGTATCACTAGCCTTCCCCTGACATAGTTAAGTTTAAGAATACAACCAACAACCAACCTTGCTGGTACTTGTCCATGGTGGACTTGATCATGGTGGACTTGATCTTCTTGCGCTGGCCTTCAACTGAGTCTACCTCCTCCGTGTACGGTATGACTCTGCCATGGTAGGTCCAACAGAACTCACGTGATCCACAAAACCTCACCACGAACATGCACTCTCCAGGATCCTTGGACAAGATATTGTCTGGTATGTCATCTGGGGCCACCACTTGACTGGGCCACCACCTGCCATGACAACACACAACAGATCATCAATCTTGACAAAAGTATTAAAAAAACAACTTAAAACCTACCAAACCTAATCAATCACCCCTTTGTGCGGCCAGTCAATAATGAGTGAATACTGGTTCACCACTCACATACTTCAATCCATCTGTCAAAATTCCCTCCATTTGTCCCATTATCCCTTTTCACATTCATTGGACTTATGAAGGGGAGGGATGCTTAGCTATGGGAGACATGCTACCTTGAAGGAGTGATTGTTGGATGTTCAAACTATACGTGCACTACAATAACTACTCTTAACACTACACACATCATTACACCACTGAAAATTCAACTCTCATGTAAGAAGATGGTTGACAAGATGTCCAACCAAAATCAAGCCTATACGAGACTGTTGATTTAGTGGCCCACAGGTGTGATAGTCACCATGGGGATCTACATAGGTATCAAAGCAGGTGTAGCTATCACTACCACCATTGGCTTCTCACTCACTCTCTCTATCAAGCTGGTTTCAAGCAGCACAGTATACTGAACTGAACAGTGAAGCAGATACAGTTACAAGCTATAACTATTACGAATACTCACAATGTAGCTTCTAAATAGTGCCACTCAATACCTCGTGAAAACAGAAAAAATATAAATATAAATAAAACAAAAACAAATTTAAAGATTAAGAATAAATAAACAATTAAACAATAAAAACAACAGCATGCATAAACTCGGCTAAGTATTATCAAAACCTTTAAATATATAAATAATAATGATATTTTTTGTTGTTGTTTCTTTCATTATCTGAGCATTTGGATACAAATGTAAGATGAGTGAGGAAAAAATAAGAAAAGTCACAGCTACAAAGAGAACGGTGGGGGGGGGGGGGGGCAACCTGAAACATAAAAGACTGAAAGAACAAGATAAACACAATTTTGTTGACATAAGACAGGGCAGATCCCTGACCAAATGTTCACATACACCAGCAACTATATACCTTTGTGAACTGACTATCATAACAATTTAGCCCTAACATTATTCTAAATAAAACACAAATCTTCTGCTGTATGGAATACTTTCCTAAAACATTTCAGAGCACTGGGAGCAAGCCCTGCAAACAATAATCCACAACAAACAACCACACTCACCTCCATCGGCCAAACTTTGTGACTACTAAAGAGTTATAAGTTGGAAGATCATGGACTGCACAATTAGGACACTTCCAAAAAGAGCTGTCTCCAATAGGCCGTGAATCCTCGTCCAAACACTCCAAGTGGTAGGCCGCGGAGCACATGTCACAGCAAAACAGCGACCCGATATCCCCACACTCCAGACAAGTATTCAGATTGATATGTCGGTACAGGGCACTGTTGATATTAATCTTGATGTGCTGATAGCACACCATGTGAGTGTTGTCAATGATCTGGCTGCCTGCCACTAGGCAGTCCGGATAATGCAACGCCAGTGGGCACTTTATACATTGCAGAAGGCTACGGCTGGGATTTGGCGGACCTCCAATGCTCGTACACTTAGCGCATACGTGCAAGGCACAAACAAAGTTTTTACCCTTGCCGAACTGGAACAACTTATTATCTTTGATGCAATCCAGATGATACAGTTTGAAGCACTTGGACTTGCTACACTGATACAGCTGACCCTCTGCCTTGTTGCAAACGAAGCAGCTTCCAGAAGAAAATATACACTCATCACAGATAAACTCAAACTTTGGTCTCTCAACCAAACCTAGACAGTCCAGATGAAAGGAATTGAAACAGTATCCTTTGCAGACCAGGAGGTCAGTGTCTTCACACTCGCATAAGGAGCACAGATTTACGACCTCACTAGGTGGCTGGGCGGAGGGTTTGGAACGCTTCTTGACAGGCTTGCTTACTGGTGGCAAAAGAACTGCTGCATCTGACATGTTTGCATCGACTTCCGCCAATGAAGGACTGGAAGCAGTAGGTGTGAGGACCATAGGGGTGAGCCCACTTTCACTGCCGCTGTCTGCCACTGACATTACTGCTGAATCTGGTGCACTGCCATTACTAACTGGAGTACTTGCACTTAGCAATCTTGAGCTCCTCCTCGACAGCAAAGCTCCTGCTCCTTCCTGCTCAGAGTGCCTTCTTCTTGGATGCAATTTTTTTGCCACTAAAGCTGGAGACAAATCTTCTGATGTCAAGCTGTCCTTGCCGCTTGCCAGTGCCGTAGAATGCCGGGACCATTGTGTAACTGGCTCCTCGCTCTCCATGGCATTACCAGAAGGCGATTGAGTCACTACTAAGTTAGATGAAACTAAACCTGGTGAGTGATGGATACTACCCTTTCTTCTTCTTTTTACACCAGCAGTCGCCATAACCAAATTATTCTTCGCAGACTTGCACGAACTTTCAGAAGACTGAGGGAGCTTTGCCAAGTCTGAGAGGAACATGCTTTCCCTTTCAGAATGTCCATTCTCATAGAGACAGGAATCAACACCAGAAACTGAACTCGGTATTTCCGTAACTGCATTCATAGTGGGCATGCCTTTCGTCAAAGCAGCACCTGGAACTGGGAGCAAAACAGGGGAAGAAATACAATCGGGTGTAGATTTATGCTTTCTTTCAAATTCTTTCTGAACGAACATGACAATAGACTTGGATGACCCTTCTACATCTAGAGGCTGGACCGTTTCAATTTCTGAGGGGCAGGTCAGTTGAACACAGTCAGAACTGCAAATATAATCCATACACTGATCACAGTCCGGGAAATTCGAACCTGTTGAAGCTTCCGTCCCTAGAGGCTTCTTGTTAGAGTGCTGGTCATGAAAGCGTGGAACCACTTTTGCAGCCATATCTTCCTTTCTTAATTTTCCAGCTTCTGGTTTAGACTTGACCTCATTGAAGGATCTTCCTTTAGACTTTTGGACTGCGGAGTTCCTGTCAGTTGAGCTGCTCCTGCGCTTTCCACTAGTTGCTACGTCTAAACTGGACTCACAGCCTGGCAACGACTTCCGTTTACTATTCTGTTTCCCACCATTCTGTACAAAATTTTGAGGTTTATCTGCTTTTCCCATAATCTGCTGGCAGGCTAGGGGCTCTTTTTTCACCTTTTCCGGAAGTCTTTCAGCTGGAGTATCCTCCACAGGTTTTTTATCCTTTTGAGGAGGACCAAAGCTAAATATGTACTTCAGCTTCCTCTGCTTGTGGTTTAGAAGCTTCGCTTCACTAACCTCCTGCATGGCCACTTCATATTCTGCTCGTGTCTTTTTCGGCAGTGCCCTTAAGTCAAACTCCTTGTCACCGACATCAATAAATGCAACACATGACTTTCCTGTTACCCAACCCCTGATGGCCGATATACCAAAATATTGTACATGGTATTGCACAATTTTCTGTTTAATAATTCTGAAAAATATCCCTTGTTTGGGATCATACGTAACCATGGCTGGCCACCATAATCTATTGTTTCTTGCCTCCTGACACCATAGCAAATCTCCAATCCGGTAGCTTATGACAGGATGGTGGGTGTGGTTTAAGGTGGAGTCATTTGATGAGCATTTGCCCAGTGCAGTCTTCTTCATAATTCTTTGGCAGCAAAAGGCTAGCCTGAAAGGTTCTCTGACAAGCTCTTAATATACAGCCACTTTATTCCCGTTGTACTCCAAGCTAACTAGAGTAGTTTTGTGGTAAATTCAAATCCCCTCAAGATAATCCACGACAACCTGGAAGGACCAACTTTATAAAGCTTTTTATGACAATTATAATCACCAACTTACACATCAATGGCGCCAAATGTGATCTTGATCTTAGGAAATGATTACAATTTTAGGAAGAAGTACTGAATTTACCAGCAAGACTAAGCCTTCCCTCGCTGACCGCGCATTTTTTTCAACTGCAAAATCTTTAATTTACGCGAAAAAGGTCACGTGCATGTCAGCTGCTGGAGCACCGCTTCTCTTCCCCCCCCCCCCCCCCCCCCCCAGCATTACAGCATTGCAGTCTATAGTACCCACCCATTCCACACTACTACTGACCGACTTAGCGGGAGTTTCTGCAGAACCCCCTAACGAGTTACAAGTCGTTTAGCTTGCAGATCTCGATGTTGTAAATTCAGCGACTTAGCTGGTATCTCTGAAAGCTATCCTTTAGCAACTATTAAAATGAAAAGACAAAGCCAATCCAAAGACTGACAATGCATAGCAAACTTTTGTAGCAAGGAGCAGCCAGTCTCTATTCAAAATAGTTTAAACAACAAAGCTAGCTATGTGGCTTCATTTTTTAGTACCAAAATAGCAATGATGTTAAGCAACACTCAAAAACAAAATGAATTAGTCCTTAAACTACAGTGAGATATTGGTTGTTTGATTAGCCAAAAAGTCTGAAAAGTTTGCTTCAAAAATTTAACTTCAGAATTGTGAGAAGTATGCCTAATAATTGTAGCTAGTATCTTCCTATCTATTTTGTCACATGACTGTTACTGGAAATTTCATGTGTCATTCTTTGACTTCAATGTAGACCAAGTGCATTCTTATCAGGGGAAAAAAAGACAGACCAAAACAAGATCAATGAAACCCAAACATCACTATCATGATTAATGCCTTCAAAAACTATATACCTAAATTTGTGTGAACAAGCTAAATCACCAAAAATTGCCACATTTTTTACAGATAGTATGTGCTATTGTTTTAGCCAAATATGGTAATTACTACAATAAAAAGTAAGAAATATTGTTTTTTGCTATGCTCAAAGGTCATAACCAGCTTGAAAATTTCTTCCCACATCCATGATTTGAAAGTTGTCTAACTATGTAGTCTATTCCACAGTGAGCAGTCATCTTACAATTGCTCTTGAGGAAAGGGAAAGAATAAATTGTGAATAAAAATTGTATGTGTCAATTGAGTGAATTATTAATTATAATAACAGCAAAAAAACATTAAAATTATTAATTTTTAGTTTTTTATTCTAAAGCATCTTAAGACCCGTCTTTCATAATATTTTGTAATTTTTCTTACCTGCATTCTCTCTAGCTCTTTTTTTCTATTTCTCTTATTTTGTTCATTTTTTTTTACATGTATTCTCTCTAGCTCTCTCTTCTTATTTTGTTCATTTTTTCTTACCTGTATTCTTTCTAGCTCTCTTATTTTTGTTGTCATCAATATCCATGTATCACAAAAATACACTTCTTCTAAATACTTTTTCCATTTCTAGCCCTGTCAATCCATACATTGATTTCACATCCTATTGAATTTGATTGCCAATTTAGTGCACTTTGCTGAGTTTATATTCACACACACTTTTCCTAGAGTATTTCTGGTAACACGTCATTATCTAGAATGCTGATAATCAATTATTGGCTGTATTGTTTATCAGTTAGTCTTTTAGAAGAAGAAAATACCTTTATAGAAGATTGAAAACCCACAGCTACTTAAATAGGCACCATGTAAGCACAGATAATGTAGTAGTCTGGCATTACTGACCCTTACCTTCTATTATATCCCACCCACACCTCTTTGTGTCACCAGACCCTTTCATCAACCCTGAACCGCAACGTACACATAGAAGTTCAAGGTTGGTAAAACGTTGCACTCTGCGAGACTCTTCCGTCAATCTTGTAAAATAATATTCCATACACCTGGTCCTGGTATACTACTACCCAATGGGTCATGTGGCCCTCCTACTGGAGGGAACACGGTCAGCTACTACCATTGTGAATCTTCTTTTTGTGGATACACCTAGACCTCCTACACTTTTAAACTGTCTCTCACACATGGTCATTGGAGAGAACCTCGCTGTTCCGACACTGGCTTGCTGCGTTTAATCACAACACTTGTGCCTCTTGAGATCGTTCTGCCTTCTGAAACTTCTGCCACATACCCTACATTCAATGCTTCCCTGAGAGCTGAAGCCTCCAGTTGCACCATACTCCATAGCCTTCTCTTTGTTGCACTTATGCACTGCTAAGCCACCTCTGCTGAGGAACCACATACAACACACTTTACCCTGTGCCACACCCTCCTGCTCACTCACTGGTCTTTCCCTCTCAGCAACACACTTGTGTCAGGCCTTTCACCTTCTCACCCAAAAACATTGCCCACACACATCACACTGTACATTCTTTTCACAATTCCGCTCCTCTCTCTGCTGTATCTCTTGGTGTTGGACCAGGCTCTGTCTACTGTCACTTCTCCATATCCCCCTATCCTGGGCCACATTGTACCAGTCATCTCCAACCTGCACAACCTGCAGGTTCTTCATATCCCTCCACCTTCTTTGCAGGCATTTCCTGTGGCAACCATCCACAGAAGAAATATTTGGGCAGCTGGTGAGCCCTCATTCTAGCGAGGTGTCCTGGCCACTCCAGATGACATCGCATCAGCTTAATCTCAATCATTTCGACACCACCCCACTGCTCTCTCACAGCCTCTGAAGAAATGCATTCTTCCACACACACACACACACACACACACACACACACACACACAGGATATGTGAAGTGTGATGTTCTGAGCACTCTGTCTCTGACTTCATTATAAATGGAAGCTATGTTGACAAAAAATAGTAAGAATGTGTTCAAATAAAATACATATTGTTTATTCTCTTTTCATGAATTTTAATTGCTTGATCCATGTCATCTGTAGATAAAGTGCCTGAACTGCCACTGCCAGTGTTGTCTGTTCCACTACAAAAAAGTAACCCAAATAACCCAAAATATTCCTGCATAAGCCACTTGTTAAAATTATCATCGACACATGCATACATTATGACAACTTACCTAAAGCTGGTATCAGTGGCAGCTTGAAGTAGCATCCTAGCATGAGCAGCATCGTGATGAGCATAGTACGTTGGAGCTGGATAAGACACACTTCTGTTACATCGCCAGAACATGTGGCACAGCTGATACGAGAAACACTGTAGCTCATTGGCTGTGAAGTCACTGTCATCCCACAACACATGATAGTGGCACGGGCGGCTTGTCCCCTGAATAGCAGCATGAGAACACAAGTAAAAGTCAAACTGTGTAGGATGAGTGATGCCACGATCCACCATAGTGCCAGGAGGTATGTTGCTTCCTTTCCCACAAGCATCTTGTCTGTTCTTAGGAAAGAATTTGGTATGGTGCCTTTTCTGGACTACAATGAAAGTTATCTTGGGCCAGTAGTCACGCTGTAACTCCATACAAGCTTGCTGCAGTGCAGCTACTTCTTCTAAACGAACTGCTGCAAACTGGCCATCACTTACCCCATCTCGATAGAAAATTATTTTTACTGGCTTTTCCCCAGTTGCTCTACGAAAGGCTCTCAGATGATCCTTGGTCATTGCAGCAAGATCTGCTATGATTTCCTGTCTGTGTTTTTGGTTACGATGCAAAGCTCTATATTTTCCTCCTTCTAGATCTACACTGGCCACAACTGATGCTATAGAAGGTGATGTTGTGTCATCTGAACGAGGATGAGTTACATCTGCTCCAAATATAATGATAGGCATTCCTCGAATTACTGGTGGGCGAGTGCCTAAATCCACAATGCTGTTGCTACCTCCAAGCTTGGCATTGATTTTTAAGCAAATATTTCCAAGAGTAGGTGGGTTACACTTCCTCTGCACTGTTGAATCAAGAACACATTGAGTTGCAACTGCCTTTCCAGAATTAGAATCTCCAAACATTTTAACATCTTGGTAACTGGAACCCTTTTTTTCAATAATGGCAATCACAAGGTTAAGAGTACTACCATAGTATGTCATTGCTTCATTCAAAGCCGCTTTCATAGTACAAGTTTTGTCAACATGCTTTATACCATCACATCTTTTCATATCCATTCCCATTATGTTAGCCTGTCTCTGAAGATCACAACTAAACTTATGGCAATCTTTGCCATTGCACTTGTAAATAGAACATATTATAACCCAATTTGCAATTGTTACTCCCTTAAATAACTTGTGTCCTTTAATATCCCAGCAGCCTTTGCCTTCCTGAGGTTGCAGTTTTCTTCCTCTATATTCCAAAATGGGAGGATTTAAAACACGGCCTGTAACTTCCACCATAGATGTAGTGACTTTAATTCCAAATTCCTTCAAAACAATATCATTGCCAAATCCGGCATGCTTTACAGCTTCCATGATTTCTTTCTTACGCTCATGTGCTGGCTTTGCTGTATAACGAATCATGCTAGCAGTTTGATTGTCTGTGAGCTTCTTGGCACATTTCTGACTTACAATCATGCACACATCAATTGGCAAATTAATATTTCTCTCCTTTTGTCCAACTTGCAGACAAGGTAAGAGTGGGTGGCTTATACAACTAGTACTTGCATAACTCTCATTGAAATATTTTTCCACAGTTAGTATCGACCCATTATCGATTGGAAACTTGAGAGTTCTTGCACTGTTTCTGGACACTCCTATGACTTTATACTTGCGTGGATACGGCAGATGAGTTACTTTAATTTTTAAGCCTTTTATCTCTTTACTGAAGCGACTCCTCTCACTATCTGTCAATTCTCGTCTCTCAAATTTTTGCCGATCTTTATCAGTTAATGACTTATTGGCATCTTTGGATTGATTAGCTCTGAGAACTAGACATAAAAAGTCAAACACACTTTGCTCAGAGTGAAATGCTGTGGCTGCAGTATCAATATTCAACATCATCTTCCATCCCATAACTGGCTTAACGCTTTGATAGTATCCTGGCCATAACTCTCTACCAGACCCAAGTAAAAAGGTTTGTTGAGGTTTTGAGAAAAATGAATGCCCAATAAGCTGCATTTTCAGAGATGGTAAGTGCCTTAGTATCACATCAATAGCCTGTAGTGCAGGCATTGTTTCACTCATGTCTTGGAGCATTTCGTGTAGACGATTTATGTCTATATCAAATTGGGCCACTTTCTGGAGTGTAATAGTGAATTCTCGAGGTTGTTCACTATCATCCACTATCATGGTGAATGTTTTGGTCATCTTCAAATCTGAAAACTGACTTTGAGTATAATAAACACTTTTACTGCCATCATAAGCTCCAATATTTGGTAAATAGAGCTTTTGGAAATGTTCATACACCTGCAAGATAAATCAATCTTAAGTGAAATCTCTATAGAAAATGTTTCCATCAATATAATTCTCATCAATGAAATTTGACTTAATTACATTAGAACTTATAGTTTTAGTTCTTACAACAATTTTTTTTTCTAGCACACAGTATTTATTTGATATGTTACTTATAATAAACAGCAAACTAATGACAACTCACCTCTCGGCTCAGTAGTTTTGGTAACTTCTCTGGCACCATTGCAACATCATAGTGATGAATAGTCAAACAATTAGGAAGATGTACTGGAAAATAATTGGTGACTAATTCTATTTCATATCCATCATTGCCATGATCTGGTCTATAAGGTGGTTGATGGTTTCCATAATAATTTTTTGGTCCCTTTTTGACAGGTTGTCCATTAACATAGTTTACCTGTTTGCCACAATCACACATTTGTCCGAGATATGTATTTACCGGTTCAATGCGGCTAACTGCACACACTTGAGTAGTTGCAGAACTACTACATTTTTTATTTTTTTCCTGCACGTCTGTGCTTAATGAGGCATTAATACCCTGCGCTGCCACAATACTAGTCACTCCATCGGGTGCTGAAGGTAATATCTCTTGTGAAAGCTTGCTTTGTTGAGCCATCACAGCTTTTTGGTGTGTATTTCCTGAATCATATTTAGAGTGTGTTTCATTTGTACTTTCATAATCTTCTTTGATTGTACCCTTATTGTTGTTTACTCTTTCTATTGTTACTATTCCTTCACCAATCTTAGTGTGACATACTGTAATGTCTGGGGAAGTTAAAGTTGACTTCAAATTTGCTTGTAAACCAGTACAGCTTTCTTTTACTCCGCAAGCAAGAGTTGATTTTTCATATTGGTTTGTAAGGCCATAATCAGTCTGGTTACTTCGTCCAGGGCAAGGGCAAGGATCATGAATGATAGTACTATCAATATTACACAAACGTCCAGTTCTTGGAGCACTGATGCTGCTTTCCCTACTAATACCTCGGCCTCGAGCCAGGCCTCTTGCCAGGCCTCTTCCCCTAGCTCGACCCCTGCACCTTCCAATAGTAGTCTGCATTATCAACAAAAAAATGCCACACTCAACAAATTTAGACTAGTAGATGGTACTACTTGAAATAAACTCCCTGCTCCAACACCAGATTTGTAATATTTGAAATCAAATGCCAAGGCTACCTACCAGCAATTTGAAATCAAGTGTAACTAGCGACTAAAAAGACTTAGCAACAAAACTCCTCGAGCATATGGGATAAATGGACTGCGTAGTTGTAGCTTGGAGCTATTTAAACCCAGCCAGACCCCACCCAGGGTGGTACACCACATGCTTCATGCTAGGGGGTCTATAGCTAGGGGGCCCAGCTGCTACGGGTGCCACCACTATACCGGAGGGAAGCAGTCAATTTTTATAAACAAAACTCCAGGGTCTGATCTAGTCCTATTAGAAACCTTCCGCCCAATTAAGACCACACCTTCTTAGTTTTTTGGACCCTTACTTGATTCTTGTGTAATCTTTACAATAGGTTGTACTATTCAACTGCTAAAATATCAGCTGGGCGTGAGGCTAGAACTACTGCAGTGAAGATACACCTAGCAGTAGAATAAACTTGGTAAACTATTATAACACTTGTCAGAGGTGCACTCACCTCTGATCTCTGTTTCCTGCTTGTGAAACATCTCTCCCACACTTGACTCACTCGAGTAATAAAGTATTACATAATGTATTATATATACACAGTGATAGTGTGTAGAGTACAATGTTGTGGACTAAATAAATAATTTTCAATGATACTGAGTTGGTAAGAATCATCACATTCAGCCACTAAAACATCACAATCCGTCGATGAAATTGAGTGGCTACGTCCAGACTCGTATCAAGTTGTGAAAGGGCGAACAACGATGACTATTAAATTATAAAAGAGAAGAACAAAAGGAAGAGATGCGTACATCAAGTGCAAATGTGCCGCTAGTCTCGTCCATTTGCGAGGAGGAATGCATGCAGATTCGAAGTAATGAGCATGCGCGCTTAGCTTTATAAATTGCGCGACCGTCGTAACTTAATGGTGGAGACAAAGTTATACCGGAATGTACATCAGAGTGGTGCTCGCTCTGTCATCCTGCCTCTTTGCATTCGCCCTGGTGGAGGAAAGAAATATTTTCAAAAAAGTTGTGGAAGGACCGGGATGCTACCCTAAGCCAGTTTCAGAAGTTATACCCCTGTGTGCCAACCTAGGATACAACTACACAGCCTTCCCTAACTACAGAGGATTAAATGAAGCAGACACTATTTTAGAGCTTTCCGACCTAAAGCCACTAATAAGAACGAATTGTTCCAATGCTATTTTGCACTTATTATGTTCCATTTATGCTCCACCCTGTATGCCCACATATCCAGGGTGGAAATATCCTCCTTGCAGAGCCCTGTGTCAATACGTGGAGAATGGCTGCGCAACTGTTTTTAAAGTTATCTCTGGATATGACTGGCCTCCAAACTCTAACTTAAATTGTAGTAAATATACAACATATGAAAGGAATCATCTCTCCTTCTGTCCACCAGATCCTAAAAAGCTGCGTATTCCTCAATCCAAAAATGTGGATGAATGTAAGGATGACATACTAGCACATTACAAAATAGTGTAAGATTTAATTTAATTCTATGCTTATAGCTATCACCAATCCACCAAAGAACTTCACAGCTACTGTGGTGTCCCCTTCAACCGTGGACTTTTCATGGCAGCCACCTGACAATGATGAGCACGAGGTTTATTACCTTACCTGCGAGCCGCACATCGTCCCTGTGAGAACTAAGAAAACAGCAGTAAGGGCTAGCCATTTTACTCCTAATACCAACTACTCCTGCCAAGTATTACTGGCACATGCTAAAAATATCAAGGCATTGGCATGTACTGTGACATTCACAACTGGTATGTGAAAGTTAGTTTTAATTTATTAATGTTTTTAAAACGTTATTATCTATTTTAGGTGTTATTTATCCACCATTAAGTATAAAAACTAAAAACATCAACCCTTTTAAAGTTCAACTTTCATGGAAACACAAAGACAAAAAACATCAAAGAAAAATGAGAAAAGCCACCTACAAAGTTTCCTGCCGAAATAAATCTCACAGTATTGAAAATATTACCTCACGGAATAAATTGATACTCAACCACTTAACTCCTGGAACCAGATATTCTTGCAACATTTCTCTCTTACCACCACTTTCTGAATATTATGAAAGAGCAAACATATCCTTTACTACACTAGGTGTGTTAAGTTACAATTTACAATAGTACTTCAAGTGAGTAAGCATGTTGTTGTTGTTATTGTCGTTGCTTTTACAGAAATTTTAACAGTAAACTTTGTTGAGAACACTCCAGCTATTGATGGAAGGCAGGTGTCAGTAAAGATAAATATTAGTAGAAATGCATCGAAGATGATATGCCAAATCCTAGGTCACTCCAAGAAACAAAAAGTGGACTGTAAGTTATTGCATTGTGTCAGTTAATTTTTTTTAGTTATATTCAATCCTTCGATTGGATAAAACATTATCCTATACGCAATGGTTCTTATATATTCAAAGAAAAGCAGTAGTAGTTTCATTGGGTGGGAAGGAGGGGGAAGTGATAAATTAGACAGCAAAATACTTGTCATTATAATTCCCACAAAGGGCTACAGCACGTGAAATAACAATATAAGGTCATAGCCAACTAGACTATTAATAGGTTCAATTATAAAAATACAAACGCTTAGGATGCCAACATTATGTGGTATTTATTATAAGGAATGTTGGCTATGTGATAACCAGTGTACTGGAACACTAACTGAAGTCTTATATAACTTCTGTGAGAACTTTTACTACAAGACAATAAAGAAATATTTGTACTGTTTGTAGGTTCTAATAGCTCTGCAACATTTTATGACCTCTCTCCAGGCAGTTACACCATACGCATTGTGGCAGAAAACAACAGAAATGATAGGATTGTGATCAGGGAAAAAATCTTTGTTCCAGATTGTGGAGTAAAATTGAAAAAGATCTCAAAAACTGGTCGTTCAGTCACCATATTTTTTAGAGGAACAAATTCTGCAAATAAATTTCGATGTTCACTTGACAACCAAGAACTATTTGAATGTAAGTGTAGCAAAAAAAAAGAAAAAAAGCCAATATATTATACTCATGCTACAATGATGAATATTATGCAGGTTCTAGTCCACTGTATCTATCCAATTATCCAAGTGGTGTACACACTCTAATGGTAGTGCCAACATCAAATTGGTGTCATTCCTATGAAGAACTGTCTGCTGCTTTCACAATATAAATCAACCAATACACAACAACAACAACAACAACAACAATATATGAAATGACTAACACATTGCAATGGAGTATCATGAATGAATAATGTATTATGTACCATGATTCTTTGTCCATGATTGGAATCATCACAATATCTGTAAATATAAAATAAGTCACAATTTTCCTACATTGATTTTTGTTTTTATCAATACATGTTTTTACGATCACCATTACGTTACATTATTAGTTTTGGTAAATTATTGGAAGTGAAAAGGGTAATAACAATTGAAGATCAATAAATACAATACACTTGCATAAATAGGTATTTCTTGCCTTGGTAATGACACCAGCTGCCACTGAGTGCCCACTAGACCGGAGCATAAATCTACCCAGTTCTTTACTGTCTGAGTACAGCTCCAAACAGATTGGCCGGAGTACTTGTATCCTGATGACGGCAGTACTACTTTTAGGTATACACCTAGGAATAAATATAAGATGGATTTTTTTTTAATATTAAGATTAACCTCGTAAATCTAGACTCACCTTGGTTTCCTTTTTACCAACTCTCCAGTAGTCTTATTTAGTAAACTAATCAGTTTGGTAACTACTGCAGGCTCACTCATCATTAGGTAGTGCAGTATAACCTAAAGGTACATGTAGTAATACTTACAATAAATCACATACAGAATAAATGCAAACAAACTAACAAAAAACATGCTGACAAAAAAAAAAAAAAAAAAAAGTCTTACAGAATATCCACTTGTTATTGGAATGTCAATATTGAAAACAATAATTCTTGCTTCAAAAAGAGTTGCTACTTTGACTGGCTGCTGCATACTGCATAGGATACCTCCCACACTGCAATCATATGACATTACACACACATATATGATGAACTCCCACAGGAATGAAACCCTGAGAGTGTCACATGTAAGATTATCCACCAATCCCCTAGCCACACTCATGGCAGGCTTCAAAGAATACATGATATGAATAACATGTTGAAAGCCAATACTACTAACACATAGAGGAATAGATTATTGCGTACTACAGAGCGTAAAATATAAATTGCTATTTCCAATTCTTTTATTGCATTGGCTCAAAAAAGTAATGGGGTAAATTTGAAGATTATGCATGCTACACTTAATTGTCATATGCATACGAATATTCCATTAATGTAAGGAATGTAGTCGAACTGGAATTGATAATAGAGAAAAATAAGTGTTGCCCATTGGGCTAGCACAGCCAATTTGTCAAAAATCTGGATGCATTGTCAAGATCCATCACTAACTCTCACACAAATAAATTGACAATACCCACACATACGTTGTGGAATATGATACTTATTATGTAACATTGGCAACATCCTTGAAGTGTGTATATAGTCTATAATGCACCTGATCTTGCTCATGTCAACTCCTGAAATATTATAAATAACTTGGTCTCCTGCAGCTACCCAATTTACAGACTCTTCATCTATTGACAGAGCTACAGACACACACACACACACACACACACACACACACACACACACACACACACACACACACACACACACACACACACACACTCTGAAAATATAAGCCTATCACCACAATTTACTACAGGGACTGCTAAAACAGAAACCTTGTCCCAACCATGCATCCCTTAACTTAGTTCACATAACCTGTCATGATATTAAATAATGCAAGCTATAGCATCATGTCGTGACATCACATGGTTCAGCTCACATTTGACAGATGCTACTTCCTGAGCTGGAAGAACATATACATTTTCTCCCACCTGGACTGTGCCCGAGTCCACCTTACCAGCAACACACACTCCAGCACCGTGACCTAGAAGAAGAAGTGATAGACATGCAACTAGAATTATGGACTAATACTAAAAAAATATCTAAAAACATTCATGTATATAAGGTCTTACATTTGTGCATTACACATAGGAAACCATTATACACACACCTTTAAATATGTCACCAATGCAACATCTGAATGGTTTGTTGACTGGCCGAGAAGGTGCTGTAAATTGATCTACAGGCAACATAGCAACAACAAAAAATGGGCTTCATGGTTTTTTTTAAATTAGGTAGCTAATAATATACATTTCTCCAGTTAAATAACAACAGCAGGTCTTTACATAAATCATAGCTTTTACTTAAGGTTGGTGGGCAGAGCATTCAGTTTCATACCTACCAAGTGTTGAATATCCAATTTGACACATGAAAGTGTCAAAATCATTGCACCAATGTGCTACACAATGGTAAAGAGTGATATCTAACTAAACACACTATATAGTGGTGTGCTGGTGTATGAACAGCAAGGAAATTACACCAGCTATAATTCAATGCTACAGTCTACAAGGTATACAACTAATATGGAAAAGTAAATTCACCACTGATAGATATCTGCAATAAGGGTTTATCATTTCTGGAAAGCCAATAGCCAGCCCTTGGCAACTCAACAACTCATAGTTTTAAATCACTCTGGTACAGCTCAAGCTCATTACCCTTGTAGTTATAGCCACCCAAACTTGTCACTTTCCAGGTTTTTACAGCTACCTTCCTCTAGTGCAGGGGGTACTGGGTTAGAGCAGCTGCTCTACCTCATACAGAGCAACATGTCTGTCTACCACATACAGGGTAACATGTCTGTCTACCTCATACAGAGCAACATGTCTGTCTACCTCATAAAATATCAGCTGGGGTGTGGGTAGCACCTACATACATGTACAACCAACTTTACAGCAGTTACCAGTCCTCTATACTAACTACAGCAAGATATTTAGTGTGGAATAAACCACTATCACACTATCAGAGTGGTATGGCTCAGGATACTTCACTCTCAGGCTTTATGTTAACTCACTCTGGCTCCTGAAAATAAATTAGCCTGCTCTTGAAATATTTCAATTTCACCATATCACACTCTGACTCATGTAATAAGCCTGGCACTCCTGTAAATGCTAACCTAACCAACACACTCCCCTGCAGTATTCAATGATTAATCTGAGATACCATAGCATAGGAAAACTGCACCCCCCCCCCCTAGTGAAATTTCTCACCACACGAGTTCTATTTTTCCGAATACCACAGTTTTCCATGGTATCATATGTTAATACTATAGCCAAGATAACAGTTCATTTCTACAGCTAAGAAAACCACATTCTTGTATTATATTTCCATCAAAGAAATTTTTTCATCCCGGTTCTGCTATTATTCACATTTTTCTTACCGTTGCTAAATAGTGTTTCCCTGGAATTTCGCCGTGACATTGCCTAGTGGGTAAAAGTGCAGCAAGGTCGCGAAGAGATCACCGCGACCAATCAGATCATTATTTCAGTTTTAAACTTCTGTGGTATTTCAAAATAATGCCACACTTTGTATTGAAAAATGACTCGGCAATGGTATATACGTATTATATATATATATTATAATATATATAATATTATGGAGAGTAAAAATGAAAGTAAGTAACTTTCATTTACACAATCAGTAATCTTAAGGTCATGCCACTTATTAGTCACAGAAATAGAACAAAGGTTTTGACTGGAATATGATAAAAGAAAATTAGCAAGAATTGGACTGGCTCTAAACAGCACCTGCATGGTTCTCCACTACGGCCACCAAATTGTATGTAATCAAAGTAGCAAGAAACATACATACATATGTGAATTGTGAGTGACAGTGGTGTGGTATTAAAACCTAATAATAAACAGTTCTCCCAATGCCCTAGGCATATACATTAGACAAATTAACATCCATTGTCTTACTTGTTACATCATAGTAGGGCAGGCATGGAATACCAGCTACAATATTCTCAAAGAAAGATTGGTTAATTCTAATAGCTATTTAATGGAGTTTCCATCAAATAACACATTACACATTACTTCGTTCTACTAAAGTACTTCCTTCTAACAAAATACACTAACTAGTACAGTGCTAGCGTTGCAAGGAAATTTTAAGACTCTAAATTCATTGTCTAGGCAGTCGTCTAACCCCTCACCCACTCCCAGTGCTGAAAGTGTGCATGTGTTGTGTGTGTGTTTACCCACTCCCAGTGCTGAAAGTGTGCATGTGTTGTGTGTGTGTTTTAATAGTTACCGATAGTAGAAAGTAAAGTAGGTCCAGAGTACCATTTTGAAAACTCTGGTACATCAGATGCAGTCACTAGGTTGTCTCCTGACAATCCTGAGCATGGAACATAGCTCACATCAGCGTCCTAACAAAGACATTATTAACAACTCCAAAACAAAAAAGGCATGTTCACATACTTACTCTGTAACCAGCCTGTTTTAGGAATAACTTCAGCTTCTGGACAATCCCCATGAACCGTGTTTCACTCCAATCAACCTAAAAATGACATACATATAAACCTTGCTTTATGTATGCATCAACCAGAACAATGACATACAGGCATTTTTGCTAATCTGATGTATCAATCAATCTCTTCTTAAAAAAATAAAGTAGCTCAAAAAACACTTTTAGCACTAGTCAACACTCTTGTTCCATGCGCGTACTTGTAAAATAGAAGTTCACTTGCAGCATATACTGAGCTGCGTGAGCTCTACTAGGGCTGGTTATTAGTACTTCAGTAAAAACATCACAACCAATAATTGTGCCAACAATACCACGGTATTTTGACATGCAGTATGCCTGAGGGCGTCTGTGTGTACATATCAAAGTATCCACAATTAATAGTCTGTTGAGAAGTATCCTTTTTTTTATGCTTGCTTAGGAATGCATATTTCAATATTCAGTGATAATTCCTGGCTATGTTTGGAGTAGAAAGTAAGATGACAGAGAATGTTATCTTAGAACTTCAAGGTCAGATGTACGAACATTTGTAGCCACTGGAATCAGCATACTTAATATTAGAATTCCTTTGGAGTTACGTCATAGTCAGGGCACACCTAGAAATCACACTAACTGATTTTTTTAAAGAAAGAGAGAGCAAGAACACTCAACATAGAATGAGAGAATGAAGTAGCCAAGTAATGAGTTTTCAAAGGTGCAAGCTCCAGGTACATCAGGTACACACATTAGGCAGGTTATGAGGTAATACATTGCTTGCATACACAAATCTGCATGGGCTCAGTTCCCTGAGGCTATTTCATGACTAATGCTGTAACTGTATAATAAAGGTGCACGTGCCAATACTACTGGGATAAAACTTGGTATGTGGTATAGATATAACAAAAGAATTATGTAAGAAAACATTACTGAATTATCTGTACACTCAAAGACGGATAGCTAAATATTCGACAACAAATGTTCATGATCTACTCGCCAGCTATACCCTTTGCTCAATCACAAACCTAGTACGAAGAGAATAGCCATTTAATTAATAATTCCAGCAGAAAGCCAACCATCAAAGTCACTTTGTGCTAAAGCTTAATTGGAGATACAAGACCCAATCCAAGTCCTACAACACTAAGTCACTTTTCTGATGAGAATAAACAAGCCATGGAAGGAATAGCTAGAAACCCAGATTAAGAAATGATACAGCTGCTTGAGATAGCCCATCTGCTGGTATGCAATAGTAATTTGTGAGTCACTTATTTGGCAGATACTTCCTAGTATGTCCTAATAGAAGCAATTAAGCCAGCAAACTATATACCATGGATTTACCACAAAAGTGTCTCTACTAAAGGACGCAAACCATGGTTACCTTGAGCACAAAATGCATGTGAATTGCATGGCATGTACAAATGAAAAATTTATTGCACTATTATATAATAAATAAGTTCCCAATACAAAAATGTGTCATTCTCAGCAATGATGCTGTCAGCAGAGCCAGTTGGGTGATGGAAAGCAAAAGAAGTGCTCTCAACCAATATAGAGTTATAAAACACAAAAACAATTATTAGATGAATTTTTTTGCTGCTAAGATATCAGCTTTTTTTTATTGGGCAGTGCATGATACTGTAAAAAAATTTTAAAAAATAAAAAAATAAAATTGAGTACAGCATTATATAAAATTATAAAAAGGATTTCCTGACAAATCTAATATAAGAAAATTAGAAACTACAAAATGACAACTAAGCTGCAAACTACAATTAGCACTTACAGTGTCCATCTTGTTGACAGCCACCGCCAATTGCTTCACTCCCAGCGACCTGACCAACAATGCATGCTCCCTTGTCTGTCCTCCTGCCTCAAAACCAGCTTCAAACTCACCAATGGTGGCATTCACTACTAGCACTGCCACGTCTGCCTAAACCACACATTCCATGACTGACTTTCACCTCAAGACACAAGGGTAAATAGTTTCACCTGTGCTGCCCCAGTAATCATATTAGGAATGAAGTCCCTGTGGCCAGGTGCATCTAGGAGGTGAATGATCTTGTTGTCCGTCTTGAACACTTGCTGAGCTATATCCATAGTGATACCACGATGCCTTTCTTCACCTGTCTCATCTAGGACCCAGGCAAAGGCAAATGACCCTTTTCCAATTTTTTGAGATTCTTGCTCATATCTAGATAAAGATGTAAAACAACACATTAGCTCTCACGTTTCCCATGCCCACTGTAAATATTATATAAGTTGCTGACTTCAATACAGATTCTGTTGTACAACACTTGCTGCCTAGAAAGCATGTCATATGGATGCTGGTAATCAAGTTGTGTGGTCTGACAAATTAATTTGACGATGTGGAGCAACCCTTCATAAATTTCCCCCCGAGTACTAATCTCATTCTTCTGACTAGACGACTGCAGTATAAAAAGTACCTATCTGATTAGTAGGAGCAGCAAGAATCTTTAATCCAATTAAAACTGAATATTTCATGTGTGTGATTAAAAAAGAATTTAAATCCCACGTCTCCTTTGAGCCCCAGACATGAAAAAGCTGGGCAACGTCATAATGTATGTTATTGAAAACTTACTTGTGCATAAGCTTCTTGGAGACGTCTCCAATTAGATAGAGAAGATGACCCATCAATGTGCTCTTGCCTGCATCGACATGACCTGCAACAACAGAAATTAAAATTACTGAATTCTGACAAAAGGCAATAATATTAATAGAGCCAAGCACAGACCAGTAAGGAAATAGAGTTGTGAATGAAGATAATTGGCGAGCGAGACACTATCAGGGGTAACACTAATTGAAAATGGGGATATTTGTTTATTGGCGAGTGAGTGAATCGAGTGAGACACCATACAGTGGTGTTAAATTGAGAATCGGGGATATTTGTTTGTTTATTATGTGTGGACGTAAGTATGTCATTCTTCAGCTATTGCTGTAGTAAGCAAGTCACCAAGGACCTAAAGTAAAATGTGACCGGGTAAGACTGTAAACTGTGCGGTAATTCTTTAGAAATGCAAGCTTTTTACGAATTTTTTTTTGTCAAATAGTTGTGGAAAGTGGCTACTAGGAAAGTGGCTACTATGGTATTAAAGTCCTATACCAAATGTCGTTTAACACTTCGGCCGTTTGTAAGTAGCTAGAGTGTTTCTTTGTTGGGAACACAAATCATTTAGATGAAGGTATCACTACTGTATTCAATGGATACATAGCTACTTGTAGCTACTTTTTAAGACTAAATAGACCGAATGATTACTTCTAAAATGAGGTGAACAGGATTATACAGATTTTGTAATCAACTTAGTTCAGATTCTACCTTGTGTGAATTACTTGTGCAGAATGGCTCGCTCGCCAATTGTGCTGAAGCACATCACTAGTAAATAAGTTTGGACGTACGTATGTCATTTTTGTACTTAGACCCTGCCATTTTAGTGCTAGTTTGGTTGTTGACCCGTCCCAAACTTCACTAAACAGAATCGTCTGGTTTATCGAACATTAACCGTATCATCCTAGAAATTGAATTTTGAATTCTTTTGCAGGTGCATTTAAAACTTAAAAACTTACCAGACTTCCATTTCTATTCGAGTTAGTGGCGGTGGTAAGTTAATACATTATTTGTCACAGTTATAAGCACTACTCAACAGCATTTACTTGACAATTCATTGTCCACTAGACTTACCACAAAGGTAAGTCTTGTGTAGGTATGTCAAGTTGTGTGAATGTATTGTGCGTTATAGCTACTACTACTTAGCTAAAGAATGTCACAAACAAAACGTTTAAATAACGTGACTTGTTTTTTTCTTGTTTTTTCAATTCAAACAGTTGTGGTGAGTGGATACTATGGCATTATAACCCCTTTACCGTGTATACATAATTTAAAAACTAGACCTTTTTTTTTAAGTAACCTGAGTGCTAGAAGTTAAAACCAATCATCTAACAATAGTGTAGTTTTAGGCTCGCATGCCATTTGTGCTGAAGCAAGCACATCACTAGTAATAAAGAACTACATATTCTGTGGGCCATCAAATCAGACAATATACTGCAACAACACAATGGGATATCATAAAATAGTAAGCTTCTTCAAGCTGTGCAAGCTCCAAAGTGGCGATTTCCACCCTAATTTGGACAGGTACACTCAGCACCATATTTACACTCGTCTGCATTAATTATTATTCACATGTATATGGGTCAGCTGACTACAAGCCTAAGAGAAAAATAAGAGAAAAATAGGACTAATTATTTTCTATAAATATAAGCATGCAAGCATAGATAATTGTACATACATACATAAATACACATACTACAAATACACATACATACCTACCTACCTACCTACCTACCTACCTACCTACCTATCACTACTAGATTGATTATTTCTTTCGATGACTGTTCGCGTTTATGAAATTCTGCAAGCACATCAATTTTCTGCAATAGGAAGCAACAGACTTATTATCCTAACATAAACACAACAACTAAACAATAAATGTCAGCTTTAATCTAGCCATTATAAAATGGAAAAGAAAGCAAGTTTTCACAATTGGCGAGTGTGAGATGTGAAAGACTCTATAGGTGAAATACAGAGTAAGCATATTTACTATTGCAGATATTAAGAGAAGGACGATAATTATGACAAAATAAAAAGATGACTAAGATAGGTTTCAGTCATCTGTGAACGCCATGATGGTAGGAAAGGTAATCAGATGGTTCAGACAAATAAGGGAAGAAAGAACAGGTAAATACAATAGGTTATAAAAAGGAGGGTTAGATAACTAAGCATCACTAAAAGCTCAACAACAGATGGAAATTACAGACAACAAACTGATGAAGTCATGCAAACTGATCCAAATAAGAACCATAAACAAGTGGCGCCAAATTGACACAAGAATGCAGGAAGCAGTACAGGGTGGACTTCAAATGGGATAGATAAGCCAGTGTCAATCTCACACATGTGCATTTTCACTCTGCAACCTGAAAGTCACCTGATACAGGATGTACGACTGAATTCCTAACCTACCAACTAAATATTTAAGCATGCCAATAAATAGTGTAACAGTGAGCATGGAACAGAACAAGGTAAACACAAGTTCAGTTAAAGCACCAGAGTTAAGCCTGAAATACTAGTTTGTATCAGTGATACCAAATTAAAAGTTATTACACCATCCAAGGTAACACTCATTCCATTCATTCACATGTGACCAAGTTCTACATTATGGCGTACATACTTGGTGCCTGGACTTGGTTGCTGAGGATCCCAATTTAGACATGCCTACAGTTTTTGAAGCTGAAGGTGGTGGAGAAGGAGATCGTGCTGGACTTCTACATGGACTTCTTGAAGGACTTGGAGTACCACTAAAAACAGAATCATATTTCATCAAGCAGTTTCTTGTAATGATACACCATACAAACCTCGTACATCCACCAAGACTTGGCAATGGAGGATTAAATCCAATCTTAGGCACTGAAGTACTGGACACCTTCTTCATAGAACCTGAAAACAAGACTAAATCAAACATATTTACATGCACCAATAGCCCAGCTTATTTTCTAATTGTAACACTTTTCTGACAATATCAATGCCTCTACATATTGCATTGTCAGCAATATGTATTCCCTCTTCCCTCAACAAGTTAATGAACACACTTCACCTTCTATGTAACATTGGTATCAATCTGTGAAGATACAACAATACAATGCCAGAGTGCTAATTCATTAATGTATCTGTACTTAAAATTATATGACTGATTCAGAAAAACCTTGACTTTCACTAACAAATATAAAACAGAAACGTAAAAAAGAAAAAGAAAAAAAGATTGTAGATATAAAACAAAAGTCATAATTCTATGAATGATGATTAAAAAAGTGGCACAGAAATATGTTGGTGTATTGAATAACCAGATGAAACATGATAACATAATCTATTTAAAAACATGTCCTTGCTTTTCCTGGACAACATCATCAGGGGAAGGACTGGAAAAATTAAATGTCTGCAGAAACTCCGCCTCGTACTGTTTAGTAAGTTTGAGCTGCACTTTGTTATGGATTTTTCCCAACCAGGAAGAAGTTTCGACTGTTGTTTTCAAACATCTACCAAACAATGAGAGGTCATTCCCTTGCTGAACCAAAACAATTTCTTTCTTTTCGTGGCTTTCTACAGAGCCAAGAGTGTCAAATTGATCCAAAGAAGGAAGCATAGCTGATAACTGGCTTGAACCACCATGTCTCCTCTCCTTAAGATGGTAGTTCGCAATCTCTGAAAGAGACCTTTCCGGTACAGAAACATGAGATAAACAGCCTACCACGGATTCATCTTCCACCAGTCTGTGCTTATGCTTATGACTTTCTGGTTTACCAAGTCCTTGGAATTTGGTTCTCTCGTTTATCTTGGATTCTCTAATTAAATCACTTAAGGAAATCGAAGTAGACTGTGAAGAACGTGAAGAAGATTCATGCTGACTGTCTGCTGTATCTGAAGTTGTGGCTGCCTGTGATTGCCTAATTAAATCACTCAGAGATAATTTAGATGCAGTGGCAGATGGCGATTGCTCTCTCTTCAAAGCTTGTAGAGATCTTGATGGTTTCTGATGTGACTGTGACATTCTCATCAATTCACTTAAACTCGGAGACTTCGATTCAGTCCTAATCACATTGGAAGATTCTTTCACTTTTAATTTCAAGGCCTCAATACTTTTACTTTCATTTTTCTGCTCATACTTTACTTCTGGTACATTGCTTAAGTTGACATCGGTTCTTTGTGGTAGAACACTGGTAGTCGGGTTATCTGATCTGGATACTTTCATCATATCCCTCAAACTAAGAGGTCTCTCTGCTACAGATTCTTGCACTGGGACATTAGCTGAATGCAACTTGGATTTCTTCATAAGTTCACTCAAACTAACTTGACAATCATGCCCTGAAACAGCTGCAGCACTTTCTGTATGCACAGGATGGATTATTCTATAATCTGTACCCTTTAAATCCATTGTTGCTGACCTCTTAGTTGAACCTTCATACTGTGATTCCTCCAGTAGGTCACTTAAATTGGACGATTTGGTACTTATTATATCTTTAGACAATAAATTGGTTAGAGGAGAAGACTGAGGTTTAGAATGGGGCTCCCTCATCAATTCTCGTAAAGTACGATTCTTAGAAGAGGTTGGTCGATCGCTAGAGCTACCACTAAGACTTAACTCCACCTTGATAGGTTCCACATTATCATGTGCATCACATTTGGAGCTCTTCATGAGATCACTGAGAGAGGGTACTGAATGATGGCAAGATGCTTCACCCATGACTCTTGAGTGTTCAAATGAGATTAAACTTAAAGAACCCTTTTTTGTTATAATATTCTTCTCCCTCCCTTTACCAATATCCCATGACTCTGTATGTAAATCTTACCTTACCAGAGAGGACAACAGATTGATAGAAACCACACATGGGCACAAGCATCAACACATTGCACAGATGTTGAAGCAGAGCAGAGGGGAGCACAAGTAGATACCAAAACGAAAAAAAAAGTGAATTTCTAAACAGACACAAATTGGCTGCAGCATACCTTGCTGAAAATTTTCTGTCCTTGTTTTTGGAAGAAAACCAGGAGGAGGACCTGAATAAATATAGTAATCACTAATGTTATATAGTCATCACAATAGAACTGACCATACTATGTACTACATATATCTATATATATACTCTACACACACACACATTTTATACACACCACAAAAAAAAAGAAAGACTGCATTATCTGTTGGAGTCCAAAACAAACGCAAATTTCAAAATGAAAATCAACCAAATTTGCTCAAAATGACTGTGCACATTTAGAATTAAAAACTTAACAACATCTAGATTACACACCAATGTCAGTATTCGCAGTTGTGGAAGATAAACTAGTGACTGCCAATGGGCTCTTCATTGTAGACGATGACTTGTCTTCTGATCTAAAAGTTTTATGAGGTTCATCACGTTGTGTCAGGTATGAATTCAATGACGGATTATCACGATTGTCTCTTTGATACATAAATTCAGCTGTAAATATATATATATATATAATATATGTGTATATAAACATATATATATATATATAACAAATATAACTGACTACTAGTGTCTATGTACACCTGACCATATTATACGGAGCATGCAGTATCCACTAAATACAGTAGAATGTCAATAATCTGAACACGTTGGGACCGAGAAGTGTTTGGATAACTTAAATTGTCATATAATTGAACACCATAGAAAATGTATTACAAAAACACTAATGAAGGGGCGTGGTCATACAATTCTTCATGTCTGCTGCGTGTGGTACTATTAGACTTTGGGTGTACAGAGTTAACGCCCCAAAATTCTATCAATTTTTTTTAGACTGAACAGGTAGTAGTCTATTAGTTGTTGGACAGTACTTTACCTTTTGAGTGAATATTTCTATGTATTTATGTAGCCAAACCAAGAAGGGGAAAAAAAAGATTAAAAGAGAGGAAGGGAAAAGCTAGCAAAGTTTAATAATCTTCTCTTGCAATGTTTAGCTCATATGTAGGCTTAGCCACGATAATAAGAGCACTCTTATATTGTCCCAACTCCTTTCATTCTTTCGTAGGCGAGCGACCGGAGCAAGCGAGACAGTATGTATTAGTGGTGGATAATGACAAAATTAGGTATTTGTTATATGGATATATGTGTGTATGGATGGTACGTATGCACTTTAAATGAGCGCAGGTGCCTTTTTTTTTCTCTCCTAAAACATGGCTTTTTAGGTTTTCCCCCAGTTTCTTCTGATACTACAGCATTAATCTAGTCTTACTTTAAACTTAGGTTCCAAATTGTGAGAAAATTTATGCGAAAACTAGAATGGCTTTTAAAGTAGCTACTATTACTTGGGGGGAGCTGAGATAAATACATTTTGTTAGCTAAAATTACAAGAGTATCTCTGGCTTTATTTTATTTTTTTGTAGCTGAGAGCTTGTTCAAGAGTTACTGGTAATAGAAGTAGTCAGAATGGCTTAAATTTGATACTACAGACTTATTACTACTCAGGAAATTAAGGTTAAGAAAGTAGTTCTGTATTTAGTTGCTGTAATTAATGGTCAACTGCTATATAGAATCCATCTTTGTCATCATGAAATAAAAGGTAAAATACATCATATAACAATATTGTAGCTTTATGCAACCTAACAAGGCAGACTCGCTCGCCATTTGTGTTCAAGCATAAGTATACATGTGTGGACGGACGTATGTCATTTTGTACTCTGACCCTCGCATTTTTGTGTTTGCTTGGTGGTCGAACCCGTCCCCATAGTCCACTAAACGGAATCCTTTGGATTAGTGATCTTTACCTGTATCATCGATTGTTTATCCCTCAGAATAAGGTTGTGTTTGAAATTACCTGATTTTTGCGTACGCAGTTATATCTTACAAACTTAGGAGTTTATTTTCTATTCGAATTAGCGGCGTTGGTAAGTTATCTTGGCTAATGCACTATTTGTCATAGTAATAGCCCTACACAACAGTATCGCTCTTAGATGTATTCTCTCTCTTTTACAGGCTTTTTTAAACAATACAGAATTAAAATATTTGGTTGCCACTGGGAATTGAACCAAATATGTTCTGTATTGTTTAAAAAAGCCTGTGAAAGAGAGAGAATACATCTAATGAGTAAAAGAAGGCTGAGAAAGAAATTGTGAAGTATTGTTCTTACTTGAAAATCCATTCTCCTATAGTCAAGTCACGAAAGTAAGTCTTATGTTGGTATCCAGTGAACAAGTGTGTGTGTGTGTGTGTGTGTGTGTGTGTGTGAAAGTGTAGTGTTACAGCTACTGCTTAGCTAAAGAATACCACAACAAAAACTACCAAATAAAAATGTTGATGCCTTGTACACAGCTTTTTCTACTGTTGTAGTAAGCAAGTCACCATTTAGGGTAAGTCTATAAATTGTGCGGTAATTTTTTTTTTCAAGTCAAATAGTTGTGGAGTGGTTATTATGGCATTGAAGTTAGGATCTAAGACACAAATGAATATAGCCTTACTGCTACTTTTGTACACACATTTTGTAATTAACTTTTATCAGACTGTGTGCACAATGGCTCCCTCGCCATTTTTGCTGAAGCACATCACTAGTTTAATATAGATACACAGATTATTTCAAGTGCACACTAGCATACATTGAGGGAATAGGTAAAAGGTCATTAAACAATTAGCTGTTATTAATTAAATATTTTTGACTATTCCATACCAAATATAATCTGGTGAGGTGACAAATACCGACTATACACTTTAAGCTACTTAAAATGCAACACGTATTTAATAGTAGGGTCGGGAAAAGAATTTTTGTATTGTGCCTGTAGGGATAGATCTTGGGGGGTCAAGCTATCCACACCAGAATTGTAGCAATAATACTGCCACAAGGATCCTTAGTTACCTTGCACTGTACTGCACACTCTCACCCTCAAGTTAGCTAGACCCTTAAACATAGTAAGTCACTCATGTGTAAAAATGACATGCAACCATTCACCATACAGCAAGCTTAGTCATCTGAAATTGGAAACATTAGTGAGTTTAAATACATTCACCACCCACTGGTGAAACACAAATAGAAAGTATGAATTGAGCAACATGCCCAGTCTTATTCAGACTAAAGACACCCAAGAAGAGCACAACTGACAGACATGCACATGTAAACATTAAGGAAACATGTATATTCTGCATTTTTTAGAAGGAGGGGCTTACATTTTTAGATGGAGGGCTTACATTTTTAGATGGAGGGCTTACATTTTTAGAAGGTAGGGCTGCTGTGAGATATAAATGGGTGATCATAGAAGATGCAGTCATAAGCTTAGTTGAAAGGAGTAAAACAGTAGCCATGCACTTTCATTAGTTGATAATCGTACCAGTTTGATGTTGTTTTGGTCATTACATTGTATATTTTAGTTAAATTTCAACTATCTAAACACTTCAGTTAACCGAACATCTAAAATCTAATAGTAGCACATGCAGACACAAATAATTGCTTGACAATGCTCCTTTATTAGTACAGTGTATTTTCTTTGATTTTCAATTATTGAACACCTCTCAGTCCCAATGTGTTAGACAGACATTTTCCAATCGGTGCAACCCTAACAAACAGAAAAACATCCAACAAATGTTAACCACTTGGGGAATTCCGGAAGAAGAATTACAAGTTATGTGAGTCCACACTATTATACGAGTCCACCCTACTAGTGATGTGCTTGAGCACAAATGGCAAGCGAGCCTAAAGACTATACTATTTTTATATGAATGATTTTGACTTCTAACACTGAAGCTACTGAAAATAAGGTCCAGTTTTTTAATTTCGCATACACGGTAAAGGGATTTCAGTGCCATAGTAACAACTCTCTGCAACTGCTTGAATTGAAGGGGAAAAACAACAACAAAACAATACACGTTATTTAAAAGTTTTCTTTGTGATATTCTTTAGCTAAGTAGTGGTTGTAACACACAATGCTTTGACACAACTGGACATGCACCTACACAGACTTACCTTCGCGGTAGTCTAGTGGACAATGTATTTTCAAGTAAATACTGTTGCGCACGGCTTATAACCATGACAAAGAGCACATTGACTTACCACCGCCACTAACTCGAATAGAAATGGAAGTCCCTTAAGTTTTCAAGTTTTAACTGCACCCGCAAAAGAATTCAAAACGGTAAACAATTCAATTTCTAGGGTGATACGGGTACTGATCGTTAAACCAGAGGATTCTGTTTAGTGCAATTTGGGAAGGGGTCGACCACATAACTAACACAAAAACACGAGGGTCAAAGTACAAAATGACATACATACGTCCATACATATATACAAACATCCCCGATTTTCAATTGTGTTACCCCTGTAAGTGTCTCGCTCGCTACGCTTGCTTGTGCTCTCTTTGTGCTTGACCATAGTATATTGTGCCATTAGCACATCAATCGTCACTGCGGGAAGTATACAATGGCAATTCTTATCTTTTTTTAACAACCATTACATAACTGGAAATCAAATGTCTAATACCAGTGAGTATCAGAATGATTCAAGTTTAGGCCATGTTATAGACATCAGTTAACTAAAAAAATACACCCTCACATATCACATAGATAATACAAGCATAGTGTCACCTACTAGAGCAGCAACAAGGTCCACAAGATGCTCCTAATTGTTGGCAACTCATTATATTTTGCATATTTTTCCATAAGAGGGGAGTTGTTTAACCTAATAAATTACCTGGATCCCCACTAGAACATCTCATTAGTACAATACCCACCCAGTTCACAGCCATAATAGTGTATAACATCAGTTTCAATAGTTAACCTGCTGTACTTGGAGAAACAGCCACATCTTCTTCCAAAGACCGGCCATACACTTCGTCATATCCATACTCTAGACAAACGATATTATTATTTACGCCCTCTTCTGGACAAAGACTAACCTTCAGAGTAATCTAAATTTCTGATATTCCTATGCCTGGCCATTTTTACTCCATTAAAAGCGCAGCGGATTTTAATAGGCGGGGCAACCAAACTCTTCGAGTTGGAGGAAAAGGGGCGTTTTGTAAGGAAAAGGGTTTACTTCTAAAGCTTTGCTTCACTCTACATTTATACTCTACTCTATTATACCCAGACTGGTGATGGGTGCTGTCTATACTGCATTTTTCCCTGATGGTCAGCGGCAATATATCATTGCTGGGATCTTCGCTTTCCTTTCCCTGCTTTACGTATTGTTCGGGATAAGTTCTACCTACAGATTAGTGAAAGTTATTTTTAAATGTGCACCACTTCTTTTTCTTATCTCTTTTTTAGCTAGTGGAAGTGCAGGTTTAAATTTAGGACCAGCTCAACCCAAAGGAAATTTTGAAGACTTGGAGCGTATCGTGTTCGGACTGATTTTTTCTTTACTGGGTGATTTCTACTTAATCTTTGACTCGATGTTTATACTAGGAATCTTAGCATTTGCGTCATCCCATATTGTATATATCAATATTTTTGGTGGATTGAAAGTTTTTTCGTATGACATGGAATATGGAGATCTTCTATCAGCCATTGCAGTTGGTCTGATTTCCTTAACTGTACTTCTTTACATTTGGAAGAAGCTCAGTTGGTTGCTTGTTGTTCCTAGTATAATTTATTGCATCATACTCTCTGCAATGATGTGGTGCGCATTGGTTAATGCACGACATCAAGAATCTACTTCTTCGATTATGGGAGCGGCTGGTGCGGGTCTTTTTTACACTTCCGACTTGCTACTGGTGTTGGGACGTTGGAGATTGAACATCCCGTATGGCAAATACATGATCATATTGACTTACTATGCTGCACAAATTCTCATAACATTTCATGTACTGAAAAGGTTTTAGATGTAATGTAAACTGTTTTAGTTTTGTTTGTATTATAATGTTGCGATTTGATTTAATTGGTAAAGGGACAGTAAATGTATATAATAAAAAATTTGAGAAACGTAGAGGACATTATTATTGTGAGCTGCAAAGAATTATTAAAAGGAGTTGTACCAAGAAAGAACCCTTTGATTTTATGATGTACATTTATCTCGTGTTCACTGTCTTGTATTATTCCCTAGCTGTGCTATACTTGTTGGTCGGCTTTCGTAGCAAAAGGTTTACCAAATGTCTCCTCAAGTGTCTTCCAATTATTCTTCTGATATTCTTCACTGTACTACTCTTGGCTGTAGTAGAAGTTGACGATCTCTACAAAGATTCTACGAGAAATAGAAGGTTCCAGTTGTTAATAGCAACCACATTTTCGTGCATTGGTGATGGCTGTTTAGTGTTCCCCAAAATATTTATTTTTGGTGTAATCAGCTTTGCTGCGTCTCTTCTTCTCTATACCAATTTATTAGAGTTAGTGGACTCTCTTGTTTACATCACTCTAGAAGCCGTTCTAGTTGGATTTTGCATCTTTTTTATAGGTGTTCTGATAACAGTGACTATTCGGGTCGTGACTTCTAGTTCAAACAAATTTCCACCAATTCCCAAGTACGTGTCCACTCTTATTTTATTGTATTTCACCGTTTTGTCAGTGCTGCTGTGGAGTGGATTGATGCTGTTCCTTAGGCGTAGGGACCATATAGGAGCTGGAGCTGCTGTAGGCGTCATTATGTTTTACATTTCTGATCTCATGATTGCTGCCAGTGCATTCTGGAACATGCATTTACTTCAAGGACGTGGTCTCATCATGTTGACATATTATACTGCTCAGTTATTCCTGATGCTGTCAATATTTTATATGTAATTATGAAAAATGTAGCCAATATCCATGAAAATATAAGAGTGGCCAGTATCTTACTGTTATGTCAAAACAGCTAGAACACCATACATAACTTATTAGAAATGCTGCCACCTGAACCAGTATGCCCCCACACATAAAATTGTCATAGAATCAACTCATTTAACAAATAAAAAAAATTGGTGAAAGTATAATAATGGTGAAACCTCTCTACAAAAAGGACTCCAAAAAGCTACTTGACTCTCAACAACAGCCAACATGAAAGGAACAAAAAATAACTCTGAAAGCAGCCAAAGGGTAATTCATGACTTGTCCCTAAGTGTGGCTTTTGTGGAGAGGTTGGATATAGTGATTGAAGTGACAAGTCCGGAAAACAGGCAGAGTAGTGGGGGCAGGAAAAGAGAATTTTTTTTTTTTATTAATACCAAAAATTTTAATGTACACATATTTATAAATCTGCTGTCAACTTCAATAATTGGATCTATAAACAATCACATTATGTAATGTTGATATAACACTCACCATGGGCATACAAAGTAGTAGTCCCACACTGCATTTAGTACTGCAGAACAAGTCACTCAAAAAAAAAAAGAAAAAAAAAAAAAAGCAAACACCTTGACTTTAACATAATCTTATAAATGAGAATGATTGAATCATATCTTACAAATAATTTAACAATACATTTACAAATTCGGAGTGTTTGTAGATTCTTCTGTCTCTTTATCTGTGCCATCTTCCACATCCTACAAAATAGTATTTTCATCATGAACATTTTTAATTAAGTCTTTTAATGTAAAGTAATAACTTAGTTTCAACAAATGCAATATTCATTGGGTTGATAGGTAATGGTCAAAGTTGTTACATACCAATAATTGGGTATGACACAACTTTCAAGGAAAGCAACTTAAACATTACAAAAATCAATTCCTTTTCAATATTTAGAGGAGTTACCGTGACTAAATAAAATAAACGTACTCCATTTGGCTTCACGAAATAGGGTAGCTTTCCTCGCTGGAAATCATTGAGTACTACTTTTGCCACAGAGTTAACATCTGGCTCTCCGCCCTATTAAATATGCAAATGTCAAGGCCAGATTGCAACAAATGCACTAATACACCTTCATCAGCCGGCCCATCCTTCTACTTAGTTGCTCTAGAAAGTCTGTGGTATCCGACCACGATGCAACTTGGTAAGTTTTGATAATGTATTCCGGTTTAACTCTCTCCAACACAGCTGGAACATGATCGGCTGGTTCTTGAATATTTTCTACACGAACCTAAAAATAAAGCAATGGCATAGTACTAGAATAATGTACTTCATAAATACTACATACCACACCCTTCAGGACGATATCAGTGTCAGAATCTCCAGTGGGATATACTACACCAGGACAGTCAATCAAGTATATACGTCGCAGGAGAGTAATATATTGCCACACCTACATGCATATACGCCAACAAACTCACAAGTATTATGTAGCACTTTAAAATACTACCTCATGGCAGATGTATACATACATACATACATACATACATGCAGTTCTCCTCCCTATACATTTTAACTCCAGTATGTATACATGGCATGTAGACTTCTTTTTTCGCATGAGCGCCTAATTGTGTAAGCTGGTAAAGTGTCTAAAAAAACTCACTAACTAACGGTGGGTAATCAAATTGTCAACCATTCAGTAGTGCCTTGAAGATCAGGTTAGCCTGAGGCAGACCTGACTGTCTGAAGTTTAGCTTATTTTGTCCACCAACAATGCATAATGTAGTTGAACTTCAGCAAATTATCTAAATAAGACAGCACAACTTTTCTAGCACCATTAAATGGTGAATAGAGTTTGACCACTAGGGCTCACAAAAACTAGAGGCAAAAAAAATAATAACATGTGCCTGTTCAGACATGTAACTTAAGGTTCTGGTATAGTGTTCCACCCACGCATTTCAACCCACTTGCTAGATTGTAGTTGTGGTTGCCTTACAGCACTTGTGGTTGTCACAGTGGTTGTGCTTACCACAACATGCTACCAGCAGTAAAATAATTAGCTCTTCATTGTGTATACACTTGTCAATTGCCAAAAAAACAAAACAAAAAAAAACAAAACAAAAAACTACAACACAAAATAAAAACAACAACAACATAAGGTGATTTTTGAATTTAATTAATTTGAAAAGTCTCTTATTCCTCCTCGACGAAACCTTGGAGAAGCTAACTCCGGCAATAAAGAATTGAAATAAAATTCTTTGAGCTTGAAAATGTTGGCATTCCACCATAATCTGTCCCTTTCAATTCTTTGTATGTGTAGCGCCACATCTGTTCTCAAAACAAAGTCGCACCAATTTCGATCAGTGCAATACATCTGACATTGGACTTGGTAATAAAAATCATGCCTTCTTTTCAGTGCAAACTTGTTTTCTTTGTATTCCAAACAAAAAGAAGATGTTTTCACAGCTTCTTCTAAAGACATATGGCGAATAGAGTATGGGTTCTTAATCTCAAGCAGACCATCAGGATAAGATGCATCTGGGTCATGCACCAAACCATCAGGAGAGGCAGCCAACCAAGGGGTTTCTAATGAAACAAAAAGACCACATTTCTCAACTTGCAGACTTGGGTGGCCATTCTCTCTCATGTAAGCAAGGTACTGTAGGGATGAACTCTCTTCTTTGTCCAGGCCATAGCGAGTAGCAGCATTTCCTCTGAAGTTACTATAAAGTAATGCTTCCACCTTCTTACTTCTCTTCGTTGTCTGCCTCATCTTTGAAATACTGCCAACTTTAGAAGCAGTGATGCGTTTTCGTCTTTCTATCATCCATAGCTCATTGTCTGCCTGATTTAGAGTATTTCGTTCGATGTAGTTAACTGCTTCAGAGGTAACAGCAACCTTTATCTCATAAAACCCCTTTTTCAACTGTTCCAAATGGCCTTGTGAAATATCATCTTCTTCAGGTAGATCACCATCATCATGCCTGCTGTATGCTTTGCGAGCTGCTACTTCGTCGTCAACACTGGAATATTTACTACTTCGTCGCTTTGCCTTCACTTCATCTTTAGCCTTTCTCTTTTTATCGTATTCAACTTGCTTGGCAGAGACATCCTGGCATTTTCTTTGAAAACTTTGTTTGGAGAAGAACTAGTAATTTGTTTCCACATCTCTGGCCCCCACTCCTTGCCCATGTTCTGCTGCAGACCTGCCCCCATACAGCGATGCTCCCAAGAGCCACTCTGCGATCTATTAATTACTTTTCCCCCATCATACTTTGATCTAATGTGCATCCAGCACTCAGCGACATTAGTTGTGACATTTTCTATCAGCTGGCTGGCTTTGCTAACCAGTCGTGATAGTGCCGTCTGGATGTCATGCATCATCTTTGGATTGGGTTTCATGGGAGTACTTCCACCTTGCCTGGCTTCATGTTGAGTAACACTGTCATCTGCCATTGTCTCCTCCCATAACTTAACTTGAGAAAAAACCACATCTATAGAGGTATATTAAAAATAAAGAAAAAATATAATAAAAATAACTTAATAATAATAATAACTGTTATTAATATTACCATTATTATTATTACTATTATTATTATTACTATTATTATTATTATTATTACTATTATTATTATTACTATTATTATTACTATTATTATTATTACTATTATTATTACTATTATTACTATTATTATTATTACTATTATTATTATTAATATTATTATTAATTATAAAAAATTAACAATAATAGCTAAATATATAAAGACTTTATTATTTTTGTATCTACAGGAACATACCAATAAAATCATCTGTATCGTCCTCATCACACAGGTTTTCATCTTCACTACTGGATGAAGTTAAAGGAGCTGCATGCTGATCTGATGGCTGGACAGCTGAACAAAAGTCAGAGCTGCATCTGTCATGGATTCCGAAACAGTGCCAAGGGCCATTGAGAAGGTCTCGTTCCAGTAGTTTCGCTGCCTTCTTGCGGTCTGGGTTCTTACTCCTCATGCGAATGGCACATCGAGCAGCACTGACCAGTCTCTTCCTCATCTTCAGTGTGAGCCCTCCAGTACCTTTGTAAGAAGCATTCTGTTGCACAATCTTCTCCAGTGCTCCCCGGTAGCATTTACATGCATGGTTTGCACATTCCAGCTTTCTTATAGCAAACCCCCAACCTGGTACACTTTGAAGAAGAGTTGTGTGAACAGAACTATCTCCATCTCCAATGAAGCGTATGTAGCGCACTCCATGAACATGTTCAGCTTCCAAAAATCCATCTAATATTATGTCGGACTCCATTTCAGATGAGGATTTTTCCCAATTTTTGAAACATTGATGTTTCTCTTTGGGTACATTCTTGGCACAAGCTCTGCAGTACTTGTTGCGAACACCGATATACAGCAACTTTCCGGTTTCCTTACCAATGATGATGGCCACACCTGACTTGGCATTATAGGAGTGCTTATGTGAGCGCTTACTCCAGCCCCCATCAACCACTACGGTAATTGCTGGTATGCCTTCATGAAAATCTCCTCTCTCTTCAGCAAGCCTCTTCTCTTCCTTTCCAGCTTCAATCATCGACTTCAGAAGTTCATGCTTCCACTGCTCTCCAATGGCTCTCTCAACATTGATAAAGCTAGCCTTTGTCATAACAGGAATACCTATAACACCAAGAGTCTCCTTGATCCTGGAATGACCCCCGCCAGTAACCATCTCCCCCCATACAGCAGCCAGGTTACATTCCCACTGAGGATAGCCTTTAGGCCCCCTCACCTTTTGCGATGACTCTAGAATGATAGTATGATTGCAAACGGAACAGTGACCTCTCAGAATGGATGCCAGACCCTGCCTAGTCTCACCGTACAGCAATATGGAACCCTTGCAACGAGCTGCATGAGCGGTCAAATCATCAGTATATTGCTGCAACTTGTTCAAATTGATTATTCTGGAACCATTCTTCAATGTCATTTCTAGATGTTTGTGTAATGGAGGTGATTTCTTGTATTTGTAGGGTAACTTTTTCTTTCTGTATACATGTCTATGATTGTTCCTATGGTGTAATTTATTCTTGTTACTGCCCATCTGGAGGAGTAATATTTTTTCATCATAAAAAAAATACTAGCTACTGCATTCAGCTTTACCTCTCAATCTGCTCCAATACACTGAACTTGCTCCAATACACTGAACTTGCTCCACTACCGCTATTCCAGGTTATTCCAGCACATTCCAGCACTAGTATGGCTGCTCACTTACGAGCTCCTTTCCCGCCGAAATCGAGCTTATCGCGTGGGCGAAGCGCGCGTAACTCTGGCACCCAGCAATTACATTGTATTCGTGGTTTTTTTTTTCAGTTAGAAGTTTTGGCGTCAATTTGTTGACTCGTATCCTACCGTACCGCCTTCTCTCTCTAATTATAAGACTGTCCAGGTTAGTGTTGAGGTCCTTACAAAGAAATTTAGTACATCCGCTTACCATTTTTCTCGGCATTCTTGGACTAATGCTTGGAATTGGTGCTTTCCGCTTCTACTGAAGCTACTTAACGAATATATTCGTCGTGAACAGTGCGCCCGCGTTTAAACTCTTCGGTAGGACCTCTAGTAGGGCCTTACCTACCTGAAGAAAGCCTAACTTCTTTATTGGGTGCGCTCCATGCAACAGAAATTGACGCCGATCGTGGTACACTTACTGAAGCAAGTTACTAACTTGCAAGGGATAATAATTGGACAAACTTCATTCCCATTTCTTTTTCATTGTATAAAATTTCTTTTATATCAATATTGAGATACAAAAATGAATATAAAAAATGATACAGGACATATAAGTAACTCATGAATAATTAATGAGGTAATGTATACCAGAACCTTAAAAGCTCTCTACTATCCAGCCTATTGATCATAAGGTAAATGGAGAATGTAAATTATATTAGTCAATCCTTAAAACATAGCTGACGTTATAAATGGTGTACATACAAAGAAAGAGTGTAGCATCTGCCAATCAGAATCTGACATGAGAACTAATTGTGGAAGTTGGTTCACATAAATATTATGTTGCAACCATGTGTGTTGACATCTGATGTCAGAATCTAACATGTGAACCAAATGTGGAAATTGATTGGATTACAACATGTTAGAACCATGACAGCTGATGTCTTACATAGTACTGAAATAAACTACTGATGTGCTTCAGCACAAATGGTGAGCAAGCTGGCATAGTTGAAACTGGCAGAAGAAATGCCACACAAAAACCTTCAATTCAAACTTGTGAGTAACAGGATAGATAAAAACATGATTGTTTTGCTCTTTTTTGAGCTCATCAGCACATCCTAACCATACACACATACAGAGTTATACAATTTACTGGAATACAGTGTTCCTTTTTAAGAATGAACTACAACTATGACAAACAGCACATTAACCAAGCTAACCTATCACCGCCACTAATTCAAATAAAAATGAAATACGTTTAGTTTGCATGACTAACTGCACCACCCTCCCAAAGTACGCTCAGTTGCTAAAATGTACCAAATTTTTCTGCACATCCAATGTAAAGCTTTAGAGGCATTACGCACTTACACCAAATCTCAATTAAAACTCATTTGTGAGGGGCTCACTTCACTCGCCTAATTAAGGAAATCAATACATGATTGAACTATTAGATTCAAGTGCTTGGATAGCTAAAACCATTAAAACAATACTTAGATGAACATGTAGTAAAATGGTTAGCCGATACAAAAAAGAATGCTTTTAGGATCCTATTAGCTATAAATTTATTACACTGAACAAAACTGACAAACACCCCCTAATTACTATAATTTTACACAATGATTAATTACATTGCTCCATTGCAATATACACAATCCCTGGTACCTTGGTTTCCCCAGCTATAGGGGCTACACTGCACACTTTCTTGGACCTGAGCGTGTTGATGATTGAGCTCTTCCCTGTGTTAGGATACCCTATGAAACCAACACTGCATACCATAGCAGCATACATATGCACACACACACACACACATTAACACACTTAATTGATTGGGTGATAGCATGTGAATATACATTACCTAATTTGCTTCTTGTCTTTATGCAGCTAAATAATTATAATAAATAAATAAATGATGAATCAAAATGTTCTGCTCTTACTTTAGCAAATTGTCTTAGCAAGTGTATCAACGATCCTTTACCAAATGAATTGGTAAGACTGGCATGAAAGGCCAGTGTTGGAAATTCAGATGATAAAATGGAAATCCATCGTGTCTAAAAAATACAAGTTTCACAAATAATAAGTGTAATTCTGTCAAGATGTAAGCCCGGGCAAGTATTCCTTGTCTCAAACTACAAAATAAGGTTAAAAAATAACTATGATGTGTACTACAAGGATAAGTGTTAGTATAAAACAAAGCAATTGTTAGTTTCACTCAAACACAAACAATGTACCAATTTGATAGTTGCAATAATTCATTTACTTACTACAACCCAAGTAGGAACCAGATCACACTTGTTAAGTAAGAGAATCAAGTGTTTATGAGGTTTTTCCTTCTTCAAGTATTTTTCTATGTGTTTTGAGCGAGTTCCCATGGGATCCCTGGAGTCAAGAACCTGAACAGTTATAATACAGACATAGCAGCTTTATCAGTCATGCACTCAATTTTTTCTCAGTGAAATTTGTCTGGACAGTGTTCAAAACTTAATTGTGGTATATTAGAGAGAGTGAAAAAAAAAAGCCAAGGTTTAGTGCCTCTGAACTTGGCATTCTGCTTTTGCAATCATAACACATAGAATGTAGAACTTCACAAAACCATGCCTACACTTGCTTCAAGTGTTATAATAGCAAATTTTTCTCGTTCTAACAGCCAATATTGTTAATTAAAACTTAACCCGATGTTTAAACTTCTTGCCAAAGTCCTCTTCAGGGGTCAATGCTATCATTATAATTATTTCAGCCGAGAATGACTGAATAACTGTATTTTTACTAGACATACGTATATGTGTTCATACTTCCCACTGAGATGTAGTTTCTATATTACATACTAACCTGAATAATGACATCGGACGAATCAACTACCTACATGTGTATGCACAATCACATAAAAATACACCATTTAACTCAATGATGTATTCACCAGAACTACAATTTCACTCACTTTGTAGAGTTCGTTCCAAAGTCTCTTAGATTGACCCTTACTGAATATACATTCCCGCATTTCATTTCTATGAAAAATAAATAACATATATATATATACCATAAGAGTAACACTCTTACCAAGCTACTTTACCCATCAACTCACTTTTCACTTGGTCCATCACACACAACATTAGAGTCTTTATCAACTTCATAGGAATCTAAAATATCATAATAAATACATTTTCTCTTTAATTGCTGTTGTTTTCTTGTTCTATAACGTACCAGCACACTCCTCAGCTGATTTTGCTAGTTCCTGTGTAAAATGGACTTGGCATAAACAAAATACCTTCAGATAAAAATATGCGTACCTCAATATCTGACGTTCCTAGTCGTGGTCGCTTTCTCTGAGATTTAGGACCAAATGTGCTTTCAAAAGTTTCTGTATCCAACAAATGAACCCTTGCTTGCTAAAGAACCACATGCATGTATGCATACACATGAATACAACTTAACTATATAAAATTGCTTATAAATCATCAGAAGAACGAAGGTACTAATTATTGAGACACAACCTTCAAGTAAAACATAGTACATGAAACCATAACCTTAGACTCAGCACAGGACCAGTGGGGTGGAACCAGAGGTCCCCATGGCCACGGAGTGTGTAATGATGCTGGAGCTGAAGTGCTCAGCTTCATGGCCACTCACCAGGTTACTGCCTGCAGCACCTGGTTCAAGAAGAAAGACATTCATCGAACTACATGGCAGCACCCTAAGTCTAAAACTTGGTCCTGTATTGGCTATGTGTTGATGAGGCAAGAAGACAGGAAGCTCTCCATAGATGTGTCAGTAAAGAGAGGAGCAGAGTGCAACACAGACCATCAGTTCCTATGCGCTACACTCAGGAGGACTTGGAAGTGCCCTAAGCGTAAGCCCCAGAAGGAAGGGAACAGATTTGATGTCTCTGAGCTACATTGTGCCTCTGTGAAAGAGGGATTACCAGGATCAGTGAGGGAAGGCTATGTTGAGAAAGTATTGGAAAGATCTGTGCAAGGGTGGCCAGAAGAAAGAAGTGTCGAGGAGAAATGGAAAGCAGTGAAGGAAGTATTGGTCAATGCGGCAGAAGAGACATTAGGCAGAGTTAAGGGAAGACAACCTGATTGGTTCAAGGAAGCAGAAGACACCCTGAGGCCTACCTTCTGACTAGAAATACTGCCTACACCAAATGGTTAGCTAGCAGTGACAAAAGGGACTTAACTGGATTTAGAGTAGCTAGAAGTCATGCAAGACGTGCTGTGAGGAGAGCAAAAAATGAGTGGCTTAAGAGAAAGGCTGAAGAAGAAGAGAGAGAAAGGTTTGGTGGGAAGGAGGCTTGGCATTCCATTAGGGACTTGCAGCGTGGCAGAAGAAGCAGGATGCCAGCCAGAGCAGTCATTATAGAAGACGAGGAGGGAAGGCCTTGTGTGACCATTGCAAGTCAACAAGAGAGGTGGAGGAGGCATTTCAGGAAAGTTCTGAATGTTCAGAGTGGATTTGATGCTGCTGAGATAGGGAAGGTAATCCAAGGGAGAATCCAGAGATTGGCAGAGTAAGAGCTACCAGATTCCCAGTGGGATTCCGCAAAGGAAGAGGTTGCTCAGATATGACCTTTGTAGTGTGGCAACTATCTGAGAAGGTGATAGAACATCGGTCAAAGCAGTTTATCATCTTTGTTGACCTCAAAAAGGCTTATGATTCTGTACCAAGAGAGGCCTTGTGGGTGGTCATGGAGAAGATGGGTGTCCCTGAATATCTCACTAATATTGTGAAGTCATTTCACGAGGGGATAGAGGCACCAGTGAGAGTAGGTGAAGATTTGTTAGAGGAGATAGAAGTGAGCAAAGGTCTGAGGCAAGGCTGTACCATGGCACCCACTCTGTTCAACTTGTACTCTTGTGCAGTTGTGGAGAGATGGTTGGAAAGAGTGAATCACATCAAGGGGGCTGGGACATTTGTCTTCTGCAAGTTTGACCAGAAGTTGTTCAGGAGGAGTGAGAAGGGAGCAACTAAGGTGTTTTTTTTTTAGCGAGTGCCAATTTGCAGACAACATTGCCCTTCTTGCCACCACAAGAGCAGCAGCTGAGGAAGTCACCAGGAAGTACCAGGCTACAGCCAGGGATTTTGGACTCACTGCCAGCATTGACAAGACCAAATGTATGGCTGTTGGTAGTGATGTGAATGAGATAGGCCTGGAACCTATCAGTGTGAATAATGGAATGGTAGAACACGTGAATGAATTCCAATACTTAGGGTCTGTAATAGCTGAGAATGGAAGGATCGACAGTGAAGTAGACATGCGCATAGCTAATGCATCCAAAGCTTTCGGAGCATTGAGACAGTCTGTCTTTAGTGACAAGATTCTCACTATCAACACCAAGAGAAGGATCTATCAGGCTTGTGTGCTGTCTGTGTTACTATACGGGAGTGAGTGTTGGACCCCACTGTAAAGACACATCACAACAACTGAATAAAATTATCCTCCCTATATTTAATTTAAAACATTCCCATCTTCCCCCTTCCCCCATCTCACCCACCCCCTCCCTCCATCCCATAAAATAAAAAATTAAGGGTTGTTTGTGTAAGACGTGTAACTAGAAATAACTTTCCAGGATTAAAAAAAATACAACACAGATATTATATGCATGCATCTATATAATAATACATTTGTGTGTCAGTAACGACGATGACGACAACCGACGGTGTGTGTATTCATGAATAATTTATGAGCTTTGTACGGTTCAGTAAAGTATAGACACTTTTATGTTAGGTAAAGTATCGTCACATTCAGTAGAACATGCTGGTTATTTCTAAGCAGGTGCAATAATAGACAATGGATGGCGGGCATAGGTTTCAAAAAGTACGGAAGAGAAGGTAAAAGGTGATTAATCGTAACCGAAAAGCGGATGGAATCGGCGCGGTAAGGCCGTGTAGGTTTACAATGGAAGGGAAAAGAAAGCAAAAAGGAGAGCGATTAATTATAACTAAAAAGCGGGTGGAATCGACGAATAAAGGCGGGTTAGTTTTCAAAAGAAAGGCTAAAGTACGAAATAGAAGACAAAGTTTCTCAAAGTAGGACAGAAATTTAGAAGCAGGAGAGATAGACAAAGGAAAAGTGGGCTCCATGACTCAAGAAGAAGAGCTGAAGATAGGAGAGGTGGGGTAGAAGAAAAGCTCAGATAGTTCAGAAAAAAGAGAGTAGGAGAGGGAAATTTATGTAACCTTAACCAATGGTAGAGAATGATAACTGAGCAATATAACTTGAGCTACTGCATTCTTACATTGCAATACGTCAAGCGCCACTATGTGGCGGGGTACTTGCTAGTATTAATATAAATATACTCACCTTTGAAGTTTCCTGTAGCAAAGATATAGGGAGACCAGTCTGCTTCATAATGACCTGAAGTTACACAAATGAAAAAAAAGACCACTAGAAAAATTTATGCACTCAAAGTTTATAAAATATAACAATTATTTCAACATTTTGTCAAGTGGCAATTACCTTGTATGGATCTTTGAGTGCTTTTCCCATCTCTTCTTGAAAGGTTTGTAAAGAAGACTGGCTGATAACACGAGTATTACCTGCAATAAAAATAAGGGAATAATGCAAACACAACATGGCTCACTGCTCAAACAAACTATTGGAAGATCAGTATATTACTGAATGAACCAAAAGCAAACTGCTCCTAAATTATATAAAACACACACTGTCAGGACACACACAACACACTGCAATACACGACACACTGCAACACGACACACTGCAACACACAACTCACTGTAACACACGACACACTGTAACACACTGCAACACACGACACACTGTAACACACAACTCACTGCAACACATGACACACTGTAACACACAACACACTGTAATACACGACACACTGCAATACACGACACACTGCAACACACGACACACTGCAACACACAACTCACTGTAACACATGACACACTGTAATACACGACACACTGTAACTCACAACACACTGTAATACACGACACACTGCAACACACGACACACTGCAACACACAACTCACTGTAATACACGACACACTGTAACACACAACACACTGTAATACACGACACACTGCAACACACAACTCACTGTAATACACGACACTGCAATACACAACACACTGCAACACGACACACTGCAACACACGACACAACTCACTGTAATACACGACACACTGTAATACATGACACACTGCAACACACGACACACTGTAGCACACAACACACTGTAACACACAACACTGTAATACACGACACACTGTAACACACAACACACTGTAATACACGACACACTGTAATACACGACACATTGTAACACACGACACACTGTAACACACAACACACGACACACTGCAGCACACGACACACTGCAACATACGACACACTGCAACACACAACACACTGTCATATATGACACACTGCAACACACAACACACTGTCATACATGACACACTGCAACATACGACACACTGCAACACACAACACACTGTCATACATGACACACTGCAACATATGACACACTGCAACACACAACACACTGTAATACACGACACACTGTAATACACGACACACTATAACACACAACACACTGTAATACACAACACACTGTAATACACGACATACTGTAACACACGACACACTGCAACACACGACACACTGCAACACACAACACACTGCAACACACGACACACTGCAACACACGACACACTGCAACACACGACACACTGCAACACACGACACACTGCAACACACGACACACTGCAACACACGACACACTGCAACACACGACACACTGCAGCACACGACACACTGCAACATACGACACACTGCAACACACAACACACTGTCATACATGACACACTGCAACATACGACACACTGCAACATACGACACACTGCAACATACGACACACTGCAACACACAACACACTGTAATACACGACACACTGTAACACACGACACACTATAACACACAACACACTGTAATACACAACACACTGTAACACACGACACACTTCAACACACAACACAATCTAATACACGATATACTCTAATACATGACACACGGTAATACATGACACACTGTAACACATGACCTACATACTGTATACATATATATAAAGTAACACAACACATGACACTGTAAAAGTAGTAATGGCTAACACCATAAGTTATCGCTACTGTAGATGTAATTACATGGCACATTGTACACACTCGCACATGCAATCAAGAGAACTCACCAAACCACTTCTTGTTCGGTTCTACTCTGGCAACATCACCAGATTTAACAGAACTTTGGAAAGGAGCAGGTTTCAAAACACGCCCCTTAGCATTCCTTAAAAATACGTCAGTGAAACTATTTAACCAGAAACAAGAGGTTTATGAGTATTACTTACCTTATTACCTTGCCACCACTTTTGTACATCTGAAGCCTTTTAATGGTTGACTTGTCTCTGGCTCTATGAAGCCCATCACTGCTGCGATCTGAGGTCAAACATACATAGTTGTTTTGATCGAGTTATACAACTATTTGTATGCGTGTCTGCAATCACAAAAATGCAACTCTTTCCCAACCAGAGTTGAGCATTGACTGAGACACACTGAAAATATGTAATCTTGTACCAAGTGGTTCAGTCATTTTTAATTAAATATGCCTGTTGATGGCTTCTTATAGATAAGTCTACAAACTAATTTATGCACAAACTTTCTTGCCTTAATGTAAAAATATACACTTTAGACTGGTGAAATTCCTTTGATTAATTGGACTATCTACCAAAATCAACAAGTAGCTAGTTTGTCCTATTAGAAAGGGGCATTGCATAACCAAACAGTCTGGTATAAAGCTTCTCATATAAAGTAAAGAGTCAAGTATGCCAACAAGAACAGAAAGTAAGAACTGCTAATGCAAAGAGTACAATACTATTACCTAGGTTTCCTCGCACAGAGTGTTACAAAAATTACCTGGGTTTGTACTACTGTTGCTCTTTTTCCCCATTGTAATTCCAGGACGTGCAGCTGAAGCTAACAACCGCTACAGTAGTGCTTCTCGTTAACCAAAAATTCTCAATAATGCACCCTCGCGAACGACACTTTTCCAGATTGGTCAAATCAAATGGAACCGCCTGCCTTTCTTGAGTTTATCTTTTTTCTGTTTTAATCTTTTCGACTAGTTAATTGCTTCTCTGTTTATTGTAAGAAATGGGAAGTTACCGCAGCAAGCCATTAACTGAAAAAGTTAATGAAGGTGGAGAATTTTTGAAGAACGGTAGGAAAGTGATATTTGGTGCAGCTGCAATGCAAGGGTGGAGAATAGGCATGGAGGTAAGTCTCCACTTATCAAACTAGCGCGTTAGGTACTTGAGGGTGGCGTCGTTTGTTAAGTTGTGTTGATGTAATAATATATATCTTGATTAGGATGCTCATTCAGTAGTTCCTGACTTTGATGAAACTTCTTCATTGTTTGGAGTATATGATGGCCATGGTGGTAAGATGAATAGGCTCCTATTTAATAATATTGCATTGGTACAGTAGGTTCGTATGGCTATATCTGTTACCCAAATTGTGTGCAACTTAACAAGTAAATATGCATAATCAACTATAAAGTTGATGACCAAATATTTTTAATTCTGTATGTGAAAGAGAGAGAATACATCTAATATATATATTTTTAAAGAGATTTAAATTAGTTAAATTTTATCAGAAACATATGACTTTTAAAACCATAGTTATGTCAAGAATTGAAAACAGCTGTAAAATAGTGATTAGCAGATGGGATGCAATGATTGGTAAACAAATGAAGGTCACCAGTGTTATCTAAAATGGTAGTAGCTTTGACGAGGACTTTGGCATGTGGTAAAATGTCAGGTTAAGAATATAATGTCCTATATTATATTTGAGTTAACCGATTAATCGCGGACGCAAATACGCGTCAATTGAGAAAAATCTATAACCGCGGAGGACGCGAAAATGCGTCAAAAATGCGTCTTCGCGTCCTTTTCGCCCTACAGCCTTGTGGAGTCAAGGAAGCCACCAATCACAATTGCAGACGATTCTATTATTATTGTAAGTATATTTTAGGCTTATAAAATACATAGACTGCCATAAGAAAATGTTGAGTAAATTTTGTCACAACAATAAGACTTCTTTCTGATAAAGTATAAATTGAAAATATATTTCGTAATAATTATAGTAAAGGTACACAGAATAATTTTTTAGAAACCAATATTACTTTAGCTATAACTGCTCATGATATGACAAGTAGAAAGCTATCTTGGCTAGTGGAACACTGGTACTTCAGCATCCTAGTGATGAAGACAATATTCTTGACCTGGCACAGCATGGCAGTGACAAGGATGGCAGTAACTCTGGTGGTAGTGACGAGGAGTTTGATGACAGCAAGAACGACTTCAGTACTGATGGGTGTAGTGACTGCAGTAGTTACTAGATGGTCAAGGACTCTGATGAGAGAACGGAATTGATGATTCTGAAAAGTAGCGATTTCTACAGGAATTTTAACCACATTCTTTATAGCAATAAGTAAAAATAAATATTGTTATACAACAGGTGAGACTGCAGGGAGCCCTCTGACATATACTTCTATTATGCTATGACCAGTTGCACTTGATAGTAAGATCACCAACTATTCTGTCAACAACGCAGCCTACCAGCACATCAAAAGTAAAGACACCTTGGAGTACCAAACTGAATACACTCAAATATTCTATCATTTTTGTGATGTACCTGTTTTCATACACAAAAGCCATAAAAAGCTTCTCTGTTCACAAAATTTATAACAGATTGCTCAGTTCAAAATAAACCACACCCTAAATACATATCAAAAAATTCTTCCTGAATGTAAACAGATGTGTGCAAAAACACTTTCTCTTACCTCTATGATCGATGAAACCATACTTCCAACGTTACTAGTGTGCTTAGTACTTTGTTATTTTTAAGTCGGGGACAGCTCCTTAGCGTACTCTATCGTTCGATAATACTGTCCCCAAGGCAATCTTCAAACGTTCATCTTCTTTCTCTCGTTTAGTGTTACCCTCCCACCAAGCAATCAATCCTCTGTGTCTCACGTGCGCCCGTGACCGCATTACGTAAGGCGCAATTAAAATTTTTATTCGCGTGTAATCGGTTAAGCAAAGCTGTACTGAAGGAGATCACTACTCTCTGTGACAACTTTTCCAGACTGTCGAAAAGTTAATGTCAATACATAGTGTCACTGTTTCTGTCGCTCGCTCGCCAATAATACTCCATCGTTTTTATCTCATTTTAGGTCTCTTAAACATTTTTACTCCACCGTGCACATGCTTACAAAAAAAAATATATAAAGTTAATATTCAGTAATAATAATAAGTTTTAGCAGCCAATATAATATATACATACAGTATAATGAAATTAACCCAGACGTTTTTAAATAGCAGATACCACTCAGTATATATAATTGAATTTAGTTGTTTGGCTAGCTGGCTCACCGTCACTGCTCTGCTGAGTGAACCACTGGTGTTTTTTACTGTCTGTTATCATCTGAAACTGTTTTATGTATACTATTTGGCTAATTTCAAATTATTTACAAGCAGTGTAAGTTATAGAGTCGACATTAGTTGTGATAATTTTCTTTTAAATTTGCACCAAGTAAAAGAAAACTATGTGTATTGTTCCTCAAACATATCTGAGGAGCTCCTGAGGCTTTTATTACGATTGTTATTATTATTATGTTGTTGTTTTTTTTGTTCTGTTTTTCCTGTTACCTCTTCTGGTGCCTACACTTAATTGTTTGTTTTAAAATCAGTGTGTTTATATTACAAGGATACATTTGTTTTCACTGTTATGTAAATGTGTCTGTAGGTCGAGAAGTTGCGATGTATTGTGCAAGTCATATGCCAGATATCATTCATTCATGTAATTGTGGTAATATTGAGCAGGCTTTGAAGGATGCTTTCATGAAATGTGACAGAATGGTAATAGAGGAGGAAGCAGTGCAAGAGATGAAGACTTATGATGAGGATGAGATTCCTGAAAATGAGTAAGTTTGAAGTGTGCAACAGGAAGAAGCTGTATGACCATCACTATAATAATACGCCTAGAATAACTGCTCTTGTGATGAAAAGATGTATAAAAAGAATTTCTAATGCAAGTTTTCACCCCCAAAATTATCACAGAATCACGTGTGGGTGGGTGGATTGATTCAAGGGAGTGTAAGGAGGTGGCTGCATGTATCCAAATTAGAGGGGGGTTTTGTCATTTCTTGGAGTTTTTTTTGTTTTTTGTTTTTGTTTTTTAATGTTCTTATATTGAAGGAATGACATGGAGTCCAAGGAAGATTTGGACAACTTGTTGGAAGAGTCATCCATGCCTTTGCAGACTCTGTTGAGCAGATATGGAGGAACTCCTGCACTGGAAAATAGAAGAGGTAGTGAGAAACTCTTTGATCTTGGCAGTGGTAAAAATAGATTTGATCATGCTTTGTTTGTAGAGGAAGAACGTGAAACCCTAAAGCGGCAGGGAATAAGTTCCATCCTCAAGGTCAGAGTACATTCTGTGTGAGATATGGTATCATATTGGTAGCCACAGTGGCCGTGGGTGGTCGTGAACTTTTCTCTACTCTGATGTTCTAAGGAATGTACTTAAAGAGAAATCTTACATAATTTACTAATTGTGATCACCCAGTGATGTAATTGTTGCACAATTGTAGATGTCTTGCATATCTGTGTTTATTTGGTCTCAGCAGAAAGATGACTAATGTAGAGAATACCAATTTATTTTGACTTGTGAGCAATCTGTAATAGAAGTTATAATCTAACCATGCAACATACCTAATCTAGTGTGAACACTGTGCCATGAAGGGAGGGGGTTGAGACAGAATGGAGAGTGGAAGCCTAGGTTATAGCACTCCCTAGTAGTATTTGGTCAGTTGTTGTTAGGTGTGTACAGTGTGCATGGTATTCAATCTGCCCTGTACCTTAACCCTTTTATCCCTACATATGTTTTTTGAAGTGCTCTACTCAATTAAGAAAACTTTTTACCTTTTCTTCACTTCTAAATGCCCATCAACAAATAACTATAGCCTTTTTCTACCATTAATAGCCAAAGATTCAGGTAGCTAGCTAAGCGCTAACAGGAGTTTAATTCAGCCACTTCCGTAATGTGCTAACATATACCAGCAATGGTCTACAGTACAGGAGGTCAGTGTAGTATCTACATATAAATAACTGATGTTGCAATTGTAGTGAGTCCTCTATTCAAAAACTCATTTACCGGTGTCAGTAGTTCCAAGCTTGCTGCTGCAATGAAAAGCAGTCATTTATGCATGTGATGGTACCAAGTGTTACACAGCAATATTTCAGTCCTGTTATCTGATAAATAACATTCCAAAATAATTATTTCAGCCAATGACAAGACATTCTAAATGAAAGCCAAGTACATGTATGTTAATGCCTTTGAGTCTAATGGATCAATTCTGCATTGAGTATATTTTTGAATTATTATACAATGTTATTGTGGTTGTTATTGTTGTTTATTAGTTGTTAGTAAATTCTGAAGTGGAGTTTGACTCATCCAGTGAAGATGGGGAGGAAGAAGAAGAGGGAGATGATGAAGAGGAAGGGAATGAAGATGCAGAGGAAGAAGACTGTTTGAAGAAGGAAAACAATCCTGAGGAAAATAACAATAACAGAATAGAAGGTGCACCAGAAAGCATAGAAGTTGTGGCAGGTACTTCACTTTACTAAGGTTGTAGTCAAGTACATGATCTCTCTGGCATGATATTTTTCAGATTCTGTAAGTGAAGAGAACAGAGCTGATGAGCAAGTGTCTTCAACAACACAAGAAGAAGAGGAACAAGTACCACCAAGGAAACCATGTGAATCTTTAGCTTCACATAACTCAAGTGTAACGACAGAAGGTAACTCTTTGCCTAGCAAAAGTTCCAGTAAAATGACTCAAGATAACTTACCTGATTCATCAAACTCTGCATCTAATGATGCAACCACAAGTCGTAAGAGCATTCCAGAACGGTCACTTAAAAGGGAGGAATCAACCAACAAGTTTAATCTATTGGATCTGCTGACATCTGGACCCCTGGAATCTAGCCCTACCAGAAAATCCAGAAAGCGTGAATATCCTGAAGATGAGGATATGGAAGAGAGTAGTCCCAAAAAATCCAATCCAAGGTCTTTGGCCAAGCAAGGCTATCGTAGTGGAACTACAGCAGTTGTAGGAATATTGAGAGAAAAGAAATTCATAGTGGCTAATGCTGGAGATTCTAAATGTGTTCTCTCTTCTAGAGGTGGGTGGGACTCATTAAGCGGTACCTAATGGTTATGTTTTTACATTTGTTTGTGGTTGTTTTGTTGTATATGTATAGTTTTTGCTGTTTGTTTTTATATTTGTTTGTGGTTGTTTAGTTGTACATGTATAGTTGTTTTGTTGTTGTTGTTTGTTTGTTTGTTGTTGTTGGGTTTTTTTGTTTGTTTTGTTTTTGTTTAGATTTTCGTCTAACTGCTTGTAGAGTCAACAATCTATACATGGCATTGCGTTTAGCATGTGACAAGTGTGTATTTACCATGATGAAAAGTAATGTGTGTACATATGTGTCTTTGTCTCCACAGTTTTCCCATAATTTTTAGGGGTCCTCAGCAAACATACTTATGGTGGTTATCAATAGTCTCTTGGCCATTCTGTCAGACTGCAGCCATCTAAGCTTTGTAAATGTCAAACAATCTAACAACCATTTGTTATTTCTTGTTTAGGTAGGGCCGTAGATATGTCTGTGGACCATAAACCCACAGATGAAGTGGAACTGCTAAGAATAGAGAATGCTGGAGGCCAAGTTGGACCAGATGAAAGAGTAAATGGCGGTCTTAATCTCTCTAGAGCTATAGGTAAAATTATGTGGTGGTAATATCTAAACTAGTTTCGGTATAAATGTGATGTTTCAATATTTTAACTTTTTTTTTCTTTTGCCATCTTGGTTTAATAAATATTGATGCCCAGAAATACCTAAGGAATAGTAAGCTTTGTTATTTCTATGCTACATAATTAGTTATAATGTATTTTTTCTGGCTTTATAATTTAGGTGACCATTTCTATAAAGAAAACTTTGCATTGTCTTTGGAGGATCAGATGATTTCTGCAATGCCAGACATCAAGTCTGTTCTACTGACCAATGATGAAGAATTCATTGTTTTTGCATGTGACGGAATTTGGTAAGTGAGACACAATATTGTCATCCACTGATACATTCCCAGCCTTTTTCGAGTTCTAATGAACTTTAGATGTTGGTTTTATTGTTATTCAATAGTGTATTATAAAACTTCAATTTCCATTTTTCTAGAAAAATCATTATTTTGTGATGTAGGAATTCATTAACTAGTCAAGAAGTTGTGGACTTTGTGCACAGTAGACTAGATCTTACTAAAAGAAACCAGGGGAATCCTAAATCTGAAGACCTCATCAGGATATGTGAAAGTGTAAGTTAGTCTATGAACATACTTCCCTAATATAAGTTCCGTAAGGTACTCTGAAATCTCTTTGTCCCCTCAGCTTACATGCACTTGAGGATCTATTTGTTGTTAGCTAATCTCTAAGACAGTAGTTTTTATTTTAAGTTCTGATAATTTTAGCAGACTAGAATACTCAATGGTTATAATGTACCAAGGTTTTAGTTTGACAAAGGTAATGCTGCACTAACTATTGTAAATTGTGCATCTAAATTTACCGCAGTGGTCGCTGTCTCCTCTTACTTTCTTGACTAATAGGAATTGAACTTAGCTTGCAATGCTGACCTATAAATTTTTATACATGATCACATCTCAAATTTAAGAGTCTCAGGTATCTGTTCCCATTTTCAAATGACCTTGTGAAGAAGTCTAGCGTTTGTGGCCAAGGCAGCAGTTGTTTCATCTGATTCTTTTAAGCTAATTAAATACCTTTGCCAGCAAGTTGTCATTTCCTTGGCTTTTGCCATCATCTGCAGAATAGGGCAGAGTAGGACAAAGTTCTTATTGTATAGTAGCTTGACCTAGTTTCTGTTGATGTCGTCTTTGGTATATTGGACTCCCTGTTGGCAGTGTCTCAGATAGAATGTCGATCCGCAAGTAGGGTCAGCTCCACCCATCATTTGCAGACATTGGGGATAGAGTGAGCCTATATCTGTATTTTATCATTTAGAATGTCAATCATCACTAAAGGAGGCAGCAAACCTAGAGGTATTAAGCCAAGTGGACCACCTCCATGGCATAGTGACATGACAATCTTCATTACTTTCCTTCTGCTATTTCCTTGTTTATCTAGGGAACAATAAGGTACCGACTTACCAGCTGCTCCGGTGTCTATTCTATTGGTAGTCCCAGCTGAGACCACCACCACTTACAGTAACCAAGGCCTCTGAGAACTTCAATGGGAAGACTCACCATTGGGTTAGCAGCCTGGGTGCAGGCATTATTGTCCATTAATAACTAGAAACACTAGTGATCATGTACAACACACCATGTGCACTATGGTGAGCTTCATTGCAAGTTACTGCGGCAGTTTTCACCATGAAGCATTCATGAGATCATTTACCAAAAAAAAAACTTTCTTTACTCTACCTCCCTCCCATAGCAACTAAGCCCCGTTAACCACATTTAACTATGTTAAACTACCTGTATAGAAGTGCCTTGAATATTTATGCTGTCATACAGTCCACATGCTATATCCAAGGTTAATCCTGTACCATAAGTTTGTAGTACCTTCAGATACGGACAACTCAAGATTCTCAGGTCATCTTACTTTATGTCATCAGAAAATTATGACAGTGCCCAGATGAGCCTGTTTTAACCCAGCCGTAACTACCATACAGCAGTTTGAAGTAATGCCTCAGAAAAATCACTGTTTATTCTCGTCTGCATTGCCTCACTCAAACACTAAAGCCTCAAGTTATTTTTTAACTCCGTGCGGTGGTATCTCTAAGGCTACGGTGCAAACATTGAGGTAGCTTTCGGCATCTGAGTTTTGGCTTACTTCAAAATGGCAAGTGGGTGGTCAATTGTTGCGGTAGTACACTTGGATTAACAGCAACGTCAGCATTTTTTATGGTGAATATGTAAACCAAAAGGTGTCCTGCAAAAATAAAATCTTGCCTTTGTTCATTATTAAAAGTTCATGAACATTTTATCTAAAGCTGTGGTATATTCGCTCATCATGATTAAGGGCAATTTTCCATTGAAGGCACAATGTCATCATATAGTACATTCGGTCATTTAAAAATTATTTTATTTGGTTAAGGGTGGTGGTACACGCACTTTGGTTGCTATGGTCGAATTTGAACATGGGGCCATTTTTATTTCATGCAAGCAACCAATAATGGAATACCTGACAGACCAAGAGTGAAAACAGCTATAGTATGTCCAAGTTGAGTTGGCCGCAAGAAAAAGTTGAATAACTTTAGAACGGAAGCAGCTATGCATCCGGGGTTTGTACCATTGGAAAGCTCATGCTGAAGCGGTTAAAAATATTTCCTCAGTATACTCCAAAACCGGAGACAAAGTGCTATTCCAAAACTCAATACAAAAGTCTATGGGAATAGAAAAACCCACAGGTTTCCCGCTCAAAACGCGCCCGCTTTTAGTCACGCGGTATGGCTCAATTGATCGCGCGGACTGTCTTCATTAAGAATTTTGTAAACAATGAGCGACTTCTTCTCAGATTGCTGCGTTTCTATTAGCTTAGGTTGCGAGTGTGGAAACAGGATAGAAGGAGTGTTCTGTTGTCGCAGAGGGTACAGGACCACCTGATAGGATGTTCAAGTTGGTAAGATTATTTGTCTACCTGTTCAATAACAAATGCCGTATAGCCAATACATTTCAGAGTGATATAGCTATCATTTAACTAGCAACTTGTAATACAGCCATACTTAAGCTGTTTGCCTTTAAATTGTGTGCTTATCAAAGCCGTGTTTATGCCAATTCCCTGTCTTCACTACTATAGATGCCGTTTATTGTAAGGATTAGGACCAACTCAGGCAGCACTCCACCTTCAACTCGGATCACAACTATATTTTGTATATGTGTACTACTTAAATTCTATCATTTCATCAATTTTCATATACATTATAAATAAATGAAACAATTGATAATTTTATTTAACAAGAAAGTCTAGTAACTTTAGCTACAAGTTAACAGTGCTGTACTGCTGAATCCTGTGAATATCAGAATATTTCTTGGGACACAGTTGGTATAATCGACTGATTTTAATCTTGTCTCTTTGGAAGAACGCCCCACCAGTTTGCATTTTCCATCTGCTGTACATTATCTGCGCGTAAGAAACAAATATAATTGAAAACAGACAAATTGAGCTGTACAGCGCCCGAAAAACTCCATAAACTTCACTAAATTTCTTTCTTTCAACAGTTACAGTATTAATGCGCACCTGTGTTACCGCCCCTTTTTCAGGTGCACCGTTGACGTTTGCGCACTTAATTGACTTGGATTCACATGACTAAATTGCTTCCTGTAAAGTAGTAAATGCATTCCTCAATTACCGCGCTTGCGGTCGTGCCAACTCAACTTGAACATACTTTAGTATTGACAGTCACAGAAAGTTCTACAGCTTCTTCAAGATCTGATTTGGAGGACCTAAATCACAAGAACAGTTGGAGTTCAACAGCTAATTTTTTATAGGGGGATATAAAAATGAATAGTTTACAATTCTATAGCGCAAAAGCTACAACTATGCTCTTACCTTTTATTCTATTCGCTTTTATTTTGGTCACAAATAGTCAATATTCTTCAGAACAAATGTCTTTCTATAGGATTATCAGGTGTGGTGAATATGTGTACCTAATTTAAGCACCCTACTCAACAATTCCGTTTTGGGGCCCAGTAGTTTATTTAGGGTCGCATTTAGTGTAAGCCCGCTTTTTACCCTGGAATTCTGGCTAATTAGCTCCCTTAAATTTTCCATATTCTTACAGTTCACTCTTGCAGCTTATTTGTAGAATTTGTGTATATACTTTGGGGCCCCTAAAGTATTGCTGTGGCTAAGCTACGTAGTAGTGTTAATTTCTTGGATTTTCTTTCTTTCTTTTTTTAAATGTTGTGTATGCAGCTATGTGACTCGTGCCTTGCTGAAAGTACGGACAATGACGGTGTAGGATGTGACAACATGACTTGCATCATCATATATTTAGCAAGATAGTGCATATTAATTTTTTAATATTATTATTATTTGTTTTTGTTTGGCACATACCAATGCTATACATCACATTACATATTTATATTGAATAGTGTGGTAACAAGTGAGAAATAGCAATAATTATGGCTGCATTCTAGCAGTGCAGAGTGGCAAGCAAACTATGTACTGTTTTTCGCTCTACTGTAATATAGGTTTGGTAGACACTATTCTGGCAAGGGGTTATAAAGTTTGCTACTTTCCATAAATTGATCCAAAACATAGAGTTGTGTCGTAGATTTTCATTTTGCTACTCTATTCCTGGTACAACCTTCTTGGCTAATGGCTATCGTTTATCAGTTATCAATAGAAACATCAACCATTATAGAAGATCAAAAAGTATGAATTCCATCACAGAAAATGAATCAAGGTACAGCATGATTTAGTTTCTCTAAGTACTTGGCTCCAGCCGTCTACTATTACAGGTATTAGAATATTAATGATTATCAAGGTAATTAATAAATCCCAAACGTATTTAAGTTAGCATATAATTGTCTCATTGGCTAAATTGTCACAAGTGATCTGTATAGCAGGATTATACATTGTTCTTACACAGCTACATCTTTGTTGGTTACTTCATGTGGACCTGTTGTACTGAAAAGGAACCACTACTATCCATATCTAACATGTGATTTTTCATATTTTATTTAATATTTCTCTCACTTATCAATCATAGAATAATAAAGTACAAAAATTGGTAAGGTATAGTATTAAAGATGGTGGCTATGTACATCAATTAACACTCCTAGCCTAATAATTCAACTCTGCGAGATGTTTGAACAATTTTGAATGTTTGGAAGATACTCGTGGAACAAAGCATTGTTTTAATTTCGTACATAAATTCATGGGAGTAAAAGTGTACTACTTTTTCTTTTTCTTTTTTAAGTTTAAAATTTTAAAATATGGACTTTGCTCCATTACAGCCGTTTTATTCTTTTTGAGTAGTTTGAAGTCAGTACACTATGCATAGCTTGTACCGGAGGTTTAACTATCATGAAGTAACTATAGTTCACATGTTCCCACTCTTATATTTATACAATATGCATGGTTAAAATTATATTGCAGTATTACAAAATAAAATCATTGAAAACATTCCAGAATAAAAACCATTGAAAATATTTACAAAATGAAAATCAGTGAAAATAATTATACAGAATAAAAACCATTAAAAATATTTACAAAATGAAAATCATTGAAAATAGTTACAGAATAAAAACCATTGAAAATATTTACAAAATAAAAATCATTGAAAATAATTACAAAATAAAACAAATAGCTTTTTTAATGTCAAAAAAAAATGTTTCACAGCTTTCAATGTTTAGTAGAAATCTTCAAATTCAAGGTCAGAATTAAAGTCTGTGTCATAATCTTCATAGTCATCATCATCAAAGTCATCGTCAAAGCCAAAATTTTCCTTCACATAATCATCATCCATATCTATATCGGTCATTTGAGTATGCAACGGTGGATCTCCACTCAGAGTAGATATTGTATCACATTTTTCTGGCTCTGAACTATCACTTTTCTCTGGAACAAGTTCGAAATACGACCTTTTTAGTCTAAACAAAACATGAGGAGGTAGTTGGGAATCAAATTCTTCAGTTTTTTGTGATGTATCATTATCTGCATTACTGTTTATGAATACTGTAGTGTCTTTGTCAATAGTTGTTGAATCATTTGCTGGACTTAGTCTCATTTCAGACATTTCCAGTGGTGCCTCACTGCTGGTAAATTCGCTCACATTGCTACGATAAGTGGAAGCCACTGCTCTTCTCACTGTGGCACTGGACATGTTTTTACCAGAAATGAAAGTGCTTCCAGTTCGCCCAGTAGCAATTCTCTTGTTTCTGCTGGCAACTGATGAAGGAGCTGCTCCTTTCTTTGTGCCTTTGTATCTGTAGCAAGACAATAACTTTTTCCACTCCTCACGCGAGTCTGTGCCAATGATACAGAAAGAAATGAAAAGCATAAATCCTTGACTGGTAACTGCTATTACAAATGGCCACTGAAATACTGTTGCAGCTCTGTCAATACTCAGTGCTCCAAATAACCAAGATAATCCAAACATTAACATTACACTGGCCAGACTAATGAGAGTTTTTACTGTGTTGCTAGTTTTCTTGTCATCTGCTCCCTTAGCTGTCTTTCTCTTGCTGTGCTTGATCAAAACTCTTGCAACCAATACAAATACAACCACATTGAAAATCAGTACAGAGAACAGAGGTACTAGAAATATCCCGTAACGAAGCCTGTTGTCACTAATGAAACAACTAAAGAAAATATAATATAAAATAAGTAACATATTGCTGCTATTTAAGAAACATACTTTCCATTCCCATCCTCATTAGAGGTGATAAGGTAGTTGTTGCCTGTTGCTAGAGTTATAAGGCCAATGGCAGGGAATACCAATGGTACACCTAAAAGAACAAAATGTAAATACATGTTTGTTACAGTCACAAGAAGGAGTCATGACAATTCTCAAATTAATAATACAAGAAATTTCAATTCTAATACAGTACAGTAATTGTAGTTAAATTATGAGCATTGTACAAGTAATAATTATTTAAATGCTTAAAAAGTGCTAAAATGTGGTGGTAATACAAGGACTTGGAGTATGTGACTTACCCCATGCTATCAAAGATATTGCAATAATAAAGGCTTTTGTTGTCTGTCCGAAAACAATTACTAGTTTTTTAAACATAAGAATGGCTTCAGCTCCCATCCAAAAAACTGCTGCAAGTGTGAAATACAAAATGATCATAGATGAAGTAGTGCAGGCTATTTCATTGCTGGTTCTGTTTATTCCAATCGTGAATGCAAGTAACATGAAGAAGAGAGCTATGCACAACTGTGCATGGAACTTGCTGGCATCTCTTACTCTAAGTTTCCTGTAGTGTTATAAAATAGGTAAAATTACATTATATAACTGAGCATGTTATTTTTCTTTTTATGCTAAACTTCTTGTGCATCTATAAACTTAATTAGTTTAAAATATTATCAAAACCCTAGTCTTTCTTTACTTTTATACAACTACCACAAAGAATATTATTATGTTCATGTATGATGTTTGTTTAATTAAAGACTTACTTGAAGAACAACATTGTGAAAACTGTCACTAACAATCCAAACATTGACAGTGATGACCCTATGATTGATATTATTCCAAGTACTTTGTTCACTAAAAGATCCTTTGGTGGATTTACGTTCTGAAAATATATATATTATAATATTTGCTAGTAATGTGTTTCAAATTAGTGAGCGAGCTGATGTAGGTATAAAAAAGCAAAAGCAAAACATTTGTCATATTTTTAATCTACTTTCTCATAATAAGCAAAATTTACTCTGAGAGAATTACAATTCTTAGAGTCCCAAAGGTCATAAATTTAGTGCCCTAAGCATAGCAAGGGTGCTGTTTAGGGTTTGATGGACCCTAAACACAGTAATTCAAGTTGGCTACACAATACCTAACTAATTTAGAGGAGCATATTGACAATTAAAGTAGTGAAATTACCTGATTACAATATAGTAACATTCATAACAATGCACTCTCAAAGGGACATTACATATAATTATGTATTATCCCTGCCTTCAATAGTGTCCATTCATGATGAGCTTAAAGCTTGCTAAAGGTAGTGTCAGTTTTAGTGGCTCTCTAGGATACTTGTAGGTTGCTACAATGTGTTGTATTTGGCAATTGGAAAGTTCACCTCTGCAAAGAGTGAATGTCTTTTTTAAACATCACATGCACTACTGGTATACTCCACATGCATCCTTATACAGAATCCCATTGGCTTATATTGGTAAAGCCCTGATAGTGTTTTGATTTGTTCACTGGCTAATTACATTAAAATACAAGCAGTTGCAGCATACTTAATGTAACTTAGTAGCTAGCTCTTTCACTTACAACCAATACAGCAAAATTTGTCAGATGAGTACAGTGACAGGTAATCATGCCATCAATATCGTCAATAAACTTGCAACCTTCACTGCTCCAATTTCCTCTACTTCTGTTGCCACTCAACTGTATTGCATTAAAGTCATAAGCTACACAGATCGGGTCAGAATAGTTCTATAAAACAAATAACACCTCTTTAATATTGGAATTCAACATGTTTATAATCCTTACCATGCCTGATATAGCTCGCATGCTTGAAAACTGTAAGACAATGGGCTGAGAAGTGTTTTTTACCTTTATGTCAGGTATGGATAGTCCCAAAACTTCACTATCAACAACATATTCATAGCTGTAATTTGATGAGTTTGGTGAGGAATAGTTCTGTGGTGGACTAAGTGGAAGCAGAGCAGATGTGTTGTACCAAGTCAAGAAATAAGGAAATCTTTCTCCACTCATATTAAAAACACTAGTAGGCAGAGTGATCATAGAATCACCTAAAATTTTATAATAAATTAAGGACCTAATATTATGACTTGTAATATTCAACTTACCAGATGGCATAAAAGATGGCATAACATATGTGCTGTTTAGGTTTATTTGAGTATCATTTATCTGTTAAACATATAAAAATTGATTTTATTGAGGGTAAAAATATACATATGAAATGGCAGTAATTTGACTACTCCGGTATATCATAAGATGAACACATTAAAATGTAGGTGGTGATAAATAGCTACAATTGGAATAAATTAATTACCTATACACATTGGGGTAACTGGCAATAACACTTAGCAAAAGCTAGAATTAGACAATAATAACCTAAACCAGACAGAAGCTTCACGCAGTAGCCAGTCTGCAATACGTGAAAGGTTCAGTGAAAAGGATTCCTCGGGGTGTATTATCGAAGATCGTCGAACATCGTTGAACATTAGTTACTTGAATATAATTGTTTACTTTTATTGTTTTTGTCAGTTTTTCCATTTTACCGATATGTTAAAGTTATATTCTACATTGACTTGAATGTAATTCTGGGCGAAGCTCATATTCTCTACTGCTCAGGTTATATACCAGAGCTGGTCCTTCAGTTTCAATTATCCTTGCCTGGGAGTTACGCCCCAGACATTTTTGGTCCTTCGAGCTGGATACTACTCCAAGTAAGAAGACTTACCAGTACCCTTTGCTCTCCATTTCGACTCTTCTAACTCCAGAAAGGTCAACTTCCCATTCAACAATATTCGTCCCTAAGTGGACATTTTCAACTCAACTCTCAGTGGTCATCCCACAGAACTATCGTCTTTCAACGACTCGCACTCGTTAGCTATTACTCATCTAGCTAATATGGCTACATCCATTCAAGACGAGATCAAAGTCAAACAATCTATAATCGACCTTGGAAAAATTCAAAGCAAACGCTCCTACCACGGAAGAATAATAATCCAAATTTATGACTCGTCTAAAGACATATTCACACTCCAGCTAGGAGTCATCGACCCTTCCGATCTCGACAAGAAGATTGCGGAACTCAACAAACATTTCCTCATCTACGAGGCAACCCAGGAATGGTTTGAAAAACTCTCAACAAAGAAATGTTCAACTGGGAAGACGAATCCTCTCATTCTCAAACAATACATAATGAGCAGCAAGCTATCATTGGAAAGTTTGAAACCCTTAGACAGCAAGTTCAGATGTATGACACTGGCTTAGTACCCCTAGAAGCCTGTGATACCTTATCAACTTCTACATCACTCGTTTTTCCCTTGGTGATTGCCGAACTAACATCGGTTAAAGGCCAAATTAACGATTACAAAATAACTCTGCACCCGTACGAAGATCACCCCAGGCTCGAAGAAATCAGACGGAAATTGGTAGCTCTTAGCAAAGAAGTCTACGACAAAATCGCCGTGGCTCAAGTGGTATCCAAAACAACGCCGGAGTCGTCAACTGCTGAAGACATCAAGCCGAGGACGTCTAAAGTCAAGGTGTCACTACCAACTTTCGACGGTTCTTCTCTTGACTGGAGACGATTCCACGATTTGTTTACGGCTATCATAGATAAAGATCCGACTTTGACAGATGGCGAGAAGTCATCACTCCTTATCAACGCTATGGACAATGAAGAAGCCAAGGAATTGGTCAAGGCTTCCACTCTGTCAACTCATCTCCATGGACTGAATGACTGCAAGGCTCTGTCAGGTCCCTGTATTCTAGCAGCACAATTGGAGGATCAATTTGGCAAGGAGTTGGCTCATCAGTGGTCACTAGCTTCTGAAGATTCAGATACTCCTCCAACTATTGAACAGATACTTGAGTTTGTCAAATCACGACTAAACACAGCTCCCAAGAAGCTCAACAATTCAACTTCTCAACAGAAGCATAACAAATCTGCTACAAAGCCAAGTCGAGCAGTTATAAAAGCAACTACTTCCAGTCCTGCACCAACCTGGGCTGGGATCAGAATAAAAGGTAAGCACTGAAAAGATGCAAGAAAATGCCTCAACCACCTCAGTCAGTCCCACAACACTAAAAACTGTCATTCATCCTTCAACTGTCGTCAGACATTGACAAACTAACACAACAACTACTGTGTCAACTGCCGGTAACGAATCAGCAGTAACTCAAATAAGTAATTCCATTCCAAAGGACACTAAAATCCTCATATTTCTGTTCCAAGATGTGGTTTCCTCACACAGCAATAGCCAAAGCAACTAATGGGGCTAATCAATGTAGAGCTAGAATCCTAATGGATCCATAGGCAGAAACTTCACTTATTTCAGAAAAGCTCACCTCTGATCTCAAGCTCCAACGCTACTCCAATCGTCTCCACATCGAGGAAATCACGGGAGGAGAGGTATCTAAATACTATGTTCAATTTAACCTTTGTTCTATTCATTTAGAGTCTAAAGAGAGGGTGACAGTGTCCTGCTACGTCATACCCAGGCTTCCATATCTCACTCCTCTTCTACATCCCGAGAGTATAGTCAAGAACAACTTTCTATGTGGAATGACTCCTTTGGCAGATCCAGCTCTTGGAGGAAAGTGGACATTTTGCTCAGTTCGGTTGATGTTAACCTCTGCACACTGGATGGCCGATCCATATCCGAGAATTGTACAACAGTCGCAACTGACACTATTTTTGGTTGGACGATCACTGGACAAGCCGAGACATCATTGAATGAAGTTGTACTCAAAAGTGCAAACGAAAGAAGATCCACTCCAGTCAAGTCTCAAGCAGCTCTGGGAAATTGAGCGAGTCCCAGAGACATCAAAATACTCCTCAGAAGACGAATTGGCTCTTCAACATTTTGAAGACTCTTATATAATTCAACCTGATGAATGCTACTCTGTCATTCTTCCGCGCCAGGAGAAATCTCCTAGCCTGGGAACATCCCGTAATACTGCTATGAGGCGTTTCATTCAAAATGAGCGTTCACTTCAATCAAAAGGAAAATTAGGAACCTTCAACGAAGTGATGCATGAATACCTGACATTAAATCACGCGGAATGTGTACCGGAAAATGAGCTCAATCGTCCCATTAATGAAGTTTTCTACTTGCCTATATAAGGTGTGACCAAAGAATCATCTATAACCACATTATGTGCAGTATTTGATGCTTCATCACATTCATCCACTAGTTACTCCTTGAATGACCTCCTTCTTACTGGTCCAAACCTCTATCCACTACTTGCTACCATCTTACAGAGATTTAAGCTTCACAAAATAGCCTACAGTGCAGACATAGGCAAAATGTTCAGAGAAATTGCTTTACAGGATCAGGACAAGGATCTTCACATGTTCTTATTCAGTGATACTGACAGGCATATCAATGATTACAGAATGTGCAGATTAACATTTGGAGTCAAATCATCTCTATTTATTGCTACTCGAGTGCTCCAACACATCGCAGAATCCCATCAGCAGTCCCATCCTTGAGCTTCCGAAGCTATTTTGAACTCATTTTACGTAGAAGATTTTCTGTCTGGTGCAGCCAACCTTCACGATGCTGACAGCATTCGCCAGGAACTCTGTGAACTGCTTCTCAAGGCTGGAATGACCTTCAGAAAGTGGCGGAGTAATTCTCCATTGTTCCTGTCAACAGTTTCAGAAAAGTTGAGAGAATCAGCTGATCTACATCTTCCTTCTCCTCTATCATCATCTAAAGCACTCTGGATGCATTGGGACGTAAGAAATGATAATTTTCATATTTCTGTACCTCAGATTGATGTAAACATACCAGTCACTAAAAGAATTATAGCTTCTGAGTGAGCTAAAGTGTTTGATACTCTAGGACTGTTTTCACCCTCTATTCTTCCTTCTAAAGTTATGTTGCAGGAATTGTGGAGACTCAAGCTAGATTGGGATCAGCCAGTACCCAACTCTCTTTCTCTCGATGGCAACAGTGGGCATCAAGCCTGCATTTAATCTCAACTCATGCTATTCCGAGATGTATAAAGCCATCAAACGAACCTTCTATTTCTCGATCACTGCACGGGTTCTCGGATGCTTCGACCACAGCTTATGGAGCAGCAGTGTACCTGAGAACAGTCCACGAAGATGCTACAATTACTGTCACTCTAATCACTTCCAAAGCCAGAGTAGCACCCCTGAAGGCTACAACTATTCCACAAATGGAACTTATTGCTGCTTATCTCTTAGCTAAGTTAATATCATCTGTGTCTTTTGACATAAATATTCCTATTTCACAGGTTCATGCGTGGACAGATTCCACTATCGTACTATGCTGGTTGAAGAAGACGCCTACCTCACTGAAGACCTTCGTCTCTCACAGAGTTACAGCACTCATTTCATCTTCTTTGTGGTGGTGGGAAGGACTGCCCTGGCTAAAACACACTCCAGTTCAATGGCCATCTTCAAACTACATAAATCCCAATCCAGTACCCGAACTTAAGGCTACAATAGCTATAGTAAAACCACCACCTCCAGTTAATCCATTGTGGTCAGAATTTTCGTCGCTCAACAAACTCGTCCAAGTAATAGCGTGGGTTCGAAGATTCTTTACTAACTCCAAACATCCACCTCAAAAGCGAATCCTTTCCAATACTCTCGAAAGCAAAGAGATCCAGTCAACCAAAACCTATTTATTGCAAATGTCATAAGAGGAGACTTATTCGGATGTGTTTGATAGTCTACGCAGTGGGAAAAGTCTGCCATAACTGCTGTGTGTTAGTGGCAGAGTTCAAGACACTACTTCACCTCAACTCCCCAAATCTCTGATCCTTCTTTCTCTTAAATCTCCTTTTACTCACTTATTTCTTTCTACCCTCCATGTCAATTGTAATCACCCTGGTGTGTGTTCTCTTTTATCTATAGTGGCTGAGACATACATGTATCATATTGCTGGGCTCCGAAATCATATCAACTTATCAGTCGGCAGTGTGCTACTTGTCAGAAGGCTTATGTACGACCTCTTGATCAAAAATTGGGATTATTACCAGCATCTCGCACCACACCAGCACCTCCCTTCTATCGAACGGGCATGGATTTTGTAGGACCTTTTACTGTACGACAAGGGTGTACGAGGAAGCCAATAGCTATCAAAACATATGCATGCTTATTTGTTTGCTTAACTACACCAGCTGTTCACATTGAGTTGTGTGCAGAACTCACTACCAAATAATTTCTTGCAGCACTTCGTTGTTTCAGTGCTAGACGAGGCACTCCACTTGAATTGTTCTCAGATAATGACACTAACTTCATTGGAGCAAAGAAAGAGATTATGGAAGTGGTACAAAGCCTACTTCGAAGCAAATCAACTAAAATAGCTCTCTCCCACTTTGCTACAGAAACCTCAGTCCAATGGTATAACACTCATCCTCGAGCTCCGCACTTCGGTGGACTGTGGGAAGCTGGGGTTAAAGGAATGAAAACTATTCTCCAAAAGCTACTTGCTCCTCACCTTCTCATGTTTCACGAGCTAACTACTATATTGGCTGAAGCAGAATCTATACTAAACTCTCGATCACTCTGGCCATTGCACTCCACTGATTCTGAGAATCCCCTAGTCCTTACGGCAGGTCACTTTTTAATTGGAAGACCTCTGAAATCTCCTCCTACACCAGGAGCAGACTTGAAAACTGATGTATCGAAATTGAAACGATGGAACCTTGATTGCAACACGAATTATGGACTACCTGGAAAGCTAGATACCTACAATCACTTAATGCAAGGTCCAAGTGGCACAGAAAGACCTAAACCTCAAGGTTGGCGATATAGTCATGCTCAAAGATGATTTTCCCAGTCAGCAGCGATGACCCCTTGCCAAAGTTATCCAAGTCTTCTGGCGATGGTGATTTAGTTCGCACAGTCGACATACTCTGCAAAGGGAAGACTTACCGCGGAGCAATAAACCGACTAATCCTCATTACAGCGGATCAGCCCCCCCCCCCCCCCCAGTATGTCTGGGTCAAACCAGACAGAAGCTTCACGCAGTAGCCAGTCTGCAATATGTGAAAAGGTTCAGTGAAAAATATTCCTCGGGGTGTATTATCGAAGATCGTCGAACATCGTTGAACATTAGTTACTTGGATATAATTGTTTACTTTTATTGTTTTTGTCAGTGTTGCCATTTTTCCGATATGTTAAAGTTATATTCTACATAGACTTGTATTTAATTCTGGGCGAAGCTCATATTCTCTACTGCTCAGGTTATATACCAGAGCTGGTCTTTCAGTTTCAATTATCTAATATATAAATAGATACAGTAGTTCTTATCTGTACTTACGATCAACTAATACTGTTTTGCTAGACACTATTCAAAAATTTCCCCCTCTTATCATGTACTCTCTAATAACAAAGTTATCTGATGGCATAGATTATTTCTTACTTTCACACTTCCATGCAGTTAGCTGCTGATATAAATTAAAAACAGGCTGTTCACAAACATTTGTAAAATCATTTTTGTCTTGGCACGGTTTGCAGAGTACAAAAATTATGTCCGTGTATCAAAACTTTCAATAATACATAATTCAATTCTGATGTTACCTACAATAAATCCAATATCAATATACCAACATAGTTACTTACAACTTTAGCAGACACAGTGAGCTGATCCCGACTAAATTCAAATTCCATGAACTCTTCTTCTTGTACCAAGCTAGTGGTAACTGTTTCAAATGAATTGACCATGCTACAAAAAATTTAGTGTCATTTTAAAATATCATAGAGCTTAGTGAAACCCTGTTTAGACTATGCTTGCAAAACAACTAAACTTAAAAACCCTAAGTGATTCTTAATGTGATGTTTGACATTGGCTGAGTCATTTTCAATACAAAAAGAGTGGTAATTGAAATACCACAGCAGTAGTAATGATTTTTTTGGTCACAGCAATTTATCCTTGAGCTCACCACACTTTATCCACTAGGCAATTCTGCAGTAAAATTCCTGGGAACACTCCATTAGCAATGGGAATAATGGCAGAATCAGAGTAGTGTGATATCTTTGATGAAAAGTTACTCATATTATACAAGATGATTTCTTAGTAAAATAATTTATCTGTTTCTATAAAATTAACATAATTGCATGAAAAACTGTGGTGTTGGTAATTAATTTCACTTGTGTGGTAAGAAATTTCACTTGGCTATGACATCTCATGCAATTTTTCTCACACTCATGCTATTGCTCCCCAATACATCACGAATGTAAATATGGCCAATCAGACAAGCGGTATTCTCTGGTATCAAATGAATAATGTATTTTTTGTGTATTAAGTGCAATGAACAATGCTATAACCTGACGGACATAATAACCCTATATAATAACCCAACATAACAACCAAGAACACAGGTGATATGGGAAAATACTGTCCTAAGTAAAATCCTGTTTACTTTAATGAGTTATTAGACACAGTTTAAAACACCATAAAGCTCCAAATCTGATTACTATATCAATCCATAAACACATGCATACTTACGATGATGATCGTTCTTCTAATACTTCTGATGGCCAGTCAGATATATCATTGAGAACAGTAGCAGTACTAGCTGTAAGCTTTATTTGCACATAGTGGAATGGATAAAGGGTCATAATGCAACTATCTTTCAACTTACATCATTAGTCACATTAATCTGGTTACTTTCAACCAGTTCTTCAATTTGACTGTAAACATTCGTTAGAGTTTCCAAATTATCTTCAGACTGTTCATCATCCTCATCAAGAGTTTGAACAACTTCAGCTATATCTCTGACTAGATCTACTATGTTAGCGGCTGACAATTCCTGAGAAAATTATTAATGTAAAAAAATGAAATAAAGCTATCAGGAAAGTTTTTATAAGAATATATATAGGATTGGGCACACTGGTTGATCTCTTGAGCTTGGACTACTCTGGCTAAAAGAAAATCATAAAACTGATGATATGTTATTGTGGCTAGTGTTCTAACATCTCTGTTCAGGAAATTTCAATGTGGTAATCCAAGAAAATATATATCTACTATGATAATTGACTTGCTGGTCAATGAAATTAGGACCACTTATCAGTAGTCATTTTAAATATTTCTCCAATTTGCACTGAGGATGGTCACTGCAAACTGATCATTTTTGAATTAAAATAGTTACTATTAAAAGAAATAACAAGATATTTCAGTTACCTTAGCCAGTGTTCTTAATCTGGCAGTATCTAACGTGGCACATTGCTTTCCATCATATTCATCCCAATTATTGTTTTGAGAACATCGTCTTGTGGCCCTAGCAGTATCCTCATTACTTTGTATTTGTGGCCCGGCAGTACAATTGAGTTCAACTTTTAATTCCTGAACAACTGTTTCTGGCCATTCAAATACACCTCGATTATCACTGGATTCCATCCTATCATAACTACAGTATCCCATGCCTAGACACATAAATAATAGACAATGTAATCATGAAGCTTGAAATAAAGCGTAGCAAAGTTTAACAACAAAATTTCACACCTATATACAGCAAAATACTGGCACATTTATATTCAGGAATTCTATGGTGGCCATCACACCTTAAATGAGCCAGAACACTTTAATTAATTTCATGATTTGTTAATCAGGCATAGGTATTAAAAGCAAATGAGTGTAGAATTTAATAGTCCAAGAGATAAAAACAATGTGTTGCTATCAGTGATCATGGAACACTGATTTGTGAGATTTACTAATTCGGATTGATCATTAATTAGTGATACTTTGTAGATTTATCATAAAGCCTCAAAATTAATTCACCAGCATGCTTTAAAATATATCTATCCACTAGGTACAACACAATGTGAATACACTAATTTGAAGTTACTTTCATCCCCTTTTTTCTGTTTAAAATTTTTTTGAGTAAAATTATACATGTCAAAGGTGTTTGATGCCTTTCTAGCTAATAAAAGCATATCATACTTACTATTAAAAATCCATTCTGATAGATTCCCAAAACCATTAGGAAGATGGTACATTACATTTTCTGCACTAATTGTTGTCCAAACACTTTCTTTTACTGGATAACTGCTAAGATCACATGCCACTCTAGTTGCTTTGCTGTCACTCTTGGGGCGGCTGTAAATTTATCATATCAACAGAAGCTATATTAAATTTTCACTTTGATATTCAGGTTGTACACAGTATATGTTCTTTAAGAGACCAAGAAAGAAAAGGAATAAATGAATTAAAGGCTATAAGTAATTATTATTATTATTATTGACATAATGGAGCTAAAACTCACTCAACTCACAAACAAAAAAAGCAACAAAGACAAAACTATATTGTCTCTCAATTATTTCCATTTGCATTCAATTATCTCAGTCACAAGAACTGAGTCCAAACTGCACTATGCTACTCTTTATCAAAAAATCTATTGAAGGTTCAGTAGAATGCAATACTATAAATAACTTTATCACCACAATGCATTTCTTACCCGGTCACATTATAGCAATGAGCAATGCGCTGGTTGCTGCTTGAATGTGGTAAAAATTGCAAAAAACTCCATTCCAATATGCTAAGTAGAATATTGTAAGAATTGATACCAAGTCTTTGTACAATTGTAGGAAAACTTTCAGTGGAAAATCGGACATAGATCTCGTTAATAGCTTCTGGCCCTATTTTTATTGACATTATAGATATTTTATAAGAACTAAATTGACATAAACTGCTTTAGAACTTACGTTCAACTGATATGTTCACATGTATTATTTCGGTTTCATTGATATTCTTAGTTAGACATTCATAATGTCCATTCGCTTCCAATGACACTCCCACTCGAGCACCTAATGTTGCATTATCACGAGTTCCTAGAATGACAGCACTCTCATTCAGTCTGTAAGCATATAATTGTCCAGCCTTTTCAGTTGGCAACTTGGTTGGAACATCTCTTTCTACTTCAAGAATGTCTTCATATCCTATATTCAAAGATTAGAGTAAGTAGTCCTCATATACAAAAATTCATAATTAAATGTGCTGAAACTATTTATGTTGAGCAATCTGTATATTTTCAATAATACTTAGCATAAATATAGTAAAGACACACGTATTCTCATAGAGGTTAGTAAAAGCACTGAAAACTTGTAATCCTAAATGCAATGGCTAATTTAGCTAAACTATAATACAAGTCACAGAAAACTATAAACTACATACTGTTAGTGTTCTTGTTCCACTTGCTCCATGTGACATTCCCTCTATATGTTCCATGTGAAAAACATGTCACATTAAATTCTCTACCTATCTGTACTTCAAATACGTTCCCATCTTTAATTTTAACAAAGTTTGCATTTTCAGTATAAGTAAGATTGACATCTGGTTTGACAGCTATAAAAAAATATATATTATGTATATTAATATAATTTACTAAAATAATTAAACTTTTATTTCTTACGTTCGCACTCGGTTGCTGTATGATCCGGTAAATATCCAAAAGGACATTCAACAGGAAGTGTATTCTATTATAATAATAAAATCAGCTCAAAAAGGCAAAAAGATATTAAAGCACCATTATACACACATGCACACTAACTTACAGACAGAATACCAAAAGTACTGAGGTGATTGCACTTGCAAATTACAGTGGTTTCACTTCTATCAGCAACTGTACAACCTTTACTACTCCAATCTCCTGTTCCTCCTGAAATAAATTCAAGTATATATCGTTGTAACCAAAATCCTATTTATTGACTTACCTGATTCCTTTTCATCCCAGTACACACATGATTCTTTTTGGTAAAGCTAAATGCATGCGACATTTAAATAATGTAGTCAATAAGACCAAACAAATGATTACCTTATTATGTAGTTGCAATGCAATTGTGACATTATCTTGAAGATTATGGATGGCATATTTTTTAGAAATGGACAAAGATATAACACTAGATGCCACTGCATGATTTACTGAGCTTTTGTTAGTCAGTGGGAAGAGATCTGATGTAGTCATTGATGAAAAAACTATATCTATAGGACCACTTTCATTTGAAATAGAAGAAAATGCTGAGGCTGGCAAAGAAATGGTACTTTGCCCAGTTAAAATTCCAGAAGCATGAATAGCTCCTATTGCATTATTCACAGAAGAACTCAAACCTATGCAATATTAGACAACATTAACAATAATACATAATCAAAACAATGTATTTAGAGCATTACAAACATTATTTCTAGGACATGGGCCTAGGCCAGTGTGCAGATCTAAAGTGATTGCTGTATCTAAGATGCCCTACTATATGTATGCACCAAAAATGCAACAATCAAAGATATAAACCTTTAGATATTGTCAGCGTATCACAATATCATTATTTTTTGTGCTTGGATAATACTGCTGCCAAGTGAATGACTAAAGTGATATAAAGACCATAGTATTTATCATGTGCATCCAAAAAAATATTCAAACATATTTAAAAAAAACAACAACGAGTGGTGGTTAGATTCCTTATATTGTGTTTGTACTCAAGAATTTGCTTAGTACCTGGTATATAAAAACATGTATGTACATATGCAAGTGAGAAAGAAAAAAAAACACAATTTAATTTATTATTGCCAACCCTGTGTAAAGTGACTCAACTGACTAATTATTCTATAGCATATTGAAGAAAGCTTTATATATCAATGACTTTGCTGAAGACTGAAATTCATTATGGTTTGATGCTGCCTGCCTTTGCTCCATGCTTGCAGAGGTGTTGTGAAATCAAGAAATAGTAAAAATTTATAAAGCTCATCTTTGAGGAAATTTCAAATGGAAGGATACTTCACTCATTTTCTTGCTGTTTATATTATTTACCAAAGTGCATCATTATATCTAAGTAATCCCTGAATAAGACATTAGCACAAAGGGAAAGCATCAAGCAATATAGTTTAAATGTATGTATATTTTTTGCTGTAAATACTCAATTTTGATTGTGCCTGATTCTTCAGATTTCTGATCTTCACTAGCCTTAAGAATATATTTTTTAAACGTGACTAACACAATGATAAATGAACAAATTCCATTTAAATAATGCTCAAAACCAACCTGCATTGTCTTCAGCTACATAAGCAACTCCATCTGTTTTCAAGTCTGATAAATGTTTCTGCATTGATAATATCAAATAAATTGAGATTGGTGTTGATGCATAAAAACAAACCTTAAATGCTGTATAGGTTATTGTCTCAGTTTTTGACTTGAATGTTTGAGTGGCATTAGATGATCCGTTCTTAATTATCAAATTTTCAGTGAAATCTGAAAAAATTTCTTCCATTACTGTGGCAATTCTAAATGAAATATATAACTGTCAACAAGAGCACGGCATAAAACACTGTAGTTTCACATAGATAAACTTTCTAGTATCAATAATTTAATATTGCATTTAATTTCATGGCAAAATTTCATGAGTGAATAGCTTACAAGTCTAATGGTAATTAATGTTTCGCAAACAAAGTATTAAAAGTATTCTATTTATGAACTTTTTGCACACATTGTTTAAATTTCACTTCATGTCATTAAAATGCTGCTTTTTTATTTGTCTGTACGCATGTTACTCAAAGTGGCAATGCCAATATCAGATACACTTGAATTAAGACTGTAGAGAAAAGTAGAGTACAATGAGCAGACTGGAAAGTGGCATGCACTCACTCTACCGATTAAAGAATTAATATATGATAGTGACCAATATATCCAGTAAATTTATTAAATTCAATACTGTCATTTGCCAGATTAAATATATACCACAATGTTACAACACTAGACGTTTGGTAAATTTCTTACTGTGCAGACTCTTGTGCCCGAACATCAGATTCCCAACTTTGCAAAGACTCTAAGATATTAGTCAGTTCAATCAACTGAGTTGAATTAAGTGAGCACTACAATAAGAAATACATAAAAAATGGGGTAAATATTTGCTCGCAAAATTCTGCTAATATGATTAGCTGTGCACTGTAATATTAAAACAGAAATATTATTAATGTAGATTCTCTTAGCCTAATGCCAAATGTCTGTAAAATCTTTCCAAATAGCAAATATCAATTGTAATCACATACCTGGGATTCTTTAGATGTGCAATTGTTGCGTATAAGATTAAAACTATTAGCTATGGCTAAAAGATTTGATTGAGATTGATCTTCTGAGTTATTGGCATTAACTGTCGCATCAAATAATTTATCCACAAATTCTGAAATAGTCTCTTGATTTATTTGTATCTACAAAAAAATTTAAAGTTAATTCATTTCTTATTCACTACTCATATTTGAACAACATACACTAGATAGATTTGCCAATAGAAATTCACTATAAGTAGCACATTCATTGAAATTGGTTGGGTTCCATATTCCCCTTTCATCACATTGTCTTCTTGCTAGATGTCTTGGTAACCCAGAATCAAAACCACCATATCGACAGTTTGAAGTTGTGTTTGACTCAGAAATGATTCTTGGCCATGTGTAATTGCCATATGGAACAACTTCAAGTTCTCGGTCACAGTAAGCTAAATTAAAATTATCTCATAATAATTCTGAAACACTATATCCATTAAATATTTAGTTCTATATTATTACCTTCACAGCGAACATAAATATCCCTAAAATGATCACAGTTTGTAATTCCAACGTAATAAGCTACTTCATTATTATCATCATCATAACAGTCATATATTCTTGTGTCATCATGTTTGCAAGGTAAACCACTTAAAAATATAGGTCCAAAGTGAGCAACATTTCTAGTATCCATGTAAGTGGCACCTGCAATCATATAACAACTATAATGAGCATACTAGTTAACAAGTAATTTTGCCCCCACCCTCTGCATTTGGTACATGACCACATTGTTTTTAGCACATGTCTGGCTTGCTCAGAGATATTTCTAGCTTTCAATCTATATAATAATACGCTTGTGTGTCAGTAACGACGATGACGACGATCGACGGTGTGTGTATTCATGAATAATTCATGAGCGTACGATTCGGTAAACATCGTCACCTTATGGTAGGTAAAGTGTCGTTCCATAAAAAGTGGGTGCAATAGACGATGGAAGGCGGCGTAGGTTTCTAAAAGGAAGGCGAAAGTAAGGAAGAGAAGGTAAAAAGCAATTAATCATAACTGAAAAGCGGATGGAATCGGCGAGTAAGGGGTGTAGGTTTACAATGGAAGGGAAGAGAAGGCAAAAAGGCGAGCGATTAATTACAACTAAAAGCAAGCGGGGGTTAGTGTTCAAAAGAAAGGCTAAAGTACAAAATAGAAGACAAAAGTTTCTCAAAGAAGGATAGAAATTTTTAGAAGCAGGAGAGATAGACAGGAAAAGGGGGTTTCATGACTCAAGAAGTAGAGCTGAAGATAGGAAAAGCTCAGATAGTTCAGAAAAAGGAGAGTAGGAGAGGGAAACTTATGTAACCTTAACAAATGGTAGAGAATGATAACTGAGCAAGATAACTTGTGCTACTGCATTCTTACTTTGCAATATGTCAAGCACCCATATGTGGCAGGGTACTTGCTAGTTAAGATATTATACTGATAATGAAAAACATGGTATTTTTCACATTGTACATGACAAGCTAATTCTAATAATTCTAACCTTCTCTTTCATAGCCCATTTCAGTGCATACTACACCTGCATCAACTTCAGTAAAACCATCTGAACAAATCGTTCCCCATGCACGATTGAAACATATTTCTACTCGACCTTCACGAACATTGGCTCCATCCTGTAACCTAATGCTCCAATCTTCACAATCTGATGAATTAGTCCGAGAATCTGCATACAAGCAAACAGACATGCATGAAACCAAATATATTAATTGAATTAGGCATGCCCCAAACATTGATAAAGACGGCTAAAACAACAAATAATTATATTTAACCCTTTGCGGACGAACGCGGGCGAGCAATTATGTAATTAAATACGCACACGCCGTAAAACCAATTAGTTGCCTGAGACGGCGTTTTACCAGTTGGAGTTCGACACGTGGAAAAAGAAAACGGGCGAGTGTTTTTTTTTGTGTTAGGCCTCAAATAATCTGCCTCTAGCGTGGTAATTCATTAGTTTATAGTTTATAGAGTTGTTTTGAATACAAACTTAGTTGGAATTATCGAGGAGGTCATAGTTTGTTAGCTATTTTTTTAGCTTATATTTATGGAAGGAGAAATCACACCCAAGTGTAAGTTCTAGTTTTAGTTTGCTTATTTCTAGCTACTTTGGCCTTTACTTCTTAGTAGATGTTCTATTTGAAAATAGCTAGACACAAAGTGTAGAAAAATTTTTTTTTATTTAGTTGGTGCACTTGATATAAGTTATACTTATTTTATAAAACTTATTTTGTAGAATAGAGATTGCAAAATGTATACTATGTAAGCTACTGAAAGTTTTAGCGCGCTACACGCTGTGTAACTGTAATAACAGAGCTGGAAAGAGCTTGTCACAAATTCGTGACAGCCGTATTCTCTTGACGCACTCGGTGTGTCACAGATTCGTGACCATCGTACGCGCGCGTTAAGTTACGGTGGTCACGAATTCGTGACGATCGTACGCAAAGGGTTAAACACTGTGTTCTATATCTTTAATGTATTGGTTGTAGCCTTTCATAAAACTAGAACTATCTCTCTCAGGGTTGAAGCAACAATTGGTGTTGCTATATATTTCAAGTATGATGTTAGAAAGCCTTTCGATCCATATCATCTGAACAGAATATTATGGAATAAAGATGTAGATACTGTTTGTCAAATTATCACTGTGTCTGCTGACAAAAAAGAATTGCTGCAGCTAAGCGTAACAAAAGTATTTTCAAATGCATATTTTTGCATTATTATATAGAAGTGAAAAAAATACACGTTATTTTTTGCTACATATTAACTGAAATTCGCACATAATTAATGAGTTACCTTGGCAGACTATGTAAGCACTTCTTCGTTCACCACAGACTGCATCACTCATGATTGTGAAAGGAGAGCAATCTTTCAAAGAATCTTCTTCTCCAGTGCAATTAAAATTCACTTGAATAAGTTCACTGTCTTCTGAATTCAGTGTAAACCGCTGATTTCCATTTATAGCACCTACCAATGGTATAAACACTGTCATAAGCATGTACATAAGGAGCAGATAGAAACTAGCTTTACCTGCTCTAGAGAATCCTAACTGATTGCATGCTACTGAAGCATCTCTTTCACTCCAACTGTCTTGACATATAGGACTCCATCTTCCTTCCATGCATATCTCGAATCTACCAACTGCTAGCTCTCCATCAATATAATAGTTCATTGTTTGTAAATTTTGGTCAGAGTAGTATGTCTCTTCATTTCCAATAATAATTCTAGCATCATAGTCATCACATTGAGCTGCAACACATGAGTAGTAAATTACACGTTCATAAACTTTTGACTAACTTAAGTTTGTTATCTAACCTCCACATTTCACACCAGCATCTTCATCATGGCTGCATGTACTTCTTGAAACAGCTTTGTTACACTCCAGTAGATTTCTCTCTTTTCCATTACAATTTAAATCTCCCAACACAATATTGGAATCCATGGTTATGCCAAACTCAATATAAGATTTTCGAATAGGTAGGAAATCTGCACATACAAAAAAAAACACTTACTACTGAAAATAAGCATGGATAAAAAGCTATTTACCGTCAGAATGATATTTGAGTTGCCTACACACTACCTCTGCTTCATAACTGTCCCATCTGTTATCGCAAACTGTTCCAAATACTTTACCATTACTACAAATTTCAACACGTCCTCTTAGTTGCTCCCAAGAACTATTACACTGTATCTCTTTCATTGTCGCATTGGTCAGCATATAATGGCATACTTCATTTCTATTTGAACTGTTAATAGCAAAAATAAATGTATTCTCTCCTTTAGAATAAACTAATCTGCTGTCTCCTTTATCACAAGCTGCAATATAAGAATATGATAAAAATAAAGACAAAAAGAAAAGAAAAGCACATTAATATTAAAAATGTTAAACAGGAAAAGTATTCTATTAACTGTCAGCAACAACATAAACTTTAATTGAGAAGCCGCAACCAATTTTTTAATTGAGTAAATTTTAAGCAGACAAATGTAGCTGTATCTTACCACATATAGTTCCATTGCCAGAATAACCAGGATGGCATGTACATTCGAAACTGCCTATTCTGTTTTCACATAGTGCATTGGGGTCACAACTTGGTACTAATGTCTCTGTGCATTCATCAATATCTATCCCAAAAGTGAGAGGAAGTAATCAGTAATGTTCAGATACGTGAGTAGGAATCTGAGGCATATACCTGTACATAATCCAGTCGTTCCATTACCAGTATATCCTTCTTTACACCGGCATTCAAAGCTCCCCATCTTGTTGATACATATTGCATTTTCATCACAGTCATGAGTGCCATTCATACACTCATCAAAATCTAAAACAGGTTAAAAATAGACAATTAACTATTATGATACCAATATCATTCTCATTAACAAACCTGTGCAATCATAGTCATACACATGATTCCGTTGATAGCCAGTAAGACATGTGCAAATATAGCTTCCTTCAGTATTAGTACACATGGTATTATTTCCACAAACAGAAGAGTTTCCACGACACTCATCAATATCTGCAAGAATAATATTAAAAGCTTGTGCATTCTATAAAAAGAAAAACAACTCAAAACCAGAATACCTTCACACTTATCACTCTGCAAGCTGTACCCCTGCTGACAGTCACAAGTATAGCTTCCATTATTGTTTACACAAACTTCTTTTGCTTCTGCACTGCAGTTGTGAAGCGAAGAATTCAGACACTCATTTATATCTAAACAGATCATAATAAATTGACATTCATAAAAAAAAAGTGATTATAAACATAATACCTATGCAAAGCTTCTCATCTGGTCCAAGTATAAAACCAATAGTTTCACAAGAACAGAAAAAGGACCCATTAGTGTCTGTACAAGTTTCACCACAGACTCCTTTGTCGGGCTTGCACTCATTGATATCTAATGAAAAATGGAAAAATGCATTTTAATCCTACCACAGAGTACTATTATCTTTCACTTTGCTAATAATTTTCTACTTACATGTATATTATTTATTATTATATTAAAAGAATTAATGGCTGACTGTTTACATTTGTATGAATATATTAATATATTAAAAGAAAAGAAGTCTTTCATACTTTCACAGTTGTGAACTCCATCTCCTGTATACCCGGGTTTGCAGATGCAAGAGTAATTTCCAATGGTATTGTTGCAATAAGCATTAATATGGCAAGGATAAGTATTTGATAAGCATTCATCAGTATCTACAAAATAAATCATGTGACTTAAAATAACTATGGTTACACAATAATATCAGTTATACCTGGACATCTTACAGACACATCTTGTGTATGAGAGCATAAACTTATGCCATGTTGCCTACCACTAGTACAACTCAAAAGGTCTTTCTCTCCACCCTCGCATTGTAGCAATGACAAATATATAGGTCCCATTCCTGATCCAAAATGAGCATTAAGTAATATTACTGTAGCTCCCACTGACATATCTACAAAGAGAAAAAAAACACATTTGCTGGTTTTGTGCCAATGGTAAAGGTATCTACCATACTATTAAACAATTCTAGTCCAGCACAGACTATGTTGGCTTCATCAGCACTGAAACCCTCTTGGCACACTGTTCCCCACACTCCGTTGACACATATCTCTACTCGTCCTTCATGAGAGGTTAATCCATTTACTAGTCTAACATCTCCATTACTGCATAATGGATCAACTATGATGCTACGACCTTTAGAAATATGAAAAAAAAATTCAATTCATAATGTATGTCAATGTGAAAAATACTTACTTTGACACACAGCGGAAGCAATTTCACATTGACTGTCGTTTACTAACGTATATGGACATGTACTTAATGATGACTCGGTTCCGTTACAAGTTACGTTGGTCAAACGAGATGTTATTGGTCGATCCCTTCCGAATAATCCTCTCTGTAAACCAATGGCACCTAAAAAAGCTTATTGTAATTCAAGTCCACATATTGTTAAAAAAAAATTCTCATACCATATCTGGAAAAACCTAATTCTGCACAAACTACAGAAGCATCCGCATCAGACCATCCAAAGTCACACACAGTATGAAAGCTACCATCTACACAAATTTCTACTCTTCCTTGACTGACTTCATCTTTTATAAGAAAACTATCGGATGTGTCATTGACCAGTCTCACATAGCCATCGACGCAAACAACTAAGCATAATAAGTTTTATTTAATTTGATAATACCATCAATCATATTCATTATTGTACCTCCACAAACCACACCAGCATCTTCACCATGATCACAATTGCTCACACCCAATGGTTCATGGGCGCATTCCAAAAGTGTTGACTCCCTTCCATTACAGAGAATGTTATCCAGCAGAAAATTTCCAGACCCTTGACCATAAATAAGTCCAGATCTTTTGAAAGGGAAGTTATCTAAATATGAATATCAAATTATAGTCATCAGTAATATTATTTTTGAGTGACAATTTACAATCATTCCAAGAGAAAATGTATGCAACCTTTCAAAGTCAGTATTAGACTTACTGTCTCCACTGATGTTGAGCTGCTGACATACTACACGTGCATCGTTTTCATTCCAAAAATCATCACAAACTGAGTGATAAGTATTATTGTAGCACACTTCCACACGTCCTTCAGTTTGAGGAATGCTAGGAGTCGTTCCATTTAGCAAAAGAACTCTACCATTATCACAATCTAGAGAATTAAATACATACATAATTCTTGATCACAAGTAACTTAAGTAATAGTGCTGTATATAATTGGCAAGCAAGTTAAGACAGCAAACACTCTCAGGGATAATGCAATTAAGATTCTGAGATGTTAATTTATTTTTGCCTATGTATCTATATGGTATGTGTGACCCCATTTTTACCAATGCTTCTATGTACGCATTTTTACCAATGCCTCTATGTACGCAAGTTGGGTAAAGCATTTAGTATATTGGTATACACTTACACTTGGACTCAAGAAACTGTAGGTGAGAAACAAAAATTCATGCTAAAAGGAATAGAAACCCAAAGCCCTTTTTGCAAAAAAAAAATATGCACATATAATGAAGATATATGCAATTATTAAACAAATGAGCAAAATAAAAAAGACTTTTTGCAAATGCCTTCCTTTTTTTTTAAAAACTATTAACAACATTTCATGCACTACACGGTACCCATCATAAGGTAAGATCACATGACTATCACAAAATGTTGGTTACTCCTCACCTAATTTTATCATCAAAGTTTAAAAATTGTCTTCAATTACTTACTGCAATCTCCAGTTTCACCACTTCCTGTGAATCCCAAAATGCAAACACAGCTAAAACTTCCCTTTTCATTATAGCAAGTTGCATTAGCATCACAGCTATGCAGCCCAAGTTCACATTCATTGATATCTGAGGAATTAAAAGTAGTGAAATAAAATCTTGGTTGATAATAATTTTGTATTAAAATTTACCTTCACAATAAAATCCATTACCAGAGTATCCTTGAAGGCAGGTGCAGGTAAAGTTTCCAATCGTGTTATTACAGAAGGCATCAGAATGGCAAACTTGATCCATTTCACATTCATTAATATCTACATAGCGCATTTTCATGTAAACACAGTGGCATCGACATTACTATTATTACTACAATACCTTCACATATGACACCATTGCCACTGAATCCTGGGATACAAATACAATTGTAGCTTCCTGGTGTATCCATGCAGATGGCATTATTGTGACAGTCGTTGGCATCTTCATCCAAACACTCATCAATGTCTAAATAAATATTTCAAAAAAAACTATAATAGTGAAAAATTGCCATGGTAATAAAAAGAACAAAAAAATGGAGTGGTTCCAGTGCTAATGACAGGGAGGGGCCCAAATATATTTAAGTCAAAACTTATGAAATTGAATGAAATATGTAAAAAAAAAAATTTGGACATGTATTTTTATAAACAAAGAGCATAAATTAGCATGCATAAACAAAATTGCTTGTACTGGTATCCTTATACATTATAATTTTCTATAACTTGGTTCAGAGAGGAGGCCTGGCCCCACAGCTCTCTCTCTCTCTCCCTCCCTCCCCCCTCCCCCCCTACATCCTCCCCTGGGTTTATCAGAGTATTTAAGTCTTCAGTACTTTCCCAATGAGTAGAACTAAGCAATGTACTGTTCCTAGCAGTACACATTAGAGCAACGGTAAGTCTTCATTTGAAAACTGTCAAATTATCACATGCATCATTCAACACATTTGAAGTTTCATTCACATATTCTTATACTTCAATAATGTATCCTTATATAGATAATAACAATGTGCTAATTCATCAAACAAGCTCTTTGAAGTTACCAAATCTCCTATTTTTGTCAAAATGTTCCTTTGCTTTTTTTTAGCCTTTTATAGTTTCCTCCTATATAGTGTAGTTAATTTTATTTATAGGCATCCCATTGAATGTTTAGATCATCTTACAATATCTACCAATCTATTCCTGTAGAGTTAACCACATGTTACTAAAATCTTTTAAAATTTAAATGTGTGAAACCATTTCTTTCTGCTAAATTCTTAGCTGTATGAATGTTTTACCTGATAACACTATCACTTCATCAGCAATTGGACAGAGTAATATCCAGAAAATCAGGAGAAATTGTGCAGGCAAAGTTAAAGCAGAATACATTGGGCCTTGGTCATTTTAAAAGTAATGCTTAGTATGAGATTCATTAATATGACAGCTAGTAGGTATGTAAAAAGTTGCCAATTCTGAGTAAGCTAGACTATATTTTACATTTCTAGTTCTTTACACTTATGTATAGTTTAAGTGCTGAAGAAAATATGTAGTCCTTTTACTTATGGGATTTTTATAATAAATTTTAGCTGAGCTAGTTGTCATTTCATTAATATTTTCTGTCTCTAGCCATAACAAAAATACTTCATGTTGATTAAGCTCAACCTTTCCATTTGAGCAAAACATTTTATTGTGTTTTTAATTTAGAAATTTCTCTCTAGGTGTTCAAAATTGAAGAAAATCACTGCTACTTTAGAAAAATTTCAATCATAAATATTAGTGAAAATCAATGGAACAACCTAAAGTAATGATTTAAGGGGAAAAACTTGTACTTACTGAAACAGTTCATTCCATCACCGGTATAACCAGTCACACATGAGCAAATGAAACTGCCGATAGTGTTTGTACAATTTCCATAATTCCTGTCACAGGTATGTATACTTGAACTACATTCATTTATGTCTGCAAGAAATCATTGCAGGGTAAAAGAAGCAAAAAAAATCATCTAGGAGTATTTACCTTCACACTGAAATCCATCACCCATATATCCCAAATTGCAGGCACACAAGTAGCTTCCAATAGTGTTATTGCAGACAGCATTTGCATTACAATCGTTATCTCCCATACATTCATTATAATCTGTTTGTTTCAAACATGAATTACATGAAAGAACTTCTGATAAATATAAGCAGTGGTTAAAAAAAACAACAGTAGCATACCAGAGCAGAAAGTTCCATTTCCAGTATAGCCTTGACTACAGTTGCACATAAAACTGCCTACTGTGTCTGCACAAGTGGCATTTCTGTCACAGTTGTCGGTTCCATCAGCACACTCATCCACATCTGTGTAAATACAATATATGCATTACACACTAGTGACATGGTTCAATTTTATTACTCTTACTGTCACAATAAGTTCCATTGCCTCTGTATCCAGAATTACATGTGCAGTTGAAGCTCCCAACAGTATTTGTACAAGTGGCACTAGCATGACAGTTGTGCCTCTCTGGGCCTTCAATGGTACACTCATCGATATCTGTTAAAATATATAATCACTTGATATATATTTTTTAATAAAATAGAATCATATACCTGAACAATTTAATCCATTAGACTCTAAAATATAACCATTTTGACAGCTGCACCAATAACTTCCAATATTGTTATAGCAATTCTGTTCACATTTTCCATTGTTGACTGCACATTCATTGATATCTAAGACAGCAAACCAACTGCACATTAGAATAATTATGAAACTACAAGTATTAAATATTACCAGTGCATCTGACACTGATGTCCTGTGAGTGATTGCAGCTATGTATGCCTAACGTAGAAAACGTGTTGCATTGTAAAATGTTGTCATCAGTTGGCCTGCAATCGAGATCTTCCAAGAAGATTGGTCTTTCAAAATCCAATGCAGTAAGATTGGTAGTGATAATCTCTGATTCTGTTATACAAACAACATCATCTTTAATACAATGATGGCAAGGCAGTAAAAATAATTATTACCACTTCTGAGGTATCCTCCAGCTGAAACACACACTGTGCCAGCATCATAGTTATCAAATCTCCTGTTACACACTGTTCCCCATGCCTGGTTAATGCACACCTCCACTCTTCCTTCAGCTGTAGTGTTTTTCTCCTTCTTATTAACCAGTCGTATACTACCAGTGATGCAATCACTTGGTGAAGTGTCAATTACTAAAATATATGCAGTAAATCATGATTATTAATAATTGAGTGACACAAACCTTACCTTGGCATATAATAGCTCCATCTTCAAACCGGCCACAACTATCTCGAATTTGGAAGTTCATATTACAATTAGTCAACATATTTTCAGTACCATCACAATTAAGAGTTGTAATTGCTGTAGGTTTTTGGCCTTCAGCAAACTGAGCATTTGTTAATGCAATAGCACCTAAAATTAACAGGGTAATAATAACAATTACATGTTATTAACTAAACTAAATACCATATGGAGAGAAGCCCAGCTGCCTACAGACTACTGATGCTGCTTGATTGGTCCATACATCATCACATATTGTGCCATATCGACCCCCAGAACACACTTCCACTCTACCCACGCTCAGTCTGTCATCTATCAAGTACTGGTGAGAGGTTGATACTACACAATTCTGATTTGTCCCAGAGCAAATTCTTACTTCTCCATCAGAGCAAGATGCTGAATAAAAGCTATCATGGATTAGTATCTCATACATCAAAGTAAACTAACCTGTGCATCTAACTCCTGCTCCACTAAAGTTACCACAATTGTGATCCCTCATCCTATTTCTGCTACACTGTAATATTGATGTTTCGTTTCCTGTGCACTGAACATTGTCAAGAAATATTTCTGAAGTTATTGTCAGTCCAGTCACTGGTTGTGAGTCTAAACATACATAACAGGAGGATGAAATATCCCATTAGCCAAACACATCATATTTACCATTACTGTATCCTATTTGTGAACATGCTACCGTGGCATCTAATTCATCCCAGAAGTCATCACATATAGCTCCATAGGTGTTATTTATGCAAACTTGCACATGACCTCCAATGGAGTAGATGTTGCTATTTGTCTGATTAAATCCATCAACCAGTCTTAAATCTCCATCTTGACATACTTGGATAAAATGATGAAAATATAAGTCAATAAAAAATTACCAAAAGGTTAGACCATCTTAGATTGGGCTATATATGTTCACAGCTTATTCTGATAACTAATAATATTGTTCATTTTTGTTTATGTTTCAATTTAAAAAATAAAACAGCACAGCCGAATGTAGTTATTGAAATCAACCATAGCAAATTTTCAGACCAATCACTATTTCATTCTTACCACACTTGTTGCTATTAGAGTCCTCTAGTTTGTATCCATTGTCACATATCAGAGTACAATTGAATCCATTACCAATGTATCCTTCCTGGCAAGTGCAACTGAAACTTCCCATAGTGTTGTTGCATCTGGCTTTTGGATGGCAAGGTTCATTATCATTATTACATTCATTTATATCTAAGGAATAAAGTTACACAGTAATAAGAACAGACAAAACGAAGAAAAAAAAACTAAAATAAAACAAAGAACTTAATGCTAATGTGTATTTATTTGCATACCGTTGCAATTGGATCCATTTTGACCAAGAATATATCCATCATTACAGCGACACTCAAAGCTATTGATGCTATTGACACACTGGTGTTCGCATCCACCATTATTTATCCTACATTCATTAAAATCTGGAAAACAACAACAATAACAACAATATAATTCTTGTTATATTATATAGTAAACATAACTGACCTGAGCAAGTGACTCCAGCATCATTTGAGTGATCACAATTATGAATACCGAGTGGGAATAAACATTCTACTATGCTGCTATGATGCACTTTACAATTAGTCTGTCCAAAAATAGGACCAATTCCCTTGCCAAAGTAAGCTCCACGATGTGCTGAAGATCCTGTAGCCACAGTAAATACATCTGAAATGACAAAATTTTAATAACTGATTTGGTTACCATTAAATTTGGATCCCAGTAGCTGCATACACACTATTGAGGCTTCGTCTTCACTAAACTGTTTATCACAAATAGTCCCCCACGCCTTATTGATGCAAATTTCTACTCTCCCTTCAAGAATGTTACTTCCATTGACTAATCTAATGTCTCCATCTGAACAGTTAGCCATCTCTGTAGTAATATCTTGACATACAACTCCTGCATCTGTCTGTTGAGATGGACAGGTAAAAGGCAACATTGTAGAGTCACACTCTCTGAGGTAATGTTCTGTGCCTAAACACTGAACTTCTGAGAGCACAGTGTTCAATTCTTTATGCTCATAAAAGCGGGGAACGGCAACAGCCCCTAAAATATTTGAAAGTACATGAATACTATATTAGCAATTAATTATGTATTTATCACCAAATAAAGAGAATCCTTTCTGAGAACAGACTACTGATGCATCTCTATTGTCCCATAGATTGTCACAGATGCTGCCATACACACCCCCTTGACAGATTTCTATTCGTCCTCGAGAAATTGCATCTTTGATAAAATCTTCCGGTGGTTGTTGATCAAATAAAGTTACTTCATCATTGGCTAGTCTAATGGCTCCTTCTAAGCATGTTTCTAGAAACACATTATAGAATTCACGGAAGTTCACAGAGAACTATTAGATAAACTTACTGCCACAAAAAACGGCAGCATCTTCACTGTGGTCACAGTTGTGAATGAAAATGTCATTGTGTAAACACTGCAGCAAGTCTTGTTCTTCTCCATTGCACACAACATTGTCTAAAGTTATCAATCCTGTACCGTGCCCATACTCACTGTCTCTACCACTGATGGGTGCACCGTTTGATACTAAGATACACAAAACATTATTATGCAGTCTTGTAGTCTGATATTAATATTAACTTACTATTGAAATTTCTACAGACAACAGATGCAGCCTGTTCATTCCACAAGTCATCACAAATGGTGCCATAAGTGTTGTTATAGCATATTTCCACTCTTCCTGCTATTTCAGAAGCTGCACTTCCATTCATTAAGATAACTTGACCATTTTTACAACCTAAGTGAATACATTCCGGTTAAGCAGTAGTCACAAATCTATACACACAACAAACTTACTGCAGTGTGTGCCATTCCCAGAGTAACCATGTACACATGTGCAGGTGAAGCTACCAAAACCATTCTGACATAGAGCATGTTCATCACAATTATGGGACAGCAAGCATTCATCCACATCTATATACATTCCACATTTACCAGTTTAAGTAAAGTGAAAATGAAGTTAATTGCATATGACGTCAAATCATGCATTCTTTGTTGGTTGTTTTAGTACTGGTAATTGTTGGCATATATAATCACATGGTCAATAATTAATTGTTATATGATTATATTTTAATAGCTTTGATAATAACGAATGGATACAAAATTTAATACAGTGTATTATTAATTTGCTCATGATCGTAATAAAACGTATAATTACCTGAACAGTTTACAAAACCGTTTCCACTGAATCCATTGTTACAGTTACACTCATATGATCCATTACTGTTGCTGCAGCTGGCATACTCAGCACACTGTGATAGATTCTGATAGCATTCATCGATGTCTGAAATTAAGAGAATAATATTGATCAAGATAGCACTAAATGCAATCACTCGAAAATTTCATTTCATTATTATTGCAGCCATACATGCCCACTTGTAAGTTTATCAACGGATCACTTACCAATACAAGTTTTTAGATCACTGCTTAATTCATATCCAATGATGCAGCCACAGACAAAGCTTCCAAATGTATTATTACAAGTTTGATGGCAATTTCCATTGTTCATAGCACACTCATCCACATCTGAGGACACAAATAAGTAATATAGTGATATATTTAAAACGTGTACAACCCTGTGCTTACCTTCACATGATGTTCCATTGCCCCGAAATCCAATATTGCAAGTGCATTCATAGCTACCAATGGTATCAGTACATGTAGCATTGGGGTCACACGGAGATAAAAGGTCACATTCATTGATGTCTAATAAATATTCATTAGCAAATTAATAACTGAATTGTTTTCATTTAATTATACTTACTTGTGCAATTATTAAGTCCATCCCCTTCAAATCCTTCCAAACACTGACACGTGAAAGTTCCGAATGTATTAGTGCAGCTGGCATTATCGTGACAGACTTGACCACTTTCACATTCATTCACATCTTAACAAATATATAAAATATATTAACTCTATGGGCAAACAAATATATATATATATGTATTATTTTTGTTCTTACCTTCACAGTTCACACCATCACCATCAAATCCTTTCTTACAAATACACTGAAAGCTACCAACTTCATTAATACAAGTAGCATTAGAGTGGCAGTTATCTGTACCATTGCCGCACTCATCAAAATCTGTTGATGATACAAATACTCTACATGTTAATACACCCAATAGCATTGTCCTTCCAATTTTCAAAGGTATTATGGAAATTTTTTGGACCTGGTTATCACTTGACTTACCAAAACAGTTGAATTCAGTTCCATTCCCAATGTATCCCTCATTACAGGTGCAATTGTAACTTCCATCTATGTCTGCACATGTTGCATTTCCATCACAGTCATTCAGAGTACTATCAAGACATTCATTGATATCTGCAACCATATAAAAATTGCATCACATTTTATCAAATTTGCTAAAATACAGTCCTATCACCCATTATACAAGCATTTAAAGATAGTTTTTTGTCTATCAAAACTAATAATACACACTCATTCAATTTTTGATAAATAATTTAAATCTAGAATGTTAAAACTTACTAGAACAGTTATAATAGTTACTATCCAATTGGTAACCGCTAAAGCATGAGCAGTAAAAGCTTCCAATGGTATTGAAACACATGTGCTCACAGCCTCCTTTCATAAAATCACATTCATTGGAATCTAAAAAAATATATTATAGTTAAAAATATGTTATGCAGCTTAATAAAAAAATCACCTCGACATTCTATCCATGTATCTTGTGAATGATCACATGACGTTAATCCCACTAAGCTTCCCTCATGGCCGCATTCCAACAAGTTTGAATCAGATTCTGTGCATAAAAGTTGTTCTAGGAAAATAGGTCCACTGGTGACTGTAGAACGTGAAGGAATTACTCTTGCATCTGGAGTGAAATGGTTTTTTATATCATCACACCATCATATTACTTAACTAGCACCAATACCTTCTCTTTCAAATCCCACGAGCTGATTGCAGGCTACCTGAGCATCAATGGCACGAAATGACTTATTACACACTGTCCCCCAAGCGTTATTAAAGCATAACTCTAATCGCCCATTCATTGTCTGACTTTGACTGCTCTGGTTTCCTCCTGTCAGTCTAAGAGAATTGTGATGGCAATTTCCAGCAGGGATTCCAAATGCTAATAATGGCACATTATTGTCAACACTTGATCATTGTCATTCATTTCATTTCAATTCAACCTACGTTGGCATACGACTCCAGCATCTTCTCTTGGTCCACACTCAAGCCCTGTTCTATTATCATAATTACAGTTCATTAAGCTCAATTCAGATCCATTGCACGCTATATTGCTTAAAGACACAATTGCTTGAGTTTCTGAAAATTCTCCATTAGTCAAAGACACAGCACCTATAGTAGTAATCAATGAATAAAATGAATACTTTCACCCTATATCAACTAAAGTTTACCGTATGGTGAAAACCCAAGCTGTCGGCATGCTACTGAAGCATCAAGAATATCCCAAAAATCATCACAAATGGTTCCATACCGTCCATTAAAGCAAATTTCAATTCTTCCACCAACTAAACCATTTTTGTCTTCCAAAAAATCTTCATACACTACTTGATTACGATAGTAGGCGCTTCCTTCACCCACAAGAAGGCGGGTGTCACCATTATGACATGAAGCTAAAAAAAAAAAATAAACTCTGAAATGCTAAGGTTACACTTACATAGGTATTTTATAATTCATAACCACATAATACTGTTACTCCATACCTTGGCATCTTACACCAGAATCCTCTGAATGATTGCAGTTATGAATTGTGGTGAATCTACAATTTAGAAGTCTTTGTTCTGTACCGTTACAAATTAAATTGTCCACGAAAATATTTCCATTTCCTTGGCCAAAAAAGGCATGTGCCAAGGGTAGAGCATCTAATGAATAAATATGATTATGTTTGTAAATAAAAATAATAGAAAACTACAATGAATATAAACTACCTTGTCCAGAATATCCTAATTGCCTGCAGGCTACTCTGGCATCTAGCACATCCCACTGGTCATCACATATTGTACCATAGGAATTGTTTCTGCATATTTCTACACGTCCTTCAGTAGGTATAGTTCCATTCACTAGCCTCAAGTTACCTTCACTGCATACTGTATAAATTAGAATGTAAATAGAGTTTTATATATGCAAATGAATATAAATATACTAACCACAACTAGTGCCACTAGAACTTTTTATAAATCCCTCATCACACACACATGAGTAGCTTCCTTCAGTGTTGTTGCAAGTTGAATGTTCCATACACACACTTGAACTGTCCTCACATTCATTAATATCTAGAATAGTATAGTTTGGTGATACACGCCAAGTAATGTTTCGTTTCTTTTAGTGTATTTGTCTTGTGTCTTACCTGTACAATTGAGATCTTTAAGCCCAAGATCTTCATAGCCACTTCTACATGTACAAGTGAAGTTATTGTCAGTCATTCTACAATTGGCATTGAATATGCAATTAATTTTAGTTGGATCCAGTTGACCTCCAGGTGGGCAGTCACAGTGATAGTAAGGAATATCATTCACACAGATATGACTGCAGTTACCATTGCCAATAGCACACTGATCAATATCTAAAATCAAATATATTATGTTAGAAATAGTTAAGTAATTAAATAAGACTGAACAACTCACCATTGCATTGAACAGATACATCATGGGCATGTGTATAAGACTGGCGTCTGAAATTGACTTCAGTGCAATCTGAAATTTTTTGCTCACTTCCTTGGCAATCCAAAGATTCGATAAAAATGGGACCAATTCCAGAACCAAATGCTAAAGGCCTTAAAACAGAGGCTCCTATATGCAAGATAAATTGACTTAACTATTCATCAAAGAAAGCCAAAACAAAGTTTACCTTGATATGGTACATTTAGCTGATTGCACACAACTACAGCATCATCTTCATCAAATTTCTCACTACAGATACTTCCCCAAACTCCATTAAAGCATATTTCAACTCTTCCTTCTAAAGAATGGGAACCATTTACTAATTGTATCTGCCCATCAGTGCAATTCTCAGGTGATAATGATAGGTCTACAATAACAAATAAGATACCAAAATTAATGTGTATAATTTACATACATGACTTGGCTAGATATTTATTTACCTTGGCAAATTGCTGTAGCAATTTCTTGGGAGTTACAACTGGAAGAAGGCAAACTCCCACAGTCTAGTAAAGAAGATTCATTTCCAATGCACTTGACTCCAGTTAGAATTGTGTTGGTTGTTTCAGTACTTCCTTTCCCACCTATTGCTCCTATTAATATAAACCAATCCGTAATACTAGCTATACCAACAATACTATCATTTATTTTACCAAGTGGTGAAAACCCAATTTGTCTACACAGTACTGATGCATCATGATTATCCCATGAGTCATCACAGACACTTCCAAAAGTGCCATTCAAACATATTTGCACTTCTCCACTGACAAAATCTGTGTAGTGATCATATCCTGCTCCTAGACGAACTGTACCATGAGCACACATTCCTATAGTAATAAAACCATTGTATAAATTTTATATATCTTTACTCAGTCATACAATTACCTCCACAAATAACCCCCACAACATCTGACTCCTGACAGTTGTGCTGTTGTCTATGTGAACATTGCAACAGGTTAGCTTCATTTCCTTTGCAAACCACATCATCCAGGAAAATGGATCCTCCACCGCTTCCAAACTGAATGCCATCTCGTAATGCAACAATTTCTCCAATATCTACCCCAAAAGTCATGAAAACATTCAGTCACATTACTTCAAATTCTCACTTCTTACCTCTGCCCAGTTGTCTACATACTACTACTGCATCACTTTCATCCCAGCGATCGTTGCATACAGATCCATAGACATTGTTTATGCAAACCTCAACACGACCAGCACTTGATGAACTCTCATTGCCATTTATAAGTCTTACATCACCATCACTGCATACTAAAAGTGCACAAAAAAGTAATGGTTTTTGCTATATATGTGTGATAGTTACAGCTTACCACAAGGTGCATTTCTGACTAATATTGTTCTGTTAAAGCCTGGATAGCACTCTCCACATGAAAAGCTTCCATCAGTATTATAACAGTCAGAATTAACACACGACAAAGGATCAAGGGAACATTCATCAATATCTAAAATGGAAAGAGTTTATTATTTTTTTCATTATAAATATATAAAATTACCAGAACAATTAAATCCATTTCCATTGTAGCCGGAATTGCAAACACATTCATAGCTGCCTTCAGTATTTGTGCAAGATCCATTGTTATGACATGGCATGCTATAAATGCACTCATCCAAATCTATACAGACACACATACATACATTCATACATACATTCATGTATACATTCGTACATACATTCATACATACATACATACATACATTCATACATTCATACATACAGTCACCCATACATTAATACAACAATGCATTCATACATACACAGTGAACTAAGAACTGTTTAAATGGCAACTTTTGGACTTACCATCACAGAAACTCCCATTACCAGTATAGCCAATATCACACATACATAGATAGCTTCCTTCAATGTCCATACAAGAGGCATTTATATCACAGTTGTTTAAAGTATCATTGGAACACTCATCAATATCTAATACAATAACAATATTTTTTTAAAAATACAGCTTTGTATGCAAAGAATTTACTTGAGCAATCTGTCCCATTTCCACTGAATCCGAAGTTACAGATACATTCATAACTGCCAAATGTGTCAATGCATGTAGAATTTTCATGACAGTCGATTGGGAACAGAGAATTGCATTCATCGATATCTGCAAAATTAAGTCCCATCATATTTCGTAGAAAAATAAAAGTAATGTACTTACTTGAACAGAAATATCCAGTTCCAGAAAAGCCAATGTTACATGTACACTCAAAACTTCCCTCATTGTTCTCACATGAAGCATTGGGGTCACATATAGTAGTATTTAAACATTCATCAATATCTGTAATGTAAACAAAATTAAAATTGAAATTATACTTAAATGGAAAGAATTACCAGAGCAGAAGGTTCCATTTCCAGTATAGCCTTGACTACAGCTGCACATAAAACTGCCTACTGTGTCTGTACAAGTGGCATTAGTCTCTCTGTGACAGTTGTCTGTTCCTTCAGCACACTCATCCACATCTGTGTAAATACAATATATGCATTACGCACTAGTGACATGGTTCAATTTTATTACTCTTACTGTCACAATAAGTTCCATTGCCTCTGTATCCAGAATTACATGTGCAGTTGAAGCTCCCAACAGTATTTGTACAAGTGGCACTAGCATGACAGTTATGCCCTTCATCTCCCACAACGATACATTCATTAATATCTGGAAAAATATTAAGTGTTCTTGATATTCTACAACCCCACATTGTGATAATCTTCTTACCAGAGCAATTTAATCCATTTGATTCTAACCTATACCCATTCCAACAACTACATTCAAAGCTGCCAACATTGTTAGAGCACACTTGTTCACAAGGTCCTGCATTTATGCCACATTCATTGATGTCTATGTACAAAAAGAGTGAGGAATAGATAAAGTAATTTAAATTCATAAGAAATTAGACATGTACAAAAATATGATTAAAATTTGAATGAATTGAGTGGCTGAATTTCTGTCCAAGTATTAGCAAGAATTGAGCATACCAAACTGTAGTTACTACATTTTAGCTCCCTTGGATGATATAACCTGCACTAAATGCACTGCACATATTAATTATGTACTTACCTGTACACTTCACACTAATATCTTGAGCATGAGTGCAGCTATTAATTCCCAATGTGGAGAAGCTTTCACATTGCAAAATATTGTTGTCAGTTGGTTTACAATCAAGTTCATCTAAAAATATTGGTTGGATTTTGTTGGCATTAGATACAGTCGGTACAACTGAAGAGCCTGATAAAAAAAAAAGAATGAAAGTAAAACTCAAATATCATATCCTTTGTGATTATTTACCACTTCTGAGATATCCACCAGCCAGAATGCAAATTGTGCCAGCATCATCATTATCAAATCTCCTGTTACACACTGTTCCCCATGCCTGGTTAATGCACACTTCTACTTTCCCTTCAGCTGTAGAGTTTGTTACTACTGTATCTACAAGCCTCACACTACCAGTGGAACAGTTGTCATAGATTGTGCCAATTTCTAAATAAATGATATTAGAAAGTAATATATTAACTGAAACTAAATTTATGCATGTAAGAAACCTTGACAAACTATGGCAGCATCTTCAAAAAGGCCACATGTTGCTGGAATACCACTATTAACATTGCAGCTGAACAGGCTGTCTTCATTACCAGTACATTCTAAAGATGAGATGGCTATTAGACTGTTAGGCTCAGCAAAACGTGAGTCACTTAATGCAATTGCACCTATTACAAATATTTTATATGTAAATTTGAATAATTGCACAATCCTTACACTAACCATTAGGGGAAAACCCTAGTTGTCTACAGACTACTGACGCTGCCTGATTTGTCCACACATCATCACATATTGTGCCATAGCGTCCTCCAGAACACACTTCCACTCTACCAATACTCAGTCTGTCATCTATCAGATACTGGTGTGAAGGTAATACAATACAGTTCCTGTTATTTGTCTCTATGCAAATCCTGGCTTGTCCATTTTCACATGATGCTACAGTTGAAAAATATTTTTGTCACATTTTAATGATGATGGTGGTAATGATGATGATGATGATAATAATAATGATTAATAATACTAATCATTTGATTGGGCATTACTCGGTCCTTTTTTATTGTGTTTACCTAGGTTTAGAAACAATTCACTTACCTCCACACTTCACTCCAGCTCCGCTAGTATTACCACAGTTGTGAGTTCCAATAATATTACTGCTACAGTTCAATAGAAATAGCTCACTTCCTAAACAATTCACATTATCCAGAAAGACCGTAGAAGTTATTGGATATCCTATTACAGGTTGGGACTCTGAAAAATAAAATAGAAATATGGGACAATAAAATACTTTAGTGAAAACTAAATGTTACAGCTACAATACTATCTACATATTCAGTAGAATTAAAAACTTGACTGTCTTGCATACCATTGCTAAATCTTAGCTGTTGACATGCTACCAATGCATCATGATAATCCCAGAAGTCATCACATACTGCACCATATGTGTTGTTGATACAGATTTCAATATGACCTTCAAACGGTGAAGTTTGGTTAACAAGCCTTAAGTCTCCATCTTCACATACTACATAAAAATTGATATATTATGTTTTAATGTTGCAGTAATGCTAAAAGAAAATTAATAAATAAGTGAATCTACAACCATATATATATATATATATATATATATATGTTGTTTTTTTTAGTAATAAATAAATCTACATTAGTTTTTGAACTCACTGCATTGTGATCCATTTTCTCGAGATAGTTTGTATCCATTTTTACACACCATAGAGCAATTAAATCCATCACTTTCAAAATTATCAGGACAAGTACAGGTGAAATTTCCAGGGATGTTCTCACATGTAGCAAGTGGATCACACGGATCAAGCAAACATTCATTGATATCTAAAAGAAATTATTACATAAAATTTATACCATCTAAATTTTTTAAATGTAATCATTTGACAGACTAAATGCAGTTTTTATCCAGAATAATTATTTTATTGATCAAAACTACACCCAAAATATACAAATTGCTTTAAATGTCTCCTCTTTCATAAAAAGAAATGTATTATTTTACTCAAGAGTTCGTAGCATCAACAACAATATTAAGACGAAAAGTTGTATTTGTTTTATTAATCTCAGAAAAATCTGTGCTAGGTTGACTATTGACTGTAGAGCCTTTCAGATTATAGGTAAAATAACTAATAAAAAGTAGTCAAATAATCAACCAATCTATGTGTCAGTGATTACTAGACCAGGCTACATGCCAATGAATAAAAAATACAATGTTTCCAGAATATTACAATGCTTTCTATTTTTCAACACAATTGTTAACTTCTAGTCAAAACTTTTACCATCACAGCTTGTTCCATTGTTGTTCAAAGTGAATCCTTCTTTGCAGTCACACAAGAATGAAGAGATAGTATTAATACACAGTTGTTCACATCCTCCATTGTTGTACAAGCACTCATTGTAGTCTAAGATACATAAACAGAATTTAATGTTTTTGTCAGCTCATCTGACATTTTGTCTTACCTATACAAGTTACTCCAGCATCTTGTGTATGATCACACATGTGAAGCCCTAGTGGTGGTCTGACACAGTCCAATAAAGAAGAACTATCCTCTGCACAACTAAATTGCTCCAGAAAAATTGGCCCAGATCCAATCCCAAAAAAGGCTCCACGATGGGCAATGCTTCCTGAAAAAGTAAGACCCTCGTATAAGGACAATTGTATGAGCAGAACAAAAAAAATCTGAGTTACCATTGAATTTGTATCCTAATTGTTGGCAAACAATAGTGGCAATATCCTGATTGAAGGTTGAATCACAAACTGTTCCCCAAGCTTGGTTAATGCACACTTCTACCCGACCTTCTAAAACATTACTTCCATTGACTAATCGAATTTCACCATCAGAACAATTGGCTTTTTTTGTAGATACTTGTTGACAGAAGACACCAGCATCAGATTCTTGAGTTGGACAGACATTTGAAAACATCAAAGAATTACAATCTAGTATAGTCTTTTCATTGCCACTACATTGAACTTCTGATAAAACATTACTCAGTACATTTTCTTCATAGTAGCGCCTTCGCACAGCTATAGAACCTGTAATGATTACAAATGCTAAATTCTGCTAATGAGGCTACTCAAATTATTACCATATGGAGAATATCCCAATTGTTTGCAGATCACAGAGGCATCTTCATTATCCCACTCTTCGCCACAGACTGTACCAAATGAATTATTACTGCATACTTCAACTCTTCCACGTGACAGTTCATCTTTGATGAAGTCTTGAGGAGGCTGCTGAGTTTGCTTCACTACATTTTCATTGGATAGCTGTACACTGCCTTCAATGCAGTTTACTGAGCAATGTATTATAATCTTTTCAATGACAAAAAACAACAACAAATAATGAACTCACTTCCACACATCACAGCAGCATCCTCAGCATGATCACAGTTATTCTTAGTGATGCCATTATGAGAACATTGGAGTAAATTTATTTCATTTCCAGTACAAATCACATTATCTAAAGCTATTAGACCTTCTCCGCTTCCATATACACTGTCTTTCCCATTTAATGGAGCACCTGCTGACACTATATAGATAAAAACAACCAATTAATATATGACTGATAAGAATTACAGCCTTGTTTATTTACCATTGAATGAACTGCACACTACTCCAGCTGCCTTGTTGTCCCATAGATCATCACAGACTGTACCATACGTGTTGTTAAAACATACTTCAACTCTACCCTCAAGTCCTTCAGATGGTTCCGTTCCATTCATCAAACGAACTTGACCATTACGGCAACCTATAACAATACATATAGTCAAAAGTTGTATATCCAAATTTCAGTTATCAAAACTTACTGCAGTAGGTTCCATTTCCATGATATCCATAGTTGCATTCACAACTGAAGCTTCCAAAAGTGTCCACACAATTAGCATTGATGTCACAATTATGAAGTGATGAATTGCACTCATTCACGTCTGCAAAACAAAGACACATAAGCCACTTGCTTAAATGTTAGTGTAGTATCCTACATATAACACGACTTACTAAAACATTCCTTAAAACCATCTCCAAAAAAGCCAGGGTTACAAATGCATGAATAAGATCCATTAATGTTGACACAGTGAGAATGGTTAGCACAAGTAGAGAGATTATTTGCACACTCATCAATATCTAAAATAATAAGTACAAGTCAATGTAGCCAGTACTGTCAATTTATGAAGAACATGCCGTTTACTTGTTACCTAAAAAAAAGCAACTATGCAGTGGCAAGAATAGCTTAAATAAAAAATGAATTAAATTAGAAAGTACAAACATGAATTGAATACCCTCGAAACACAGGACTTTATTAGGTTAAATAGTAATCTTGATTATAAGCATGTTAAAGCTAAGCTCACAAAGATAACCTCTCAGCAATTAGTTATTAAACCTTACCTAGACATGTTGACTGATCAGAATCAAGAATAAAGCCATTGTTACAACCACAAGTGAAGCTTCCAAATATATTATCACAAGTCTGGGAACAACTGCCATTGTCTATTTCACACTCATTGATATCTGAAGAAGCAAAATATAATCATTTGAAAAAACAAAAACAAAGATGACTGCCAACCAATAGTTACCTTCACAAGTACTTCCATTTCCTATAAATCCAATATTACATTCACATTCATAGCTTCCAAATGTGTCAGTACAAGTAGCATTTTGATCACAAGGTGGCAAGTCTTCACATTCATTTACATCTAAACAACATGCCCAAGTGAAAAATGCTAATAGAAACTCAATGAAAACAAATAAATCCTACTTTCACAGAAGTTTCCATCACCATAAAATCCCTCTAAGCAAATACATTCGAAAGAGCCATGAGTGTTTTGACAACTTGCATTGTCATGGCAAGCATTGATTCCTTCACATTCATTCACATCTACAAGTAAATAATAGTAAAAGTAAGTGATACAAACATTACAAAGTTTGAATCATAGAGTAAAATAATCTTGTAACTCACCACTGCAAATAATTCCATTTCCAATAAATCCCTTGTTGCAACTACACTCAAAACTTCCAATAATGTTAGTACAAGTAGCATTCCTATGACAGTCAGCTAAGCCTTCGATGCACTCGTCAACATCTAGAAAACACTTCATATTATATGACTACAATATAAAAAAACAAACTGACTTACCTGAACAGTTACCTTCAATCCCACTGCCAGCGTAGCCTGACTTACATGTGCAGTTGAAACCACCGTCAGTATCCGTACATGTGGCATTTCCATCACAGTTGTTCATAGTGTCATCCACACATTCATCAATATCTACAGGGATGAAAATTGCATGTAAACTATTGTATTTGAGTGCATAATATTTTCTTTTGCTAATCTAATCTTCAATTGTTTTAAAATACTATAACTTACTTGAACAATTCTTTCCATTTAGGTCCAACCAATAGCCATCTAAACATGAACAAATAAAGCTACCAACAGTATTGGTGCAATAGTGTTCACATCCTCCATTTGTAAAAGTGCATTCGTTGGTATCTAAATCAGAAAGAAAAAACTTAACCATAATTTGAACTACAAGTGTAACACTAGTTTTATAATAACCTTTGCATTCTATCCATACATCTTGAGTGTGATTGCATCTTGACAGTCCCAATAAAGCATTGCCACGACTGCATTCCAATAAGTTATTATCAGAATTAGAACAGATGAGTTGATCTAAGAAAATGGGTCCATCTGGCAGCAATGATCTTGACTGGATTGCTCTACCACCTTCCACACAAGTTGCAAACAAATGACTGACACATATTAAACATTTTCTCACTTACCACTTCTTTCAAATCCCATCAACTGATTACATGCTACTTGTGCATCAATGGCACGGAAGGAGTTATTGCACACTGTGCCCCAGGCATTGTTAATACATATTTCTAGTCGTCCATCCATAGTTAGAGTCAAGTTATTGATACTACCTCCCACTATCCTCACACTGTTGTGTTCACAATTTCCTGATTGGGTTCCAAGTGCTACAAAATATATATTGTACTTAAAAAATTGAAACTGTAAAACTTCAGTGTACATACATTGACAAACTACTCCACCATCTTCTCTAGGTCCACATTGAGTCCCTTGGGATCTGATATGACTGCAGTTCAATATACTCAATTCAGTACCAGTACAAAATACATTATGAAGCACCACTGTCCTTTGACTTTCAGAAAATTCACTATTAGTAAGTGCCACAGCACCTATAATAAAGAGCCAGTCAGTTATCAATATCAATATGCAATTATATATTACCATATGGTGAAAACCCAAGCTGCTGACATATAACAGAAGCATCTTGATTGTCCCACAAATCATCACAAATTGTTCCATATCTTCCATTGATACAAACTTCTACTCTTCCAGCAATTAGTCCATTCTTATCAAACAAATGGCCCTCATAGGATCCTATATCCTGATAAAAACTGTCCCCTTCTCCCACTAGAAGTCGTACTTCACCATCTGTGCAGTTACCTACAGATTGTTATAAGATATAAAGATGACACAACCAGTGAAATAAAATAATTCTATATAATCATGCCATAATCTTACTTTGACATCTTAAGCCAGCATCTTCCATATGACTGCAGTCATGTTCTGCTGAAAACTTACAGTCTAATATTCTATTTTCACTTCCATTGCAAATCAAACTGTCAATATAGATGTTTCCAAAACCTTGTCCAAACATATGCTGAGTCAGAGGTAGGGCATCTAAAAATAAATTGCCTTAGATACACACATAATTTCAATCAGTTTCAGAATACCTTGACCAGAGTATCCTAATTGCCTGCAGGCTACTCTGGCATCTAGCACATCCCACTGGTCATCACATATTGTACCATAGGAATTGTTTCTGCATATTTCTACACGTCCTTCAGTAGGTATAGTTCCATTCACTAGCCTCAAGTCACCATCATTGCATACTAAATATGTTTATTAAAGTAGGATATACTATTTGTTCCAATTAGTAGGGATAAAATGTCTTACCACATTGGGAGCCATTCAAGACAAATCCTTCTTCACAGATACAGGAATATCCACCATGTGTATTGTTACAAAATGAATTATCCATACAAATTGATGTATTAATACATTCATCAGTATCTAAGAATAACAGCAAATAATGCACAGTAATCAAAATGAATTAAATAATTTACCAGAACAGTTGAAATTGTTATTACTAATGTCTTGAAACCCAGCCAAACATTTACAAGTAAAATGTCCATTCTCTACGGTGCAGTTGGCATTGAATATACAAGTTGTGTTGCTTTGATCTAGTTGACCTCCAGGTGGGCAGTCACAGTGATAGTAAGGAATATCATTCACACAGATATGACTGCAGTTACCATTACTCTCAGCGCACTCATCAACATCTATGGAAGCATTTTACAAATTACAAAAGGTCAATATTTTAATATACAACAACTAACCAAAGCATTGAACAGCAATATCATTATCATGATGGCAATTTCCACGTCTCAGATTAACTTCACTGCATTCTAAAACTTGTTTCTCACTGCCATGACAATCCAAACTTTCAATAAATAAGGGACCAGTTCCTGACCCAAATGCAAGGTTATTTATTGCTCTAGAACCTGAAAAATATAGTACATTTTTAGTTCTATGCTATTTTTTTTTAACTATGAACTTACCATTAAATGGCAGTGATAGCTGATTGCACACCACCTGAGCATCATCTTCATCAAACCGATTATTGCATATGGTACCCCATGCTCTGTTAAAACAAATTTCAACCCTTCCCTCCAATGGATTAGACCCATTTACTAGCCTAATTTCTCCATCATTACACAGTGCTTCTTCAATTGTTGTATCTGAAAACAAACAAGGAAGTATCAGTAACTGAAATAAACAACATATTAAAAAAATACCTTGACAAATGACAGTGGCAATTTCTTCAGAGGAACATACAGTAGTATTCATAACTGAACACTCCAGAAGATAAGATTCATTCCCCGTACACTTGACATTAGATAATGCAGGGTTCTCAGTTTCAGTGCCTCCTTTACCTCCAATGGCTCCTACAGAAGTTATTGCCACATTATTCACACAATATGCTTCATATAATTAAAAAATACCTATAGCTAAATATCCCAGCTGTCTACAGATAACTGATGCATCCTGATTGTCCCAAGAGTCATCACACACACTCTGAAAAGCTCCATTCAAGCATATCTGAGCTTCTCCTTGAACAAATGTTTGAAAACGATCATATCCAGCCTGAGAAAATAGACGAACATCTCCATCCAGGCAATATCCTGAAGAAAAACAACATAATATTAGCATCTTCCATAACTATAATTCTAATCCTACCTCCACACATGACACCAGCTACATTAGACTGTTTACAGCTTTGTTGAAGACTATGCGAGCACTGAAGTAGGTTTGTTTCCCTTCCTTCACAGACAATGTCACTCAGAAAAAATGGGTTTGTACTACTTATGGTATCTCGAATTGCAATTGAACTACCATTTCCTGTACGAATGAATTTCAAATAATTACAAGAGTCAATAGGAAAAGTTGCTCACTCACCTCTTCCTATTTGCCTGCAAACAACACCAGCATCTCTTTCGTCCCAACGGTTATTACAAACTGCACCATAAACATTATTTACACAGACTTCCACTCGACCTGTTATTGTGGAACTTGAAGATCCATTCATAAGCCTAATATCACCATCACTACAAACTAAGTAAACAAAATATTTTAAACATTTGTTACAACATAGTTTCTTTCACATACAGCATGGCTCTTTCGTATCATTGCCACCTCTTCGAAATCCATAATAGCAATCAGAGCAAGAAAAGGTACCATTTTGATTGATGCAATCAGAATAAATACAAGTAGTGATATTCAGTGAACATTCATCAATATCTATATAAAAAACAACAAATTTAAGAATTTATACATATATTAGTAGTTTAATATACTTATAATTTGTATGACATACATACTATATTTCGTATGGTACAGTATACTTGCTAGGAAGTAGTACTGCCTCAATAAACTTAATCAAGATCCATGGAAAAATTAAGCAAATACTCAGTTTTAACAAAAAAACAACAACTGATTACCTGTACAGTTGAATCCATTTCCATAGTATCCAGAATTACAAGTGCATTCATAACTTCCTTCCACATTGGAACAGTACCCATTCTGATTGCAAGGGTATCCAGAAATACATTCGTCAATATCTACAAAAATGCACGTGTACTAATATTTTAAATTTTCTTGATGCGCCATTCCACTCACCATTACAAGTAGTTCCATTTCCAGTGTAGCCAATATTACAGGTGCATAAGTAACTTCCCTCAACATCCATACAATACGCATTCATATCACAGCTATTAAAACTTTCATCTGAACATTCATTAATATCTAGATTTTGTCACAAACATGAAACTATAATTAAATAAAAAAAGGCTTTTGCCTACTTGAGCAATCAGTTCCGTTGCCACTGAAGCCAGAGTTGCAGATACACTCATAGGTACCAAAGGTGTCAATACAAGTTGAATTTTCATGACAGTCATTAGTATATGGAAAGTCACATTCATTGACGTCTAATAAACAAACATAGTTTTTAATTTATTATTTTATAAATTGAGCACATAGCACATTACTTGAACAGAAATATCCAGTTCCAGAAAAGCCAATGTTACATGTACACTCAAAACTTCCCTCACTGTTCTCACATGAAGCATTGGGGTCACATATAGTAGTATTTAAACATTCATCAATATCTGTAATGTAAACAAAAAATTAAAATTGAAATTATACTTAAATGGAAAGAATTACCAGAGCAGAAGGTTCCATTTCCAGTATAGCCTTGACTACAGCTGCACATAAAACTGCCTACTGTGTCTGTACAAGTGGCATTAGTCTCTCTGTGACAGTTGTCTGTTCTTTCAGCACACTCATCCACATCTGTGTAAATACAATATATGCATTACGCACTAGTGACATGGTTCAATTTTATTACTCTTACTGTCACAATAAGTTCCATTGCCTCTGTATCCAGAATTACATGTGCAGTTGAAGCTCCCAACAGTATTTGTACAAGTGGCACTAGCATGACAGTAGTGCCTCTCTGGGCCTTCAATGGTACACTCATCAATGTCTAAAAAAAAAAAAATTAATAAATCTTCCAATAATTATTTACAACCAAACTTACCATCACATTCAAAGCCATTGTTATTCAAAATAAATCCCTGATCGCAACTGCACAAAAAACTTCCAACATTGTTGGTACATTGGTGAGCACAACCTCCATTGTTTTCTTTACATTCATTAATATCTATTCCACAATAAAAAACAAACAAAGAACAACTAATTTCAAATAGCTATCATAAACTTAACACATCCAACTATTTACCTGTGCATCTAACACTGACATCTTCTGAGTGATCACAACTGTGAATTCCCAAAGTTGAGAATCTATTGCATTGTAGTATATCAAAATCTGATGATCTGCAGTCCAAATCTTCCAGAAATATGGGTCTGTCATAGCTAGTACTAATTGACTGCGAAGGAATAATCAAAGAAGCTAAAATGAAGAAGAAAATAGTATGTGGAAATAAATAACTAAAACATTATATGGACAGTTGTCATTACCACTTCTGAGAAATCCTCCCGCTAAATGACACACTGTGCCAGCATCATCATTATCAAATCTCCTGTTACACACTGTTCCCCATGCCTGGTTAATGCACACTTCCACTCTCCCTTCAGCTGTAGTGTTTGATACCACTATATCTGCTAGTCTCACACTACCAGTGGAACAGTTATCATATCTGGTTTTATTATCTGAAGAGACATATGGATAAGTAAACAACAGCAAAAAAATTAAAAGAAAATTGCAATTACCTTGACATATAATAGCAGCATCTTCAAACTGGCCACAGCTGATCACATTGTCTATGTTGACATTACAGTTGTACAAGGTCTGCTCATCTCCATTGCAAGAGAGTGAAAAAACAGATATAGGAATATCTCCATCAGAAAATTCAGCATTACTCAAAGCAATTGCACCTAATTATAAATAACAAAATTAAAAAAATAGGTTATGTATATGAAAATATAGCACTAGAACAACTATCTGGATATCCTATAAATAATTAACTTGAGTATATAACATAACCTAGCTAATTTTTTTATTAGTGTTAAATTATTATGGCATACCATATGGAGAGAAGCCCAGCTGCCTACAGACTACTGATGCTGCTTGATTAGTCCACACATCATCACATATTGTGCCATAGCGACCTCCAGAACACACTTCCACTCTACCTACGCTCAGTCTGTCATCTATCAGGTATTGCTCAGTAGTTGAAACAAAGCAATCTCTATTGTTAGTTCCAGTACAGATCCTCACATCTCCATCAGAACATACAGCTGAAATAGTTTAAATATAAATATTGTATGGGTTATATTCTTCAATTATTACCTCCACATCGTACACCAGCTCCATTATTAATTCCGCATTGATGAGAACCAGCTTTTTCACTACTGCAGTTTAAAAGAGATCCTTCACTTCCAAGACATTGCACATGACTTAAAAATATCGGTGTATTTGAAATGGGAAGTCCAATCATTGGTTGTGAATCTAAAAATAAATACCAATCACTCTAAAAATAAAACAACCCTCATCTAATAATTTTAGAATACCATTGCTATATCCAAGTTGTCGACAGGCCACCAAAGCATCCATCTTGTCCCAAAATCGGTCACACACAGCACCATAGGTATTATTAACACATACTTCAACGCGATAACTTGATGCTCCTCCCACTTCCACAAGCCTGATGTCACCATTCTGACATACTATGTGTAATACATACATAAACATAATTATAAAGCAAAAAAAATTCAAAACAATCTACTACTTACCACATGAAGTATGATTACTTTCTTCTGAGAGTTGGAATCCATTCTGGCATAACATGGTACAATTAAAGCCATCACCTTCAAAGTTGTCCAAGCATTCACATGTGAAATTGCCGGCATTATTGGTACAAGTAGATAGAAGATGACATGGGTTACTTTGACATTCATCAATGTCTAGCCAAAACACGCCAACCAAAAAGATTATTTAGCCATTAAACAAATTTATGACATGCTTACCAGTACAGTTTATTTTGTTGGTATCTAAGGTATATCCAGGTTTACATGCACATTGAGATGATCCGATTGTGTTGATACAGAGTTGTTCACATCCACCATTGTTTATAATACATTCATCAAAATCTAATTACAACCAAATAAATAAACCATCACACTGGCAATATTTCACTAATACCTAAACATGTAACTCCAGCATCATTGGAATGGTCGCACTGATGAACACCTACTGGTGATGAGTATCTGCAACCTTGAAGGTTAACGTCATCTTTCCCACAATTTATGTTGTCAATGAATATTGGACCATGCCCAGAACCAAAGAAAGCATCACGATATGCAATAGTACCTTGACAAAAATATTATTTATAATATTTTGTCAATCATAATTTTGACCCAACTAACCATTAAATCTGTATTGCAATTGACGGCAAACTACAATGGCATCATCTTCACTAAAAAGTCTATCACATACAGTTCCCCACGCACTATTTAAGCATATTTCAACTCGTCCTTCCAGAATGTTAGTTCCATTAACTAGTCTAATTTCACCATCAGTGCAGTTTGCCTTTTGAGTTTCAATGGCCTGGCAGACTACACCAGCATCAGTCTGTTGCACAGGACATGATGAAAAATGCTGAGCTGAATTGCAACGAGTTAGTGAGTCTTCAGAGCCAGTACAATTGACTTCAGAGAGAAAACTACTCCTTGGATTTCCTTCATAAAATCGCCTTGAGATAGCAACAGCACCTTTGTATAATATATTTAACATGAGCAATGTTAGGAACATATCTACATATACAAACATACCATATGCAGAAAAACCAAGTTGCTTGCAAACAACAGATGCATCTGTATTGTCCCAAAATTCATCACAAATTGTTCCATATGAATCATTTAAACACAGTTCTACTCTTCCTCGAGCTAAGGTATCTTTGATAAAATCTTGTGATGGCTGCAAAGTCTCAAGTGTAACTTCGTCATTAGACAGTCTAACACTTCCTTCTATGCAGGTAACTGCAACACAACAGAGGATTTAGTTATTATAATAAATTACTAGTATTTTCGTAACTTACCACCACAAATAACTGCAGCATCTTCCGTATGATCACAGTTGTTGTTGAAGAAGTCATTGTGTTCACAGTGAAATAAATTTTGCTCATCTCCATCACAAACTACATTATCCAATACTATCATTCCTTCTCCAATACCAAAGTTGCTGTCATGCCCCTTTATAGGAGCACCTATAGTGTCTAATACAACAAGCATCAATCAATTAAAATAATCTCCAATAATGACATCACTGACTATTAAAAGCCTTGCACACAACTGCAGCAGCTTGTTCATTCCATAAGTCATCACATACAGTCCCGTAGCTGTTATTGTAACAGACCTCCACTCTCCCTTCATGACCCTCTGATGGCTTTGTTCCATTCATAAGACGAATTTGACCATTCATACAGTCTAATTTGAAATTCACAAAATGCATTGCAATAGGATATATAAGTAGTACTGAAATTTTAACTTACTGCATACTGTCCCATTTCCATTAAATCCAAAGTCACAAGTACACATAAAACTTCCTTCTAAATCTTTACATGTGGCATGGATATCACAATTGTGGGAGGAGAGCGAACATTCATCTATATCTACATAAAACAGAACCGATACTAACCAATACCTTCATTAGTTATTTTAAATATTTTTCTTACTTGAACAATTTAATAATCCATTTCCTGAGAATCCTGGATTGCAAATACAGGAGTATGATCCAATGATATTGCTACAATATGAATGGCTGGTACATGCTGATACATTGCGATCGCATTCATCTATATCTGCATTAGCACAATAATAATGATAGTGTGTGCAACACATGAATAATTATTATGATCTGCTAATGCTTATATACATATGTAATATAATTCAATAATAAAAAAATTATTGCAGGAATAATAGTCAAGTTAGTAAATCAATATAATAAAGTTATTATTACAGTACCATTAAGGGAAGGCACAAAACTAAGAACTTCTTCCATAAAAAAAACCGAAACAATAAGACGCATATACACACTAGCTGTAATATTATGATGTCTATTTATTATGTAATTCAGCTATAGTTATATGTGGTAATACATGTATCTAGTCATAAATGCAATGCCACTGCTAAATAACTGACACATGTCATATTTGCAACAACAACAGGAGAAGTTATATACTTAGACTAAGAATGGGATTTTCTAGGGTTTATAGTTATAGTAACCGTGTACTTAAAATTGTAGATAGTGGTCCATAAGAAAGCTTGTCATTTTTTCTTTTCTTCCTTTGCATGTCCACTGGCAAGATATATTATTACGAAAGAAAAAAAATGGTACCACTAACTAACACATAGGCTAATAGTGCTGTACTGAGTTTCTGAATTAGTCAATAGCATTATAAACAAAAAAGTAACAAGTAACAACTTTAGCACAGAAGCTATGACAAAACTACTAAATTGCTTAGAGCTATCTCTACCAGTATACTTACTTGTGGTAGTTCATCTTTGAAGCTCTCAGAAAGAAAGGTCATACAGACAAGGTCAAAAAATATATAGCAGCAAAAAATCTTGGTAGTATTTTTAAGTAAAATTACAAGAATGTCTAAGAGTCCTTTATTCTTGTTTTTCTTCCTTTTTTTTTTTTTTTTTTTTTTGCAAAAAAGGCATTTCCTAACCATTTTTTATATACATGTACCCACTTCAAAATTGAAAAAGTTCAAATAATTATCGGCAATAAAATGGGTCTCTCAGAAAGTTCTAATACATTGTGACATCAAAATGCCATTGTGCATATATACGCATTATTTTACTAACCATTGCAGGACCTCATATCATCATCCAGCTCATAACCTTTGTTGCAGCTACACAAAAAGCTACCATGGGTATTGGTACAGATCTGATCACAACTTCCATTATTGATCAAGCACTCATCCACATCTGCAATATAAAAACAAAATCTTCAGCATGAAAATTGAGAAAATTACACCTCAGTTGTTGTACCTTCACATTCTATTCCATTTCCAATATAGCCAGAATTACATGAACAGTCATAGCTTCCATTGGTATCAGTGCATGTGGCATTTGCATCACAAGGATAATCTCTGTCACACTCATCAATGTCTACAGCAATGAACACCACATTATGATCATTATTAACAAATTATAAAAAGTTTCATACTAAAGCTTGATAATTCTTACTAGTGCAATTAAACATTCCATCCCCTTCAAATCCTTCCATGCAAGAACACTCAAAGGAACCAATTGTGTTGGAACATGTTGCTTCTACATGGCAAGCACTATCATGTTCACACTCATTGTCATCTAGAGAGAAAAAAAGGGAAAAGACTAATAACATGACGATGATGCTCAGCAATCAACTTACCGCTACAATTTACTCCATTGCCAAGGAAACCATCAAAGCAACTGCAATAAAAACTTCCAATAGTGTTCATACAAGAAGCATTGACATGGCAGTTGTTAGTGTCAAAGTTTTCGCACTCGTTAAGATCTACACAACATTTTATGATAAAAATTATAGCACATCACTCGCCTAAAAAAAAGACAAAACATTTCAAATGCTTACCAAAACAATTTCCTCGAGTACCATTACCCATGTATCCTGTATTACAGCTGCAGCTATATCCACCATCATTATCGGAACATGTTGCATTCCCATCACAATCATTCAAATCTTCTTCCAAACACTCATTGATATCTAATGACATTTTCATATGAATAGTAATGTTTCATTTATAGGCAGTTCAATTGAATCTTACTTGAACAGTTCAATCCATTTTTATTCAGTTTATAGCCAGAATAGCAAGAGCAGATAAAAGTGCCAATAGTATTTGTACAGTTGTGCTCACATCCTCCATAGTTGATATCACATTCATTAATATCTATCCAAGCATAGTATTATAAACATAGAATCTGTAATACACACTATAGTTAACCACCTTTACACTCTATCCATACATCTTGAGAATGAGAACAACTAGCTAGCCCTAGTATAGTATCTCCACGTCTGCAAGAAACTAAATCTGTGTCAGTAACAGAACAGGAGAGTTGATCAAGAAAAATAGGTCTTCCAGAAATGTATGTGAGTGGATTTATCACTCCAGCACCTGAAAAACATGTCACATGACCAATAAACTATAAAATAAAGACTGTACTTACCTTCTCTTGTAAATCCAATAAGCTGATGGCAAGCAACTTGTGCATCCACATCACGGAAAGCATTATTACACACTGTACCCCAAGCATTGTTAATGCATATTTCAAGGCGACCATTCCTAGTCAAGAATTGGGTATTGTCAATGCCATCTTCCAGTCTCACCATACCATCCACACAATTCCCATAGGATGTATTAGATGCTATAATTGTATTCAAGAATACTGAAAATTTGCCAAAAAACAACAACAACAACTTAATTTACTTACGCTGACATACAACTCCAGCGTCTTCTCGGGATCCACAATCCACTCTAGCTTGAGCACTATAACTGCAATTGAGCAAGTTTGTCTCAGTACCATCACATTCAATATTTGAAAGAGCCACTGCTGTTTTAGCTTCTGAAAATTCACTATTTGTTAGAGCAATTGAGCCTTGGTGAAATATAAAAATAGGAAGATAACAGGGACTGGTAAAAAAATTAAGAATAGAAATATACCATAAGAAGAAAATCCCATCTGTCTACAAAGCACTGAGGCATCTTGATTGTCCCATGAGTCATCACATACAGTTCCATATCTTCCTTCAAGACATATTTCCACTCTACCCGCAACCAAACCATTTTTATCATAGATATGAGACTGAGTGTCTCCACGATAATATGAATTTTCATCTCCCACTATTAGACGAACTTCACCTTCGTCACACATACCTGAATTATGAAATTTATAAGACATATTTATATAATTTAACACTCATATTTAGTGTCCAGCTTGGAATTTGCAAGTATCAACATAGGCATATATAGCTCTAAAGAATAACAACAACAGCAACAAATACAGACCAAACAAGAAAATATATCTTGAAATTACATATCACTGTAACTTTCATTGTGCTTTGACCTATTATTTGCCTGGATATTATTTACAATATGAGTTGAGTTGACCATTTTATAATATTCCATTAATTAATGTTCAAACTTAGGCTAGTGAGTTTCAGTGCAGTAATTTTTTTAATTGTATTTACTTTTTTCACAAGCATTTTAATTTTGAACAATATACCAATTGTATTGGAAAAACAAAACAAAAAAACAACAACTGGCCATCAACGATGAGTGAATCCAGTACAACTTACTTATATAAAATTATACCAATATTTAAAACTTGACATTACTTGTTGACCTTAATACTGTCTTTTCAGTCAGAAGAACTGATTTTAAATAAACAAAAACTCCATTCACAGTTTACAATTATTTCTCTCTAACCATGCACATGAGAAATTTTGACACTATATCATAATCACTACTACTATTTCTAGTACATAAAGAGTATAGCATTGTCAACCATAATGCCCTTACCCTGACACCTCACTCCTGCATCCTCCAAGTGTTGACAATTATGGTTTATAGAAAACCTACAATCTTGAAGCTTCCTTTCTGTTCCATTACAATTTATATCATCCACTAAAATTTCCCCATTTCCTTGACCAAAATAAGCCAGATGTAATGGAATAGCATCTACACAAGCAAAAAAAAAATCTAGAATAGAAATGTGTCATTAAATGAAATAAAACATCTTTTTAACCTTGTCCAGAATATCCTAATTGCCTGCAGGCTACTCTGGCATCTAACACATCCCACTGGTCGTCACATATTGTTCCATAGGAATTGTTTCTGCATATTTCCACTCGTCCTTCAGTAGATACATTTCCATTGACTAGCCTCAAGTCACCATCATTGCATACTACAATGTATAATTGAAAGAAAGTAAAAGCAGAATAATACATCAAGGGAACAAACACCAGCCCAGCTGACCTGCCTGATGCTGAACCAATTCTTTTAGCCATTAGATGATACACTACTTGCCCAAATACTGCTCATTAGGTAAATGATGTCATATACAGTGCATTTATTAGCTAGCTAGATCACGAAACTAAAAGTAGAATTATATAGACAATAGACTTGTAGCATGTTTTTATTGTTAATATCACTTCTATCTGAGTGAAGAGGCTGCTTTTCCTTCTATTAGCTACAGTATTAAATTGCCTGTAATCCTTTTCTCTTGTATGCAACCACACTCTAATCTCAAAAAATTTACCAATTGAATGGTGGTAATAACACGAGAAAAACAAATAATTGACACATTATTCTGCTACTTCTATATTTATCATCAAAGTAAACAATTAAGTTGACCATTGCAATTCATATCAAATACATTCACTTGACCTATGAATACTGCTTTCTTATGTACAATTAAAGTCTTACCACATTGGGAGCTATTCAAGACAAATCCTTCTTCACAGATACAGGAATACCCACCAATTGTATTATCACAAAATGAATTTTCCATACATATTGATGAATTGATACATTCATCAATATCTAAGAATGACAATGCTATATAGTAAACACACTGTTATCTGTTGAAGTTAGCAACTTACCAGTGCAGTTGAAATTGTTTTCATATATGTCTTGAAAACCAGTCAAACATTCACAACGGAAGTGTCCATTTTCTAAGGAGCAGTTGGCATTGAATATACAAGTTGTGTTGCTTTGATCTAATTGGCCTCCAGGTGGGCAGTCACAGTGATAGAAAGGAATATCATTCACACAGAAATGACTGCAGTTACCATTGTTCAAAGAACATTGATCAATATCTATCAGATGAAAGTATATGGCAAAGATAAGATAATAAATACTTAATTAAGGAAACAATTATACTACCTTTACACATGATGGACACATCATTTTCATGAGTACAAACTTCACGTTGTAAATTAAGTTCACAATCTAGTAGATGTTTCTCATGACCATGGCAGTTAAGACTCTCAATGAATACAGGACCATCTCCATGACCAAAAGGATGTTCATCCAGAATAAATGATCCTATTTTAAGAGAACTATGAGTGTTGTCTATTTATTGCCACTGAAATTAACTCACCAGAATAAGGAAGAGATAACTGATTGCAAATTATATTCGAGTCATCTTCATCAAACCTGCTGCTGCAAACTGTTCCCCAGGCTCTGTTGAAACAAACTTCTACTCTACCTTCTAAGGGATTAGATCCATTAACTAATCTGATGTCTCCATCACTACAGTTCACTTGTTTAATATCAATATCTGCATTATAACAACTTGTAACTACTTGATAATATGTATTGAGACACTCTAACCTTGGCAGATGACAGTTGCTATCTCCTTTGATACACAGCTAGTAGAGTTCATTGCTTTACATCCAAGTAACTCCGATTCATCACCAGTACAATTCACCTGAGTTATCACAGTAGTTTCACTTCCAGTACCCCCTTGGCCACCAATTGCACCTGCAAAACCTTAAGCATGTAAATATCAAATACTTTTGAAGCAGATAGTTATTAACCAAATTTAGAAAATCCAAGTTGATTGCAGATAACAGAAGCATCTAGATTATCCCAGGAATCATCACAAACACTACTAAAGACTCCATTGAGGCATATTTGAGCTTCTCCACTGATGAAGTCCTTATATCTGTCATAGCCTGACTTAGAGAACAGCCTCACATCTCCATCACTGCATGCTCCTGGTTAACCCATGAAAAGTTCATCAGTCAAAGTAAACATTCGTATATATATAATATATATGGTTTGTACATACCTCCACAAATAACACCAGCTAGATCTGACTCTTTACAATTGTGCTGCCGACTATGCGAACATTGAAGGAGACTAAGTTCTCTTCCTTCACAGACTACGTCATCAAGGAAAATAGGACCAGTATAGCTTACATCTAACACTGCAACTGAAGTAGCATTGCCTGACAGAGACAATGACCAGTGGAATGTAATAGTCACTGAAAACTGACAATAATCTTACCTCGACCAAGCTGTCTACAAACAACTGCTGCATCTCTTTCATCCCATCGATGACTACAAACTGATCCATATTGGTTGTTTATGCAAATTTCAACTCTACCCTCATCCAATGAATTATTAAACCCATTCATCAACCTGATGCTGCCATCTGAACAATCTAATTAAAATGTTATTGATAATCATTTTCCAACACATAAAAGAGAAACCTACTGCATGCTAGTTTGCTGTCATTCCCTGTTCGTTTGAAACCTGCATAGCACTCCCCACAAGTAAATGTCCCATTCAGATTAATACAGTCAGAGTTATAGCAGGAGGAGATGTTAAGGAAGCATTCATCAATGTCTAATAAACAAAACAACAACCACAACAACTTGAATTATTATGTCAAACTATTTCAATAAATAATTCAAACAAAAAGCCCGTTCTATACTATGCTCATCTGTTGTTCAGTAGCCCCATTTGTGGCTGTGATGAAGACAATATGCTTTATGTTAAAATTCAACATAAGTTCAAAAGCATACTCAAAATATTATATTTGGTCAGCACATTACCTGAACAAGTCAGTCCATCTCCATAATAACCATCTTTACAGGTGCAAAAATAACTTCCATCTGTATTTGTGCAGAAACTGTCAACACCACATGAAGAAGCCAAGATGCACTCATTGATGTCTGCATAATAAAAAAAATTGACTCAAAAAGGACTTCCAACATCTTCATATCTTACCATTACACAGTGTCCCATTACCAGTATAGCCAATATCACACATACATAGAAAACTTCCCTCTATGTCCATGCAGGAGGCATTTATATCACAGTTGTTTAAAGTGTCATTGGAACATTCATCAATATCTACAAGACACAATGAATTACATTTGATTGTACAGTATTAAATTAAAAATACAAATTTACTTGCACATTCTGTTCCACTTCCCAGAAATCCAAGGTTACAAATACATTCATAGCTACCAAAAGTATCCACACAAGTAGAGTTTATATGGCAATTTGAGGTACCAAGTTCACATTCGTTCATATCTGGTGAAAACAACAACAAAAATATTTTAAAGTGAAATTGTCATTTGTGATTTTTAACTTAATAAATCTCACAAAACGCTACAAGGTTAATATATGAATACATCATACTAAATAATGTGATACACTGTTTATATATGAATACATCATACTAAATAATGTGATACACTGTTAATATATGAATACATCCTACTAAATAATGTGATACACTGTTAATTTATGAATACATCATACTAAATAATGTGATACACTGTTAATATATGAATACATCATACTAAATAATGTGATACACTGTTAATGTATGAATACATCATACTAAATAATGTGATACACTGTTAATATATGAATACATCATACTAAATAATGTGATACACTGAAATATGCTAAAAATACTACATATTACTTTGACTTTTAGTATCAGAATATTGAACATTTAAACGAATATTAACATATTTGATATAATGATGTATATTATAAAAGAGATGCAGATATGCAGAAATATATAGATAGATACACAAATAATGTGCAGTCAAAAATTGCTAAAATCTATGGCATATCTGGACTCACTTGAGCAGAAAGAATTATTCAGCATAAACCCTTCATTACAGATGCAGTCATAGCTTCCCACCGAATTGGCACACATAGAATTAGGAACACAAGCACTGGTGTTTAAACATTCATCAATATCTGTTACATAGAGTAAGGTTACATTAAAAATGATTGTGAAATACTTTATTGTGGCATTACCAAAACAAGATGTTCCATTTCCAGTATACCCACTTGTACATGCACATTCAAAACTTCCAATTGTATCAATACAAGTTGCATTTGAAGTTCGATGACAATTATCTATCCTTTCACTGCATTCATCAATATCTTTAAAAAAAAAGTAACAAAAAGGCAAAAGTATATATAAAATATAAAAAATATTAATATTACATACTTTCACAATAAGTCCCATTTCCTCTATATCCTGGATTGCATGAGCAATTATAGCTTCCGATGGTATTAGAGCAAGTAGCATTAGTATGACAGTTATGCCCCTCTGGACTTCCTAACATGCACTCATTAATATCTAAACATTTAACAAATATCATAGTAAAAGAAGTGGGAAATGCTTTTTAATCCTATTACCTGAACAGTTCAGACCATTGACTTCCAATTGGTAGCCATTGACACATCGGCACTCAAAACTACCCACATTGTTGACACATACTTGCTCACATGGTTCACCAATGTCGCACTCATTTATGTCTATTCGAGGAAAATTACAATGAATAGCAGATAAGGCAACCACTGCACCTTCTCACCTGTACATCTCACTCTAACGTCATCTAAATGAGAGCAGCTATGTATTCCAAGTGTGGAAAATGTATTGCACTGTAATAAATCTTTGTCCGATGGTCTACAATCAAGTTCTTCCAAAAATATTGGTGAATTATCTGTAACATTGGAATTTGAGTGGAGAAGAATTGATTCTGAAAAGAAGAAAGGACATGTTTAATAGTTATTGTGATCATTGATTTTGTTCTAAAAAGTACCATTTCTGAGATATCCTCCTGCCAAAAAACACACTGTGCCAGCATCATCGTTATCAAATCTCTTGTTACACACTGTTCCCCATGCTTGGTTGATGCACACTTCTACTCTCCCTTCAGCTGTAGTGTCTGTAAGCGTCTTATCAGCCAGTCGTACACTACCAGTGGAACAGTTGCTGTACTGTGTCATCACAGCTATTTCCCAAATACAGTGAAAATTGCTAATAAGTTCATGTAAATCTAGGATACAAACCTTGACAAATAACAGCACCATCTTCAAATCTGCCACAACTTCCCATATTCTGGTCATTATTAACTCTGCAATTGTACAAGTCGGACTCATCTCCAGTACACGATAATGAAAATATTGAAATTGGAATAGATCCTTCAGAAAACTGAGCATCAGTAAGGGCAATAGCTCCTATAAAAATGTACAAATATCAAGGCAAATTTTGATCTAGATCATATTACCATATGGAGAGAAGCCCAGTTGCCTACAGACTACTAATGCTGCTTGATTGGTCCACACATCATCACATATTGTGCCATAGCGACCTCCAGAACACACTTCCACTCTACCCACGCTCAGTCTGTCATCTATCAGGTATTGCTCAGTAGTTGAAACAAAGCAATCTCTATTGTTTGTTCCAGTACAGATCCTCACATCTCCATCAGAACATACAGCTATAAACATAATATAAAATGCTCTGAAGTTTACGTGAAAGAGGAGAAAACTTTTACCTCCACACCGTACTCCAGCTCCATTACTTAAGTCACAATTGTGATTCCCAATCTCATTTCTAGTACATTGTAGCAATGACGATTCGTTCCCCACACACTGGACATTATCCAAGAAAATGCTTGAAGAAGACATGGTAAGGCTCCTGACTGGTTGAGAGTCTAAATTTTGAGAGAAGTTGCAATCAGTTTACACAATACTGAATTATCATTTAACTAACCATTGCTGAATCCTAGTTGCCGACATGCTACAAGTGCATCTTGTACATCCCAGAAGTCATCACATATACTTCCATAAGTGTTGTTGATACAAACCTCCAAAGACTCGTTTCCAACTATTCTCAATTCTCCATCATTACATACTATATATACACAGAGGGATATTTTAAGTGTATCATCATCATAATCACATGACATGCTTACCACAAACAGACCCGTATTCCCTGGACAACTGAAAACCATTTTCACATATGAGGGTGCAATTAAATCCATTTCCTTGGAGGCCTTCTTGACAGCTACAGGTGAAACTGCCAGCAGTGTTTTTACAAGTGGCATTAGGGTGGCATGGATCAGCTTTGCACTCATCTATGTCTGATGTAAAAAAATATAATAATAAGCAATGCTCGAGATAGAGTTTTTAATCTAACCAGTGCAATTGGCTCCATTACTGTCCAGAATAAACCCATCTTTACATTGGCATATGTATGAAGAAATAGTATTCAAACATTCTTGCTCACATCCTCCATTATTGTCAGTGCATTCATTGTAGTCTGAGTAAAAAAAAGCAAACATTCCAGTTAACCTTGTATTATTTTGTTTTCGATTTCTTTTTTAATACTTACCTATACATGTCACCCCTGCATCTTCAGAATGATCACAGCTATGAATTCCAATAGGCTGTGAAGCACACTCCAATATCGTACTGTCTCCAGCACCACAAAGCAATCTGCTGATATATACTGGACCACTGCCTCTACCAAAGAAAGCTCCACGGTGGGCTATACTTCCTACAAATACATGAAACAAAACTAGAATACAGAAGTCCCTGGCATGTTTCGGGGACCTCACCATTTATTCGATACCCTAATTCCTTGCAAATCACATTGGAGTCATCTTCACTGAAGGAATCATCACACACACTCCCCCATGCTTTATTAATGCACATTTCTATTCGACCTTCTAAAATATTGCTTCCATTAACAAGTCGAACTTGACCGTCTGAGCAATTGTCCTTTTCTGTAGCAATAGCCTGACAAACTACACCAGCATCACTTTGTTGTAAAGGGCAACTTGAAGTGGATGGAGAAATACTGCATTCCAATATTTTGCCTTCAGTGCCATTGCAATGAATATCATATTCGAAAATAGGGAGCAAATCTTCTTCATGATATCTACGATGAATCGCAATAGCACCTAACAAATACATGTTTAAATTGTTTGATATGCCATTACCATGAATACTTTATTCACTCACCAAAAGGTGAAAAATTGAGCTGCTTGCACACAACAGAGGCATCTAGATTATCCCATGATGAATCACAAATTGTTCTGTAATTTCCATTTTTACAAAGTTCTACTCGTCCACGAGAAACTTCATCTTTGATGAATGCTTGTGCTGGCTGTTGAGTTAACAGTGTCAAATCCTCATTTATAATCCTGACACTTCCCTCCACACAAGATACTATATACATAGTTAATATTGTATGAAATATTTGAATTACGGGAAATGTTAATATTCTCTAGTGCATTGAATGTGATACAATGGTGTGTACCATTGAACAACTCCACAATCATAGGTATTATTACTGGTAATATAATATTTTCAATGCAGCAATGGAAAAATTATTGTAAGAGTTGAATATGTTGCTCTAAATTTGTGTTAGAAGAACTATCCGGGCTGGTTTTCAGACTTATTGCAGTTTAGTTAGCAGTGGCTACACTCATGAACATGCTCGAATTATACTAGCTTACACATCTCAAGAATTAAAGCTTAAGGTAGATAGACCCCTGCGACCGGAAAAAAAGGGCTGACAACTGTCACAATAACCATGCATTATATTATAGTCATGCTAGCCAGACCCTTTACCTAATTTCTCTGCTTGGATGGAATGGAGCTATTAGGTAAAGGTCTGACTAGTGAGATTAAACTTAGTCTGGAGAATTTATGTTACACTCAATTACCAAGCTTACAAAAAATATGAACATAATGATTGGCAGGTAGCTGATGTTAACCTCACACTGTTTTTTTTTTGTTGCTATTTTTTAACTACTGGAAGCAATTCATGAAAATTGCATTCTGATTCTTGCACTAAATTTCAGATTCAAAAATTAGCTACTCAACTTGTACTTACTCCCACATATTACAGCGGCATCTTCTTTATGGTCACAATTATTGCTCATTATGTTGTTATGGCTACACTGAAGCAAGCTTTCCTCAGCTCCAGTGCATACCACATTGTCCAGCATTATTACTCCTAGTCCACTGCCAAAGGCACTACTGTGTCCATTCACTGGTGCACCTCTAGATTCTACATTTTTTAATTATTAAAAATAAATGTTAAGCAAAAACAACAACAAAATATTAGCACACCATTAAATCCCCTGCATACAACTGCTGCAGCCTTTTCGTTCCATAGATCATCACATATAGTACCATACACATTCCCATAGCAGACCTCCACTCTGCCTTCATGTCTAGTTGACAAAGAGCTACCATTCATGAGACGAACTTGACCATCAGTACAATCTAGTAGAATATCTTATTGATTAATATAATCTGAAAATGTAATTTAGCCTTACTGCAATCCACTCCATTGCCAACAAAACCTGGGTTACAGATGCAAGTATAACTTCCTTCCATATCCTCACAGTATGCATTCACATTGCAGTTGTGGGTTTGCAATTCACACTCATTGACATCTAAGTATTGGAAATAGCATAGATATTAATATCTTAAATTAAAGAAATGAATAGTGGACATTACTTGTGCAGCTATTGAAGCCATCTCCTGAGAAGCCAGAATTACATAAACAATCATAAGATCCATTGATATTTCTACATGTAGCATTATCCACACATTTTGAAATGTTCATTGCACATTCATCAACATCTATTGGCACAAGAATTCCTTAAAATAATTTACACTTTCTCTTATACACACATCAAAACACTAACCATAACAAGTTTTGCCATCAATATCTAGATAAAAACCCTCATTGCAACTGCAGGAAAAGCTACCAAAATTGTTATTGCATTCTTGGCTGCATCCATTACTGCTCTCAGCACACTCGTCAATGTCTATTATTACATGTACAGAATTATGTTACTAGTAATACAAGTTTTAATTTTAACTTACCATTACAGAAAATACCATTGCCTTGGAATCCTTCCTTGCACATACACTCATAGCTACCATCAGTGTCCATACAAGTAGCATTTAGACTACATGGGGATTCTTCAGTACACTCATTTACATCTAACAAAGTTTAAGGCTTGAATAATAAAGGCATAGAGGTAAATAAAAATTAATAAACTTACTCGAACACTCATTTCTACCATCTCCATTATATCCATCAAGACATGTACAAATGTAGCTTCCCAATGTATTGGTACAGTTGGATTTATCATGGCAATTGTTATTGACATCTTCACACTCATCCATATCTGTATTAAATAATCAGTAATTGAATGCATTTTGGAACTCTTTGCCATATTTTTAAAAAGCTAGTTTCGTACCATAACAATTAATTCCATCTCCAAAGAAGCCATGCACACAAATACATTGATAACTCCCTTCAGTATTGCTACAGGTAGCATTGGAATGGCAGTCATTAGTACTCTCATCCTCACATTCATCAAAATCTAAAAAAATAGTCAAACTTCATCTTTATAATGATAAATGTCACAATTTTATACCTTGACAAAATCCATGTGTTCCATTGCCAACATAGCCTGTATTGCAGCTGCAGTTGAATCCTCCATCAATATCAATGCAAGTAGCATTGCCATCACAAGTGTGAAGATTGGCATTCAAACATTCGTCAATATCTGGAGATAAAATATATATTTAAATATTACAGATCTAGAGATAAAATAAATATATAAATTTCAGTGTATAAATTTCAGTGTATCTATATATTCACAAAAATAACAACAACTTGTATACATATATGATATTATGCTACTTTAAGTCATCTCTTAATCATTGCTACACAAAGCTATGCTTTGCAAATGAAAATATAAATATCCTCAATACGTTAGAACTCACTTTATTGATTGGCCAACAACACATGCAATTTTCTAGAAATCACTCATATTCACTTCACTATTTAATAAAATATTGTGGTGTGAAATGGTTATTTGGTAGTACTTTGGATTAGCTATGCTCAGTAATGATATGAATATTGGCATGAGAATGAAGATTGGATAAACAAATGTTTTCCCCTTACTTATATTCTTTCTAGAAAGTTAACTTAATTCCCATATGCTTACTTGAGTGTATTAATACATTTTGTGTCTTAATCAACTTAATCTACATCCTCTTCCATAATCACAGGGATATCAAGCTAGGTACCATAGGTTAAAACAATTTATTCAAAAATAAATCTGTTGGATAATTAGTTAAAATAAAAAAATGGTGTCTCAAATTGATCCTTATAATATATGTATATATATATTTTATTTTTTATTTTATTTTTTGGACCTCAGGCTCTATTATCCCAAAAATATTAAAACAACTCACTTGTACAATTATTGCCATTTTCATCCAAACTATACCCAACCAAACAGGAACAGTTGAAACTGCCAATAGTATTAGAGCATATATGCTCACACCCTCCATTGTTGGTACTGCATTCGTTTGTATCTATATAATTATTTGATATATAAACATTCCCACATACAAGTGCATGAAAAACATTACAAATTACCTGTGCATTCTACCCACACATCTTGACTGTGATCACAAGATGATAGTCCTAAAATATGTCCACCACGACTGCATTCCAGAAGATTAGAGTCAGATTCTGAGCAAGCCAGCTGATCCAAGAAAATAGGTCCAGAACTTATGTATGATCGAGGTGGAACCACTCTAGCTCCTGTTCATACAACAATACCATAAATTACTACTAGCACAAAAGTCAAGGGAACCTACCCATCATGTCATATCCAATGGCCTGTCTGCAGGCAACTTGGGCATCCACCACCCGAAATGAATTGTTACAAATGCTTCCCCATGCATTGTTAATACAGATCTCTAAACGTCCATCCATTTTTTGGGACAATGTGTCAGTTTTGCCATCCACTAGTCGAACAGTGTTATGCTCACAATTTCCAGAAGACAGAGTAAATGCTACATTAAACAATAATATTACTGAAAGTATTTTAATTACATTATGGCTCATACGTTGGCAAACTACTCCAGAATCTTCTTTAGGGCCACACTGAGGATTGTCCATGATACTGTGACTGCAGTTAAGCAAGCTGACTTCTGATCCTTGACAAGATATACTACTCAGAGCAAAAGTCCTTTGACCTTCAGAAAATTCTCCATTAGTTAGAGCAACAGCACCTATTATTAAAGTTGGTTTAAACTAGAGCAATAAAAATGCTGCATATTCTCATACCATATGGAGAAAAACCTAATTGTCTGCAAACAACTGAGGCATCATGGCTGTCCCAAAAGTCATCACAGATTGTTCCGTATCGTCTACTAAGACATAGCTCTACTCTGCCAGCAACCAGACCATTCTTGCCATATATATTACCACTATATACTGTTTCTCCAAGGTAGAAGCTGTCACCTTCCCCCACCAGAAGTCTAACTTCACCATCTCCACAAAGAGCTAAATCATCACCCAAAATATTATATAGAGCTTATAAATTTATTCCAAAATTGAGTCCAATTATATTATACACATACCTAGACACTTTACTCCAGCATCTTCTGAATGGTCACAATCATGATCAGTAATGAACCTACACTCTTGGAGTCTTCCTTCACTTCCATTACAAACTAAGTTATCAAGCAATATCTCTCCTACTCCCTGGCCAAAAGCAGCACGTGGTAAAGCTTGAGCATCTACATCACATGTTTTTTAATTGAGTAATGTTACCAGTGTTATTACACTCTCATGAATTAAATACCTTGTCCAGAATATCCTAATTGCCTGCAGGCTACTCTGGCATCTAGCACATCCCACTGGTCATCACATATTGTACCATAGGAATTGTTTCTGCATATTTCTACACGTCCTTCAGTAGGTATGCTTCCATTCATTAGCCTCAAGTCACCATCATTGCATACTACAATATTATACACAACAATTTCTATACTAAACAATTGAGACAGTGATGCAGAAAAATAATGTACTATGTAAGCAATACCAAGAAGTTATGCAAACATTACACAACTTTTATTTCATAGAGAGTTTCTCTAAAACTTACAACAGCTTCTTTTATCCTCACTCATTGAATAGCCTTCATTACAGACACAACTAAAGCTGCCTTCAGTGTTGTTGCAGAATGAATTCTTCATGCACACTGAAGATCCATTTGTGCATTCATCTACATCTATATATAAACGTATAAATCCTGCACATTACTGCACCTCCTTTATACTCATACCAGAACAATTGAAGTGGAGTGGGTTAGGGTCCTGGAAGCCTGACAGACACTCACAACTAAACTGTCCATTCTCTACAGTGCAGTTGGCATTGAATATACAAGTTGTGTTGCTTTGATCTAATTGGCCTCCAGGTGGGCAATCACAGTGATAGTAAGGAATGTCATTCACACAGATATGACTGCAGTTACCATTGCTCCTAGCACATTCGTCAATATCTAAGTTCATATAATATATTAATTTGTGACTAAAATACAGTAGCAGCGGAGAACATAACTTCCCAAAAATACAAGTGATTAGAAAGGTTTTTCTCAGTACAACACAATGAACTGTGCTCTAGGATATATAAATTAGTAATTATATACCTGTACATTGTACTGCTACATCGTCTTGGTGAGTGCAAGATGATCGCTGAAGATTGATATCCATACAATCTAACACATGTCTTTCGTTTCCTTGGCAATTCAAACTCTCTATGAATAATGGGCCACTCCCATATCCAAACACTAAGTTGTTTAAAGCTATAGCAGCTACAAAAAAAAACATGAACAGAAAACAACTTACATAGGATTGTCATTTACATCAAAATAGTGCCAGCTTACTAACCTTGGTAAGGTACTGAGAGCTGATTGCAAATGACTTGAGCATCATCTCTATCGAACCTTTGATTACATACTGTACCCCAGACTCTGTTATAACATATTTCAAGTCTTCCCTCTAGGGCATTGGACCCATTCACTAGTCTGACTGCTCCGTCTTCACAACTTGTTTCAACTAAGTTACTGTCTGTAAACCATTACATCACAATTTAAGTTGGACAACAACAATGAACTACTATGTTTTACCTTGGCAATTTACAGTAGCAATTTCTTGTGATGAGCATGAGGTAGATACAGTTTTTTCACAGTCTGTGAGCTTAGACTCATTTCCAAAGCAATTGACTCTAGTAAGGCCAGTGCCTGAGGTCTCTGTACCTCCACGACCACCGATAGCTCCTACAATTAACACTTTATTAAACTATAAACATACACAAAACTATTAAATATACCAAAGGGAGAGAAGCCAATTTGCCTGCAGATTACAGAGGCGTCAGAATTATCCCACGAGTCATCACAAATGCTTACAAAGATGCTGTTCAAACAAATTTGAGCCTCTCCACTGACAAATTCTTGAAACCTATCATAACCCGCCATTGAGAAAAGTCTCACATCATTTTCAATACAAGTTCCTATGAAATAAAACACATATATACGTTTCAACATTTACATGATTTCACAGTCTGATAAATGATATTGGTATCGGTGTAAAAATAAAAACTTGATCTTAGTATGAAATTTAATACATATCTCTAGAACTTTTCTTTGCCTCTTTCTGACACCTTCCATTTATGCTTTATCACGGTGTCTAGTGGTAGTCAGCTCCATTCAAAGACTCTCTCGGCTATGTCTGAGTCAACAATCATGAGTCATAAAAAACAACAACTGTGCATCTGTGTGCAGGTAAAGAGTCATGTGAGTAAATTGAGACTTTCTTTAAAAGCAGACATTAGGTCTCGGCACTATGTCTGTATAATATCAAAACCTAGCAGTGAAAGTTATCCTACTATTCCAGCTGACCAATCAATCTATCCAACTATCTACATATTATACACATATACATACAGACAGACATACACATAACTATATCCATACACACATGTACATATCCATAGTTTTACATGTACACATACATACATACAAACAAACAAACAAACATACAAACAAATATACATACATACATACATACATACATACACACATCTTGGCTACAAACATACAATTTTGGTTGAATACTCAATGTATTTCATTAATCTAAGCCTTATAAAATAGAACATACTATTTGATTGAACCATACTTAAACAATTTTATCAATGGAGTTAGTAGAATGGGAATAACTTTGTGAAGCAGCATATTTTGAGTTTTCTAGTTGTGACTTGACTAGAATCCTAGTTGTGACTTGACTAGAATCCTAGTTGTGACTTGACTAGAATCCTAGTTGTGACTTGACTAGAATCCTAGTTGTGACTTGACTAGAATCCTAGTTGTGACTTGACTAGAATCCTAATTGTGACTTGACTAGAATCCTAGTTGTGACTTGACTAGAATCCTACTAACCTTCACATATGACTCCAGCCACTTCTGAAGCCTTACAGTCGTGCTGGCGAGAATGAGAACATGCCAGTAAGTTATGCTCAGTACCTCTGCATACAACCTCATCCAGGAAAATTGACACATTACTACTTCCAAACCCAGAGCCATCACGAACAGCGATACTCTGACCACCTAATGGGAATGCACCATTTAAATTATTACACGTAGCTAATAATAATAATAATAATAATAATAATAATAATAATAATAATATTAATAATAACAATAATAATATAATGATGACAACAACTACAACAACAACAATAATAATAATAATGATAATAATAATAATAATAAATTTAAACCTTTGTGCAGTTGATTGCAAACAACAGCAGCATCTTGATCATCCCAGCGATCATTACAAATAGCACCATAGACATTATCAATGCACACTTCCACTCTACCAGCCATTATAGAATTGGTAGACCCATTCATTAGCCTGACATCACCGTTGTCACATACTAAGATATTATTAACATTAGATAAATTTGTATGTCTCTGACAAATTCACTTTAACTTACAGCAAGGAGCATTTGAAATATTAAATTTTCTGTGAAAACCAGCATAGCAGGGTCCACATGAAAAAGTACCATTTTGATTGACACAATCAGAATTAATACAACTTGAAGCATTGGTACACTCATCCAAATCTTGGGGGAAAAAAAAGTAGAGTTGATAAAGAAAAATGTAATGATTTGGTGGTTAGAGGTCATTTATTATGTAACCCCTTACCATACATTCCTTGAAACGAAACCCTTGCTTACCATAACAGACATATCCATTCCCAAAGAAACCAGAATTACAAGTGCAGTCTAAACTTCCATCCGTATTGCTACAGATTGCATTCATATCACATGGTGGAGTTTCTAAGCACTCATCAATATCTACACAATAACCCACATATACATCCCATGACTGGAATTGTTCAGTTATGTTGTACTTATTTTAATACCAAAACAAAATGTTCCATTCCCAGTATATCCAGCATTGCAGTAGCATATGTGACTGCCACTAAGATCAACACAAGTAGCATTGTCTGAGCAGGTATTTAAGGTATCATTGGCACACTCATCAACATCTATAAATATAAACAAATTATATTGAACTTGTTATTGTGAATACCTAAATACACGCTTACTTAAACAATCAACTCCATTCCCCTCATATCCAGCATTACACAAACACTGGAAGCTTCCTGTGCTGTCAATGCAGGTAGAATTTTCATGACAATTGTTCATTGAAAAATGTTTGCATTCATTGATATCTGCAACCAAAAGACAACATAATCAAGAACTATATCATGCCCTTGTGCGATGCTAGCTTACTTGTACACACAGAACCATTCCCAGAGTATCCTGTCTGGCAAGTACAATTGTAACTCCCAAAGAGATTAGCACAAAAAGCATTTGTATCGCAAACTTCCGGCATCTCTACACATTCATTGATGTCTGTGAGAAACAACATAAATCATTTGATTTATTACCATCTAATTTGTTAAAATATAAAAACTTGAAAAAAAATGAAGACTCTATACCTTCACAAGAAAAGTTGCTCTTAGAAAACCCATCAGTGCAGTTGCAATAGAAACTGCCTATTGTATTTGTACAGTTCTGTTGACATCCGCCATTACTGTCTTCACACTCATTGGTGTCTATAGTAAGAAATATAGTAGATAAACAAGCGTATTTAACTAGTGTTATTTTTACCTGAGCATCTGATGGAAACCTCTTGATCATGGCTACAGGTATGTAGCCCAATAGGTAAGTTATCTTCTCTTCTGCAAGCTAGCAAATTTGTCTCAGTTCCAACACAGTTCAGATCTGAGAGAAATATTGGTCCTTGTCCTCCTGCTGAGGAATGATGTTGGATAACACTGGCCTCCTGTCTGGAATAGCCGCTGATCTGAGAACAAGCTACTGCAGCGTCCTCGTTCCCGAACCTGTCGTCACACACAGTGCCCCAGGCATTGTTGATACACACTTCTAATTGTCCCTCTATTGTTTCCCTTGTAGAATTGATGAGAGGCTCCCTGATACGAACACTACCAGTAGAGCACTGCTGAAATGAAGTATTGAAGTCTGGTCCACAATAAATAACATTGTTTACAAACTGAATGGATATTATATAAATATAATAATATTAACCTTGACATATTGCACCAGCTGTACTGCAGATAAATCCAGTGAAATTAGAGTGTGAACAATGAAGTAATTCATCTTCCTCTCCTGAACAATTTACTTGAGTCAATATCCTGGCACTGTTACCTTCCCTAAATGAATCAGCATTTACTGCAATTGCTCCTAACGAGGAAAAAAAAAATAGGAAAGAAAATAATAGTGGCTTAATCTCTAGTGGCACTGATTATACCATATCTTGAGAATCCTAGCTGTGTACACACCACAGAGGCGTCACTGTTGTCCCAGGAGTCCATACAGATAGTACCATATCTTCCTCTCACACAAATTTCCACTCTTCCAACTCTCAGTCCATTCTTGTCATAGTAGGAGGAGTCATAGTTAGTTGATCCCATGTAGAACGAGTCAGCATCATCAGAAACCACCAACCTCACTTCTCCATCCCGACATGTTGCTATTATTACATACAAAATAAAAAATTAAACTCATTGATTCTTGAAACGTGAAAAAAACTCTATTTCCCTATACCTACTATACTATAAGAAGTAATAAAAATTTCTGCTGGTTATAATGCTACGTAAAAATGTATACATTTTATGCTTTTATTGTCATTTGGATGAAAAGGTTTCCCCATAAAAAATATGCAGCACCTGCCACGCCTATTGTCTTGCAACAATTTGCTCAATTTTTTCCAAAGGGACATTATTTTTTAACTTATTCGCTGTAGATAGTACAGTATGTATCTATGAGTAATGTAGTCGAGATAACAAAATGATGAAACTAATGTAATTAATTAATCCATCAGTTAATATTAACATACGTGCCTACACGTCATCTCAAGTCCCTACAGTGCTGAATGAGCTTTAATACAGTTGTAGTTACCTTGACAGACTACTCCGGAATCTTCTGAGTGATCACAGTCTGTTTGATACAGAGGACTGTGAGCACACTGAAGGAGATTTGCTTCAGTTCCTTTACAAACCACATTATCTAAAAGAATCGGACCAGTCCCTCTTCCATATGCAGCTCCTTTAACTGGTAAGGAACCTTCAATTAGAAAAACAACAATTTTACCTAGATATGTTTTAATTAACAAGAATGCTTGTGTACCTGGTAGTGTGGAATATCCTAACTGACGGCAAACAACTGCTGCATTCAATGCATCCCAAAAGTCATCGCATACTGACAAGAAGGTTTTATTGTGGCACACTTCTACTCTTCCTTCTCTGGAACTATTTGTGCCCACTAATCTCACATCTCCATCAGTGCACTCTGTAGCCATAAAAATGTAAGCTTTAAAACATATCACAATGACAAACATGGTGTTAAAAAATAGTGAGAACTTTAACCGTACCAATTGTATAGGGATTGTTTAGCCTCCACTATATTAATTTAATTATGTACTTTCAAATAATTAGAATTACTTGTGGTAGTCATAGATATTTAAGCAGTGTGTCAGTGAGTATGTGGTCACTCTTGATTTTATATTTGAAAAGTTGGCTTCTAGTTAAATACAGCTCAGCATTATCATGTGTGCAAAAGAAAGAATTAGTCATGCTTATTTAAGCCACACATCTCAAATTCATTGTACATACCATGAAGACCGCACACATAACAATAACAATCCCCTACAAGGGCCTTTTCCTACTAATACTTGACATATTTCAATAAAGAAATCAACTCACCAATACAGTCAGTCCCATTGACCACAGTAAATCCATCATGACAAGTGCAGAAATAACTTCCCATAGTATTAATGCAATTGTGTTCACATTGACTGATGTTAGCTTGCTCACACTCATTTACATCTAGAACATAGTCACATAAACATTATTCTTGTACTGTACACAATCAATTATGTATGCCACTAAAGAGTATTCCACACAACAATTCCAGGAAGAAAAATAAACTATGAATTATAATATAGTGTATTTAGAATGCCCTAACAGAATTACAGACCTTCACATGATTTTCCATCTACATTTAGAGCATATCCTAGCTTGCAAGAGCATGTAAATCCTGGAAGAAGATTGACGCATATCTGCTCACATCCACCATTGTCTACTAGACACTGGTTAATATCTAAGATAAACAACAGACATATGATTGTTAGTATTAAAAATGATATGGTGACATGCCAAAGCACTGAAGTCCCACATCCTGAGAGTGGTCACATTGATGTAAACCAATGACACTTCGGTGACAAGATGAAAGGTTGGACTCTGACCCTGTACAGGCCAGGTTATCCAAAAATATGGGAGACGGGGGTTGTCCAAACTCTGAAAGATCACTGCCAATGATAGAGATGACTCCTACACAAAGTTTTGAAAGTGAGTCATTATTTATGTAAATGCATGAGCCAGACTCACTGCTTTCAGAGAACTGAAGCTGCCGGCACACAACAACAGCTTCATTGGTACCAAACCTGTTGCTGCACACTGTTCCCCACGCATCGTTTACGCAAATCTCCAAGCGTCCCTGAGTAATATTTACACCTCCCATCAACCTGACTTCACCTTCATTACAATTGCCTGATGGAGTGGACACATCTGGAGAGAAAAAAAAATTACAATTGGGCACTATAATCCAATATCAATCTCTAAGTGTCCACTTAACACAAGTGGTCCTAATTGCCATTGCACTTGAAATGAGAGCATTGATAAGTGGATTGGTTACCTTGACAGGCGACACCAACTGCCTGTTGAGAGGTGCAAGAAAGAGAGTTCAGTTGAGGGCACTCTGTCAGCATGGATTCTGTCCCTGCACAGTTGGGTTGAACTATTTCCACACTTCTTGATGATGTCTCTAAGAAACTTGGTCCAGGATTGATTGCAATAGCTCCTGTTAATGAAATGATTTAATTAAAATTCAGCCTATACCACTGTTATTCTACCGTAAGGAGAGAATCCTAATTGTCGACACACTACTGAAGCATCTGCATTAGTCCAGTTGTCATCACAGACCACACCCCAGCTCAGAGTATTGTTCCTGCATACTTCCACTCGTCCTCGACTCAGACCCATCCCAGAAGTATCCTCGATAAAGAACGCATCATCATATTGTGTGTTTCCAGCAAGATACTCATAGTCTTCAGCAATGTTCAACCTCAATTCTTGTGGTGTACAAATTGCTAATGGAATTTGACATATATAATTATTATTTATAAAATAGTTATATCCTTAATACCTTGACATCGAAATGTAGCAATAGATGTGCAAGAAGTCAAAGGCTGACTCCTAGTACATTCATTCAAAGCTGCTTCCTGTCCCTGGCATTGGTATGACATTAACTCGAGTCCAATGTCTAAATTTAGACCTCCATTGAGGTTAAGACCAATTGACCCTAAATTCCATAAACAAGTAAAGAATGAGTAAACAAATGCTATGTAGCATGCATATACCTATTGATGAAAATCCCAGTTGAGCACAGACAACAGACGCTTCCTTGTCACTCCAAGACTGACCACACAGAGTAGTATAGTATCCACTACGACATATCTCAACTACCATACTCTTAGACAAGGTGTGATAAAACTGCCGAACTTTACCTTCTTCACACAAACCTATGTAGAGAAATAGTTTATATAGTATAGCAACAATAATAATACAACAGCAACAACAATAAGTATAATGCACTACATACATACATACATACATACATGCATGCATACATACATACATATATACATACATACATACATACATGCATGCATGCATGCATACATACATGCATACATGCATACATACATACATACATACATACATGCATGCATACATACATGCATATGCATACATACATACATACATACCTCCACATTTTGCGCCTGCTGAAGCATTTGATGGACAGTCGCTGCTACTGTTAAGAATGTGAGAACATTCTAGCAAATCAGATTCATTTCCGATACAGTTTGAAGCTATCAATACTGATGATGATACACTTTGCTGCACAAGATTCTCTTTGTAAGCCTCAGCATCTGCAATATACATGTAGGATATAAATATACAATCAAATCCAATTTCTATATCAGCATACAAAATAATGAATTTACTTGAAAAATTGTATCCAAGCTGCTTGCAGACTATGCCTGCATCCAGGATGTCCCAAGAGGCATAGCACACTCGAATATACGAGTTGTTCATACACACAGTAACTGGTCCAGCACTGAAGTTCCCATTGTACAAAGTAACTTGTCCGTCAATGCACACTATTGATTGCCATAAAACACACTCGTATGTACACACCATAAACAAACACACTGGAGCAACTCACCACAAAAAGACTTAATGTCAGATATGTTACTCCTGTGGAAACCTCTCAGACATTCACACATATGACTTCCATTGGTATTGACACACACAGAATTGTGGCACCTGGATATTCCCTTCTGACATTCATCAATATCTGAGTTGGGAAGGAAAAAGAAACTCCATACCCTTCTAAAAAATTACCCCCTCATTAGATCTGCAATACCTTCACAGTGGAAGCCATCACCTTCATATCCATGGAGACATGAACAATTGAAGCTGCCAAATGTATTTGTGCATTCAGCAACTTCTGAGCATGGGAGTCTGTCACACTCGTCTACATCTAATAATTTATACATGTTAGGTGACAGGACTAAAATCACCTACACCGCATCATAATTACCCGTGCAATTGGTTCCATTTCCATAGAAGCCACTCCTGCAGTAACACTGGTAACTCCCTTCTGTGTCAATGCAGTCTGCATTATCATCACAACCATTCAGACTGGAATTGGAGCATTCATCAATGTCTGTAAGAAAAAATAAGGCCATACTTCACAATCCTGCCATTCAACCATTGCACTAACATTCACCAAAGCTTAATAAGTATTATGCCCTTTTTTTTTTATCATCTCTTAAATCAAACTTATCTAACAGAAAAATGTGAAAATATGCATGAAATTCATAGTTCCCAACTATTTTCTCCTTTTCGTTATACAAACTTACTCTGACAATCTGTTCCATTTCCAAAGAACCCATTGTTGCAGACACAAAAGTGACTTCCAAGTGTATTGGTGCATGTAGAATTCTCATGGCAAATGTTGTAATCTCCACATTCATCAATATCTGTCATGGAGGCTATATCATGGACTGCTTTTCAGAAATTCAACTATTATTATACCTTCACAAATGAATCCATTGCCAAAAAATCCTTCCAAGCAATCACACTGGAAACTTCCATTATTATTGGCACAAGAAGCATTAGAGTGGCAAACACCAGGAGATGATGAACACTCATCTATATCTAAAATAAAATTGAATACATTTTTAAAACTTCTTCTTAGTTGTAAGTAATGAATCATAACTACTGATTGATTATAATATACAGTCATTCTTACCAATGCACACAGATCCATTACCAGAATACCCCAAGTGACATGTGCAGTTATGGCCTCCAATAGTGTTGATACAGTCAGCATTGATACCACAAGGTGACATTTCACATTCATCTATGTCTGTACATACAAGTAACGTGTTCAGTAAGACATAACATTTTGAGATCATTTTAACTTTACCAGAACAAATTGTCCCGTTCCCTCTGAAACCAGATTGACAAGTACATTGAAAACTTCCTGTATTGTCTACACAGTCTGCATTATCATCACAATTGTGCAGACTGGAGTTGGAACACTCATCAATATCTGCAAGAATCAAGACTTTTACTACAATAGCCAACAGCAATGCTGAAATTAAGCATACTATAACAATGTGTTCCATTCCCCAAGAAGCCAGCGTTGCAGGTACAGGTATAGCTACCAAAGGAGTCTGAGCAGGAGGCATAGTCTGAACAAATGCTAGAGTCTTCACACTCATTGATATCTAAGATGATATAAATAAAAAATAAATCATTAAATAAATGGAAAATAGTGTCATAGTTCTCAACTTTCCAGAAACAGACCACACCCACCAACACACCTACTATTGAAAAAATACACCTTTGGACTGATCAATATTGAGATCATGCAATGATGGTTTTATTTTCAAAGCCACTGAGAAAAGTAGTCGAAGTGTATGAATTATTTGTAATAATATTATTATTATTACTATAACAAGAAGTAATATTTCAGAATGATGGTATTTTAGCTACATAGTGAAAATTGTATTACAATTAACCTAGAAGTGCATGACTGCTAGGATAAAGGGGAAAGAACTGGGAGAATTTTATAAACCGGAGGCATCTGGGAATTACCGATAACTGGGAGCAGCCTGGCCACTGGGACACATGACTTCTACTTATGCCCATTACCCACAATTATTTATTAGGTAACTTATCCTTCGTATCACGTTACATATACTTAAATAAATCATGTGCTATAGAATTTACGTTAATCAGTCACTACAAGTATACAATGTCACTATGTTTAATTTATACACATATATCTGCATTGTCCAAGCCAATATGGCACCATTCATGACAATAATATGTACATACTTGCACATTCATGTCTGCTGATGTTTAAGAAACCTTCCAGACATTGGCAAGAGTAACTTCCTTCCATATTCACACAAACTGATGTGGAGCTGTTGCAATTATTGCTGTTCATATCACACTCGTTGATGTCTGCATGAAAAGAAAGGTTGTTTTGTTTGTCAATATAATAGCTTATAATTATCCTCTATCCATGCTTCCCATACATATTGAATATACCCCATAGTTGACAATTTGCAATACAATTTAAACTGGACATTATTTATCTCTACCAGACTAAATAAAACAGATGACTCAATCCACTCTGGACTCATACCCGTGCAGCTTGTGTTTCCGTCTCCAGTGAAGCCTTGATGACATATGCATTGGAACCCCCCAATGCTGTTGCTGCAGTCTGCATGGCTGTGGCACACCCCCATCTCACACTCATCAATGTCTGACACAAGGCAAACAGGTATGTAACTTGATACATAATTTCTAGGCTTTTAAAAACAAGGAAATACCATAACAAGAAGATCCATTTCCAATGAAACCATCCGTACATGTACACACGAAACTCCCATTAGTATTGGTGCATATTGCATTGGAGTCACATGTGTCTGGCTCAGAGCACTCATCCACATCTAGGATATTATAATCAGATATACATTACCACAATTTAACATAATCTGATGAAAACTGGTCCTAAGATCTTAAACTAAAGCTTAAAAGAAGCTAAACATTATATGGCTTTAAAACATTACAATATATTCATCATATCTACGATAAAATAGCGATATGTCCACAATTATTTATACACAACTATTACGTTCTCGTTTTAACATTAATATTTTTTGGCTAATTTCATTTTCCACTAAATATCAAAGCCTAGGAACCACTCCATCCACCAATTGGTTGGCTATATCAATATCAAAATTATGGAAATACATAGATTCAAACATTTGTCTACGTTGGTGGCACTATCCTTACCCGCACAAAGCACTTCGTCCACTAATCTGTAGCCTTGAACACATGTGCAGAAGAAACTCCCCAGTGTATTAGAGCAATGATGGTCACAACCTCCATTAGTATTGTCACACTCATTAATATCTGCAAACAAAACAAACCCACTTTGATGCTAAAGGATACATAACTTATTGAGTTGCCATTGAACCAACTTGATAATTCATATGAACACTAAAGGGGCAGATTCAATTTATTAAAGAGTTAAACTGATGCAGATTCCGACCTAAAATTGTATTAATATAAGACTCACTCATTCTATGCATACATTCTCATCTTATGGAAGCAAAGTGTTCGCACATAACACATTATTTTTATGGTAGGCAGTAGAAAAAAAAAAGAAATACAAAAACTAGAGCTGGAAAAACTCAACTTCAACAGTTTGACCTTCTGAATTGCTATAATATATTTATGTGCAACTTATTCTGTCATAAAGAGAGCATAGTACACTAGCAAGTGTTCATGACCCATTTATACCTTGACAAATAGATCCATTTGTGAGATAATATCCATTTGAACAGTTACAAAAGTAACTGCCAACCAAGTTAGTGCAGTTATGATCACAGCCACCATTATCGAAGTCACACTCATTAATATCTATGAGGAAAGGAAAAAAAAAGCATAACATATACATTTGTATCCTACATAATATAGGTTTTCTATAACACTGATTTTAATTTTTACCTCTGCATTTGATTTGAGCGTCTGCACTGCTATCACATTGTTGAAGACCCACTGGTTGATTTCCTTGCCTGTTGCAATTTAGCAAATTTGTCTCGGTTCCAACACAGTTCAGATCTGAGAGAAATATTGGTCCTTGTTCTCCTGCTGAGGAATGATGTTGGATAACACTGGCCTCCTGTCTGGAATAGCCGCTGATCTGAGAACAAGCTACTGCAGCGTCCTCGTTCCCGAACCTGTCGTCACACACAGTGCCCCAGGCATTGTTGATACAAACTTCTAGTCTTCCTTCAGTGCTGGTGTTGTAAGATGTAGAAGAAGCTAGACGAGCCTCTCCGGTGTTACATTCTCCATTTCCTGTCTCTATGGCTGATTACATCCATCATACAAAATCAGCTCTTACCATTTTCATCACTTCCCGACTTAATATTACAAATACTTACATTGACAGACTACACCCACTGTAGCACAAGACACGCCACTGAATGGTGACAAACTGCAATCCATAAGTCTGCCCTCAGTCCCACTGCAATTTACATTAGTGTACACTCTATCTGCATTCCCTTCACTAAAGGAGTCTGCATTCACAGCAATGGCACCTGAACAAAAACAATATATATACATACTTTGGTGAACTCCATAGATGCTACTAAGATCTTTACCATATCTTGAGAATCCTAGCTGTGTACACACCACAGAGGCGTCACTGTTGTCCCAGGAGTCCATACAGATAGTACCATATCTTCCTCCCACACAAATCTCCACTCTTCCAACTCTCAGACCATTCTTGTCATAGTAGGAAGAGTCATAGTTAGTTGATCCCATGTAGAACGAGTCAGCATCATCAGAAACCACCAACCTCACTTCTCCATTTTGACATGTTGCTAGAGTAGGACATGTGAACTTAAATATAATTAACTTTGATTTGAAAGCCTATGCTAAAATTAACTATGCCTTTTCAATTTGAGTATAGTATTCATGGTAGCAGTGACTAACATTTCAGAGATCGCAATACCTCAATAACATACTTCATAATCTAACTGTGTCGTTTTCTGGTCTAATAATAATTGGAAGCATAAGTATTTGTGTATATATGATACATGCATCATAGGGAGCATTGAAGAAATGTGCCCCTCAATAATTTTTCTTTTGTATATATGGTCAGAATTACTCAACCTGGATTTAATTGATACAACTATTAGATATTTTGGAGATGCCAAACATTTTTGTTAGTGAAGGAGTTCCAAGGGCATGAGGATACACTCCCTCATGTATTTTTGTTACTTATTCACATTGTGCCCCAATAATTAGGAAACTATTCCTACATTTGACATGTAACTCATGCATTACTCTTTAAAATTTTACTTATGATTTTAAAGAATAGGTCAAGTCGATATATTTCATTGCCCTCAATAATGTATGCTTGCACATGCTCTTCTACTATTGATCAATACCTACCTTGGCAAATCACTCCAGCATCCTCAGAGTGAACACAGTTGCTGGAAAACAGTTGTAGGTTTCTTTTTCGAGGACAGCTTAATAGAGTAGCTTCATCTCCCAAGCACATCACATCATCTAATAAAATGAGTCCCTTTCCTTCTCCAAAATATGCATTCTTAATTGCAATGGAGCCTAAGTAATAAAAAGAAAAAAAACTGCTCATATTTTTGAACTAATGATGCATTAAATACTCCCTACCAGGAGATTGATTGAATCCTAACTGCCTGCATACCACTGCAGCATCCAGATTATCCCAGAAATCATCACAGACAGTGTTGTAGGAACCATTGTAACAAATTTCCACTCTTCCCTCCATTCTTGAACTGCCATTCGTCAATCTAACATCTCCATTTGTACAAGACGAATTATCTGAAAAATTAATTAGGGAATAATGAATAAGTTGAAGAGCAGCCATACAGCATAGAACTCATACCTGAGCAACTTTTTCCATCATCATTAAGAACAAACCCACTATAACAGCTACAAGCAAATCCTGGTAGTAAATTAGTACATATTTGCTGACAGCCTCCATTGTTAGTAGTGCACTGGTCAATATCTAATTTAACACGATATTCAACACTATGAATGCACTTAAACATCCATTTTTCCTAAATTTTATTACCAAAGCATTGAACACCAGCATCTCTTGAATGGTCACATTGATGAGTTCCCAGTTCACTATGAGGGCAACCCAGTAGACTCGGTTCCTCTCCTGAACAAGCCAAGTTCTCCAAATATATTGGGCCAGTAGTTTGACCGAACTTATCCATAACTGATCGTATTGGTATCGTTTCTATTACAAATAAAATTAAGTAGTGATAATCGTGATCATTACTACAGTGTTAGTTACCAATATCACTGAAGGATAGTTGGCGACAAATCACACGTGCTTCGTTAGTTCCAAACCTGGCATTGCAAACTGTCCCCCAGGCATTGTTTATGCAGATTTCTACTCGGCCTATAGAAATATTGGCTCCACCAGCGAGTCTGACTTGTCCATCTGTGCAATTCCCAGCTAGAGTTTGCAATTCTGTACATCACAAGCAATACAATAATAGTTAATTATGCTAGTACAACTCTGTAAACAGTTGGACCTTGACAGTCGACACCAACTGCCTGTTGAGAGGTGCAAGAAAGAGAGTTCAGTTGAGGGCACTCTGTCAGTATGGATTCTGTCCCTGCACAGTTGGGTTGAACTATTTCCACACTTCTTGATGATGTCTCTAAGAAACTTGGTCCAGGATTGATTGCAATAGCTCCTGTTAATTAAATGATTTAATTAAAATTCAGCCAATACCACTGTTATTCTACCGTAAGGAGAGAATCCTAATTGTCGACACACTACTGAAGCATCTGCATTAGTCCAGTTGTCATCACAGACCACACCCCAGCTCAGAGTATTGTTCCTGCATACTTCCACTCGTCCTCGACTCAGACCCATCCCAGAAGTATCCTCGATAAAGAACGCATCATCATATTGTGTGTTTCCAGCAAGATACTCATAGTCTTCAGCAACATTCAACCTCAATTCTTTATGTGCACAAGCAGCTATAACACAGACAAATCCAAAATGACAATAAATAGGCAATATTGATAGGGTTGTTTGAGTACGTACGTACCTTGGCATTGTACTGTGGCAGTAACATGGCATATTCCTATTGCATTTGATGAGCACATGCTTAAACTCATCTCCGTTCCAACACAGTGATACTCCACCAGTTCAAGAGGGAGATCGTGTATATTGAAGTTACTCACATTATGGCTAATTGCACCTAGTTGAAATAAAGAAACAATTATGACAATACATTTAAAAATAATTCCTCAGTATGTTTACCCAATGGTGAAAATCCTAGTTCTGCACAAACAACTTTAGCTTCCAGTTGTGTCCAAGAGTTCGCACATACGGTAGAGTACTTTCCATTGTGGCAGATTTCTATGACCATATGTCTTGAAGAATTATGTGAAAAATGCCTCAAACTTCCTTCTTTACATGGCACTGAATACAACAAATATATAATTCTTATATATTCTCTACTTTTATTATCATAAAATACCTCCACAGGAAACTCCAGCCAAACTATTAGGATGGCAAGAACTGTTATTTAATACATTGTGAGAACATCTTAATAAATTTTGTTCATTGCCTATACAGTTGAAGTCTGTCAGGACCTGTGGTAAGAACTGCTGATTAAAATTGTCTTCAAAAGCAATTGCACCTGTGTAAAAACAATATAAAAATTAATATGTGTGCGGTGTATGTGTGTGTGTGTCTCACTTGAAAAGTTATGGCCAAGCTGTCTGCACACGACCCCAGCTTCTATGATAGTCCAGTGATTGAAGCATATTGAAAGGTATCTATTATTCAAACATACTGCAACTGGACCAGCATATGAACTTTGATTAGTCAACACAACTTCACCATCCAAGCATTCTAAAAATTCATAGTGTCTCAACTCACAAGGGGAAAAAATCAACATTTAGTGTAAACATACCACAACTGGACTGACTACTTGCTGACTGGTTCTTCCTGAATCCATGCACACATGAACAGCTATAGCTGCCATTCGTATTAATGCAGTTGGAATTCACACACTGAATGTTACTTGACTGACACTCGTTGATATCTAAACAGGAAATAAAATGTTTTTACTAAATAAACACACACTTTATGCTGCAAGCTATTGGGGCACCTTCACAGTACGACCCGTTGCCGGTGTAGCCAGAGTTACATGTACAATTGTACCCTCCTATGGTGTTCTCACAGTGAGCCTCATGAGAACACAAAGACAAAGAGCATTCATCAACATCTGCTAGGAATTAAGAACATGAAGTATTAGAATATTCATCATGTCTTCAATGTTTATACCAGTGCAATTAGTTCCATTTCCATAGAAACCACTTCTACATTGACACTGGTAACTCCCTACTGTGTCAATGCAGTCTGCATTAGCATCACAATCACTCAGACTGGAGTTGGAACATTCATCAATGTCTACCAAAATAAAATCATGGTCAAATTGGGCAGCATATTAGTAATACAAAAGTGTTATCGTTGATCGATATAAGTAAAAATTGTGCAAGTAAGAATCAGTAGCATCTATTTAGCTTACTTTGACAATTTGTCCCATCTCCATGGAATCCATTTTCACAAGTACAAGCAAAACTTCCATTCAAGTTAGAGCATCTTGCATTGTCATTACACACCCCCAGATCATCACACTCATTGGTATCTAAACCAAGAAATATCAACTCCTCATTGTTGAAACATACACTAGATATTTGTTGAATTATTCTTTCACTAACTACAAGTAATTAGCTACATAAACCTTTCTCGGATAATTCATTCCATTATTTGTAAACGAGATGCTGCAATCGCGATAACTATATGAAATAATTCGGACCTATCTTTATGTATGTTATAAATGTACCCTTAAATTTGGTTTAGTTTTATTCAGTAGTTTCCACAATAACTCAATTGAACCATTGTATAAGGTGATAATTACAAAGAGAAGATTTACCTTCACATTGAGAACCATTAATGACTTGATAACCTTCAAAACAACTGCAATTAAAACTTCCAATATGATTGGTACATTGATGCTGGCATCCTCCATTTACAACAGAACACTCATCAATATCTGACACACACAAAAAAAGCAACTAAATAAAATTGTACATCATGAGAATTGGTGCAGTTAATGTTTCATACCTTCACATTGCAAAAGTCCCTTCAAAGAATATCCGTTTGTGCAGTTGCAGTAGTAACTTCCAACAGTATTTACGCAGAGTTGTTCACAGCCACCATTGTTGTTTAAACATTCATTTGTATCTACACTCCAAACATAAAATGATTTATTTGTACAAGTACTTAAATCACTTTGCTCGTACCTGCACATTTTATCACTACATCTTGACTGTGATCACAATTGTGAACACCCTCTAGTTGGTTTTCCTGCCTACTACAAGCTAGCAAATTTGACTCAGTACCAACACAGTTCAGATTTGAGAGAAATATTGGTCCTTGTCCTCCTGCTGAGGAATGATGTTGGATAACACTGGCCTCCTGTCTGGAATAGCCGCTGATCTGAGAACAAGCTACTGCAGCGTCCTCGTTCCCGAACCTGTCGTCACACACAGTGCCCCAGGCATTGTTGATACAAACTTCTAGTCTTCCTTCAGTGCTGGTGTTGTAAGATGTAGAAGAAGCTAGACGAGCCTCTCCAGTGTTACATTCTCCATTTCCTGTCTCTATGGCTGATTACATCCATCATACAAAATCAGCTCTTACCATTTTCATCACTTCCCGACTTAATATTACAAATACTTACATTGACAGACTACACCCACTGTAGCACAAGATACACCACTGAATGGTGACAAACTGCAATCCACAAGTCTGCCCTCAGTCCCACTGCAATTTATATTAGTGTACACTCTATCTGCATTCCCTTCACTAAAGGAGTCTGCATTCACAGCAATGGCACCTGAACAAAAACAATATATATACATACTTTGGTGAACTCCATAGATGCTGCTAAGATCTTTACCATATCTTGAGAATCCTAGCTGTGTACACACCACAGAGGCATCACTGTTGTCCCAGGAGTCCATACAGATAGTACCATATCTTCCTCCCACACAAATCTCCACTCTTCCAACTCTCAGTCCATTCTTGTCATAGTAGGAAGAGTCATAGTTAGTTGATCCCATGTAGAACGAGTCAGCATCATCAGAAACCACCAACCTCACTTCTCCATCCTGACATGTTGCTAAAAATACATTAAATAAGCTTCATGTATAAAATGGATCGAAGGACTTCATTTAATTGACAATTAGCCTCACCTTCGCAAATTACTCCAGCATCTTCAGAATGATTGCAGTTACTGGAAAACAATGGTACATTATTTCTGCGCGGACAGCTCAATAAGTTTGCTTCTGTTCCTCTACACATCATATCATCTAACAATATCTGTCCATTTCCTTCTCCAAATTGAGCTTTCTTAACAGCAATCACACCTGCAGACATGCAAATAAAATATTAAATGAGTTACATAGGCTTTCATAAATAAATAGTGACATAAAAAAAACCCAACAACGTTGCCTGTTGAGAGATAATGTAGGGATACACCTCAGTCGTAGTTAAAACAATAATTGCTTTAAACATTAGTGAACCCAGACTCTGGGCATAGACATAAGGAAAGAGGGGAGTGGTAAGTGGATGCATATGACCTCCTCTCCCTCATGTCTTTAGTTACTACTCTACCACAGAAATTCTAGACCTACATAAAAGGGATATTTGTTCAGCCTTGAGCATGCCATGTTATCGGTCACTTAGTGCCCTTTGATTGTGGGTCAGGTTAAACCATACACTTAGCTTACCAGGAGACTGATTGAACCCTAGTTGTCTGCACACCACAGCAGCATCCAGATTATCCCAGAAGTCATCACAGACTGTGTGATAGGACCTGTTGTAGCAAACTTCTACTCTCCCTTCCATTCTGGTGGTGCCATTGACTAGGCGCAAATCTCCATTGACACATGAAGTATTATCTGTTATATGGTTACATAGACAACTGAGACATGAAGTATTATCTGTTATATGGTTACATAGACAACTGAGACAGGATTTAAGTAGGCCACAATCTATAGACAATACCTCATAAAGATCCATTCTTACTACGCAAATTTTATTAAATAATATTTTTAACATTCAAAGTCACTGGAAGGCTCCTCAGAGTCCAAATGTATGAAATATTAATTATTATTACTATGAAGTTAAAAAATATTATTTAGTAACTAACTAGACAATACCTTATTGGATACCATAACTTTCATTGAGTAAACATATAATAAAAGTTGAGTAGTGAGTGAAAAAACAACAACAAAATAATTAATTTCTACAGCATGCAAGCGTTTTTAACTGATTCGTATTTATTAGATAATGTCAAGCACCTGAACAAGTAGTTCCATCTTCATTCAAAATGAATCCAGAATAACAGCTACAAGAAAATCCAGGCAATAAGTTGATGCAGATCTGCTGGCAGCCTCCATTATTTGTGGAACACTGATTGATATCTGATAGACAACACAATCCAAGAGTTAAGGCTCACATATTATTGTACTCATTGATATCTGATTACAACACAACCCACGAGTTAAGTCTCACATAATATTGTACTAATGTATATATAAAAATGCTTTTAACTTTCACATTACCATAGCATTGAACTCCTGAATCTTGGGAATGATCACACTGGTGAGTGCCCAGCACACTATGTGGGCAGTCAAGTAGCCTCGCTTCTGTTCCAAGACAAGCTAAGTTTTCCAAGAATATTGGACCCGTTGCCACACCAAAGGCACTTGTAGATCTAAAATGGATAGCTGGACATTGAGGAGAAAGAAATGTGCTAATAACTCTTTATTAAATCTACCTAGACATACCTTCATCACTGAAGTTTAACTGTCTACAAATTACTCTAGCTTCATTGGTCCCAAATCTCTTATTGCAAACAGTACCCCAGGCATTGTTCAAACATATTTCGACACGACCAATTGAGTCATTGGCTCCTCCAATCAGCCTGAGCTGGCCATCAATACAATCACCAGATATAGTAGATGGATCTAATGCA